>Ga0222423_1000028_pt1 | contig 193660 bp, 167 predicted proteins | sample 3A0metagenome_FD_182472 | JGI IMG/M metagenome (GOLD analysis project Ga0222423, IMG submission 182472) | Enriched microbial communities from leaf-cutter ant dump, University of Wisconsin, Madison, United States - 3A0 (version 2) | ecosystem: Environmental > Terrestrial > Nest > Insects nest >...
TATTCGATAGAGCCCTCCAGATCCAGGATAGCGCCATGACCGCAACGCCTCTGACAGACCGCAAGAACGCCGCGATTTCCCGCGGTGTCGGCATGACCACGCAGATCTACGCCGACCGGGCGGAGAATGCGGAAATCTGGGACAAGGAGGGCAATCGCTATATCGATTTCGCCGCCGGCATCGCCGTGGTCAACACCGGCCACCGCCATCCGCGCGTCATCGAGGCCGTCAAGAACCAGCTCGACCGCTTCACGCACACCTGCCACCAGGTCGTGCCCTACGAGAACTATGTCGAACTCGCCGAACGGCTGAACGCCATCACCCCCGGCAACTTCGCCAAGAAGACGATCTTCGTCACGACGGGCGCGGAAGCCGTCGAGAACGCCGTGAAGATTGCCCGCGCCGCCACGGGCCGGCAGGCCGTCATCGCCTTTTCCGGCGGTTTCCACGGCCGCACCTTCATGGGCATGGCGCTGACCGGCAAGGTCGTGCCCTACAAGGTCGGCTTCGGCGCCATGCCGGGCGACGTCTTCCACGCCCCCTTCCCGGTCGAGATGCACGGCACGACGGTCGAGCAGTCGCTCGCCGTCCTCAAGAAGCTCTTTGCCGCCGATGTCGACCCGAACCGGGTCGCCGCGATCATCGTCGAGCCGGTGCAGGGCGAAGGCGGCTTCTATCCGGTGCCGGGTCCCTTCATGAAGGCGCTGCGCGAGATGTGCGACCAGCACGGCATCCTTCTCATCGCCGACGAGGTGCAGACCGGCTTTGCCCGCACCGGCAAGCTCTTCGCCATGGAGCACTACGGCATCGCCGCCGACATCATGACCATGGCCAAGGGCCTCGGCGGGGGCTTCCCGATCGCTGCCGTCACCGGCCGCGCCGAGGTCATGGATGCGCCCGGCCCCGGCGGCCTCGGCGGCACCTATGCCGGCAGCCCGATCGGTGTTGCGGCGGCCCATGCCGTGCTCGACGTCATCAAGGACGAGGACCTGTGCAACCGTGCGGAAAACCTCGGCGCGCGCCTCAAGCAGCGCCTCGCCTCGCTGCGCGACAAGGTTCCGGAGATCGTCGATATCCGCGGCCCGGGCTTCATGAACGCCGTCGAGTTCAACGACGTCACGACGAAGCAGCCGAGCGCCGATTTCGCCAACAAGGTGCGCCTGAAGGCTCTCGAAAAGGGCCTGATCCTGCTGACCTGCGGCGTGCACGGCAACGTCATCCGCTTCCTCGCGCCGATCACCATCCAGGACGAGGTCTTCGCCGAAGCGCTCGATATCCTCGAAGCGGCGATGGTCGAAGCCCGCGCCGCCTGATCGATAGCTGAACCTCATCCTTCAAGGGCAACACCCGGAGCATCGCTCCGGGTGAACGCTCTTTCCTGTCCGAAAGGAACGAAACCATGGCCTTTTACGATGCCCTCATCCGGCACCTGAACTCGACCGAATTCCTGCGCGATGCCGGCTATGTCAACGGCAACTGGATCGGCGGCAACGGTGCTGCGACCTTCGACGTCCTCAACCCCGCGACGGGCGAGAAGCTGGCGACGCTGCCCGAAATGGGCGCGGGTGAGACGGCGGCCGCCATCGATGCCGCCTATAGCGCGCAGGCCCTCTGGGCTGCCCGCCCGGCCAAGGACCGCAGCGCGCTGCTGCGCAAGTGGAACGACCTGATCGTCGCCAATGCCGACGAACTGGCCGCGATCCTCACCGCCGAGATGGGCAAGCCCTTGCCGGAAGCGCGCGGCGAGATCCTCTACGCGGCGTCCTATGTCGAGTGGTATGCGGAAGAGGCCAAGCGCATCAACGGCGAGACGATCCCCGCCCCCTCCGCCGACAGGCGCATGCTCGTCATCAAGCAGCCGGTCGGCGTCGTCGGCACCATCACGCCCTGGAACTTCCCGGCCGCGATGATCGCCCGCAAGGTCGCCCCGGCGCTCGCCGTCGGCTGCACGGTGGTCTCCAAGCCCGCCGAGCAGACACCGCTTTCGGCCATTGCGCTGGCGGTGCTGGCGGAAAAGGCCGGCATTCCGGCCGGCGTCTTCAACGTCATCCTCGGTACGGACGGCCCGACCATCGGCAAGGAGCTCTGCTCCAATCCGAAGGTACGGAAGATCTCCTTCACCGGCTCCACGGAGGTCGGCCGCATCCTGATGCGCCAGTGCTCCGACCAGATCAAGAAAGTGAGCCTGGAGCTTGGCGGCAACGCGCCCTTCATCGTCTTCGACGACGCGGACCTCGATGCCGCCGTGGAAGGGGCCATGGCCTCCAAGTACCGCAATGCCGGCCAGACCTGCGTGTGCGCCAACCGGCTCTATGTGCAGTCGAACGTCTATGATGCCTTTGCGGAGAAGCTGGCGAAAAGGGTTGCGGAACTCTCCGTGGGCGACGGCTTCGACAAGGGCACGACCATCGGCCCGCTCATCGAGGAGGCCGCGATAGAGAAGGTCGAGGCGCATATCGCGGACGCCGTCTCCAAGGGGGCAAGCGTGGTTGCCGGCGGCAGGCGCATCGCCGGCAAGGGCACCTTCTTCGAGCCGACCGTTCTGAAGGGCGTCACGCGGGATATGACGGTCGCGCGCGAAGAGACCTTCGGCCCTGTCGCCCCCCTCTTCCGCTTCGATACGGTCGAGGACGTGATCCGGCAGGCCAACGACACGGAATTCGGCCTCGCCGCCTATTTCTTCGCCGGCGACCTCAAGAAGGTCTGGAAGGTGGCCGAAGCCCTGGAATACGGCATGGTCGGCGTCAATACCGGCCTCATCTCCTCCGAGGCCGCCCCCTTCGGCGGCATCAAGCAGTCCGGCCTCGGCCGCGAAGGCTCCGCCCACGGCGCGGACGACTATCTGGAGATGAAATACATCTGCATGGGCGACGTGGCGTAGCGAAAGGTTCGCCCCGCCTCGGCGGGGCGGTTCCTATGCGGTTTCGATATCGGTTCTGGAAAAATCGTCGCCCTTGTAGAGCAGGGGCATGTCGAGTTGCCGTGCGCAGGCATAGGCAAAGCAGTCGCCGAAATTGAGCCCCGCAGGATGCCGGCCCTTGCCGAAGCGCTGGTAGGCATCGACGGCCGCGGCCGTCATTGCCGGTTCGATTGGCGCAACCGTGATCCCGAAAGGCCGAATATAGGCTTCCACCTCGCGCAGGGCGGCCGTCGGTTCGAGCCCGAAAATCCTGCTGTAAGCGACGGAAGCCTCCCAAAGCGCCATAGGCGACGTCACGCGTGTGCCGGCGCCGATCAAGCGTGCGGAAAGCATCTCCGCGTCGTTCTCGTCCGCCATCATGGCGACGATGGCCGAAGCGTCGACGAACATCAGTCTTCGTAAAGGCTATCGATGAAAGCCTTGTCGGCCTTCAGGCCGGTCGGAGAATACTTCTTATTCAAAGCCCGGGTCATGGCAACAGCCTTCTCCACCAGCGTCGGCTCGCCTTCCGCGCGTTCCAGCTCATGCGTCAACGCCTGCCGCACCGCCTCGGTCTTGCTGACCTTGCGCAGCGCGGACAGCCGGTCGGCGAGCCGGTCGACTTCCTGGTCCTTGACGTAGAGCGGCATAGTATATCCTTCTTCGTTCGAGGTATATATAGCACGCCCCTTCCGGATATCAAAAGCTCAGGCGGCCTTCACCGCCTCCGGATGGGCCGCCCGGAACGCCGGCAGCGCGCGGCAGGTTTCGACGATGCGGCACACGCGGTCGAGGGCGGAGAGGTCCACGCCCCAGCGCTCGGCGTTGTAGACCTGCGGGACGAGGCAGAAATCGGCCATGGTGGGCGTGTCGCCGTGGCAGAAGATGTCTGTGGCCGGATCGTCGAGCAGGCGCTCGACAGCGGCAAGGCCCTCGCCGATGAATTTCCTCATCCAGCCGACGCGCACCTCCTCCCCTCCCCCGGTGATCTCCAGGACATGGCTGGCGACGCCGGAATTGCAGACGGGATGGATCTCCATGGCGACGGCATAGGAGAGCGTGCGCACGCGCTGCCGGCCGAGCGGATCGGCGGGCAGGAAACGCGCCTCGGGGCGCGTTTCCGTCAGATATTCGATGATCGCCAGCGACTGCGTCAGCATGTGCCCGTCGATCAGGAGCGCCGGCACCAGTCCCTGCGGATTGCGGGTGCGGTGTTCCGGCGCGCGCTGCTCGCCGGCAAGAAGGTCGACCGCCTCGCGGGTGTAGGCAAGGCCGAGGCTTTCGAGTGCGATGCGCACGCGATAGCTGGCGGAGGAGCGCCAGTAGTCGAAGAGCACGATGTCGCCGTTCATCGCTCAGCCTTTCGCGTGGCGTTGCACGGTCTGCTCGATGGCGCCGAAGATCGAATGGCCGGCCCTGGCCTTCATCTCGATGCGCACGATGTCGCCGAACTTCAGGAAGGGAGTCTTCGGCGCGCCGGTGGCGATGGTCTCGATGGTGCGGATCTCGGCGATGCAGGAATAGCCGGCCCCGCCTTCCGAAACCGGCTTGCCGGGCCCGCCGTCCAGCTTGTTGGAAACGGTGCCGGAGCCGATGATCGAGCCGGCGACGAGGGGACGGGTTTTTGCCGCATGGGCGACGAGCTGGCCGAAGTCGAAGGTCATGTCGACGCCCGCATCGGCGCGGCCGAAGGCCTTGCCGTTGAGCGAGACGAGAAGCGGCAGATGCAGCTTGCCGCCGTCCCAGGCCTCGCCCAGCTCGTCCGGCGTCACCGCGACGGGGGAGAAGGCGGAGGAGGGCTTCGACTGGAAGAAGCCGAAGCCCTTGGAAAGCTCTCCGGGAATGAGGCCGCGCAGCGAAACGTCGTTGACGAGCATGACGAGCCGGATCGCCGCCCGGGCCTCCTCGACGCTCGCACCCATCGGCACGTCGTCGACGATGACGGCGACCTCGCCCTCCATGTCGATGCCGAAGGCTTCGTCGGCCGCGAGGATCGGCTCGCGCGGCCCGAGGAAGCTGTCGGAGCCGCCCTGGTACATCAGCGGATCCGTCCAGAAGCTCTCCGGCATCTCGGCGTTGCGGGCCTTGCGGACGAGCTCGACGTGGTTGACATAGGCCGAGCCGTCCGCCCACTGGTAGGCGCGCGGCAGCGGCGAGGCCGTGTCGTGCTCGTGGAAGCGTACCGTCGGCTGCGAGCCGGTCTCCAGCCCTTCGGCCACGCGCTCCAGCCGCGGGGCGACATGCGCCCAGTCGTCGAGCGCTGCCTGGAGCGTGCGGGCGATATGCCCCACTTCCGAGCAGCGCGTCAGGTCGCGCGAGACGACGACCAGGCGGCCGTCGCGGGTGGAATCCTTCAGTGTCGCAAGTTTCATGCCCTACTCCCGATCTTGTTTCCGGCCGCAAGATGGTGTCATCTGCCGGCCGCCTGTCTCCACCCTCGTGCGCCGGTCACCGGCGCATCGTTCTTTCCGAGGAACCCCGCTTGAACCGAACGGTCCGAAATTCCCTGCTGGTCGCCGCCGGCTTTATCGCCGTGACGGCCACGATCCTTTATACGATGGGCCAGCCGCTCATCTGCAAGTGCGGATATGTCAAACTCTGGCACGGCGTCGTCGTTTCCTCGGAAAATTCGCAACATATTTCCGATTGGTACACGCCGAGCCACATCATCCACGGCATCCTGTTCTTCGGCCTCTTCACGCTTCTCCTGCGCAAGGCGAGCGTGACGGTGCGCCTTGCGCAGGCGCTCGTTGTGGAATGCGGCTGGGAAATCCTCGAAAACACCGACATGGTCATCAACCGCTACCGCGAATCGACCATCTCGCTCGACTATTTCGGCGACAGCGTCATCAATTCGAGCGCGGATATCCTCGCGATGGTGATCGGCTTTTTCCTCGCCTCGCGCCTTCCCGTCTGGGCGAGCGTCGCGCTCATCGTCTTCTTCGAGGCGCTGACCACCTGGCTCATCCGCGACGGGCTGACGCTCAACATCCTGATGCTCGTCTGGCCGCTCGAGGCGGTGAAGGCCTGGCAGGGCGGCTAGCCTCATTTGATGCCCGGCGTGCCGTCGAACCTGCGCTCCAGCCCGTCCCAGCATTCGAGGTAGTTGTCCTGCAGGGTCTCCAGCTCGGCGGCGAATTTCGTGAGCTGCTGGGGAAAGCGCGTCTCGAACATGAAGGCCATGGTGTGGTCGAGCTTCACCGGCTTCAATTCGCCGTTCGACGCCTTCTCGAAGCCCGTCGCATCCGGGCCGTGCGGCAGCATCATGTTGTGCAGGCTCATGCCGCCCGGCACGAAGCCTTCCTCCTTGGCGTCGTACTGGCCGTGGATGAGGCCCATGAACTCGCTCATGATGTTACGATGATACCAGGGCGGGCGGAAGGTGTGTTCGGCCACCAGCCAGCGCGGCGGGAAGATGACGAAGTCGATATTGGCGGTGCCGGCTTCCTCGGTCGGCGCGGTCAGGACGGTGAAGATCGACGGGTCGGGATGGTCGAAGAGGATCGCGCCGACAGGCGAATAGGTGCGAAGATCGTATTTGAACGGCGCGTAGTTGCCGTGCCAGGCGACGACGTCGAGCGGCGAATGGCCGATCTCGGTGACGTAGAACCTGCCGCACCATTTGACGTGTACCCGGCAGGGCGTCTCCTTGTCCTCGTAGGCGGCCACCGGCGTCTTGAAGTCGCGCGGGTTGGCAAGGCAGTTCGCGCCGATCGGCCCGCGATCCGGCAGGGTGAATTTCGCGCCATAGTTCTCGCAGACATAGCCGCGCCAGGTCTCGCCCTCGCCGATGCGCGAGACCTTGAACATCATGCCGCGCGGGATGAGGCAGATCTCCAGCGGCTCCACGTCCATGATGCCCATCTCGGTGAAGACGCGGATGGCGCCGAGCTGCGGCACGACGAGCAGCTCGCCGTCGGCGTCGAAGAAATAGTCGTCCGCCATGTCGGCGTTGAACGTATAGGCATGCGCGGCCATGCCGACCTGGGTGAGGACATCGCCCGCCGTCGTCATTGTGCGGATGCCGTCGAGGAAATTGAGGTTTTCCTGCGGGGCCGGCAGCGGGTTCCAGCGCAGCTGCCCGAGCGGCAGGGAGTGGTCGTCGAGACAGGGGGCCGTCTTCCAGTGCGGGTAGCTGGCGTTCGAGAAGCGCCGCGTGTGGCGCACGCTCGGGCGGATGCGGTAGAGCCAGGAGCGCTCGTTCGTGCCGCGCGGGGCGGTGAAGGGCGAGCCGGAAAGCTGCTCGGCATAAAGGCCGTAGTTGCATTTCTGCGGGCTGTTCTGGCCCTGCGGCAGGGCGCCCGGCAGGGATTCCGTCTCGAAGTCGTTGCCGAAGCCCGGCATGTATTTCAGGCTGTTGGCATTCCCCGTCGCATGATCCGGCATGGCTTGCCCTCCTCTGCAAGGCTGTCTATCGTCAGGTGGTTGCAGATGTAACTATCGATTTTGTAACCATCAAGGCGCCCATGGACTTCCGGCTCGAGACTTTCCTGCCCTATAGGCTCAACCAGGCGGCCGAGCGAGTCAGCCAGCGCTTTGCCGCGCAATACCGCACGCGCTACCGCATGACGCGGCCGGAATGGCGCACGCTCGCCGCGCTCGGCGCCTACGGCCGTATGACGGCGACGGAGATCGGCGCCAATTCCAGCATGCACAAGACGAAGGTGTCGCGCGCGGTGCGGGCCCTGGAGGAAAAGCGCTGGCTGAAGCGCCGCGAGAACGCCGACGACCGGCGCATCGAGCATCTGGAGCTGACCCCGGCCGGCCGGCGCATCCACGGCGAGATGATCGAGCTTGCCCGTGCCTATCAGGAGGAGCTGGCGCGCCTTCTCGGCAAGGACGGCCTTGAACGGCTCGAGGCGGGCCTTTCCGCCGTGGAGGCGGGGCTTCCGGCTATGACCGTGCGGCGCGGACCCGGCGATTGAAACGGGCCCTCGTTTTCACCGTCCGTGCCCCGACGGTCATAGGCAGGGCCGCATTCGTGGGCTATGCTCGGCAAAGTGCCGGCCGGTCAGCGCTTTCACGGCCAGCGCGTTAACCATTATGGCCTTGCTCCCCCGTCAGAATCAGTTCTAAATGCGATTTAAACCGCAAAGTAGGTTTGAAATCGCATTTTGAGATTCCCGGCATGAATATGGCAGCAACATTCGGACAGGCAATTTCCGGGGTCGATCAACTGATCATCGGTCAGGCGCACGAGCTGTCCGACAAGCTGAAGCAGCACCGGCTGGAAATGTTCCCGCCCGTCGCGCAGAAGAGCCTGCGCCAGTTCCAGCTCAGCGAGGCGGCGCATTTCCTGGGCGTGACCAGCGGGTATCTTCGCAACCTGTCGCTGGAATCCAAGGGTCCCCTGCCCCAGGTGACGCCGTCGGGCCGCCGCTCCTACACGGCCGAGCAGATGCAGGAGATGCGCGAATATCTCGAGCAGAACAGCCGCGGCCAGCGCTACGTGCCGCGCCGGCGGAACGGCGAGCATCTTCAGGTCGTCGCGGTCGTCAATTTCAAGGGCGGCTCGGGCAAGACGACGACGACGGCGCATCTGGCGCAGCATCTTGCGCTGACCGGCCACCGCGTGCTGGCCGTCGATCTCGACCCGCAGGCGAGCCTTTCTGCGATCCACGGCTTTCAGCCCGAATTCGACGTCAACGAGAACGAGACCCTTTACGGCGCGATCCGCTATGACGACCAGCGGCGCCCGCTCCGGGAGATCATCCGCAAGACGAACTTCCCCGGCCTCGATATCGTGCCGGGCAATCTCGAACTCATGGAATTCGAGCATGACACGCCGCGCATCCTGGCGCAGGGCAACAGCGGCGACTATGGCCGCATCTTCTTCGCGCGGCTCGACGAGGCGCTGTCGTCGGTCGCGGACGATTACGATGTCGTGGTGATCGACTGCCCGCCGCAGCTCGGCTTCCTGACGATGAGCGCCATCTGCGGGGCGACGGCGGTGCTGATCACCGTGCATCCGCAGATGCTCGACGTCATGTCCATGTGCCAGTTCCTGCAGATGCTGGGCGAGGTGCTGAACACGCTGAAGAGTGCGGGCGGCAACATGAACCTCGACTGGCTGCGCTACCTCGTGACCCGCTACGACCCGGCCGACGGGCCGCAGACACAGATGGTCGCCTTCATGCGCTCGCTGTTCAAGCAGCATGTGCTGACCAACCCCATGGTGCGCAGCGTCGCCATCGCCGATGCGGCGCTCACCAACCAGACGCTCTACGAGGTCGACCGCAGCCAGTTCACCCGCGCGACCTACGACCGGGCGCTGGAATCCATGGAGGCGGTCAACGCCGAGATCGTCGATCTCATCCACAAAGCATGGGGGCGGTGATGGCGCGCAAGAACGTTCTTTCCAACCTCATGGCGCCCGCGGCGGAAAAGTTGACGCCGGTAAACCCGGCGCCGGAGGATCATCGCCAGCACGTCACCTACAAGGGTATCGGCGCGCTCGGCGCGGTGACGCGCAGCATCGACGCGCTTGCCGCCAAGGCGGATGCGGCCAAGGAGATCGAGGCCAAGCTGACGGCCGGCGAGGTCGTCATCGAGCTGGAACCCGACGAGATCGAGGATTCCTTCGTTTCGGACCGCCTCGCCCATTCCGACCAGCAGTTCCAGGAGCTCGTCGAGGCGATGCGCTTGCGCGGGCAGGATTCGCCGATCCTCGTGCGCCCGCACCCGGCCAAGCCCGGCCTCTACCAGATCGCCTTCGGGCATCGCCGCGCCAAGGCCGCCCGCCTGCTCGGCCGGCCGGTGCGCGCCGTCGTCAAGGCGCTCACCGACCGCGACCACGTCATCGCGCAGGGCCAGGAGAACAGCGCGCGCGCGGACCTGTCCTTTCTCGAGCGGGCGACCTTCGCCGGGGAGCTGGAGGCGCGTGGCTTCGACCGCGAGACGATCATGGCGGCGCTCAGCGCCGACAAGACGACGGTGTCCAAGATGCTCTCCGTGGTGAACCGCATCCCGAGAGCCGTGCGCGCCGGCATCGGCCCGGCGCTCGCCATCGGCCGCGACCGCTGGCACGAGCTTGCGACCCGCTTCGACGAGGCGGCCAACGAGGACCGGGCCGTCGAATTCCTTTCCCGCGAGCGCATCAAGGCCCGCGCGCCCGAGGAGCGCTTCAATCTTCTCGCCGGCCATCTGGCGAAGGGCGGTGCGCCGGCAAGCACCTACAAGCCGGCCCCCGCCACCTGGGAGCGCAAGGACGTCAAGGCCAGCATCAAGGCCGGCGGACGGCAATACACGATCGCGCTGAAAGCGGCCGAAGCGGCCGCCTTCGGCGCCTACATCACTCGCAACCTGGACAGCCTCTACGAGGCGTTCCGGGCTGAAAACCAAAAGAAATCAGGAGATTGATCCGCAAAAGAAAAAGGCCCCCTCAACGTTACCGCCGTGGAAGCCCTTCTCATCGTTTAGCAGCCTGAGAATCGCACTTCCCCGAATCGCAGTCAAGCCTTTTCGGCACCGGTTCCGGTGATGGGGTCTCTTTTGCCTGTTGAAAGGTGAAGAGACATGGAAACGGACGGCATAGCGACGCCCTTCGGGCGGCGATCGGTGACGCTTGGCATGTTGGCAAGCCAGGCGCTGGCAAGGACGGTGGCGCCGGAGGCGAGCGTCGACAAGTGGAAGCTCTACCGCTGGCTTTGCGAGGCACGGCCGAAACTCGGCATCAGCGACCGGGCGCTTTCGGTGCTGAATGCGCTTTTGAGCTTCCATCCGAAGACCGAGCTTTGCGGCCGTGACGGCCTGGTGGTGTTTCCCTCCAATGCCCAGCTTTCGCTGCGCACGCACGGCATGGCGGAGACCACGCTGCGCCGGCATCTCGCCGCGCTCGTCGAGGCGGGGTTGCTGACGCGGCGCGACAGCCCGAACGGCAAGCGCTACGTGCGGCGGAACGGCGAGGGCGCGATCGGCGATGCCTTCGGTTTCTCTCTGGCCCCGCTTCTCGCGCGGGCAGCGGAAATCGAGCAGATGGCGGCCGAAGTGACGGCGGAGCGCCTCCTGCTCCAGCGGCTGCGCGAACGCGTGACGCTGGTGCGCCGGGACATCGCCAAGCTGATCGAGGCGGGTCTCGAAGATGGCCTTACCGGCGACTGGATGGGCTATGAGGCCGAATATCGCCAGCTGGTGCTTTCCCTGCCGCGGGTCCCGACGGTGGAAATCGTAATGCCCGTCCTCGATGCTCTCGAAGCCTTGCGGAATGATATCCTCAAGGATCTGGAACGACAGATTATTTTACAGAATCCGGCGGGCAATGCCGGCCAAACCGAGCGGCACAAACAGAATTCAAAACCCGACTCCCCTTCTGACCTTGAACCTCGCTTCGAACCGAAGCAGGGGCGCGATGGCGTGCCGGACAATCGGCAGCCCGCAGTGCCGGAGCGGACGGAAGGCACGATAGCGGAGGCGGCGCAGCGGGAAAACAGGATGAAGCCGGCGGCGGGCGAGCCGCACAAGCCCTATCCGCTGGCCCTGGTGCTTCAGGCCTGCCCGGAAATCGTTGCGTTCGGTCCGGGCGGGGCCGTTTCGAACTGGCGGGACCTGATGACGGCCGCGGTGGTGGTGCGCTCGATGCTGGGCGTCAGCCCGTCGGCCTATGAGGAAGCCTGTGCGATGCTTGGACCGGAAAATGCGGCGACGGTCATCGCCTGCATCCTCGAGCGTGCCGGGCACATCAACTCGGCCGGCGGCTATCTGCGGGACCTCACGCGCCGGGCGGAACGGGGCGAATTCACGCTCGGCCCGATGCTGATGTCGCTGGCGCGGGCGAACGGCGGTCCGGCAAGACGCGCCGGATAGGAACGGAGGAACCGGCGGATTCGGCTTTGGAAACCGCACGTTAACCATGTGGTTCCTAATCATGGGCGGAAGACAAGGAAAACCGAATCAATGCCGTCACATGCCTCGGCGCATCCGCGCCGCCGTTCGACCATCGCCGAAGCAAGCCCCGTCGTGCCCTTCCCCGCCGAGCGCCGCACGGCCCATGTGCGGCGTTGCGCCGGCGAGCTGGGCGGCCTTCATGGCGAGGACGCGCGCCTCTACTGGCTGAAGGTCTGCCGGGAGCTGGCCGAGGAGTTGCGCAAGTTCGGCTCGGATGAGAGCCAGGCGCGTGCGGCCGTCTTCGCCTTCCAGGACGAGGTCCAGCAGGAGCTTCTGCGCCTGCACGAAGAGGAAGGTGGCTGACCGGCCCCGAGCCGGCCATCGGAAAAGCCGATTGAAGCATCGGTTTCTTCCGTTTTCCTTCATGGCCGTTCCTGCGGCATCTGCATCCTGCAACCAATCAGGAGAAGCAGGATGCAGAAGGATATTTCAGGCAAGCGCGTCGTCGTCGCCGGTGGCAGCTCCGGCATGGGGCTGGCGCTGGTGGAGCGGCTTGCGGAAGACGGCGCCTCGGTGACGGTGCTCGGCCGCAACGCGGCAAGATTGTCCGCCGTCCGGGAAAGGTTCGGCGGCAATATCGAAACGCGTGTCTGCGACATCGCCGACGAGGACCAGGTTGCGGCCGCCTTTGCCGGCATGGATACGATCGACCATATCGTCACGACGGCCGCGGAGATCGAAGGGGCCTACAGGCTGCTGCCGGATATCGAGCGGGCCGCCGCCCAGCGGGTCGTCGACAGCAAGTTTTACGGGCCGTTGTTCCTTGCCAAGCATGGTGCGCCGAAACTGAGGGAAAACGGATCGATCACCTATACGTCCGGCATCGCGGCCTACCGCCCCTCCGCGCGCGGTTCCGTCGTCGCGGCGGTGAACGCGGCACTGGAGGGGCTGGTCCGGGCCCTTGCGGTGGAGCTGGCGCCGATCCGGGTCAATGCCGTCTCGCCGGGCTGGGTGGATACGCCGATCTGGTCCTTCGTGGCGGGCGATGCGAAGGACGCGACGCTCCGGGCGATGGCGGAACGCCTGCCGGTCGGCCGGATCGGCAGGCCTCAGGATATCGCCGGGGCGATCCTCTTCCTGATGGAAAACGGCTTCACGACGGGGGCCGTGCTGCATGTCGAGGGCGGTCACCGGCTGATCTGAAGGCGGTTCGCGCGAAATCGAGGAAGGCGGCGATGGAACGGCGGCGGATCGTCCCTCGCCGCCAGAACAGGTGAAGCGGGGCGGCGGGCGCCGCCCTTGGCCAATCCAGTTCGACGATCCGGTCTCCTCCGGCATTTCCCGCAAGGGCAAGGCGCGGGACGAGGGCGAGACCCGCGCCGGCCGCCACCATCTGCACGATCGCGCCGATGCTGGCGACCTCGGCGGCGGGCGCCGGCGGCGACAGGCCCGCCGCGCCGAAACCGGCCTCGAACAGGCGGCGATAGGTGCAGCCCTGCGCCGTGGCGATGAAGGGCTCGCGCACCAGCCGGTCGAAGCCGAGCTCCCCCCTCCCCTCGAAAGAGATGGGCGCGATGAGCGCCAGGGGCTCCTCGCCGACCCGGCGGGACTTGAACCGGTCGTCCGCGCCGGAACCATGGAATGTCAGCGTGAGGTCGAGGTCTCCTGCGGCCAGTTGCCGGGAAAGGTCGCCGCTGGAGGCAACGACGAGCTTGATCGCGATATCCGGATGGGCCGCGGCAAAGCCCGGCAGCAGCGCCGCGAGCTTGCCCGAGGCGATGGTCTCGAGCGTGCCGATGGACAGCGTGTCGGACGTAACGCCTGCTGCCGTACGCACGGCAAAGCGCGCCTCCTCGCCGATCAGCACGATACGCTCGGCAAAGGGCAGGAAGGCGCGGCCCGCCTCGGTGAGCGCGATGCCGGTCCGCATGCGCTCGAAAAGCGGTGCGCCCATCTCCGCTTCCAGCGCCTGGATCTGGTCGCTGACGCTCGACTGGGCGAGGTGGACCTCGCCGGCGGCGCGCGTGATGTTGCCATGGCGGGCGACCGCGAGAAATGTCTTGAGCTGCCTTGGATGCACGAACCGCTCCGGCCTGTTGATCTGGATGCCTTCTAGCAAATCGGCGCAACGACAGGAACCGCGCTCGTTGCGTGCCCGCCCGCCCCTCCCCTCTAGGAAAGGCGAAAGCCTGCCGGTAGGATGGGGCGCAGAGGAGCCGCCATTCGATGAAACTGCGCCATGCCCTGGCCTTCACGATCCTGCCGATCGTCGTCGTGCTTGCCATTCTACAGGGCGGTGCGCTGCTGACCCGCAGCTACATGGAGGAAGCCTCGCTTCAGGCCGGCTCGGCGTTGCGCCTAGCGGTCGCGGCGCTTGCCGGCCATCTCAGCCGCTACGAGCCCCTGCCCGCGCTGATTGCCGACCACAAGGATATCGAGGCGCTGCTGAAGGCGCCGGACGACAGCGCCCTGCGCCGAACGGCGAGTGAATATCTTAAAGAAATCAACTATTTGCTTGAATCATCCGATATCTATGTCTTGACGCCTGACGGCAATACCGTCGCGGCCAGCAACTATGACACCCCCGGCACCTTCGTCGGCCAGAACTTCCACTACCGCCCCTATTTCCAGAGCGCCATTGCCGGGCACGAGGCGCGCTTCTATGCGCTCGGCACGACATCGCTGAAACGCGGGTACTATTTTTCCGCGCCCGTCGAGGCGGATGGCGCGATCCTCGGCGTCATCGTCTTCAAGGTCGACATCGATTCCATCGAGAACTCCTGGCGCGGGGGCGAATACAAGATCTTCGTCGCCGATCCCGAAGGCATCATCTTCATGACCGGCAGCCCGGAATGGCTCTATACCGGCATCCTGCCGCTCGACGCGCCGCGGCTCGCCCGCACGCAGGCCTCGCGCCGCTATGCCGAGGCGGAGCTGCGTCCCCTGCCCTTCTCCGCGGCAGTTTACCACGGTCAACAACTGATGCAGATCGCCGAGGGCGGCACGCGGCGCGAATATCTGCGGCTGTCGCACTACATGCCCGAGGCGGACTGGACGGTGAACGTGCTGCTCGACACGGCCTCCGTCCGGGCGCAGGCCCGCACGACGCTGATTGCCGTCCTGCTCTTCTTCTGCCTTGCCGTGCTTGCCGCGGCTGTGCTGTGGCAGCGCCGTCTTCGCGTGGCCGAGCGGCTGCGTCTCCAGGAGGAGGCCCGTAATACGCTGGAGAAGCGGGTGGAGGAGCGCACCGCGGACCTGGCGCGCGTCAACGAGCAGATCGAGCTGGAGATCGCCGAGCGGCGGCTGACCGAGCAGGAGCTGCGCAAGACGCAGGCCGACCTCATCCAGGCCGGCAAGCTCGCCGGTCTCGGGCAGATGTCGGCGGCGCTGTCGCACGAGTTCAACCAGCCGCTCGCGGCGGCCAAGACCTATGCCGAGAGCGCCGCCCTTCTCATCGATCGCGGCCGTGTGCCGGAAGCGCAGGACAATGTGCGCCGCATCTCCACGCTTATCGACCGCATGGCCTCCATCAGCCGGCACCTGCGCAATTTCGCGCGCAAGCCGAACGAGAAGCTGGGCCCGGTGCCCCTGCCCGAGGTGATCGCCGACACGATGGAGATCATCGCCCCACGGCTGAAGGCGGCGGATGCGCGGCTCACGGTGGAGCTGGGGGAAGACAGCCTCGTGGTGCAGGCCGGCCCGGTGCGCCTGCAACAGGTCCTCGTCAACATCATCAGCAATGCGGCCGATGCCGTCGAGGGGCTGGAGGATCGCGAGATCACGCTTTCGGCGCGCCCCGCCGAGGGGCGCATCGCCATCGAGGTGAGCGACCGCGGGCCCGGCGTGCCGGCGGCCATCGCCGAGCGCATCTTCGATCCGTTCTTCACCACGAAGGGCGTCGGGCGCGGCCTCGGGCTCGGCCTTTCGATCTCCTACAACATCGTCAAGGACTTCGGCGGCAGCCTTTCGGTCGCGGACCGTCCCGGCGGCGGCGCCGTCTTCCGCATGATCCTGGACAGCGCGGCAGAGGCGCGGGAGGCGGCGGAATGACGGATGCCCGCGTCCTGCTGATCGACGACGAGGAGGAGATGCGCCGCTCCACCGCGCAGGCGCTGGAGCTCTCCGGCCTGGAGGTGGCGACATTTTCCAGCGCCGAGCGGGTGCTGGAGCTGGTCGGCTACGCCTTTGCCGGCGTGGTCGTCAGCGACATCCGCATGCCCGGCATGGACGGCATGACGCTGCTCCAGCGCATCCGCGAGGTCGACCCGGAGGTGCCGGTGATCCTCGTCACAGGCCATGCGGATGTGCAACTTGCCGTCAGCGCCATGCGGGCCGGTGTCTACGACTTCATCGAAAAGCCCTTCGCCGCGCAGCATCTGGCCGGCATCGTCCGGCGGGCGATGGAGCGCCGGGCGCTCGTCCTCGACAACCGGCGCCTGCGCGCCGTCGCCGGCAAGCGCGACGATATCGAGGCGCGCCTGCCCGGACGCACGCAGGTCATGGTCGATCTTCGCTACCGGCTGCGGGCCATCGGCGCGGCGGATGCCGATACGCTGATCATCGGCGAAACCGGCGTCGGCAAGGAAGTGGTCGCCCGGGCGATGCACGATATCAGCGCCCGCGCAAGCAGGCCTTTCATCGCCATCAATTGCGCGGCGCTCCCCGATACCCTCATCGAGAGCGAGCTGTTCGGCCACGAGATCGGTGCCTTTCCGGGTGCCCTTCGGCCGCGTTACGGCAAGTTCGAGCATGGCCGCGGCGGCACGATCCTGCTCGACGAGATCGGTTCCATGCCGGTCGACCTTCAGGCGAAGTTCCTGCGCGTGCTGCAGGAGCGCGTCATCACGCGGCTCGGGTCGAACGAGGCCGTGCCGCTCGACGTGCGCTTCATCGCGACGAGCAAGGTGGACCTCGCGGGAGAGGTGGCCGCCGGCCGTTTCCGCGCGGACCTCTTCTATCGCCTCAACGTCGCGACGCTGCATGTGCCCTCGCTGGAGCAGCGGCGGGCGGATATCCCCCTGCTCTTCCTCCAGCTCGTGCGGGAAGCGGCGGCGCGCTACGGCCGCGCCGACGTCGAGGTGCCGGCGGACCTGATCGCCGACATCGCCGCCCGGTCCTGGCCGGGCAATGTGCGGGAACTGCGCAACGCGGCCGACCGCTTCGTGCTCGGCCTCGACGGCGCGGCGGACGACGCCGAGAGCGACGGCGGCCCGCAGCGCCTCGCCGACAAGGTGGCGGCCTATGAGCGCGGGCTCATCGCCAGCGCCCTCGCCGTCCACGGCGGCAGCCTCAAGCCGGTCTACGAGCAGCTCGGTGTTTCCCGCAAGACGCTTTACGAGAAGATGCAGAAATACGGGCTCGATAAGAACCTCGGCACGGCCCTGCTGCAGGACGATCTGTAAGGTCTGATGGGTGGATTTCCACCCGCCTCGCTCCGGCTTTGTCACCCCTTCCACCCATGACGGCCGGTTTACGGCGGTAAACTCGGCGATGCCTCCCCTCATCGCTTGCGACGAACGCCGCGCGCGGCACTCTCTCCCCAACCAGGACCGGCGCGGGAGGAGCTGTGCCGGCTGGTCGTTTCATCGGGAGGATTTGATGAAGAGCTTGAAGACCCTTTTCGGCGCCTCGGCCGTGCTTGCCGCAACGCTGCTCGCCACCTCGGCCCTCGGCCAGACCTATCCGGAGCGCACCATCACCATGGTCGTTCCCTTCTCCGCCGGCGGGCCGACCGACACGGTGACGCGCCTCGTGGCCGAAGCCATGTCGAAGGATCTCGGCCAGCAGATCGTCGTGGAGAATGTCGGCGGGGCGGGCGGCACGCTCGGCGCCGGCCGCGTGGCGAGCGCCGATGCGGACGGCTACACCCTGCTTCTCCACCACATCGGCATGGCGACCAGCGCGACGCTCTACCGCAAGCTCGCCTACGACACGCTGAACGCCTTCGAATATGTCGGCCTCGTCACCGACGTGCCGATGACCATCGTGGCGCGCAAGGACTTCGAGCCGGCGGACCTCAAGGGCCTCATCGACTACATGAAGGCCAACAAGGACACGGTCACGGTCGCCAATGCCGGCATCGGCGCGGCTTCGCACCTGTGCGGCATGATGTTGATGAGCGCGCTCGACACGCAATTCACCACCGTGCCCTACAAGGGCACGGGCCCGGCCATGACGGACCTGCTCGGCGGCCAGGTCGACGTGATGTGCGACCAGACGACCAACACGACGAAGCAGATCCTCGGCGGCACGATCAAGGCCTATGCGGTGACCTCGCCGGCACGCCTTTCCAACCTGCCCGACGTTCCGACGGCCGAGGAGGCGGGGCTTCCCGGCTTCCAGATCGGTATCTGGCACGGCATCTACGCGCCCAAGGGCACGCCCAAGGAGATCACCGAGCGGCTTTCCAAGTCTCTTCAGGTCGCCCTGAAGGACAAGAACGTCATCGAGCGCTTCGCCGAGCTCGGCACGGCGCCCTCGTCCGACGCCGAAGCGACGCCGGACGGCCTCAAGGCCAAGCTGGAGAGCGAAGTCGCCCGCTGGAAGCCCGTCATCGAGGCCGCCGGCCAGTACGCCGACTGAGGCTTTGCTTCGTCCGGGCGGCGAACCACGCCGCCCGGCATCCGGCGAGGAGAGGGGACTTCATGAGACAGGTACAATTCGACACGACGAACGCGATTTGCGGGCTGACCCTCATCGCGCTCGGCGGCTTCTTCATCTACCAATGCCTCGGCCTCGAGCTGGGCACGGCGATCCGCATGGGGCCGGGCTATTTCCCGCTCATCCTGGCGGTGATCCTGACCGGGCTCGGCGGCATCGTGCTGGTGCAGGCGCTGCGGGTCGCCGGCGAGCCGATCGGGCCGATCGCGCTGCGCGGCATGCTGTTCATCCTGCCGGCGCCGATCTTCTTCGGGCTCACGGTGCGCGGCCTCGGCTTCGTGCCCGCGGTGTTCTTCGCGGCTCTCATTGCGGGCTTTGCCTCCGCGCGCATGAAGCCGCTGATGGCGGTGGTGCTGGCGGCGGCCATTTCGCTCTTCTCGATGGCGGTCTTCAGCTATGCGCTCGGCCTGCCCTTCGAGCGCTTCGGCCCCTGGATGCGGCTTTAGGGGAACGGCCATGGATCTTATCAGCAATCTCGCGCTCGGCTTCATGACCGCGGCTTCGCCCGCCAACCTTCTCTTCTGCCTCATCGGCGTCCTGCTCGGAACGCTGATCGGCGTCCTGCCGGGCATCGGGGCGACGGCGACCATCGCCATGCTCCTGCCGATCACCTTCCAGCTGGAGCCCGTCTCCTCGCTGATCATGCTCGCCGGCATCTATTACGGCGCGCAATACGGCGGCTCGACCACGGCGATCCTCATCAACATGCCGGGCGAATCCTCGTCCGCCGTCACGGCGATCGACGGCTACCAGATGGCCCGCAAGGGCAGGGCGGGGGCGGCACTCTCCATCGCCGCGCTCGGCTCCTTCTTCGCCGGCACGGTCTCGACCTTCCTCGTGGCGATCTTCGCGATCCCGCTGACGGGCATCGCGCTGAAATTCGGCGCGGCGGAATATTTCTCCCTGATGGTGGTGGGCCTCGTCTCCTCCATCGCGCTGGCGCACGGCTCCATCGTCAAGGCGCTTGCCATGGTGGCCCTCGGCCTGCTGCTCGGGCTCGTCGGCACGGACATCTATACCGGTACGCCGCGCTTCACCCTCGGCATCCGCGAATATTCCGACGGTCTCAACTTCGTCGCCGTGGCGGTGGGCGTCTTCGGCATCGCCGAGATCCTGCGCAACCTCGAAGGGGAGAAGACGCGCAGCGTCCTGATAGCCAAGGTCTCCGGCCTCTGGCCGACGCGGGACGACTTCCGCCGCATGGTGGGGCCGGTGCTGCGCGGCACGGCCATCGGCTCGGCGCTCGGCATCCTGCCGGGGGGAGGGGCGATCCTCGCCTCCTTCGCCTCCTACACGGTCGAAAAGCGGGTTGCCGCCCGGCCGGAGGAATTTGGCCACGGGGCGATTGCCGGCGTTGCGGGGCCGGAATCGGCCAACAATGCGGGCGCCCAGACCTCCTTCATCCCGCTGCTCACGCTCGGCATCCCGGCAAACCCGGTCATGGCGCTGATGGTCGGGGCGATGATCATCCAGGGCATCGTCCCCGGCCCCAATGTCGCGACCGAGCAGCCGACCCTCTTCTGGGGCATCATCGCCTCCATGTGGATCGGCAACCTGATGCTGGTGGTGCTGAACCTGCCGCTGATCGGGCTCTGGGTGAAGCTGCTGACGGTGCCCTACTACGTGCTCTTCCCGATCATCATGGCCTTCTGCTCGATCGGCGTCTACAGCGTCAACGCCAATGTCTACGACCTCTATGCGGTGGCGCTGTTCGGCTTCGGCGGCTATCTCCTCGTCAAGCTGCGCTGTGAGCCGGCGCCGCTGCTGCTCGGCTTCGTGCTGGGACCGCTGCTGGAGGAGAACCTGCGGCGCGCCATGATCCTGTCGCGCGGCGACCCGACGACCTTCTTCACGCGCCCGATCAGCGCGGTGCTGCTGGCCATCGCGCTTGCGGTCCTGGTCATCGTCTTCCTGCCTTCGGTCAAGGCGAAACGCGAGGAAGTCTTCCAGGAAGAAGAATAACGGAAGACACCTGCGGGGGCGGAAGGGGTGGCGGCGGCGCGCCGCCCCTTTTGCGTTCAGGCGAGGGTGACGTTGACGCCCGCCGTCTTCAGCGCCGCGGCGATGTCGCGGGGCGGGGCCTTGTCGGTGAAGAGGTCGGTGATGGCGCCGAAGTCGCAGACCCGCACGAGCCCCTGCCGTCCGAACTTCGTGTGGTCCGTGACGACGACGGCGCGCCGGCCCTGCGCAAGCACGGCGCGGGCGAACTCGGCCTCCTCCAGATCGTAGTCCATCACGCCGATCGCGGCGTCGATCGCCCCCGTCGAGATGACGGCATGGCCGACCGTGAAATGGCTGATGAAATCGATGGCCGAGACGCCGAAGGCCGCGCCGTTGTCGCTGCGCAGCTCGCCGCCGGCCATGTAGACGCGGTTGTCGTTGACGGTGGAAAGCGTGCGGGCGATGTCGGAGGAATTGGTGATCACCGTCAGGCGCCGGTGGCCGAGCAGTTCGCGGGCAAGATAGCTCGTCGTCGTGCCGGTATCGAGCATGACCGAATCGCCGTCGCGGATCGTCGCGGCGACGGCGGCGGCGATCGCCTTCTTCGCCTCGCTGTTCTCGCGCATGCGCTTTTCGAAGGGCGCTTCGCCGACGACGGAGGGCAGGGCCACCGCGCCGTGCATCTTCACCACGGTTCCGTTCGTGGTCAGCGGCTTGATGTCCCGCCGCACGGTTTCCAGCGAAACGTCGAGCTGCCGGGCGAGGTCTGCGATGGTCACGGTGCCCTGCTGCTGGAGGAACCGGAGAATGTCGTTGTGTCGCTTGGAATGGTTCATGTCGGTCCGGCCCGGAGGGATCGCGTTCTCTTCATAGCCCCTCGCGGAGCGTCGCGCAAGAAAGCCGCAAAAACGGTCAGAAAAGCAGAAAAAGCCACATTTGAGGATTGACAGCCGGTTTCTTCCGGCATGACATGGCCCCCGCCGCAGCCGGCAGGATAACCGACGAACGACGCCCGGAACAGGGTGCGATACGTCCCGGCGGCCGCTTTCGGGAGGAGGGGGCGATGGAGGGGCATGTCGAGGTCGGCCGCGCCGCGGAAGACCGCATCCGGGCGCTGCCCTGCTGGCATGGCGGCATCGAGATTGCGCCGCTGAAAGGCGGCATCAGCAACGAGAGCTATCTCGTGGCCGACAGGGCAGGGCGGCATGTGGTGCGCTTCGGCCGGGATTATCCCTTCCATCACGTCTACCGCGAGCGCGAACTGATGACGGCGCGGGCGGCGCATGCTGCGGGCTTCGGGCCGGAAGTGCGCTATGCCGAGCCGGGCGTCATGGTTTCGGCCTATCTCGGCGCGAAGACCTATGGGGCAGGGGACGTTGCCGCCGAACGTCGGCGCGTGGCGGAGCTCCTCCGCCGCTTCCACACGCGGATGCCGGCCGAAGTGAGCGGCGCGGCCTTCCTCTTCTGGCCCTTCCATGTCGTGCGGGACTATGCGCGCACCCTTGCTGACGGCGGCAGCCGCATGGCGCGGCACCTTCCGGCCTATCTCGCCCTTGCCGACGAGCTGGAGGCGGCGCAGGCGCCGCTGCCCATCGTCTTCGGCCACAACGACCTCTTGCCGGCCAATATCCTCGACGACGGGGAACGGCTATGGCTGATCGATTTCGAATATGCAGGCTTCTCGACCGCCATGTTCGACCTTGCCGGCACCACCTCCAATGCCGGGCTTTCGCCCGAGGAGGCGGAGGATTTCCTCGCGGCCTATTTCGGCGGCGCGCCCGATCCGGCGATCCTTCGCGCCCATGCCGCCATGCAATGCGCCTCGCTGCTGCGCGAGGCGATGTGGAGCATGGTTTCCGAGCTGCACCTCGCCGCTCCCGGCGCCGACTATGTCGGCTACACCGCGGAGAACCTGGGCCGCCTCGACGAGGCGCTCGACCATTACAGAACGACATACGGAAAGAACGCACAATGACCCTGCCATCCCATGCCGAGATCGTTGTCATCGGCGGCGGCATCATCGGCTGCTCGACGGCCTATCACCTGGCGCGTGACCACAAGGCGGACGTGGTGCTGCTGGAGCAGGGCACGCTGACCTCCGGCTCGACCTGGCACGCGGCGGGCCTCGTCGGCCAGCTCCGCTCCTCGGCGTCCATCACCCGCGTGCTGAAATATTCCGTCGACCTCTACAAGGGGCTGGAGGCCGAGACCGGGCTTGCCACCGGCTGGAAGATGACGGGGTGCCTGCGCCTTGCCACCAATGCCGACCGCTGGACCGAATTCCGGCGCCTCGCCACCACGGCGAAGAGCTTCGGCATGGACATGCACCTGCTGACGCCTCAGGAGGTCAAGGCCATGTGGCCGCTGATGGAGGTCGGCGACCTCGTCGGCGCGAGCTGGCTGCCGACGGACGGGCAAGCAAGCCCCTCCGACATCACCCAGTCGCTCGCCAAGGGTGCGCGCATGCACGGCGCGCGGATCGTCGAGAACGTGCGCGTCACGGGCTTCGAGATGGACGACGGCCGCATCACGCGCGTGCGCACCACGCTCGGCGACATTACCTGCGGGAAGGTCGTCAACTGCGCGGGCCAATGGGCGCGGCAGGTGGGCGCCATGGCGGGCATCAACGTGCCGCTCCAGCCCGTCAAGCACCAGTATATCGTCACGGAAAAGGTGCCCGGCCTTTCGACCGACGCGCCGACGATCCGCGATCCCGACCGACGCACTTATTTCAAGGAGGAGGTGGGTGGCCTCGTCATGGGCGGCTACGAGCCGAACCCGCAGCCCTGGACGACCGGCGACGTGCCGGACGACTGGGCCTTCCGCCTCTTCGACGACGATTTCGACCATTTCGAGCAGCACATGGTCGAGGCCATCGCCCGCATTCCGGCGCTGGAGACGGTCGGCGTCAAGCAGATGATCAACGGCCCGGAGAGCTTCACGCCGGACGGCAATTTCATTCTCGGCGTCGCGCCGGAATGCCGCAACATGTTCGTCGGCGCCGGCTTCAACGCCTTCGGCATCGCCTCGGGGGGAGGGGCGGGCTGGGTGCTGGCGCAATGGGTCGTCGACGGCGAGGCGCCGCTCGACCTCTGGGTGGTCGATATCCGGCGCTTTTCCGGCATGCACCGCGACCGGCAATGGGTGCTCGACCGCACGCTGGAAGCCTATGGCAAGCACTACACCGTCGCCTTCCCGCACGAGGAATACGTAAGCGGCCGCCCGCGCCTCGTCTCGCCGCTTTATGAGCGGCTGAAGGCGCACGGCGCCGTCTTCGGCTCGAAACTCGGCTGGGAACGGCCGAACTGGTTCGCGCCTGGCGGGACCGAGCCGAAGGACGTCTATTCCATGGGCCGGCAGAACTGGTTTTCCGCCGTCGGCGAGGAACACCGCCATGTGCGCGAGGCCGTCGGCATCTTCGACCAGTCCTCCTTCGCCAAATACGAGATGAGCGGGCCGGATGCCGGCAAGGCGCTCGACTGGATCTGCGCCAACGACGTCGCCAAGCCGGCAGGCCGCCTCACCTATACCCAGCTTCTCAACAGCCGGGGCGGCATCGAGGCGGACCTGACGGTGGCGCGGCTTTCCGATGACAGGTTCTACATCGTCACGGGCACGGGCTTCCGCACCCACGACCTCGGCTGGATTGCCGACCACGTTCCTGCCGGCCTCGACGTGACGCTCACCGATGTGACGGAGGATTTCGGCACGCTGTCGCTGATGGGGCCGAGGGCGCGCGACGTGCTTGCCGCCGTGACGGCGGCGGACGTCTCCAATGCCGCCTTCCCCTTCGGCCATGTGCGCGAGATCGCGATTGCCGGCGAGAGGGTGCGGGCGCTGCGCGTCACCTATGTCGGCGAGCTCGGCTGGGAGCTGCATGTACCGATCGGCGCCACGGGCATCGTCTTCGACGCGCTGATGGCGGCGGGCGCACCCTTCGGCATCCGTCCGGTCGGCTACCGCGCGCTGGAATCGCTGCGCCTCGAAAAGGGCTACCGCGCCTGGGGCTCGGACATCACGCCGAACGACACGCCTTTCGAAGCCGGCCTCGGCTGGGCGGTGAAGCTGCGCAAGGACATGGATTTCCTCGGCCGCACGGCGCTGGAAGGCGCAAGGGGCGAGCCGCGCCGCAAGGCCTTCGCCGGCTTCACCGTGGACGATCCCGACATCGTTCTCGTCGGCCGCGAGACGATCCTGCGCGACGGCGAGCCGGTCGGTTATCTCACCAGCGGCGGCTACGGCTATACGCTCGGGAAGAACATCGGCTACGGCTATGTGCGCCGGGCGGAAGGGATTGACGAGGGTTTCCTGACGGGCGGCCGTTACGAACTGGTCGTCGCCACGGAGCGCACGCCCGCGACGATCCACCTCGAACCGCTCTACGATCCGGCCGGCGCCCGCGTGAAAGGCTAGGCGGGCTCGCGGGCGCGTTCCAGCGCCTTCAGCATCGTCCGTTCGGCAAGGTTCAGGTAGGTCTCCATCTCGGCCGCGGCCTCGTGCGGCCGGCTCGCCTCCAAAAGCGCCACGATGGTCTCGTTCATCTCCACGAAGGGCGCGTGCAGGTTTTCCGGATCGTTGAGAAGGCCGAAGCAGAGCCGCAGTTCGGCGGAGATGCGCTCGTAGAACTCGTTGAGCCGGGCGCTGTCGGAAAGGTCGACGACGGCGGCGTGGAAGGCCATGTTGGCGCTGCCGACGCCGGCCCAGTCCTGCCGGTCGCGCTCCACGCGGCCCCGGTCCGCCGTCTCGCGCATGACCCGGATTGCCGGATGCTGCCCCCAGGCCTGCCGCAGCGCGCCGCATTCCAGCATGCGCCGCACGCGGTAGATGTCGATGATGGAGGCCATGGTGGGAACGGCGACGAAGACGCCGCGGTTGGCCTCGTGATGCAGCAGCCCGTCCTTGGTGAGCAGGCGGAAGGCCTCCCGCAGCGAATTGCGCGAAACGTCGAAGCGCTCGCTGAAGGCGGCTTCCGACAGGCGCTGGCCGGGGGTAAGCTCGCCGGAGATCAGCAGCGCGCGGATGCGCCGCGCCAGCCGGTCGGCGAGGGACTGGCCGTCTGCTTCCTCGGTCATCTCATTCTCCCGCGCCTCGTTCCCGACCGCTCTAGCACGAATGGGCGAGGACCGGAACAAGGGATGATCCGGAGATATTGTTCAACAATCTTGACATTCTTGTCAGGCAATGCATGATCCAATCACCCCCGAGACGACCGGAAGGAGACCGGAAATGGCAGCGATCGACCTCAACAGCGATCTGGGCGAAAGCTACGGCGCCTGGCGCATGGGTGACGACAGGGCCATGCTCGCCGTCGTCTCCTCCGCCAATGTCGCCTGCGGCTTCCATGCCGGCGATCCGGCGGGCATCTACCGCACGGTGAAGGCGGCGGCGGAAAACGGTGTCGTCATCGGCGCCCATGTCTCCTATCCCGACCGGGTTGGCTTCGGCCGGCGCGACCTCGATGCGACCTCGGAGGAACTGATCGCCGACGTGATCTACCAGATCGGCGCGCTGAAGGGCATCGCCGCGGCCGCCGGAACGGCGGTGCGCTACGTCAAGCCGCACGGCGCGCTCTACAACCGCATCGCCTATGACGCCCGGCAGGGGCAGGCGGTGATCGACGGTATCAGGGCGGTCGATCCTTCGCTCGTCCTGATGGGCCTTGCCAATGCGCCGATCCTCGATCTTGCGCGCCGCGCCGGCCTTGCCGTCGTCGCCGAGGCCTTCGCCGACCGGGCCTACACGCCGAACGGCGAGCTCGTTTCCCGCCGCGAGGCGGGCTCCGTGCTGCACGACAAGGCCGTGATCGCCGACCGCATGGTGGGCCTTGCCCAGAGCGGCACGCTGGAGGCCGTCGACGGCAGCACGATCCGCGTCGAGGCGCAGTCGATCTGCGTTCATGGCGACAGCCCCGACGCCGTCGCTATCGCCGAGGAGATCCGCCGGCGCTTCACGGCCGAAGGCATCGCCATCCGCTCCTTCGCCGGTTGACGGCTGATGCGGTTCCTTCCCGTCAGCCTGGACACGATCCTCGTCGAGCTTGCCGGTCTCGACGAGACGCTGGCACTCTTCGCCTCGCTTCAGGCGGATCCGGTCGACGGCATTGTCGAGATGGTGCCGGCCGCCCGCACGCTGATGGTCCGCTTCCGCCCCGAATGGCTGGCGGCGGAGGCGCTGGCGGCAAGCCTTGCCACCCGCGACCTTTCCGCCAGGGCCGCGCCCTCGGAGCATCTGGTGGAGATCCCCGTGCGCTATGACGGGGAAGACCTCGGCGACGTCGCGGACTTGACGGGCCTTGCCGTGGCGGAGATCGTCCGGCGCCATACGGAGAGCGAATTCACCGTCGCCTTCTGCGGCTTCGCGCCGGGCTTCGGCTATCTCGTCGGCGGCGATCCGGCCCTGCATGTGCCGCGCCGTAGGAGCCCGCGCACCCGCATTCCCGCCGGCGCGGTGGCGCTTGCCGGCGCCTTCAGCGGCGTCTACCCGCAGGCAAGCCCCGGCGGCTGGCAGATCATCGGCACGACACCTTTGAAGATGTGGGATATTACGCGCGACCCCGGCGCGCTGTTCCAGCCCGGCTATCGCGTGCGCTTCTTCGACATGGAAAAATCCGGCAGGACCGTCAGCCTTCCCGCACCCGCCGTCCGGCAGGCGCGCACGGTTCCGGCCGATGCCCCGCAATTCACGGTGCTGGCCGCGCCCATGCCCGCGCTTTTCCAGGACCTCGGCCGCTTCGGCCAGACGGGGCAGGGGGTCTCCGCCTCCGGCGCGCTCGACCGCGGCGCCTTCAACGCCGCCAACCGCATCGTCGGCAATCCGGTCAATACGCCCTGTCTCGAACTCACCCTCGGCGGCTTTTCCCTCCGAAGCAATTGCCGCGCCGTGATCGGCCTTGCCGGCGCGCCGTCCCTCGTCACGGTGCGCGATGCCGGCGGCCGGTCGCACGATCATCCGGTCTTCCGGCCCATCGCGCTGGAGCCGGGCGATGTCGTGACCGTCGGCCAGCCGAAACGGGGCACGCGATCCTATCTCTCCGTGCGTGGCGGCTTCGAGGTGATGCCGGTGCTGGGAAGCGCTGCGACCGATACGCTCGCCGTCGTCGGGCCGGAGCCGGTGACGGCCGGGAGCGTGCTTGCCCTGCGTGGCGGGGACGGGCTCTCCAGCATTTCCACGGACGAGCTTGCCGCCTTCGATCCGCCGGCCGCCGGCGAGGTGGTGACGCTGGATGTGGTGCTCGGCCCCCGGACCGACTGGTTCACGGGAAAAGGCATCGAGACGCTGGCAGGCCAGCTCTGGCAGGTGACGCCGCAATCGAACCGGGTCGGCATCCGCCTTGCCGGCGAGGTGCCGCTGGAGCGCAGGGACAGCGCCGAACTGCCGAGCGAGGGCACGGCGACGGGGGCGATCCAGGTGCCGCACAGCGGCCAGCCCGTGCTTTTCCTTGCCGACCATCCGCTGACCGGTGGTTATCCCGTCATCGGCACGGTCGCCGATTATCATCTCGATCTCGCCGGCCAGGTTCCCGTGAACGCCCGTATCCGTTTCCGCCCCATCGCGCCCTTTGCCGAGATCGGCGTCAGGAGAGAGCCATGAAGAAAGTGCTGATCGCCAATCGCGGCGAGATCGCCGTGCGCATCCTGCGCGCCTGCCGGGACTACGGCCTGCGATCGGTCGCCGTCTATGCCGACCCGGATGCCGACGCGCTCTTCGTGCGCCTTGCCGACGAGGCCTATGGGCTCGGCGGCATGCGCCCGGCGGAAACCTATCTCGACATCGAAAAGCTCATCGCCATCGCGAAACGATCGGGCGCGGACGCGGTGCATCCGGGCTACGGCTTCCTCTCCGAACGGGCGGAATTCGCCCGCGCCGTCATCGAGGCCGGCCTCGTCTGGATCGGCCCGGATCCGGAGGTGATCGAGGCGCTGGGTGACAAGGTCGAGGCGCGGCGCATCGCTTCAAGCGTCGGCGCGCCGCTCGTTGCCGGCAGCGATGGGCCGGTTTCGTCGGCGGCCGAGGTGGTCGCCTTCGCCGAGCGGCACGGCCTGCCGGTTGCCATCAAGGCGGCGCATGGCGGCGGCGGGCGCGGCCTCAAGGTGGCCCGCACGCTGGAGGAGATCGCCGACCTCTACGCTTCCGCCGTGCGCGAGGCGACGGCCGCCTTCGGCCGGGGCGAATGCTTCCTCGAGCGCTTCCTCGACCGGCCGCGCCATATCGAGGCGCAGGTGCTCGCGGATCGCCACGGCAACGTGCTGGTGCTCGGCACCCGCGACTGCTCGCTGCAACGGCGCAACCAGAAGCTCATCGAGGAGGCGCCCGCGCCCTTCCTTTCCGAAGGACAGCGCGAGAGCATCCATGCGGCGGCGAAGGCCATCTGCGCAAAGGCCGGCTATTGCGGCGCGGGAACCGTGGAATTCCTGCTCGGCGCGGACGGCACCATCTCCTTCCTCGAAGTGAACACGCGCCTTCAGGTCGAGCATCCCGTGACGGAGGAGACGACGGGCATCGACCTCGTCGTCGAGCAGTTCCGCATCGCCGAGGGCCTGCCGCTCCGCCTTCGCGAAACGCCCGAGCCGCGCGGCCATTCCATCGAGTTCCGTATCAATGCCGAGGATCCCGGCCGCGGCTTCCTGCCGACGCCGGGCGAAATCACCGCCTTCGATCCGCCGTCCGGGCCGGGCGTGCGCCTCGATAGCGGCGTCGTCAGCGGCTCCACCATTCCGGGCGTCTTCGATTCGCTGATGGCCAAGCTGATCGTCACCGGCGCGACGCGCGAGGAGGCGCTGCGCCGCGCCCGCCGCGCCCTCGCCGAATTCCGCATCGAGGGCGTGGCGACGGTTCTGCCCTTCCACCGCGCGGCCGTCGACAGTGCGGATTTCACCGGCGCGGACGGCTTCAGGGTCCATACCCGCTGGATCGAGACGGATTTCGCCGACATGCCGGAGGCGATGGCGCGCCCGGAGCCGGTCGAGGATGCCGGGATGGTTCGCACCCATATCGAGATCGACGGCAGGCGGGTTTCGCTCGCCCTGCCGGGCCTCCTTCTTGCCGGACTCGGCGCCGCAGGAGAGGGGAGGGCTCCCGCCCCTGCGGCCGCCGTGCCGGTGGAGGACGCCATTGCCGCGCCGGTTTCCGGCACGCTGCAGGCCTTCCGCATCGCCGACGGCGCGAGCGTTGCTGCCGGCGACCTCGTGGCGGTGATGGAGGCGATGAAGATGGAAACACAGGTCCTCGCGCCGAGGGCCGGGCGATTGCGCTTCTCCGTGAAGGAGGGCGACTACGTCCCGGCCGGCGAGGCGCTGATGGTGTTCGAGGGCTGAGGGCCCTACATGGCGTGACCGCCGACGAGGCCGAGCGCTCCGGCGGCCATCCATAGCGCCATGGCGACCATCATCAGGTTCTCCGTCAGCGAGACGAAACCGAGCGGGACATTGCTGGAGCCGCCGACGCAGGCGCATTTCAGCTCGCGCCGGTCGACATAGACCGCCTTGAACACCGAGATTGCGCCGATGGTGCCGATGAAGAGGGCGAGGGGCACCGACAGCCAGGTGAGCGCGCCCGCCACCATCAGCACGCCGGCAAGGCCTTCCGCATAGGGATAGACGTAGCTGTAGGGCACCCAGCGTTTTGCCAGCAGGTCGTAATTGAGGAACATGGTCGAGAAGCTCTCGACGTTCTGCAGCTTCAGCATGGCGAGCGCCACCATGGAGAAGGCGACGAACCATTCGGCCGCGCGAAGGGTGAAGGGCGATCCGCTTGCGGCAAAGCTCGCCGCCATCGCCGTCAGCGCCATCAGCACGAAGAGAACGGCGACGGGGCGGTAGCTGGTCGCCTTCGGATCGGCGACGGGCTTGCCGAGATAGCGGCGCAGGTCGTCGTAGCCGCCGATGCGCGCGCCGTCGATGAAGACCTGCGGGGTGGTCTCGACGCCATGCTCCGCCTTGAAGGCGTCGGTCTGCGCCCGGCTCGTCAGGTGCCGGTCGTCGACCGCGTAGCCGGCACGGCGCAGGAGGTCCTTCGCCTTCAGCCCGTAGGGGCAGGTATGGCTCGGCATCACCATGCGGTAGAGGATGGCCTTGCGGCCGGCGGCGGTTTCGGTCCTGTCCAACATCTCACGTCTCCTGTCTTGTGAAATCGTTGGCAGGACCATAGGTTCCGTACCTTGGTACGGAGTCAACACGTCGAAGACCTGACGATCGGAAAATTCGCGGCGGCGGCGGATGTCGGCGTGGAGACGGTGCGTTTCTACCAGCGCCGGGGCCTGCTTGCGACGCCGCGGCGCATCGACGGCATCCGCCGCTACGGCCCGGCCGATGTCGCGCGCCTGCGCTTCATCCGCCAGGCGCAGGCGGCGGGTTTTACGCTGGAGGAGATCCGCCGGCTGCTCGACCTCGATTCCGGCGAGGACCGCGCGACGGTGCGGGACATGGCGGAAAAGCGCCTCGCCGAGCTCGACGCGCGCATGGAGGCCCTGCGGCAGGCAAGGACATCGCTGGAACGGCTCGTCTCGGAATGCGCGGTCGGCAGGACGGGGCCGTGCCCGATCCTGAAGTCCTTCGAGGCATGAGCCGGCGGGTGCCGGCTCAGATTTCCAGATAGGACGAGATGATCGACGCGATGTCGGGCTGCGGATCGCTTTCCGTCTGCGGCTCGTCTGCCACGGGCGTGGAGGTGTCGTCCGTGCTTGTGACACTGAAGGCCGAAACGCCGGATGCCTGCGGCAGGGCGGCGATCTGGGCCGAGGTCATGGAGGCGATCTGGCCCGGCGTGAAGGCGTCTGCCTGCTCGGTCGTGAGGCCGGCGAGGCTTGCCGTATGGAGGCCGGAAATGGCGGCCGATCCCAATGCCAGGATCTGGTCGACGGAGAGCGCGTTGAGGTCGTCGGCGCCGAGCGCCGCCGCCTGCGTCGCCGTCAGCGCGCCGACCTGCTCCACCGACAGGGCGCTGACCTGGCTTGGGCCGAGGGCGCTCATCTGGCCGTAGGTGAGGGCGGCGATCTGGCCGCTGGAAAGGGCCGCGATGCTCTCGCTCGACAGCGCGCCCACGACGGCGGAGGGCAGGCCGCGGATTGCCGCGGTGCCGAGCGCGGCCAGTTCCTCGGTGGAAAGGGTCTGCGCCTGTGCCGTCGTCAGGCCGGCAAGGCCGGACTGGGTGAGCGCGCTTATCTGGGCAAGCGAAAGCGCCTCCATCTGGTCGGTGCTGAGGGCAGCGACCTGTGCGCTGGAGAGCCCGGCGATCTGCCCGGTGCCGAGCGCGGCGATCTCCGCCTCCGAGAGCGTGGCGAGATAGGCCGGCGGCAGGCCCTTGATCGCTGTGCCGCCGATAGCGGCGAGCTTGGCGGGGGTCAGGGTGTCGAGCGCCTCGCTGGAAAGGCCGCCGAGCGCGGCGGCGGTGAGGGCCGCGACCTGGTCCGTCGAGAGGGCTTCGGCCTGCTCCAGGGTGAGGCCGGAGGCCTGAAGGCCAGTGAGGCCGGCAAGGCCGCCCGGGCTGATCGCCGCGAGCTGCTTCGGCTTCAGCGCCGCGATGTCGTCCGGTCCGAGGGCTGCCACCTGGCGGGAGGTGAGCGCCTGGACCTGCTGTGTGGACAGCGTGGCGATCTGGCCGGTGGACAGCGCGGCGATCTGGCTCGTGGTCATGCCGCCGATGCCGGCGGTGCTGAGGGCCTCGATCTGTTCCGACGTGAAGCCGGCAAGCACGCCCGTCGAAAGGCCGGCCACGGCGGAGGAGCCGATCGCTGCGATTTCGGCGGTCGAGAACAGGGCGATGTCGTCGGCGCCGAAGGCGGCGACCTGCTGGGAGGAGAGCGCGCCGATCTGCGTTGCCGTCAGCGCCTCGATCTGGTCGGTGCCGAGGGCGGCGATCTGGTCGGCCGAAAGCCCCGATACGCCGGCCGTGCCGAGGGCGGCGACCTGCCGGGCGGAGAGCGAGGCGATGGCGGCCGTCGACAGGCCGCTGACGGCGCGCGAGCCGATGGCGGCCATGTCCGCGGTCGAGAACAGGGCGAGGTCGTCCGTGCCGAAGGCGGCGATCTGCTGGGAGGAGAGCGCGCCGACCTGCGTTGCCGTCAGCGCCTCGGCCTGGAGGGTCGAGAGCGCTGCGATCTGGCTGGCGGAAAGGGCGGCGATGCCGTCCGTGCCGAGCGCTGCGATCTGCGCGGGTGAGAGGACGGCGATGTCGGCCGTGTCGAGCGCCGCGATCTGGACGGAGCCGAGCGCCGCCATCTGGCTGCTCGTCAGGGTCTCGAGCTGGTGGCTGCCGAGGGCGGCGACCTGCGTGCCGGTGAGGCCGGCGACCGCGAGGGCGGCGACCTGGACGTCGGAAAGGCTTGCCACGGCCGCCGTCGACAGGCCGCTGACGGCGCGCGAGCCGATGGCGGCGATATCGGCGGCCGAGAAGGTCTCAAGGGCCTCGGTGCCGAAGGCGGCGACCTGCTGGGAGGAGAGCGCGCCGATCTGCGTGCCGGTCAGCGCCTCGGCCTGTGCGCTCGAAAGCGTGGCGATCTGGTCCGTCGTCAGGCCGGCCGCACCGGCCGAGCTGATGGCCGCGATCTTTGCCGGCGCAAGCGCGGCAATGCCGTCCGTGCCGAGCGCCGCCACCTGCCGCGAGCCGAGGGCGGCGATCTGGGCGGTCGTCAGGCCGGCGATCTGGGCGCTGGAGAGCACGTCGATCTGGGTGCTCGTCATGCCGGAAAGGCCGGCCGGGCCGAGGGCGGCGATCTGGTCCGCCGTCAGCGAGGCGAGCACGTCCGTCGAAAGACCCGACATGGCGCCGGCACTGATCGCCGCCATGTCGGCGGTGGAGAAGGTGTCGAGATCGTCCTTGCCGAGGGCGGCGATCTGCGCGGAGGTGAGGGCGGCGACCTGCGTTGCCGTCAGCGCCTCGGCCTGCCCGGTCGAAAGGGCCGCGATCTGCTCGGTCGACAGGCCTGCGACGGCGGCCGTGCTCAGGGCCGCGACCTGGGCGGAGGAGAGCGAGGCGATGTAGTCGGTGCCCAGATTGGCGATCTGGCGGGCGCCGAGCGCCTGCATCTGCGCGGGTGTCAGCGCCTCGACCTGGTCGCTCGAAAGCGCGGCGATCTGGCGGGGATCGAGGCCGCCGATGGCGGCCGTGCCGAGGGCGGCGACCTGCGCCGTCGAAAGGGCCGCGATGGCGTTCGTCGAAAGGCCGGCAACGGCGGCGGAGCCGATGGCGGCGATCTCGCGGGTCGAGAAGGTGGCGATCTGGCCGGTCGAGAGCGCGGCAAGCTGGATGGAGCTGAACGCGGCTGCCTGGGTGGCCGTCAGCGCCTCGGCCTGCGCCGTGGAGAGGGCGGCGATCTGGCGGGTGATCAGGCCGGCAATGCCTGCTGAGCCGATGGCGGCGACCTGCGCCGTGGAGAGGGCCGCGACGGCATCCGTGGAAAGGCCGGCGATGGCGGCCGAGCCGATGGCGGTCATCTCCTGCACGGAGAAGGTCGCGATATCGTCCGGCCCGAGGGCGGCGATCTGCCCGGAGGTGAGGGCGGCGATCTGCGTGCTCTTCAGCGCCTCGACCTGCGCGGTGGAAAGCGCCTCGATCTGCTGGCTCGTCATCGCGGCGATGGCGGCCGGGCTGAAGGCGGCGATCTGCGCCGTCGAGAGCGAGGCGACCGTTGCCGGCGACAGGCCGGCGATCGCCGCGGACGTGATGGCCGAGATGTCCTTCGTGGAGAAGGTGGCGATGTCGTCGGTGCCGAGCCCGGCGATCTGGCGGGAATCGAGCGCGCCGACCTGAACGGCGGTCAGCGCCTCGGCCTGGCCGGTGCTCATCGCCGCGATCTGCTGGGCGGTGAAGCCGGTGATGCTGCCGGCATTGAGGGCGGCGATCTGCGTCGTTGTCAGGGCGGCGACCTGGCCCGTGCCGAAGGCGGGAATCTGTGTGGAGGTGAGCGCGGCCATCTGCCGGGTGCGCAGGGCGGCGATCTGGTCGGTGCTGAGGCCGGCGATCTGGCTGGACGTGAGACCGGTGACGCCGCCGATGCTGATGGCGCCGATCTGCGCGGCCGAAAGCGCCGCGATGTCGCTGCCGGTAAGGGCGGCGACCTGGCCGGAGGTGAGGGCGGCGACCTGCGCGGTCGAAAGGGCGGCGATCTGGTCGGACCGCAGGGCGCCGATCTGGCCCGTGGTCAGGCCGGCGACGGCCGATGCGCTGAGGGCGGCGATCTGGGCGGAGGTGAGGGCGGTGACGTCCTGCTCGAGCGCGGCGGCCTGCGCGGCGGTGAGCGCGCCGAGCTGGGCCATGGACAGTTCGCCGACCTGGGTGGAGCTCAGCGCCTCGATCTGGCCCGTCGTGAAGCCGGAGAAGGCGCTGGTGCTGAAGGCGGCGATCTGCGCGGCGGTGAGGGCGGCGAAGACGTCGGGGTTGAGGCCGGAGACGGCGCGGTTGTTGAGGGCGGCGATCTGCGCGGCGGAAAGCGCCTGAAGGTCCCCGGTCGTGAGGGCGGCGGTCTGGAGGGACGTGAGGGCGCTGATCTGGGTGGTCGAGAGCGCGGCAAGCTGGTTCGTGGAGAGCGCCGCGATCTGATCGGCCGTCATGGCGGGCATGGCGCCGCGGTCGAAGGCGGCGATCTGCACGGTGGTGAGGCCGGCAAGGGCGGCCGGGTCCAGCCCGGCGACGGCCTTGGCGGAAATGGCCGCGATATCGGCGGTGGAGAAGGTGGCGAGATCGTCCGTGCCGAGGGCGCCGAGCTGCGCGGTGGTCAGGGCCTTCACCTGCACGGTGGTGAGGGCTTCGACCTGCGCCGTGCTGAGGGCCTCGATCTGCTCGGCCGTCAGCCCGCCGATGAGGTTGGCGCCGATGGCGGCGATCTGGTCGGTGGTAAGGGCCGCGAGCACGGTCGTGTCGAGGCCCGCAAGCTGCATCAGTGTCAATCCGCCGATCTGCGCGCCGGTCAGCGCCTCGATCTGGCCTGCCGAAAGCCGGCCCAGCATCTCGTTGTCGAGGCCGGGAATGGACTTGGTGTTGATCGCCGCCATGTCCTCGAAGGTGAAGGTGGCGATGCCGTCGGGTCCGAGCGCCGCGATCTGCTGCGAGTTCAATACGGCGACCTGCCCGGGGGAGAGCGCGTCGATCTGCCCGGTGCCGAGGGCGTCGAGCTGAAGCGTGGTGAGGGCCGCGACGACCGCCGTGCCGAGGGCGGCGATCTGTTCGGGCGGAAGGGCCGCGATGGCGGCGGTCGGCAGGCCCGGCATGCCCTTGCTGCTGATGGCGCCGATCTGCTCGGAGGAAAGCGCGGCGAGCCCGGCCGGGTTTATCCCGGCGATCTGCGCGGCGCTGAGGGCGGCGACCTGGGTTGTCGTCAGGCTGGCGATGAGGTCGGAGCCGAGGACGTACATCTGCGCGGGAAGAAGGCCCACCAGCCCGGCGGGGCTGAATGCGGCCACCTGCTCGCCCGACAGGCTTGCGAGGGCATCGGTGCGAAGGCCCATGACGGCCCGGCTGGTGAGGGCGGCGATATCGGCGGTGGAGAAGGTCGCGATCGCCGCCGGCGTCAGGGCGGCGGTCTGCGTGGCGCTGAGGTATCGCACCTGCGTGGGCGTGAGCGCCTCGATCTGGTCGACGTTGAGCGCGGCGATCTGGCCGGAGCCGATGGAGGCGATCTGGCCGGTCGTCAGGGCGGCGATCTGGTCGGTGGTGAATGCCGCGAGCGTGGCCGTGCCGAGGGCACTGACGGCGCTGTTCTGGATGGCCGCTATGTCGGCGCTGGAGAAGTCCTCGAAGGCCGCGGGCCTGAAGGCGGCGATCTGCACCGCCGTCATGACCCGGATCTGGGCCGGGCCGAGCGCGCCGGCCTGCTCGGGGTTGAGCAGGCTGATCTGCAGCGTCGACAGCCCGTTGACGGAGCGCACGTTGAGCGCGGTGATCTGCGCCTGGCTGAGGCCGGTGACGGCGCTGGACGAGAGGCCGGCCACGGCATTCGCCGAGAAGGCGGCGATATCGATGGGCGAGAAGGCCGAGATGGTGTCGTCGTTCAGGGTGGCGGTCTGGGTGGCCGTGAAAGCCTTGACCTGCGTGGGCGAGAAGGCTTCGAGCTGGCCGAAGTCGAGCGCGCTCATCTGGCTGGCCGTCAGGCCCCCGACCGCACTGGCGTTGATCGCCGCGATCTGGGTGGTGGAGAAGATCGAGAGGCTCTGCGGGCTGAAGGCCGCGATCTGCCGTGCATCGAACGCATTGACCTGGGTGGGCGTCAGCGCGTCGATCTGTTCGGGGGAAAGGGCGGCGATCTGCGCGGCGGTCAATCCGCGCACGGCCTTCGGCGCGATGGCGGCGATGCTCTCGCCGGACAATGCCTTGATGGCGTCGATGCTGAGCCCGGCGATCTGGGCCGCGCTCATCGAGCCGATCTGCGCGGGCGTCAGCGCGTCGGCCTGCTCGGGCGAAAGCGCCGCGACCTGGACGGGGGCGAGCGCCTGCACCGTCTTCAGCGAGAGCGCGCCGATCTGTTCCGTGGAAAGCGTGGCGATCAACCCCGCGCCGAGGCCGGTGACGGCTCTTGCGGAGATCGCGGCGATATCGGCAAGGGAGAAGACGCTGAGGGCATCCGAGCCGAGGGCGGCGATCTGCTGGGCGTTGAGCGCACCGACCTGCGTGGGGGTCAGGGCTTCGACCTGCGGCAGGCCGAGCGCCTTGATCTGCTGGGACGAAAGACCGGCGAGCGCGCTGGTGGTAAGTGCCGGAATCTGGACTTCGGAGAAGGCGGCGATGGCTTCGGAGCCGAGGCCGGCGATCTGCGTCGACTTGAGGAGCGAGACCTGTGCCGTCGTCAGCGCGGCGATCTGGTCGGGCGTCAGCGCGCCGGCCTGCGCCCGGCTGAGGCCGGCGACGGCCAGCGGCGCCATCGCGGCGATCTGGTCGGTGGAAAGGCCGGCCAGCGCGGCAAGGCTCATGCCCTGCACGGCCTTGTAGCCGATCGCCGCCATGTCCTCGCTGGAGAAGGCGGCGAGGTCTTCCGGGTCGAGCGCGGCGAGCTGGGCGGCGCTCAGGGCCCTGACCTGCGCGGCGGTGAGGGCTTCCGCCTGGTCGGCGGTGAGCGCCTTCACCTGCCCGGTGGTCAGGCTGGATACCTGGCCGGTCGTCAGGCTTTCGATGGCATACTTGTCGAGCGCGCCGAGCTGGTCCAGCGACAGGCCGATGATGGCGCCCTGCGAGATGGCGCCGATCTGCCCCGGGCTGAGAATGCCGATGTCTTCGGTTTCCAGTGCGGCGATCTGCCCGGAGGAGAAGGCGCCGAGCTGGCCCGTGGAAAGCGACGCCACGTCCTCCGTCGTCCACTCCCGGATGGCGGCCGCCGAGAGCAGCTTGATCTGGTTGATGCTGAGGGACGGAACGATCGACGTCATATGCAAAGTCCTGGAAAAGAAAAACGAAAGAACAAAAATCCACGGGTTCGGCAGATTGCTCGATACAGGGACGAGCTTGTCCGAGCCTGAAGCCGCAAGGCCACCGGCAAAATGCAGGAAAGAAGGGCTCTCGTTCGGGAAACGCCGTCAGGCGGCGGACGGCGCACCCGCGCGCACGGCCTCGGCCGAGCGGCGGACGGCCTCGGCGATCTGGCGGAGCTGCCCGGCAAGCGGCGTCGAGTTGCGCCAGATCATGCCGATGGTGCGCGCGGGGGCGGGTGCGGGGAACCGCGCGATGGAGACCTGCGCCGACCGTGTCTCGACCGGCACGGCCATTTCCGGGATGAGGGTGACGCCGATCCCGGCGCCCACCATCTGCACGAGCGTGGAAAGGGAGCTTCCCTCCATGATCTCGCGCAGGCGTGCGGGGCCGATCCGGCAGAAGGAAAGCGCCTGCTCGCGGAAGCAATGGCCCTCCTCGAGCAGGAGCAGCCGCATTTCGCGCAGCGCATCGCGCTCGGGAACCGGCTTGCCCTCGTCCGCGCGGTGGCGCACCAGCACGAAATCCTCCCGGAACAGGGTGAATTCGGTGAGCGAGGGTTCGGAGACGGGCAGGGCGACGATGGCGACGTCCAGCCCACCCTGCATCAGCTCCTGGATGAGCCTTGCCGTCTGCGTTTCGCGCACATCGATGCGAATGCCGTCGAATGTGCGGTTGAGATCGTTTATGATGGCCGGCAGCAGATAGGGCGCGACGGTGGGGATGATGCCGATGCGCAGCTGCGCGAGGAACCGGCTGCGCGAGGCGCGGGCCAGTTCCGCCAGTTCGTCCGCCGCCCGCAGGATGTCCCGTACCCGGTATGCGAAGGTCTCGCCGAAAGCGGTGAGCTTCACTTCGCGGGCGCCGCGCTCGAAGAGATCGTTGCCAAGCTCCTCCTCCAGCTCCTTGATCTGCATGGAGAGCGCGGGCTGGGAAATGGCGCAGGCCTCCGCCGCCAGCCGGAAACGGCCGTGGCGCGCAAGGGCTTCGAAATAGCGAAGCTGCTTCAGGGTGAAGTTCGTCATAATTTTATCTTATCAAGACGATCAGTAAATCCAACTTAAAATTATCATTCGCTTCCGGTAAGAGGAAGCGAGCGTCTTGCAAGACCATACAGACAACAGGAGAGAACCATGGACCAGAAAACCGACACCGCAGGCAAGTGTCCCGTCGCCCATGCCGCGCCCAAGGCCCGGTCGAACCGCGAATGGTGGCCGGAGCTGCTGGACGTGCAAATCCTGCACCAGCATTCCGGCCTGTCCGACCCGATGGGCAAGGACTTCGACTATGCGGAGGAATTCAAGAAGCTCGACCTTGCTGCGCTGAAGCAGGACCTTCATGCGCTGATGACGGATTCGCAGGACTGGTGGCCGGCCGACTTCGGCCATTACGGCGGCCTCTTCGTGCGCATGGCCTGGCATTCGGCCGGCACCTACCGCATCACGGACGGCCGCGGCGGCGCCGGCCAGGGCCAGCAGCGCTTCGCCCCGCTCAACAGCTGGCCGGACAATGCCAACCTCGACAAGGCCCGCCGCCTGCTGTGGCCGATCAAGCAGAAATACGGCAACCGGATCTCCTGGGCCGACCTCCTCGTGCTCACCGGCAATGTCGCGCTCGAATCCATGGGCTTCAAGACCTTCGGATTTGCCGGCGGCCGCGCCGACGTCTGGGAGCCGGAAGAGCTTTACTGGGGCCCGGAAGGCACCTGGCTCGGCGACGAGCGCTACAGCGGCGAGCGCCAGCTTGCCGAGCCGCTGGGCGCCGTGCAGATGGGTCTCATCTACGTCAACCCGGAAGGCCCGAACGGTAACCCGGACCCGGTCGCCGCCGCGCATGACATCCGCGAGACCTTCGCCCGCATGGCGATGGACGACGAGGAGACCGTCGCGCTGATCGCCGGCGGCCACACCTTCGGCAAGACCCACGGCGCGGGCGATCCCTCGCTGATCGGCGTGGAGCCGGAAGGCGGCGCGCTCGAGGACCAGGGCCTCGGCTGGAAGAGCACCTTCGGCACGGGGATCGGCAAGGATGCCATCACCGCCGGCCCGGAAGTCACCTGGAGCCAGACGCCGACGCGCTGGAGCAACTACTTCTTCGAGAACCTGTTCGGCTTCGAATGGGAGCTGACGCGCAGCCCCGCCGGTGCCAAGCAGTGGACGGCGAAGAATGCCGCCCCCTCCGTCCCGGACGCCTTCGAGCCCGGCCGCAAGCATGTCCCGACCATGCTGACGACCGACCTTTCGCTGCGCTTCGACCCGGTCTACGAGAAGATCTCCCGCCGCTTCCTCGAAAACCCGGACCAGTTCGCCGACGCCTTCGCCCGCGCCTGGTTCAAGCTGACCCACCGCGACATGGGGCCGAAGACGCGCTATCTCGGCCCGGAAGTGCCGGCCGAGGACCTGATCTGGCAGGATGTCATCCCGGCCGTCGACCATCCGCTGGTCGACGAGGAGGACATTGCCGGCCTCAAGGCCAAGGTCGTCGCCTCGGGCCTCGGCGTGCAGGAGCTGGTCTCCACCGCCTGGGCCTCGGCCTCGACCTTCCGCGGCTCGGACAAGCGGGGCGGCGCCAACGGTGCGCGCGTCCGCCTCGCCCCGCAGAAGGGCTGGGAGGTCAACCAGCCGGCCCAGCTGCAGAAGGTCCTCGCCGTTCTCGACGGCATCCGCAGGGATTTCGATGCGGCCCAGACGGGCGGCAAGAAGATCTCGCTTGCCGACCTGATCGTGCTGGCGGGCGCCGTCGGCGTCGAGAAGGCGGCCAGGGCCGGCGGCCATGACGTCACGGTGCCGTTCACTCCCGGCCGCATGGATGCGTCCGAGGCCCAGACCGACGCCGCGTCCTTCGCGGTGCTGGAGCCTCGCATGGACGGCTTCCGCAACTATGTGAACGCAAGCCGCCACCAGTTCATGAAGCAGGAGGAAGCGCTGGTCGACCGCGCCAACCTGCTGACGCTGACCGCACCGGAAATGACGGTGCTCGTCGGCGGCCTGCGCGTCCTGAAGGCCGGCCAGCCGGAGCACGGCGTCTTCACCGCCCGCCCGGAAGCGTTGACGAACGACTTCTTCGTCAACCTGCTCGACATGGGCACGGTCTGGTCGCCGGTCGCCGGCAGGGACGGTGTCTATGAAGGCCGCGACCGCAAGAGCGGCGCGCCGAAATGGACCGGCACCCGTGTCGACCTGATCTTCGGCTCGCACTCTCAGCTGCGCGCGTTCGCCGAGGTCTACGGTTCGGCTGATGCCGGGGGCAAGTTCGTGAAGGACTTCGTCTCGGCCTGGAACAAGGTCATGAACGCTGACCGTTTCGATCTCGCCTGATCGTTCGCAAGGCTGGGAATAAAACGCCGCGGAACCTCTTCCGCGGCGTTTTCGTCAGCGCCAGCCGAGGGCCGGCGCGACGTGCTTCAGGATCGCCTCCATGACATGGGCGTTGTATTCGACGCCGAGCTGGTTCGGCACGGTCAGGAGCAGCGTGTCGGCCTCGCGGATCGCCTCGTCGTCGGCGAGCTGGTCGATCAGCTTGTCCGGCTCGTCCGCATAGGACCGCCCGAAGATCGCGCGGGTCTTGTCGTCGATGAAGCCGATCGAATCCTGCTCCTTGCCGCCGCGACCGAAATAGGCCCGGTCGCGGTCGTCGACGAGGGCGAAGATGCTGCGGCTCACCGAGACCCGCGGCGTGCGGGCGTGGCCCGCTTCCTTCCAGGCGTCGCGATAGGCGCGGATCTGCGCGGCCTGCTGGACGTGGAAGGGTTCGCCCGTCTCGTCGTCCTTGAGGGTCGAGCTCTGCAGGTTCATGCCGAGCTTTGCCGCCCACTGTGCGGTGGCGTTGGAGCCGGCGCCCCACCAGATGCGCTCGCGAAGCCCTTCCGAATGCGGCTCGAGGCGCAGGAGGCCCGGCGGGTTGGGGAACATCGGCCGCGGGTTCGGCTCGGCGAAGCCCTCGCCCTTCAGGACGTCGAGGAACACTTCGGCATGGCGGCGGCCCATGTCGGCATCGCTCATGCCCTCCTGCGGCTGGTAGCCGAAATAGCGCCAGCCGTCGATCACCTGCTCGGGCGAGCCGCGGCTGATGCCGAGCTGGAGGCGGCCCTTCGAGATGAGGTCCGCCGCGCCGGCATCCTCGGCCATGTAGAGCGGGTTCTCGTAGCGCATGTCGATGACGGCGGTGCCGATCTCGATCTTTTTCGTGCGCGCGCCCACGGCGGCGAGCAGCGGGAAGGGGGAGGAGAGCTGCCGGGCGAAGTGATGCACCCGGAAATAGGCGCCGTCCGCGCCCAGCTCTTCGGCCGCCACGGCAAGGTCGATCGACTGGAGAAGCGTATCGCCGGCCGAGCGGGTTCCGGATTGGGGGGAGGGTGTCCAATGCCCGAAGGAGAGGAAACCGATTTTCTTCATGGTGTCAGCCTCGACGCTATGCGTCCGTTGGAGGGAGTGTTGGGGCAAAGATGGGGGATCGCCTCCGGCTTGAAAAGGCGCTCCCGGAGAACGGTGCGTTCACAGATCGAGGCCGGCCGGACCTTAGACCGCCATGCGCAGCTCCGCCTCGCGGCCAAGTTCCGTCATCCACGCAACGAATTGCGGGCGCGCCTTGACCTGCCGGCCGTAGTGGCGGGCAAGCGCGGCGGTGAGATCGCCCTTGCGGCCGAGCAGCGCATCGGCGAAGCCGACCATCTGCGAATTCGGCCAGGCCTGCGGGCGGATCGTCACCAGCCGCTCGAAGAGGCTGTCGGCCGCCTCGCCGGGATTGGCCTGCGCCATCAGCGTCAGCATCGCGGCGGTCGAGCGCGACACGCCCATATGGCAATGGACGAGGATATGGCCGGCCGCATCGGCGTCCTGCCTTCCCGAGAACTCCTCGCCGAAGCGCAGGATCGCCTCGACATGGCCGGGCGTCGGCATGGTGCGGCCGGGCAGAGCGTCGATGATGTCATGGAAGCGCAGGACGGTGCGGCGATGGGTCCCGTAAGCGCCGAATGCTTCCAGCTCGGCACGTTCCGGGTCGATCAGCGAGAGAACGTGGGTCACGTTGCGGGTGCTGTGCCCGGCAAGTTCCTCGATCCCGCAAACGGTGAGTTCGGGAGAAAAAATCACATCCATCGTCGTCTCTTTCGCATATGTGCCGGAGGCATGGCCTGAAAAGGCGGATTGCGCGAAGCGCCCTGCCATCATGCCCGGCGGGGAGGCAAAAACAAGACGCGGAATCGGCCGGTCTTTGTTCGACTTCCCAGCAACCCGTTGAAAAGGCTAAGGCCAGTCCATTTCTGCATGGGCTTTTGCCCAAATTGAATTGGCGCGCAGCGGCAAGTCCCACCAATGTCCGCCGCACGGCAATCCAGACATGAAGAGGACCATATGGGCAGGATCGTTTACGTCCACGGGCAGTTCGTCCCGGAAGAGGAGGCGCGGATCGGGCTTTTCGACCGCGGCTTCCTGTTCGGCGATGCCGTCTACGAGGTGACGGCGGTGATCGCCGGGCGCATGATCGACAACGACCTGCATCTCGCCCGCCTCGAGCGCTCGCTCGGCGAGCTGGATATCCCGCTTTCCCTGTCGCGCGCCGATATCGAGGCGGTGCAGGCCGGGCTGATCGGCCGCAACGCGCTTTCCGACGGCGTCGTCTACCTCCAGGTCTCGCGCGGCGAGGCGGACCGCGATTTCTTCTATCCCGAGGCGATGGAGCCGAAGCTGGTCGGCTTCACGCAGGCGAAGGCCCTGACCGGCACGAAGGCGCAGGCCGAGGGCATCGCCGTCGACCTCCAGCCCGATCCGCGCTGGAACCGGCGGGACATCAAGACGACGATGCTGCTCGGCCAGGTCATGGCCAAGCAGGCGGCGCGCGGGCGCGGCTTTTCCGACGTCTGGCTGGTGGAGGACGGCGTGGTGACGGAAGGCGCCTCGTCCACCGCCCATATCATCACCCATGACGGCCGCATCCTCACCCGCGCCGTGTCTGAGGCGACCCTGCCCGGCTGCACGCAGCGTGCCCTTGCGCGGCTTTGCGAGCGGCACGGCCTGCGGATCGAGGAGCGCGCCTTCACCCCGCAGGAGGCGCAGGAGGCGGCCGAGGCCTTCCAGACCTCGGCCTCCAGCCTCGTCACGCCGGTGGTGCGTATCGGCGACCAGGCGGTCGGCGACGGGCGGCCGGGGCCGATGACCCGCAAACTCCAGGCCCTCTATCTGGAAGCGGCCGGCGTTCCGGCCTAAAAGGGCAGGAGCGGGGGAGGGGCGACATGCAGACGGCACGGCAATGGGGGCTGGTCCCGAAGGGGCGGCTCGAACCGGGCGCGGAGAACGCGATCACCGACGTGCCGGGCGTTGCCGTCGGCCATCGCTCGCTGCGCGGCGAGGGCGTCTTCACCGGGGTAACGGCCGTGGTGCCGCATCCGGGCGACCTCTTCCGCGTCAAGCCGCGGGCGGCGGTCGAGGTCATCAACGGCTTCGGCAAGTCGGCCGGCCTCATGCAGGTCGCCGAACTCGGCACGATCGAGACGCCGATCCTGCTCACCAACACCTTCGCCATCGCAGCCTGCACCGAGGCTCTCATCCGCCGGGCCATCGCCGCCAATCCGGCCATCGGCCGCAAGACCTCGACCGTCAATCCGCTCGTCCTCGAATGCAATGACGGCGCCATCAACGATATCCAGGCGCTGGCCGTTACCCCGGCCGATGCCGAGGCGGCGCTTGCGGATGCCCGCACCGGGCCGGTCGGGCAGGGCGCCGTCGGCGCCGGCTCGGGCATGACGGCCTTCGGCTTCAAGGCGGGGATCGGCACGGCCTCGCGAAGACTGCGCGTCGCCAAGCGCGATTTCACGCTCGGCACGCTGGTGCTCGCCAATTTCGGCGCGGCGGGCGACCTCGTCCTGCCGGACGGCCGGCGTCCCGATCCGCGCGCGCCGGCAAGTCCCGAGCGCGGCTCGGTCATCGTCGTCATGGCGAGCGACCTGCCGCTCGGCGACCGGCAATTGCAGCGCGTCGCACGGCGCGGCGGCGCGGGCCTTGCCCGGCTCGGCGCCTTCTGGGGCAACGGCAGCGGCGATGTCGTGCTCTGCTTCACCACGGCCGATCCGGTCGAGCACGCGCCGTCGTCGCCCGTGACCACGCAGCAGCGCCTGTCGGACGACCATATCGACCTTGCCTTCCGCGCCGCTGCCGAGACGACGCAGGAAGCCGTCCTCAACGCGCTCTGCGCGGCGCCGGTAACGCCCGCCCGCAACGGCCGCCTCTATCCCGCACTTGCCGACTGGCTCAAGGAGAACCCCGTCCCATGAAAGTCTTCATCTCCGCTGATATCGAAGGCACCGCAGGCATCGCCCATTGGGACGAGGCCGAGCGCACCCATGCGGACTGGGCGGAGTTCCGCGCGCTGATGACCGCGGAAGTCGTCGCCGCCTGCGAGGGCGCGCGCGCCGCCGGGGCGAGCGAGGTGGTGATCAAGGACGCCCATGACAGCGGCCGCAACCTCATCCTCGACCGGCTGCCGGACTACGTGCGGATCGTCCGCGGCTGGTCGGGCCATCCCGACGCGATGATGTTCGGCCTTGATGCCGGCTTCGCCGCGGCGATCTATACCGGCTATCATTCGAAGGCCGGCAGCGAGGCGAACCCGCTCGCCCACACCTCGAACCTGCGTATCTCGCGCCTCATTCTCAACGGCGAGGTCGCCTCGGAATTCACGGTCAACGCGCTCTGCGCGGCCGGCTACGGCGTGCCGTCCGTCTTCCTCGCCGGCGATGCGCAGATGTGCGCCGAGGCGCGCGCGATGGTGCCGGGCCTTGCCACGGTCGAGACGCTGGAGGGCGCGGGCCGCGCCTCGACCTCCCTCTCGCCGGCCTGGTCGCGCCGCCTGATCCGCGAAGGGGTCGCCGCCGCGCTCTCCGGCGATTTCGCCGCGGCGCTGCCGGCCCGTGCCGAGCGCTACGAGGTTGTCATCGAGTTCAACAACCCGACGGACGCCTATCGGGCGGGCTGGTATCCGGGCGCCTATGCGCACGGCCCCCGCGCCGTCGCCTTCGCGCATGCCGATTTCGCCGAGATCCTTCGCGCGCTGGTCTTCCTCAAGGTCTGACCGGGTAAGCCTCCAGCACCCGCCCGGCGGTGCGCCAGAGGTCCTCGACCTTGCCGTTGCGGCTGCCGGCGTGGCGGTAGAGGCGGATTTCGAGGTCGAGGTTCCAGCCCTCGTCCGCCGAGGCGGGAACGAGCCGGCCCGCCTCCATCTCGTCCCGCGCGAGGCTTTCCGGCAGCCAGCAGATGCCGGCGCCGGTGACGGCCATGTTCATCAGCCCGGCGCTGATCGCGTTCTCGTGCGTCGTGCGCCGCCGGAATGGCGGACGGCGCAGGAAGAGACGCGAGAGTGCGACGCCGAAGAACGAATTGAAGCCGTAGCTGAGATAGGGGACGGCAAGCCGCGGCTGCGAGACCGCGCGGTCGATGAGGTTCCTTCCCGCCTGCTCGCCACCGGCGATGACAAGGCGCGGCGCGGCAAGCGGGACCAGCCGGTCATGCGCGACGGTCAGCGAGGCGAACCGGCCGCGGTCGAGATGGAACGGCACTTCGGGATGGGCGTAGGTGAGGAAGAAATCCGCCTCGTCGCCGACGAGGGCGTCGAGATTGGCCTCGATGCCGCCGCGGTCCGGCAGGAGGGAGGTGCTGAAGGCGCCGCCCGCCGCCTCCAGCGCCTTCAACCATTGCGGGAAGAAGGTCACCGTCAGCGTATGGAGCGCGGCAAAGCGGATGAGGCCCGGTTCGTGCGACGGGCGCAGCGCCTCGCGTGCGGCATAGAAGGTGCGGATCGCCTCCTGCGCGACCGGCAGGAAGGAGCGCCCCGCCGGCGTCAGCTCGGCCGGCATGGTTGCGCGGCTGATCAGCGTCGCGCCGAGCCAGCTTTCAAGCTGCTTGATGCGGCGGCTGAAGGCGGATTGCGTGACGTTGCGCAATTCCGCCGCGCGCGAAAAGCTGGACGTGTCGGCAAGCGTCACGAAATCCTCCAGCCACTTGATCTCCATGAACGCCGTCCTCCGTGCTTCCCGCCGGCTGCCTTCAGGAGAAGAGCGGCTGCGTGCGCACCCACAATTCCAGCGTCGTCTCGTTGCCGAGCGTCGCGGAGCGGTGCGGCAGGTGCGACTGGAAATGCATGGAATCGCCCTTGTTGAGGATATGGCGCTCGCCGCCCACCTCCAGCAGGATGCAGCCCTCGATGATGTAGACGAAGTCCTCGCCCTCGTTGTGCATGATCTCGGAGACATGGCCCGGCGGGCGGCGCACGAGGGTGGGGTGCAGCCTGGCATCGGCGAAGCCGGCGCCGAGCAGCTCGTAGGTCCGGCGCGCGTCGCCGAGGCTGAAGGCCTCGCGCTCGCCCGGCCGCGAGACGGCGCCCGTGGCGCGCGGCGGCGCCTTGACGAAGGTGTCGACGCTGGTGCCCAGCGCCTCGGCGATATTGCAGAGCGAGGCGAGCGAGGGCGTCGAGGCACCGCGCTCGATCTGCGACAGGAAGCCGATGGACAGCCCGACGCGCTCGGACACCTGCTGGAGCGTCATGTCCATGGCGCGCCGGCGCTTGCGGATCTTCTTGCCGAGGGGGTCCTCCGCGACGCTGTCTGCCACGCCCTTCTTCCTCGCTCCTGCCTCTTGCGACATTGCCGAACCTGTTCCGCGGATTGGAGATGGCCGGAATATGGGCCAAGCGATCCGCGATGTCGATATGCCGGGGCGGCCGGGTTTTCGACGGGCGTTGCGGCCCTCCTTGCTTCCCGCTCCGGCATCTGCGAAAATTTTCTACTGCGCCTCAATTTCTTTTGCAATGGTTCAATTTTTGAGTAATGACTTTCGCATGTGAGGATGAAGCTCAAGGGAGGAGCCCATGCGCATGGAGACGAACTGGAAGTTCCTGATGGCGACGGCCGCGGTGATCGGCCTGATGCAGGCCGGCGGCGCGCTCGCGCAGGAGGAGCCGCAGACCGGCGGCGTGCTGCGCATTCTGGCGACGGGCGAGCCCGACCACATGGACCCGACGCTCGCCGGCATGGTGCCGACCAACAACCTGATGCGTGCGATTTCCCGCCAGCTCGTCAGCTACGAGGCCTCGACCGATCCGGACGTGGCGATCAAGCCGGTGGGCGACCTTGCGACCGAGGTTCCGCAGCCGACCGACGACGGCCTCACCTATACGTTCACGCTGCGCGACGGGGCGATGTGGAACGCGCCCTCCGGTGCGCGCCAGATTACCTCGGCCGACGTGGAGCGCGGCTTCAAGCGCCTGTGCAACCCGCATATGCAGGCCTCGACGCTCACCTATTTCACGGCGCTGATCTCCGGCCTTTCGGAGTTCTGTGACGGCTTTGCCAAGGTCGAGCCGACGCCGGCGGCGATGAAGGCCTATATGGAGGGTAATGACGTTACCGGCATCGAGACGCCGGACGACAAGACGGTGATCTTCAAGCTCAAGGAGCGGGCCGGCGACTTCGTCTACATGCTGTCCCTGCCGATGCCCGCGCCCGTCGCGCTGGAGACGCTGGACTACGTGCCCGACAGCCCGGACTTCCGCGCCCATTTCATCGGCAGCGGTCCCTATACGATCGGCGAATACACGCCCGACACCAGCCTGAAGCTCGTGCGCAACCCGGCCTGGAAGCCGGAAAGCGATCCGCTGCGCAAGGCCTATGTCGACGAGATCGACATCACCATGGGCCTTCAGGCCGACGCCATCATGCAGCAGCTCCAGTCGGGCGACGGCGACCTTGCCTATGACATCAACGTGCCGACCGCGATCCTCGCGACGCTCGCCGCCACGGGCGACGAGAAGCTGACGGCCATGTCCTCGGGCAACACGAACTTCCTGTTCATCAACACCGTCTCGGACAACAACAAGGGTGCGCTGAAGGACCTGCGCGTGCGCCAGGCGCTGGAATATGCCGTCGACAAGGCGGCCATCGTGCAGCAATGGGGCGGCTCGACCGTCGCCGAGCCCGCCAACGGCATCTTCGGCATCGGCGTCCTCGGCTACCACAAGTTCGACCTCTATCCTTCGCCCGACGCCAAGGGCGACCCGGAAAAGGCCAAGGCGCTCCTGGCCGAGGCGGGCTTCCCGGACGGCATCACGCTGAAGATGCCCTATCGCAACAAGGACCTTGAAGTGGCGACCGCCGCCACGCTCCAGGCGAGCCTTGCGCGCGCCGGCATCACCCTGGAAATGACGCCGGTGACCGCGGCCGACTACTATTCCAAGTTCATGACCAACCCGGTCAACACCAAGGAAGGCACCTGGGACATCGCGCCCGTGGGCTGGACGCCGGACTGGGTGGGGGGTGCCGCGCGCTCGGTCTTCCAGCCGCAGTTCACCTTCGACGGCACGCACCAGACCTACAACTACACGGACTACAACAATCCGAAGGCCAACGAGATCGCCGGGCAGGCGATCAACGCAACGACGCCCGAGGAGACCGCGAAGCTGTGGGCCGAGGTCGATGAGCTGGTGATGGCGGATGCCCCCGTCGTGCCGCTGATCGCCAACAAGAACCCGCGTTATCGCAGCGAGGCCGTGAAGAACTACCAGCCCTACGCGCTCGGCGTCGAAGGCGACTGGACCAACCTGTGGATCGAGCGCTGAGCCGGTAGACGGCCACGCCGGTTCGGCGTGGCCTTGCGGCTTCCCGCGCATCCCGGGATGCGCGGGGGCGGTTATTATTTCTTTTCGATAGATGAGGGGCGGACGTGGCTATTCTCGAGGCGAAGGGCCTCACCGTCGACATTCCGACCGAGGACGGCACTGTGCATGCGGTGCGCAACGTCTCCTTCGCGATCCGGCCGGGCTCGCTGTTCGGCATTGCCGGCGAATCCGGCTCGGGCAAGAGCGTTCTGACGCAGGCCGTGACGGGACTGCTGCCTAATGCCGATATTTCCGGCGAGGTCTGGTTCGAGGGCAGGAACCTCATCGGCCTTTCGCAGGAGGAGATGCGGCGCCTTCGCGGCGGGCGCATCGGCATGATCTTCCAGGACCCGCTTTCCAGCCTCCACCCCTTCTACACAATCGGCGCGCAGATTGCCGAGGTCCTGCACGCCCATGAGACGATCGGCGCGGCCGAGGCGCGGGCGCGCGTCGTCGACATGCTGGGCAAGGTCGGCATTCCTTCGCCCGCCGAACGCTTCGACGACTATCCGCACCAGTTCTCCGGCGGCATGCGCCAGCGCGTGATGATCGCCATGGCGCTGATCCTCAAGCCCGCGCTGATCATCGCCGACGAGCCGACCACGGCCCTCGACGTCACCGTGCAGGCGCAGATCGTCGAACTGCTCGATGCCATGCGGCGCGATTTCGGCACCACCGTCATCCTCATCACCCACGATCTCGGCCTGCTTTCGAGCGTCGCGGACGACGTGATGGTCATGTATGCCGGCAACCGGCTGGAATACGGAAGGGCGGCCGACGTCTTCCGCGCCCCGGCCCATCCCTATACCGCGGGCCTGCTGCGCTCGACGCCGGCCAGCTACCGGCCGGGCACGGAGCTTGCGCCGATCGGCGGCCGGCCGCCGAGCCTTCTGGCAACGCCCGCCGGCTGCGTTTTCGCCCCGCGCTGTCCCGAGGCGCTGGCGCGCTGCGCAAATGAACGCCCGCCGCTGCGGGTCTATGACGACGGCGTCGAATCCCTCTGCTGGCTGGAGGCCGGCGCCGGCAGGGCGCGGCCCGTCGCCGCGGCGGCGACTGCCGCCGTCAAGGCCGCCGATCCCGAGCCGGTCGCCGAGATCGAGGACGTATACCTCACCTACCAGACGGGCAGTTTCTTCGGCGCCAAGCGCTCCCTGGAAGTGCTGAAGGGCATCGATCTGACGGTCGGGCGTGGCGAGACCGTCGGCCTCGTCGGCGAGAGCGGCTGCGGGAAGTCGACGCTGGCGCGCATCGTCGCCGGGCTGGTGCCGGCGACCTCCGGGCGCGTGCGCGTGCTCGGCAAGGACATGGCGAGCCTCAATGCGCGGGCCTGGCGCAAGATGCGGCGCGAGGTGCAGCTCGTCTTCCAGGATCCGTTCGGCTCGCTCAACCCGCGCCGGCGCGTCGGCGCCATCATCGGCGATCCCTTCCGCCTGCACGGCATCGCGAGCGGCGAGGAGCGGCGCGAAAAAGTGCGTCGGCTGATGGAGATGGTCGGCCTCAACCCCGAGCACTACAACCGTTTCCCCGCCGAATTCTCCGGCGGTCAGCGCCAGAGGATCGGCATCGCCCGGGCGCTGGCGCTCAATCCGGCGCTGATCATCTGCGACGAGCCCGTCTCGGCGCTCGACGTGTCGATCCAGGCGCAGGTGCTGAACCTCCTGCGCGAACTGCAGCGCGACCTCGGCCTCACCTATCTCTTCATTTCCCACGACCTTTCGGTCGTGCGCCATGTTTGCGACCGCATCGCGGTGATGCAGGGCGGGCGGATCGTCGAGCTGGAAACGGCCGAGCGGCTGTTTGCCGATCCGCAGCACGCCTATACGCGCACGCTGCTTTCCGCTTCGAAGACGCTGCCGGCCTTCGCGGGCGGCGGCGAGCGCGTGCTTGTAGAGACACGGGGGTTAGCATGAGCGGGATTGCGGCGAACGAACCTTCCGCCGAGGCCGAGGTCGTCCAGCGCGGCTCCTTCGCGCTGACGGTCCGCCGGCTGAGGCGCGATACGGCCAGCATGGCGGCGCTCTGCGTCATTCTCGCGGTGATCCTGCTGGCGGTCGTCGCGCCGTGGGTGGCCGGGATCACCGGCCATTCGCCGATCGAGCAGTTCCGCGAGACGGGCCTGTCGCCGGCCGGCATTCCGGTCGGGCCGGGCGCCGAATTCTGGCTCGGCACGGACCAGCTCGGCCGTGACGTCCTCGTGCGGCTCGCCTATGGCGCTCGGGTCTCGCTGCTCGTCGGCGTCTTCGCCTCCATGCTCGCCTCGCTGATCGCCGTCGTCGTCGGCACCACGGCAGGCTATTTCGGCGGCACGGTCGACCTTGTCCTCAGCCGCCTGACGGACCTCGTGATGAGCGTGCCGTTCCTGCTCTGCGCGCTGGCGCTCGTCTCCGCCTTCGGGCCGAGCCTCATGCTCTCCGTCGCCGTCATCGTCTTCTTCAGCTGGGCGCCGATGGCGCGCGTCATCCGCGGGCAGGTTATCTCGCTGCGGCGGCAGGACTTCGTGCTGGCGAGCCGCTCGCTCGGCGCGGGGCCGCTGTCGATCATGGTGGTCGACATCCTGCCCAATCTCGCCGTGCCGATCATCGTCTACACGACCATGCAGATCCCCAATTCCATCGTCTTCGAAGCGACGCTCTCCTTCCTCGGCATGGGCATTGTGCCGCCGACGCCGAGCTGGGGCGGCATGCTGGCGGATGCCTCGTCCAATTCGCTCTATCTCGTCGCCTGGTGGCTGATCTTCGTGCCCGGCACGGCGCTTTTGATGACCACGCTCGCCTTCAACATTCTCGGCGACGGCCTGCGCGATGCGCTCGACCCGAAGAGCGCGCGCACCGTGCGCCGCCTCAGGCACCGGCCGAAGGCAGGAGCCAAGCCATGATCCGTTTCCTCGCCAGCCGTGTCGGCTTCGGTGCCGGCGTTCTCCTCGTCCTGTCGGCCTTCGTCTTCTTCCTGTTCTTCGTGGCGCCCGGCGATCCCGCCCGCATGATCGCCGGCGACAAGGCGACGGAAAGCCAGCTCCAGCAGATCCGCAAGAACCTCGGCGTCGACCGGCCGATCGTCGTGCAGTACGGGTCCTTCATGCAGAAGGCGCTCTCCGGCGACCTCGGCTTTTCCTACCGCAACCAGCAGCCGGTCGCGCCGATCATCCTCCGGCGCATTCCGGTCACGCTCTCGCTGGTGCTCGGCGGGGCGCTGCTGTGGCTGTCCATCGGTGTGCCGATCGGCATAATGTCGGCGCGCCATGTCGGGAGCCTGCGCGACCGGCTGGGGCAGGCCTTCATCCTCGTCGGCCTCAGCTTCCCGACCTTCGTGCTCGGCATGATGTCGCTCTATCTGCTCTATTTCATGCCGAAGCAGGCGGGCTTCACCCTGTTTCCGGCCGGCGGCTACAAGGCGCTCTCGTCCGATCCTCTGATCTGGGCCTGGCATCTCGCGCTGCCCTGGACGACGCTGGCGCTCACCATGGCGGCGATCTATGCGCGCCTGACGCGCGGCCAGATGCTCGACGTGATGGGCGAGGACTATATCCGCACCGCCCGGGCCAAGGGCCTTTCGGAGCGCCGCGTCGTCTGGAAGCACGGCCTTCGCGCCGCGCTGACCCCGCTCGTCACGCAGCTCGGCGCCGATATCGCGCTCCTTCTCGGCGGCGTCATCGTCATCGAGCAGGTCTACGGGCTCCAGGGCGTCGGCGCGCTCGCCGTACAGGCTGTTGCCAATCAGGACAGGCCGATCATCATCGGCGTCGTCCTGCTCGGCGGCCTGTTCATCGTCATTGCCAATATCGTGGTCGACCTGCTTTACGTGCTGCTCGATCCGCGAGTCCGTTGAGGTAGCCTTATGATCGTCTCCGAATACACCATCCCCGGCCTGCATGTGCGCGACCATGTCGTGACGGTGCCGCTCGACTGGTCGAAGCCGGACGGCAGGACCATCGAGGTCTTTGCCCGCGAGGTGGTCGATCCCGCCCGCAAGGACGAGGCGCTGCCGCTCCTCTGCTTCCTGCAAGGCGGGCCGGGCGGCAAGTCCCCGCGCCCGACCAAGAGCAGTCCGCCCTGGCTTGCCAGGGCGCTGAAGACGCATCGCATCATCCTGCCCGACCAGCGCGGCACGGGCCGCTCCACCCCCGTGGATGCGGCGACCATCGCCGGCTTCGACGGCGAGGCGGGCGCCGATTATCTCGCCTGCTTCCGTGCCGATTCCATCGTCGATGACCTCGAGCACCTGCGCAAGACGATCTTCGGCGGCGCGCGCTGGCAGACGCTCGGCCAGAGCTATGGCGGCTTCCTGACGCTCACCTATCTCAGCCGCGCGCCGGAGGGCCTTTCGGCCTGCTACGTCGCCGGCGGCCTGCCGGGCCTCGACCCCTCGGCGGAGGCGGTCTACCGCCACACCTATCCGCGCGTGCGCGCCAAGAACGAGATCTTCTACAGGCGCTATCCGGACGACAGGGCGCTGGTCGCCCGCATTGCCGATTTCCTCGACGCGAACACCGTGACGCTGCCGGACGGCGACCGCCTGACGGTGCGCCGTTTCCAGAGCCTCGGCCTCGATTTCGGCATGGGCCCCGGCTTCGAGAATATCCACTGGCTGCTCGACGAGGCCTTCGCCGCGCCGGATCGCCTGTCCGACCAGTTCCTCGGCGCGCTGATGCACGCGACCGCCTACAGCGGCAATCCGCTCTTCGCGGCGATCCACGAGGCGATCTACGGCGAGGGCGAGGGGGCGACGGCATGGGCGGCCGGGCGCGTGCTGGCCGAATTCCCGGAATTCGACGCCAAGGCACGCCCGCTCCTCTTCACCGGCGAGATGATCTATCCGTGGATGTTCGAGGAGATCGCGCTGCTCAAACCCTTCCGGGCCGCCGCGGAGGCGCTTGCCCGCCGGCCTCGGCATGGCCGGCTCTACGACAAGGCGCGCCTTGCCGCAAATGCCGTGCCGGTCTCGGCGGTCGTCTATTTCGACGACATGTATGTCGATGCGGGCCTCTCGCTCGCAACGGCGAAAGCCGTCGGCAATCTCGACGCCTGGGTCACCAACGAGTTCGAGCATGACGGCATCCGCCAGTCGGGCTCGGTCTTCGAGCGGCTCCTGTCGATGGTCGCCGAAAAGGGCGGGCCGCTGAAGGAAGACGATAAAGCATGACGACGAGGGAGAAGCTGGCGGCGCTGCGCGGCTGGATGGCGGCGGCAGGGCTCGACGGGCTGATCGTGCCGCGCACCGATGCGCACCAGAGCGAGGTCACCGCCCCGCGGGACGATTGCCTGCGCTACCTCACCGGCTTTTCCGGCTCGGCGGGGCTGGCGCTCGTGCTGGCGGACGCGGCGCTGATCTTCGTCGACGGGCGCTATCAGGTGCAGGTGCGCCAGGAGGTCGACCCGGCGCTCTTTGCCGTCCATCACCTTTATGACGATCCGCTCGACCGCTGGCTGAAGGCGAATGCGCGGCCCGGCTGGCGCATCGGCCTCGACACGATGCTGGTGCCCGGCAGCCTCCACGACAGGCTGGCGGCGGGCTGCGCGGCGGCGGGCGCGTGCCTCGTCGCGCTCGATGCCGATCCCTTCGACGCCATCTGGCGGGACCGTCCGCCGCGGCCGCTCGGCGCGATCCGCGCCATGCCGCCGGAGGTGGCCGGGGAGCCGGCGCAGAGCAAGCGGATGCGCATCGCCGGGAGCCTGAAGGAGAAGGGCGCCGATCTTCTCGTCGAGACCCTCCCGGACAATATCGCCTGGCTCCTCAACGTGCGCGGCTCGGACGTGCCGATGAACCCGGTGCCGCATTCCTTCCTCGTGCTGGAGGCGGACGGCCGCGCGGAATGGTTCGTCGACCGCCGCAAGCTCGGCAACGACCTCGACGCCTACGAGCTTGCCGATGTGGCCCTGTCGCCGCCGGGCCGCTTCCTCGACCGCCTCGCCGAAACCGTTGTCGGACGGGCGGCGGCGATCGACGCGGATTTCGCGCCGCAGGCCGTGCAAGCGCGCATCATTGCCGCCGGCGGCAGGCTTGCGCCGCAGACGAGCCCGCTCACGCTTGCCAAGGCGGAGAAGACGCCGGCCGAATTGCAGGGCTATCGCGACTGCCACCTGGAGGACGGCATCGCCGTCGCCGATTTCCTCGCCTGGCTTTCCAATGAGGCGCCGGTGCGGGCGGGCACGGAAACGCCGCTCGGCGAGCTGGAGTCCGAGGCGCGGCTGCTCGCCTTCCGCAGCGAGCGGCCCGGCTTCCTCGAGCCGAGCTTCCGCACGATTTCCGCCGCCGGTGCCAATGCCGCCATGTGCCACTATGCGGCAAGCCCGGAGACCGACGCGCCGCTCGAGACGGACGCGCCCTATCTGGTGGATTCCGGCGGGCAATATGCCAACGGCACGACGGACCTGACGCGCACCGTGATGTTCGGCGTGCCGACGGCGCAGATGCGCCTTGCCTATACGGCCGTGCTGAAGGGCTTCATCTCGCTGATGTCGGCGCGGTTCCCGATAGGAACGCAGGGGCACCAGCTCGACGCCTTCGCCCGCCGCGCGCTCTGGGATATCGGCCTCGACTACGACCACGGCACGGGCCACGGTGTCGGCCATAACATGCTGGTCCACGAATATCCGCACCGTTTCGCGCGCCAGCCGAACCTGCACGGGCTGGTGCCGGGCAATATCATGACCATCGAGCCCGGCTATTACCGGGAGGGCGCCTTCGGCATGCGCATCGAGAACCAGGTGGAGGTGGTGGCCGACGGTCCCGGCTTCTGCCGCTTCGCGACGCTCACCTTCGTGCCCATTGACCTGACCATGGCAGACCTCGATGCCTTGAGCCCGGCCGAAACCGCCTTCATCGACGCCTATCATGCGGAAGTGCGGGCGAAGCTCGAAGCCCGTGTCCGGCCCGAAACGCGCCTCTGGCTGCTGGAGGAGACGAGGCCCGTTGCCGAGCGCTAATGCCCGGTGATGCGGTCTGCGATCGCCGCGAGGCGGGAGGTCTGCGGCAAGCCGGCAAACTCCCGTTCGTCGGCCATGCGGTAGAGCTGGTACATGGAATGGACGCCGAGCCAGCGGAAGGGTTCGGGCTCCCACGGACGCACCGTGCGATTGACCCAGGGAAGGCCCGTCAGTTCGCTTTCGCGGCGTAGGATAAGGTCGCAGAGCGTGCGGCCGGCAAGGTTCGAACTGGAAACGCCGAGGCCGACATAGCCGCCCGCCCAGCCGATGCCGGTGGAAGGATCGAAGCCGGCGGTCGTGCACCAGTCGCGCGGCACGCCGAGCACGCCGCACCAGGCATGGTCGATCTTCAGCGCTTTCGTCTGCGGCAGAAGGCGCAGGAGGATGGCGTGCAGGGCCTCGATGGTCGCCTGCTGCGTCTTCCCGGCGTCGTCGGTGCGTGAGCCGAAGCGATAGGGCACGCCCCGCCCGCCCATGGTGATGCGGCCCTCGCGGGTGCGCTGGGCATAGCAATAGGCGTGGGCGGCATCGCCGAGGAGCTCATGACCCTCCCAGCCGATCTCCTGCCAGAGCACATCCGGCACGGGCTCGGTGACGATCTGGGCGCTGTTGAGCGGCAGCCATGTGCGCTCGCAGCCGGGAAGGCCGGCGGTGAAGCCCTCCGTCGCGCGGATGACGACCGGCGCGCGCACGCTGCCGCGGTTAGTCTCGACCCGGCCCTTTTCGAAACGCGTGACGGTGGTGCCTTCGTAAATAGCGACGCCGAGGCTTTCCACGACGGTAGCAAGGCCGCGCACGAGCTTGGCCGGCTGGACGCGCGCCATGTCGCGGATGACGAAGGCGCCCTTCACGTCCTTGATGCGGATACGCCGGAATGCCTCCTCCGCCGAGAGCATTTCCATCCGCTCGGCCGGCATCTCCCAGTCGAGATAAAACTGGTATTCCTCGCGGGCGCGCTCCAGTTGCGGGGCGTTGGTCGCCACCGTGATGTTGTCGACGCGCAGGATATCGGCATCGATACCTTCGTTTGCGCAGACGCGGATCACCTCGTCCACCGTGCCGGCCATGGCGCGCTGCATGTCGACCACCGCGCCGCGGCCGGAGGTCTTGAGGTATTTTTCCCGCGACCAGCCGAAGCCGCCGGAAAGCCAGCCGCCGTTACGTCCCGAGGCGCCGAAGCCGGCGAATTCCCGCTCGACGACGACGATGTCGAGGCTGGGATCGGCCTTCTTGAGGTAATAGGCGGTCCACAGGCCCGTATAGCCCGCGCCGATGATGCAGACATCCGCCTGCCGGTCGCCGGGAAGGGCGGGACGTCTTTGCGGAAGGCCGCCGGTATCGGCATACCAGAAGGAAACGTTGCCGTTGGTCGTGACGTCCATGGAAGGGCTTTCGGTTCGGGTCGGCCGCGAGCATAGGAAGCGGCGGACCGCGCGGCAACGGGGCCGACCTGCTATTCCACGATGGCGCGCAGCGACCGGGCGATCTCGTCGGCGAACATCGAGGCGGCGAGCGCCCGGCCGCGCTTTTCGCGCTGGACGAGGGAGAGCACGTTCTTGCCGAAGGTGCGGTCGCGGATCTGCACATAGGTCAGCATGCCGTTGCGCTGCTCCTCGGCGATGTCGAACTTGCTGAGGAAGGCGATGCCGTCGCCGGCCGCGGCAAGGCATTTCATCGCCTCGATGGAATTGGTGAGGAAGGCGGGCTCCACGGCAAGGCCGGCCTCGGCGAAGGCATCGGCGACGATGCCGTGGATCAGCATGCTCTTTTCCGCGAAGATCAGCGGATAGGGCTCGCAGAAGGAGAGGGGCAGCGTCTCCATGCCGGCAAGCGGATGCTCCGGCGAGACGACGGCGCCGAGGCGCGTATCCGTCTTCCACAGCGTTTCGAGCTGGGGCGTCGCCGGCAGGTTGAAGGCAAGGCCGAGATCGGCCTCGCCGTCGATGACCGCCTGCACGATGTCGCGCACGAACATCACGCGGATGGAGATCTTCAGCCGGGGATGGCGGGCGCAGAAGCTCGCCGCCGCCTTCGGCACGATGCCGCCGGCAAGCCCGTTCATCGTGGCGATGATCACCTCGCCGCTCTGCAAGGTCTTGATGTCGCGGATCTCCGCCTCGACCTGGCTGTATTCCTTGATCGTCCGGCGTATGTGGGCAACGAGGATCTCGCCGGCCGGCGTCAGGCGCAGGCCCCGCGGCAGGCGCTCGAACAGCGGCTCGCCGATGGCTTCCTCCAGTTGCAGCACATGCTTGTTGATGGCCGACGGCGCCACGTTCAACCGCTCGCCGGCCGCCCGGATCGAGCCCAGCCGCGCAACCTCGTCGATATAGCGCAGCACGCGGGAGTGCAGCATGACGTTCCCCTTCAACCGTTCTCGAAAAGCGTACGTTATGCGCTGAAAATACTGCTTTTCGGAAACAGTGCAATCGCGTCTTATGCCATTCGGGAAGCGCGGGGGCGGGAGCCGCCGCTTCCGGGGGAAACCCCGAACGATTGCCGGCCCCGGCGACGGGGCCGAAGAGACCGGAGGACCATCATGAACCAGCATGTGAACATCGCGGAGGCCGCGCACTACGACACCGTGCGGGCGATCTTCGCCATCCTGAACGGCGAGCGGGAGGCAGACCTGCTCCTGAAGAACCTGAACATCCTCGATGTTCACGGCGAGACCGTCTACCACGGCTCGATCCTCGTCTACGACAAGCGCATCATCGCGCTCAATCCGGACGAGGAGATCCTGAAGGTGAAGGAGGTCTTCGACGGCAAGGGGCTCTATGCGATCCCCGGCCTCATCGACGCCCATATCCATTTCGAATCGCAGCTCGCCCATCCGACGGCGCTTGCCGAGGCGATGGTGCCCTGCGGCACGACGACGATCTATTCCGAATGCCTCGACCTTCTGAGCGCGGCGGCCGAAGAGGGCGTCGAGGCGGCGCAGAAGCTGTTCAAGGACTACGACAAGCTGCCCTACCGCCTCTATGCCTTCGCACCGGGCAAGAAGACGGCGGCCAACGTCACCGAGGCGGTGCTGAAGATGGAGCCGGTGATCGGTCTCGGCGAGTTCGAGCACTTCACCTATTCCTCCGGCAGCGAAGACGATTTCCGCAAGGCCGCCTGGGTGCGCGCCAAGGGCGGCTTCATGAACGGCCACTGGGGCGTCACCGCGCTCTCCGACATGATCCTCAACTACCTTCCGGCTATCGGGGTCTCCAACAACCACGACGTCTGGAACGAGAAGGACATCGAGAAGAGCATCCGCTACGGCTTCCCGACGCACATCAAGTTCGGCGTCGGCTCGGCCGAGGTCATCAAGGTGCTGCTGCGCGCCATCGTCGACCGCAAGTGGCCGACCGACAACTTCATGCTCTGCACGGACAACATCTCCGTCGAGCGCCTGCTGACCATGGGGCACATGGACTGGATCATCTCGCTCTGCGCCGAGATGGGCATCAACCCGATCCATGCGATCAAGATGGCGACCTACAACACCGCGCGCTCCTTCCATATGGAGGACCGGATCGGTTCGCTGACGCCCGGCCGCTTCGCCGACATCGTGCTGACGGACAGCCTGTCGAAGATCAACCCGCTCTTCGTCTTCAAGGACGGCGAGCTGGTGGCCAGGGACCGCAAGCTGCTGAAGAACGCCGATATCGACTATTCCGGCATGTGCAAGAAGGGCGTTCCGGGTCTTTCGGACCTGACGGCGGACCAGCTCGACATCGTGCCGCTGGAAATCTCCGAGGACGGCAGCAAGGCCAAGGTCTACCTCTTCGACGTCTACGGCCGCGGCCATGCCAAGTTCTACCAGGAGGTCTGGGTGCCGCTGAAAGACGGCAGGATCGTGCCGGAGGTGGACGGCGTGAAATATTCGCGTCTTTCCGTCATCCAGCGCTATGCGAACGGCAAGCGGCATATCGTCAACGGCCTCTTCAAGGGCGTGTCGATCGACCGCGGGGCGGTCGCGACCTTCTGGCCGGCGCCCAAGCCCTATTTCGTCGTGATCGGCGAGGAGAGCGCGGAAATGTGCCACTGCGTGAAGCAGGTGGACACCTATGCCGGCGCCTGCATCGTCACCGAGGACAAGGTGGAGAAGGCTGTGATGCCGCTCGATATCTACGGCGTCATGGCGAACATGACCGTCTCCGAGCTGACGGCTGCGGCAAGTTCCATCGATGCGGCCCTCGAGGAGATGGGCAACCGCAACGAGGGCGAGCCGGTCGTCAACAAGCTCTTGAGCCTCTTCATCTCGCTGCACCGCTTCCGCTTCATGGCGTGAAGCCCTCGCGAAAATCCCGGCAGGCGCTCCGGCGCCTGTTGGAAAGGAAGAATTGCGGATTGACCGGGAGAAGGAGTTCCGGGACACCCGCAGGAACGAATTCGCGCGCGGGCGGCCGGGAGTGACGGGAAGCCGCCGCGCAACACCATCGGGAGGAAACCATGGCACATCGTCCGGCGGAAGCCGATATCGTCGACACCGGCAGCCTCACGCGGCGCTGGATCATGTATGTACTGGGCATCTACATCCTGACGCTGGGCGTGAGCCTTGCGATCCGGGCGGGTGTCGGCATCTCGCCGCAGAGCAGCCTGACGCGCACCATGACGCTCGTTTACACGCCGCTCAGCCAGGGCACGTACAACTTCATGCTGGAACTGCTGATGCTGTTCCTGACCTACCTGGTGCTGCCGAAGGACTTCAAGCTGAAGAACTTCGCCGCCCTGATCCCGGCCTTCGTGCTGGCCGTGTTCCTCGACCTCAACCTCAAGCTCACCGAGTTCATCGTGCTGGAGGATTACTACTACCGGGTCGCGCTTCTGGTCTTTGCCGACGCGGCGCTCGCCTTCGGCCTCTTCCTGATGATCCGCGCCAACCTCGTGCTGATGCCGATCGACATGTTCGTCAACACGATCTTCAAGCGCACCGGCTGGAAGTGGGGCAACATCAAGACGGGCTTCGACTGCACGCTGCTCGTCATCTCCGCCCTGATCGGCCTTGCCTTCCTCGGCGAGATCAAGTTCATCCGCGAGGGCACGATCCTCAACGCCATCCTCGTCGGCCAGTACATCAAGCTCTATTTCTTCCTCTACAAGAAATTGAGCGCGAGGAACGCGGCGCCGGCAGCAGGCAACCTCGAAGCCGCCGCGGAATAGGCGGCAGTCCTGCGGACCGGAATGCGAAGGCGCCCCTTTCGGGGCGTCTTTCAGTGTCCAGAAGGGCCGTACAGCACCGGCATCAGGCCGGCGGCGGCCTTGAAGCGGTTCCAGGACTTGCGCCCGGGCAGCGTCCATCCGGTCTCCGCGACGGCGGAAAGGCGTGGGAAGACGAGGCGGTCGAATACCGCGCGGTCCTTCATCGCCTCCGACCAGATGCAGGCCTGCACGCCGAGCAGCCTTTCCTTCTGCGCCGCGCTCCAGCCGGCGACGGGATCGAAGGCATAGGTCGCCTCCGGCGTCGAGGAACCGGCCCAGCTTGCGCCCGGCTCGTCCCAGTCGGGACTCATGGCCATGTCGAGGTAATAGGCCTGCCCCGGCGTGACGACGATGCGGTAGCCTTGCCCGGCAAGCGCTGCCGAAACCTCCCTGTCGCGCCAGCCGCACAGATAGGTCGTCTCCCTGTCGAAGGCATCGCCGTGCGCGGCTTCTTCCCAGCCGCCGGTGGTGCAGCCCTCGGCCGCGAGGAACGTCTGGATGCGCTTGAGGAAGATCGCCTGCAGCGCCGCTGCGCCCGAGCCCTCGATGTCCTCGGCGAGATGCGACTGGCTGACGGCGTCCAGCCGCCGCGCATGGGCCTCTGCCATCACCGCGCCACCGATGGCGCGCAGCTTTTCGAGCGCTTCCGGCGAACCGGACCAGGCCGAAAGCGGCACTTCGTCCGCCCCGATATGGATGGTCCTGGAGGGGAAGAGGTCGATGATCTCGCGGAAGATCGCCTCCAGCACCTCGTAGGTCTTTTCACGCGCCGGGTTGAGGCAATTGTCGGGAAAGCCCTGGACGGAGCGGTAGCCGCTCTTCTCCTGCGGGTCGCGCAATTCGGGGATCGCCTGCTGGAGGGCGTGGCTGTGGCCCGGCACGTCGATCTCCGGCACGATCTCGATGCCGAAGCTCGCTGCATGGGCGACGATGTCGCGCACTGCCGCCTTGCTGTAGTAGCCGCCGCTCCGTTCCGGGCCGGTGCCGAGCAGGGGCGGGATGGCAAGGCCGTGGCCGCGCCAGGCGCCGACGGCGGCAAGGGCCGGATAGGCGTCGATCTCGATGCGCCAGGCCTCGTCGTCGGAAAGATGCCAGTGGAAGCGGTTCACCTTGTTCCAGGCGAGCACGGACAGCAGCTTCCTGATCTCGGCGCTCGCGTAGAACTGCCGCGCGGTATCGAGGAGGAGCCCGCGCCAGGCCATGGCGGGGGCATCGCCGATCGTCCCCTCCCGGGGAAAGCCGTAGGCCGAGGGGAAATGATGCGCGCCGCGCCAGATCTGGCCGAGCGTGACGAGGCCGTAGAGAAGGCCCGTGCGGGTAGAGGCCGATACCTTCACCGAGGCCGGCGCGAAGGCGATCTCGTAGGCTTCCGCGCCGAACCCTTCCCGGCAATGCAGGTGAACCGGCCGGCCGCCTTCCTCTTCCGGCCGCACGATGCCCTCGACGGCGAAGAGGTCGTCGGTGAGCCGGGCGAAGGCCTCTGCTGCCGCCTCCGCTTCGCGCCCCTCGGTGATGAGGGCAAGGCCCGCCGGCGCGCCGGCGAGGCTGCTGACGGAGACGACGTTGGGCCAGGGGATGACCGCGATGGGCGCGGGCGGGGCGGCGGGAACGGGAAAAGGCTCCGTCCCGCGCTTGGCCGGCGTATTGCGGCCGGCAAATTTCGTGGCGGCGGTGGCAAGGGCGAGGGTGGAACCGTCGGCAAGCACGAGATAGGCCCCGCGCGCGCCGTCCGTCCAGTGCCGGAACGCCCAGCCGAGGTCGTGCAGCGTCACCGTCCAGGTCGTGCCGGGGGCGAGGATGAAATCCTGCGGCGGGACGAGTTCCACGAAGGTCGAGAACAGCCGGCCGATGCTTCCGCCCTCGGCTTTTGCCGTCGGGGCGATCTGGCCGGGGCCGCTGAAGCAGAGCCGGAAGCCGGCAAGCGCTTCCCCCGACGTGTTCGCAAGGCTGAGGCGATAGGCCACCGCCCTGTCGACGCCGGCCGGAATGAACGTGGTTTCGAGGGCGAGCATGGCGTTCTCAGACGTCGAGCATGCCGGCATAGATGCCGGGCGCGGAATCGGGGATCGGCATGGCGCCGACCGTCTTCTCGTAGAAGGCGGAGGGGCCGACGTCGCCGATGATCGCATAGGCATAGCCCATCGCCCTGAGGTCGAAGAGGCTGGCGAGCAGGAGGGCATGGCCGATGCCGAGCCCGCGCGCGTCCTCGGCAACGCCGGTCGGGCCGAAGAAGCCGCGGGCGATCGCCTCGTGGCAGGCGAAGCCGACGAGCCTGCCGGCGCGGGTGGCGATGAAGGCGCTCGGCGGCTGGCGCGTCAGCGCGACGGACATCTCGCTCGCCCAGCCCCTGCCGAAGGTCGCGGCGATCCAGTCGGTGACGAGGCTGGCCTCGGGCGCCAGCGGCCGGCGGATCGTGACTCCGGCCTTTGCCATGCGCGCGTCGAGTGCCGGCGCGGGGGCAAGGCGCGTGAGGTTGACGAGATAGTCCAAGATGCGCCTCCCTCGGGGGCGGGACGCCCCCGGATGCCGCCTAGTGCTGGTCGAGCGCCCGCGTCAGGGTGAGCGCGGCGATGGTGCAGATCGCGCCGGAAATCAGGTAGCCGCCGATGAAGATGATGCCGAAGCTGGAGGCTAGGCCGAGCGCCACGAGCGGCGCGAAGGCCGCGCCCACGAGCCAGGCGAGGTCCGAGGTCAGCGCCGCGCCGGTATAGCGGTAATATTGCGTGAAGCGCGAGGAAACGGCGCCCGAGGACTGGCCGAAGGAAAGGCCGAGGATGAAGAAGCCGATGAGGATATAGGCATCCTGACCCTTGCCGCCGGCATCCAGCAGGAAGGGCGCGGAGAAGGAGAAGATGGCGATGAGGATCGCGGCGGCCATCAGCTGGTTGCGCCGGCCGATCCGGTCGGCGAGGATTCCTGACAGCACGATGCCGACCGCGCCCACGCCGGCGCCCGCCACCTGCACCCAGAGGAATTCCGCCGCCGACTGGCCGCCCGTGAGCGTCACCCAGGAGAGCGGGAAGATCGTGACGAGGTGGAACATGGCGAAGCTGGCGAGCGGCACGAAGGCGCCGAGCACGACGTCGATCGCGTGCTTGCTCAACATTTCGAAGACCGGCCGCGGCTCCAGTTCCTGCGCCTCCATGGCCGCGCCGAACTCCTTGCTGGCGACGATGCGAAGCCGCGCGAAGAGCGCCACGACGTTGATCGCGAAGGCGACGAAGAACGGATAGCGCCAGCCCCAGGCGAGGAAGTCGGCCTGCGAGAGGTTGCTGACGAAATAACCGAAGAGGACGCTGGCGAGTGCGAAGCCGATGGGCGCGCCGAGCTGCGGGATCATCGCATACCAGCCGCGGTGGTTGGAGGGCGCGCTGAGGTTGAGGAGCGAGGCGAGCCCGTCCCACGCGCCGCCGAGCGCGAAGCCCTGTCCGAGCCGGAAGAGCGCGAGCAGCGCCACGGCCCAGTAGCCGATCGTCTCGTAGCCGGGCAGGAAGGCGATGGAGGCGGTCGAGCCGCCGAGGATGAAGAGCGCGACCGTCAGCTTCGTGCCGCGGCCGTAGTTGCGGTCGATCCACATGAAGATGAAGGAGCCGACGGGTCGGGCGAGGAAGGCGAGCGGGAAGAGCGCGAAGGCCATCAGCGTTCCGGCGACCGCGCTCGGTGCGAAGGGGAAGATGAGCTTCGGGAAGACGAGGATGGAGCCGAGGCCGTAGACGAAGAAATCGAAGAATTCCGAGGTGCGGCCGATCACCACACCGATGGCGACGCTGCCGGGCGACAGCGGCTTGCCGTCCGCATGCATGCGGCGGGCGTCCCGTTCGAGGCCGGAGGAGGAGGGATTAGCGACCGAACTCATGAATTTCTCCGAGCGATGTGCGCCATGTCGTTCAAGTGTTGACTATTCGGCGTCCAATATCAAGAATTGGCTTTCACATTCGCGCGCCGTCCGAAGTGGCGCGCGATGCCACTGGGCTAGTACAAATCCGCCTCCGCGGACAGCCCCCGACGCCTCGCGGCGGTGCGACACAATGCTGCGCTGCGACGAACCACCTCATTTCCAAGCGCGACAGCGCCCGCTTAAAGCCGACTAGACAGAACGCAAGTTGAGGCCGAAATGCCGAAGCCATTCAGTTTAGCCCGATTGACGATCACCCTTTCCCTGATGCTCGCCACCTTGTCCGGATGCGACATGGTCGTCATGGCGCCCTCGGGCGATATCGCGATGCAGCAGCGGGACCTCATCGTCATCTCGACGGTTCTGATGCTGCTGATCATCGTGCCGGTGATCTGCCTGATCTTCTTCTTCGCCTGGCGATACCGCCAGTCCAACACGGCGGCGACCTACGATCCGGAATGGCATCATTCCACCGGCCTCGAGGTCATCATCTGGTCGGCGCCGCTCGCCATCATCATCGCGCTCGGGGCCGTCACCTGGGTCAGCACCCACAAGCTCGATCCCTACCGGCCGCTCGACCGCATCGACGCCGCCCGCCCCGTGACGCAGGAGACGAAGCCGATCACCGTCGAGGTGGTGGCGCTCGACTGGAAATGGCTGTTCTTCTACCCGGACTACGGGATCGCCACGGTCAACGAGATGGCCGCGCCCGTCGACGTGCCGATCAATTTCAAGATCACCGCCTCCTCCGTGATGAACTCCTTCTACGTTCCCGCGCTCGCCGGCATGATCTACGCCATGCCCGGCATGGAGACGAAGCTGCATGCGGTCATCAACAAGGCCGGCGACTACGAGGGCTTCTCGTCCAACTACAGCGGCGACGGCTTCTCCCACATGCGCTTCACGTTCCACGGGCTCGACCAGGCGGGCTTCGACCAATGGGTCGCGCAGGTCAAGCAGAACGGCATGGCGCTCAACCGCGACACCTATCTCAAGCTCGAAAAGCCGAGCGTCAAGGAGCCCGTGCACTATTACGCCTCGGTCGACGACGGGCTCTACGACGCCGTGCTCAACATGTGCGTGCGCGAAGGCCAGATGTGCATGAAGGATATGATGCATATCGACATGATGGGCGGCGCCGGCGTCGAGAGCCGGGAGAACAGGGCGAAGCTCGAGCACGACAACCGCCATGCGGCCGGGGAGGGCGGGACGGCCGCGACCTTCCCGGAAACCGGCAATCCCGCGCAAAGCGACGAGCCGGCCGAGGGCGTTAAGGAACGGCAGGAGGAGCCGTCCACGATGAACCACGACGGGCCCAGATGTAGCAGCTCTCCGTGCCTGCCGGCCGCGGCGGGCGCTTAGGACCCGCGCTCCCGCGGGCCGCATTGGAAACGATATTGGACGATCCCATGTTCGGTAATACCAGCCTCACGCACTTCCTCTTCGGGCGGCTCTCCTGGGACGCGATCCCCTACCACGAGCCGATCCTCGTCGTGACCTTCGCGGTCGTGGCGCTCGGAGGCCTTGCGCTCCTTGCCCTCATCACGAAGTACAGGCTCTGGGGCTATCTCTGGCACGAATGGTTCACGAGCGTCGATCACAAGAAGATCGGCATCATGTACATCATCCTCGCCATCATCATGCTGCTGCGCGGCTTTTCCGACGCCATCATGATGCGCATCCAGCAGGCCATCGCCTTCAACGGCAGCGAGGGCTACCTGCCGCCGCACCACTACGACCAGGTCTTCACCGCCCATGGCGTGATCATGATCTTCTTCGTGGCGATGCCTTTCGTCACCGGCTTCATGAACTATGTCGTGCCGTTGCAGATCGGCGCGCGCGACGTCTCGTTCCCGTTCCTCAACAATTTCTCCTTCTGGATGACGACGGCGGGCGCCGTCATCATCATGATGTCGCTCTTCGTCGGTGAGTTCGCGCGCACCGGCTGGCTCGCCTATCCGCCGCTTTCCGGCGCGGACTACAGCCCCGGCGTCGGCGTCGACTATTACATCTGGGGCCTGCAGGTGGCGGGCGTCGGCACGACGCTGTCGGGCATCAACCTCATCGCGACCATCGTGAAGATGCGCGCGCCCGGCATGACCTTCATGAAGATGCCGGTCTTCACCTGGACCTCGCTCTGCACCAACATCCTGATCGTCGCCACCTTCCCGATCCTGACGGCCACGCTCGCGCTCCTGTCGCTCGACCGCTATGTCGGAACGAACTTCTTCACGAACGACCTCGGCGGCAATCCGATGATGTATATCAACCTCATCTGGATCTGGGGCCATCCGGAGGTCTACATCCTCGTTCTGCCGGCCTTCGGCATCTTCTCCGAGGTGGTGGCGACCTTCTGCGGCAAGCGCCTCTTCGGCTATGCCTCCATGGTCTATGCGACCTGCGTGATCATGATCCTGTCCTACCTCGTGTGGCTGCACCACTTCTTCACGATGGGCTCGGGCGCCTCGGTCAACGCCTTCTTCGGCATCACCACGATGATCATCTCGATCCCGACGGGCGCGAAGATGTTCAACTGGCTCTTCACCATGTATCGCGGGCGCATCCGCTACGAGGTGCCGATGCTGTGGACGGTCGGCTTCATGTTCACCTTCGTCATCGGCGGCATGACGGGCGTGATGCTGGCCATCCCGCCGGCCGACTTCGTGCTGCACAACTCGCTCTTCCTCATCGCCCATTTCCACAACGTCATCATCGGCGGCGTACTGTTCGGGCTGCTCGCGGGCGTCAACTACTGGTTCCCGAAGGCCTTCGGCTACCGGCTCGATCCCTTCTGGGGCAAGCTGAGCTTCTGGTTCTGGCAGATCGGCTTCTTCGTCGCCTTCATGCCGCTCTACGTGCTGGGCCTGATGGGCGTCACCCGCCGCCTGTCGCAGTTCGAGGACCCCTCGCTGCAGATCTGGTTCGTCATCGCCGCCTTCGGCGCCGTCCTGATCGCGCTCGGCATCCTCGCCTTCATCGTCCAGCTCATCGTCAGCTTCCTGCGGCGCGATGAGCTGCGCGACGACACGGGCGACCCGTGGGACGGCCGCACGCTGGAATGGTCGACCTCCTCGCCGCCGCCGGACTACAACTTCGCCTTCACGCCCGTCGTGCACGACCACGATAGCTGGTACGACATGAAGAACCGCGGCTACGAGCGCCCGCTCGCCGGCTTCAAGCCGATCCACATGCCGAAGAACACCGGAACGGGCATCATCCTCGCCGGCCTCAGCACCGTGCTCGCCTTCGCGCTGATCTGGTACATCTGGTGGCTGGCGGCCGTGTCCTTCATCGCGATCGTCGCGGTCTCGATCGGTCACACCTTCAACTATCACCGCGACTTCTTCATCCCCGCCGAGACCGTGGTGGCGACGGAAGACGCCCGCACCAAGATGCTTGCAGAGCGGACCTGAGCCCATGAGCGCGACCCAAGCCCAAGAAACCGAAAAGCCGCAGTTCTACCTGACGGAAGAGCATCATCCGGAAAACAGCACCATGCTGGGCTTCTGGATCTACCTGATGAGCGACTGCCTGATCTTCGCCGTGCTGTTCGCGACGCATGGCGTGCTCGGGCGCAGCTATGCGGCGGGCCCGTCGCCGGCCGATCTCTTCGACCTTCCCCTCGTCGCCTTCAACACGGCGATGCTGCTCCTTTCCTCCATCACCTACGGCTTCGCCATGCTGCAGATGGAGCGGGGCGCGAAGATGGAGACGCTGGTGTGGCTCGCCATCACCGGTCTTTTCGGCGCGACCTTCCTTGCGGTGGAGCTCTACGAGTTCCACCACCTCATCCTCGAAGGGGCGGGCCCGACGCGTTCGGCGTTCCTCTCCTCCTTCTTCACGCTGGTCGGCACGCACGGCCTCCACGTCACCTTCGGCACGATCTGGCTGGTCACGCTGATGGTGCAGGTAAGCCGTTACGGCCTCACCCCGGAGAACCGCCGCCGGCTGATGTGCCTTTCCATGTTCTGGCACTTCCTCGACGTCATCTGGATCGGCGTCTTCTCCTTCGTCTATCTCCTGGGAGTCCTCGGATGAGCCACGAAACCGCTTCCGAAGCACATCACGCCCACGGCCACGAGGCCGGGCACGGCTCGTTCAAGGGCTACATGACCGGCTTCATCCTGTCGGTCATCCTGACGGCCATTCCCTTCTGGCTCGTCATGGCCGGCGTGCTGGAAAGCCGGCTGCTGACGGCCGTGCTCGTCATGGGCATCGGCGTAGTGCAGATCCTCGTGCACATGATCTACTTTCTGCACATGAACCCGCGCTCGGAAGGCGGCTGGACGCTGATGGCGCTGATCTTCACGCTCATCATCGTCGGCATCGCGCTCGCCGGCTCCCTCTGGGTCATGCATCACCTCAACGCCAACATGATGCCGATGACCCAGGAGATGATGAAGAACATGCCCTGACGGGGGCTGTCATGAGCGCTACGGCGGCGATTACCCCCCTCTGGCCTGCCGGCCATCTCCCCCTCAAGGGGGGAGATCGGCAAGGGGCGAGAGCCTCACTTCATCAGCAACGCTGGATACGGGCGAAGCGTTTCTCCATCCAATCTCCCCCCTTGAGGGGGAGATGCCCGGCAGGGCAGAGAGGGGTGCTGTAGCATGCCCTCCGGCCGCTGGCGCCTCACCGCCTTCCTTCTCTTCCTTGTCGCCGTCTTCCTCGCGCTCGGCACGTGGCAGGTCCAGCGGCTGTTCTGGAAGCTCGACCTGATCGCCCGCGTCGAGGCGCGGGTCCATGCCGCGCCGGTGCCGGCTCCCGCGCGGGCCGCGTGGGACGGCGTGAATGCGCGGGACGACGAATATCGCCGCGTCACCGCGACGGGGCTCTTCGAGCACGACAGGTCCGTCCTCGTGCAGGCCGTGACGCAGCTCGGGGCGGGCTTCTGGGTGGTGACGCCGCTGCGTCTTGACGATGGGTCGACGATCCTTGTCAACCGGGGCTTCGTGCCCGCCGGAAAGCGCGACCCGGCGGCGCGCATGGCGAGCGAGATCGCCGCCGGCCCCGTTTCGGTGACGGGCCTGCTGCGCATCACGGAGCCTGGCGGCGCGTTCCTGCGCTCCAACGATCCGGCGAACGGCCGCTGGTATTCCCGCGATGTCGCCGCCATCGCCGCCGCTGAGGGGCTTTCGGACGTCGCGCCCTATTTCATCGATGCGGATGCGACGCCGAACCCGGGCGGGCTTCCCGTCGGCGGCCTCACGGTCGTCGCCTTCCGCAACAGCCATCTCGCCTATGCGCTGACCTGGTATGCGCTTGCCGCCATGAGCGCGTACGGCGTCTATCGCGTCCGCCGCCTCGGGTGACCGGATACCGGAAAAAAAGAAGCCCCGCACGAAGCGGGGCAGCGAGCGCCACGGTTTGGCTCCCAATGACGCGGGGAAGCTCGCGGGTTGCGCGAGTGCTATCCAACTAGGGGGAAGGCGGCGTGCAGGGAAGGTCTGATTCCGCGATTCCGGTACGGTTGCGCAAATAATCTGCCGCGGCCGCGACAAGGTCGATCCTCATTGCGCCCGGGCAATCTCCCGCCCGCCGGCGAAATCGCATGGACCCGCCTTCTCAGGACGATCCCGTGCGGCGGACGGCGGTGGGCACGATGCCGAATCGGCGGCGGAAGGCGGTGGCGAAATTGGCGGGGCTGGTATAGCCGGCAATGGCGCTCGCCTCCTGCACCGTCGCCTCGCCCCGGCCGAGGGCGGCGAAGGCGCGCTCCAGCCGCACGTTGCGCACATAGTCGAAGACGCTGCGGTTCTCGGCGGCGCGGAAAAGCCGTTGCAGGCCGCTCGCGCTGGCGCCTGCCTGCCGGGCGATCGCCTCCACGCTCATCGGCTCGCCGGCATGGGCCTCGATGAAATCCTTCGCCCGCTGCAGGCAGACGGCATCCTGCCGCGTCAGCATCGCACCACCCGCCGTGCGGCGGTCGGCCTGGAGCACCGCCGCCATGGTTTCCGCCACCAGCTCGACGGCGCGGCCTTCCAGGTAGAGATCGCGCAGCGCCGGCACGAGCGGGGAGGGCGAGAAGATCTGCCGCACGAGGTCGATCATGCGCGGCGTCAGCGTCCAGCGGTGTTCGGCAAGATGGTTGCGCAGGAGCCGCGCCCCGCCCTTCGTGTCCGTGACGGCCTCCAGCACGTCGCGGTGCAGCCATTCGGGCGTTGCCGAGACCACGAGATGGCGAAGGTGTTGGCGCCCGCGCGAGGCGCGCGTGAAATGCTCCGGGCAGGCGTTGACGATCGCCACCCCCCGCACCGCGCCGCGCTCGCCATGGAAGGCAAAGCGCCGGTCACCGATCGCGAGATCGACGCTGCCTTCCAGGAAGAAGATGCAGGAAAGCTCTTCCGGCAGGAGGGAGGTGGCGGTGAAGGCCCGCTCCTCAATCGCGTCGCTGACATGCAGCAACAGGCCGCGGCGCAGCTCCCGGTGCAGGAACGCGCCCTTCATCAGCGTGTCGTCGGGGGAAAGCCGGTCGTCCGGACTGTCGAGCGCGATGCCTTCGTGGCGCATGAAATCGCGCACGCGCAGCCGCCCGTCGCCCGGTCTTTCTTCGGCTTTGCCGTCTGCGGCCGCCATATCCCGTCCTTCGATATCCGCAGGACAGACAAGAGGCCCGCAGGATTGAGCGAACCGTAACGCCCCGGGGCGATTTGTCGGTCCGCAAAGGTTTTTGCCCGTCGCGCAAAGGAACCGACATTGTCGGCCGTGCGATTGTTGCCCTAAGGGATACATTAACTTGATTTACGAGGTCAAGTTTAAGAGAAGGCGTAACGGGCGGGGCGACGGTAATGGGTTTGGAATTGAAGACGGACATGGATGCAACGACGATGACGGGGCGGGTGTCTTCGCGCCGGCGCTTCTGGCTCGCCTCGACCGCTGCGCTCACCGCAATCGCGCTCGCCGGTCCGGCACTGGCGCAGGATGCCGGCGCGACGGCGCTCGAGGCCATCACCGTCGACGGCGGCAAGGACACCGGCCGGGGACCGGACCGGGGCGTCGTCGCCAAGCGCAGCCGCAGCGCCTCCAAGACGAACACGTCGCTCGGCGAGACCCCGCAGGCCGTGAGCGTGGTGACGCGTGACGAAATGGACGCGCGGGGCGCGAACTCCGTCCGCGAGGCCCTTCGCTACACGCCCGGCGTGATGGCGGAAGCCAATGGCGACGACATTCGCGGCGGCTGGATGTGGCTGCGCGGCTACAACGCCTATGCCCGGCTCTGGCTCGACGGGCTCGCTCTTGCCGGCGATCCGGAAGGCTATGCCTCCTGGCCGATCAATTCCTACGCGCTGGAGCGCGTCGAGGTGATCAAAGGGCCGGCCTCGGTGCTCTACGGGCAGACCCTGCCGGGCGGACTGGTCAACCAGGTGAGCAAGCGGCCGCAGTCGACCGCCCACAACGAGGTCGAGGTGATGACCTCTTCCCTCGGCGGCATCCAGACCTCGGTGGACCTCACGGGTCCGGTCGGCGCGGATAGCGACTGGACTTACCGGCTCGTCGGGCAGGGGCGCGACCTCGGCAGCCAGATCGACGAGGAGCGCAACCGGCAGCTCCTGCTGGCCCCGAGCCTGACATGGTCGCCCGACGAGGACACTTCGCTCACCCTCTACGGCCTCTACCAGAAGATAAAGCCGGAAAATTTCAGCGGGCGCTTCTACCCGGCCTTCGGCACGCTGATCCGCAATCCCGCGGGGCAGATTCCGCTCAGCACCCATATGGGGGACTACCTCTCCAATGCGAACGCATTCGACGCCAACCTCTATGCGGTCGGCTACGAATTCTCGCATAACCTGACCGAGGACCTGACGTTCCGGCAGAACCTTCGCTACAGCTATGCCGACCAGGACATGTTCCTGGCGGTCGTCAACCCGGCCTTCACCTGGATGACGAACCCTCCCTCGGGCACGACGCTCGGCCGCGTCGTCTCGGCCTCCGATGACGCGCTGTCGTCCATCGATATCGACAACCAGCTGGAAGCGCGTTTCAATACCGGCGCGCTGGACCACACGATGCTGCTCGGGCTCGAATATATCCATATCGACTCCGACCGGCGTTTCGGCACAGCGAGGATCGCCAGCCAGGATTATCTCAACCCGGTCTACGGCGGCACCTATCCCTTCCCGGCCTGGAGCACCTCCAGGCAGTCCACGCAGGACCAGGTCGGCGTCTATCTTCAGGACCAGGTTCGCTACGACAACTGGCTGGCGACGCTCGGCCTGCGCTACGACCATTCGGAAATCACGACCACCGACCGTCTCACCAACGTCACCTACGAGAACAGGGACGGTGCGCTTTCGGGCCGGGCCGGCCTTGCCTATCTCTTCGACAACGGCCTGACGCCCTATGCGAGTTTCTCCACCTCGTTCCTGCCGACGATCGGGGCGGATGTATCCGGCGATCCCTACAAGGCGCAGGAATCGCAGCAATTCGAAGCGGGCATCAAGTACGAGCCGGAAGGCGGACGCGGCATGATCGGCGTCTCGCTCTTCGACCTGACGCTGGAGAACGCGCTGACGCCCGTTTACAGCAATTCAGGCTCGACGCTCGGCTATGTCCAGACCGGCGAGCAGCGCATCCGCGGCGTCGAGCTCGAAGGCAAGTACGAGCTGACGCCGGAGCTGGACCTTGTTGCCTCCTACGCCTATTCCGACTCGACGGTGCTGAAGACCAATATCGCCACGCAGGCGGGCCGGGACATGCTCCGCGTGCCGGCGCATCAGGGCGCCCTGTGGGTGCAGTACCGGCCGCAATGGGCCGAGGGCCTGTCGCTGAGCGCGGGCGTTCGGGCCATGTCGTCCTACCATACCGACACGACCTATCTGGATACGCTCAAGATTCCGGGTCTCGCGCTCGTGGACATCGGCGCGCAATTCGACCTCGGCGCCCTCAACAGGGATTTCGCGGGAACGACGCTGCGCCTCAACGTTTCCAACCTGTTCGACGAGGTCCATGTCGTCCAGTGCACCAATGCCACGGGCGGCAGCTGCAACTACGGCCCGGGCCGGACGATCACCGCGAGCCTGAAATACGAATGGTGACCGTGTCGAAACGATTTCCGCCGGTTCCATGTTTCCTGCTGGCAGCGATGGTCCTTGTTCTGGCATGGTCGCTGCCGGCGCGGGCGGAGATCGTGCTGTCCGATGCGGCGGGGCGCACGGTCCGCCTTGCCGCACCTGCCCAGCGCATCGCCACGAATGAAAGCCTGATCCTCATCTCGCTTGCCCTTGTCGATGCCGATCCCGTCGCGCGCATCGCCGGCTGGGCCGCGCCGCAGCGCATCGACCGCGGCATGTACGAAACCTATCGCCGCCGTTTTCCCGCCATCGACGCGATCCCGACCGTCGGTGCCGTCCTGCCCGGCAAAACCTCCGTCGAGGCGATCCTGTCCGTCAAGCCGGACCTTTTCGTCGTTTCCATATGGGAAGCCGGCTGGAGCGAGGCCGTCGCGACGCTGGAGGCGGCCGGCGTGCCGGTGCTTTTCCTCGACGGGCCGGTGAACGACGGCAAGGGACCGGCCGAGACGACGGCCTTTTCCGTGGAACTGCTGGCAAAGGCGGTCGGGCAGGAGGAGAAAGGCAAGGCCTTCGGCGATTTCGTGCGCGCGCGCTACAAGCGCATCACGGACAGGACCGCCGGTGTCTCGCCGGTCTCCGTCCTCGTCGATGCCCATGCGGGCGCCGCCTGCTGTTCGACGCCCGGCAAGGGCAACCGCATGACCGAGGCGCTGCGCCTTGCCGGCGGCAAGAGCATCGGCGCGGACGTGCCGGGCTATGACGGCAGGCTGAGCCCGGAATTCGTGCTCGGGGCGGACCCCTCCGTCTATATCGCCACCGGCGGCCCGCATCTTGCCGCGCAGGGCGGCCTCGTGCTCGGCGGCGGCATCGACCGGGCGTCCGCGGAAAAATCCTTCGACGGCATTCTCGCCGAAGGCATGCGCGACGCGCTGACGGCGGTGCGCAGCGGCCGGGCGCATGCGGTCTCGCACCAGCTCTCCATCTCCGTCGTCAACATCCTCGTCTTCGAGTGCTTCGCCAAATGGCTGCATCCCGACGTCTTTGCGGACGTCGACCCCGACGCGACGCTCGCCGAGATCAACGACCGTTTCCTCGCGGTGCCGCTCGACGGCACGTTCTGGATCGACCACGAAGCCGAATAGGACCCCGCATGCAAGGCAGACACTATACCGCACAGGCCCGTATCGCCCTTCGCAATCCCGATCCCGTCATCGCGGAATTCTGTGAGCACATGGCGGAGCACAATGCCGTGGTGAGCGCCGGCCCGACGGGGCCGCTGCTGCGCATGGGCGGGATCAGCGCGCAGTTTTCCCGTGCCGGCGGGGAAACGCTTGTAGACGTCGCCGCCCCGGACCTTGAAGGCCTTTACCTCGCCCGCATGTCGGTGGCCTCGCATATCCTGGAATTTGCCGGCGACGACCCGCCGGACATCGCCTGGACGGGCGACGGCGCTGAGATCGTCCGGCCGCCGAATTTCCAGATTCTCGAAGTCGTCGGCTGTCGGCAGGTGACGCCGCACATGCGCCGGCTGACCCTTGCCGGCGGGAATGTCGCGCGCTTTGCCGGGCTCGAAGCGCTGCACCTCAACCTGATGGTCCAGCGCCCGCAGGCTGCCGAGCCGCAATGGCCGCGCGTCGGGGCGAACGGCGTGATCGCCTGGGACAATCCGGACCTGCGCCCGCTGATGCGCAAATATACCGTGCGCGGCGTCGATCTTGCCGCCGGCACGCTCGACATCGATTTCGTGCTGCATGCCGATGCCGGGCCGGGCTCGGCCTTTGCCGAACGCGCTTCGGTCGGCGACCGCGTCGGCGTGGTGGGACCGGGCGGCGGCGGCCTCGTCGCGGCCGACTGGTATCTCTTTGCCGGCGACGAGACGGCGCTTCCGGCCATCGCCCGGATGCTGGAGCACCTGCCGGTGGACGCCCGCGGCCTCGCCTTCATCGAGGTCGCCGATGCGGCGGAGATCCAGCCGCTTGCCGCGCCGGACGGCATCGCCGTCGAATGGCTCCTGCGTGACGGCCGGGCGGCGGGCGGCACGAGCCTTCTGGCCGATGCGGTGCGCGGCGCCGCGTTCCCGGCGGAGGGCGGCAAGGTCTATGTCTGGGCCGGCTGCGAATTCGATGCTTTCCGGGCGATCCGCAGCCATGTGCGGCAGGAACGGGGGCTCGCCGGCGGCGAGCACCTCGTCGTGTCCTACTGGCGGCGCGGCGCTCCCGAGAGCGAATAGGTCCCGCTCACTTCGCCTTCTCGGCCTTTGCCTTGTCGCTAGCCGGGAAGCGGATGACGATGCGCGTGCCCTTCTTCTTCACGGCGGGGCTTTCGGCATGGATGCGCCCGCCCATCGCCTCCACGAAGCCGCGGGCGATGGAAAGGCCGAGCCCCGTGCTCTGCTGCGTGCGGCCCTCCGGCTTGCCGCGGCGATGGAACTTGTCGAAGATGCGGTCGATATCGGCCGGCGCGATGCCCTTGCCGAGATCGGTGACGGAGATCAGCACGTCCGTCCCGTCGCGCCGCGCATAGACGTTGACCGGCTCCTCGCCGCCATATTTCACGGCATTGTCGAGCAGGTTGAAGAGCACCTGGCCGAGCAGCACGCTGTCGCCCTCGATGGGCGGCAGGTCGGGGGCGATGCCCGTCTCGATGACCTTGCCCGGATAGTATTTGCGCGCCCGCTCGACGGCCGAATGGATGAGTTCGGACACGTCGATCCCGTCGCTCTTCGGCTTCAGCGTGCCCGATTCGATGCGCGTCATGTCGAGGAGGTTGGAGACGAAGCGGCTCATGCGGCTTCCTTCCTCCTCGATCGAGCGCAGCAGCTCGTCGCGCTCCTCCGCCGTCGTGCCGGCCGCCGGCTGGCGCAGGCTCCGGGCGGCGGAGAGGATGGTGGCGAGCGGCGTGTGCAGGTCGTGCGAGACGGAGGAAAGCAGCGCCTCGCGGTAGCGCTCACCTTCGAGGCGCGCGGCCTGCGTGACGCTTTCGTCGGAAAGCCGCGCCCGGTCGAGGGCGATGGCCGTCTGGTCGAGGATGGCGGTCAGCGCCCGCTCCGCATTGAGGTCGAGGCGCTCGTCGGAATGCTCGATGCCGCAGACGCCGACCAGCCCGTGCGGCCCCATCAGCGGGCGGAATTCGAAACGGCTGGCGGGCAGCGTTCCCGTGCCGAAGCCCGCCGGCTCCTGTTTGTCGCGCGTCCAGCGCGCGGCGGTCAGGTCCGTCGCGTCGAGGTCGGTATCCGGCGGCCAGACGGCCGCGACCTTGAGGTCGCCCTTCTCCGGCACCAGCAGCGCGACGTTGCGTTTGAGGCTTGCCTGGAGATAGGAGACCGCGAGCCAGATCGCGTCGTCCCCCGTCGCGGTCGTCGCGAGCTTGCGGGAGAAATCGTAGAGCGATTGCAGGGCGGCGGCGCGCACGCGCGAGACCTCGGCCTGTTCCTTGATGCGCGAGGCGAAGCTGCCGGCGATCACCGCCACGGACACGAAGACGACGAGCGCGAAGACCTCGTGCGGCGCGGTGATCGTAAAGGTGTGCAGCGGGTCGATGAAAAGGAAATTGTAGGCGAGGGCGGAAAGGAGCGCGGCGATGAAGGCCGAGGCGTAGCCGCCGACCACCGCCGCGCCGAGCACGGCCAGCAGGAAGAGCAGCGAGATGTTCGGCAGTTCGGCGAACTGGTAGACGAGCTTGCCCGCCGCGGCCGTCACGCCGACGAGGCCGGCGGCGACCAGCGCGGCATGGCGCAGCGAAGCGATGCTGACGGCCGGAAGGGCGGCGGCGGGCACGGCCGGCTTGTCCGCCTTCTCGGGCGTCACGAAATAGACGCCGAGGCCGCTGGCGCGGCGCGACAGCGCATCCGGCAGGGAGCGGGAGAAGAACCGCAGCCAGCCCCGCTGGCGCCGGGCGCCGATGACGATCTGCGTGGCGTGTTCGCGCCGGGCGAGCTTCAGGATCTCCTCGACGAAATCCGTGCCGGCCACCCGGCGCGTCTCCGCGCCGAGCTGCTCGGCCAGCCGGAACAGCGCCTCGATGCGCTGCAGGCGCTCCGGCGTTTCTTCCTCCCGGTCCGCCCGCTCGATGGAGACGACCAGCCAGGGCGCATGGAGGCCCGTGGCGAGCCGCGCGGCGACGCGCAGCACCTTTTCCGAAAGATCGTCCGGCCCGACGCAGACCAGGAGCCGCTCGCCGGCCGCCCACGGGCCCTCGATGGCGTTCTGGCGAAGGTAGTCGACCATCTGGTCGTCGACCCGGTCGGCGGTGCGGCGCAGCGCGAGTTCCCGCAGCGCCGTCAGGTTGCCGAGGCGGAAGAAGCGGTCGACGGCGCGGCTGATGCTTTCCGGCAGGTAGACCTTGCCTTCCTTCAGCCGCTCGATCAGCTCGGTCGGCGGCAGGTCGACCAGCACGATCTCGTCGGCCTTCTTCAGCATGAGGTCCGGCACGCGCTCGCGCACCGTCACGCCGGTGATCTGCGCCACGATGTCGGCGAGGCTTTCCAGATGCTGGATGTTGAGGGCCGTCCACACGTCGATGCCGGCGGCCAGCAGTTCCTCGATGTCCTGGTAGCGCTTGGGGTGGCGGCTCGTTTCCGGATTGGAATGGGCGAGCTCGTCGACGAGCACGATGCGCGGATGGCGGGCAAGCGCGCCGTCGAGGTCGAATTCCTCCAGCACCTTCTCGCCCTGGACGACCTTGCGGTGCGGCAGCACTTCGAGCCCGTCGAGCAGGGCGGCCGTCTCGCTGCGGCCATGCGGCTCGACGAGGCCGACGAGCACGTCCACGCCTTCCGCCTTCAGCTTTCCGGCGCGCGTCAGCATGGCGTAGGTCTTGCCGACGCCGGGCGCGGCGCCGAGGAAGACGGTCAGCTTGCCGCGCTGCTCCTTGTCTGCGCCGGCGGGCAATGCATCGGTGTCGGTTTTGCGATCGTCGTCACGGTCGTCGTCCGCCATTCTTTCTCTCATGTTCCGCACGGCCTGCGCTGGCCAAGCTGTAGCATGTTCGCGCGCAGTTCGCCGATGATTCCGAAAGACGGCTTTCTATACGGTTTTCCCCCCGTTCCGCCATGCCTGTTTCAGGCGGGTCTTTTCTCCTCCTATTTTCCGAGCCGCCGATTGAGGCCGTCGATGATGCGGGTCGCGAGCGTGTCGTAGTCGCCGTCGAAATGGTGGCCGCCCTCGATGCGGATGGATTCGACGCCCGATGCCTTCAGCGTCGGGCAGGGGTCCTCGTCCTCCTCCGAGCCGTAGATGCATTGCACGGCCTTCGGGTCGATCTTCGCGATGTCGTCGACCGGGTTGCCGCCCGCGCCGGCCCCGGCGACGCCGAGCCAGCCCGTCACGGAGACCTCGTAATCGACCTGGCGGGAGAGCGCCATGAGCGTGACCTGCGGCACGCGGGCCCTGTCCTCCGGCGAAAGCAGGTTGTAGGTGGCGGGCAGGATGTCCGCGCCGAAGGAGTAACCGACGAGAAGGACATGGCCGACGTTCCATTTCTTGCGGAACGTATCGATGATGCGTGTCAGGTCGTCGGCCGTCTCCTGCGGCTTGCGCTCGGACCAGAAGTAGCGCAGCGAATCGACGCCCACGACCGGAATGCCGCGCTGCTGGAGGGCGCCGGCCACCTCCTTGTCGATGTCGCGCCAGCCGCCGTCGCCCGAATAGACCACCGCCATCGTGTCGAAGGCCGGCGTCGTCTTGAGGATGGTGAGCGGCAGGCCGAGCGGGGAATCCGTGTCGCTTTCCGCGTCCATGCGATCGGCGAGCGCCTGCCCGAGGGCGTCGCCCGCGGCTGCCGACGCCTCGCGCATGTCGATGTCGGGATGATCCTTCTTCAGGGCGGCGACGTGGTCGCGGCCGGCCTGCGGCGCCGCGCCGGTAAAGAGCACGGTGACGTCGGCGGGGAGCGGGCCGTCCGTCAGGCCGTAGGCGGTGCGGCCGTCCGCCTTCGCCTTGGCGGCGGGGGTGCAGAGCACCTTGTCGAGGGCGATGCCGGCGTCGGGATCGACGGCGACGGCCTCGCCGACGGTGGCGGCCGGGCTCTGGGCGACCATGGCGAGCGCCAGCGCGCCGCCTTCGCCGATGCCGGCGACGATCGGCGGGTGGTAGGTCGTGGAGCCGCCGGCGCGCTGCACCTGATGGGCGAGCGATTCGATATCCGAGATCATGTAGACGCAGTCGTCGTCCGCCTTGGGATCGTCGCTCTCGGTGTTGGCCTGCAGGGCTTTCAGGTAGGCCGGCAGGTCGATGCCGATGACGGCTGCGCCCTTGTCGACGAGGGCGGCGGCCTGCTGGTCCTCCGCATCGCCCCATCCGTCCGCGCCGGAGATGAGGAAGATGCTCGCCTCGGGCGCATCGTCCGGCATCAGGATATGGCCGGGCGGGATCATGCCGGTGTCGAAGGTCTGCCCGCCGTCGTCGGCGGCCGCGGTGAGCGGCAGGAGGAGGGCTGCAAGCAGGCCGGCGGCAAGGCGGGGAAAGAACGTCATTTCGCAATCACTCCTTTGACGCCGCCGCCGATGAGGAAGGTCACGTCCATGAGGGCGAGCGCCGCGCCCGTTCCGTTCGACACCGCAAGATAGCGCGGCTCCCAGCGCGGATGGAACTTCGATTTGAAGGCGCGCAGGCCCTTGAAGTTGTAGAAGCGCTCGCCGTGCTCGAAGAGCGTTCCGCCGACCCGGTCCCAGACCGGGGCCGCCTCGCGCCGCGCCATGCCCGAGAGCGGCGCCATGCCGAGGTTGAACTGCCGATAACCCTCGGCCTTGAGGTATTCGAGGATGCTGGCGAAGAGGAAATCCATCGTGCCCTTGGGCGCCTCAGGGGCAAAGCGCATGAGGTCGACCGTGGCCTCGTGCCTGGTGTTCGTCACCATCAGCGTGGCGAAGGCGACGATCCTCTCCTCCAGCCGCACCACGGCGACGGGCTGGGCGGCGACGTAGCCATCCTCGAAGGCGCCGAGGGAGAAGGTCTTCTCCTTCGTCTCGTGCTCGGCGAGCCAGCCGTCCGAAATCGCCCTGAGATCGGCAAGGATGGCGCCGACCGCGCCCGGCGGCACGACGGAGAAGGTGAGGCCGTCGCGAAGGCCGCGATTGTAGGACTGGCGCAGGTTGGCGAAGCGGCTTCCCTTCATCTCGAAGCCGGCAAGGCCGACGACGGCGAGCTCGCCGAGCTTGAAGGCGCGCAGGCCCACATCCGCGCAGGCCGAAAGCAAGGGCGGCGAGATCTGGTAGAAGGCGGACCGCCCGCCGCCTGCGCGCGCCGTGCTGACGAACTGCCAGACGAGCTCGGGAAATTCCTCTTCCGCGCCGATCGGGTCGGCAAGCGCGATCCACGAGCGGCCGTGGATGCCGTACATGATGAAGGACCGGCCGGAGGGGGAGAACAGCAGCCGCTTGTCGCCCATGCGCACCAGGTTGGCGTCGGCGAGGTCCTGTTCCATGGTGATGGCGACGGCGCGTTCCAGCTCCTGCGCGGTCGGGTCTTCGGTGCGGAAATGCGCCGGGCGGAGCAGGCTGGAGAGCGCGAGCGCCGAGGCGGCGATGGCAAGGCCGAGAAGCGCGCGCAGGCCGCGCGGGGCTTCCTCGGAGAATTCGAACTGCCACCACAGCTCATGGCCGTATTCGGTGTCGCGGTAGACGAAGAGCAGGATGACGAAGGCCGTGACGAGGATGACGCCGATGGCCGCGAGCCAGGAGGGGCCGAGCGCCTGGCGCAGCAGCGAGCTGTGCCGGTCGAAGGCGCGGGCATTGACGAGGAGCGCGACGATGAAGAGGGCGAGCAGCGCCGCCTCGAAGACGGCGATGGCCTTCAGGAAGGCGAAGGCGAAGGCGACCGCCGCGCCGCCGAGCGCCACCCACCAGGCCCCGTCCAGCCGCTGGCCGAGGCCGCGCGCGGCAACGACGAGCAGCAGCCCGAGAAGGCTGGAGAGGAAGTGCGCGCCCTCGACGATGGGCAGCGGCAGGTAGGCCTCCAGCATGTCGAGATTGGCGTCGGGCGTCGGCACGACGCTGGAGAAGATCAGCATGGTGCCGAGTATCAGGGACAGCGTGGAAATGAGCGCCGGGGCCAGCTTGCCGGCAAGCTGTGCGGCTTCGGCCACGCGCGGGCGCAGGGTGAGCTGCCGCATTTCCGTGACGAGCAGCAGGATCGTCGAGAGGAGGAGCGGCAGGACGTAGTAGATCAGCCGGTAGAGCACCAGGCTGCCGAGAAGCTGGTCGATGCCGATGGCGTTGGAAAGCCCGGCCATGATGACCGCCTCGAAGACGCCGAGCCCGGCGGGCACATGGCTGAGGACGCCGAAGCCGATTGCCACCGCGTAGACGGCAAGGAAGGTCGGCCAGCCGACATGGGTTTCCGGCAGCAGCACGTAGAGCACGGAGGCGGCGGCGGCGATGTCGAGGGCCGAGACGAGGAACTGGCGCGAGGTGGTGCGGCTGTCGGGCAGGCGCAGGCGGAAGCCGCGGACGTCGATGCCCCGTCCGGCGCGGCCCATGAAGAACACGACGGCGAGGGCGGCAAGAACGGCAAGGGCGATGGCCCGCAGCCAGCCGGCGTCGATATCGAGGATGCCGGCGACGCGCGGGGCGACGGCGAGCGTGGCAAGCGCGCTGACGGACAGGAGCCCGAGGCCGAAGGAGAGCGTGACGAAGGCGATGACGCGGGCGATCTCGCCGGGCGAGAGGCCGAGGCGGGAATAGGCGCGGAAGCGGATCGCCCCGCCGCTGAGCGGCCCGAAGCCTACGGTGTTGCCGACTGCATAGGCGATGAACGCCGTCACGGCGACGGAGGGGAACGGCGTCCGGCGGCCGATATGGTCGAGCGCGTTGACGTCGTAGAGGACGAGCGCGAAGAAGCTGAGGCCGGTGAAGAGGATGGCAAGGGCGATGGCGCCCCAGGAGGTGGCGGAGAGCGCTTCCAGCACCTCCTCGTAGCGCACTTCGGCGGTGAGGCGGTAGACGCCCGAGGCGACGAGGGCGAAGATCAGCAGGCTGGCCGCGCCCAGGATATAAAGCCGGTAGGTCAGGAAGAACCGCACGACCAGCGCCGGCCGATCCTCGACAACCCCGTTATTCTCACTCGCCATGACTCAACCCGCGCGCCCCGTGTGCTGAACGCGTATCGATCCGGCTTGTGGCAAATGTCGGGCAGAGCCGCGCCCGTCTCTTCCATCCGTCAGTCGATGCGGCCGGAAAGGGCCTCGCGGTCGGCGGCATAGGCGATGAAGACGGCCTTCAGGTGCTCGGCCGCCGGCGAGAGGCTGTGATGGCGGCGCTGGAGCAGCGAGACGTCGCGCATGACGAGCGGCTCGATGAGATCGACGGTCGTTACCCGCACGGCGGAGGCGAGCTGGCTGGAATTCTCCGGCAGCACGGCGACGCCCATGCCGGCGGCGATCATGCTCATGGCCGTGGTGGAGAAGCGCACCTCGTATTTCGGCCGGTAGTTCGGCACGACGCGCAGGAGATTGTGCTCGACGATGTTGCGCAGCGGATTGGCGGTGGCGAGCGTGATGAGGGCTTCGTCCTTCAATTCCGCCCAGCGCACGGACTTGCGCTTGGCGAAGCGGTGGTCCTCCCGGCAGACCAGCATCAGCTTGTCGCGCAGCAGCGGCGTCCCGGCGATTTCCGGATCGTCTTCAGACAGGGTGCCGACGGCGATGTCGACCTCGTTGCGCTTCAGCGCCGGGCTGATCTGCTCTTCCGGCATGTCGCGGATGCTGACGGAGATTTCCGGATACATGCGCATGAACCGCGCAAGGATCGGCGGCACGATGGTCGCCGCCAGCACGATCGCGGCGGCGATGGTGACCTGGCCGCGCTTCAGCGAGGCGTTGTCGCGCACGCCCCCGACCGCAAGCTCCAGGTCCTTGAGGATCTTGCGGGCCTGCGGCAGGAATTCCTGGCCGACGAGGGTGAGGGAGACCATGCGCGTGTGCCGGTCGAAGAGCCGCACGCCGATTTCCGCCTCCAGGTCGCGGATGAGGATGCTGACCGCGGACTGGGTGATGTGCAGGTTCCGGGCGGCGAGGTTGAACTGGCCAAACTCGGCCACCGCGATGAAGGCCCTGAGTTGCCGCAGGGTTATGTTCATGTCCGCGCCGCCTTCCTGTTCGTGCGGTTCGTATAAAACGCTACGGCGCGTTCTCCTGTCTAGCCTGCAAGCGCCGGTTGCTCCGTTTTGCCGGCCATCAACAGGCCGAGTTCATCGAGGCGGCTGCGGTCGGGCGGCAGTTCGCCGAGGATCTCGCCGTGGAACATGACGAGGATGCGGTCGCAGATCGCGAAGAGCTCTTCCAGCTCCGTGGAGATGAGCAGGATGGCGCGGCCGTTGTCGCGCTGCTTCAGCATCTCCTCCATGACGAATTCCATGGCGCCGATGTCGATGCCGCGGGCAAGCTGGTTGACGAGGATGAAATCCGGGTTGCGCGCCAGTTCCCGCGCGACCACGAGCTTCTGCTGGTTGCCGCCGGAAAGGGAGCCGATCGCCTGGTTCTCGTCGCGGCTCTTCACGCGGAAGCGCTTGATGAGGTCGCGGGTGTGCTCGCCGATCGCCCGGCCGTTGAGCATGCCGCGCGTGGCGAAGGGCGCCTGGTCGTAGCGCTGGAGGATGGCGTTCTCGCTCAGCGACAGCGACATGACGATGCCGTGCTTGTGGCGGTCCTCCGGGATATGGGAGAAGCTGCTGGCATTGATGCGGGCGGGGTCGAGCCCGGTAATGTCCTTGCCGTTGAGCACGACGCGCCCCGAATCGACCGGCAGCAGGCCGGAGAGCGCCAGCGACAGTTCCGTCTGGCCGTTGCCGGAGACGCCGGCGATGCCGACGATCTCGCCGGCGCGCACGTCAAGGCTGACGCCGCGCACGGCGGGAAGGCCCGTTTCCGCGCGGCAGGTGAGGTTTTCGACGGAGAGCACGATGCGGCCGGCGGGCTCAGGGCTGCGCGGCAGCTCCATGCGCACGTCTCGCCCGACCATCATGCGGGCGAGTTCGCGCGCATTCGTGTCGCCGACGTCGACCGTGTGCACCACGCGTCCGTCGCGCATCACGCTGATGCGGTTGGAAACGCGCATCACCTCGTCCAGCTTGTGCGAGATGAAGACCACCGTTTTCCCGTCCTTGACGAGGTCGCCCATCAGCGAGAGCAGGCGGTCGGTCTCCTGCGGCGTCAGCACGGCGGTCGGCTCATCGAGGATGAGAAGGTCGATGCCGTGGAAGAGCGCCTTCAGGATTTCCACGCGCTGCTGTTCGCCGACCGAGAGGTCCTCGATGACGGCGTCGGGGCGCACGTCGAGGGCGTAGCGGTCGGAAAGCTCGTGGATCTTGGCGTGGACCTTGTCCATGTCGCTGATGACGCGCAGCGCCGAGCCCTGGCCGAGGATGTAGTTCTCGGCGACCGTCAGGTTGGGCACGAGCATGAAGTGCTGGTGCACCATGCCGATGCGCTGGCGGATCGCCTCGCGCGGGCTGTTGAAGCGCACGGTTTCGCCCTTGTAGACGATCTCGCCCTCGTCGGGCCGCACCATGCCGCAGATCATGCTCATCAGCACGCTCTTGCCGGCGCCGTTCTCGCCGAGCAGCGAGTGGATCTCGCCCTCCTCGATCTCCAGCGACACGCCGTCGCTGGCGACGATGGGCCCGAAGCGCTTGCGGATATTGTCGATGCGAAGGAAAGGTTTGTTGGACATGTCCGTTACCTCATCTCGTAGGGCTGGCCGAGCTTGCTGGGCGCCGCGCCCTTGCCGCGGACGACGACGAGCGTGATGATCGTCATGATATAGGGAAGCGCCTGGAGGACCTGGTAGGGCACGACCACCGACGCCTCGGCCTGGAGCATGAGCTGAAGGGCATAGAAGAGGCCGAAGAGCAGCGAGACGAAGAAGGCCCCCGTCGGCGACCAGCGGGCGAAGACGACGACGGCGAGCGCGATGAAGCCGCGGCCGGACGTGATGCCCTCGACGAACTGGTTGGAATGGCCGAGCGTCAGGAAGGCGCCGCCGAGCCCGGCGAGCCCCGTGCCGACCAGCACGGCGGCGTAGCGGTAGCCCGCCACGTTGCGGCCGGCGACGTCGACGGCCTTCGGATGCTCGCCGACCGCGCGCAGCGTCAGGCCGAAGGAGGTGCGGTAGAGGACGAGGGCGGCGAGGATCGTCACGAGGATCGTCGAGTAGACGATGAGGTTCTGCCGGAAGAAGGCCTCGCCGAGGAAGGGCAGGTCGCTGAGGAAGGGGATATGGACCGGCTGGGCGATCTCGATGCCCTTGCCCGTCGAGACGTAGTAGGTGCGGAAGAGGAAGGCCGTCAGCCCCATGCCGAGCAGGTTGAGCGCCGCGCCCACCACGATCTGGTCCGCCTTGATGGTGATCGTGAAGAACGCGAAGAGAAGCCCGAACGCCATGCCGCCGAGAATGCCGGCGACAAGGCCGACAAGGATGCTGCCGCTCGCCGTCGCCGTTGCGAAGCCGCAGAAGGCGCCGACCAGCATCGTGCCTTCCAGCCCGATGTTGAGCACGCCCGCGCGCTCGGAGAAGACCTCGCCGATCGAGGCGAAGATGAGGGGGGTCGCAAGCCTCCAGGCGGCGCCCACGAGCGTCGCGAGGAAGGTGAGGAACATCATGTGGTCCATGGTGAAGCCCTTCGGGAATGTCGCCTACGTTTTCGTTTTCCCGCAGGGCCTTCGGCCCCGCGGGCGTTTCCGGCCCCTCAGGCCACGATCCTGAGGATGTCGCGCAGCTTGGCGAAGGCGACGACCGAGAGGATGACGATGCCCTGGATGACCAGAACGAGGACCTGCGGCACCTGCGAGGTGATCTGGAGGACTTCCGAACCGGAGCGGAGCGTCGCGAAAAGCCCGCCCGACAGGATCGCCGCCAGGGGATTGTTGTTGGCGAGCAGCGCCACCGCGATGCCCTCGAAGCCATAGCCCGGCGAGATGTTTTGATAGAGCCGGTGGGTGACGCCGGCCACCTCGAAGGCGCCGGCAAGGCCGGCCATCGCGCCGGAAATGCAGATGGCGACCATCACGTTGCGGGCGACGTCCATGCCGGCATAGCGCGCGGCGTGCGGGTTGATGCCGACGACGCGCAGCGCAAAGCCGCGGCTGCTCCTTTGCAGGAAGATATAGAGCGCGACGGCCAGAACGACGGCGATGAGGATACCGATATGCAGGCGCATGTCGGAGACGATGCGCGGCGTCCAGGCCTCGCGCACGAGGCGCGCCGACTGCGGATAGGCGGCGGTCGCATCCTTCATCGGGCCGGTGACGAGATAGCTCGTCAGGATCAGCGCGATATAGTTGAGCATGATCGTGGTGACGATCTCGCTCGCCTGGAAGCGCACCTTGAGATAGCCGGCGATGCCGGCCCAGGCCGCGCCCGCGAGCGCGCCGGCCAGCATGACGAGCGGCGCGTGGATCCAGACCGAGAGGCCGTCGAGGCTGGTGCCGATGAGCGTGGCGGCGATCGCCCCCGCATAAAGCTGTCCTTCCGCGCCGATGTTCCAGATGCTGCACCGGAAGGCGACACAGAGCCCCGCGCCGATGAGGATGAGGGGCGTCGCCTTCAGGAGGATTTCGCCGACCGCCCGCATGTCCTGGAACGAGCCGAAGACCATGACGGTGACCGCGTCCAGCCCGTTGAAGCCGTTGAGCCAGAGGAGGAGGGCGCCGCAGGCGAGCGCGACGGAGACCGCCGCGATGGGGCTCACCGCGCTGAGCGCGATCTGCGAGAGCTTGCGGTAGAAAGTGTGAGCTGCTTGAGGATACACGGTCTCGCGCACTCCCTGGTTAACCTGTTCCATGGGGTAGGTCCGGATGTTGGCGTGGCGCTGGACGGTGCGCTGCGGCCGGAGGACCGGCCGCAGCGCCGCCGTTTACGGGGTGTCGGTCTTGATCTCGCCGGCGGCGATCTTGTCGCTGATCGCCTTGACCTCGGCGCGGATGTCCTCCGGCACGGTGACCGGGCCGTCGTCGCGGAAGGTGAAGGAGATGACCTTCGGGTCCTTCAGGCCGAAGACGACGTTCTCGGTCGGCGGGTTGCCGTCCTTGATCGCCCGGGCGACCTCGACCACGCCCTGCGCATAGTCGGCGACGTAGAGGCCGAGGATGTTGTTGGGCGCGACCGGCGTGAAGTCGCTGAAGATCGAGAAGGTGCGCACGTCCGGCCCGGACTCGGAGATCGCCTGGTAGCCGCCGACGGTGGCGCCCGAGGCGTTCGGCACGACGAAGTCGGCGCCCTGCGAGATCATGCTGAGGGCGGCTTCCTTGGCGGCCGTCGTATCGGTGAAGTTGCCGATATAGGCCTCGCTGATCGGGAAGTCCGGGTTGATGCTCCTGGCGCCGTTCTTGAAGCCGGTGAAGGCCTGCTGGATCGGCGGGATCTCCATGCCGCCGACGAGGCCGGCCTTGTGGCCCATCTTGGCGGCGATGACGCCCATCAGGTAGAAGGGCTGGCTGGTGTCGGTGTTGAGGCCGATCACGTTGCCTTCATGGATGGAGCTCGACGAGATCAGGAAGTAGGTGTCGGGATAGTCCTGCGCCACTTCCAGCGCGGCGTCCTGGAACTCGAAGCCGTGGCCGAGGATGATCTTGTAGCCCTGGCTGGCATAGTCGCGGAACGCCTTCTCGAAGGAGGCGGGGTTCTGCTGCAGTTCGACATAGCTGACCTTGGCGCCGAGCTGGGATTCGACGCCCTTCAGCGCGTCGTAGCCGATGCGGTTCCAGCCCTCTTCCGAGACGCTGCCGGGCACGAGAAGGCCCATCTTGAAGTCTTCGGCCTGAGCCATTGCCGGGATGGAAACGGCGATCGACAGGGCCGCCACTCCTTCCAGGAAAGTCCGTCGTGAAAGTCTCATTGCTCTTCCTCCCATTAAGATGATTTCCCCGGAGGGGCGTTGCTTATTTCGTGCGCGTCCCGATCTCGCCCGCGGCGAGCCTGGCGCTCACGTCCTCCACATATCTGCGGATGTCTTCCGGTCGCTCGACGAGGCGAGGAAGGCGGTGTCGGGAAAGTCCTCGGCCGTCGTCAGGACCGCATGCCGGAACTGGTAACCGTGGCTGGCATGGTCGCGGAACGCCTTATCGAGGGCGGCCGGATTACCGGGCACGGGGAGGCCTGCCTCGAAGCCTTCGGCATGGACGGGCCCGGCCGCTCCGGCAAGGGCCGGTGCGACTGCGGACGCAAGCAACGAACGACGTGAAATCGTGGTCTTTCCCATTTCAATCCTCCCAATAGATTGCAGTTCCAATCCCCCGGAGTCGCCGCTCGGTTATGCGTCCTCCCTTTCGCGGATGGTCTCGGTGGCCGTCTGCGAGACGAGGCGGCCCTTGGAGAAGACGAAGGCGCGGTCCGGCCCGCCGGCAACCAGCGTGTCGGTGTCGATGCAGTCGGTGACGACGAAGTCGGCGCGTGCGCCGGCCTTCAGGCCGTAGTCCTTGCCGAGGCCCATCAGGCGGGCCGGTGCCGTCGTGATCATGTGGTGGGCGGCGGCAAGCTCGTCGCCGCGCAGGTGGCCGGCCAGCAGCGTCCAGCGGGCGATTTCCAGCATGTCGCCCGAGCCGGTCGGCACGAACGGGTCCTGGATATTGTCCGAGGCCGTGGCGATGGCGACGCCCATCCGGTGAAGTTCGGCAACGCGCGTCAGGCCGCGCGGCGGCAGCATCTCGTAGTCGCGGCCCTGCAGGTAGAGGTTCGCCGCCGGCAGCGTCACGGCGCCGACGTCGAGGTCGAGCATGCGCTGGGCGATGCGCTGGAAGTCGCGGCGGGGCAGGGCGCTCAGCACCGAGATGTGGCTGAAGACGGTGCGCCCGCGCATGTCGAAGCGCTCGACCCTGTCGAGGGCGGCATCGAGCAGGTGGACACCGGCATTGAGATGCTCGTCGAGATGCAGGTCGACCGGCTTTCCGGCCTTCACGGCGGCGGAAAAGAGGATGTCGAGATAGCGCGGCGGGTCCTCGGAGACGGCGGGCGTTCCCCCGACCGCGTCGGCCAGCGCCACCGCGCCGTCGATGTTCTTGCCGAGCCAGTCGAAGTCCTGGCCGGGATGCGGCGTCATGAAGGCGACGAGCTGGAGGGTGATGCGGTCCTTCTCGGTATCGCGTACGCCCGCCAGCGTCTCGATGCCGTGGAAGCCGGCATCCTTGTCGACGTTGATATGGCTGCGGATGGCCGTGGTGCCGCGGGAAAGACATCGCTCGATGGTGCGCGTTGCCCGCTTGTGGATGTCGTCCGGCCCGGCGGTGCGGGCATATTTGGCGAAGGCTTCGCGGGCGCCCTGCAGCGTGCCGGAGGGGTTGGGCGTGAAACGCAGCACGCCCGTCTTGTCGAGGTGCTGGTGGGCATCGAGGAAGCCGGGCGTGACCAGCATGCCGGCAATGTCGACGCAGGCCCCGCAGGAGCTCGTGTCGAGGAAGGGTTCGACGGCGACGATACGCCCGTCCGCGCCGACGATGATGTCGCTGGCGGACTGCGACCCGTCCTCGAGAATGACGGTGCCTCCGGTAAGCGCAAAGGACCGGCCGGAGGCCAGATTTGCGAGCGACGCTGTTGAATTTTCGCGTACCATTCGTCCCCACCTTTTTCGTTATGAGAGGAAGCTAAGCACGGGCCATTAATTCAAACAAATTCATTATTTCAATTGTTTGATAACAGATCGCAAATAATCGCAAGTGCTAAGATTTTTTGCGTTTGCAAAAAACGATCTCTAAAACAAAGCATTTTCAATAGGTTGTCCGGGCGTTAAATCCGCGCCGCCCGAAAGGACGGCGGCGCGGGCCTCTGCCGTTCTCAGTGACGATATTGCGGTTCCTCGGCGTCGAGCTGCCGGCGGACGGCCGCCAGATGAGCTCTTGCGGAATCCGCATCCCCCTCGCGCATCTGGCGGTAGGCGGCCTCGGCGATCGCCGGATCGACGGGCGTGACCGTGCGGCCGGTGGACATGGCGAGCACCTGCACCTCGGCGGCCCGTTCGAGATAGTAGAGGTCGTCCCAGGCTTCCGCGATGGTCGGCGCCAGCACCAGGACGCCGTGGTGCTTCATGAACACGATGTCGGCATCGCCCACCGCCCCGGCGATGCGTGCGCCCTCGGAATAGTCGAGCGCAAGGCCGTTGTAGTTCTCGTCGACGGCGGTGCGGCCGTAGAACTTGAGCGCGGTCTGCCCGGCCCAGATCAGCGGCTGGCCGTCCGTCATGGAAAGCGCGGTCGCATAGGGCATGTGGGTGTGGAAGGCGACCCTGGCGCGCGGCAGGCGGTGGTGGATCTCGGCATGGATGTAGAAGGCCGTCGCCTCCGGCTCGCCCTCGCCGTCGACGACGGTGCCGTTGAAATCGCAGACGAGGAGCTTCGAGGCCGTCAGCTCGCGGAAGGCGTAGCCATAGGGATTGACGATGAAGAGATCGTCATGGCCCGGCACGACGGCCGAGAAATGATTGCAGATGCCTTCCTCGAAGCCGTTGCGGGCGGCCATGCGGAAGCAGGCGGCAAGGTCCTCCTTCGCCGTGCGGATGGCATCGGTGGAAAGATCGGGGCGATTCGGCCGGGTGGTCTCGTCAAAAGAGGCGGCGCGGTCTTTCAGGGAGTGAGCCATGGGTTGCTCCTGGTCTGGCGTGGCTGGGAGCGGCGGCCGCCGGAGCGCGCAGGACGCCGGCGCCGCGCGCAGCAAGGACCGCTGCGCCCTGCCTGCCTGCGCCTCGCGCAGTCCAGCAGCGCCATCAGATAACGCCGGAATTTCCGGCCGGTCAATGGACGGACTTGATGAGGAAATCGCGAAACCGCCGCGCGGCGGGCGACAGCGAGCGGGAGCGCTTCTGGATCAGGCTGACCTCGCGCTTGATGTGCGGTTCGGTCGGCGTTCGCACGATGAGGCCCATGGAGGTCGCAAGGCGCGTCACCGCCGAGGTCATAATGGCCACGCCCAGCCCGCCCTCGACCATGCCGATGATCGTCAGCGGCAGCGCCACCTCCTGCATGGCCTTGTCGAGCGGCAGCATGATGCCGTTTCGGGCCAGCTCGTTCTCCAGCCGCTCGCGGATGGGATTGCCGCGCTGCGGGCCGATCAGCTTGCGCTCGGCGAGATCCGTCCAGCGCAGCGTCGCGATCTTGACCAGCGGGTCCTCCGCATGGAGCACGACGAGGAACTCGTCCGTCGTCAACCGCGTGCCGACGAGGTCGGGATCGTCGTCCGGCACGGTGCCGATGCCGAGGTCGGCCGAACCGTTGGCGACCTGCTCCAGCACGGTCTTCTCCGCGACGTCGTGCAACTCCACCGTGATCTCCGGATAGAGCTTGGTGAAGCCGTGGACGAGCTGCGGGACCATGAGCGCGGCCTGCACCGTGCCGGCCGCCATCGTCACCTTGCCGCGCCGGAGCGCGTTCAGCTCCCGCGAGCTTTCCACCATGCCCTCGATGTCGGCGACGGCGCGCGCGGCGATCGGCAGGATATCCATGCCGGCCTGCGTGAGGCGCAGGAGCCGCGTGTGCCGGTCGAAGAGGCGCAGGTTCAGGTTCGTCTCGAGCTGCCGCACCAATGTGCTCACCGCCGATTGCGACGAGCCGAGCTTGTCGGCGGCAAGGGTGAACTGCCCGAGATTGGCCACGGTAACGAAGGCCCGGAGCTGCTTCAGCGTGATGTCCATGGCGATCCATTTATCCAATTATTGGATGAATAAATATAATTATGCCGATTGTTTGCTGATTTGGCCAGCCCCATGATCCCCGATGTACGGCGTGCGGTGCCGAACCCAAGAGGCCAAGATGCCCCCCACCGCGCCGGAACCTGTTCGCTGGGAGGAAAGCGAATGTCCAATCCCGATACCACGGCGGATCCCGTCGAAAGAATGTACCCGGTCCCAAGCCTTCTGGCACTGGGCCTCCAGCATGTTCTCGTCATGTATGCCGGTGCGGTCGCCGTGCCGCTCATCATCGGCAGCGCCCTGCACCTGCCGAAGGACCAGGTCGCGATGCTCGTCAGCGCGGACCTCTTCTGTTGTGGCCTCGTGACGATCATCCAGTCGCTCGGCATCTGGAATGTCGGCGTTCGCCTGCCCATCATGATGGGCATCTCGTTCACCGCCGTGCCCTCGATCATCGCCACGGGCACCAATCCCGACCTCGGCATGCCGGGCGTCATCGGCGCCGTCATAGGATCCGGCGTCTTCACCATCCTCGTCGCGCCGTTCTTCGGGCGCTGGGTGCGCTTCTTCCCGCCGGTCGTCACCGGCACGGTGATGCTGGTCATCGGGCTTTCGCTGATGCGCGTCGGCGTCAACTGGGCCGCGGGCGGCCAGCCGATGATCAAGGGACCGGACGGCATGATCCCGAACCCGGCCTACGGCGCGCCCTTCGCGCTCGCCATCGCCGCGCTCGTCCTCGTGTCGATCCTCCTGCTCACCCGCGTTCTCAAGGGCTTCCTGTCCAACCTCGCGGTGCTGATCGGCATCGGCATCGGCTTTGCCATCGCCATCGCCTTCGGCAGGGTCGATTTCGGCGGCGTGGGAGATGCCGACTGGGTGCGCATCATCCATCCGCTCGCCTTCGGCTGGCCGGTGTTCGAATTCTGGTCGATCCTGTCGCTCTGTGCCGTCATGACGGTGATGATGATCGAATCGACCGGCCAGTTCCTGGCGGTCGGCGACATGGCCGGGCGCAAGATCACCCAGGAGGACCTGACGCGCGGCCTTCGCACCGACGGTGTCGGCAACATCATCGGCGGCCTGCTCAACACCTTCACCTACACGACCTATGCGCAGAATGTCGGTCTGCTCCAGATCACCGGCGTGCTCAGCCGCTGGGTGGTCGCCACGGGCGGCGCCATCCTGATCCTGCTCGGCGCGCTGCCGAAGATCGCCTTCATCAGCGCCTCGATCCCCAGCTACGTGGTCGGCGGCGCGGCGATCGTCATGTTCGGCATGGTCTCGGCCACCGGCGTGAAGATCCTCGCCAAGGTGGATTTCGTCGCCAACCGCCGCAACCTCTACATCGTCGCCGTCAGCGTCGGCCTCGCCATGGTGCCGGTCGTGGCGGAGAACATCTTCGACAAGCTGCCCGATGCGCTGGACAAGTTCCTGCACAGCGGCGTGCTCGTCGGCACCTTCGCCGCCGCGCTTCTCAACGTTCTCTTCAACGGCATTCCCGCCCGGGAAGAGGACGACCACGGCCTGAAGAACGGCGCAGCCGCGCCCGACGCGGCCTGAAGGCAACACGCAACATCTCCGGCGGCGCGCAGCCGCCGGACCCCTGAACAAAGAGGAAAGCCATGAGACGCTTTGACTATCATCGGGCGGAAACGCTGGAGCATGCCTCCCGTCTTCTCACCGACCTCGGCGACGACACCTTCCTGTTCGCCGGCGGAACGGACCTTCTGGTCGAGATTCGGGAGCGGCTGCGCCGCGTGCGCAACGTCGTCGACATCAAGGCGATCCCCGGCCTTTCCGACATCACCTACGACGAGACGCGCGGGCTCACCTTCGGCGCGCTCGTGACGGTCGGCCGGCTGGAGCGCCTGCCGCTGGTGCGCCAGCGCTATCCGAACCTGCGCGCCGCCTTCGCCTCGCTCGGCTCCATCCAGGTGCGCAACCGCGCCACGGTCGTCGGCAATATCTGTCGCGCCTCGCCGTCCGCCGACACCATTCCGCCGCTGATCGCCGACGGCGCCTTCGTCCATATCTACAGCCGCACCGACATGCGCGTGGTGCCGCTTTCCGAATTCTTCACCGGACCGGGCAGGACCGTGCTCGCCAAGGGCGAGATCGTCACCGGCATCACCGTGCCGCCGGCCGCCGACAACAGCGGCAAGGCCTATCTCAAGCACGGCCGCCGCAAGGCGATGGAGCTGTCCACCGTCGGCGTCGCCGTCAGCCTCCTGATGGAGGAGGGCGTGTGCAGCGACATCCGCATCGCGCTCGGCGCCGTCGGCGCGACCGTGCTGCGCGCCTCGCAGGCCGAGGCCATGCTGCGCGGCACCGCGCTCGATGCGGCAACCGTCAAGAGCGCCGCCGACAAGGCGATGGAGGAGTGCACGCCGATCAGCAACGTGCGCGCCAGCGCCGATTACCGCCGCGACATGGTCGGCGTGCTCACGGGCCGCGCCATCAAACAGGCATTGGAGGCTTTCGCATGAAGAAGATCGTCGAATTCACCGTGAACGGCGAGCCGCGCGAGATGACGGTGGACACCTGCCGCTCGCTGCTCGACGCGCTGCGCGAGGAGGTCGGCCTTACCGGCACCAAGAAGGGCTGCGACGTCGGCGACTGCGGCGCCTGCACCGTCATCGTCGACGGCGAGCCGGTCAATGCCTGTCTCATGCTGGCCGTGGAGGCCGAGGGCCGCTCGGTCCAGACCGTCGAAGGGCTCCAGCCGGGCGTCGACAGGCTTCACCCGCTGCAGGATGCCTTCATGCGGCACGGGGCCTCGCAATGCGGCTTCTGCACGCCGGGCATCCTGATGATGGCCAAGAAGCTGCTCGACGACAATCCGAACCCGACCGACGAGGACATCCGCTTCGGCCTGTCCGGCAATATCTGCCGCTGCACCGGCTACACCAAGATTTTCGACGCGATCAAATCCGCCGCGCGCGAGATGGAGGCAGCAAGATCATGAACGTGACGACCCCGATCGAAAAGCGCGAATTCAAGATCGTCGGCAAGAGCGTCAAGCGCGACGACGTCCTGGAAAAGGTGACGGGCGAGGCGCAGTATACCGGCGACGTCAAGCTGCCGGGCATGCTCTACGGCAAGATGAAGCGCGCGGCCATCGCCCATGCGCGCATCAAGAGCATCGACGTCAGCAAGGCGCTCGCCTATCCGGGCGTCAAGGCCGTGCTGACGCATGAGAACGTGCCGCGCGTCCTGCACTACGGCTCGCCGCATCCGCGCTCGGCCTCCTGCACCAAGGACCAGTACATCCTCGACGACCGCGTACGCTTCTGGGGCGAGGGCGTCGCCGCCGTCGCGGCCATCAGCGAGGAGATCGCCGACGAGGCGCTCGACCTCATCGAGGTGGAATACGAGCCCCTGCCGGCCGTCTTCGAGCCCGAAGACGCCGTCAAGCCGGGCGCGCCGATCCTCCACGATGTCGGCCCGGGCGGCAACCTGGTGCTCGATCCGATCCGCGTCAACCGCGGCGACATCGAGGCGGGCTTCGCCGAGGCGGATTTCGTGCTCGAAGGCGTCTTCTCCGGCGGGCGGCCGCATCCGGCCTATATGGAGCCGAACATCTGTATCGCCGACTGGGACGGCTCCAACAAGCTCACCGTCTGGATCTCGACGCAGACCTCCTTCATGGTGCGCGGCATTCTGGCCGAGGTGCTCGGCCTGCCGCTCACCAAGGTGCGCGTGCTCGTCGACCACATGGGCGGCGGCTTCGGCGCCAAGCAGGACTGCTTCCAGCACGAATTCCTCTGCGCGCTTCTTGCCAGGGAGACGCGCCGGCCGGTGAAGATGGAGTTCACCCGCCACGAGACCTTCGTGGCCGGCCGTGCCCGCCATCCCTGCAAGGTGTGGCTGAAGCAGGGCTTCCGCAACGACGGCACCATCGTCGCGCGCGACATGAAGCTCGTCTACGATTCCGGCGCCTACGGCTCGCACGGCCCGGGCGTCACCACGGTCGGCACGAATGCCGCGACCTCGCTCTATCGCTGCGAGAACGTGCGCATCGAGGGCCGCTGCGTCTATACCAACACGCCGATCACCGGGGCCTTCCGCGGCTACGGCGTGGTGCAGAGCTACTATGCGCTCGATATCCAGATGGACGAGGCCGCAGAACGGCTCGGACTGGACCCGGCCGAGGTGAAGCTGAAGAATGCCGTCCGCCAGGGCGACATCGCGCCCTCCGGCCATGCGGTCGTCGGCCACGGGCTCGAGACCTGCATCCAGCACGGCATCGAGGCCGTCGGCTGGAAGAAGCTGCGCGAGCGCGACCGCACGCCGGACCCGAAGCGCCCGCATATCCGCAAGGGCTGGGGCATCGGCTGCGAGATGCACGGTTCCTCCGCCTATCCGGGCATCAAGGAGCAGGGCAACGCCACGGTGAAGGTCAACGAGGACGGCACGGTGACGCTGCTCACCGGCGCTGCCGGCCTCGGCACGGGCGCGCATACTGCGCTGGCGCAGATCGTCGCCGAAGAGCTCGGCGTGCGCTTCGAGGATGTCGGCGTCATCCATGGCGACACGGACGTCGTGCCGTGGGACATCGGCGCCTTTGCCAGCCACACGACCTATCTCGTCGGCAGCGCCGCCAAGATCGCCGCCGGCAAGGCGCGCGAAGCGGTGCTGGAACGGGCGGCGATGAAGCTGCAGGTGCAGGTGGGCGAGATCGACGCCAGCGAAGGCCGCGTCTTCGTGATCGCCGAGCCCGGCCGCTTCATCAGCGTTGCCGAGGCCATGGGCCCGTCGAAGGGCATCCCGGCCGCCAATATCGTCGGCAACGGCACCTACGAGCCGACGAAGTCCTATTCCTTCGCCGCCCACTTCACCGAAGTGGACGTCGATACGGAAACCGGGATCGTCGAGGTCAAGCGCGTCGTGCCGGTGCACGATGTCGGCCGGGTCATCCACCCGATCGCCGCGCAGGGCCAGATCGAGGGCGGCATCCAGCAGGGCATCGGCCACACGCTGAGCGAGGACTACGTCATCGACAAGAAGACCGGCCGCTCGCTCAACGCCGGCCTCGTCGACTACAAGATGCCGCTGTCCATGGACATGCCGGACATCGAGACGATCATCCTGGAAGCCGCGCCCGATCCGGGCGGGCCGTGGGGCGCGAAGGGCGTCGGCGAGGACCCGATCATCGCCATCGGCCCCTCCATCGCCAATGCCATCCACGACGCCATCGGCGTCCGCTTCCACCACTATCCGATCACCCCGGAAGACATTCTGAAAGCCTTGAGGGAGAAGGGCGCATGAACATGCACATCCAACCCGCGAACCGCAAACTCCCGATCACGATCCTCACCGGGTTCCTCGGATCGGGCAAGACGACGCTGCTCAACTACATCCTCACCGAGCGCCACGGCCACCGCATCGCGGTGATCGAGAACGAATATGGCGAGGTGGACGTCGACAGCGACCTGGTGCTCGCCTCCGACGAGGAGATCTTCCAGATGCAGAACGGCTGCATCTGCTGCTTCGTCGACGTGCGCAACGACCTGATCGACGTGATGAAGAAGCTGCTCAGCCACAAGGACAAGTTCGACCATATCATCGTCGAGACCTCCGGCCTTGCTGACCCGACGCCCGTTGCCACCGCCTTCTTCGTCGACCGCAACGTCGCCGAGGAGGTGGAGCTCGACGCCATCGTGACGCTGGTGGACGCCATGCACATCGACCAGCATCTCTACGATCCGGTGCTCGACGGCAGCGACAACCAGGCGGTCAACCAGATCGTCGCGGCCGACCGCATCCTCGTCAACAAGATCGACCTTGCCGAGGAGGAAGCCCTCGGCTCGCTGGAAGGCTCGCTGCGCAGGCTCAACCAGACGGCGCCGATCCTGCGCTCCAGCTATGGCAAGGTCGACCTTTCCAACATCCTCGGCGTCAACGGCTTCCGTCCCTCCTACGTGCGCGAGCGGGCGGAAATCCTCGATATCGACCTGGACGACGACCACGACGCGCACGGCCATCACGACCACGATTGCCACGATGCGGCCTGTGAGCATCCGGACCACGACCATGCCCACGATCACCGCCACGGCGATGAGGGCGGCAAGGCCGGCCCGATCTCGCTGCGCCCGCACCGGCACGACGCGACGGTGAAGTCCCATTCCTTCGTCTATCCGGAGCCTTTCGACGGCGAGAAGCTGGCGGCTTTCCTGAAGGATTACCTCGCCGAGCACGGCGACGACATCTTCCGCACCAAGGGCATCGTCTCGGTAGCCGGCGACGAGCGCTTCTTCGTGCTCCAGGCCGTGCACAAGCTGGTCGATTTCCGGGCCGACCACGCCTGGGGCGAGGACAAGCCGAAGTCGAAGTTCGTCTTCATCGGCCGCAATCTCGATCGTGCAGGTATCGACAGGAACCTGCGTGCATGCCTGGCGACCTGACGGCGCTTCTCCCGCCCCAGGAAACCTCACGCAAGTCTCTGTCTGAACCGCCCGCGCACCCTCCAGCGCGCGGGCGGTCGCTGCCGTTTGTCTGGCAAAAATCCTTTTAAAAATAATGGCTTAGATTGATTATTTTATTGACATAAAGCCCGCCCTGTGGTCTTTTCACAATCGAGTAGAAGCACCGACAATTGCTCACCGTCTGTTGGAAGATGAGGCTGCGATGTCGATGCTGACTGCGAAAGGAACGCCCGGTTGCCCCCGCCATGGGGACGATGCGCCGGCCTGTTTCCTCCGTCATCGGCATTTCCTGAGATCGCGGATCCACGCCCGGCTTCGGCCGGCATGGCGTTCATCGCGCGGCCCCGCATCGACCGGACCCTCTACGACAGGAGAACAGGAATGATAATCGACCTAAGCTGCTATCCCACCGACCTGGTGGACCTGGCTTGGCGCCATGACGGACCGCCGTTCACCGGCGACAAGCTTCTGAAGATGATGGACGGCCCGTACTACGTGAACGGCAAGCCGCGCCGCATCGACAAGGCCTTCATCCAGCCCCCGCAGGGCAACACCATCTACACCCATGAAGTCCTGGACCTGGAAGGCAAGGCCGCCATCCGCCAGTACATGGGCTATACGGAAAAGATGGTGACCGAGCATCCCGACCGCTTCCTCGGCTGCTTCGTCTACAATCCGCGCTACGGCGTGCAGAACGGCGTCGACGAAATCGAGCGCTACGCCAAGGAATTCGATTTCAAGATGGTCCAGCTGCAGGCGAACATGCACGCCTACCGCCCGGACCGCGCGCTTGACTGGCTGCGCCCGGCCATGAAGAAGTGCGCCGAGCTCGGCCTGATGGTGAAGGTGCATACCGGCGACGGTCCGTACTCAATCCCGACGGAATTCTACCCGATCATCCGCGAGTTCCCGGAAATCAACTTCATCCTGGCGCATTTCGGCGTGCAGACCGGCGGCGTCTACGTGTTCGAGCCCATGCAGATGGCCCTCGACACGCCGAGCGTCTACGTCGAGTCCGGCTGGTGCCTCCAGTCGCGCATCGTCGAGTTCGCCAAGGTCCTGCCCAAGCACAAGATCCTCTTCGGCTCCGATACGCCGCCGAACGAGCCCGGCATGTGGATCAACCTTCTGGAAGTCCTCTGCCACGAGCCGCCGCAGGGCCTCAACCTCGATGAGGATACGCTGGAGGACTACCTCGGCAACAACCTCGCCCGCATGATCGGCCTCGAGCCGACCGCCCCGCCGGCAACCGTCGAGGAAGCCGAGGCGTATCTGCGCCAGCACGGCGTCCAGATCGCCGCGTAAACGAACGGAGTGAACAATGATCATCGATACCCATCTTCACCCGACCAACCTCGTCGACGAGGCGTGGCGTCATACGGGTACGCCGTTTACCGGCGAGCGCATGCTCAAGCTGATGGACGGCCCCTACATGATCAACGGCAAGCCGCGCCGGATCGACATGGGCTTCATCCAGCCGCCGCCGGGCAATACCGGCTACCGTGACGGCAACCGCAAGGGCCGCGAAGGCATCCGCGACTACATGGCCTATATCGCCGAGCTGTGCGAGAAGTATCCGGACCGCTTCATCGGCAACTTCAACTACAACCCGCGCTGGGGGCCCGAAAACGGCGCTGCGGAGCTGGAATTCCACGTCAAGGAATACGGCTTCAAGATGCTGAAGCTGCATGCCAACATGCACGGCTACCGCCCCGACCGCGCGCTCGAATGGCTGCGTCCGGCGATGAAGAAGTGCGCCGAGCTCGGCGTCGTCGTCCTCATCCACACCGGCGACGGCCCGTACACCATCCCGACGATGTTCTACCCGATCATCCGCGAGTTCCCGATGGTCAACTTCATCATCGGCCACTTCGGCATCCAGACGGGCGGCAACTACTCGTTCGAATCCTTCTGGATGGCGATGGACACGCCGAACGTCTACTGCGAGTCCGGCTGGTGCTTCCAGTCGCGCATCGTGGAGTTCGCCCAGCAGTTGCCGAAGAACAAGATCGTCTTCGGCACGGACAGCCCGCCGAACGATCCGGGCATGTGGCTGCGCGAGCTGGAAGTGCTCTGCAAGGATCCGCCGCACGGCATCAACCTCTCCGAGGACGATCTGGAAGGCTATCTCGGCAACAACATCGCCAAGCTCGTCGGCATCGATCCCTCGCCGCCGCCGCGTGACCTGAAGGACGCCCAGGCGCGCCTGACGGACAGCTACGCCGGCGTCGACCGCGCCACCGGCAAGCACCTGCTGCAGCCGGCCTGACCAGGCCATGGCGGCGCCCCTCGGGGCGCCGTCACCTACCCGCAGAACCGAGGCCGAGAGATGACAAAGTACCACAAGCAAGACGTCCGCCGCTTTCTGGCCGATTACAGCGCCGAGCATCCCGAGGACGTCATCACCATCGACCGGCCGGTCTCGGACGACCAGGATGCGACGGCGCTGATCTGGAACCTTGCGGACAAGGGGCAGCATCCGATGCTGCACCTGAAGAATGTCGGCGGCATCGGCGCGGAAGTCCTCTGCAACATCTTCGCCTCGCGCGAGCGCATCGCCCGGCTTCTCGGCTCGACCGCCGACAGGCTGCACGAGGCCTACCAGGCCCGCGCCAACAGGCCCTTCACGCCGGAACTGCTGGAAAGCGGCCCGATCACGCAGGAGGTTATCTCCGGCGACGACGTCGACCTCAACACGCTGCCGATGCTCAAGCATTTCGACACCGACCGTGCGAAATACATCACGTCCGGCATCATCATCGGCGAGCACCCGGAAACGGGCGCCGGCAATCTCAGCTATCACCGGGCGATGATCCACTCGAAGAATTCGCTGGCCACCTCCCTGCACTCGCGCGGCCACCTCTGGCGCCTGATGAACATGGCGAAGGAGAAGGGCAAGCCGATGCCGGTCGCCATGGTGATCGGCGGCCATCCGCTGTTCATGATCGCCGCTTCCGCCCGCCTTGCCTTCGGCGAGGACGAGCGCGACGTCGCCGGCGGCCTGATGGGCGAGCCCCTGCAGGTCGTGCGCACGCCGAAATACGGCATTCGCGTTCCCGCCCATGCGGAAATCGTGCTGGAAGGCGTGATCGATCCCGAGGCGCATGTGGAGGAGGGCCCGTTCGGCGAGTTCACCGGCTATTCCTCCGACCGCTCGACCAACAACCTCTTCACCGTCGAGACGATCATGCGCCGGCGCGACGCCATGCTGGTTTCCGTCGCGGGCGGCAATTCGGCCGAGCACCTGAACCTCGGCCGCGTGCCGCGCGAGGCCGAGGTGGTGGAGAAGCTGAAGGCCCGCTTCCCCTCGATCACAGCCGTGCACTACCCCTCGTCCGGCACCCATTTCCATGCCTATATCGCGATGAACCAGACGCGCGAGGGCGAGGCGCGGCAGGTCATGCTCGGCCTTCTCGGCTGGGACCAGTACCTGAAGACCGTCGTGGTGGTGGATGCCGACGTCGACATCACGAAGGATTCGGAAGTGCTCTGGGCGCTTGCCACCCATTTCCAGCCGCACAAGGACGTCGTCATCATCGAGGGCCTGCCGGGCAATGCGCTCGACCCGTCCGCGAGCGGCATCGGCACGACCTCGCGCATGGGCCTCGACGCCACGCGCGGGCCGAACTTCCATGGCGTGCGCGCGCGCATCAGCGACGAGGCCAACGCCCGCGCCGCGGCGCTCCTCAAAAGCGTGGGATAGGCGATGAGCGAGCGGCCAAGACGCATGATCGTCGGCATTTCGGGGGCTTCCGGGGTCATCTACGGCAAGCGCATCCTCGAAGTGCTGCGCGACCTCGGGATCGAGACGCACCTGATCATGTCGCGCGCCGCCTGCATCACGCTCGCAGCCGAGGCGGATTTCACGAAGCAGGACCTCGAAGCGCTGGCGACCACCACCCATTCCAACAAGGATATCGGCGCGGTCTGCTCCTCCGGCTCCTACAAGACGCTCGGCATGATCGTCGCGCCCTGTTCGGTCAAGACGCTTGCCGAGATCGCCACCGGCACGACGGACAACCTGTTGTCACGCGCCGCCGACGTGGTGCTGAAGGAACGGCGCCGGCTCGTGCTGATGCTGCGCGAGACGCCGCTGCATCTCGGCCATATCCGCAACATGGCGCAGGTGACGGAGATGGGCGGGATCATCTATCCGCCCGTGCCGGCCTTCTACGCCCGGCCGCAAAGCCTTCAAGACATGGTCGACCACACCGTCGGCCGGGTGCTCGATCTTTTTGACCTCGACCCCGGTATCGTGCGACGGTGGCAGGGAACGCAGGGAGTGGAATGACATGGCCGCCCTTATCGCCTCTGATCCGCACACGCTGATCCCCGAACCGCGGGCCGCGTTTCTCTCCGACGATGCCGTCGAGATCCTGGGTTTTGCCGCCCGATGTCTGGAGGCGGGCCACAGGGCGGCCCTCGTGACCCTCGTGGAGATACGCGGCGGGGCGGCCCGCGCCATCGGCGCGCAGATGGCGGTGCGCGAGGACGGCCTTTACTGCGGCTTCGTTTCCGGCGGCTGTACCGAGGCGGCGGTGGCCGCGGAGGCCGCGAACGCGATTTCCAAGGGCGTCGACCGGAATTTCCGCCTCGGCGAAGGCTCGCCCTTCTTCGATATCGTGCTGCCCTGCGGCGGCGGCATCACGCTCGCCATCCATGTCCTGCGCGATGGCGGGCCGATCAGTGATGCGCTTGCGGCCCTGCAGCGGCGCATGCCGGCCCGTTTGCGGTACGATCCGGGCGCGCAGGCGCTGTCCTTCATGCCCGGCGCCGGCCCGACAGGCTGGCAGGACGACGGTTTTATCCGCCAGTACCGGCCGAAGGAGCGCCTTGTGCTGGCCGGCGGGCTTGCCGAGACCGGACGGGTTGCGGCCGTCGCGCAGGCGGCCGGCTATGACGTGCTCGTCGTCGAGCGCGGCAAGGCGCCCGCACCGGGAGACGTCGATGCGGACACGGCCGTCGCGATCCTCTTCCATGACGTCGACAGGGAGGTGCCGCTGCTCGAACAGGCCCTCGCCACGGAGGCCTTCTATATCGGCGCGCTCGGCAGCCGGCGCACGCACGAGAAGCGCTGTGCCGCGCTCCGCGAACGGGGTATCGACGATGCCGCGCTGGCGCGCATCCGCGCGCCGATCGGGATTTTCGACAAGGCGCGCGATTCCCGTTCGCTCGCCGTTTCGGTCGTCGCGGATGTCGCGCAGGCGCGGCTTGCCCGCGCGGCGGAATAGGCCGTCAGGCGACGCCGAGCGCTTCGGCGGTAATCCAGAAGACCGCGTCCTGCGATTCGGCCGTTTCCAGCCAGAAGAAGTCGAGGTGGGGGAATTCCTCCTCGAGGATTTCCCGGCCCGAGCCGATCTCGCAGATCATGCCGCCCTCCGGCGTCAGGTAGTCGCCCGCTTCCGTAAGCAGCCGGCGCACGAGGTCGAGCCCGTCCTCGCCGCCGTCATGCGCCATGACCGGCTCGGCCCGATGCTCGGCCGGGAAGCCGGCAAGCGCCGCATGGTCGACATAGGGCGGGTTGGTGATGATGAGATCGTACCGGCGGCCGGCAAGCGGGGCGAAGAGATCGCCCTGGTGAAGGCTCACCTGGTCCTCGACCTCGTGCTCGGCAAGATTGATCTTCGCGACCTTCAGCGCATCGGCCGAAAGATCGACGGCGTCGATGGCGGCCTGCGGGAAGAATTTCGCGGCCAGGACCGCAAGGCAGCCCGAGCCCGTGCAGATATCCGCCGCGCTTTCCACGGAAAGCGGATCGGGCAGGAAGGAGGAGCCTTCCGAATTCAGGTATTCGCCGAACAGGATCTCGCCGATATGCGAGCGCGGCACGATTACCCGCTCGTCGACATGGAAGCGCACGCCCTGGATATAGGCGTGGCCCGTGATGTAGGAGGACGGCTTGCGGGTCGTCACGCGCGTTTCGATGCGCTCCGCCAGAAGCCGGCGCTCGGCCGGCAGCAGGCGGGCGTCGAGGAAGGGATCGAGCGTGTCGATCGGCAGGTCGAGCGAATCGAGCAGCAGGAAGGCCGCGTCGTCGCCGGCGGTCGTCGTGCCGTGGCCGAAGCCGAGGTCGGCGGCGTTGAAGCGGGAAATCGCGTAGCGCCAGTAGTCGCGCAGGGTCACGAGTTCGCTGGTAATGTCGTCCTTGTTCAACGGCGTCTCACTTCGAATGGTGCGAATTGGGCTGGACGGCCCCGCCGTTGAATGGCAAGGGCCGATGGGTCAACCGATAACGGCGCGGGTGCGCGGCTTCAAGGGCAGCAGATGAAAGAAACCCGCAAGCGGCAGAAAACCGTTCCCGGTCACAAGGCGCCCGCCGCGCCCGCCGGCAAGCGCGCCACCCTGCCGCGGGCGCTCTCCAAGCTCGGCTTCTGCTCGCGCACGCAGGCGGAAGAGCTGGTGCGGGCCGGCCGGGTGAGCGTCGACGGGCGGATTGCCACAAGCCTTGAAACCTGGGTCGATGTCGAGACCGCGGCCATCGCCGTCGACGGCAGGCGGGTCATCGCCGAGAAACGCGTCTACCTGATGCTGAACAAGCCGCGCGGCCTCGTCACCACCCGGCACGACCCGCAGGGCCGTTCCACGGTCTACGAATGCCTTGCCGGGCTGGACCATGCGCATCTTTCACCGGTCGGCCGGCTCGACAAGGCGAGCGAGGGGTTGCTGCTCTTCACCAACGACACGGAATTCGCGCAGGCGCTGCTCGATCCCGAAACCCATGTGGCGAAGACCTATCATGTGCAGGTGGACCGCCATGTGGACGCGGCCGTGCTGGAGGCCCTGACGGCGGGTGTGCGGCACGACGGCGAGATGCTGCGGGCGAAGCGGGCAGGGCTGCTGCGCGAGGGCGGGCGGAACGCCTGGCTGGAGATCGAGCTGGAGGAGGGGCGCAACCGCCAGATCCGGCGGATGCTGGAGGCGCTGGACATCGCGTGCCTGCGCCTCCTGCGCGTCTCCATCGGCAATCTTGCCCTCGGCGACCTGGAAAAGGGCGCCATGCGGCCGCTGACGGAGGCGGAGGTTGCGGACCTGCGCCGCCTTGCCGGAAGAGCCGCCGCGTAACGGCGGCTCCGGGGCAAGGCTGCCGGACCGGCCTTACTTGCCGAGCCAGACGGTGCCGGACTTGTTGACGACCGGCACGCCGACGGCGTTGCCGTATTCGGTCCAGGAGCCGTCATAGTTGCGGGCGTCGTAGCCGAGCAGGCGCTTCAGCGCGAACCAGGTGTGGCTGGAGCGCTCGCCGATGCGGCAATAGGTGATGACCGGCTTGCTGCCGTCGATGCCCTTTTCGGCATAGATGCGCCGGATCTCGTCGAGCGGCTTGTAGGTGCCGTCCTCGTTGACGATGGTTGCCCACGGCACGTTCTCGGCGCCGGGAATGTGGCCGGCGCGGATCGACAGTTCCTTGACGCCTTCCGGCGCGAAGACCTTGCCGAGATATTCGTCGGGCGAGCGGATATCGACCAGCTTGCCGTCGATACGGCCCTCGGCGAAATCGAGCGTGTTGACGAGACGGGCGCGCAGGCTGTTGTCGCGCTCGGGCAGTTCGAGCGCCGTCGCCTCGTAAGCGGGCACCTCGGCGGTCAGCGGCAGGCCGCGCGCTTCCCACAGCTTGCGGCCGCCGTCGAGCAGCTTTGCCCGCTCGCCGAAGCCGTAGACGTCGAGCACCCAGACGCCCCAGGCGGCGAACCAGTTGTTGTGGTCGCCGTAGATGATGACGGTCGTGTCCTTGTCGACGCCCGCCCGGCGAAGCTGTTCCTGCAGTTTCTCGCGCGAGGCGATGTCGCGGTTGACGGTGTCGACGAGGTCGGTGTGCCAGTTGAGGTCGACCGCGCCGGGGATATGGCCCTTCTCGTAGACGCCGGTGTCGACGCTCACCTCGAAGACCCGCACCTTGGGATCGTCGAGGTGGTCCTTCAGCCAGTCCACGGTCACAAGCGAATCGGTTGCTGCTTTCGTCATGATGCTTTCCTTTCCGTCAGTCGTTGAAATGGCGGCCTTCCGTGACCTCGGCCACGTAGCCGGCGCGGATGGCGAAATCGCCGAAATGCTCGCCCGGCCGGCGCTCGCGGGCGAAATGGCCGATCACCGTGCCGAGAAGCTCCAGGATCGCCGGCTCCGCCACGTTCTCCAGCACCATCTTGTTGAGGCGCTGGCCGGCAAAACCGCCGCCGAGATAGAGGTTATACTTGCCGGGCGCGCGGCCCGTCAGCGCGATCTCGGCGATGTAGGGCCGTGCGCAGCCATTCGGACAGCCGGTCATGCGGATGGTGATCGGCTCGTCCGACAGGCCGTGCTCGGCAAGGATCGCGTCGATCCTGGTGATCAGCGTCGGCAGGTAGCGCTCGCTCTCGGCCATGGCGAGGCCGCAGGTCGGCAGCGCCACGCAGGCCATGGAATTGCGCCGGAGGCCGCTGCCGCCGTTCAGTCTGTCGAGCCCGTGCGCCTTCAGCAGAGCGTCGATCTTCGGCCGGTCGGCGGGCTCCACCTCGGCGATGATGAGGTTCTGGTTTGGCGTGACGCGGAAGGTGCCGCGATGGGCCTCGGCGATGGCGCGGATGCCGTCGAAGAGCGCAAGGTTCTCGAAGTTCTTCACGCGGCCGTTCTCGATGCGCAGCGTATAGTGCTCGCGCCCGTCCTCGCCGCGCTGCCAGCCGAGCGTGTCGCCATTGGTGGTGAAGGCGTAGGGCCGCGCCTCGCCGAGGGCAAAGCCCAGCCGGTCCTCGATCGCCGCCTTGATCCAGTCGAGGCCTTTGTCGTCCACCGTGTACTTGAAGCGGGCGCGGCTGCGGTCGGCGCGGTCGCCGTAGTCGCGCTGAACGCCCATGACGGCGTCGCAGGTCTCGATCACCTTGTCCTTGGCAATGAAGCCGATGACGCTGGCAAGGCGCGGATAGGTCTTCGGGGCCTGGTCCGTCCGTCCCATGCCGCCGCCGACCGCGACGTTGAAGCCGAGGAGCCGGCCGTCCTCGACGATGGCGATGAAGCCGAGGTCCTGCGCATAGACGTCGATGTCGTTGACCGGCGGGATGACGAAGCCGATCTTGAACTTGCGCGGCATGTAGGTGCGCCCGTACATCGGCTCTTCCGGCGCCTCGCCGCGCGTCTGGCGCTCCTCGCCGTACCAGATTTCCGGATAGGCGCCGGTCTTGGGCGTGGCGTGGTCGCTTGCGCCCTTGGCAAAGGCGTAGACCTCGGCGTGCAGCGCCGAAAGCTCGGGATTGATCGAGGCCATGACGCCGCGCGCATCGTCGCCGCAGGCGGCCTTGGTGTCGAGCGCGACGTCGCGCAGCCCCTGCATGACGGCGCGCAGGTTCTTCTTGTGGATGTAGTGGAACTGGAAGGTCTGGCGCGTCGTCAGGCGCAGCATGTCGCCGGCATGGGTGCGCCCAAGCGCGTCGAGCTTCAGCCATTGCGCGGGCGTCAGCACGCCGCCGGGAAGGCGCACGCGCGCCATGAAGCGAAAGGCCGGCTCCAGCTTCTGGCGGCGGCGCTCGTCGCGGATGTCGCGGTCGTCCTGCTGGTAGATCCCGTGGAACTTCATCAGCTTGATGTCGTCGCCGGGAACGGCGGACGTCAGCGGCGCGGCAAGGCCCTCGGCGATGGTGCCGCGCAGCTGGTCGCTGTTCGCCTTCATCGTCTCGTCCGGCGTGAGCCTTTCGAGCGGCTGGGAGATATCGCGGCTGCGATCGGTTTCGAGAAGGGTCATTTCCGGGGCCTCAATAGACGTCGATCTGGTAGCGGCGGCTTTCCTGCAGCGCGGCGAGGTATTCCTCGGCGGCGGCCTTGCCGCGCCCGCTCTGCTCGGTGACGATTGCGAGGAGCGCGCGGTGCACGTCCGGGGCGAGCTTCGACCCGTCGCCGCAGACATAGAGATGCGCGCCCTCTTCCAGCCAGGCGTAGACGTCGCGGGCCTCTTCCAGCAGCCGGTGCTGCACGTAGGTCTTCTCCACGCCGTCGCGCGAGAAGGCGACGTTCATGCGGGAGAGGACGCCGTCCTTCAAAAAGCCCTGCCATTCCGTCTGGTAGAGGAAGTCGCTGTCGAAGTTGCGCTCGCCGAAGAACAGCCATGCGCGGCCTTCTGCGCCCTGCGCCTCGCGTTCCTGCAGGAAGGCGCGGTAGGGGGCGACGCCGGTGCCGGCGCCGATCATGATGATCGGCGCATCGCCGGCCGGCAGGCGGAAGCGCGGGTTCTCCTGCACATAGACGGGCAGGACGGTTTCCGGCCCGGCGCGGCGCGAGAACTGGCCGGAGGCGACGCCGAAGCGTTCCTCGCCGTTCAGCGCATAGTGTACGGTGGAGACCGTCAGATGTACCTCGTCCGGAATGGCCGTGGCCGAGGAGGCGATGGAATAGAGCCGCGGCTGGAGCGGGCGAAGGCCGGCGGCGAGCGCCGCCGTATCGATGCCCCTGGCCGGGTAGCGGCGCACGATGTCGATGACGTGGTTTTCGCGCAGGAACGCCGAGCGGGCGTCGCCCGCCAGTTCCTTCAGCTCCGCCGCGCCCGTCACCTCGGCCCACTGGTCGAGGAAGCGCGGGGTAGCGGCGGTGATTTCCAGAACGCCACCGAGCGCCTCGCCGAGCGCCGTCGTCTCGCCCTTGATCGTCAGGGGCTCGGCGCCGGAAAGGTCGAGCGCCGACAGGAGGCCTTCGACAAGCGCCGGGTCGTTGCGCGGCACGATGCCGAGGGCGTCGCCCGGCGCGAAGGCGAGGCCGGAGCCCTCCAGCGACAGCTCGATATGCCGGGTCTCCTTGCTCGACCCGCGGCCGGTGAGCGCCAGGTTCTCGATGACGATGGCCGGGAAGGGATTGTGCTTGTCGTAGGCCGCCGCTGCGGAAGACGTGGCCGGAGTGGCGGGTGTCGCCGCGACGGTGCGCGACGGGGCGAGGAGGCCAATGGCCGTCTCGATCCAGGCGGCGGCGGGGTCGTCATAATCGACGTCGCATTCGATGCGCTGGTGCAGCCGCTCGGCGCCGAGCTCGGCAAGGCGCTCGTCGATGCGCCGGCCCGCGCCGCAGAAGAATTCGTAGGTGGAATCGCCGAGCGCCAGCACGCCATAGCGCAGGCCCTCGAGCTTCGGCGCCTTGCGGCTCTCGACGAATTCGAAGAAGCCGGCGGCGGAGGTGGGCGGGGCGCCTTCGCCATGGGTGGAGGCGACGATCAGGAGGTCCTGCTCCTCCTTCAGCCGGCGCGGCTTGTAGTCGGCCATGTCGGCGAGCGTCGGGGCAAAGCCGGCGGCGCGCGCCGTCTCGGCGAGGCGCGTGGCGACGCCCTTGCCGTTGCCGGTCTCGCTACCGTAGAGGATGGTGAGCGTGCGCACGGGGGCGGCCGCGGCGACCGGCGCCGGATCGAGGCCGGCGGGCACGAGATGGGCCGCATCGGGACGGCCGGCATCGGCGAGGCCGGCGAAATAGCCGCTTAGCCAGAGCGCCTGCTGCGGCTTGAGCTGGGTGGCGACGGTGCGCACCGTCCTCCACTGTTCCTCGCTCAGTCCGGGTCCGTTGAATTCCAAGAGAGTCATGCGTCCGCTCAGCCTCCTGAGGCCGGAAAACCGGCATTTCCAAAGAGTTCGGCGGCACTATTGTCGGCCGTTCGGAAGCGAGACAAACGAATGATATTGTTTGCTGACTGCAAGAAAATTGCAGTCAATGCATCTTGAGACGGGTGTTCCAAAGGGGCGGGGAAGGGCGTTCCGGGCGTTTTGCCGCGAGCGGATTTCTTGGGACAACGTTCCCTTTGCCGAAGCGCAACTTTTTTGCCTTTTCGGGCGCCCGGCTAGGCGGAAACCTGCTTGAGGCCGGAAAGGGCGTCCTGCACGTCCCGGCGGCCCTCGGACGATTCCGCATAGACGGCATAGACGGGATAGGTGAATTCGGGCGCGCCCTCGACCCTTTCGAGCGTACCGGCCGCAAGATAGGGCGCCACCGTTCCCCGGCGAAAATAGCCCGTGCCGCCGACCCGCAGGATATAGTGTAGGGCGAGCAGGCCGAAATCCACCTGAAGCGCCGGCTCGGCAAAGCCGGCCTGCCCGAAGCCGGACTGGCCGGCGAATTGCGCGCCCCACTCGACGCGCACGTGGTCCGGCGCCTCGCCGTCTTTCAGGCCGGCGATGTTCTGCACCAGGACGAGCTGCTCTTCCTCCAGAAGATCGACACGGAACCCGGGCATCAGCTTCGGCGCATAGAGCACGGCGACGTCGAGCACGCCCGTGCGCAACTGTTCCAGCAACTGGTCGGGAATGCCGACGCGGGCGTGGACGGCGATATGCGGGCAATTGCCCTTCATCCAGACGAGCCATTCCAGCATGAGCGGGTTCCACAGGCTCATCTCCCCGCCGACCGCGACGACCGCGGTGCGGCCGGGCGGCATGGTGAGCTGCTGGCGCGCCCGTTCCCACACCTGCACGAAGGATTGCGCGAAGCGCTCGAATTCGCGGCCCGCCGGCGTGAGCGCCGCGCCGTTGCGCGTGCGCACGAAGAGCTTGCGGCCCAGCGCCTCCTCCAGCGTGCGGATACGTGCGCTCACCGTCGTCTGGGTGATGTGCAGTCGTTCGGATGCCTTCAGGAAACTGCCGGTATGCACGATCTCCAGAAAGGTGCGTGCCCGGTCGATGTCCATGCAATCATCCTTCAGTGCAATTTTTTTGTCGTGACACTATAGTCCTTTTCATTCGAAAGCCCATTGCGAAATGCGAGAACCCGCCCGCGGACTGCCGCGGGCGGGTTCAAGCTGCCTGCTCGCCGTCCGGGCGATCAGAACTCTTCCCATTCCGCCTTGGTATCGAGGGCGGCGTTGCCGGTGAAGGCAGCGGCGACCTTGCGACCGAGGGCGCGGGCAGGGGAGGGCTGCGGGCGTCCGGCGGAAGCCGGGACCTCCCTGGCCGCCGGGGCGCCGGCAAGGCGGAACCGGCCGACGAGGCCGCGCAGCCGCATGGCTTCGCTCGCCAGCGTGTTGGAAGCGGCGTTGGATTCCTCCACCATGGCCGCGTTCTGCTGCGTCGTCTGGTCCATGGCGTTGACGGCGGTGTTGACCTCGGCAAGCCCGACGGACTGTTCCTTCGCCGAGGTGGCGATGGATTCCATGTGGGTGTTGATCTCCACGATGAAGCCGCTGATGGTCTTCAGCGCCGAGCCCGCGTCGCGCACCAGCTTCACGCCGTTGTCGACCTCGGTGGAGGAGTTGTGGATCAGGCCCTTGATCTCCTTGGCGGCCTGCGCGGAGCGCTGGGCAAGCTCGCGCACCTCCTGCGCGACGACGGCGAAGCCCTTGCCGGCATCCCCCGCCCGCGCCGCCTCGACACCGGCGTTGAGCGCAAGAAGGTTCGTCTGGAAGGCGATCTCGTCGATCACGCCGATGATGTTGGATATCTGCTGGGCGCTCTCCTCGATCTTGCGCATCGCTTCCTCGGCATGGGAGACGACCTCGGCGGACTGGGCGGCGGCATGGTTGGCCTGCCCGGCGACGCCGCGCGCCTCCTCCGTGCGCTTGCTGGAATTGGCGACGTTGACGGTAATCTCGTCGAGGGCCGCGGCGGTCTCTTCGAGTGAGGCTGCCTGCTGCTCGGTGCGCCTCGACAGGTCGTCCGTGCCGGCGGCGATTTCCCGCGTGCCGCTGTCGAGCGCCGAGATGGCGTTCGATATCTCGCCGAGGGTCGTGCCGAGCTGGGAGAGCGACTGGTTGAAATCGTGGCGCAGCGCCTCGAAGTCCGGTGCGAAGACCTCGTCGATCTGGAAGGCGAGGTCGCCGGAGGCAAGGCGCTTGAGGCCCGCAGCAAGGCCGGAGGTGGCAACGCGCAGCCGTTCGGCGGCATCGGCCTCGGCCTTCTCCTGCATGGCGATCCGCTCGGCCTCGGCGCGCTTGCGGCCTTCCGCCGCTTCCTGCTCCAGCCGCCGGTTGGCGATGGCGCCCTGGCGGAACACTTCCAATGCCTTGCCCATGTCGCCGATCTCGTCGTCGTTGCGGGCGATGGCGATCTCGGTGTCGAGCTGGCCGTCGGCGACGAGGCCCATCGAGGCGGCGAGCCGGTACATGCCGCCGATGATGCGCCTGAACGTCACGTAGCCGACGACGGCGAACATCAGCGCCAGTGCGGACATGGCCGCGACGATCAGCGTCCAACAGAGGTCGGCCCGGCCGTTGGCCTCGTCGATGACGCTCTGCGTGCGCGCCTCCATCTTTTCGAAGAAGGTGTCGACCGGCTGCATCACGTTGGCCTTGAACTTGTGGTAGTCGGGCGAATTGAGCATCTGGGTCGCTTTTTCGCGCGCTTGCGGGCCGAGGGTCGCGGCGTTGTCCACCAGCGTCATCGCCTCGGTCTCCAGCTTGATGAGCGCATCCGAGCGCTTGCCCGCCTCGTCGAGAAGGCCGAACTCCTCGTCGGTGAAGCCGGCCTGTTTCATCAGGTCGTGGAGGGAGACGGCGGGACCGTCCGGCCGCGGCTTGGCGACGCCGCCCGCGACGAAATCCCAGTAGATCCGCTCATAGCCCTCCGGCCGCGGCTGCGTGCCGTTGCGAATCCCGATGACGGCGTTGTACTGCTCCTTGAAGGAGGGGTCGCCGGTCTCCGCATAGGTGCGCACCATGCGCGTCAGGTCGTCGGACGACTGGCGGAAGCCGTCGGCCAGCACATAGGACTTGTATTTCTGGTCGTAGGCCCGGGTGACGTCGTCGGCCGCACCGGCATATTCCCAAAGGCTGACCACGAGCCCCGCCATCACCAGGCCGGTAGCCGACGCGAGGGCGATGAATTGCGTCTTGATTTTCATGATGGACATTCCCGACGTGGACACACCTTTCCTGCCGCGCCGAAATCATTTCTGACGTCACGAAATCATGCCACCGATGAGTGCAATGGCCGGCGACATCGCCGGATCGACTATGGAGTGTCCGGGGGAATGGTTATCAAATCGATAAGGTCATGAATTTTTCGCCCAATTCACCTCGTTATATCTATGAATTCCGTGATATCAACTTCATGTTGTATGGGAAGTCCGTATATTTAACAGAACATATCGAGGCCGATTCCATAATTACTATGTATAGTTTAAGATATACTATTATATTCTGTTGTTCTGAAATAAAGGGGTGCGAACGCGCTGCAAATGGGGAAGGGGTTGCGTATAGCCGGAGAACGGGATGTATATCGCTATACGATATATTTTCCGGATAGCGGATTTCCCCCGTTTCCGGCCCGCGCGGCGGGTGTTGTCCGCATGGTATCCACAATGTTGCTGATGCCGCCGTGGTGCCTGCGCAAGTCCTTTCCGGCCGGCGGCAACGGCAGGTAGAGGCGGGTCTTCAGCCTTGCCAGCGGCCTCGTCCGGGTCTATCGACGGGCAAACGCACGTCGAGGAACTGCCATGCATCACATCGGGAAAATCGAGGCGGCCGACAAGCCGGGCTTCTATCGCGAGCTTCTGGCGCAGGCCGAAGGGCTGTTGCACGGCGAGCGCGACGCCATTGCCAACGCGGCCAATCTTTCCGCGCTGATCTTCGATGCCGTCGAGGACCTCAACTGGGCCGGCTTCTATTTTCTGAAATCGGAGACGGAGCTGGTGCTCGGCCCGTTCCAGGGCAAGGTCGCCTGCGTGCGCATCCCGGTCGGCAAGGGCGTGTGCGGCAGCGCGGTCGCCGAGCGCCGCAGCCAGCGGGTGGAGGACGTCAACGCCTTTCCCGGACACATCGCCTGCGATGCCGCCTCGCGCTCGGAACTCGTCGTGCCGCTTGTCAGGGACGGTGCCGTCCTCGGCGTCCTCGATCTCGACAGCCCCTCGCCGGGCCGTTTCACGCCGGAAGACCAGGCCGGTTTCGAGGCGCTCGCCGCGCTCTACGTCGCGGCGAGCGATTTCTGAGACGATCCTGGAGCGCCGTGCGTCCACACGGACGCGCAAAGGACGCTCTAGCACTTTGAATCTGGAGCATCTTGTCTGCATCAGGTGATTCCACCTGATCGCAGGATGCTCTAGTGGGTCGTCGTACCGGACGGCTCGCCCGCCTTCGGGGCGATGCCGGCGGCCTGCTCGCAGATCTCCACATGACGCATCAGTGCCGCATTGGACAACACGGCGCTGATGGTGGTGATGTCGCGGCCCTGGTACTTGGGCGTCTGCTGGGCGGCTTTCAGCCTTTCCAGAAGAGTAAGACGGCTCATGGCATCCTCCTTTTGAGCGGTTGGGTTGAAGCTCGAAGGCTCAGGCGGCCTTCTTGCCAGCGTCGAACGGAATCTCGATGTCGACGGCGAGCGTGGAGACCTGCGCGCCGCGTTCCATCTTGATGGAGACTTTCTCGTCGTCGATCTGCATGTGCTTGGAAATCGCTTTCAGGATTTCGTCGCGCAGCTTGTTGACGAGGTCGGAGTCGCCGGTGGCGGCGCGCTCGTGGGCAAGCAGCACCTGCAGCCGCTCGCGGGCGGCCGGGGCCGACTGGGCGCGGGAGAAGAAGCCGAACAGGTTCATGCCGCCTTCCTTCCGAAGATCTTGCCGAGGAAGCTGCGCTTCTCGCCCGGCACGGTGACCGGCAGGGCCTCGCCCTTCAGGCGCCGTGTCGCCTCGAAATAGGCGAGCGCCGGGGCGCTGCGGCCGTCGGCGAGCGTGACGGGCGCGCCGACGTTGGAGGCGCGCAGCACGTCCATGCTTTCCGGGATGATGCCGAGCAGCGGGATCGACAGGATCTCCAGCACGTCCTCGACCTTCAGCATGTCGCCGCGCTCGGCGCGGGCGGCGTCGTAGCGGGTGAGCAGCAGGTGCTTTTCGATGCGCTCTCCGTTCTCCGCCTTCGCCGTCTTGGAATCGAGAAGGCCGATGATGCGGTCGCTGTCGCGCACCGAGGAGACTTCCGGATTGGTGACGACGATGGCGACGTCGGCATGGCGCATGGCGAGCGTCGCGCCGCGCTCGATGCCGGCGGGGCTGTCGCAGATCACCCAGTCGAACGCGTTCCTGAGGGCTGCGATGACCTTCTCCACGCCTTCGGGCGTCAGGTTGTCCTTGTCGCGGGTCTGCGAGGCCGGCAGCAGGTAGAGCGTCTCGACGCGCTTGTCGCGGATCAGCGCCTGGGTGAGCTTGGCCTCGCCCTGGATGACGTTGACGAGGTCGTAGACGACGCGCCGTTCCGCGCCCATGACGAGATCGAGATTGCGCAGGCCGACGTCGAAATCCACGACCACGACCTTCTCGCCGTTCTGTGCCAGCGCGGCGCCGAGGGCTGCCGACGACGTCGTCTTGCCGACGCCGCCCTTGCCCGATGTGACAACGATTACCTTGCCCATATACGTCTCCAGTAGATGGCTGTTCGCCTTGTTGTTCAGCCGAGTGTCGCGGCCTTGATCGTTTCGCCTTCCAGCCAGATCTGCACGGGCTTGCCGCGCAGCTCCGGCTCCATGTCGTCCGCCGTCTTGTAGAAGCCGTCGATGGCCGCCAGCTCGGCTTCGAGCTTGCGGCAGAAGATGCGCGCGGCGGCATTGCCCGTCGAGCCGGCCATCGCCCGGCCGCGCAAGGGGCCGTAGACGTGGATCGAGCCGCCCGCGACGACTTCCGCGCCCGATGCGACCGAGCCGATGATGGTGACGTCCCCTTCCGGGAAAAAGATCGACTGGCCCGAGCGCACGGGGCGCGTGACCACCAGCGAGGGCGTCGCGCCGGCCGGCGCGGGCATCTCGGGAACCGGAGCGGCCTGCACGACCGGATCGGCCGTATCCGCCGGTTCGCTTTCCGGGGCCTCGATATCGCCGGCCGGGCGACCGTCGGTCATGGCGGGCGGCAGGTCGGGGCCGAGCAGCGAGGAGCGCGCGCCCTCGATGCCCATGACCCGCACGTTGCGCGCCTTCAGCGCCTCGACCAGCATGCGAAGCTCCGCGCGGTCGATGTCGAGCCCGTCGACGTCGAGCACGACCGGGCGGCGCAGGAAGAAGCCGGCAGAGCGGGCGGCGAGGTCGTCGAGCCGCATGAGCCAGTCCTCGAAGGGCAGCTCCGGGGTCAATGCGAGCGCAAGGAAGGACCGCCCCTTGAGGCGGATCGGCCGGGGTTGAGTTAACACGTCAGTCATCTTGGTTAATTTTCGGTTGCTTCGGTGTAGCGGTGGAATGGTTAACAAATGGTTAACGAAGGATCGGGCCGAAGCGGCGCAGCGCCCAGCGCGCGCCGTCGCTCGAAAGGGAAAGCAGGCACAAGGGCTCGGCATCGATGCGCCAGACCGAGGAGAGCGGCGCGCCGAGCACATGGGCGAACAGCAGCTTGAGGATGACGGCATGCGTGACGGCGATCTTCTGCCCGCTGCTGCCGTGCAGGCTTTCCAGCCAGGCGGCGGCGCGCGCCTGCGCCGCCTCGAACGATTCGCCCCCATGCGGGGCGGCGGCCGGGTCCGCCATCCAGCGCCGCAGGTCCTGCGGCGCCTCGGCCGCGATATCGGCAAGGCTGCGGCCCGTCCAGCGGCCGTGGTCGACATCGGCAAGGGCCGGGCACGGAGCGGCATCCGGCGCGAAGGCCGCTGCCGTTTCCGCCGCGCTCTCCTCCGGGGCGTGAAGCACGGCCTCGAAGGGGCGCAGGCTGTCCGCCAGCCGGCGTGCCCGCTCCGCCTCGCCGGCCAGCAGCGGCTCGCCGGAGGCGAATCGGGCCTGCCGGCTGGAGGCCGTCGCGCCCCGGCAGACGAGGGTGAGGCGGGTCGCCCTGGAGGGTGCGGAATGGCTTTTCACAGGTTTCCTCGGCTCGGGTTGCGCCGAATGCCGAATCGGCCGGGCAAACCCCGGATTTCATTGACATGCGGACGAGACCGTTGATAGATATTCCACTTGTCTCGGGAAGCCAGTGAAATTCTGGCGCGGTCGCGCCACTGTAATCGCAAATACGCGGAAGCCAGACCTCGAGAGTTTCAACTTCGCCCCACTAGCGAACGCGCATTCTGAGAGGGACCACATGTCTGACATCACCTTGAGCCACGGCACGGCCGTAACCCCCATTCCCGTAGCGCAGCTTTTTCCCTGGGCCCTTTTCGGCGGCCTTCTGATGCTGCTCGCGCTTTATTTCGTCAGCACCGAGGAAGGTGCCGCACGTCTCCTGTCGGGTCTGGAGGTTCACGAATTCGTACACGACGGGCGCCATCTCCTCGGCTTCCCCTGCCATTGAGGTGACGACATGACTGGACATCTTTTGCTGAGGGGCATGATTGCCGGCCTCGTCGCCGGTCTTATTGCCTTCGGGTTCGCACGTCTTTACGGCGAGCCGCAGGTTGATCGCGCCATCGCGTTCGAAGAGCTGATGGCGGCGGCGGAAGCGCCCGCCGACGCTGTCGAGGAGCCCGAGGCGGTCAGCCGCCAGACGCAGGCCGGCATCGGCCTCTTCACCGGGGTCGTCACCTACGCCGTCGCCATGGGCGGGATTTTCTCGCTGGTCTTCGCCGGCCTCTACGGCCGCGTCGGCCGCCTGAGCCCGCGCGCTCTGGCGCTCGTGCTGGGCGCTGCCGCCTTCGTCGCCCTCGTCGTGGTTCCGGACCTCAAATATCCGCCGAACCCGCCGGCCGTCGGCGATCCCGAGACGATCGGCGTTCGCACCGGGCTGTTCTTCGTGACGCTCGCCGCCTCCATCTTCGCGCTTTCCCTGGCCGTGGCCTTCGCCCGCCGCCTCGGCGAGCAGTGGGGCCGCTGGAACGGCGCGATCGCCGCAGGCTTCGCCTATGTGGTGTTCCTGGCGATCGTCTTCCGCCTCCTGCCGGCGATCAACGAAGTGCCGGAGAACTTCCCGTCGACGTCGCTTTACGACTTCCGCCTTGCAACGGTTGGTCTGCAGGTGGTGCTCTGGACGGCGCTTTCCCTCGTCTTCGGCTATTTGGCGGAACGCAGCCTCAAGCAGTCGGGCAACTATCGCGCGCTCGCAGCGCGGTCCTGACCTTCGATCAAACGAATGCCGCGGCGGTGCGTCGCGGCATTCCGCTGGCCTGAAGGGGGTCATCGCTGTGCGCCTGCTGCTTCTCCTGTCGTTCATGGTCGCCGCCTCAGGGCCGGCCCTTGCCCACAGCAGCCGCGCCTCCTCCGCCAATGCGACGGGCCTTGCCATCCCCAGCATGTCGCACGGCGCCCTTGCGGTGCTGGACGAACACTACGGCGCGATCCTCGACATTGCCGCGAGAGCCAAGGAAACCGACCCGGTCTTCCGCAAGCTGGAAAACTACGCGCGCATCCAGAACTATTATTGCCTCTGGGGCTTCGCGCCGCGGGCGATCGCCGACGAGGCGAGCCCCTTCAACGAATGTTCCCATGCCTATCTTTCCGCCGCGCGGATGCTGCTGCTGCACATGCGCGGCATGGCGAGCGTGGCGGCGCCGGCGGGCGACCTCGCCTCGGTCATCGACGCCGAGATGGTCCGGCGCGGCAGCGCGCTGGTCCTGTGCGAATATTCCGAGGAACCCTTCTACACGAGCGCCTTCGTCACGCCCCATTGGGAAAATGCGATCACCCATCGTCCGACGCTGCTCGCGGCGCTCTCTCCCGTTCTTGCCGTGGCCGGGCTGGTCTTCCTGCGCGCGCGGCTCACCGGCTGAGCGCGGCTTGCGGCAAGCCGTGCCGCGGCGCATGGAATTTGTCCGCGCATGGCATAGTCTGAGAATTTCCTGCCTGTGTTCGCGGCTGAATTGCCGTCAATATCCGGCAATCTCGTCCTACAGGAGCAACCGATGCTGACCGCGACCACGACCCGGCGAACCTTCCTTCAGGCAGGCGCCGCCCTTCTCGCCTCCACCGCCCTGCCGACCTTCGCCCGCGCGCAGGCGGCGCCCACCGGCGGGCGGCTGATCGTGGCGGCCGATTCCGAGCCGAAGAACCTCAATCCGGCCATCGTCGCCTCGAACGGCGTGTTCTTCGTGGCGAGCAAGGTGATCGAGCCGCTGGCCGAGGCTTCCTTCGACGGCAAGGACGGGCTTTCGCCGCGCCTCGCCACCGCCTGGGAAGGCTCGGACGACGGGCTTTCCGTGACGTTCAGGCTGCGCGAGGGCGTGACCTGGCACGACGGCAAGCCCTTCACCTCCGCCGACGTCGCCTTCTCGGCGCTCAGCGTCTGGAAGCCCCTGCAGAATCTCGGCCGCATCGTCTTCGCCAATCTGGAGACCGTCGAGACGCCGGACGAGACCACCGCCGTCTTCCGTTTCTCCAAGCCCACGCCGCTCCAGCTCATCCGCAACGCCCTGCCGGTCGTCAGCAGCGTCATCCCGAAGCATCTCTACGAGGGCACGGACATCGCCGCCAATCCGGCGAACGTCCAGCTCGTCGGCACCGGCCCGTTCCGCTTTACCGAATACAAGCCCGGCGAATATTATCGCCTGACCCGCAACGAGACCTATTGGGGCAAGCCGCAGCCGAACCTCGACGAGATTATCTTCCGCGTCCTGCCGGACCGCGCCGGGGCGGGCGCCGCGCTGGAGGCGGAGGAAATCCAGCTTGCGGCCTTCTCGGCCGTGCCGCTCACCGATCTCGACCGCATCTCCAGGTTACCGGGCATCAAGGTCATCACCAAGGGCTACGAGGCATTGACCTACCAGCTCGTCGTGGAGATCAACCACCGCCGCAAGGAACTGGCCGACCTGAAAGTCCGCAGGGCAATCGCCCATGCCATCGACAAAAAGTTCGTCGTCGACACGATCTTCCTCGGCTATGCGGCCGCCTCGACCGGCCCCGTGCCGAAGAATGCGCCGGAATTCTACGACGCGGACGTGCCGACCTACGATTTCGATGTCGCGAAGGCCAATACGCTGCTCGACGAGGCCGGCTATGCCAAGGGCGCGGACGGCAAGCGCTTCTCGCTGAAGCTGCGCCCGGCGCCCTATTTCAACGAGACGCGCCAGTTCGGCGATTACCTGCGCCAGGCGCTCGCCGCCATCGGCATCGACGCGGAACTGGTGAACGCCGATTCCGCCGCGCACCAGAAGGCCGTCTATACGGACCACGATTTCGACCTCGCCGTCGCCCCGCCGGTCTTCCGCGGCGACCCGGCGATTTCCACCACCATCCTCGTGCAGTCGGGCATCCCCGCCGGCGTCGGCTTCTCCAACCAGGGCGGCTATGCCAATGCCGAACTCGACGCCGTCATCGCCAAGGCGGCCGAGACGATCGACACGGCCGAGCGGACCGAACTCTACCGGCAGTTCCAGAAGCTGGTCGCGGCCGACCTGCCGCTGATCAACGTCGCCGAGTGGGGCTTCATCACGGTCGCCCGCGACAGCGTGCTCAACGTCGCCAGCAACCCCCGCTGGGCCGTCTCCAACTGGGCCGATACCGCGCTCGAAGGATGAGAGGCATCGTGGAGCATACCCCCCTCTGGCCTGCCGGCCATCTCCCCCTCAAGGGGGGAGATCGGATGGGGTTGCGCTTTGCCTATTTCAAAACACGGAGTTTGAGCAGGGGGGATGCTTCCTGCCAATCTCCCCCCTTGAGGGGGAGATGGCCGGCAGGCCAGAGGGGGGTGCCACACACGCGTCGTAGGCCGGATGCAATCCTGTGGCAGGCGGCATGAACCGCGCGCTTCGCCTCATCGCACGCCGCGCGCTTGCCAGCATCCCGGTGCTGCTGATCGTCGTGGTGCTGGCCTTCCTGCTCTTGGAAATGGCGGCCGGGGATGCGGTGGACGCCTATCTTCTTTCCATCGGCGGCGGCGATGCGACGGTCGCGCAGTCGCTGCGCGCGGCCTACGGGCTCGACCAGTCCATGCCGGCGCGGCTGTGGCTCTATCTCACCTCGCTCGCCCGGCTCGATCTCGGCTGGTCCGTCGCCTTCGGCAGGCCGGTGCGCGACCTCATCGTCGAGCGCCTGCCGAACACGCTGCTGCTGATGGGCAGCGCCACCGCGCTCTCCTTCGGCCTCGGCTCGGCGCTCGGCATCCTCGCCGGCGCGCGGCCGGGCAGTTTTCGCGACCGGGCGCTCTCGACCGCCTCGCTCGTGCTCTATGCGATCCCGAGCTTCTGGCTCGGCCTCGTCCTCAGCATCGTCTTCGCCGTGCAACTGCGCTGGCTGCCGACCTCGGGCATCGAGACCATCGCCTCCGGCCGCACCGGCCTTGCCCGCGCCGCGGATATCGCCGCCCATCTCGCGCTTCCCGTCGGCACGCTGGCGCTTATCTATACGGCGCTTTTCCTGCGGGTGATGCGCGCCGGCATGGCGGAGGTCTGGAGCATGGACTTCGTGCTCTTCGCCCGCTCCAAGGGGCTTTCGCGCGCGCGGATCGTGCTTCGGCATGTCGCGCGCAACGCCCTGCTGCCGCTCGTCACCATGCTGGGCCTGCAGGCGGCGAGGATGATCGGCGGCAGCGTCGTCATCGAGAGCATCTTCGCCATTCCCGGCTTCGGCCGCCTTGCGCAGGAGGCCGTCGGCGGGCGCGACACGGCGCTCCTCACCGGCATCATCGTGACGAGCGCGGTGCTGGTCATCGCCGTCAATCTCGCCGTCGACATCGTCTACGCCCTGCTCGATCCGCGCGTCGGCGCCTCGGAGCGCGGCGCATGAGGACGATGCGGCGATTGCTGGCGACGCCGGAAGGGGCGACAGGATTTGCCGTCCTCGCATTGCTCGTCCTCGTCGCCCTCCTCGCGCCCGTGCTTTCGCCGGGCGATCCGCTGCGCATTGCCGGCCGGGCCCTGACGGCGCCGTTCAGCGATCCCGCATTCCCGCTCGGCACCGACCGGCTCGGCCGTGACGTGCTGGCCGGCCTCATCCACGGGGCGTGCACCTCGCTCGCCGTGGGCCTTGCCGCCGCGGCGGCCGCGCTTGCCTTCGGCCTCTGCGTGGGCCTTGCCGCGGGCTTTGCCGGCGGGCGCGTCGACGAGGCGCTGATGCGCGTGGTCGATGCCTTCCAGATCGTGCCGGGCTTCCTTCTGGCGCTCGCCTTCGTCAGCGTCGTCGGCCCGTCCGTCCCGGTCGTGGTGCTGGCCATCGCGCTTGGCGCCTGGGCCGATCCGGCGCGGCTTACGCGCGCCGAGGTGCTGTCCGTGCGCGAGCGTGACTATGTCGCCGCCGCGCGGGTCGCCGGCATGCATCCGGCCGAGATCGCCTTTCGGGAAATCCTGCCCAATGTCCTGCCGCCGGTGCTGGCGCTCTCGGCCATCATCGTCGCCGCCGCCATCCTCACCGAGGCGGCGCTGTCCTTCCTCGGCCTCGGCGATCCCAATACCGTCACCTGGGGCTCGATGATCGCCGAGGGGCGCAACGTGCTGCGCTCCTCGCCGTGGCTGTCGATCTTCCCCGGCATCGCGCTCGTCGTCACGGTCGTCGGCGTCTATCTCCTCGGCGAAGGGCTGACCAGGGCGCTTTCCGGCCGGAGGGAGGAGGCATGACGGCGCTTTGCGAGATCCGCGGCCTTTCCGTCACCTATCGCGGCGAAGCGGCGCCCGCCCTTGGAGGCATCGACCTCGATATCCACGCGGGAGAGCGGCTGGCCATCATCGGCGAAAGCGGCTCCGGCAAGAGCACCTTCGCCCGCGCGCTCGCCGGCCTCCTGCCGGAAGGCGCGAGGGTGGCGGGCCACATGCGCTGGACGGCCGGCTCGTCGCCGCAACCCGGCCGCGACCTCGGCTTCGTCTTCCAGGACCCCACGGCAAGCCTCAATCCGGTGCTGACCGTCGGCGAACAGGTGGGAGAAGGCGCGCGCCGGCATCTCGGCCTGTCGTGGAAAGCGGCGCATTCTCTCGCCGTGGAGATGCTGGAGAAGGTGCGCCTGCCGGACCCCGAGCGAACGGCGAAAGCCTTCCCGCACCAGCTTTCCGGCGGCCAGCGCCAGCGCGTGGCGATCGCCGCCGCGCTTGCCTGCGGCCCGGGCATGCTGGTTGCCGACGAGGCGACGAGCGCGCTCGACATGGTGGTGCAGGCGGAGATCGTCGCGCTGCTCGGCGACCTCGTGGGTGCCGCCGGCATGACGCTGCTCTTCATCACCCACGACATCGCGCTCGCCTCCGGCTTTGCCGACCGCGTGGCGATCTTCCGCAAGGGGGCGCTGGTGGAGGCCGGCCCGACGCGCGCGGTGCTCGCCGCGCCCGAAGCCGCCTATACGAAAACGCTGATCGCCAGCCACCGCGACCTTGCGACGCCGCCCCTCATCCGCGCGGTGGCGCCCCTCATTCGCGCGGTGGCGCCATGACCCTGCTTTCCGCCGAATCCCTGGCGAAACGCTATGCCGGCGGCGGCGTGACGGCGCTCGACGGCGTTTCTCTCCATCTTTCGGCCGGCGAGACGCTCGGCCTGGCGGGCGCTTCGGGCAGCGGGAAGTCGACGCTGGCGCGCGTCCTCACCCGCCTCGTCGAGCCGGACGTCGGCAGCATCCGCTTTGCCGGCGAGGACTGGCTTGCCCTTTCCGGCGCGCCGCTGCGGCGCCGGCGGGCGAAGATGCAGATGGTCTTCCAGGATGTGCTCGGCGCGTTCAATCCGCGCGCCACGGTCGCCTCCGTGCTGGAGGACCCCTTGCGCATCCACGGCATCGTGCCGAAGGGCGAGCGGGCGCGTGCGGTCGCCGCGCTGCTCGACCGTGTCGGCCTGCCCGCGGCCTATGCCGGCCGGTCGATCCGCGCGGTTTCCGGCGGGGAGCGCCAGCGCATCGCCATTGCCCGCGCCATCGCCACGCATCCGGCGCTGATCGTGCTCGACGAGGCGGTCTCCGCCCTCGACGTCTCGGTGCGCGAAAAGATCCTCGAACTGCTCGTGACGCTGCAGGAGGAGCGGGGCATCGCCTATCTCTTCGTCTCGCACGACCTTTCCGTGCTCGCCGCCGTCGCCCACCGCATCGCCATCATGGAGGCCGGCCGGATCGTCGAGACGGGACCGACCGCCCGCGTGATCGCCGATCCGCAATCGCCCGCCGCCCGTGCGCTGGTGCGCGCCGTGCCGCGCCTCGTCATCGCCTAGGAGACCGCCATGCCGTTCGACCGCTGGAATGCCCTGAACGACGTCCCCGTCTTTCCCGCCGAGCGCTTCGGGCTGGTCGCCGACCGGCTCGCAAAGGTCCTTGCGACCCGCAACGATATCCTGCTCTTCCAGGCGGAGGCCGTGGTGGCGCTGGAGGCGGTGGCGGCAAGCCTTGCGCGGCCCGGCTTGAAGGTCATCAACATCGTCACCAGCCCTTTCGGCGTGTGGACCGGCGGCTGGCTGCGGCGCGGCGGGGCGGAGGTGGTGACGCTGGCCGCTGAGCCCGCTCGCCCCATCGGCATCGATGCCGTGACGGCGGCCTTCGATGCCCATCCCGATGCGAAGGCCGTCTTCTTCTGCCATGCCGAATCGGCGAACGGCGTGCTCAATCCGCTGCAGGAGATCGTCGCGGCCGCCCGGGCGCGCGGCATGGTCACGGTGGTGGATGCCGTCGCCTCGGTGGGCGGCCATTTTCTTCCGGTCGATGCCCTCGGCGTCGATATAGCGATGATCGGGCCGCAGAAATCGCTGGCCGGCCCCGCTGGCGTCTCGGCCGTCTCGGTAAGCCCGGCCGCCTGGGACCTGATCGGCGCGGAAGGGGGCGTGCGGGATTCGAGCCTTTCGCTCCTCGACCGCAAGGCCTGGCTCGATGGCGGGCGCGGAGCGCTACCCGGCACCTCGGCGCAGCTGGAATTCTTCGCGCTGGAAGCCGCGCTCGACCGGGTCGAGGCCGAGGGGCTCGACGCCATCCTCGCCCGCCACGCCACGGCGGCGCGGGCGACGCGCGCCGGCCTCCTTGCGCTCGGTGCAGACCCTTCCGCCGATGCCGGCCGCGCCTCCCATCTCGTCACGACGGTCCGCCTGCCGGCGGGCGTGGACATGGAAGCCTTCCTTGCGGCCGCCGCACCGCTCGACACGGATTTCTCCGCCGGTGTCGGCCCCGGCGCCGGGAGGCTGGTGCGGCTTAACCATACCGGCCGGCGCGCGCGGTTCGAGACCGTGCTTTCGGGGGTCGTCGCCTATGGCGTCACGCTCGGCAGGTTCGGGCAGGCGGCGGATATCGCATCGGCCGCGGCGGCGGTCGCCGTATATTATTGAGGCGAAGGCTAATCGAAACCATCGATTAATCGCAGCCATCCGGCCATCTTGCCGGAAACCGGGGGCCTATCGATACTTGACGGATATCAGCCGCGTGAGATCGATCCTATGGGACATATTGCCGAAGCCGCCGTCGACGTGAATGCCGATCCCATCGACCGCCTTGTTGCGCAGCATCGGCCGGGATACGGCCTTGCCCGTCCGTTCTATCACGATCAGGAAATCTACCGGCGCGACATGGAGCGGGTCTTCCGCCGCCACTGGCACTGTATCGCCCATGAGAGCGTGATCGCGAACGTCAACGACTTCGAGGTCTTCCGCATCGATACCGAGCAGGTGATCGTCACCCGCGCGGCGGACGGCACGATCCATGCCATGCTGAACGTCTGTCGCCATCGCGGCGCGGAGGTCTGCACCAAGCCGAAGGGCAATGCCCGCGCCTTCGTCTGTCCCTATCACGCCTGGACCTACGGCAACGACGGCAGGCTGAAGGCCGCGCGGCTGATGCCGAAGGATTTCAAGCGCGAGGAGCATGGGCTGAAGACGCTTCATGTGCGGGTGGTCGAAGGCCTCATCTTCATCTCCTTCGCCGAAGACCCGCTCGATTTTACCGAGGTGGAGAACCTGCTGCACGCGACCTGCGGCCAGTACGGCTGGGCGAGCGCGAAGGTGGCGCACCGGGAAAGCTATCCGGTCGAGGCCAACTGGAAGCTCGCCGTCGAGAACTACGTCGAATGCTATCATTGCGGCCCGGCCCATCCGGAATATTCGCAGACCCATGCGCTGGAGCAGCCGCTGCACATGATCGAGGCGCTGAACGAGGCCATGGAGGCGCGCACCTGCGCGCTCGGCATCGAGGTGGGCTCGGGCAATCACTGGCAGACCTCGCGGGAAGGCCGCGAGGCGATCCATGCCTTCCGCTACGCGCTTTACGACGGCGTGGAGAGCGGCAGCGAGGACGGCAAGGCGGTGGCCCCGCTGATGGGCCGCTTTTCCGCCTTCGACGGCGGCGTGACGTCCATCCATCTCGGCGGCACGACCTTCCTCGTCTGCTATCCCGACCACGGCATGATCTACCGCTTCATCCCCAAGACGGCGGAAAGCTGCGAGATGGAGCTGATCTGGCTCGTCGACGGCAAGGCGGAGGAGGGGCGCGATTACGACCTTTCCAAGCTCACCTGGCTGTGGAAGGTGACGACCGAGGAGGACAAGACGATCATCGAGCATACGGCGCGGGGCGTGCGCTCGCACTATTTCGTGCCCGGCCCCATCGCGCCGATGGAGCAGAACGAATTGCGCTATATCGACTGGTATCTCGACGAGATCGGCCGCGCCTGAGGCTTGGGAGCAACGCAGCATGTGCATAGCTGCGTTGCACAATAAATGTTTCCCATTTGGTCAAAAAACAAGCATAGTGCACGCAGCTGATGCACAGGACGGCTTTTTCCTCCCAGTGCCGTCGCAGCAGCTGTTCCCCTCTGGAGGTTTTTGACCTTCACATCTCATGGGCCGCGGTTTCCGCCGGCCCATTTTTTTTGGCCCTGTCAGACCTCGACGGGCCGCGCATCCTGCCCGCTTGCGCCGAAGACGCGGCGGTAGCGCTCGATCTCGGCGGGATCGCCGGTCGCCTTCAGCGGATTGTCGGAGAGCTTGACGGCCGGGCGGCCGTTGGCGCTCGTCACCTTGCAGACGAGCGAGATCGGATCGAGGCCCGTGCCGCCGTCCGGGTCGCAGCCGCGGAAATCGTTGGTGAGGTTGGTGCCCCACCCGAAACTCATGCGCACGCGGCCGTGGAAATGCCGGTAGGTCTCCTCGATGCTGTCGATGTCCATGCCGTCGGAGAAGATCAGCAGCTTGTCGCGCGGGTCGCGCCCCTTTTCCCGCCACCAGCGGATGATCTGCTCGCCGCCCTCGATCGGCGGCATGCTGTCGGGGCGGAAGCCCGTCCAGTCGGCCACCCAGTCCGGCGCGTTGGCAAGGAACGACGCGGTGCCGAAGGCATCGGGCAGCGCGATCAGCAGGTTGCCGTTGTAGTGCCGGCGCCATTCCTCCAGCACCTCGTAGGGCGCACGGGCGAGCGCGTCGTCACCTTCCGTGAGTGCTGCGGCGACCATCGGCAATTCGTGCGCATTGGTGCCGATCGCCTCGAGGTCGGCGTCCATGGCGAGCAGCACGTTGGAGGTGCCGATGAAACGGTCGCCAAGCCCCTCCTTCAGCGCCTCCACGCACCAGCGCTGCCACAGGAAGCCGTGGCGGCGGCGCGTGCCGAAGTCGGAGATGACGAGGTCCGGCAAATGCCGCAGCCGCTCGACCTTCTCCCAGAGCCGGGCCTTGGCGCGGGCATAGAGCACGTCGAGCGTGAACTGGCCGCGATTGCGCATCGCTGCGCGCGATTTCAGTTCATTGATGATGGCGAGCGCCGGGATCTCCCACATGGTCGTGTGGGTCCAGGGGCCGGAAAAATGCAGTTCGTACTGCCCGTCCGCCTTGTGCAGCTCGTATTCCGGCAGGCGGAAATCGGCAAGCCAGGCGATGAAATCCGGGCCGAACATGCGGGCCTTGCCGTAAAAGCTGTTGCCGGCCAGCCAGATCAGCTCCTTCTTGGTGAAGCGGACGCTGCGGGCATGGTCGAGCTGGGCGCGCAGCTCCCCTTCGTCGATGATGTCGGCAAGGCGCACGCGCGTCGTGCGGTTGATGAGCGAAAAGGTCGCCTGGACGCCCGGGTGAAGCTGCCGGATCATCTGCAGCATCAGGAGCTTGTAGAAATCCGTGTCGAGCAGGCTGCGCACGATGGGATCGAGCCGGAAGGTGTGGTCGTAGGCGCGGGTCGCGATATCGGTGACGGCCATCGCTCACCCCTGTCCCGTGATGCGCCGGTGGACGCGGTCGAGCGCGAGGGACAGGGCCGAGAGCCCGCCCTTCTCGTCGAAATCGCGCAGCACCTGCTCGTTGAGGCCGCCTTTCGTGGCGAATTCCCCGGTGAAATGGGTGAAGGGCATCTGCGGCCCGGCGGCGAGCGCCGTGCCGGAAAGGCCGGCGAAGAGCGGCGCGAGATAGGCGCGGCCCTTCTCCTCCGGCAGGCCCTTTGCCGCAAGCCAGTCCGTCGCCTGCTGCATGATGCCGAAATAGGTGGCCATCAGGGCGCTGGCGGCGGCCAGCAGATCGTATTCCGCCTTCGTCTCGCATGCGACGGCAGCGCCGAGTACGGCAAAGAGCGCCGCCGTTTCCCCGTCCGGCGGGAAGATCGCGGTGACGCCCTCGCGCCGCGCCACGAAGGGCAGGGGGATCGCCTGCGTCAGGTGCACGTCCGCGCCGATCCAGTCGAGAAGGGCGGGCCGGCCGGTTGCGGCGACGACGCTGATCACCTTCTGGCCGTCGCGGAAGCGCAAGGGGCGGACGACCGCCTCGGCGATCTGCGGGCGGATGGCGAGCACGACGGTCTCGCAGCCGTCGACGATCGCCTGGTTGTCCTGCGAGACGGCAACGGCCGGAAAATCGGCGGCGAGGCTTGCGGCGATCCCGGCATTGCGGGACGAGACCATCACCGCCTCCACCGCCGGCGGCGAAGAGAGAAGCCCGCGCACCATGGCGTCGGTGATCGCGCCGGTTCCGATGAAGCCGATCGTGCGGGAGGAAAGCGTGGTCATGGAGCGGCTCCGTTGGTCGGCCGGCATAGGGCCAGAAAAACCGCCGTGCAGCAATTGCAAATTTCCCCTTCCGGCGGACATGCGGGTGCCTTGCGGCCCCGGCGCCCGGCATGCCAGTGTGCGTATCGCGGGAAGAGCCCGAAAGCCGGCCGAAAAGGAAGAGCGGGCTGCGGGCGGGGAACGATCTTGCCAGAAACGACCCGCGGACGCGGGCGAAAAGGGAGTTGAGAGACATGAGACGCATCCTGATTCTCGGCGCGGCCTTCGGCCTCCTCATGGGCACGGCCGCACGGGCGGAAGACATCACCTTCGCGGTCGCCGGTCCCATGACCGGGCCGCTCGCCACCATCGGCGACCAGTTCAAGCAGGGCGCGCAGGCCGCCGCCGACGCCATCAACGCCAAGGGCGGCGTCATGGGCCGGCAGGTCAAGCTGCAGTTCGAGGACGATCAGTGCGACCCCAAGCAGGCGGTCTCCGTCGCCAACCGCATCGCGGCGAGCGGCATCAAGTTCGTCGACGGCCATGCCTGCTCGGGCTCGAGCATCCCGGCCTCGGCCGTCTATGCGGAAAACGGCACGCTGATGATGAGCCCGGCTTCCTCCAACCCGGTGATGACGGACGACGCTGCCGCCAAGGGCTGGACCAACATCATGCGCCTCTACACGCGCGACGACGCGCAGGGCGCCTTCATCGGCCCATGGATCGCCATGCAATATGCCGGCAAGAACGTCGCCGTGCTGCATGACAAGACGGCCTATGGCCAGGGCGTTGCCGACGCCGTGCGCGCCACGATGAACGAGAACGGTCTGAAGGAGGCGATCTACGAAGGCATCAATGCCGGCGAGAAGGACTACAACGCCCTCGTCACCAAGCTGAAGGACGCCAAGGTCGAGGTCGTCTATTTCGGCGGCTACCATCCGGAAGCCGGCCTCATCCTGCGCCAGGCCGCCGAGCAGAACTACAAGTTCCAGCTCATCATGCCCGATTCCATCGCCTCGCCGGAATTCTGGCAGGTGGCGGGCCCTGCCGGTGAAGGCACGCTCTTCGTCTTCCCCTCCGATCCGCAGGCCAAGCCTGAAGCCAAGGAGGCCGTCGAGAAGATTTCGGCCGGCGGCTTCAAGCCGGAAGGCTTCACCCTCTTCTCCTATGCCGTGATCCAGGCCTTCGCGCAGGGCATCGAGCGCGCCGGCTCCGACGATCCGACCAAGGTGGCGCAAGCCCTCAAGAACGGCCAGCCGATCGACACCGTCGTCGGTTCCGTCCTCTTCGACGAGAAGGGCGACCTGAAGGACGCCAGCTACGACATCAACCGCTGGAGCAACGGCAGCTACGCCTCGATCAAGAAATAGGCGAAGCGCGGGAGGCGGCGAAGGCCGCCTTCCGTCCCGTTTCCCCATCAGTCGCCGAGCGCCTGCCGGTCGTCGCCGTCGCGGTGGCGGACCAGTTCTTCCTTGATGCTGCGCAGGATTCTTGTGGCCTTCTCGCGGTCGGCATAGGCAACGAGGTTGGCGAGGATGTCGATGACGGCGAGATAGGCGTAGCGGGTCGAGGTGGGGCGGAAGATGTTCCGGCCCTCCGGCAGGTCGACGGCAATGACGATATCGGCCGCCTGCGCCACCGGCGAGCCGCTTTGCGTGACGACGATGGTGGGAACGCCTCGCCCACGGGCAAGGTCGAGGCAGCGCACCAGCATCCGGTCGCGCCCGCTGAAGGAGGAGCCGAAGACGACCGTGCCCGGCGCGGCAGCGGCGGCGAGCATGGCGTTCATGCCGTGGTCGCTGGAGGCGCTGACGGGGCAGCCGAGGCGGAAAAGCCGGTTGTGCAGCTCATGGGCGATCATCGCGGAATTGCCGCTGGCGCCGAAGGCATGGATGAAATCGGCCCCGCGCAGGAGATGCGCGGCCTTGCTGATCGCCGTAAGATCGAGCTGGCGATGGAGCTGGAAGAGCGCGTTCTGCGCCTTGGCGACGATATCCTCGGCAACTTCCTGCGGCGTCTCGGTCGGCGTTTCCGGCGCGAAATAGCGAAGGCCCACATAGGGCATCTTGGCGAGCTGCACCTTGAAATCGGGAAAGCCCTGGCAGCCGAGCCGGCGGCAGAAGCGCGTCACCGTCGGCGGCGAGACGCCGGCGCGCTCCGCAAGGTCGTTGATCGAGGCGTTGACGGTAAAGTCGACGTCCTCCAGCACGAGGCGGGCGAGCGCCTTTTCCCGGGCGGAAAACGTGCGCTCTTCATCCGAAAGGGCGTGGAGGAGGTCCATGCATGCTCCTGAATGGGGGATCGCGCTGTTTCTGTCTTCGTATCACACCGGCGCGCCGCTTCATATGTAAATTATTTTCATAACATGGCGATTGGCATTGACGAGAATGGCAGAAATAGCTCATTTCTGAAAACAGATTACAGATCGAACCTCAGGAATGATCGGCATGCGCATCTTCACCGCGTCGCTCGCAACCGAGACCAACACCTTTTCCCCCGTGCCGACGGATCTCAACGCCTTCAAGGCGGCGTTCTATGCGGGGCCGGGGGAGCATCCGGAAACGCCGACGCTCTGCTCCTCCGTCGTGCCGATCCTGCGCCGTCGCGGGAAGGCGGAAGGCTTTACCGTCATCGAGGGCACCTCCTGCTGGGCGGAGCCGGCCGGCCTCATCCAGCGGCAGACCTATGAGGGCCTGCGCGACCTGATCCTCGGCGAGCTTGCCGCCGCGCTTCCCGTCGATGCCGTCGTGCTGGGCCTGCACGGCGCGATGGTTGCGCAGGGCTACGACGACCCGGAGGGCGACTTGCTCGCCCGCATCCGCGACCTTGTCGGCCCCGGCGTGCTGGTCGCCGCCGAATTCGATCCGCACAGCCACCTGACGGCCAAGCGTGTCGCAAATCTCGACCTGATGGCGGCCTTCCTCGAATTCCCGCATACGGATTTCGAGGAGCGCGGCGAGCATGTCGTCGATCTTGCGTTGCGCACCCTGAAGGGCGAGATTCGTCCGGTCATCTCCACCTTCGACTGCCGGATGATCACCATCTACCCGACGAGCCGCGAGCCGATGCGCTCCTTCGTCGACCGGCTGAAGGCGATGGAGGGGCATGACGGCATCCTCTCCGTCTCCGTCATCCACGGTTTCATGGCCGGCGACGTGCCGGAGATGGGAACGCGCATCGTCGTCGTCACGGACGGCGACAAGGCGAAGGGCGACGCGCTGGCGCAGCGGCTCGGCCACGAGCTTTACGGCCTGCGCAAGACGACCGCCATGCCGATGCTCGACACCGAGACCGGCCTCGACCGGGCGATCGCCATCCGCGCCGAACGGCCGGCAAAGCCGGTGACGATCGCCGATGTCTGGGACAATCCCGGTGGCGGCGTGGCGGGCGATGCGACGCACATCCTGCGCCGGATGATGACGCGCGGTTTCGAGGACGTGGCGGTCGCGACGATCTGGGACCCCATTGCCGTCGCCTTCTGCCATGCGGCGGGCGAGGGGGCGGAGCTGGCGCTGCGCTTCGGCGGCAAGTCGGGGCCGGAGGGCGGCGAACCGCTCGACCTGCGCGTCACCGTTCAGGCCGTGTTCGATGCCGGCTGGCAGAGTTTTCGCAACAGCCGCGTGACGCTCGGCAGCACGGCGGTCGTGCGCCCGGTCGGCACGAGCATCGACATCGTGCTGATCACCAGCCGCACCCAGACCTACGAGCCGGACATCTTCTCCAACCAGGGCGTGGATTTCACGAAGAAGGCCTTCCTGCTGGTCAAGTCGACCAACCATTTCCATGCCGGCTTCGAGCCGGCCTCCTCCGAGATCGTCTATATCGCCGCGCCGACCTCCTATCCGACCGACCCCGCGACGACGGCCTACCGCAAGGCGCGCCTCGATATCTGGCCGCGCGTCGCCGATCCGCTCGGGCTCGATCCGCCGATTTCCGGTTGACGGACGGCGGCAAAGCCTGTGTGGCTTTTCCCGCAGCACGACAGAGGAGAATCGCCATGGCCGGCCACGACGCCCCCTTCTTCATCGAGGATACGGACGAGAGCGAGATTTCCTCCGACGTCGCCGGCCTCGGCAACCTCCTGATGACGACGCACATTCCGCTGAGGGCCGACGGCTCCATCGAGACCGGCGATATCCGCACGCAGAGCGTATGCACGCTGGAAAGCCTGAAGGCGTCGCTGGAAAAGGCCGGCAGCAGCCTTGCCGACGTGATCCACCTGACGATCTATCTCACCGACATGGCGGAGCGGCCGATCTTCAACGAGGTCTATTGCGCCTATTTCAAGAAGCCCTATCCGGTGCGCTGCGCGGTCGGCGTCAGCGCGCTCGCCGATCCCGGCATGCGCGTGGAGGTGACGGCGATGGCGGTGCGGCGCCGGCCCGCCTGACGGGTTTCCTTTGACCCCCATCGCGCGGGCCGCTAGACGGGGCCAGCCGATTTCCGATGGAGGTTTCCATGAGCGATCTTTTCGACGCCGCGCCGCGCACCGGCTCCATGCCGCTTGCCGCCGAACTGCGCCCGGCGACGCTGGACGACGTGATCGGCCAGGAGAAGGTCATCGGCCCCGGCACGATGCTGCGCCGGCGCATCGCCGCCGGCCGGCTCGGCAGCATCGTCCTCTACGGGCCGCCGGGCCTCGGCAAGACCTCCATCGCCCGGGCCATCGGCACCATGCTCGGCAAGAATTTCCGCCCGCTGCACGCCGCCCACAACAATGTCGCCGATATCCGCAAGATCGCCGACGAGGCGCGCATGCGCCCGACGCTGCTCTTCGCCGACGAGGTGCACCGCTTCAGCGCCACCCAGCAGGACCATCTCCTCGCGCTCTGCGAGGAGGGCGTCGCCGACTTCATCGGCGCGACGACGGGCAATCCCTACCATACGCTGACGCCCGCGCTCATCTCCCGCTCGACGATCCTCAAGCTGGAGCCCCTGAGCCTCGAGGAGATGGAGGAGGTGGTGCGGCGCGGCCTTGCCCATCTCGCGGGCCAGGGTATCGCGGTGCGGATGGAGCCGGGGCAGCTTCGCCGCATCGCCGGCCGCTCCGGGGGCGATGCCCGCCGGGCGCTCACCGTGCTGGAGAGCCTTGCCGTCGGCCATGCGCCCGGCGAGCCGGTCGTCGTCACGGAAGCCATGGTCGAGGAGGCCTATGCGGCCGCGCCCGTCAACCACGACCGTACGGGCGATGCGCATTATGACGTCGTCTCGGCCTTCGTGAAATCCATGCGCGGCTCGGACCCGGACGCCACGCTCTACTGGCTGGCCCGGCTCGTCCATGGCGGGGAGGACCCGCGCTACATCGCCCGGCGCATCATGATCCACGCCTCCGAGGATGTCGGCCTTGCCGACAACACGGCGCTCCAGACGGCCGTGGCGGCGCTGCATGCGGTGGAGAAGATCGGCTATCCCGAAGCGCAGATCGTGCTTGCCCATGCCGCGCTTCACGTCGCCCGCGCGCCGAAGTCCAACTCTGCCTGCCGCGGCATCTCGCTGGCGCTCGCCCATGTGGCGGCCGAACCGCCGGCCGCCGTGCCGATGCACCTGCGCGACGCCCACTACAAGGGCGCGGCGGCCCTTGGCCATGTCGGCTATGCCTTCCCGCATGACGACACGCGCGGCTGGAGCGAGCAGGCCTATGCGCCCGACGTGCCGCGCGGCGCCTTCTACCAGAGCGATGCCCGCGATGCGGCGACCTTCGAGCGGCGCGCCGACGAGCATTGGGAAGAGGTGACGGGCCGCCCCGCGCCCCGTCGTTTCCGCAAGCGCTAGGCGAGGCCGGCCCGCACGCGGTTGGCAAAAGTCCAGGCGAGGAGGACGCAGGCGACGGGCTGGATATGCCAGGCCCAGGCCGGCAGGGTGCCGAAGGCGGCGCCGAGCGCGCCGAGCGCCCCGAAGAGCAGCGTCCGGTCGCTCCTGCCCATCGGTCCCTCATGGCTGCGCCCGCCGCCCGGCACGCCGGAAAATTCCGCCAGGGCCGAGAGGAAGACGATGGCCGCGATCCAGGGTAGCGAGAAGGGCGCGACAAGCGCGAAGGGCAGATAGATCGCGGCATCGGACACCAGGCCGGCAAGCGCGCCGGGATAGCCGCCGAGCGGCGGCTTGCGGCCGTGCTCGCGGATGAGCAGGCCGTTCACGATATCGAAGCCCGCGCGGACGAGCATCCAGACCGGCACCAGCGCGAAGAGGGCGGGCTCGGGGCTGAGCGCGAGAAGCGTGCCGATCGCCACCGGGACGGTGGCCGCGACAACAGCGATTTGGCCCGGGGTGACGCCGAGCGCAGCCAGCCGCCCGGCGAACGGGCGCAGCAGGGACTGGAAGGAGGCGTTCAGTTTGTGGATCGACATGAAGGAAAGGTCCGCTCGATTGTTTGCCTGAACAGAAAGCCGGGGCGCGCGAAAATCAACCGCAAACATGCGGCATCGGCCCCGCGCGCCGCGTCTCGATGCGATCCTGCCCGATTTGTGCCCGCGCGCGTTGCGCTCGGCCGGCCTTTCGGGCATTGATGCCGCGCTGCCGATATACGGCAAAACCGTTCCCCAGAAGGAGGATTCCATGATCAAGCGTATCAATCCCGGCAAGCGCTTCTGCCAGGCCGTCGTCGTCAACGGCATCGCCACCACGGCAGGCGTTACCGGCGAAGGTGCGGACGCCAAGGCGCAGACCCGCCACATCCTCGACCAGATCGACGCGCTGCTGGCCGAAGCCGGCACGTCCAAGGCCAAGCTCATCAGCGCCAATATCTGGCTGCGCGACATCGCCCATTTCGCCCAGATGAACGAAGTCTGGGACCAGTGGGTCGACCCGAACAACCTGCCGGTGCGCGCCACCGTCGAAGCCCGCCTCGCAACGCCGGAGCTCCTCGTCGAGATCCAGGTGACCGCGCTCGTCTGAGCCGCCCACGGTGCATGAAACGAGGCCGGGGCGGTCCGCCGCCCCGGCCTTTTCTGCGCCTCAGCCTTTCAGCGCCTCGGCCAGCACGCGGTAGATGCGCGGGTCCTGCATGTGCGCGACGTTGAAGCGCATGAAGCCGGCCGCGCCCTGCGAGACGCTGAAGACGTTGCCCGGCGCGAAGACGACGCCCCCGGCAAGGGCGGCCTGCGCGACCTCGCCGGAATCCCGCCCTTCCGGCAGCCGGCACCAGAGGTTGAAGCCGCCGCGCGGCATCAGCCAGGGCTCGACGCCGAGCTGCGACAGCCGGTCCGCCGTCTCGCGGCGCAGGCGCACCAGCCTGCGACGCAGTTCCTCCATGTGCTTGCGGTAGCCGCCGCTTGCCAGCATATGGGCGATGATCTCGCTGGAGACCGGGTTCGGTCCGCCGAAATTCGTGGCGATCTGCAAATCCACCAGCCCCTCGATCCAGTCCGGCCGCGCAGCGATGTAGCCGCAGCGCGCCGAGGCGGAAAGCGTCTTGGAGAAGCTGCCGATGCGGATGACGCGCTCCAGCCCGTCGAGCGCGGCAAGGCGCGTCGAGGGCTCGGGCTCGAAATCGGCAAAGATATCGTCCTCGACGATGATCGTCTCGTTCGCCGCCGCCGCATTCAGCAGGCGGTGGGCGACCTGCGGCGAGAGCGTCGCGCCCGTCGGGTTGTGGATCGCCGAATTGGTGATGTAGAGGCGAGGCCGCTCGGCGGACAATATCACCTCGAAGGCCGCGACGTCCGGCCCCGACGGCGTATGGGGCACGCCCACCACCCTTGCCTGGTGCGCCTTCAAGAGCGCCTGGAAATTGAAATAGCAGGGATCGTCGACCAGCACCGTGTCGCCCGGCCGCAGCAGGAAGCGGCAGACGAGGTCGAGCGCCTGCGTGCCTGTGTTGGAGAGCATCAGGTGGTCCGGCCCGGCGGCGATGCCTTCCTCCGCCAGCCGGCCGAGCAGCAGGCGGCGCAGCACCGGCGAGCCGCGCGTACCGCCGTAATAGGCAAGGAGGTCGCCGTCGCTGCGGGCAAGGCTGCGGATCGCCCGGCGCAGCGCGTCGTTCGGCATCCAGTCCGCCGGCAGCCAGCCGCAGCCGGGTTTCAGCACTGCCGCATCGGCATCGAGTGACTGGCGCGAGACCCAGAACGGGTCGACCGCCCGCGCCTTCGGCGTCTCCGCCTCCGCCAGCCGCAAGGGTGCGGGCGCCGCATTGGCGACGTAGAAGCCGGAGCCGCGCTGTGCGCGGATCAGCCCTTCGGCGGCGAGCCGGTCATAGGCCTCGACGATGGTAGAGGGCGAAACGTCCATAACCGCCGCGAAGCGGCGGATCGACGGCAGCCGGTCGCCGGGTGCCAGCGCCCGTCCGGCGATGCGCTCGCGGATGGCGGCCATGACCTCGCTCGTGCGGCCTCTTGCGGCAGTCTCCGGCATGATGCGCCTCGTGTGTGGGAATCCGAACCAATACAGTTTTGCAAAATTGTATGGATTTGTTCCTGTCTTATCCAGCCCCGCGCGCGTAGCGGGAGAAAGGAAAGCGAGGAAACATGAAAACATCCATGGACGGTTGGGGCAGCGGGCTTGCCGGTGTCATCATCTTCAGCGGCTCCCTGCCGGCGACGCGCGTGGCGGTGACGGACTTCTCGCCGCTGTTCCTCACCTCGGCCCGCGCGGTGATCGCCGCGCTGCTGGGTGCGGCGCTTCTCCTTGCGCTGCGCCAGGAGAAGCCGTCGCGGGGCGATCTCCTCTCCCTCGTCATCGTCGCGCTCGGCGTCGTCGTCGGCTTTCCGCTCCTGACGGCCTTCGCCCTGCAATATGTCACGGCGGCGCATTCCATCGTCTTCATCGGCCTGTTGCCGCTCGCCACCGCCGTCTTCGGCGTTCTTCGGGGCGGCGAGCGGCCGAAGCCGATGTTCTGGCTGTTCTCCTGCCTCGGCAGCGCGACGGTCGCCGGTTTCGCGCTGAGCGCCGGCGGCGAGATCTCCGTTGCCGGCGACCTCCTGATGATCGCGGCGGTGCTTGCCTGCGGGCTCGGCTATGCGGAAGGCGCGAAGCTGTCGCGCCGCCTCGGCGGCTGGCAGGTCATCTCCTGGGCGCTCGTCCTCGCCCTGCCGCTGATGGCGGTGATCGCGCTCGCCTCCCTGCCCGTGACATGGCAGGGCATTGCCGGCGGCGCATGGGCGGGGCTCGCCTATGTCTCCGTCTTCAGCATGCTGGTGGGTTTCGTCTTCTGGTATCGCGGCCTTGCGCTCGGCGGCATCGCGGCGGTCGGCCAGTTGCAGCTGCTGCAACCCTTCTTCGGCCTGCTTCTCGCCGCGGGGCTGCTGCACGAGAAGGTCAGCCCGCTGATGGTGGCGACGACGCTGGCCGTCGTCGCCTGTGTTGCCGGTGCGCGCAGGTTCGCCCGCTAGACAAGGCGCCGGGGTGGCGCCTTGCCGGGACCGGCCTCAGCCGATGGCCATCAGGCTGGCATTGCCGCCGGCCGCGGCCGTGTTGATGGAGGTCGAGACCTCTTCCAGCAGCCAGTTGAGGCAATAGGCCTCCGGATCGCTCGCCAGTTCCTCGCTCGAAGCGGCCTGCACCAACACGAGCGGGCCGGGAAGGGCCGCGATCTTGCGATTGACGCGGCGCACGTCCTCCGCATCGCCCTCGACCAGCGCACCGGCGAAGGGACCGCTCTTCTCCCAGTCCGGCGACCAGGAAAGACGGGCGGCGACGGAGGCCGGCAGGTCCGAAAGCGCCGGCTTCAGGGACGCGACGTCGTCGATGGCGACGGCATTGCCCGTCGCGAGCGCGGCTGCGATCTGCCGCAACAGGCCCGCTTCCGTCTTCGGAACGAGCAGGACACGGCCGCGCGGATGCAGCGCATAGAGGTTGCGTTCGCCGACCGGGCCCGGCAGTTCCCGTTCGAGGCCGAGCGCCGAGCGGTTGGCGAAGCTGCGCGCCGTCTCGCCTTCGGCGGCCTTGCCCTTGCGGTCGAGCCAGGTGATGAAGTCGCGCAGCGCCGGATCGGTATGCACCGAATCCTGCTGCGGCGGTACGGGCGCCTTCTGCACGAGGCGGCCGATATAGAGCGGGCCGCCCGCCTTGGGGCCGGTGCCGGAAAGGCCGCGCCCGCCGAAGGGCTGCACGCCGACGACCGCGCCGATGATGTTGCGGTTGACGTAGATGTTGCCGACCTTGATGCGGCTGACGACATGCGCGATCGTCTCGTCGAGGCGCGTGTGCAGGCCGAAGGTGAGGCCGTAGCCCGAGGCGTTGATGTCGTCGATCAGCCGGTCGAGATCGGCGCGGCGGAAGCGGATGACGTGCAGCACGGGGCCGAAGACCTCGCGCTTCAGGTCGGAGAGCGTCTTCAGCTCGATGATCGTCGGCGCAACGAAGGTGCCGTGCTCCGTGCCCTCCGGCAGCGGCAGCTGCTCGACCGTGTTGCCGAGGCCGCGCATGCGCTCGATATGCTGGTTGATGCCGTCGCGCGCCTCCGCCGTGATGACGGGGCCGATATCGACATTGAGGCTGTCCGTGCGGCCGAGCGATAGCTCCTTGAGCGCGCCCTTCAGCATGGCGAGCGTCCGGTCGGCGACGTCGTCCTGCAGGCACAGCACGCGCAGCGCCGAGCAGCGCTGGCCGGCGCTGTCGAAGGCGGACGCGATGACGTCGCCGACGACCTGTTCGGCAAGCGCCGAGGAATCGACGATCATGCCGTTCTGCCCGCCCGTCTCGGCGATCAGCGGGATCGGCTTGCCGCTGGCCGAAAGCCGCTCGGCAAGCTGCGCCTGGATGAGGCGGGCCACTTCCGTCGAGCCGGTGAACATGACGCCGGCGGTCTTTTCTGCGCCGACGAGGGCAGCGCCCACACGCCCCGCACCCGGAACGTACTGCACGGCGCCGACCGGAACGCCGGCCTCATGCAGGATCTTCACGCTTTCATGGGCGATGATCGGCGTTTCCTCCGCGGGCTTGGCCAGCACGCTGTTGCCGGCGACGAGGGCGGCGGCGACCTGTCCGGTGAAGATGGCGAGCGGGAAGTTCCACGGGCTGATGCAGACGATGGGCCCGAGCGGCAGGTGCGCGGGGCCGAGCGTGCGGCGGGCTTGTTCGGCATAGTAGCGCAGGAAGTCGACCGCCTCGCGCACTTCGCCGATGGCGTTGGCCGCCGACTTGCCGGCCTCGCGCATGATGATGCCCATCAGCGGCTCGATGCGGCTTTCCATGATGTCGGCCGCCCGGTCGAGGCAGGCGGCGCGCTCAGTGGGCGCGGTCGCGGCCCAGGCGGCGCCGTGCTCGGCGGCCATGGCGACGATGCGCCCGGCGTCCTCGGCGCGGATCTCGGTGACGCGGCCGACGACGTCGCGATGGTCGGCCGGGTTCAGCACGTCGCTCGTCTCGCCTTCGGCCGAGCCGTCCGCCAGGAGCGGCGCGGCGTGCCACTTATGGGCGGCGGTGCCGGCAAGCTCGGCCGAAAGGCCGGCAAGCGTCACCTCGTTGGAGAGGTCGAGCCCCTTGGAATTCTTGCGGGCCTTGCCGAAGAGGTCGTCCGGCAGGGCGATCTGGTCGTGCTGGGCGCCGACGACGGGCATGGCGGTGACGATATCGACCGGATCGGCGATCAGCGATTCCACCGAGACCTTCGGGTCGGAGATACGGTTGACGAAGGAGGAGTTGGCGCCGTTCTCGAGGAGACGGCGGACGAGATAGGCCAGCAGCGTCTCATGCGTGCCGACGGGCGCATAGATGCGGCAGGGCCGGTCGAGCTTTTCCTTGCCGACCACTTCGTCGTAGAGCGGTTCGCCCATGCCGTGCAGGCACTGGAACTCGTACTTGCCGACGGCAAAGTCGGGGCCGGCGAGATGGTAGATCGTGGCAAGGCTCTGCGCGTTGTGCGTGGCGAACTGCGGGAAGACGGCGTCCGGTGCGGCGAGCAGCTTGCGGGCGCAGGCGACATAGGCGACGTCCGTATGGATCTTGCGCGTATAGACCGGGAAGCCTTCGAGACCGTCGAGCTGGGCGCGCTTGATCTCGGCGTCCCAATAGGCGCCCTTGACGAGACGCACCATCATGCGCCGGCCGGCGCGGCGAGCAAGGTCGATGATGAAGTCGAGCACGAAGGGGCAGCGCTTGCCGTAGGCCTGCACGACGAAGCCGAGGCCGTTCCAGCCCTTGAGGTCCTCGTCGAGGGCGAGGCTTTCGAGGAGGTCCAGCGAGAGCTCCAGCCGGTCGGCTTCCTCGGCGTCGATGTTGAGGCCGATGTCGTAGCCCTTGGCGATGGCGGCGAGCGCCTTCACCTTCGGCAGCAGCTCGTCCATGACGCGCTCGGCCTGCGCGCGGACATAGCGCGGATGCAGCGCCGAGAGCTTGATGGAGATGCCGGGGCCCTCGTAGATGCCGCGCCCGGCCGAGGCCTTGCCGATGGCGTGGATGGCGGCCTCGTAGTCGCGGTAGTAGCGCTCGGCGTCGGCCGCGGTCGTCGCGGCCTCGCCCAGCATGTCGTAGGAATAGCGGAAGCCGCGGGCTTCCAGCGGCCTGGAGCGCTTCAGCGCCTCGTCGATCGTCTCGCCGGTGACGAACTGCTCGCCCATCATGCGCATCGCCATGTCGACGCCGCGGCGGATGACCGGCTCGCCGGCCCGCGCGATGAGGCGCGTCAGCGCGGCGGAAAGGCCGCGGTCGTTGACCGTGGAGGTGAGCTTGCCGGTGACGACGAGGCCCCAGGTGGCCGCGTTGACGAACATCGACTTGCCGCCGCCGATATGGGAGGTCCAGTCGCCCTCGGCGATCTTGTCGCGGATCAGCGCGTCGCGCGTGTCGGTGTCGGGAATGCGCAGCAGGGCTTCGGCAAGGCACATCAGCGCCACGCCCTCCTGGCTCGACAGCGAATATTCCTGCACCAGGCCCTCGACGCCCGTGCCCTTGTGCTTGGCGCGCAGCGCCTCGATCAGCGTGCGGGCGGTGCTGCGGATGTCGTAGCGCTCGCGCTCGGAAACGCGCGCTGCGGCGACGAGCGGCGGCAGGCACTCGGTTTCGGGGCGGCGATAGGCTGCGGTGATCGCCTTTCGCAAATCCGTTTGCGGGCGGATCGGCGGGGCGAAATGCGAGAAGGGAGCGGCGGTGTCGGCGGGCTTGTGCATCGAGGGACCTATGAGAACGGTTCGGTATCGTGAAGCATGGGGTCGGCGACGGCAGGCTCGTCCCGCTTGGAGATGCCACGGCGGAACAGGTCCGGCGTCATGCTATCATCGAAGCGGTCGACTTGCACTTGCATCCGTCTCCCCGGTCTTGCCGGAACGACGGCAGGATTTCGTTCCGGAAAACTGGCGCGGACAATATCACGCGGCCGAAAAACAGATGGACTTCGTATTGATCTGATTTAGGCTATATGGGTCTATTTTTAGCCATATGGAGGTCGATTTGACCGATATTATCCAGTCTGATGGTTCATTGGACGCCTTCGACCGGAAGATGCTCGAGGAACTGGCCGAAAACGGCCGCATCTCCGTGGCCGAGCTTGCGGAGAAGGTCGGCCTTTCCAAGACGCCGTGCCAGAACCGCTTCAAGCGGCTGATCGCCGACGGCTTCATCCAGGGCTTCAAGGCGATCCTCGACCCGTCGAAGATGAACCTCGACCATATCGCGTTTGCCGAGGTGAAGCTGACCCATACGCACGAGGCGGCGCTGACCGGCTTCAACGCGGCGGTGAAGAAGATCAAGGAGGTGGAGGAGTGCCACATGATCGCCGGCCGCTTCGACTATCTCCTGAAGATCCGCACGCGCGACATCAAGAAGTACCGGCTCGTCCTCGGCGAGCGCATCTCCAACCTTCCCTATGTCGCCAGCACCTCGACCAACGTGGCGATGGAGACGGTCAAGGAGCGCGGCTGACGCGCCTGAAGGAACAACGCGAGACGATCGCGGGTTGATTGGATCATCGCCAAGGAGGATGCCATGCCCGCAAAATCGAAAGCACAGCAGAAGGCCGCCGGCGCCGCCCTTGCCGCCAAGCGCGGCGACATGAAGAAGAGTGAGCTCAAGGGCGCCTCGAAGGGCATGGAGAAATCCATGACCGAGAAGGAGCTGGAGGAGCTTGCCTCCACCAAGCGCAAGGGAAAGCCCGAGCACAAGTCCAAATCGGATTGAGGCGTCGGATTGAGGGTTGCGCCGGAACCACGCGTCCCTCCCGGCGTTTCTATCGGGTCATCCCTAACAAAGGAGAATCCCGATGGTTGCTGCAACAGACATTCGCGAACACATGGAAGTGCGCGCCGCCGACGGCCGCCATGTCGGCACCGTGGACCATCTCGACGGCGAAAGCCGGATCAAGCTGACGAAGAGCGATGCCGACGACGGCAAGCACCACGTGATCCCGATCGAATGGGTCGACCATGTCGACGCGCATGTCCATCTCAACAGGAATGCCGACGACGTCCGGCGGCAGTGGACGTCGCTGAACTGACGTCGGAGAGAGCCGACTTCGAGAAGCCGCCGCCAGGGCGGCTTTTTCGTGCGTGGCGGGAATGGAGCGGGCCGGTGAAATCTGTTATGACGGCAGACGGTGACGGTTTGGGAGGCCCGGATGGCGGTGGACGTGCGCACATCGAAGGAGATCGGCGGGGCGACGGCGCCGAAGGCGCTGCGCGTCGGCTTCATCCTGTCGAAGAGTTTCACCCTTTCCGCCTTCGCGCTGTTCGTCGATACGCTGCGGCTTGCCAGCGACAGCGAGGACCGCTCCCGGCGGGTCAATTGCGACTGGGACGTGCTGTCCAGCACGCGCAATTTCATCTCCTCTTCCTGCGGCATCCAGGTCGCGCCCACCGCGCCCTTCGCCGATCCTTCCTGTTTCGACTATATCGCCGTCGTCGGCGGGCTCCTCAGCGTGGAGGAGCCGATCGACAGCTATGCCAGGACCTATCTGCGCAAGGCGGCGAATGCCGGCGTCGGGCTCATCGGCCTGTGTACGGGCAGCTTCATCCTGGCCGAGGCGGGCCTGCTCAAGGGGCATACGGCCTGCGTGAGCTGGCTGCACCATCGTGATTTCCGCGCCCGCTATCCCGACATCGAGGCGACCTCGGAGCAGATCTTCCGTTTCGACGGCAAGGTCGCCACCTGTGCCGGCGGCAGCAGCGTCGCCGACCTTGCCGCCACGCTCGTGCGCCACCATGTCGGCGAGGCGGCCGAGCGCAATGCGCTGGAGATCCTGCAGATCCGCCACCGGCGCGACGCGACCGACCTCCAGCCGCGCAATCCGCTGGGGCTGGAGGCGCGCGACCGCCGCGTGCATCTCGCCATCATGATGATGGAGCAGCACACGGAGGACCTTCTTTCCATCGACAGCATCGCCACCATGACCGGCGTTTCCCGCCGCCAGCTCGAACGGCTGTTCGAGGGCGACATGGGCGCCTCGCCGAGCACCATCTACATGCGCATCCGCATGGCGGCGGCCTTCAACATGGTGGTGCGCACCAACAAGCCGCTGATCGAGATCGCGCTGGAGACCGGCTTCGAAAGCCTGTCGCACTTCACCCGCCGCTTCCGCGCGGCTTTCGGCGACACGCCCTCGCAAATCCGCCGCGACGGCCGGCGGCAGGCCGGCTGACGGAACCAGAAGGCCTCTTCATCCGTTCGGTCCCTCATTGCTGACAAGGAGACCGCAATGGCAAGCACCGACGTTCAATCCCAGATTTCAGCCCTGCGCGCGGAAATCGCCCAGCTCCAGAAGGATTTCGGCGACAAGGGCGCCGAAGCCTACGACGCCGTGCGCGAGCGCGCCGGCAATGCGATGGACGCCGCGCGCCCGGCGGTCCGCTCGGCCGGCCGCTACGTGCGCAACGAGGGCGCGGCGGTGGCGCAGGCGGCGCGCGAACACCCGGCCGCCGTTTCGACGGTCGTTCTGGCGGCCGGTTTTGCCGGCATCGTCCTCGGCTACCTCCTCGGTTCCCTCGAAAGCGAACCGCCTCGCCGCCAGCGCTGGTTCTGAATGCGGAAAAGCCCGGCAATGCCGGGCTTTTTTGTGCCGGTCATTCCGGATCAGCGATGGCGCAGGCCGCACAGGTAGCCGATGAGGGCGGCCCCGGCGAGGGCGGCGAGCGGGTTGGCCTGGATGGTCTGGCGCAGGTCGTCGCGCAGGGACTCCGCCTTGGCGGCCGCCAACTGGCCGGTGCCTTCGGCGATCAGCCCGGCGGAATCCTTCAGCCGGCCGATTTCCGCCTTCAGCGCCTCGATCTGTTCGTTGATCGTCGCCTCCGCCTCGGCGCTGCGTGCTTCTTGCGAAACCGTGTCGCGATCTTCGACGACGCCGAGCGTGCGCTTGCCGGTGCTCTTTTCGTCAGCCATGGGCATGCCTCCTGAATTGATGGGTTTTAGGGATGGAATCTCGCGAAGGAGAACTTCCGGCGCGCGACTTGGTTCCAGAGGATGATTCAAACTGTGATCTTTCTTGCGCCGGCCGGCGATTGACTCTTTGCAGGAATGTGAACAAATAGAGAACAAATGCCGCCAACCTGGGAGCCGCCACGCCGATGTCCGCCGCCGCAAATGCCGTTGTCGCCGACCTGCGCGACCGCATCCGGCAGTTCGACGGCCGTGCGGCCGGCGACCGGGCGGTGCTGCCCTTCGGCGTGCCGGAGATCGACGGGCGGCTTCCCGGCGGCGGCCTGCCCCTTGCCAGCCTGCACGAGGTCTGCGGCGGCGGCGAGGATGCCGTCGAGGGCGCGGCGGCCATGCTCTTTGCCGCCGGCATCGCCGCGCGCACGAAGGGGCAGGTGCTCTGGTGCCTGACGCGGCCCGATCTCTTTGCCCCGGCGCTCGCGCAGGCCGGCCTTGCCCCCGGCCGGGTCCTCTATGTGGAGGCGGGCGACGAGAAGAGCCTGCTTCTCTGTTTCGAGGAGGGGCTGCGCCATGGCGGGCTCGGTGCGGTGGTCGCGGAGGTTGCGCGCCTGCCGATGACGGCCTCGCGCCGCCTCCAGCTTGCGGCGGAGGCCGGCGGCACGCTCGCCATCGCGCTCCGCCGTTTCCGCCATCGGCGGGAGGCGGATGCCTTTGCGCTGCCGTCTGCCGCCGTGACGCGCTGGCGGGTCTCGCAGCGCCCCTCCGCGCCGCTTCCCGTGCCGGGCATCGGCCGGGCGCGCTGGCTCCTGGAGCTCATGCGCTGCCGGGCCGGCGAAAAGGCGCAATTCGAAGTGGAGGCATCCGATGGCGAGGGTCGTATCGCTTTTTCTCCCCGGCTGGCCGATCGATCGCCTGCGGCGGGCCCTGGGCGCCGCCGCGCCGCCGGCTGACAAGCGGCTCGTGCTCGTCGGCCGCGACGGGGCGCGCCGCATCCTGACGGCGGTGAACCGGCCGGCCGAGCAGGCGGGCCTTCGTGTCGGCATGGCGCTCACCAAGGCCCATGCGCTGGTGCCCGACATCCTGACCCTGCCGGCCGATCCCGCCGCCGATGCGGCGGCGCTCGAACGCCTCGCGCTCTGGGCCGTGCAGCACTATGCGCCCATCGTCTCGCCCGATCCGCCGGACGGGCTCGTCATCGACACGACCGGCGCCGACCACCTGCATGGCGGCGAGGCGCGCATGCTGTCCGGCCTCGCCAACCGCCTCGGCGCCTCCGGCATCTTCGCCCGCGCCGCCATCGCCGACACCTGGGGCGCGGCCCATGCCGCCGCCCGGTTCCTCGCCGATCCGATCTCCGTCCTTCCGCCCGGCGCAGGGGCGGCGGCCGTCTCGTCCCTGCCGATCCCGGGTCTTCGCCTTCCGCCGGAGACGGTGGCGGGCCTGCGCGTGCTCGGCTTTGCCACCATCGGCGACGTGCTTGCCGTGCCGCGCGCGCCGCTGGTGCTGCGTTTCGGCCCGCTCCTCGGCCGCCGGCTCGACCAGTTGCAGGGCGTGGTCGGCGAGCCCGTCGATCCGCTGCGCGATCCCGAGCGGGTTTGCGCGCGAAAAGTCTTCGGGGAACCGATCGGCGCGCCGGAGACCATCGCGCGCTACACGGCCGCCCTCGTCGGCGATCTCTGCCGGGTGCTGGAGAGGCGCGGCCTCGGCGCCCGCCGCCTCGACCTTCTCTTCCACCGGGTCGACAATTCCCTGCAGGCCATCCGTATCGGCACGGCGCGCCCGGTGCGCGACGAGAAGCGGCTGGCGCGGCTCCTGTGCGACCGCATCGAGACCATCGATCCGGGCTTCGGCATCGAGGTCATGGAATTGTCGGCGACGCTCGCCGAACCGCTCGCCCTCGCGCAGGCCGCGACCTCGCTGATCGAGACGGAAGAGGCGGACCTTGCCGGCCTCGTCGACGTCATCGCCAACCGCATCGGCGCGCGCCGGCTCTACCGCATCGCGCCCGTCGAAAGCGACGTGCCGGAGCGCTCCGTGCGTCGCATTCCCCCGCTTGCGCCGGATGACGGGACAACGTGGCCGGAAGGCTGGCCGCGTCCCGCCCGCCTGCTTGCCCGGCCGGAGGAGATCGAGGTCATGGCGCTCGTGCCCGACCATCCGCCGGCCTCCTTCATCTGGCGCGGCGTGCGGCGGCGGGTGAAGCGCGCCGACGGGCCGGAGCGCATCTTTGGCGAATGGTGGAAGCGCGACGTCGAGCTTGCGGCCGTCCGCGACTATTTCCAAGTGGAGGACGAGGCGGGCGAACGCTTCTGGCTCTTCCGCTCGGGCAGCGAGACGGAGGCCCTGAGCGGCACGGGCCGCTGGTTCCTGCACGGGATATTCGCATGAAGCCGCCGCGCTATGCCGAGCTTCAGGTGACCTCGCACTTCTCGTTCCTGCGCGGGGCGAGCGGTTGCGCGGAGTTTTTCGCGACCGCCAGGGACCTCGGCATCGATGCTCTCGCCGTCGTCGACCGCAACAGCCTTGCCGGCGTCGTGCAGGCCTTTCGGGCGGCACGGGAGACGGGCGTGCGCCTCGTCGTCGGCTGCCGACTGGATCTTGCGGACGGTATGTCGCTGCTCGTCTATCCGACCGACCGCGAGGCCTATGCCCGCCTCTGCCGCCTCTTGACCATCGGCAAGAAGAGGGCCGGCAAGGGCAAGTGCCATCTCGACTGGCAGGACGTGGTGGAGTGGAGCGAGGGCCTGCTGGCCGTGCTGGTACCGGACAAGGCGGACGACACCGCGGCCTTCCACCTGCGTCGCCTCTCGGAGGTCTTTCCCGGTCGCTGCTATCTTGCCCTCACGCTCCGCCGCCGGCCGAACGACCAGCTTCGCCTCCACGACCTCTCCGGCCTTGCCGCGCGATACCGCGTGCCCACCGTGGTCACCAACGACGTGCTCTACCACGAGCCCGCCCGGCGCATGCTGCAGGACGTCGTCACCTGCATCCGCCACAACGTCACCATCGACGAGGCCGGCTTCCTGCGCGAGCGCCATGCCGACCGCTACCTGAAGCCGCCGCAAGAGATGCACCGCCTCTTCGCGCGCTACCCCGAGGCGCTCGCCCGCACGCTGGAGATCGTGGAGCGCTGCCGGTTCTCGCTGGACGAGTTGAAGTACCAGTATCCGGAGGAGCGGGAATATGCGCACCTCACGCCGCAGGAGGCGCTGGAGAAATATACATGGGAGGGGGCGGCCAGGCGCTATCCCGCCGGCGTGCCGGAGGAGGTGCGCGGAAAGCTGAATTACGAGCTGCGGCTCATCGAGAAGATGAAATACGCGCCGTATTTTCTCACCGTGAACGCCATCGTCCGCCATGCCCGCACCCTGTCTGTCCCGATCCTCTGCCAGGGCCGGGGATCGGCGGCGAACAGCGCCGTCTGCTTTGTTCTCGAGATCACGGCGATCGATCCGATGGAGAACCGCAGCCTCCTCTTCGAACGCTTCGTCTCGGAGCAGCGCGGTGAGCCGCCCGACATCGACGTGGATTTCGAGCACGAGCGCCGCGAGGAGGTGATCCAGTGGATCTACGAGACCTACGGCAAGGACCGCTCGGCGCTGTGCGCCACCGTCATCCGCTACCGTTCGCGGGCGGCCATGCGCGATGTCGGGCGGGCGCTCGGCATGCCGGAGGACGTGCTGAAATCGCTCTCCTCGCAGGTCTGGGGCTGGTCCAACGACATTCCGCAAAGCCATGCCGGATCGGCCGGGCTCAATGTGGACGACCGGCGCATAAAACTGCTTTTCGAATTGGCCCGCCAGCTGATCGGCATGCCGCGTCATCTGTCGCAGCATCCGGGCGGCTTCGTGCTGACGCGCGACCGGCTGGACGATCTCGTGCCCATCGAGCCTGCCGCCATGGACGGCCGGCAGGTGATCGAATGGGACAAGGACGACATCGAAACCCTGAACTTCATGAAGGTCGACGTGCTGGCGCTCGGCATGCTCACCTGCATGCGCCGCGCCTTCGATTTCCTGAAGGAACACAAGGGCAAGACCTATACGCTCGCCTCCATTCCGCCGGGAGACGAAGCGACATACGATATGATCTCGAAGGCCGACACGATCGGCACTTTCCAGATCGAGAGCCGCGCACAGATGTCCATGCTGCCGCGCCTCAAGCCGAAGGAATTCTACGACATCGTCATCCAGGTGGCGATCGTGCGGCCGGGGCCGATCCAGGGCGACATGGTGCACCCCTATCTGAAGCGGCGGCAGGGACTGGAGGATGTCGAATATCCCAAGCCCGAATTTGAAAAAGTTCTGAAGCGGACGCTCGGCGTGCCCCTGTTTCAGGAGCAGGCAATGCAGGTCGCGATTGAATGCGCTGGCTTCGAGCCCGGCCGTGCCGACCAGCTACGCCGCGCCATGGCCACGTTCAAGCAGACGGGCGGCGTGGATAAGTTCCGCGATGAATTGCTGGAGGGCATGGTCGGGAAGGGTTACGCCCGCGAATTCGCCGAGCGCATGTGCCGCCAGCTCGAAGGCTTCGGCTCCTACGGTTTTCCGGAAAGCCATGCCTACAGCTTCGCCATCGTCGCCTATGCCTCGGCTTACGTGAAGTGCCATCACCCGGAGGTTTTTTGCGCGGCCCTCCTCAATTCGCAGCCGATGGGATTCTATGCCCCCGCGCAGATCGTGCGCGATGCGCGCGAGCATGGGGTGGAGGTGCGGCCGGTCTGCGTCAACCGGAGCCGGTGGGATTGCACGCTGGAGCCGATGGGGGAGGCGGGGCGCTTTGCCGTCCGGCTCGGGCTGCGGCTGGTGAAGGGGCTGAGCAACAAGGAAGCGGGCGAATTTATCGGCCGGCGGGCGGACGAGCCTTTCGCCTCCATCGACGATTTCTGGCGCCGCTCGCACCTTCCGGCCGAGACGCTGGTGCGCCTTGCCGAGGCGGACGCCTTCCTGCCGTCGATGGGCCTTTCCCGCCGCGCCGCGCTTTGGGCGATCCGCGGCCTTCGCGACGAGCCGCTGCCGCTCTTCGCCGCGGCCGTCGAACGGGAGGCGGAAAGCGTGCCGGAACTGGCCGAGCCTGCCGTGATCCTGCGCCCCATGGCGGCGGGCGGCGAGGTGGTGGAGGATTACGGCCATGTCGGCCTGACGCTGCGTGCCCATCCGGCAAGCTTCCTGCGCGAGGGCCTGACGCGCCGCCGCTTCCTTTCCTGCGCCGAGGCGGTGCGGCTGAAGGACGGGCAGACGGTCGAGACGGCCGGCATCGTGCTGGTGCGCCAGCGGCCGGGCTCGGCCAAGGGCGTCATCTTCGTGACCATCGAGGATGAGACGGGCATCGCCAACCTCGTCGTCTGGCGCAAGATTTTTCTTGCCCATCGCCCCATCGTGATGGGTGCGCCGATGATCGGCGTGAAGGGCCATGTCCAGCGGGAGGGCGAGGTCGTGCATATCGTCGCGCGGCAGATCGTCGACCTTTCCGCCGATTTCGCCACCATCGGCCGGCGCGGCGAGGAAGGGCTGGAAGGGGCGGGCCACACGGAGGCGATCCGCGTCAGGTCCCGCGATTTCCATTGACAACGCCTTACATGAAATCGCGCGGGACCGTCTTTTCGAACCGCTTCTCGAAGATCGGCGTCTCGCCCTCATAGGCGCGGATATGGGCGGAGACCAGCCAGTCCGTCGCGGTGCAGGCGATGGTCGCCGTCGAGACCGTGCGCACGAACCAGCCGGGGCGCTGCATGTCGCAGGTCCAGACGGCGGTGCCGGTCATTGAGAGCGGGTCGTTTTCGGCAATCGACCAGAGTTCGTCGCGCACCTGCCGCGTGGCGAGCCCCGTGCCGGGATGCTCGTAAAGGCCGGTATCCTCGTAGATCGAATATTCGGTGAGGCCGTTCGTCAGGTCGCGTTCCACGCCGCGCGCCGTCTCGGCGGGGGCAAGCTCGGTATATTCCGGCAGCGGATCGGGATTTTCCGGCTCGGGAAGGGCGACGACGCGGTGTGCGCCGAGCTTCGGCAGGGCAAGGCCGAGCGAGGCGAGGTCGACCGTCACGCCGGCATCCACCGGCGGCGGCAGCACCATCGGCCAGTAGGCGGTGGAGAGCGACAGGCGGATGCGGTGGCCGGCGCGGAAGCGGTAGCCCATGGCATCCAGCACGAGGCGGATGCGCACCTTCTTCCCGCGGGGCATCGCCTTCGGCTCGGCATTGCCGTCGCGGTGGGCGAGATTGAGGACGCCGAAGGTCACGCGCGTCGCCGTGCCGTCCGGATGGATATCGACGAGGCGGGCGCAGAGATTGGCGATGTCCGCCTCCGTCGCGACGTCGAGCTCCAGCACCGGCTGGCCAAGGAAATCCTGCGCCTCCGTAAGCGGCGCGGTTTCGATCACCAGGGAGCCGGCATCGTCCGCCCGCTGGTCGAGCGCCATTTCGGCATCCGGCTTCAGGGTGAACCATTCGCCCGCCATGGTGCCGGTATCGAGCGGCGATTTCAGGTAGCGGTCGTGGCCGGCGGCACCGGCGATCGGCATGCCGGGCGCAAGCGCGCCGTATGGCTCGACGTAGAAGGTCGCCATCTCCGGCGTCTCCCAGTGGTCCTTGGCGATCCAGAAGCCGGGGTCGGCCTCGCGGCGGAGTGCCGGGCGGGCGGCATCCTGGATATAGGCGCGCACCTGCGGGGTCTTTTCTGCGCCGTTCGCCTCGCCGCGCAGCCAGCGGTTCCACCAGGCGATGGCCTCGGCATGGAAATCCATGCGCGGCTTCGGCCAGGCGAAATGCGGGTACTTGTGGATCCACGGGCCGATGAGGGCCTTGGCCCTGTCGCCGAGCCCTTCGACGGCCTTCAGCGGCGTGCTGCGATAACCGTCCGCCCAGCCGGCGATGACGAGGGCCGGCACCGGGAAGCCGGCAAAATCCTCGCAGATCGAGCCGTGCTTCCAGAAGGCGTCGCGGCGCTGGTGCTGCAGCCATTCCTCCAGGAAGAAGGGCTCCTTCTCCAGCCGTTCCAGCCACATCGCCTTCCAGCGCTCGCCGACGATTTCGGGATCGGGCGAGCGGGACTGGTAGGCGAGCATGGTTGCGGCCCAGGAGAGCTGGGCGGAAAGATGCGTGCCGTTCTTGTAGTGGATGTCGTCATTGTAGCGGTCGACGGTGGAGGCGATGGAGATGACGGCCTTCAGCGCCGGCGGCTTGAGGGCCGCTACCTGCAGGCAGTTGAACCCGCCCCAGGAGATGCCCATCATGCCCACCGATCCGTTCGACCAGGGCTGGGCGGCGATCCACGCGATGAGCTCGCAGGCGTTCGCCAGCTCCAGCGGCGTATATTCGCCGTCGATGACGCCGTCCGATTCGCCCGAGCCGCGGATGTCGACGCGTACCCCGGCAATGCCGGCGGCGGCGAAGACGGGATAGGTCGATTCGTCCCGCGGGCTCGTTCCGTCGCGCTTGCGGTAGGGCAGGAACTCGAGGACGGCCGGCACGGGGTCCGCCGCCGCGCCCTCGGGCATCCAGATGCGGGCGGCAAGCCGCGTGCCGTCGGCAAGCGTGATCCATTCGTTTTCGATGACGGTGAAGGTGCGGGACATGGCTACTCCTCTTTCCCGCTTTTATGACGGCGCCGCCGGAGGCGGGCAATAGGCCGGATTTGACCTTCCATGTCGCTTTTGCCCGCGGCTTGCCCGCCCTCGAAAACTCGCCTACGAAAACGGAAAGCAAGAGGGAGGGGCCCATGGAGGAACGGCAGGCGGCTTTGCGGGACGAGGCGCGGCGCGACGATCCCGAACGCGCCTACAAGGTGCTGATCGCCGATCTCGTCGGCCTGCGCTTCGATGCGGAAGGCCGGCCGGATGCCGGCGAGGTGCGTGCCCATATCGAGGCGCGCGGCGGCACCTTCCACGAGGGCGGCTACAAGCGCGAGGCGCTGCCGCCCGGCATCCACTTCTTCTACCAGCCGGACATCAGCGCCGAGACGGAGATCATCGCCGAGACGGCGGACGGACGCTACGACGCGCTGATCGCGGCGGCGACCTTCATTCCCAAGCAGGCGATCTTCCCGCTCGGCGGCGTGCGCATCGGCGCGGGCACCGGCAATATGGGCTCGGCCTCCTGGGGCGGCGGTAACGGCGAGGGGGACGCTGCGCCGCTGATGAACACGCCCGGCATCAACAGCCGCGCGACAGCGCAGATGGCGATGAAGGCGATCCTCAAGGTGCTGCCGGACCTGCCGGTCGGCCTCCTGCACGACCGTGTCGCCGCCGGCGACTTCGATACCGGCCGCGACCTGAAGCTCTATCCCACGGCCAAGCTGGAGGGCCGGCGCCTCGCCGTGCTCGGCTACGGCAATATCGGCCGGGAGGTGGCAAAGCTCGGCCGCGCCTTCGGCATGGAAGTCGCTGTCTATGCGCGCCCGCGCCACCGGCAATGGATCGAGGCGGAAGGTTTTGCCTTTGCCGAGACGCCCGTGGCGGCGGCGAGCGGAGCGGACGTCCTCTCCGCCCATGTCGGCCTCGGCCGGCTGGAGGAGGAGACGCGCCGCTACGCCAATGCCGGCCTTGTCGGCGAGGCGGTGCTTTCGGCGATGAACCGTGGCGCGGTCGTCGTCAATTACGACCGCGGCGAGGTGGTGGACACCGCCGCGCTCGACAAGGCGCTGGCAAGCGGACAAGTGCGCCATGCTGCCATCGACGCCGATCTTTTCAAGAATGCGACGAGCGGCACCCTGAGCGGCCCGATGCTGCCTTATCTGAAGCTTGCCGAGCGCCATCCCGGCAAGCTGGAGCTGCTGCCCCATGCGGCGGCGGATACGGACCATCCCTCCCGCGTGGCGGGCGCCTGCCAGGCCGTCGACCAGATCGTCGACGTCATCCGCCACCGCCGCGTCGTCAACCTGAAGGGCGACCTGCCGGAAGGCCATGTCGACGGCGGCGCGAAGGTGCCGGCCGGCATCGGCGCCGTCACCATCGCGGCGCTCGCGGCCGCCGCCGTCGATCCGCGCTTTGCCGAGCTGCACGATGTCTCCCGCGAGATCGCCGATACGCTGGAGGCCGTCGTGGAGGCGGTGGAGGAGGGCATGACGCACCAGCCGGCAAAGGGCGATGTCGCCGCGCTCACTCACCTGCTCCTGCGCCAGCGCCGGCTTGCCGAGGCGCTCGGGCTCGACGGGCCGGGCGAGGCGTAAGGAACTTTCGACGGCCCGGCCGGTTCCTCCCTGAACGACAGACAGGGAGTGCCAGCCATGACCCACCAACAGGACGAACGCGGCGATCCGCTGACCCGCACCCACGATCCGGACCGCAAGGAATATGCCGGGCGGGAAGCCCGTCAGGGCGGCCTCGGCCGGCCCGTGCTCCGGGTGCTGGGCATCAGCCTTGTTCTCGTCTTCCTCGTCTGGGGTGCCGTGGCGATCTGGGGCGAGAAGGCCGACCCCTCCAGCCCGGTCGACACGTCCCAGACCTCCTCGACCACGAGCGATACGCCGACGCAGGACGCGGCCGGCGACGGCCAGGCCGCGCCCACCGACCGCGATCCCACGCCGCAATCGGGAACCGGCGGCGACAGCCAGAGCGTGACGCCGGACGGCACCGGGCACTGAGGCGATCGTCCAGTCGGGCAATCGGATGCCCTTTTTGGCGCTAAAATCCCGTGGCGGCATGGCGCTGCCACGCGAATCCCGTCACTATGCGGCTCGCCTCCACAGGAACGAGTCTCGTGCGTTACGCCCTTTATTTCACTCCGCCCGCAAGCGATCCGCTGACGCTTGCAGGTGCGGCATGGCTGGGGCGCGACGCGTTCACCGGTGCGCCTGTCGCCCAGCCGGCTGTTGCCGGCTTCGGCGCGGAGGAGCTTGCCGGCCTGACGGCCGATCCGCGCCGCTACGGCTTCCATGCCACGCTCAAGGCGCCGTTCGCGCTTGCCGAGGGCCGCAGCGAGGCCGACCTGATAAGCGAGATCGGCCGTTTCGCGGCCGGGGCCGAGCCCTTCGATATCCCGCGCGCCGTGGTCGGCCGGCTCGGCGCCTTCTTCGCGCTGGTGCCGGGCGATCCCTGCGACGCGCTGCAGGATTTTGCGGGCGAGGTCGTGCGCCGTTTCGAGCGGTTCCGCGCGCCGCTCACCCCGGCGGATATCGCCCGGCGCAAGCCCGAGGCGCTGGCCGCCGCGGAACGCCAGAACCTCATGCAATGGGGCTATCCCTACGTCTTCGACGAATTCCGCTTCCATATGACGCTGACGGGGCGCGTTGCGGCCGGGCGGCGCGATGCCGTGGAGGGCGTCCTTCTCGGCCGCTTCGCCGCTTTCCACGGCCGGCCGTTGCCGATCACGGGGCTTGCGCTTTTCCGCGAACCCGCGCGCGGCGCCGATTTCACCGTCCATTCGCTTTTCCCGCTTGGGGAAACCGCCGATAGAAAGACTGCATGACATGACCCGCGAAACCGTTCTATCCAATGCCCGCATCGTCCTCAAGGATCGCATCCTCGACGGCACGCTGGTGCTGCGCGACGGCCTCGTCGCCGAGATTGGCGAAGGCCCCTCCGCCGCCGGAGAGGACATGGAGGGGGATTTCCTCCTTCCCGGCCTCGTGGAGCTGCACACGGATCATCTCGAAGCCCACTATTCGCCGCGCCCCGGCGTGCGCTGGGACAAGACGGCGGCGATCCAGTCGCATGACGCGCAGGTCGTCACCTCCGGCATCACCACCGTCTTCGACTGTCTGCGCATGGGCTCGGACGGGGAGGCCGGCTTCGAGAAGGGCGAGATGCGCGCCATGGCCGATGCCATCGCCGCGGCGCAGGACGACGGCCGCCTGCGCGCCCAGCACCTCATCCACCTGCGCTGCGAGGTCTCGACGGACAACGTGCTCGACCACTATGCGGAATTCGAGGACGATCCGCTGGTGCGCCTCGTCTCGCTGATGGACCATGCGCCGGGCCAGCGCCAGTTCCAGACCATGGAGCAGTACACGCTGTACCACAAGAAGAAGCGCGGCCTGACGGACGAGGAATTCGCCGCCTTCTGCGCGCGCCAGCAGGCGCTTTCGGCCCGTTATGCCGGGCCGCACCGCCGGGCCATCGCCGCCTCCTGCGCCGCCCGCGGCATCTCCGTCGCCAGCCATGACGATGCGACGCTCGGCCATGTCGAGGAAGCCGTCGGCTACGGTATCCGCCTCGCCGAATTCCCCACCAGCATCGAGGCGGCGAAGGCCTCGCACGGGGCCGGCATGAGCGTGCTGATGGGCGCGCCGAACATCGTGCGCGGCAGGTCGCATTCCGGCAATATCGCCGCGCGGGACCTTGCCGGCATGGGCGTGCTCGACGTGCTCTCGTCCGACTACGTGCCCTTCAGCCTGATGCACGCCCCCTTCATCCTTGCCGACGAGGTGGAGGGCATCGACCTGCCGGCGGCGGTCGCCATGGTTTCCGCGACGCCCGCCCGCACGGTCGGGCTCGACGACCGCGGCGCCATCGCCCCGGGCCTGCGCGCCGATATCGTGCGCGTGCGCCGCCCCTCCGGCGTCCCGGTCGTGCGCTCCGTCTGGCGGCAGGGCCGGCGGGTCGCATGAGCGGCGCCATGGTCGTCGTCGTCGGGCCGAGCGGGGCGGGCAAGGACAGCGTCATGGCCTATGCCGCCCGGCGTCTGGCCGGGGAAGGCCGCGTCACCTTCGTGCGCCGCGTCATCACCCGCCCGGCCGATGCGGGCGGCGAGGCGCACGAGGCGATCGACGCGGAAGGGTTCCGCAGGCGCGCGGCCGAAGGCGCCTTCGCCGTCTCCTGGGAGGCGCACGGCCTTCGCTACGGCATTCCGCGCGAGACGCTGGACCGGCTGGCGGGCGGCATGACGCTGGTTGCCAATGGCAGCCGCTCGGCCCTTGCGGATTTTGCCGCGGCCTATCCACGGCTGAAGGTCGTGCTGATCACCGCAAGGCCCGATGTCCTTGCCGGGCGCCTTGCCGCCCGCGGCCGGGAAAGCCGGGAGGCGATCGCGCGGCGCCTCGGCCGGATTGTGCCGGAGAGCGCGATCGCCGCCGATACGGTCGCCATCGACAACAGCGGCCCGCTCGAAGAGGCGGGGGAGGCTTTCGTGCGCCTGCTGGCCGCCACCCTTGCCGACGAAGGCTGAGGCTACCGCGCGCTTTTCCGGGGCAGGGGGCGGGTGAGGATGAAGAGTGCGCTCGACGACAGGACGAGCCCCACGACGACGGCGAGGAGCGGCGAAGGCTGGACGCGATACCAGAAGAAGCCGTAGCTTGCGGCGATGAGGCCGATCGCGACGGCCTTCGTGTGCGCGGCGATCGCGCCTTCCCGCCGCCAGTTCGTCAACGGCGGGCCGAGCGTGCGATGGTTGAGCAGCCAGTGCTCCAGGCGCGGCGAAGAGCGCGAGAAGCACCAGACGGCGACGAGCAGGAAGGGCGTCGTCGGCAGCAACGGCAGGAAGGCGCCGACAATGCCGAGCGCCGTCATCGCAAGGCCAGCGGCCATATAGATCGCGCGCACCCAAACCCCCGTCGAAAACGCAATGCCGCTCAGATAGAGCGTTTTTCCCGTGTCTCCAAGGGTCCCGAATGCCGCAGGGCCGACCCGTCAGGCGGGCTTGCCGTCGGCGGTCCCCTTGGACGGTTTCGCCTTCGCCACGGCCTTCGCGGCTGCCTTCTTGCCGGACTTTATCGTGCCGGAGATGTCGATCAGCGGCTTCTTCGCCTTCGCCGGCATCGGCTCCGTGGTGAGCGCCACGCGCTCGAACTCCTCGCGCTCGCGCACGGCCTGCTCCCAGTGCTCGCCGTCGTGCCCGTGCATGCGGCCGGCTGCTTCCCACAGCGCATAGGCCCGCTTGCTGATCCATTCCCTTCGCGCATCCGTCATGGTCTGTCCTCGTTCAAGGTGAAGTGAAGCCGTGCCGGTTCGCTGCGGGTTTCTCGGGCAGGACCGGGCACGGAACGCGCCGGGCGGCCGGGAACACTCGACCGGCTGTCCGGATATAGTCGGTGCACCGTGCGCTCCGGGCGATGTCCTCGGGCGGAGCAGGTCTGCATCATGCGATTCGCGCCGTCAGGATGCGCCCAAAGCGCAGGGCCTTCAAGCAGACGGGGTGCGACAGGAGCGCCCACCTTCCTCTCCTTTCCGCAAATCCTGCCCTGCCGCGGTGAAATGGCCGAAATCCGGAAAAGTTTCGCCGCTGCGGGTGGACAGTGCTTGTCCGGCCAACGTATTGTCCGCATGAGAGAATATTCACCGCGAACGGTAGAGCGAGAGGCAAGGCGTTTGGCAGCATCGAGGCGACAGTATCGACCGATCCGTCGGGCGTTTTGCCTTCTTTGCGCCGGCTTGGCCTGTCTTCTCCTGCTGGCGGCATCGCCCTCGGTTTCCATTGCCGCCGGCCTTCCGGCAAAGGCGTTTCGCTGCGGCGCGCAGAAGGTGGCGGGCCAGCCGGCAGGGCTCGAAGGCCCGCAATGCCGCACACGGATCGCCGGCGAGGCGCCGCCGCCCGGCCCTGCCGGTATCCTGGAGCCGTCCGTAGCGGCTCCTGCCCTCCTGGCGAAAGCCGGTGCCGCGACCGTTCCGGTTTCCGTCCACAGGATCGACACGCGGCGCCCGGCAACGGCGGGCGCGCGGGCGCCTCCGGCGTGGATAGCCGCCTGACGGCTGCGCCGCCCTTTCGGTCGCGCGCAGCCTTTTCCGATGCCGGCCCGCCGGATGAGAGAAGTTCTGACGTTCGAAAGCGATCGACCCAACGATGACAGGTGAAGCGATTCTGGTGCTGCTGGTGTGCCTTCCCTTCGCGGGAAGCCTTGCCGCGACCATCCTCCTGCGCACGGATTCCCGCGTGCTCGCCGCCCGCATAGCCGGCGCGGTGACGCTTGCCGGCCTCGTGCTGACGGCCATGCTCTATCCCGCCGTGCGCGGCGGCGGCGTGGTGCGGCTCGATCTCCAGTGGCTGCCGCAGTTCGGGCTGAACGTCACCCTACGCATGGACGGCTTCGCCTGGCTCTTCGCCATGCTCGTCACCGGCATCGGCTGCCTCGTCGTGCTCTATGCCCGCTACTACATGGCGGAGGAGGATCCGGTCCCGCGCTTCTTCTCCTTCCTGCTCGCCTTCATGGGCTCGATGCTCGGCATCGTCCTTTCGGGCAACGTCATCCTGCTCTCGGTGTTCTGGGAGCTGACCAGCATCTTCTCGTTCCTGCTCATCAGCTACTGGCACAACAATGCGGCGGCGCGCGACGGCGCGCGCATGGCGCTGACGATCACCGGCATCGGCGGCTTTTGCCTGCTCGCCGGCCTCCTGGTGCTCGGCCATATCGCCGGCAGCTACGATCTCGACGTCATCCTGGCCTCCGGCGACACGATCAAGGCCCATCCGCTCTATCTCACGGCGCTCGTCCTCATCCTCATCGGCGCGCTGACCAAGAGCGCGCAGGTGCCCTTCCATTTCTGGCTGCCCAACGCCATGGCGGCGCCGACGCCGGTTTCGGCCTATCTCCATTCGGCGACCATGGTGAAGGCCGGCGTCTTCCTGCTCGTGCGGCTCTGGCCGGCGCTGTCGGGCACCTACGAATGGTTCATGCTGGTCGGCATCGCCGGCACCTGCACCCTGCTGCTCGGCGCCTATTTCGCCATGTTCCAGCAGGACCTGAAGGGCCTGCTCGCCTATTCGACGATCAGCCATCTCGGCCTCATCACGACGCTGCTCAGCCTCGGCAGCCCGCTGGCGGCCGTCGCGGCGATCTTCCACATGATGAACCACGCCACCTTCAAGGCCTCGCTCTTCATGGCCGCCGGCATCATCGACCACGAGACCGGCACGCGCGACATGCGGCGATTGAGCGGCCTCTTCCGCTACCTGCCGATCACCGGCACGCTCGCCATGGTGGCGAGCGCGGCCATGGCCGGCGTGCCGCTGCTCAACGGCTTCATCTCGAAGGAGATGTTCTTCGCCGAGGCGGTGGAGACCCATGCCGATTCGGTGCTCGACCGTATCCTGCCCTATGTGGCCACGCTTGCCGGCGCCTTCTCCGTCGCCTATTCGATCCGCTTCATCCACGTCGTCTTCTTCGGCCCGCCGCCGACCGGCCTGCCGAAGCCGAAGCCGCACGAGCCGCCGCACTGGATGCGTTTCCCGGTCGAGTTCCTGGTCTTTGCCTGCCTCGTCGTCGGCATCGTGCCGAGCCTGTCGATCGGGCCGTTCCTGCATTCGGCCGTCCTGTCGGTGCTCGGGCCGCGCACGCCCGAATACAGCCTTGCCATCTGGCACGGCGTCAACACGCCGCTCGTCATGAGCGTGATCGCGCTGATCGGCGGGGCCGCGCTCTATGCCCTCCTCAAGGATTACCTCGCGCGCTGCGACGACGGGCCGCCGCTCTTCCGCCATCTCGTCGGTCAACGCATCTTCGAGCGCGTTCTGGTGACCGTCTCGTGGAAATGGGCGCGCTGGCTGGAAAGCCGCCTCGGCACCCGCAGCCTCCAGCCGCAGCTCCGCCTCGTCACGGCGGCCGGGCTGCTTGCCGGGGTGATCCCGCTCTATATCGCCGGCTTCACCCCCAAGCCGCCGGTCCTCGACGGGGTCGACCCGATCTTCGCGGTGGTCTGGTGCATCGGCGCCTTCTGCGCGCTCGGGGCGGCCTATCAGGCGAAGTACCACCGGCTTGCCGCGCTCGTGCTGCTCGGCGGGGCGGGCATCACTACCTGCATCACCTTCGTCTGGCTCTCGGCGCCGGATCTTGCCATCACCCAGCTCGTCGTGGAGATCGTCACGACCGTTCTCCTGCTGCTCGGCCTGCGCTGGCTGCCCAAGCGCTCGGTGAAGGTCGACGATTCCGTGGCGCTTGCCGCGCGCGGCCGTCGCTTCCGCGACTTCCTGCTCGCCATTTCCTGCGGCTTCGGCATGTTCCTCTTCTCCTACGCGATCATGAAGCAGCCGGTGCCGGACGCCATCGCCAGCTATTTCCTCGAGAAGGCCTATACGGAGGGCGGCGGGCGCAATGTCGTCAACGTCATCCTGGTCGATTTCCGCGGCTTCGACACCTTCGGGGAGATCGCGGTCCTCGCCATCGTCGCGCTCACCGTCTTCGCGCTGCTGCGCCGCTTCCGCCCGGCGGCGGACAGCATCGAGAAGCCGGAGCAGCAGCGCATCCAGAACGCCTATGACGCCGCGGCCCCCGAGCGCTCGGCGGGCGATACGGTGCGCGACTACCTGCTGGTCCCCTCCGTCATCATGCAGTGGATGTTCCCGGTCGTCGTCACCTTCGCGATCTACCTCTTCCTGCGCGGGCACGACCTGCCGGGCGGCGGCTTTGCCGGCGGCGTCACCATGGCGATCGCCTTCCTGCTGCAATATCTCGCCGGCGGCGTGCGCTGGGCAGAGGACAGGCTGCGCATCCTGCCGCTGCGCTGGATGGGCTTCGGCCTCGTGGTGGCCGCGGCCACCGGCATGGGGGCCTGGGCCTTCGGCTATCCGTTCCTGACGACCCATTCGCAATATGTCGAGCTGCCCTTCATCGGCAAGGTGCCGGCGGCAAGCGCGCTCCTCTTCGACCTCGGCGTGTTCTCGCTGGTCGTCGGGGCGACGGTGCTGATCCTCATCGCGCTCGCCCACCAGTCCATCCGCGTGCATCGCGTGCGCGGCCTCGAAGCGCCCAAGGGGGAGGAGGCCTGATGGAACTCGTCCTTTCGATCGGCATCGGCATCATGACGGGCTCCGGCGTCTGGCTGATCCTGCGCCCGCGCACCTATCAGGTCATCGTCGGGCTCTCGCTGCTTTCCTATGCGGTCAACCTCTTCATCTTCGCCGTCGGCGGCGTGAAGTCGGACGCCGCGCCCCTGCTTGAGGAGGGCGTTGCCGTTTCCAGCATGACCGACCCCGTGCCGCATGCGCTGGTGCTGACGGCCATCGTCATCGGCTTTGCGACGACCGCGCTCTTCCTTGTGGTGCTGCTCGCGGCCCGCGGCCTCACCGGCACGGACCATGTCGACGGCAGGGAGCAGCCGAAATGAGCGGGTGGCAGCAGCATCTCATCATCGCGCCCATCGTCATCCCGCTCGTCGCGGGCGCGCTTCTCCTGTTCTTCGACGAGCGCGAGCGCGTACTCAAGGCGATGATCAGCCTCGTATCGTGCCTTGCGCTCGCCGCCGTCGCCATCAGCCTGTTCCGCCTTGCCGGCGATGCGAAGGGCTTCGAGGGCGTCTACCTCCTCGGCAACTGGCCGGCGCCCTTCGGCATCGTGCTGGTGGTGGACAGGCTCTCGGCGCTGATGCTCGTCCTCGCCTCGATCCTCGCTATCCCCACGCTGGTCTATGCGCTCGCCCGCTGGCATGCCGCGGGGGCGCATTTCCACTCGCTGTTCCAGTTCCTGCTGATGGGGCTCAACGGCGCGTTCCTGACGGGCGACCTCTTCAACCTCTTCGTCTTCTTCGAGGTGATGCTGGCCGCCTCCTACGGCCTGCTGATGCACGGCTCCGGCTCCATGCGCGTCAAGGCGGGCATGCATTACATCGCCGTTAACCTTGCCGCCGCGCTCTGCTTCCTCATCGGCGTCAGCGCCATCTACGGGTCGGCCGGGACGCTCAACATGGCCGACCTTGCGCTGCGCATCGGCGAGATCGAGGGCGAGCGGCGCATGCTCCTCGAAGCCGGGGCCGGCATCCTCGGCATCGTCTTCCTCATCAAGGCGGGCATGTGGCCGCTGAACTTCTGGCTGCCGGGCGCCTACAGCGCGGCGACAGCGCCGGTCGCCGGCATCTTCGCCATCATGAGCAAGGTCGGCATCTACGTCATCCTGCGCCTGTCGCTGCTCGTCTTCGGGCAGGGGGCGTCCGCCGGCCTCGGGCTCAACGTGCTGCTCTACGGCGGCATGGCGACCATCGCCTTCGGCACGATCGGCGTTCTGGCCTCGCAGGCGCTCGGGAGGCTCGCGAGCTATTCCGTGCTCGTCTCCTCCGGCACGCTGCTCGCCGTCCTCGGCCTCAACAACGGCGTGGTGACGGCGGGCGCGCTCTTCTACATGGTCAGCTCCACGCTGACGATCGGCGCCTTCTTCCTGCTCATCGAACTCGTCGAGCGCGGGCAGGATGCCGGCGCCTCGGTCCTCGCCGTGACGATGGAAGCCTATGGCGACGCCGACGAGGAAGAGGAAGAGGTCGAGGTGGGCGTCACCATGCCCGGCACCATCGCCGTGCTCGGCACCTGCTTTGCCGCCTGCGGCATTCTCCTCTCCGGCCTGCCGCCGCTCTCCGGCTTCGTGGCGAAATTCGCCATGCTGACGGGCATGATCGGCACGGGCGTTACGGGCGAGGGGCCGATCCCGGCCTCCGTCTGGTGGATCGTCGCCCTTCTCATCCTGTCGGGGCTCGCCGCGCTCATTTCGATGACGCGCGCCGGCATCCGCACCTTCTGGGCCTCGATGGAGGGCACGGTGCCGCGCGTGCTCGTCATGGAAATGGCGCCGGTCATGCTGCTGATCGCCTTGACGCTGGCGCTTACCATCAAGGCCGGTCCGGCGATGACCTATATGGAGGAGACGGTCCGCAACCTGCATGAGCCGGCCGCCTATATCGATGCGGTCATGAACGCGCGGCGCGCCGGCGTCGCCGAGCCAAGCGGACCGGACGGCGGAGGAGGGATCTGACATGCTGCCCTATCCGCTGCTTTCCGCCTCGCTCGTCCTGATGTGGCTTGCGCTCAACGGCTTCACGCTCGGCCACCTTCTTCTCGGCTGCATCGTCTCCGTCTTCGCCTCCTGGGGCATGGCGGCGCTGCGCCCGGCCAAGCCGCACTTCGGCAAATGGTATCTCCTGCCGAAGCTCGTCGCCGTCGTGCTCTACGATATCGTGCTCTCCAACATCGCCGTGGTCTGGCTGATCGTCACGGGCGGGCGGCGCGACCGAAGATCCGGTTTCGTCACCGTGCCGCTCGACCTTGAGAACCCCATCGGGCTGGCGGTGCTTGCCGTCGTGGTGACGAGCACGCCCGGCACGGCCTGGCTCGAATACAATTCGGTGCGCCGGACGGTGCTGATCCACGTCCTCGACCTCGTCGACGAGGCGGAGTGGCAGCGCCTGATCAAGGGGCGCTACGAGGCGCTGCTGATGGAGATCTTCCGATGAGCCACACGATCCTCCTCTGGTCCGTCACCTTCGCGCAGGTGTGCCTCGCCATTGCCATGGCGCTCGCGGCGCTGCGCATGTTCCGGGGCCCGCGCGCCCAGGACCGGGTGCTGGCGCTCGACACGCTCTACGTCAATTCCATGCTGCTGCTGATGGTGTTCGGCATCCGCACCGGCAAGACCGTCTATTTCGAGGCCTCGCTGGTCATCGGCATGCTCGGCTTCGTGGCGACGGTGGCGCTTGCGAAATTCCTCATGCGCGGGGAGGTCATCGAATGAGCGCGATGGAGCATGCCGGCGACCTGCCGGGCTGGGTGGCCCTTCTCGTCTCCGCCTTCCTCGTGGTCGGCGCGGGGCTGACGCTCATCGGCACGATCGGCTTTGCCCGCCTGCCGACCTTCTACGAGCGCATCCACGCCCCGACGCTCGGCACGAGCTGGGGAACGGGCGGCATCGTCATGGCGTCGATGATCTTCTTCACGGTGCTCGCGACGCGGCCCGTCGTGCATGAAATCCTCATCGGCATCTTTGTGACTGTCACCACGCCGGTGACGCTGATGCTGCTTGCCCGCGCCGCCCTTCACCGCGATCGCTCGGAGGGCAATCCGGATGTTCCGGCCGAGGCGGTCGAGGAAGACCCCGTGCCCGGCGAATGAGGCCGGTGCAAAATTTTCCTGCCGCCCGCAAGGCCCTTGCGGCCGGGCAAAACGGATGGTTCGAAGCGGGACCGTCACGAGGATTCTGCTGCTCTCCAAAGACATTGTTAACCTTCATTTCCTAACCATCTACGTATCCCTATCGGCAATGATCGTCGAGTTTGCAGGTTCATGCGTATTTCCAGAACAAACTTCTATCCCATCCTTGAGACCGAAGGGGAAAGCGACGAAAACACGTCGTATTGCTCCCATGAAAACAACGGCCTGCCCGACGAGGTCGCGGAAGGTGCCGCCTGGCATGCCGAGGGCGAGCCGGTCGCCAACGACGAAGCCTACCGGCCGCGCTTCCGCTCGCCGGCGCTGCGCGCCTACGATCCCGGCCAGTATGCGGACGGAAGCTGGGAAAGCCATTTCTACATGGCCCCCAACGTGCGCTTCACCCGCACGCCCGACAAGATCGGTGCCCGGATCGAAGAGGCTGCTGCTGCCGAGGACGGCGTGAAGGCCGAGCCCGTCGCCGAACAGCCGGCCGTACGGCAGGAGCCGGAAGCCCAGCCCGCGCAGCTTTCGCAGGCGGAACTGCTCCAGCGCCTGCGCGAGGCTCTCGACGATCGCCGCCGCCGCTTCGAGGCGCAGCAGCAGGCCGCCGTTGCCGCGCCCGTCGATCCGGTGCCGCAATTCGTCCAGGCCGTCGTTGCCGCCGCGCGGAACACTGTGCCGGCCGATGCGCCCGTCGCCTACAAGCCGGCCGTGCCGCTGCAGATGCCGGCCGCGGCGCCGAAGCCCCTGCCAACGCTCCTGCCCGTCGCAAAGGCGGACGTGCGCACCGCCGTCAGCCGCTTCGCCAATCTGTCCGACCATGCCTTCTTCGAGACGATGGTGCCGGACGAGGTCGTCAGCGGCGCACCGGCAAGGCCGGCGGTTACCGTCATGCGCATGCCGCTGCCCGCTGCCGCGCCGGTCGCCGTCGCTGCCCCCGTCCTTCCCGCCGCCGCGCCGAAAGTCGAGAAGCGGGAGGAACCGTCCTCCATCGCCTCGCTCTTCCGTGTCGTCGATTGCCGCCCGACGGTCGCCCGCATGGCCGTCGCGGAGCCGATTGCCGCCGTTGCCGAAACGACGGTCGAGCCCGTCGCCGAAATGCCCGTTGCCGAGCCGGTCCCGGTCGTCGTCGAGAGCAAGCCGGCTCCCGCCGTCGCCGTCGCCGAACCCGTCCGCGAGACGCCGTCCTCGGTGCTGTCGCGCGCCCGTCCCTTCCAGGTGATGATGGCGGCGCCCTCCGGCGACACCTACGAATATCCGCCGCGCGAACTGCTGCAGGAGCCGCCGCGCACGGTCGGCTTCGTGCTGACGCAGGAACAGCTCGAGCAGAATGCCGGCCTTCTCGAAAGCGTGCTGGAGGATTTCGGTGTGCGCGGCGAGATCATCCATGTCCGCCCCGGCCCGGTCGTCACGCTCTACGAATTCGAGCCCGCGCCGGGCGTGAAATCCTCGCGCGTCATCGGCCTTGCCGACGACATCGCCCGCTCCATGTCGGCGCTGTCGGCCCGCGTCGCGGTCGTGCCCGGCCGCAACGTCATCGGCATCGAACTGCCGAACGCCACCCGTGAGACCGTCTATTTCCGTGAGATGATCGAGAGCCAGGATTTTGCCAGGACCGGCTTCAAGCTGCCGATATGCCTCGGCAAGACCATCGGCGGCGAGCCCGTCATCGCCGAGCTCGCCAAGATGCCGCACCTGCTCGTCGCCGGTACGACCGGCTCGGGCAAGTCCGTCGCCATCAACACGATGATCCTCTCGCTGCTCTATCGCTTCCGCCCGGAAGAGTGCCGCCTGATCATGGTGGACCCGAAGATGCTGGAACTGTCGATCTATGACGGCATCCCGCATCTCCTCACCCCCGTCGTCACCGATCCCAAGAAGGCCGTCATGGCGCTGAAATGGGCGGTGCGCGAGATGGAGGACCGCTACAGGAAGATGTCGCGCCTCGGCGTGCGCAACATCGACGGCTACAACAACCGCGTCGCCGCCGCGCGCGACAAGGGCGAGACGATCTCGATCAGCGTCCAGACCGGCTTCGACAAGGGAACCGGCGAGGCGATCAACGAGGAGCAGGAACTCTCCCTCGAGCCGATGCCCTATATCGTCGTCATCGTCGACGAGATGGCCGACCTGATGATGGTGGCCGGCAAGGAGATCGAAGGGGCGATCCAGCGGCTCGCCCAGATGGCGCGCGCGGCCGGCATCCACCTGATCATGGCGACGCAGCGCCCCTCCGTCGATGTCATCACCGGCACGATCAAGGCGAACTTCCCGACGCGCATCTCCTTCCAGGTGACGTCGAAGATCGACAGCCGCACCATCCTCGGCGAGCAGGGCGCCGAGCAGCTTCTCGGCCAGGGCGACATGCTGCACATGGCCGGCGGCGGGCGCATCTCGCGCGTCCACGGCCCCTTCGTCTCCGACGAGGAAGTCGAGAAGGTCGTGCTGCACCTCAAGGCCCAGGGCCGTCCGGAATATCTGGAGACGGTGACGGCCGAGGAGGAGGAAGAGGAAGACGACAAGACGGCCGTGTTCGACAAGGGCGACGCGGCGGCCGAGGACGGGGACGACCTTTACGAGAAGGCCGTCAAGGTCGTCATGCGCGACCGCAAGTGCTCTACCTCTTATATCCAGCGGCGCCTTGCCGTCGGCTACAACCGTGCCGCCTCGCTCGTCGAGCGCATGGAGAAGGAAGGGCTCGTCGGCCCCGCCAACCATGTCGGCAAGCGCGAGATCGTCAGCGGTGAGCGCGGCTCCTTCCAGCAGGCGGATGCCGGCGAAGACGATTGATCCGGCCTCCATGGCGATTGCCCGATAGGCGGGCAATTGTCCTACTTATTTGAATTGGATGATTTATTTCGATCCGGCTCGCATATGCGGGCCGGATTTTTACCCTGTCCACGGGAAATTTCCGCTTGCTGCTCCATTTAATCGATTTGGCTTGCGGCGGGGTCCGTGAGCCCTGTTGCATATGGCGGACGATGTGTGAATAGTGCCGCAAATCCCGCGAAATCTGCGGCCAAGGAGGACAGGAATGGCATTGATCACCATGCGGCAGTTGCTCGATCACGCGGCGGAGAACGACTACGCGCTGCCCGCATTCAACGTCAACAACCTGGAATATGTCCAGGCGGTCATGCGTGCGGCGGATGCGACGGATTCTCCGGTGATCCTTCAGGCAAGCCGCGGTGCGCGCTCCTATGCCGGCGATGCGTTCCTGCGCCACCTCATCCTCGGCGCCGCCGAGGAATATCCGCACATTCCGGTGTGCCTCCATCTCGACCACGGCGACCAGCCCTCCACCTGCATCTCGGCCATCACCAACGGCTTCACCTCCGTGATGATGGACGGCTCGCTGCTCGCCGACGGCAAGACGGTCGCCAGCTACGATTACAATGTCGGCGTGACGGCGGAAGTGGTGAAGATCGCCCACGCCGCCGGCGTTTCGGTTGAAGGCGAGCTCGGGTGTCTCGGCAACCTGGAAACGGGCGCCGGCGACAAGGAGGACGGCCACGGCTTCGAGGGCAAGCTCTCGCGCGAGGAACTGCTGACCGATCCGGACCAGGCGCTCGATTTCGTCACCAAGACGGGCGTAGATGCGCTCGCCGTCGCCATCGGCACCAGCCATGGCGCCTACAAGTTCACCCGCGCGCCGGACGGCGAGATCCTGTCGATCGAGACGATCGCGAAGATCCACGCCAAGCTGCCGAACACCCACCTCGTCATGCACGGCTCCTCCTCCGTCCCGCAGGACCTCCAGGACCTCTTCACCGCCTATGGCGGCGAGATGAAACAGACCTGGGGCGTGCCGGTCGCCGAAATCCAGAAGGCGATCCCGCTCGGCGTGCGCAAGGTCAATATCGACACGGACCTGCGCCTTGCCATGACCGGCTCGATCCGCAAGAACTTCAAGGAGAAGCCGGACAATTTCGACCCGCGCAACTACCTGAAGCCCGCGACCGCGCGCATGATGGAAGTCTGCAAGGAGCGTTTCGAGGCCTTCCGCACCGCCGGCAAGGCATCCGGCATCCGCGTCAAGCGCCTGCCCGACATGGCGAAGTTCTACGCGCATTGAGAAGGACGCCCCTCATCCCCCTGCCGGAACCTTCTCCCCGCTTGCGGGGAGAGGATGCCGTCAGGCAGGTGAGGCGCCTCGCCTCTCTCTCCTCGTAAGATGACGATTGCGCTTCAACGCCGCCTGATCTTAAAAGGGCGTGAGCGGAACGATCCCCTGAAATGCGAGGACGACATGAGCGTGGAACAGGCCCTGACAATCGCAGACCTCAAGGAACAGGCCCGCCGCCGCGTGCCGAAGATGTTCTTCGACTATGCCGATTCCGGCGCCTGGACCGAAGGCACCTACCGCGCCAACGAGAACGACTTCCACAATATCAAGCTGCGCCAGCGCGTGCTCGTCGACATGACGAACCGGTCGCTGGCGAGCGAGATGATCGGCGAGACGGTTTCCATGCCCGTCGCGCTATCACCGACGGGCCTCACCGGCATGCAGCATGCGGACGGCGAGATGCTCGCCGCGCAGGCGGCCGAGGAGGCGGGCGTTCCCTTCACGCTTTCGACGATGAGCATCTGCTCCATCGAGGACGTGCGCTCCGTCACCACCAGGCCGTTCTGGTTCCAGCTCTACGTGATGCGGGACAAGGACTTCGTGCGCAACCTCATCGGCCGGGCCAAGGCGGCCGGCTGCTCGGCGCTCGTCCTGACGCTCGACCTGCAAATCCTCGGCCAGCGCCACAAGGACCTGCGCAACGGCCTTTCCGCGCCGCCGAAATTCACGCCGAAGCATATCTGGCAGATGGCGACCCGGCCCTTCTGGTGCCTCGACATGCTCGGCACGAAGCGCCGCAGCTTCGGCAACATCGTCGGCCATGCCAAGGGCGTGACGGACCTTTCCTCGCTCTCCTCCTGGACGGCCGAGCAGTTCGATCCGCAGCTTTCGTGGAAGGACATCGAGTGGATCCGCGACCTGTGGGGCGGCAAGCTGATCCTCAAGGGCATCCTCGACGAGGAGGACGCCCGCATGTCGCTGGACAGCGGCGCGGATGCCATCATCGTCTCCAACCATGGCGGCCGCCAGCTCGACGGCGCGCCGTCCGCCATCAGCATGCTGCCGCGCGTCGTCGATGCCGTCGGCGACCGGATGGAAGTCCATCTCGACAGCGGCATCCGCTCCGGCCAGGACGTGCTGAAGGCGCTCTGCTACGGCGCCAAGGGCACCCATATCGGCCGCCCCTTCCTCTACGGCCTCGGCGCCGGCGGCAAGGCCGGTGTACGGCGGACGCTGGAAATCATCCGCAAGGAGCTCGACACGACCATGGCGCTCTGCGGCGAGCGCGACGTGAAGAACCTCTCGCGCACCAACCTGCACAAGGACGTGTGAACCTTCAGACGACCTCGCCGTAGAGCGTGCGTTCGAGCGCGGTCACTTCGCTGGCGAAGCGGCGGTATTCGGCGCGCTTGAGGGCGAGGAAGACGTGGTGCAGGCTCTCGCCGAGAGCTTCCTTCAGGAAGGAGGAGCGGGTCGCCGTCTCGATGGCGCTGCGCCAGTCGGGCGGCAGGTCGTCGCTTGGCGTTTCGGCATAGGCGGTCGTCTCGGGACCGGGATCGGCATGCGCAAGGATGCCCTTGCGCATGCCGGCGAGGACCGTCGCGCCGACGAGATAGGGATTGGAATCGATGCCGGCGGCGCGCTGCTCGAGGTGGCGGCCGGCGGGCGCGCCTGCCGGGATGCGCACGGCGACGCTGCGGTTGTTGGTGCCCCAGGTCGGCATTGTCGGGGCATAGCTCTGGGCGGAGAAACGGCGCCAGGAATTGAGATGCGGGGCGAAGACGAGCATGGATTCGTGCATCGTCCCGAGCAGACCGGCGACCGCGTGCCTCAGCAGCGGCGAAAGCGCTTCGCCCTGGTCGGCGAAGAGGTTTTTTCCCCCCGCATCGGCAAGGCTCGCGTGGACATGCATGCCGGAGCCGGCGCGTCCGGCAAAGGGCTTTGCCATGAACGAGGCCATCATGCCGTGGCGCACGGCAAGGGCGCGCAGGAGGCGCTTCAGCATGGCGAGGTCGTCGGCGGCCCGCAGCGCATCGCCGTGGCGCAGCGTCAGCTCGAACTGGCCTTGCGCATATTCCGAGATCATGGTCTCGACGGGCAGGCCCTGCGCCTCCGCACCGCGATAGACGGCGTCGATGAAGGGCTCCAGCCGGTCGAGCTCGGTAACACCGTAGACCTGGATGCCCTCCGGCCGCTCGCCGGAAAGCGGCAGGCGCAGCGGCTGGAAGTTGCCGTCCGCGACGTGCGCGCGGTCGAGAAGGTAGAATTCCAGCTCATAGGCGAGGACCGGGTGGAAGCCGTCGGCTTCCATGAATTTCACCTGCCGTGCGAGCGCATGGCGAGGATCGGCCGCCATCGGCGTGCCGTCGAGCTCGAAAAGGGCAAGCCGCACCTCGCCGCGCGGCGGTGACGTCCACGGCAGGGGGACGAGCGAGCCGGCAATGGGCCATGCCCGGCGGTCCGCGTCGCCGTCCGACCACACGAGGCCGGTCTCCTCCACGTCCTCGCCGGTGACGTCGAGGCCGAGGATGGAGCCGGGAAGATGCCGCCCCGAGCGGAAGATCGGCAGCAATTCGTGCCGCCGGACGATCTTGCCGCGGGCGATGCCGTTGAGGTCGACCAGCACGAGATCGAAGGCGGTGATCTGCGGATGGGCGGCGAGGAAAGCTTCTGCCTCGGCAATATCGGCGGCTTCCTCTGGACGGGCGGCAAGATCGCGGCTCACGCGGCGGCCCTCCGCTCGGCAAGGCGGCCGAGGACGGTCGAAAAGGCCGCGACGAGGCCGTCGGCCTGGCTTTCCGAAAGGGCGGGGCTGACGAGCACCATGTTGTGGAACGGCGTCAGCAGGTAGCCGAGATTGAGCATGGAAAGATGCAGCGCCGCCTCGATCGTGTCGGACGCGGCCGCGCGGGCCTCCGCGGCATTCCTTACCGGCACGGGCGAGAAGACGACCTCCAGCCGCGCGCCGACGCGCGAGACGGTCCAGTCGAGCCCGGCGGCGGCGATGGCCGCCTTGAAGCCGGCCTCGATACGGTCGGCGCGGGCCTGCATGATGCGGTAGGCCTCCTCGGTCATTACCTGTTCCAGGCAGGCGCGCAGGCACGCGAGTTGCAGCGCGCTGCCGGAAAGCGTGGTGCCGATGCCGGAATGGCCGTGGCCGCTCTGCTCGCGGCGGATGACGTGCAGCCTGTCGGAAATCGCCTGTGTCATGCCCCAGACGCTGACCGGAACGCCGCCACCGATCGGCTTGCCCATGACCATGAGGTCCGGTTCGAGGCCATGCACGGTCGTATAGCCGCCAAGGCCCGTGGAGATGGTGTGCGTCTCGTCGATGAGCAGCAGCGTGCCGGTCTCGCGCGTCAGACGGCGCAGCGTATCGTGGAAGCCGGGGGCGGGCGGGATCATGCCGCAATTGGTCATCACCGGCTCGGCGAGAACGCAGGCGATGTCGTGGCCGGCAAGCGCCTTTTCCAGCGCCGCCTCGTCGTTGAAGGGGATGGAGACGGTGAGTTCGCCGAGGTCGCGGACCTGGCCGAGCAGGTTGCGGCGCGAGACGGTCCGGCCGTCGACGAGGTCGACCAGCGTGTCGTCCACCGCGCCGTGGTAGCAGCCGTCGAAGACCAGCAGCTTCGCCCGGCCCGTGACGGCGCGGGCGACGCGAATGGCGAAGCGGTTGGCATCGCTCGCCGTCGCGCCGAGCTGCCAGCGCGGCAGGCCGAAGCGTTCGACCAGCAGGCGGCCGACGACGGCGGCATCCGGGGAGGGTAGCATGGTGGTGAGGCCGCGCGTGCCGGCGTTCCTCAACGCTTCGAGCACCGGAGCGGGGCCGTGGCCGAACATCGCGCCCGTATCGCCGAGGCAGACGTCGACGATGCGGTTGCCGTCGAGGTCGACCAGCTCCGCGCCGCTCGCCTGATCGACGACGAGGGGAAAGGGCGTCGGCCAATCGAGCATCCAGTGCTGCGGCACGCCGTCGAAGAAGCCGGAGGCCGCCTCGTCATGCGCCGCCGCCGAGCGCGGCCGCTTTGCGCGGAAAACCGCGGCCTCCGCCTCGATCAGCGCGCGGGCGCGCGCCTCCAGCTTTGCCCTCTCCATCCCATTCTCCCGCAGGCTTTTAAAATGTGATCACATATTGGTCGATGTGATTTCAAGTGTCAAACGGCAGCGGCCGCAAGAACGATGGCAAGGCCAAGATGGGTCAGGTGGTGCAGCGTCTGGTCCGCGCCGAAGAGCCACCAGAACCCGCCCTGCCGCGGCGTCAGCCGGAGACGCCGGCTGGCAAGGCTCTTCAGCCGGTCGATGATGCCGTGGACAAGGGCATCGGCAAGGCCGAGCCAGGCGAGGGCGGGCGCGACGGCAAGGAAGAGGGCCGCCGTCAGCGCGCCGTGCAGGCCGGCATGGGCGGCAAGCGGGGCAAGCCAGCCCTCCGGCCGCTCCTTGCCCGTCGCCATCCAGTCCGTCTGGAGGAGGAAGTCGGCGAGGAAATGCTTGAGGAGGAACGCCGCCGAGGCGGCGGCGATCCAGAAGGTCGGGATATGGTCCGGTATGTCGATCATCCGCGCCTACCGCCCGGCCGGGCGTCAGCGGACGCCGGCCTCGACAATGCCCTTCGTCACGCTGCCCGTCGCCGGATAGAGCGGGATCAGGCAGGCCTGGAGCGCATGATAGATGTCGCCCTTGCCGGCGAACAGGGTGTAGCCCGGCACGAGGTCCTCCGTCAGTTCCTCATGCCAGCCGCCACGGTCCTGATCGAGGAAATGACGGGCGATGGTGTCCCAGATCCTGCGATACCAGATCTCGTGGAAATCGTCCGGCAGATGTTCGCAGAGGAAGGCGGCCGCGCCCGCGCCCTCGGCCATCGGCCACCAGAGCTTGTTGCGCTTGGCGGGCTCGTCGTTCCAGTCGAGCGTATAGAAGAAGCCGCCCTTTTCCGTGTCCCAGCCGAGCGCGACGGACTGCGCGAAGAGCGCCCTGGCGGCCTCCGGCATCCAGGCGTGCTGCTTGCCGCCGAGGGCATGGAGCTGGAGGATCAGCCGGGCCCATTCCAGCCAGTGGCCGGGCGTGGTGCCGGAGGGGCGGAACATCTCGTTGCCCTGGTACTCCTTGTCGAGCACCCAGTTCTCGTCGAAATGCTCCGGCACGCGGAAGCCGTTCTCGCCGGCCCGGCGGCGGATGACGAGGTCGGCGATGCGTGTCGCCTTGTCGAGATAGGACGTCTCGCCGGTCGCCTCGTAGGCGGCCATAAGGGCCTCGGTCAGGTGCATGTTGGAGTTCTGGCCGCGATAGCCGGGCACCGGCGTCCAGTCCGCCGCAAATTCCTCCGCGATCGCACCGTGGGCATCCTCCCAGAAATGCGTTTCCAGCACCTCGGTGACGTCGGCGATCATGCGGTCGGCGTCCGGATGGCCGGCCACCTTCGCGCTGGAGGCGGCGAGCAGCACGAAGGCATGGCCGTAGCCCTGCTTGCTGGCATCGAGCAGGCCGGAATTGTCGAGCGACCAGTGATAGCCGCCGCGCTCGTGGTCGCGATGCTTTTCCCAGAGATATTTCATGCCGTGGTCGACGATGGCGTCGGAACCGGGGCGGCCGAGCAGGCTGCCGATGGAGAAGCAATGCACCATGCGCGCGGTCGAATGGATGCCCCGCACCGGATTGCCGGGATTGATCGGCCGGCCTTCGACATCCAGCTCATGGAAGCCGCCGAGCGGATTGAAGGCCCGGTTCTGGAAGAAATCGAACAGGCGGTTGGCTTCCCGCCAGAGCCATTGGCGGTGATAGTCGCGCTTGCGCCAGGCCGTGCCGAGATGTCCCGTTGCGCCCATGTTGGGGGTCTCCTTTTGTAAGCGGTCCGCGTCGTTCCGCCCGATAGAGGGGATGCCGGTGCGCGGGAAACGTTGCCGTCGCGCGAGATCGCGCACGGCCCGCAACGCTCGCAATGACGGCTGGCCTCCGCCGGGCGGGGAGGGATTTATGGCCCAGAACGCCCCGCCCCGCAACCCGCGGCGGCGCGCCCGGCCTTCACGGCGGAGGCATGAAAGGCGAATTCAGCATTGTGGCGAAAATGAGAAAAAATATCCTACCAATCTTATAGGGATAATATATAAATGATCGAAAGAACGGCGGCATGACGTCCGCCGGCGGAGCCGGAAACCGGCCCGCCAGCAAGGGATGATGGCATGAGCAATGCGAAACTCGGCGGTCGTTTCAACCCCGGGCCTCTTGGCGCCGGCAACCGCCGGACGCGCCGCGCGGGCCGGCAGGTCCTCGTCAACAACATCGCCATCGTCGGCGCTTTCCTCTTCGTCAGCGCCGTGGTTCTCGGCTTCATCGGCTGACGGTTCCATAATTCAGCTTATGCGATTGCGGGCTGCGGCCGTCAGAGGCTCTGCGGCGCGATGAACTGGTAGTAGGCCCAGACGAGCGCGATCACGGCGACGACGAGAAGCCAGACCAGCCCCTTGCCCGGTCCGGGCGCGCCGGGCTTCTTCTCCTGCTTCGGCTTGCGGCGTTCGAACTTCACAACATTGTCGTCGCTCAAGGCATCCTCCGTGACGTGCGATCCGATGCACGGTTTAGCGGCGGTCGCACCGGATCGGCAAGCGCCCGGGAGAAAATCCCTCGCAGGATCGCGTCCGGCCGTCGGCGCGGCCTGCGCAGCAGGAGGCCCTATCGGGCGGCGCCGAACTGTGCGATAGGCCGGTGACGAAACGCCGGTCCGTCCCCATGTACATCGCAGAAATCCTTGCCCTTTGCGCCGCCGTCTGCATCGCCATGAGCGGCATGCTCGTCAGCGAATTGCAGGGGCGCCTGCCGCTCCTCGATCTGGCACGCCTGCAGATGATCGCCGCCTTCCTCATGACGGCCGCCGCCTCGCTGGCCGTCGGCGGCTGGCATACGGTGGCGCCCTGGCAGTTCGGCTATCTGGCCGCCTCCAGCCTCTTCGGCATCATCATCGCCAGCACCACCTATTTCGCCGCGATCTATGCCGCAGGGCCCCGAACCACCGCCCTCCTCTTCTCGCTCGCCTCGCCTTTCGCCGTCGTGCTCGGCTATCTCTTTCTCGGCGAGACGCTGACGGGCCGGCAGGGTATCGGCATCGCCTGCGTGCTTGCGGGCATCGTGCTGGCTGTCGGCCGGCGCCCGGCCTTTAAGGCGGGACACGGGGAGCGTGTCTCCCGGCTCGGGATCGGGCTCGGCGTCGTCACGGCGATCGGCCAGGCGATGGGCAGCCTTGCCGCACGACCGGCCATGGCGAGCGGCGTGGAGCCGTTCACCGCGATGGCCGTGCGCTCCGGCATCGCGGCCGCCTTCTTCCTCGTGCTGATGCTGGTGCCGCATCCGGCGCTGAAGCCGGCACCGCAGATCGCGCGGCGCTCGCTCGGCCTTGCCGTCGGCTCCGCCTTCTTCGGCGTCGGGCTCGGCATGTCGCTGCTGATGGCGGCGCTGGCGCGTGGCAATGTCGGTATCGTCTCGACGTTGTCTTCGATGACGCCTGTTGTCATCCTGCCGATGGTCTGGGCGCGCACCGGCGTCATTCCGCCGGCGCTCGCCTGGATCGGTGCGGGGCTGGCCGTCGCCGGCACGGGCCTCATCAGCCTCTAGGGATCACGTCCGGCCGAGGTCGAGGAGATAGGTGTTTTCCGCGCGGGACTGCGCATAGTCCTCGGGGCGGATTTCGGCGAAGAGCAGAATCTCGCCTTCGGCGGGGGCTTCGGAGAGCAGTGTGCCGTCCGGCGCGGCGATGCGCGAAAGGCCGGCATAGGTGAAATTGTCGTCGGCGCCGCAATGGTTGACGTAGGCGACGAAGACCTGGTTCTCGAAGGCGCGCACCTTTATCATGTGATTGGCGATGAAGCTGCCGGAAGCGCCCTTCGGCAGGGCCGTCGGCACGACGACGAGGTCGGCGCCGGCAAGCGCAAGGCGCCGTACGTTCTCCGGGAATTCCACGTCGTAGCAGATCAGCAGGCCGAGCCGGATGCCGCCAAGGTCCACCATAACCGAATCCGGGACGGCGGGCTTGAAGGCGGCGCGCTCGTAGTCGCCGTAGAGATGGGACTTGCGGTAGACGGCATTGGTGCCGATGCCGTCGGTGAAAAGCGCGCTGTTGTAGGTCGTGGAGCCCTCCCGCTCGGCAAAGCCGGCGACGATGGCGATGCCGTTTTCCCGCGCGATGGCGCTGAGGCGCCCGGCCACAGGGCCGCTTGCCGGCGAAGCGAGCCTTTCGAAAGCCGCCCTGCCCGCCCCGTAGCCGGTGACGGCAAGCTCGGGGGCGATCAGCAGCGTTGCGCTGCCGGCTGCGGCGTCGGCTGCCGCGGACGCGATCCGCGTAAGGTTGGCCTCGTCGTCGCCGGCTATGGCATGCATCTGGAGGGCGGCGATCCGCATGGCGTTAATCCCTTGACGACATGGCGCCGAGCAGCTTCGGCAGGTCGCCGAAGCGCGCGACGAGGCCGAAGATGGTGGCCGCGATCGCCACGAACAGGATCGTCACCGAGGCCATCGTCGGCGTGTAGCCGTAGCGCAGCGCGTTGAAGATCTTGATCGGCAGCGTTTCCATCGTGAAGCCGATCGTCATGTAGGCGACGATATATTCGTTGAGCGACAGCACGAAGGCGAAGGCGTAGCCGGAGATGAGATAGGGCAGGATCAGCGGCAGGACAACGGTGCGGAAGACCGTGCGGTCGTCGGCGCCCATCGTGGCGGCCGCCTCGACCAGCGAGCGGTCGATGGAGGAGAAGCCGAGCGAGAGCGTGACCAGCGGCAGCGTCACGAAGAAGATGGCGTGGCTGATGACGGCGGTGGCCGGCTGGCCGTAGAAGCCCGTCGCCGCCCAGAAGGTGAGAAGGCCGAGCGCCGTGATGACCGGCGGCAGCGTGAAGGGCGCGATGCCGAGGAGCTGGAAGACGTTCGCCCAGGGCGCATGCCGCCGCCACAGGAACCAGGAAAGCGGCAGCGCGATGAGGAGCGCCAGCGCCGCCGACAGGGCCGCAAGCGTAATGGAGGCGAAAAGCGCGCTCCGCCATTCCGGATTGGCGAAGATCTCGCCGTACCAGCCAAGCGAAAAGCCCTTCGGGGGGAAGGCGAGGTCCTGCTTGGCATTGACCGAGACGCCCGCCACCACGACGATCGGCAGGGCGAGGAAGAGGCCGACGAGGCCGAAATAGAGCCGTTGCAGGAGCATGTTCATGCGGCTTCCCCCTTGCGCCCGGCATAGACGGTGAGCGCGACGAGGCCGAGCGTGACGAGCACGAGGAAGACGGCCATCGCCGCGGCGAACGGCATGTTCGACTGGTAGATCGCCTGGTCGGTGATGAGGACGGAGAGCGTCCAGTGCTGCGGCCGGCCGAGGATCTGCGGCAGGAGGTAGGAGCCGAGCGCGAAGATGAAGACCATGATCAGCGTTGCGACGACGGTGTTCCTCAGCGCCGGCACGACGACGGTGAAGAAGGCCTTGACCGGCGAGGCGCCGAGCGTGCGCGCGGCCTCCGTCAGCGTCGGGTCGAGCCGGACGAGCGCGGGATAGAGGACGAGCACGGTATAGGGCAGCGCCTGGTAGACCATGGCGGTCAGCACCGCGCCGAAGCTCGGGTTGAGCGCCACGGGCTGGCTCATGACGCCGAGCATGACGAGGAGGTTGGTGATGCCTGCCGTGCGCGAGAAGAGCGTCGACCAGGCAAAGCCGATGATGACCTCCGACAGCGACAGGACCGAGAGCAGCGCGACCAGCCAGAGCACCTGCGTCCTGCGCTTCGTGCGCGAGAGGAGATAGGTGAAGGGCAAGGCGATGACGACGCAGCATATCGCGACCGCGACGGCGAGGAAGAGGGAGAAGCCGAGCACCTTGCCGAAGAACAGGCTGAGGAAGCGGGCATAGTTGTCGAAGACGAAATCCGGCGAATAGAAGCCGGCCGGATCGCGCCGGAAGAAGGAGACGGCGATCATCGTGGCGAAGGGCACGACGAAGAAGACGATCAGCATGCCGGCCGGAAAGGCGAGCGGCGCGTAGTCCGACAGCTTCTGCGGGGCCTCGCGCCTCATGACTTCAGCACCACGCAATCGGCAGGATCGAGCCTGATGCCGACGCTCTGGCCGATGGAAACCTCCGGCCGGGCATTCGGCATGGAGACGGCGACGATCTGCTTGCCGCCCGCCTCCACGAAGGTCTCGATCGTGCCGCCGAGGTCGCGGACGAAGGTGACGGTGCCGGTGATTGGCGCATTGCCGGGCGCGGTGAGGTGCACGTCCTCCGGGCGCACCGAGACGATGCCGGCGGCAAGGCCGGGCGGGACGGAAAGGCCGGGGATCGATGCGCCGAGCACGCTCGCGCCCGCGCTGTCCGCCTTGAAATCGATGAGGTTCGTCATGCCGATGAAATCGGCGACGAAGGTGTCGGCCGGGCGGCGGTAGATGTCGACCGGCGGGGCGGCCTGGCGGATCTCGCCGCCGTTCATCACGACGACCGTGTCGGCCATGGTCATCGCCTCGCGCTGGTCGTGGGTGACGACGATGGTGGTAATGCCGAGGCGCTGCTGGAGCTGGCGCAGCTCCACCTGCATCGCCTCGCGCAGCTTCGCGTCGAGCGCGGAGAGCGGTTCGTCGAGCAGGAAGAGTTTCGGCGATATGGCGAGCGCGCGGGCGATGGCGACGCGCTGGCGCTGGCCGCCGGAGAGCTTTGCGACCGGCCGGTCGGCATAGCCGGAAAGGTGGATCATCGACAGGAGCTCGTCGACGCGCTTCTTCTGCTCGTCCCTGCCCGCGCCGCGGATGCGCAGCGAATAGGCGATGTTCTCGCCGACCGTCAGGTGCGGGAAGAGCGCCAGCGACTGGAAGACCATGCCGAGGTCGCGCTTGTGCGTCGGGACGTTGGTGATGTCCTTGCCGTCGAGGTGGATTTCGCCTTCCGTCGGAAGATCGAGGCCGGCGACCATGCGCATCAGCGTGGTCTTGCCGCAGCCGGAGGGGCCGAGGAGGCACACGAAGGTGCCGTGCGGCACGGTGAGCGCCACGTTCCTGACGGCCGTGAACGTGCCGAATTGCTTGGTGACGTTCTGAAGGGTCAGTCCGGACATCGGGTCTCCGCTCGAGCCTTGGTTTCTGGCGCCCGGCCGCTCTTTCTTGGAACGGCCGGGCGGAAGGGCTACGCCGTCAGCCGGCGATCATCTCCGTCCACTTCTGGTTCAGCCAGTCGGCCTTGGAGGTGTAGAGGTCGTAGCGCGGGATGATCGGCTCGATGTCGGAAGAGGCCGCGGCGAACTCCTCGGCCGAAAGGTCGAGCAGGTCGCGCTTGACGGTCGGCGCGGTGCCGACCTTGCGCGACAGCGTCGCCTGGATGGCCGGCTGGCACATGTAGTTGATGAAGGCATGCGCCTCTTCCGTCTTGCTCGACGCGCGCGAGAGCGCCCAGCAGCCGGAATCCATGATGCCGCCTTCCTTCGGGAAGGTGGAGCGCACCGGCTGGCCGTCCTTGGCCGCAAGGCCCGTCACGTCGTGGTAGTACTGGCCCATCGGGATTTCGCCGGACTTCAGCGACTGCTCGAACTGCGCCTCGTCGCGATACCACAGGCGCACGTTCGGCTTGACCTCGGCGAGCTTCTCGAAGGCCTTGAGGAGGCCTTCCTCGGTGTCGAGCGCGTTGGTACCGCCGAAATGGGTCTTGGCTGTCACTTCCAGCAGGAAGGAGTTGGAGACGAGGGCGAGGAGGCCCAGCTTGTCGGCATTCGCCGGGTCCCAGAGCGCGGCCCACGAGGTCGGCGGCTCCTTGTAGACGTCAGTGTTGGTGACGAGCGTGATGTACCAGGCGACGGCGCCGATGCCGGCGACGCGGCCGTCCGGATACTTGTTGACGAAATGGTCGATGAGGTTGGAGCCGTTCGGGATCTTGCCCATGTCGAGCGGCGCCCAGAGCTCGGTCGACTGGCCCTTCAGCATGGCGACCTGCGACATCATGGAGACGTCGGCCGGCGCCTGGCCGGCCTTGGCGGCCTGCTCGAGCTGGACCAGCCATGCCTCGCCCGTCGGCTCGGCGACGGATTCCACGGCGATGCCGGTCGCCTTGGTGAAATCCTCGAAGATGTTCTTGTCGAAGGAATCCTTGAAGTAGCCGCCGTAGACGCCGACCTTCAGCGACTTGTCCTGTGCGCGCAGGACGGCGGGCATGGCGAGCAGCGATGCGCCGGCAACGCCGGCGCCGAGCACGGCGCGGCGGCTGAGAGTGGTCTTGAGGATGTCACCCATCGTCGTTTTCTCCTGTTTGTCGGCCGGTCGATCCGGCCTTTTCGTTCCCTTGTCGTCTATTCTACGTCAGGCCGTCCGGGCCACGGAAGGGCTGAATACCATGAGGCTCAGAATTTCGAAGAGCACCTGCGCGCCGGCCTGGGCGGTGTTTGTGGTCGCATCGTATTGCGGGGCGACCTCCACGACGTCGCCGCCGACCAGGTTGACGCCCTTGAGGCCACGGACGAGCTCCAGCACCTCGCGGGTGGTGAGGCCGCCGATCTCCGGCGTGCCGGTGCCGGGCGCGAAGCTCGGGTCGAGGCTGTCGATGTCGAAGGAAAGATAGGTCGGCCCGTCGCCGACGATGGCCTTTGCCTTCTCGATGATCGCCGGAATGCCGAGGCCGGGGATTTCCTCGGCATGGATGACGGTCATGCCGGACTCGTAGGAGAACTCCCACAGATATTCGGAGGAGCCGCGGATGCCGATCTGGATCGTACGGGCGGGATCGAGCACGCCGTCCAGCACCGCGTTGCGGAACGGGCCGCCGTGGTGGAACTTTGTCTGGTCGAACATGCCGCCCGTGTCGCAATGGGCGTCGATATGGATCATGCCGACCGGCTGTTTCCTGCCGACCGCCTTCATGATCGGGTGGGTGATCGAGTGGTCGCCGCCGACGGCGAGCGGGATCACGCCCGCATCGACGATCTGGTTGAAGCGCTTCTCGATGTCGTCGTGGCTGAGCTCCAGCCGGTAGCGGCTCTGGAACGGCACGTCGCCGATATCCGCCACGCGCAGCTCCTGCACCGGCGCGCAGCCGAGGACATGGTTGTAGGGGCCGATGCGCTCGATGGAGCGCAGGGCCCGCGGCCCGAAGCGCGAGCCCGGCCGGTTGGTGACGCCGAGGTCCATCGGAACGCCGGTGATGGCGACCTGGAGATTGCCGAAGTCCGGGTTCTCCGCCTCGACCGGCATGTGCGGGGCGGACAGGAAGGTCGGCACGCCGGCATAGGGCGCAAGGCGCGTGCCGTTCTTCGTAAAGATCTTGTCGGCGACCTTGCGGAAGGCGGGGTCGAACATCTCGCCGCCATGGCTCCCGCCATACTTCGCCTTCAGTTCGTCGAGCTTGCTGCCGCCCATGGGAATACCTCGCCTGTGAAAAGCGGGCAGGCCGGGGCCGGCGAAAAGCATCTCGATGTGTTCCCCGGGGCCTTGCCCTCGTTTTTCACAGTATCGGTGCAAACCGTCTGGAAAAGCAATTCACATTGTTATAGCAGTTGGCGTGAGAAAAACTCACATAAGGCTTCCTCCCTTGTCCTCCCGCCTGCCGCCGCTCAATCCGCTCCGGGCCTTCGAGGCGACGGCCCGCCGCGGCGCGGTCTCGGCCGCCGCGCGCGAGCTGAACGTCACGCACGGCGCGGTGAGCCACCAGATCCGGGCGCTGGAGGAATCGCTCGGCACGGCGCTGTTCGAGCGCGGCGGCAAGAGGCTGAAGCTGACGCCGCAGGGCGCGCTGCTGCTGCCGGCCGTCACCAATGCCTTCGGCGAGATCGCGGCGGCGACGGCCTTGATGAAGCAGCCGGAGACGCACGGCGACCTTACCGTCGCCTGCGTGCCCGCCCTGCTCTCGCTCTGGCTGATCCCGCGGCTCAACACCTTCACCGACCAGTTCCCGGGCGTGCGCGTCACGCTGATCGCCTCCAACGATCCGGGCAACCTGCGTTCGCTCGACACCGATGTCGGCGTGCTCTACGGCGACGGCAACTGGCCGGATTGCTGGACGCGGCTGTGGTCGAACCTCGCGCTGTTCCCGGTCGCAAGCCCCACCCTTCTCAACAGCCGGCCGCTGCGCTCGGTGCGCGACCTTTCCGACCATACGCTTTTCCACGGCGACGACGGGCGCGAATGGAACACCTGGCTTTCGGCGGCCGACGCCGTGGGGCTGGTGAACGGCCGCCAGCACTTCATGAGCGACGCCCGCCTTTCCACCGAGGCGGCGCTGCACGGCCAGGGCATCGCGCTCGGCGACACGATCACCGCCAGCAACCTGATCGCCCGCGGCGACCTCGTCGTGCCCTTCGACCTCACGGTGCCGGCGAACGACGCCTTCTACGTCGCCTGCCGGCAGTCCGCGCGGCAGGCGCCTATCGTGAAAGTGTTCATCGACTGGCTGTTCGCCTCGCTGGAACAGAGTCTCCCCGAGCCGCAGGCTTCTGCCCGCCTCGTCCTTCGCGGGCGTGCCGGGCGCGCCGCCGAACCGCCCCGTCCCCTGTCCGCGCCGGCCAGGCGCCGCGCCGACCCACCGCGCAAGACCCGCGCCTGACACCCACGGAAACGACCATGCCCCGCTTCAATCCGCTCGTCGAAACCCTCGCCGCCCCGCCCATCCCCGCCGTCTTCGCCTGGGGCCGGGCCTATGACGGGCGCTCGGGGCCGATGATCGACCTTTCGCAGGCCGTGCCCGGCTATCCGCCGCATCCCGAGATGCTGCGCCTGCTCGGCGAATGCGCCGCCTCCCGCGCCTATACCGGCTATGGCCCCATCGAGGGCGAGGACGCGCTGCGCGCGGCCTATGCGGCGCATCTCGCCGAGGTCTACGGCGCGCCGCTCGCCGCCGGCAACACGCATATCACGTCCGGCTGCAACCAGGCCTTCATCTGTGCTGCCATGGCGGTGGCCGGGGCGGGCGATGCCGTGCTGATGACCGATCCCTATTACTTCAACCAGGAAACGACGCTCGCCATGCTCGGCATCCGCACGCGGTTTGCCGCCTGCGACCCTGAGAACGGCTTCCTGCCCGATCTGGACGCACTCGCCGCCGCGATCGCGGCGGATGTGCGGGCGCTCGCCCTCGTCTCGCCGAACAATCCGACCGGCGCCGTCTACCCGCCGGACCTGCTGGCGGCGATCTACGATCTGTGCGCGGCGCGGGGCATCTGGCTGATCCTCGACGAGACCTATCGCGACTTCCTGCCGGAAGGCGCCGGCCGGCCGCACGACCTCTTCGCCCGCAAAGGCTGGGAGAAGACGCTGATCGGTCTCTACAGCTTCTCGAAGTCCTTCTGCATTCCCGGCCACCGCCTCGGCGCGATCACGGCGGGCGCCGCCGTGGTGGAGCAGATCGCCAAGATCATGGACAACCTGCAGATATGCCCGCCGCGTTCCGCGCAGGCCGCCGTCGCCGCCGCCCTGCCGCTGCTTTCCGGCTGGCGCGAGGAGAACCGCCGCGAGATCGCCCGCCGCGTCACGGCCCTCAACGAGACGATGGCCGGCGTACCGGACTGGCGGATCGCCGCGGTCGGCGCCTATTTCGCCTTCATCGGCCATCCCTATGGCGAAAGGTCCTCGGCCTTCGTCGCGGAAAAGCTGGCGAAGGAGGCGGGCGTGCTCTGCCTGCCGGGCAGCTATTTCGGCGCCGGACAGGAAGGTTATCTCCGCTTCGCCTTCGCCAATGCCGATGTCTCCACCATCGGCCTCCTGAAGGACCGGCTGAACGGTTTTAAAACGGCTTGACCTTCCCACGGGGGAAGGGTTCAGCCTGCGCCAACCTATCAGGAGACCTTGCATGACGGACCAGAACACCCTCGCCTTCACCGTTGCGGACATGACCTGCGGCCATTGCGTCAAGGCGATCACCGGGGCGGTGCTTGTCGCCTATCCCGCCGCCCGGGTCGAGATCGACCTGCCGGCAAAGCGCGTGCTCGTCGAAAATGCCGGCGACCGGGCGGCCGTCGCCGCCGTGATCGAGGCCGAAGGCTATTCGCCGGCCGATGCCTGAAAGGGCTTGACCTTGACATGATGGGAAGGTGCACGCTCTATCCGACAAGGATGAAAGGTGCACCATGCTCGCCACCCCGCAAGACCGGCAGACGATAAAGCTCTCCATCGAGGACATGACCTGCGCCTCCTGCGTGCGACGGGTCGAAAAGGCGATAAGCAAGGTGCCGGGCGTTGCCGGCGCGGCCGTCAACCTGGCGACCGAGCGGGCGGATGTCGCCTTTGCCGGCGTGCCGGATGTTCCGGCGGTCGTCGCCGCGGTGCGCGATGCCGGCTACGGCGTTTCGCAGGAGGTGCTGGAATTTCCCGTCGAGGGCATGACCTGCGCCTCCTGCATCGGCCGGGTCGAGAAGGCGCTGAAGGCCGTTCCCGGCGTTCTCGACGCCACGGCGAACCTTGCGCAGGAGCGCGCCCGCGTGCGCTTCCTCAAGGGCGCCGCCAGTTTCGACGATTTCGCCGCCGCCGTCGAGCGCACTGGCTACAAGGCCATCCGCGAGACGGCAGCCGCGCCCGAAGAGGACCGCCGCGCCGCCGAGGCGAAGAGGCTCCGGCGCGATCTCGTCATCGCGGCAATCCTCACGGCACCGCTCTTCGTCATGGAGATGGGCGCGCACGCCTTTCCCGCCTTCGGCCACTACATCCACGAAACGCTCGGCATGCAGGAAAGCCGCATCCTCCAGTTTGCGCTGGCGACGCTGGTGCTGGCGGGGCCGGGCCTGCGCTTCTTCCGCAAGGGCATTCCGGGTCTCCTGCGCCTTGCGCCGGACATGAACGCGCTGGTCGTTCTCGGCACCCTCGCCGCCTGGGGCTTTTCGACGGTCGCGACCTTCGCGCCCGGCCTTCTGCCGGGCGGCGCGGCCAACGTCTATTTCGAGGCGGCGGCGGTCATCGTCACGCTCATCCTCGCCGGCCGCTATCTGGAGGCGCGGGCCAAGGGCCGCACGGGCGAGGCGATCCGCCATCTTGCCGGCCTCAACGCCCGCTCCGCCCGCGTGCTGCGCGATGGCAAGGCGCAGGACGTGCCGCTGGAAGGCGTCGTTGCCGGCGATATCGTGCTGGTGCGGCCGGGCGAGAAGGTGCCGGTCGACGGCGAGGTCACCGAAGGCGCCTCCTATGTCGACGAATCCATGATCACCGGCGAGCCCATGCCCGTCTCGCGACAGCCGGGCGACAGGGTGACGGGCGGAACGGTCAACACGACCGGTTCGCTCACCTTCCGCGCCACGCGGGTCGGCGCCGATACGGTGCTCTCGCAGATCATCCGCATGGTCGAGGATGCGCAGGCGGCCAAGCTGCCGATCCAGGCGCTGGTCGACCGCGTCACGCAATGGTTCGTGCCGGCGATCATCGCGGTCGCGCTCCTGACCTTCGGCCTCTGGCTGGCGCTCGGCCCCTCCCCCGCCCTCGCCCATGCGCTGGTCAATGCCGTCGCCGTGCTCATCATCGCCTGCCCCTGCGCCATGGGGCTTGCGACGCCCACTTCCATCATCACCGGCACGGGCCGGGCGGCCGAGCTCGGCGTGCTCTTCCGCCAGGGCACGGCGCTCCAGACGCTGGAGGCGACCGACATCGTCGCCGTCGACAAGACAGGCACGCTCACCCTCGGCCGCCCCACGCTGACCGAGATCGTGCCGGCCGAAGGCTTTTCGCGGGACGAGGTGCTGGCACTTGTCGCCGCCGCCGAAGGCCATTCCGAGCACCCCATCGCCGCCGCCATCCAGGCCGCCGCGACGGAGGAAGGCCTCGACCTTGCATCCGTCTCCGGCTTCACGGCCATTTCCGGCGAGGGCATCGCCGCCGAGGTCGGTGGCCGCAAGGTGGAGGCCGGCTCGGCGGGTTTCATCGCAGGCAAGGGCCTCGATGTCTCGGCCTTTGCCGTGCGCGCCGCGGCACTTGCCGCCGAGGGTGCCTCGCCGCTCTATGCCGCCGTGGACGGGAGGCTCGCGGCGCTCTTCGCCGTCACCGATCCGGTCAAGCCGACGAGCCGGCAGGCGGTCGCTGCGCTGAAGGCGCTCGGCGTCGAGGTGGCGATGATCACCGGCGACAACCGCCGCACCGCCGAGGCCGTCGCGGAAAGCCTCGGGATCGGCCGGGTGATCGCGGAGGTGCTGCCGGAGGGCAAGGTGGCCGCGGTACGCGACCTTGCGGCCGGCGGCGCCAAGAAGGTCGCCTTCGTCGGCGACGGCATCAACGACGCGCCGGCGCTCGCCGCCGCCGATACGGGCGTCGCCATCGGCACGGGCACGGATGTCGCCATCGAGAGCGCCGATGTGGTGCTGATGGCCGGCGACATGCGGGGCGTCGCCACCGGCATTGCGCTTTCGAGGGCGACCATGCGCAACATCCGCCAGAACCTCTTCTGGGCCTTCGGCTACAATGTCGCGCTGGTGCCCGTCGCCGCGGGGCTCTTCTATCCCGCCTTCGGCCTGCAGCTCTCGCCGGCGCTCGCGGCCGGCGCCATGGCGCTATCCAGCGTCTTCGTCGTGTCGAATGCGCTCAGGCTGAAGCGCTTTCGAGCGCCATTTAAGAGGGACCGGCCATGAATATCGGTGAAGCGGCATCGGAGACGGGCGTTTCCGCCAAGATGATCCGGCACTATGAGGAGATCGGCCTTATCCGCCCGGCCGGCCGCACGGGCGCGGGCTACCGTATCTACGGGCCGAAGGACCTTTCGACGCTTTCCTTCATCCGCCGGGCGCGCGATCTTGGGTTCTCCATCGCCCAGATCCGCGACCTGCTCGCGCTCTGGCAGGACCGCGCCCGCGCCTCGGCGGACGTCAAGCGCATCGCCAGCGCGCATGTCGAGGAGATGAAGGCGAAGATGCGGCTCCTCGAGGACATGGTGCGGACGCTGGAGCACCTCTCCGCCCATTGCCACGGCGACGACCGGCCCGACTGCCCCATCCTCGAAGAGCTTGCCGGCGGCGGGCCGGAATGCTGCGCTTGACCTTCGCCGCCGGCCGGCTAGCATCCCGGGCCAAAAGGCGGAGCGCGCCGCGGGCGACCGCCCGGGAACGACAACAGGGAGACGGGAATGCTCGACAAGCGCAAGTTCTATATCGACGGCCAATGGGTCGACCCGCTGAAGCCGCACGACCTTCCCGTGCTCAATCCGGCGACGGAAAAGCCGATCGCCGTCATTTCCATGGGCACCGCCGCCGATATCGACCGCGCCGTCGCGGCCGCCAAGAAGGCCTTTGCCACCTATAGCCGCACCAGCGTGGAGGAGCGCATCGCGCTCCTCGAAAAGCTGCTTTCCATCTACAAGCGCCGCTATGACGAGATGGCCCGCACCATCACGCAGGAGCTCGGCGCGCCGATCACCATGAGCACCGAGCAGCAGGCCGATGTCGGCGTCGGCCACCTGCAGGGCTTCATCGACGCGCTGAAGCGCCTGAAAAGCCGCGAGGTGCTGCCGAACGGCGACGTGGTGCGCCGCGAGCCCATCGGCGTGTGCGGCCTCATCACGCCGTGGAACTGGCCGATCAACCAGATCGCGCTGAAGGTGGTGCCGGCACTCGCGACGGGCTGCACCTGCATTCTGAAACCTTCCGAATTCACCCCGCTCAACGCCATGCTCTATGCCGAGATGGTCGACGAGGCGGGCTTCCCGGCAGGTACCTTCAACCTCGTCAACGGCGACGGCGTGGAATGCGGCGCGGCCCTCTCGCGCCACAGGGACGTCGACATGATGTCCTTCACCGGCTCGACGCGCGCGGGTATCGCCGTCAGCAAGGATGCGGCCGACACGGTCAAGCGCGTGACGCTGGAGCTCGGCGGCAAGTCGCCCAACCTCGTCTTCGCCGACGCGGACCTTCAGGACCGCGTCGCGGGCACGATCCGCGAATGCTTCAACAATTCCGGCCAGTCCTGCGACGCGCCGACGCGCATGCTCGTCGAGCGCTCCGCCTACGACACGGTGCTGGAGATCGCCGAGCGCACCGGCAAGGAAGCCAGGGTCGGCAATCCGGAAGAGGAAGGCGAGCATATCGGCCCGCTCGTCTCGCATATCCAGTTCGGCCGCGTGCAGGCGCTGATCGAGGCGGGCCTTGCCGAAGGCGCGCGCCTTCTCGTCGGCGGGCCGGGCAAGCCGGAGGGCTTCGAGACGGGCTATTTCGTCAAGCCGACGATCTTCGCCGACGTCAGCAACGACATGCGCATCGCCCGCGAGGAGGTGTTCGGCCCGGTCCTGTCGATCATCCCCTTCGATACGGAAGAGGAAGCGATCGCCATTGCCAACGACACGGCCTACGGCCTTGCCGCCTATGTGCAGACGGGCGATCCGGAGCGTGCCGAGCGCGTCGCCGCCCGTCTTCGTGCCGGCATGGTGCACATCAACGGCGGCCCGCACCGCTACGGCAGCCCCTTCGGCGGCTTCAAGCAGTCCGGCAACGGCCGTGAGGGCGGCATTTTCGGGCTGGAGGATTTCCTGGAGGTCAAGACGGTCCACCGGCCGGATGCGGCCTGAGGGAAGACACCTTCCCAAATCCCTCCCCACAAGGGGGAGGGACTTACGATGCGGCACCCTCGGTGGGGAATTTTGAGGGAAAAAGGGTGTTGCCTGCCGGCAGAGAGGGTCTTCTCACGCAAAGTTTTCCTTCGAATCCCCCTCGCCTATCTGGCTGAAACCGATCCGGTCTGATAGCTCGCTCGCATATCCGCTATCTGGACCCGCTGCCTTGTCTTCCATCGCTTCCTCGCCGCAGGCCCGCCTTGCGCTCATTGCCCTCCTGGCCGGCGGCGTTGCCATTGGCGGCTCGCCGATCTTCGTGCGGTTTTCCGAGGTGGGGCCGATGGCGACGGCCTTCTGGCGCGTCGCGCTCGCGCTGTTGCCGTTCTTCATCGCTTCGCGGGCGATCAGGCAGGGGGACAAGACGCCGTCCGGCATGCGGGATTATCTCATCCTGCTGCTGCCCGGCGTTTTCCTTGCCGCCGACCTTGCCGCCTGGCACCAGGCGCTGCACATGACATCCGTTGCCAATGCGACGCTGCTGACCAACCTTGCGCCGATCTTCGTGACGCTCGGCTCGTGGCTGCTCTTCCGCACGCGCATCACGCCTGTCTTTCTTGCGGGGCTGGCGCTGGCGCTGGCCGGCGTCATCGTTTTGAAGGGCGGGCCGACGACGGCCATCGGCGGCGGGCAACTGGCGGGCGATGCGACGGCCATCGTCGCGGCGATCTTCTATGCCTGCTACATGCTGGCGCTCGGCCATGTCCGCTCACGCTTCTCCACGCTGCGCATCATGGTCTGGACGACCTTTTCCGCGATGGTCTGCATCCTGCCGCTCGCCCTTGCCGTGGAAAGCCAGCTGATGCCGGTCACGCTCTTCGGCTGGGCCATGGTGATCGGCCTTGCCTTCATCAGCCATGTCGGCGGCCAGGGCCTCGTCACCTATGCGCTGGCCTATCTGCCGACGGCCTTCTCCTCGCTGACGCTGCTGCTCCAGCCGGTCATCGCCGCCATCCTCGCCTGGATCCTGTTGGCCGAGCCCGTCGGTCCGTTGCAGGCAGTCGGCGGCGTCATCGTGCTTTTCGGCATTCTCGTCGCGCGCAGGGGCTGAACTCATGTCCGGTATCGCCGTTTCGCCGCACCATGTTTCCGGCTCCGCCCGCCTCGGCGTGCTCCTGATGCTGCTCGGCATGCTGATGTTCTCGCTGAACGACGTGCTCGGCAAATGGCTGGTCTCGACCTATTCGGTCGGCCAGCTCATGCTCGTGCGCAGCATTGCCGCGCTCCTGGTGCTGGCGCCTTTCTTCTGGCGCGTCGGCTGGCGCCGGCTCGTCGAGGTGGACCGGCCGAGGCTGCACCTGCTGCGCTCAGTGCTCTTCGCCTTCGAAGCCTCGGGCTTCTATTTCGCCGTCGCCTACATGCCGCTTGCCGATGCCATGACCTACTGGCTCGCCGCGCCGATCTATGTCGCCGCGCTCTCGCCGTTCCTGCTCGGGGAGAAGGTCGGCTGGCGGCGCTGGAGCGCCATCGTCGTTGGCTTCGTCGGCGTGCTTATTGCGTTGTCGCCGTCGAAGGACACGTTCACGCTGCCCGCGCTCATCGCGCTTGCCGGAAGCCTCGCCTTCGGCCTTGCCATGGTGCTGGGCCGCACGCTGCGCGCGGCGCCCGACACCACGCTCGTCTTCTGGCAGGTGGCGGGCGCCGCCGTCTTTTCCGGTGTGTGGTGCCTTGCGGACCCGGCCGGATGGACGCCCGTGCGGCCCGTCGACTACGGGCTTCTCGGCCTCCTCGGCATCGTGGCGATGAGCGCGCACATGCTGGTCAACCGCTCGCTGAAGCTGGCGGATGCCGCGACCGTCGTGCCGCTGCAATATACGCTGCTGCTCTGGGCGGTGATCTTCGGCTGGATCTTCTTCGGCGATGCGCCGCGTTCGGCCATGCTCGTCGGCGCCGGCTTCATCGTCGCCTCCGGCCTCTTCATCTTCTTCCGCGAGCAGCAGCTGAAGCGCCGACGCTAGAGCAATTCCAGCAAGAGCGTGCAGCAGCTTTGCGCCCGCAGTTGCGTGAAGCTTTAGAAGGTCGGCGGCGTGTTGATCCAGATCAGCACCGTCTCGCCGTCGTGGCGGTTGCGCCAGGCGTGGCGGCGGGCGCTTTCGAAATAGAGGCTGTCGCCGGGGCCGAGGTCGTGGAACTCGTGGCCATCGAGCACGATCTCCACCTGCCCCGAAAGCACATGCACGAACTCCTCGCCCTCGTGCCGGTAGGCGCCGTCCGAGGAGGCGCCGGGCGCGAGGACGAAGCGGTGGCAGTCCATCATGTTGCGCCCGTCGGCCAGCACCTGGACGGTGACGCCCGGCGAGGTTTCCGGCCAGAGCTTCCATTCCCCGGCGCGCACGACGGAGCGCTCGGCCGCCTCTTCCTCGCCCGAAAGCTTCGAGACGGTCGTGCCGTAATAGTCGGCAAGGTCGTGCAGCACGCGGAAGGTGACGCCCTGCGAGGTGCGCTCGAAGGTGGAGAGCACGGAGGTGGCGATGCCGATGTCGCCGGCCACCTGCTCCAGCGTCCTGCCGGCGGCATGGCGCAGGCTGCGGAGCTTGCGGCCGACGCCCTGCGGGGCGTCGCCCTCCGGCGGGGCGGTTTCGCCGGCCGGCTCCTCGGCCTCCAGCGCCTCGCGGATGGCGGCGGGGTTGAGGCCGCGTTCGGTGCGATACCAGGCGATGCGCTTCAGCCGCGCGACGTCCTCGGCGCTGTACTGGCGATGGCCCGTTTCCGAGCGGCCGGGCACGACGAGGCCTTGCGTTTCCCACAGGCGCAGCGTCGAGGCCGAGACGCCCGCCAGCCGCGCGGCCTCCGCCACCTTGTATTGAACGGGTCCGCTCGCACCCATCATGCCAAATCCCCGATTCTGTCGTATCGTCCGCTTATAGCACCTCTTGCGGAGTGCGGCGGGATATCAAAATCCCCATTGCATTCTTGCAGAAAAAATGTAGGACTTCCACTCAAGTCTTGCAGAAAAAATGCAAGCTATTCGATAGAGCCCTCCAGATCCAGGATAGCGCCATGACCGCAACGCCTCTGACAGACCGCAAGAACGCCGCGATTTCCCGCGGTGTCGGCATGACCACGCAGATCTACGCCGACCGGGCGGAGAA
>Ga0222423_1000029_pt1 | contig 191654 bp, 154 predicted proteins | sample 3A0metagenome_FD_182472 | JGI IMG/M metagenome (GOLD analysis project Ga0222423, IMG submission 182472) | Enriched microbial communities from leaf-cutter ant dump, University of Wisconsin, Madison, United States - 3A0 (version 2) | ecosystem: Environmental > Terrestrial > Nest > Insects nest >...
GTAAATACCTCAAAAGTTTTAGTATATCCGAAATGGAACATAAAGCTAAAGGATGTAACAGAGAAGTTTGATACTACAAAAGTCGAACAGGTACAACTTTTAGGTGGATACAGAACCTTTATTTCAGCTATTAACTCAAAAGGAATAAAAACCTTTTGGTTTCATGACAAGTACTCTTCTTTCGAGGAGTAAGAACCGCTGGGAATTGCAGGGAAAGGAGAAGGAGATGACCTTCGGGCTGAACAGGATCAACTTCGGGGCCAGGGCTTACAATCCGACGATTCTGACCCTATGGCTACAGCGAGAGAATGGGTCTCAACCTATAACTACGTTCAAAATAATCCTGTTAGCCGTATTGACCCCGATGGTGCATTTGATGATTATGCAATGCGGGATGATGGTAGAGTTGATCTGATACAGAGAACAGACGACAAGTTTGACCGCTTAACCGCATCTAATGGGAATGAAATAAAGGTAAATAAGGTTAAACCCACGGACGGAACCATAATTTCCCAACTCTCGAAAGAGGATTCAGGCGGTTTTAGTATGGGGATTACTACCAATGCGACAGATGCCAGAAATTTGTATAATTTTATGAATGCCAATTCTACTAAAGGTATTAAGTTTAGTTTAACTGGCAGTCTGTAAAATGGGAAAGTTAATTACTCTTTGGCAACATCTCATGAAATAGGAAGTACTAGTTTTGAAAAGATAGGTATCAAGGCAACGAGTTTAATATTTTACATCCATAATCATGATGGTGATTTGAATAATAGTGCTGCTACATATCCATCAAATGATGACAAAAAGATAGTGGATCGCATACTAAGGGGGGCGTTAAAACAAATAGATTTTTGCCTCGTTTTTTTCTTCTGTTAGAAAATGGTGCTATGCGGGAAGTCTATCAAAAAGGTAAGCAAACAGAAAACACTAACTTGAATATTAGAACTGTTAATCTGAAAAATATACAGAGATATGATTACTATAGTAAGAATCGCTAAAACCAGCGTATTAATATTCATTTTGTCGTTACTGGCGTGTTCTTCCGATAAATCACAGAATTATCTTAAAAACACTACAATTCAAAATGTCTTAGATAAATCAATTGACTCTCTTTTAGTAAAAGTGCCAATCCCCAATTATATAACTATTTTTTTTACTGAGTCAAAAGGAAAAACCTACGTCTTTGTAACAGGACTTTTAAATACTGACGACTTCAAAACCAAGTATTATTTTGAAAAAGGTGGTAAGCGTGTATTAATAGGGTATAATAGCTCAAATTTAGAAGAGAGATTTGCAAATAAAAGTTACAAGAAACAGGAGATGTTCTTTAAACATACCGGTGAGGCTGTGGATATTTTCGATGGTAATTCAGTAACATATCAAATAGAAAATGATAATGCCATTAAAAGAATAAATCCTAATACTGAAATATGGGAATTGCAGTTTTCTAATGTTGAACCATTGCCAGAGCCTCCCAAAGATAAATAAAAGCATCCCATAAAACGCCCTCTTCAGAGGGCGTTTTTTATTGAATAGCTTTAAATTTTACGTTACTAGTCATGGCATAGAGGATATGCTGCTAATCCTGTTCAGAAAACCGGGCAATATCATTGAGCCGCTTCATCATGGAGGGGTCTTTTACGAGTTCTTTGTCTTCGGTATCTCCTGGCAGATAGCCTACGGTGGTGTCCAGCCCATCTGCCAGTTTTTTCACTACGTCAATCGTGGGTTTTACCTCATCTCGCTCATATTTGCCAGCAATGGTAAAATATCCCTTACTGGGCTATCAGGGCTAAACCCTATCAAGTTACCGGTAAACTAATCCTCCCAAAGCTGCATGAAACTGAAATATACTACCTTATTTTTTCACCGGAACGCCGGCCGAATGAAAAGAAAAAAGTATCTTGCAAATGCGGTGCTTAGCAAATGCAGAAGGTTCTTTTAAATGGGCAGTAACTTTGATCCCTGGGGCGTGCGTTTAAATGGTACGGGAGTAGTAAATTCCGTTCAGAACCGATGGGAGATACAGGGACATGAAAAGGAAGCTACCTTTAACCTCAACAGAATCAACTTCGGAGCTCGTGTTTACAATCCAACCATTGGGAAATTCGATAGGGTTGATCCCTTAGCTGAACTGGATTTACATCTTTCCTCCTATTCTTACGTAGGCAATAATCCTTTAAAATACGTTGACTTATTCGGAATGAAGAGAAAAAAGGCTAAAGGGGAGGAGGATACTTATATAGAGACGGAGCCTTTTGACGAAGTAGTGATAATAGGTAAAAGAGATCGGTTTAACGAGGCCATGGGCTTTGATGCCTATTACAGGTACTTAGAATATCATAGCAAAGATGAATCATACATTAAGGTTAAACAATCATTCAGAGAAGAAGGGAATATGGCAGCAGGGATGATTGCTGCACCCATAGCGGCAATCGGAGCTGCTGAGTTTGGAGTAGGCGGAGCAATGGCCGCCGGGGTTTCTCGCTTGGGAGCTATCCGTACGCTTTCCATAGGCCGAGCTGCCTTAAGAGCCGCACTTGCCAAAGGCGCGTTTAATCTGGGTGGGCAAGGAATAAGTAATGCTTTAAATAGCAATTTAAGGTTAGATTTGACAGGATTAGGTCTTGACATGATAATGCCAAATCATATTTCTGCACTTGGAGGCTTTGGAGAAATAGGAATAGATTTCAAGAAAATGGAATTTTATGGAGAGTTCAACCCAAATATGAAAGGGGCTTTAAAAACTAGTTTAGGGTATGGTGTTGGTAGTATTGGTGGAAAGTTTCAAAATATAATGACAGCTAATGGGTTTTCTACTGCTATGTCAGCCATGGGTGAAGCTATCTTAAAAGTATATAATTCGGCTGCTAATGCGATGATTGATAAACTTCCAATTAATTCAACAAATGATAAGAAAAGCAATTAATACTATATCACGGTTCTTTGAATTAGATAGAAAAACAACTTCTCTAAAAATACTTGTTTTTTTGATTTTTCTCATGGTAATTCTCTTTTTCTTTTCGAAACAAGAAAGGAGAAAAACTAAATTATTGAATTCTTGTAGTTTTTATACGATAATGCAGCCTAGAAATATGACATCATACAATTATATGAATTATGATTTCTACTATAATGATAGCAGATATTCATCGAGCTCAACCGTAAGTGCTTTAGATTTAGGCTTTTCTTATACTCCGGATATAGCTATGAGTGGTAGATATTGGATCCAAGTATATTGTAAAAATTTTGAGACACACCGTATTCTATGGAAAGTCCCAGTACCTGATACTTTAACTTATATTCCTCCAAAAGGCTGGAAGAAGATACCATATGGTTTAAAAGAAGAATCGGTCTGGTTTAAACGGTGGAGAAAGTAATTTTGATCCGTGGGGAGTACGTTTAAATGGTACGGGAGTTGTAAATTCCGTTCAGAACCGATGGGAATTACAGGGAAAGGAAAAAGAGAGTACCTTTAACCTCAACAGGATTAACTTTGGGGCCAGAGTGTATAATCCGACCATTGGCAGGTGGGATAGGGTGGATCCGATGGCGGAAAAGTATTATGCGTATTCAGCTTATCAATATACATTGAATGATCCTCTCATTTTCCTCCTAAAAAGAATACCTGCAGCACAGAAAGCGTAAACCGTTCATCCTTAGCCGGTTATCTGTGTGTTTAAAATAAAGGGGGGTTGCTACAATTATACCTTTCCCAGGAGAGTAGTCATATAAACAGAAAGCACAAGCAATGCAAAACCGGTCAAAACGGCCAGGACATAGGTTCTCCTTTTCCCGGCGAAATCTTCACCGGTATCCGTGACAGGAATTGCAGATATACTTCGGAGAAGAGCATTTCCTATTACAATTACCGGCAGATAAATCACTGCTGCAGCAAGAACTATTTTTAACCCGGCGTTCGCCCCCAAAAGTACATTCATATCGGGTTTGAAAAACTTCCTGTAAAAATAAAGCGCCAGGCCCAGAAAGGTAAAATAGTAGATTCCGACAACATAGTAAAATTTTGTTTTATATCTTACTTTTTCATTTCCGGATAAATTCCCCATTTGCCTCTTTGTCCATAAATAGGAAAAGTCCCGTATATTCACCAGAATTTCTTTCATATTGTATAATTATTAACGTCCATCCCGACATATCCGTTCCCATTGACGTTTGCCGTTTGGTGCATCTGATCTCCCGGTCCGGGATATCTAAAAGCCAGTTCTTTATCCTAAAAACAAAACAAGCACAACCGCCGGAGTCTTTTTCACCGGGTTGTTTACAAGTTATCGCTGAAATTTGAAGTACCCGAAAATAAAAACACACCCAAAAATAAACACCAAACTCATAAAAAGGAACAGATAAGTGCTCAGAAGTTTCCTTCTGAACACTTTAGGGGTAATCTCATCCTTCAACGGCAGAGGATTCCTGATCAATAAATAATCAAATCCTTTTGCCAATAATAATGCAGGAGCCATATACATAATATAACTGACTATTTGAACTATAGCAGGGTATTGCCCGGTTTTTGCAATATACAGGAAAAGCCAATCCGGAATAAATATTCCTAATAACAAAAAGAATCCTAAATAGTAAAAGAACACTATCCCGATACAGTAAATCCAATATTGTAAATTACGGTTGTAAAAGGCCAATATATAAATGTAATCCCTTACATCTGTCAGAAACTTATTCATTCAATAACTAATTAATCACAAAAATCATAAATTGAAATTGGCTCATTATTCGCTTCATATATAGCTATTCAGGTGATACTGGATTTTAAAAAGAACCCGCTCTCTCTTCCCGGAAAATCACTCCGCTTCGAATTTCATAAACAGGAAATCGAACGGATCGAGGTATTCGCCGTTCTTTTTGAGGGTATAATGCAGGTGCGGGCCGGTGACTTTCCCGGTGGCGCCTACCCTGCCGATCCGGGTGTTTTTTTGAACATCCTGGCCTTTTTTTACACTGATTTTGCTTAAATGGCCGTAAACAGATTCAAAGCCGTATTTATGCCGGATCTTCACAAAGCAGCCCAGGTCTTCCTGGAAGCCCGTTTCCGATACCATGCCGTCTCCGCTCGAAACCACGTATTCGCCCGTCTTCCCCTCCAGGTCGATGCCCCGGTGAAATTTGAGAACTTTGTGAATAGGATGCTTACGGGCTCCGTAGAACGAGTTCACTTCAACAGGCCTCTCCAACGGGTTGCCGGCAGGAATATAGCAGATAAACAGGTCTCTGAACGGGTCGTTATGAATAAAGCTCACCAGCTCTCCGAGATCGGTCATCGGAGAAAGTTCTTTTTCCCAGTAATCGTCTACAGGCGTTTTATAGCTATATTGGGCGCTCAAAATATGGACACTGCACACCAAAACCGTCAAAATTCTCAAAAACATGGGTATGAAAGTATTTGAAAGCATTATTGAGACGCAAAATTACATAAAAAGTCATTCCGTAGGTTTTGTTCCCACCATGGGCGCCCTGCACGAAGGACATATTTCCCTGATCAGCCGGGCCGTAAAAGAAAACGAATTAAGTGTGGCCAGTATTTTTGTCAACCCCACCCAATTTAATAACCCCGATGACCTGGCCAAATACCCGCGTACACTGGAAACCGACCTCGACCGCCTGGAAAAGGCCGGCTGTGACGTGGTTTTTGTACCTTCTGTCCGGGAAATGTACCCCGGGCCGGCCGTTCTGAAAATCGATTTCGGGAGGCTTGAGCAGATTCTCGAAGGCGCCTTCCGCCCCGGCCATTTCAACGGCGTGGGGCTGGTGGTCAGCAAGCTGTTCCATATTGTACGGCCGTACCGGGCCTATTTCGGGCAGAAAGATATCCAGCAATGCGCCATCATCAACCGCCTGGTAAACGACCTAAGCTTTGGCATTGAGCTGGTTTTCTGCGAAACGGTCAGGGAACCTGACGGCCTGGCCATGTCGTCACGGAATGTACGCCTCAGCCCGGAAAAGCGGCAGGCCGCCCCCTTTATTTACCAATCACTGCTGCAGGGAAAAGAGCTGCTGCTGAACGGAGTCTCACCGGCAGAAACAGAACGGCAGGTAGCCGCCGCCTACAACGGGCACCCTGACTTTACCCTGGAATACTACGAGGTAGTGGCTTTTGAGAACCTTGAACGCATTCAGCACTACGACCCCTCCGTGAAAACGGCTGTCGTTACAGCCGCCCATCTTGACGGCGTGCGACTGATCGACAATATTATTTTCTGAAACATTTCAGCCGTATATCCTGTTATAGAAATATAAGCGAATTTCTAGTTATGAACTGGCAGAAACTTACCGATATAAGCCAACTGGCGCAACTGAACGAAGAATCGGGTCAAACCCCCATAGGTATATTCAAGCACAGCACACGCTGTTCTATCAGTGCCACGGCCCTTGACCGCCTCGAACGCAACTGGTCTAAAGCACAGGATACGGAAGCCGTAAGCATGTATTACCTTGATCTGCTGGCCCACCGCGACATTTCCAATGCCATTGCCGAAAAATACGGGATTCCGCACGAGTCGCCGCAGTTTATTTTACTGAAAAACGGGGAAGCCGTTTACCATGAGTCTCACTACGGTATTGACCTGGGGGAGATCCTGGAGCAGGCCAGAAACTAACCTGTGATAAGGCGCTTAATACGCTACCACAAGATAATACTCCCCGATACGGGTAATGTAAAACCGGCAATCCAGGCGGGTGCCGTTGATGTCGATCAGCCCTCTTAGCTGCCCGCCGCTCCCGGAAAGCCGGAGGTGCTTTTTAAAATCTACCGACCTCTTGCCGTACAGCTTGTACAGGGCTTCTTTGGCTGACCAGTATATGGTGGCCGTATCCAGGTTGCCGTTCACAGCAGCCACTTCTTCCGGGGAGTAAAGCCGGGGCAGGATACGGAATATCTGCTCCCGGGGTTTTTCCAGGTCGATGCCTACAGGACAATGCCCCGAAAACACCACCGCAATAAAATCTTCGGTGTGGGTCAGTGAAATCTCGTATTTCCGGCCGGCCAGGTGGGGTTTCCCGTGCTCATCTTTCTCCATTCCCCCGTAAGCAATGTTCAGCAACCGGCAGGCTTTCTCCAGCACATACTTCCCGGCCAGGAACTCCCGCTTCTTCGCCGGCACAGAAATGGCGTCCCAGGCCTCCTTCTCTTCCGGGGTCAGCGGTGTCAGCTCCTGCAGCTCTTCCAGGGTTTCGCTGAGATTCCATACCACAATCTGTAACCCATTCTCCAATGTTATGTTGCTAAAGAGAGACATTCAAGTTATTTTTGTTCGAAATACCGGCAATTAAACCACAGATCGCGAAGTGTACAAATGAAAAGGCATAAATTCAAAAGATACACGCACCAACCGGGAATAAAAGCCGGCATATACGTAAAATTCTGCGTATCTGCCCGTCAATTGGAAACAGATGAAATTTGAAATCAGCAAAGTGGCCACCTACAAAGGCCATAAAGACAGTGTTTACGACCTGGCCGACGGAATTACGGAAGGCAGATTTCTCTCTGCCGCCGGCGACGGCTACCTGGTAGAATGGGTCTCGCCGGCAGAGGGCGTGCCGGTAGCGCGGGTAAACCACCCGGTATACGCCTTTGAGCACCGGAAAGAGCAGCACCTGATCTGGCTGGGTGAAAACTCTGAAGGCATCCACCTGATCGATACCGAAAGAAAAAAAGCCGAAACTTTCCTGAAGCTGGGCAAAGTATCTGTCTTTGCCATTGTTTCAGCCGGGAGCAAAACACTGGCCGGGAACAGCCTGGGGTACATCCACGTGATTGACAACCGGCAGAACACGTTCATCCGTCACCTGAAAGTAACGGATAAAAGCATCCGGGCCATTGCGGTAAACGGGGCGACCGGCGAGTTTGCCGCCGGTTCATCTGACCATTGCATCCGGGTTTATGACCTGGATACCCTGCAGCTGAAAAAAACCATACAGGCGCATTCCAATTCGGTATTTACGCTCGCCTACCGGGATCAGTTCCTGATTTCCAGCGGCAGGGATGCCCATATCACCCTCTGGGACAGCTCCCTTGATTATCAGTCCGCCATTTCCGTTCCGGCGCACAATTATGCTGTGAATCACATCCTGCCTTTAGCGGGCACTTCGCTGCTGGCCTCGTGCAGCATGGACAAGTCGATCAAAATATGGGATATCGATACAATGAACCTCCTGAAGGTGATTGACAAGGGGAAGTTCGCCTCGCACGGTACTTCGGTCAACCGCCTCTGGTGGAACAGCCGGACCCAAAACCTGTTTTCGGGGAGCGATGACCGGACGGTTTCGGAATGGAAACTGTTTTAAATGAAAAACTAAAAACTAAAAGTTAAGGAACATCCTGAAACTCTTCACCGCAGCAGTGAACCGTTTTTAGTTTTTCACTTTTAACTTTTACTTTACTATCTTTTTTTTGTTATTTTGTGCTTAGAACAAGACTTGTCTCGTTATTAAGTGTATAGCGTATGTCACTTTATAATTAATTTTCCGTCTTATACATAACCGTTCTTTTAAAATTAGTAGAAATGAGAATCACTTCTTTGGAAATTAAGCAGCAGGAATTTGAAAAATCTTTCAGGGGATATAACGTGGACGAAGTCCAGGGTTTCCTGTCGGATATTGCCCAGGAGTGGGACAGAATGTTTAATGAGATAAAGATGTTAAAAATGCAGCTGGATATCGCGGAAAAAGAGGCATCCAAGCTCAGGGATGTGGAAATGACGCTGATTAAAACGCTGAGAACGGCAGAAGACACCAGCTCACGCATCGCCGAAACGGCCAATGCCGAAGCGACCAAAAAAGTAGAGAGCGCCCGCCTCGAAGCTTCCCAGACCCTCCAGAAAGCCGACCAGGAAGCGGCAAGAAAAGTTGAAGAAGCCACCCGGAAAGCCGATCAGATCATTCGTGAAGCAGAAAATACCGGCCGCCAGCTGGTTACCGAGGCAGAAAGTAAGGCCCGTGACATACAGAAAACTTCGGAAATGGAAATTGCGGAGCTGGACACCCGCTACAACGCCCTGGAAAAGAAGAAAAACGACCTGCTGTACCGGCTCAGGCAATACCATCACGAGCTTACAGCCCTGTTAAACGATACAGACCCGGCAGATATACCCGCACCGGCAGAAGAAAAGCCGGCCGTACCGGCGGCTCTGAAAGAAGAATCGGTAGACTTCTTCCGGGAAACCAGTGAAAAGATAGAAGACGATTACTCGAACGGCGTGAGCATTCCCTCAGCCGTAAATGCCATCAGCCTGGAAACCAGCCGGGAAGATGACGGCAAGTCCAACCTGGAGGTAATTGAAGGGATTGGCCCCAAGATCAAAGAAGTGCTGAACAATGCCGGGATCATGGATTTCCGGACACTGGCCACCACTCCCGAATACCGGCTGAGAGATATCCTGGCGGCTGCAGGCCCTCATTTCGCCACGCACGATCCGGGCACCTGGAACGAGCAGGCCCTGCTGGCAGAGAACGGACAATGGGACAGGCTGGAAGAGCTGAAGGCCCGCCTGGTGGCCGGACGCCCCCAGGCAGCCCCGGCCGCCACTACCGACGGTTCCAACACCGAAGAAATGCTTGACAAGGTCAACAAGGTAAAGGCGGCCATCCGCAAGGCTATGGTAGAAAAATCAGCCCAGCCTGATGATGAAACACCTAAAAGCGGCTCCTTCTTCGACAGCATCTGATGGGACAAATAACGCTTGAAGGCATGGAGTTCTTTGCTCATCACGGGGTTTCCGATGAAGAGCAGAAAACAGGTAACCGTTACAGCGTAGATATCTGTATTGACGCTGACCTGCAGGCTCCCTGCCTTTCAGATGACCTCGCAGATACCCTGAACTACGGCAGGATCTACGTCATCATAGCAGAAGAAATGCAAACCCGTAGCCGGCTGCTCGAGCACCTGGCCTACCGCATCATCCTTCGCCTGAAAGAAGAATTTACCGGTATGTTAAAAGTTACCCTGCACGTTTCCAAATACAACCCGCCGGTGGGAGGAGTAGTGCACCGGTCAAAAGTTACTTTAGAAGAAAGCTTTATTCATTGAACCGCGTATATACCCTCCAGTTCTGGCTGCTCTGTACCAGCTCATTCTTGTTCTTTTCAAGTTTTAATATGCTCATCCCCGAGCTGCCCGATTACCTGTCGAAAATGGGCGGCGGTGAGTTTAAAGGACTGATCATTGCCCTGTTTACACTTACAGCAGGGGTTTCACGCCCTTTCAGCGGCAAGCTCTCCGATACGGTAGGCCGGGTACCGGTCATGGCCTTCGGCTCGCTGGTCTGCTTTATATGCGGGTTTCTCTACCCGGTGACCACCACGGTCATCCCCTTTCTGCTGCTCAGGCTGGTGCACGGCTTTTCAACCGGCTTCAAGCCTACCGGAACAGCGGCGTATATTGCCGACATCGTACCCTTTAACCGCCGGGGTGAATCTATGGGCATCCATGGGCTGATCGGCAGCCTGGGTATGGCTTTCGGCCCTTTCCTGGGCGGATGGATCGTACAGCATTTTGACTTCAATATCCTGTTTTACACCTCATCGGTACTGTCTTTCCTCTCCATTGCCATCCTGGTGAATATGAAAGAGACGCTGCCGGCCGGGCGCAGGGAGACTTTCCGGTGGTCATTGCTGAAGATCAGCCGTAACGAGGTCTTTGACGGGAGTGTCATGCCCGTGGTGATCGTGGTTTTCTTCTGCCTTTTCTCGTACGGAACGGTCATCACGCTCATTCCCGACCTTAGCAAAAGCATAGGACTGAAGAACAAAGGATTTTACTTCCTGGTCTATACCCTGGCCTCCATCGGTATCCGGATCATTGCCGGCCGGTGGTCAGACAGGAAAGGCCGGTCTAACGTGCTGATCATCGGCAGCCTGTTTATGATGATGTCGCTGGTCTGCCTTATATTTACCCGTGACGTCTGGCTGCTGTCGGTCTCCGCCGTGCTGTTCGGAATAGGCAACGGTATCGTTTCGCCCATCACCCAGGCCTGGACCATCGACCTCTGCGCAGAAGAAAACCGGGGGAAAGCGGTGGCCACCATGTACATTGCGCTGGAAGCCGGTATAGGGCTGGGTGCCCTCCTGCCCACTTTTATCTACCGGAACAGGGTGGAAAATCTGCCGGCATCTTTTATTTTTACAACGGCAGTGGTCAGTGTGGCCCTTATTTATTTGTTGATATATAACCGGAAACATTCGGTTTCCATTACATAAAAATGACAATCATAGACGGAAAATTGATTTCAGGCCAGGTGAAGGCCGAATTAAAGCGGGAAGTAGAGGCTATCCGGGCAGCGGGCGGAAAAATTCCGCACCTGGCAGCCATTCTCATTGGCGACAACGGCGCTTCGAAGACTTACGTGGCAAGCAAGATCCGCTCATGCGAGGAAATAGGCTTTACATCCAGCCTGGTCAGAAGAGACGCTTCGGCCACGGAAGAAGAGGTGCTGGCCATCATTGACACCCTTAACCGCGATGCGGATATCGACGGCTTTATTGTGCAGCTTCCGCTTCCCGGGCATATCAATGTAGACAAGGTGATTGAAGCCATCGACCCCAGGAAAGACGTAGACGGCTTCCACCCCATCAATGTGGGCCGTATGGCCAAAGGCCTGCCGGCCTATATTTCGGCTACTCCTTTCGGTGTGCTGGAGCTGATCAAACGCTACCAGATTGAGACCTCGGGCAAGCATTGCGTGGTGGTGGGAAGAAGCCAGATCGTGGGCCTGCCCATGAGCCTGCTGATGGAGCGGAACGATTACCCCGGCAACTGCACCGTTACGCTTGCCCACAGCAAAACCCGGAATATCAAAGAGATCTGCCTGCAGGCCGATATACTGATTGCCGCCCTGGGCAAACCCGGCTTCATTACCGCTGATATGGTGAAAGAAGGCGCCGTGGTGATTGACGTGGGCCTTACCCGGGTGGAGGATCCCTCCAAAAAGTCGGGCTTTGCCCTGAAAGGAGATGTGGCCTTTGATGAAGTGGCCCCGAAGGCATCGTACATTACCCCGGTGCCGGGCGGCGTAGGCCTGATGACCGTGGCAGCCCTGATGCACAATACCCTGCTGGCCAGTAAAAAAGAAATTTACGGATAACCCCTCATTACTATGAACTTTCATACCCGCAAATGGATTAAGCCGGAAGACCTGAACCCCAACCAGTCGCTGTTCGGCGGCCGTCTTCTCGAGTGGATCGACGAGGAAGCGGCCCTCTATTCCATCATCCAGCTTGAAAACCCGCGTTGTGTAACCAAGTACATGTCGGAGATCAACTTTGTCAGCTCTGCCCGGCAGGGCGATATCATCGAGATCGGCATCCTGGCCACTCATTTCGGCACTACCTCGCTGACCCTGGCCTGCGAGGTGCGGAACAAGATGACCCATCAGACCATCATCCGCATCGATAAGATCGTGATGGTGGCTCTCGACGAGGAAGGAAACCCCGCACCGCACGGGAAAACAAAAATTGAATATACCAAAGACCGGCTGGCGGGCAAATAAGAAGAACGGCTATAACCCCTTCGTGGCCTGGTCATTTGACAGAGCCAGACCGGTCATGATCTGAACCTGTTAAGGCACAAACCATACACTTCTACTGCCAAATTGTCATATTTGTGCCTCTTGGAATAACCTTTGAATATCCCAGGTAGATATTCATGTTAAATCAAGACGATAACCATAATATGACAACTGAAAAAGGTACGATTTCAATCAATACCGAGAACATTTTCCCGATTATCAAGAAATTCCTGTATTCTGACCATGAGATCTTCCTGAGAGAGCTGGTTTCGAATGCGGTAGACGCCACCCAGAAACTTCAGAAGCTTTCTTCCATTGGCCAGTTTGACGGAGAGCTGGGCGAGCTGAAAGTCAAAGTGTCATTTGACAAAGATGCCAAAACCATTACCATTTCGGATAACGGTATCGGTATGACCGCCGATGAGGTAAAAAAATACATCAACCAGATCGCGTTTTCAGGAGCAAAGGAGTTTGTGGAGAAATACCAGCAGGAATCCGACAAAGGCAATATCATCGGGCAGTTCGGCCTGGGCTTTTATTCGGCCTTTATGGTGGCCCGCGAGGTAGAGATTATTACCCGCTCGTTCCAGCCTGACGCCCCTGCGGTAAGATGGTTCAGCGACGGCAGCACGGAATTTGAGATCTCAGCGGCCGAAAGAGCGGAAAGGGGTACCGATGTGATCCTGCATATCGCAGAAGACTCCGAAGAGTTCCTCGACGAATACAAGCTGGAGCAGATCCTTACCAAATACGGCAAATTCCTGCCCACCACCATTGAATTCAAAGACAAGGTGATCAATAATCCCAACCCGGTGTGGGTGAAAGCCCCGTCCGAGCTGAAAGACGAAGATTACCTGGCCTTCTACAAAGAGCTGTATCCTTATGCCGAAGATCCCCTGTTCTGGATCCATCTGAACGTAGACTACCCGTTCAACCTGACCGGGGTGCTTTATTTTCCGAAGATCCGGCAGGACTTCCAGCTGAACCGGGAGAAAATCCAGCTTTACAGCAAACAGGTGTTCATTACAGACGATGTGAAAGACATCGTACCCGAATTCCTGCAATTGCTGCACGGGGTCATCGACTCACCGGATATCCCGCTGAACGTATCGAGGAGCTACCTGCAGGCCGACGGTAACGTGAAGCGCATCAACACCTACATCACCAAAAAAGTGGGTGAAAAGCTGGCAGATCTTTTCCGCGAGGACCGCAAGGCTTTCGAGGAAAAATGGGAAAGCATCGGGCTGTTTGTCAAATACGGTGTGATAGCCGACGACAAGTTCTTTGAACGGGCCAAAGAATTCATCCTGTTCAAAAATACAGCCGGTGAGCACTTCACCATTGACGAATACAAAACAAAGCTGGAGGCCAACCAGACCGACAAAGACGGCAACGCCATTGCCCTCTATACCAATGATATCCAGAAAGAAGACGCCTACATCGCCGGTGCTGCCAAACGGGCGTACGACGTGCTGGTGTTTGACGATGTGCTGGATGCCCACTTCATTAACGCCCTGGAAATGAAGGTGGAAAAACTGAAATTTAAACGGGTGGACTCGGAAGCGGCCGACAAGCTGATCGATAAAGGACTCAAAACCGAAGTGGTCTTATCGGAAGACGAAAAGAAAAAGGTGGAAGAAGCATTCAAGCCGTTTATCGGCAACAATATTGTCCAGGTGGAGGCTCTGCCTACCGATGACCTCCCGGTATCTATTGTTCAGACCGAGTTTATGCGGCGGTATACCGACATGTCAAAAATCAACGGCCAGGCCGGTATGCTGGGGGCTATGCCGCTCATGTACAACCTCGTGGTGAACGGTAACCATCCGCTCATTCAGAAAATTGCACTGGAAGGCAACGAAAACGGCCTGGCCCGGCAGCTGGTTGACCTGGCGCTGCTCTCGCAGGGCATGCTCACCGGGAAAGACCTTACCCAGTTCATTTACAGGAGTGTGGAAAAAATGGGATAATTGAATTAAAAACCGGGGAAGCGCGTTTTATATAACCGGTTTCCCTTAATCTGCTTCCCCGGTTTTTACTTACTTCTATACACTTTTTCCCCATATAAAAAATGCAATGCATCATATAATAACCTGATCTTAATCATAAAAAAGTACCCGGAGCGAGGGGAAATTTGCACTTCAATTATTTATATTTAGTCTAATTAATAATACAATGAAGTTCAGATTTCTACTATTGTCGCTTGTACTGTTCATGTCCGCCTGTAAAGACAGCGAGGAAGAACCCAAGCCGGCACTCGAGGTAAAGACCGTACAAATTGATGCAAGAAGCTACGCCGACTGGGTGTATTTTTCGTTCGAGAAGGGAGAAGTGGTTTCGGTAGATCCTGCGGGATTTTCATCTGACCTGAACTGGGATATAGCTTTTCACCGGAACGACGTACGCCTCAACTGCGGGCTGTCTGGCAAAGGCGCCGGAGGAGCGCTGAAAACCACGGTAAAAACACTTGCCGACATTTCAACGGCCCCCACCAGCGGTTATGTGATAGATGCAAAGAAGTCGATCATGACCAAATTCACCCTCCCCGTACCCGTTTTTGAAGATCAGCCCGCCAATACTGAGATCAACTGGCTGAACGTGGACACCAGCAACCCACCGCCGGTGTATACCCTTTTTGACGACGTGTATGTCATTAAAACCGCACAGGGAAAATACGCCAAGATCAAATTTAAGAATTACCTGAGTGATAAAAACGAGACCATGATCATCACCCTGGAATATGCCTACCAGGCGGATGGCTCAACATCGCTCTGATCGTGTATTTATCCTTGCCGGACGCTGTGAAAAAGGCTTTTCTCTTCGTTTTTATCTCCTGGTCAGCCCTGGCGCAGACCGACACCCTGCAGGTGGCCCCGGAAGAAGACATCACCCATCTGCATGAGGTGGTGATCACCGGTACGCGCACCCCCAAGCTGGTGAAAGACAGCCCTGTGCTGACCCGGGTGATCACGGCCAGGGACATCCGGAAGCTGAATCCCGGTAATTTCCAGTCCCTGCTGGAGATGGAGCTGCCCGGTATAGAATTTACCAGCAATGCCAATGTGCCCAACATCAACCTACAGGGCCTGGACGGCAACTACGTGCTTTTCCTGCTTGACGGGGAGCGGATAGCCGGTGAAACCCGGAACAATATTGATTATGACCTGCTTAACCCCAACAACATAGAACGGGTGGAGATTGTGAAAGGCTCACTCTCCACCCTCTACGGTTCCAACGCCATGGGCGGGGTGATCAATATCATTACCAAAAAGAATACAAAACCCCTTCATCTTCAGCTGAACGCCCGTACGGGTAGCTTTTCTGAGCAACAATACGCCCTGAGCGCCGGCATAAGCCACAAAAAGCTGAACAGCTATACTTCCGCCCTCTGGAAAACCATTCATAACTATACCCTGGAAGACCGCGATTACCTGGAACGGATCTATACCGATAAAGTGGTTACCGACCCTGTTCTACGAAAAAAGGAAGTGGAAGGCGGGAAAACCCTGAACCTGGAGCAAAAGCTGGCCTACCGTTTCTCAGACCGGCTGGTATCGGAGCTGAAAGCCACTTACCTGCAAAGAGAGCGGTTCAATGCCGGTGCGGAAGGTACCGTGATGCATAACCTGTACTACAGCTACAATGCACTGCTCAGGAATACCTTCCGGTTTAACCCGGGAAACCAGCTGGACCTCACCTACAACTTCAGCACCTACGATAAGGTTAATTTTTACCACCGGATAGACCTCAAAGAGAAAGACTATACCCACGGGCTGCATAACCTGCGGCTGATCTCCAACAACCGCCTGAGCAGCCGGCAAATGCTTACCAGCGGAGCTGAATTCCTGACCGAAGGCCTTTCCACCTACATGTTTCAAAGCGGGGAGAAATTCACCGCCGGCAGCTACACCCTGTACACCCAGCATGATTTTACCCCGGCAGAACGCTTTAACCTGCTGACGGGCTTTCGCTGGGACAAGCACTCCAACTACGGGGGCAATCTCAGTCCGTCGGTTTCCCTGAAATATACCCTTTCCAAAACCGTAAGCCTGCGCAGCACATATGCGGGCGGTTTCCGCTCGCCCAGCCTCAAGGAGCTGCATACCAACTGGGATCACCTCGGCATGTTCCAGATCATCGGCAACCCCGACCTGAAGCCGGAAAAAAGCCACACCTGGTCTGTAACCGCCGATTATGCGCACGGGAAGATGTATACATCGGTCAACCTCTTCAGGAACCTCATTCACGACAAACTTGACCTGCGGTGGAATGCCGCCAACGACACCGTGTATTACCACAACTCGGGGCGCCAGCTGCTGAAGGGAGCAGAGCTCAATACGGTTTTCTCTCCTTTGCAAAAATGGAAAATTCAGCTGGGCTATACCTACACCCATGACGGACGGATACAGGGCGGAAAGAATCTCTCCTACACCCGGCCTCATACCGCAGTTTTCAAAACAGACTATACCTTTGGAAAAGCGGGCCACCGTACCGTGCTCAGCCTTAACGGCAAATACCTGAGCAGCACAGACGTGTACTCGGAAGATAACGATGATCTTTACTACAAAATACACTACCCCGGCTACAGCATCTGGCGCATCCAGGCCACACGGCATTACAAAGAGCACCTGGCTTTGAGTGCAGGCATCAGCAATATTTTCAATTACACCCCCGATGTCAATAGTTTTTACTCTTCCTCATCGCCGGGCAGAACCTTTTTTATCAGTCTTAACATAGACTCCGGTCTTATATTTTCAAATTAACTTTTAAACTTATGGAAATCATCTTCAAAATACTCCCTACCCTCCTGTTGACCGGCACTTTGCTGGCCTTTACCACCGATGACACGCCTGTAAAGGGAAAATACCGCTGGGATTTCGAGATCCCCGGATCGGGAACACAGAGCTCTGTACATGAATTTGCCGATGGCTATATCCTCTATACCATGAAAGGAGCCGCCTACACGGCAGAGTACCGTATGGACATCGTAAAGCATGAGAAAAACCGTTATGTGCTGAAGGGTGCGGAGGGCGGTCCGAAAAGCGGGCGTTATTTTGTTATTTACGTGAAAGATATCTCACCGGCTGCCATCACGATGTACAAAAAGGAATTACCCACTTTAGAAGAAGCTCTGGCTTTCCCGGAACCGGATGCCGGCAATACCGAAAGCCACGGCTGGAACGTATATAGCCGTGTGAAGTAATGAAAATCTTTATGCTCTCCTGCAGGCCGGACCCTGCAGGTTCAGAGTGGCAACGGTAAACGTTACAATTGTCACCCCGGGTGCAGACGAGAACCAGATACCTCCCGCGTCTGAACCCGGGGTGACTATAACACCCTTACCTGTTAATGCCTGTCATTCTACATAAAATTCCAGTGTACCCGAAAGCGTACCCGTCTGGCTGAATGCCCCCGTATTGAGCGATTTATAAATGCTGTTCTGCGTGGTAGGCTTCAGGGTGATACCGTCTAATTTTACCTTCATCTTCTTCCCGCTCACCTCTACGGTCAGCTTTCCCGACGCATCGGTAGAAGTATATTCCAGCATGCCTCCGCTCTTGATTTCGGTGATGTTCATGGTAATATGACCGGGGTCCTCGTCAAATAAATCGCTTACCAGCGTATAGGTGGTTGTTTTTGCCGGTGGCGTATCCAGGTTAAAGAAAACGGAAAACGTTTTCAGGCTGTTAGAGCCGTCATTGGCTCCGATATACCGGTTACCTCCGGCCGAGGCCCAGCCGCAGGGGCCTTGAATTTTGTACTGCTCTCCACCGGCTGTAAGCGTAATGTCGGCTTTGCCTTCTGCCGTCTCGTCCGGAATGCCGGGCTCCCCTTTCTTTGTACAAAAGCTAAAGGTAAAAAGTGCTGTTGTTACGATCAGGATCCATCCTTGTGTTTTCATCTTCTTATTTTTTTAAGTTATCAATCTTTGCCAGTAGAAATTACTCCCACTGCACCGTAATACGCCACACCGTTAGAAATCACGTAGGCCCGGTAGTAATAATAGGCTCCGTAAGTCACATCGTTCAGGTTTAAAGAGTAGGAGAAAGGAAACGACCCCGGGTTCCGGCTGACGCTCAGCTTTGAGTTGGCCACAGTAGGCGTATTCGAACTGGTCGAATAACATATGCCGTACTCCGATATGCCGTAGCTGCCTCCTTCATCAATTCTTCCGTCAAACCGGATAGTAGAGAAGCCTGAAGCACCAACGGTGGTTACCCGCGGCAATACCGGATCAGCCGTACGGAACGTCTGGTCGGCACCGTAGAGGGTCTGGCCGTTCGAAACCACATAAGCCCGGTAATGGTACGTGGTAGAAGCGTTTAATCCGTTTGCCAGCATGGTAAACCCTTTCGGGAACGACGTAACGTTACCGTATTCTGCAGCACGTGCATTTCCGGTGGTAGGATTCGCAGAAGTGCTCCAGCAAATACCATACTCTCCTATCGGGTACGAGCCTCCGGAAGTCAGCGAGCCGTCGAGTCGTGCTGAATTGATGCCTATGCCGCCCGCACCGCCGGTGCTTACTCCCGGCCATGACACCGCCGATGTTCTGAAGCTTTGTTCTGACCCGTAGATAGTTACCCCGTTAGCTACCACAAAAGCCCGGTAATAGTAGGTAGAAGACATGTTCAGCCCTCCGGCCGTTACCGTAAAGTTCCGGGGGAAAGACGTTACATTTCCATACTCCGACGCCTTGGACCCCGCTGTGGTAGGGCCCGACGATGTGCCCCAGCAAACGCCATACTCGGTAATGGGGTAAGTTCCGCCGGAAGTCAGGGTGCCGTCCAGCCGGGCAGAGTTAACGGTTATATCGTGTGCTCCGCCGGTAGTCACCTGGGGCTGTACCACTGCGGTGGTCCGGAAGCTCTGGTCAGCACCATACGTGGTCACATTATTCGAAATGACATACGCCCGGTAGTAATAAAGCGTATTGGCGTTCAGGCCGGTGGCCGTAGCCGAGAACGAGGCCGGTACGGTAGCCACATCTCCTTTCTGCGCAGACTTGCTGCCTGCCGTGGTAGGAGCCGCCGCCGTACCCCAGCAGATCCCGTATTCAGTGACCGGGAAGGTACCTTTGCTCAGCACCGTACCGCTTAAGCGGGCAGTGTTTGCCGTGATATCTGCCGAACCGTCGGTGCGTATCCCGGGCTGGCGCAGGTCTTCTGTCTTAAAGGTCAGGTCGGCTCCGTAAGAAACCACGTTATTCGCTATCACGTAAGCTCTGAAATGGTATGTAGTAGCGGGAGAAAGACTTTCCGCATTGGCTGTAAACGAGGCAGGGAACGTAGAAACGTTGGCATTAATGGTTGTTTTGGTCGTCAAAGCCACCGTAGGGCTGGTCTCTTTACCCCAGACCATGCCGTACTGGGTGATCGGGTAGGTTCCTTTGCTGGTGACGGTTCCTTTCAAACGGGCAGAATTATAGGCCACCGCTTCAGAGCCGTCGGTCCGGATACCCGGCTGTATAATGTTCAGGGTTTTGAAAGAGCTCTTCTCCCCGTAAAAGGTTCCGGCAGCTGTTATGGCATAAGAACGCACATAGTACGTTGTGTTCAACTTCAGGCTGCTGATGGTTTCCCTGAACCCGATCGGCGTAGGCTGGGTAGGATCCAGTGCTCCTGCCGTGGTTTTCACCCCGTCTGTAGCTTCTTCCTGCTCCGAATACACAAAGCCGTGCTCCCGGATATCCTGGTTTCCCGCCTTGCTGACGGCCGAGCTCAGCACGGCCGATGAAAGGGTAATGTCAGAAACGGCCACCCCGTCCAGCTCCGGTGGCCGGGAGGGCTCTTCCGCTACCTGACAGGAATGGAAAAGCCACATGCAAAGGGCTAAAAGAAGCAAATTATATCTTTTCATCTTTGAAGAAGTTTTGAGTTCAGAGTGCCTGGTCCTGTTAAGACCGAAGGCCCTTAAAAGTTCACCACCAGGGGTTCAGCCCTGTTTTCCCTGCCTTTGAGATCTACGGTAGCCACCTGGTATGTGTAGCTTCTGCCTTTTTTCACCGCTATATCCCGGTACTGGGTCTTCTGGTTGTCGAGGGTAGAAACCAGGGTAATATTGCCGTTATCTTCTGCCCGGTAAATTTTAATGCTTTTGATCTGCCCCGCAGAGATGGCGGTCCACCGTAACGTAATCCCTTTGGCATCTGCCGCAAAGCCGGTTTCTTCCGGAACCAGCACAAACCTGCCTGACAGATCGAGGTTAACCGGGAGGCTCTGCGCCCCGGTATTTCCCATGCCGTCTACACCGGCAATCACGTAGCTGAACCGGGTTGCCCCGTTAAAGGCCGAGTCGAGGTACATATTCTGGCTGAAGTGAAGAGGCTCACGGGTGAGCTGGCGGTATTCTTTCTCGTCTTCTGATTTGCGGTATACCACGTATCCCAACACCCGCGGATACTCATCGTGCACGTTCTCCCAGGTCAGTCTTGCCGCAGTTCCCGTATACGAAAGATGGATATCGTAAGGCGGCTTCAGGTATGCCGGCGAGCGGCTCACGGCCGGCTGGTAAAAGAGGGTATCCGAAAAATCACTCTGGTTGTAGGTATCGCTTTCCGATTTTACAGCATAAAAATAATTAAATTCGGGGCTCAGCCGGGCCGAATCCAGGAAAGCACCTTTTCCTTCCCGGATCAGGATCATGGGAGAAACCTGCACAAACGTACCGTTAAGCCCTTCTTTCCTGAACACATAAAAGCCCCGTGTTATGCGGTCAGAAGCGGCCCAGCTTAGCTGCGGTCCCTGTGCGCTCTCCGTGAGCGTCACCTCTGCCGGAGGCGCAGGTATGCTGCTGCCTTCGTATACCGAATGGTAACGGACCGTGCGGGTGGAATGTCCGAAAATATCCTTTACTTCAAAATAGTAGAAATACAATTCATTGGCCTCGCCCACATGATCCGTATAGCTCTTATCGGTACCGTTAAATACCCCTTCCACCCGGTAGCCGGTGTCGTACTCCCGGCTGCGGTACAGGGTAACACTCTGCACCCGGTCAGGCGCGCTTACACTCCAGGAGAGCTGCAAAGCACGGGCTTCCGGTGCGGAAACGATCTTTACATCAGACACCTCGGGCACCCATTGCCGGGGGATATTGTCTTCCTCAAAATAATATACGGCCGTATCTTTGTTGCCGAAAATATCTTTCAGCTGTACCCGGTAATGGTAGGCACCCAACACCCGCAGGCTGGTGTCGGCTATCTGCATGACCTGCTTGTCGGTAACCGTAATCCGGGGATAGACCGGCTTGTATTGCCCGGCATCCTGGGTAATGTTCTTGCGTTTTACGTCGGCGCTGATCACTTGTTTCCACTGAGCCGGGAAACGGAGATCCATATAAATGGACTGCTCATATTTGTCGGAAGCCAGCTGGGTCAGGGGTGGAAAATACGGTGGATGCGCATACAGGTATTCTTCCGAATCGAAACGGGAGGCCCCGGCCACTGCCCGGTACTGGTATTTCCGTCCGGCTTCCACTTCGCTGTCTAGCCAGGCTACATTAAAAATATAGGCCAGCTGCGGAACGGCATTGATCACGTCCAGCACCTGCCGGTTACCCGACCGGAAGTCCGTCCATATCTTTTCAAGAGAGGTGTCAGAGGGCTTTGCATCGTCGGCAAATACGCCTGCTGCCTCATGTATTTTTTCTCTTACGCGCTCTATGTCTTCGGGCGGGGTGACCCGGGCAATGGTTTTAAAAGCAGCCTCTCCTGCAGCTTTTCGCTGCAGCTCAAACGGCTTTCCGACAAAATCCGGCTTTCCGAAAGAAATGAAGATTCCTTTCGGGGCAGCCCTGAGCACCAGGCCGGGAGATTGCTGCGCCCGCAGGGACAACGATACGAAGCTGATCAACAGAATTACTATCTTTTTCATCATTTTTGAGTGCTTAAGGTTTCCATAGGCATGCCGTTGCCGCAACTGTCAAAAGATAAGCTTATATCAGGCCGGGTACTGATCGTAAAACGGGCAGAGATGTTTTCATTAAAATTTATCAGCGTGTAACAATCCAATACCGGCGGACAAACTTCTATTTTCACACTGCCTCCTACACTGCCGCATCCTTCCATCTTCAGGCTTTTGATACTTTTGGCAATGCTCTTGGCGCTGATACCCACTTCAGGACTTGCTTTTTGTTTTAATGACAGCTGAACGTTCAGCGCAAGGTGCCCGGCTACTCCCCCCACGGGCAATTCAGCCACGGCGTCAACTCCGGCTTCTCCGTAACCAAACATGCCGGTTTCCACATCAAAGCTGGTAGCCGACCGGAAGTTCAGGAACGTCCGGTATTCATAGGCCACCCGTACATACGCTTCTACGCCTACTTTTGCCACTTCGGCAAAATTCCGGATACGCCCTACGGTCTTATCTATAGAAAGGGTGTACGAAGAATACATGCCCTTGATCCCGCTGTTCAGCTCGGCCGGATACGATTTATTCACAGCCAGCTGGGTGAGGGTGCTCAGGTCTTCCGGGTAAATGGATTTGTTATAATACCCCAGCAACAGGTTCACCGTGCCATTAATGGGCGTTGGGAGTCCGGCCAGTGTGAGCAGGCCGGTGGCAGAGGTACGCATGTACATACCGCCCGTTCCGATCACCACGGCACCCCCTATCGAGGTAATGTCTACAATACCGCATTTAATGGGGGCATATTCCGGCAATACCAGGGTAAAGTCGCCCCTTACCTCCTGCCGGGCAAAATTGTAGAACAGGCTCATGTTGCCAAAGCCGGTGTCCATGCCTGTAACTCCCAGCTTCCCTTTTGAGGGGTCGGTCTCCAGCGCTCCTTTGACTACAAAGGTCAGGCTGCGGTCTGCCTCTTCCTTGCTCATATTCTGAAAACCACTTTCAGGAAGCACTGTGCTCAGCACCAGGTTCTGCCACGCTCCGCCGGCCACTTTCATGCTGCTGTTGTCCAGGCCGGGTTTGATCTCCAGGAATTTTCCTTCTAAGGGGATCTTCTGTTTTTCCAGCACTTCCACAGAAGTGCTGAATCCGTTACCGGTTTTCCGGTGCGTCAGCAGGGCTTCTACCGAGAACCACTGGGAGCTGGGCGTATCGTATATTTTTAGCATCCCTTTTGACGTGTAGAGGCCATCCGATATGCTCTGGCTCTTGGCCGCATCGTCGGCTTTAAAGGTCACCTGGCCCTTTCCTTCCACTTCAAAATACAGGGGCTTGATATCGGCTTTTATCTTCCCTGAAGCATTTTTTGCGTAGATAATCTGTCCTACTATGCCGTTTCCGCCCGAGCTCATGTTGGGAATGTCCATAGACGCCTGCCCTACGAGGGTAAAGAAGTCTTTGCCCACGTCAATGGTGTTCAGTGAAAACTTCAGCACCTTAAACAAGGTCAGGCTTTTCGACGACGGGCCGTTGAGCTGCTGCTGGTTATCGGAAAACAGGTTCATGGAACCGAACTGCAGCTTGTCGCCGGCTGCCAGACCGTCGAGGTTCGAAACCTCAGCCGCTACCGTGCCCGACTTCCCGGCCAGGGTCAGCTTCCAGTGCGGCTTGTTGTCGTGATAACAGTTCGGATCGTAGGCAAACATGGTTTGCGTACCGGGCTTGATCTCCAGCGGTACAATACCGCCCAGGCTAAAGGCTCCGGCGTCTGAGCTGTTCAGATCCAGCTTGTCGGCAATAAGGCGGTCGGGTTTGATGATCAGGTGACTCAGGCCAACCGCCACCACACCGGTATTTACCACGGCTTTGGCAATTGAAATTCCGCCGTTATTCAGATCGTATGTCCATACCTGACCGGTAGCCGGCTTTTGCCCGGTAACTTTCCATTTCTCCAGTGAGAAGCTGATGTCTTCTCCCCCGCTGAACGGCAATATTTTGTTGGGCAGCACCGTGATATACCCCGCTTTTACGGCCAGGTCTGAAGGCACCATATCCGGGATGTTGGTATGCAGCACCGTATAGAAATTCACCGAATCACCCGAGATATAGGATTGCTCTTTCTCTGCCTCAGCCGGGAAATTATGTACTTTGTATTTGAGGTTAACCATTGACGAGTTGCTGCTGGAAGTACCCAGGTTCAGCCTTCTTTTCGGCAGGTTGGCAGCGCTGAAAATAAGTATATCTCCCGGGTTCATGTTCTCCCCGAGCTCTATTTTGCCGGAAAGCTGGTAAGTGCCTTCAAAAGAAGAAAGCTCAAGCCGTGCGGCTGCCCGCAGCTCGCCTTTCCCCTGGCTGTTCCGGGTCACCTGGATACGCGGGAAGTTCAGGCTGTAAACGTACTGCAGGGGGGTAGGCGCCACCACTCCCTGCAGGCCCTGCCCTATCTTCACCTTAAACGACTTCTGCTCCAGCGGGAACGCATCTTTCTCAGGCTGGTGGGTGTTCCCGTTTCCGGGGGTGGCCACAAACCGAACGTCTTTAAAATCGAGGCGGCCGTCTGTGGAAGAGAAGTTAGGATTACCGGGGATGTCGCGCAGGGAGCCTGACACCCGGTACGATCCGTCGGCCTGGGCCTGGGCTGTCTCAATATTCACAGGGAAACCCCACACATCGTTGATCTTAAAGCCCGATTGAAGGGTCAAGTTCAGCTCTACCTTTGACTGGAACTGCCCGTTCATCCAGAAAGCTTCTTTCTTTTCTCCTACGAAAGTCCCCTTATCCGACTCCTTGGCCACAAATACCTCCAGGTTATTTTCGGTGACCGGTATACCTTTCAAGGTGCATTGCCCGCTGGCATCTGTCGTGCACTCTGCATAATTCACCGTACTATTGCCCCAGCCGGTTTTCAGGGTCTTGATGTATACCCGGGCGCCGGAAGAAGGCCCTGTTTTCCCGTCTATGCTCTCTTTAACGGTGGCCAGAACGGTTCGGGCCGGGGTCAGATCTACTACCTTCTGTACGGGGGTGCGGGTAACCGGTATGGTCACTTTTTCTTCCCAATGCGAAAAGTTGTCATCAGCAGCCGGCTTCACGGCCACTACGAACTCCGTTCCGGGGCTTTCAAACTCCAGCAGAGCCTGTCCCCTGGCATTGGTAAGCGCTGTATATTCCTTAATGGTCACCGCGGCTCCTTCCAGCGGCATCACATTGCTTCCCTGCCTGCCGTTTACCTGCACCCGGATCCGGTGCTTTTTCCGCAACACCACTAACGTACCTGCCGGGATATTCGTGGTACCTTCCTCCTGGATATCGTACGTAAATTCTCCGTCAAAATACACATCCGAAGCCCGTGGATTCACTTTGATAGTACGGGCTTTTCCTACCTGTGCGGGGATATCCATCACACAGCCTTTCATGACCCCGCTTTCTATGGTCTTATAAAAAGCACCGTCACCCACCCGGATATCCGACACCACGCGGTGTCCGTCTTCATCCGACACACAGGCCGTTATACGCCCTGACGGGTTCATGACAATATCATTGGTCTGCAGCAGCTGGCCGGTCATCAGGGTGAAAGGCTTCAATACAATTACCATATTTCCGATGATCGTATTTCCGTCGGGGTACAACACCGGCTTGTAACCCGGCTTTGAAAATTCGAGAAGGTAGTCGCCCGACTTCAGATCCTTGAACTCAAAATACCCGTCGTCTTTGGTCACCATAGCCGCCAGCGGTTTCCACTCGGTAGTTTTGATTTCCTCTTTAAACAGTCCGAACATGCCTGAGTCAACTACCTTGGTGGTGGTCACCTTGGTCTTGAGCAATACCTGTACAGAGGCCAGCCCCATGTTTTTTTCCACCACCTTGCCTTTTACCGCCGGGTTTTTGGAGAGCATAACAGTTTCTACTTCTGAGCCCGTATACCGGTAAAGCGAGTTAAATTCAACAGCCGAATTCCATTCCGGGCTGTTCCCGGAGGGAATATCGATGCCGCCCAGCTGCGGATAGCTAACGGCATCAACCACCTTTATGCCGTCAAATTTATTGTAAACCCCTACGTTTTTATCGCTGTACGAATGGGCTATGAAAGAGTCACTGGCCTGGGTGTTGATCCGTATTACCCGCTGAACTTTGAATTTACCCTGTTCCTGGCCGGCTCCGGTTCTGCCTACGGCCACCGTACGCCCCACTTTTGTGATAGGGTACATTTTGGAGTAATCGCCCATTTGCAGGGCCTGCACAGCCGACGGGGGCAAATTCTGCCCTTCTCCTTCCGGCAGGTCCACTTCCATGGGTTTCAGCCGGAAGAGCTCAATGTTTACATTCTCCAGCTTGCCTTCCTTGGAGCCCATCTGTCCTTCCTTTTCATTGTTACGGGCTATTATGGTCAGCTCCTGGCTTTTTACCAGGCTTACCAGCTCAGGCAGGACAATATTGTCGCCGGGCCGGGCATTGACCATAATAAAAGGCGTGCAGTAATACGGGCTGTCTACGATCAGCACGCAGGTTTTTCTTACCGCACCTTCATATGAGCCCTTGAACTCTCCGCTTCCGAACGTACTTTTCATGCTTTTCATGCCCGAGGTATCCTTCATCGCAAAGGTCAGGTTAAACTCCCCGTTATCGTTGGTGAAACCGGTAGCCAGCACCTGGCTCACAGACGACAGGCTGGTAGCCTTATTGTTGATAAGCAATGTACCCTCAGCCGAGGTCAGGATGTTCCACTTGTGCCCTACCGGGATAGACGACAGGCTCACCCCGCTGCCCGTCATGAGCGCATCGTGATACGCGTATACCATCATGAGCATCACTTTTACCTTTCTGGCCGGCCGGGCGTCCGGTTTGGGACTCAGGTAGGCCGGGGCTTCGTAAAGATTTTCCAGCAGCCCTCCTCCCGGGCGGTGCTGCGATCTTGCAGAAAAGTTATCAGCGGTCAGTGTCTGGTAATGCTTCCCGATGACCGGTATCATCTTGTAGTCTTCCGGGTAGGAATAGATCAGCTTACCGCTGACTGAGGTCAGCAATTTGGTGATGTCCATTTCCGGGTCCAGCTTGGGCGTGGCTTTGATCGCCGGGGCATTTTTGCCGGGTTGAACATCGGTAAGGGCGGCCGTTCTCCGTTGCTTCCAGGTGAACGCCCGCACCTCACTTCTTCCGCCGTTCCGGAAGGCCGTTCCTTCGCTCCGTATGCTTTCATTCGGATCCAGCGCAGTCACGGCCCACGCATATTTCCGGCCGTCTGCCAGGGCCGGGTCTGCCGGGCCGTATACATATACGTTCCCCGTAACCACCTTTTCAAAAAACGGAGGTTGGGTGCCGGCCAGGAAGGCGTCGTTCGGGTTGCGTTTGGGATCCAGCAGTTCAATAAGCTTTATCCTGAACCGGGTGCCCGGAGGTGCGCCGGCGGGCAGGCTCCAGCTGAAAATAATGTTTTGTGGCTGAACAGATGTCACCTCCTCGTTTTCAAAAGGTTTGATCAGCATGGGCGGCTCTATGCTGGTCAGCCGTACAGTGGTGCACCCCAGGGGTGATTCGGAAGACAAAGGCACCGTATGCCGTGTAAAATCATAAGCCCGCACACATACCTGGTACACACCTTCGGGCAGGCCGTTCTTCCGTTCTATATCATGCATGGTAATGCCCCGGGTATTGAGCTGGTTAACATCAAATACCTCCTGGAGATCGCCCACGGTGAGGGTAAACGGGATATTCGGCCGGAGCGTTATGCCTCGTACCGGCCTGAAGTCAGGGCTGGTATAGACCATAATGCCGTTGTCACCGCTGATGGTGGCCCGCAGGTAAACGGTCACCTCACGGGTCTGGGTATTCCGTAAGGTGATCAGCACCTTGCCCGGGTTATTGGCGTAATCGCTCAGCCGGGTGGAATACGGCGGTACCATGTTAATGCTGACATTGACCGGGAAGAGGGTCTGGGCCTGCGAAACAGCAACCCCCAGCATACAAACCAAAAAGATAAAAGCTTTTTTCATAGCCTGTAAAAGTTTAAAAGCTCAACGTATAACCTGCCTCCGCCGTAAATTCTGAAAATGTGTTCCCCATACCTTCTGCATAAGCCTGCTTCAGCGAGTTGATTCTCAGGCTTAAACGCTGTTTGGCCACCAGCTGCCAGGTAGCCGTACCGCCCAGGCTCAGGATATTGCTTTTGCCCTGGGGGAGGGTGCTGATGATATACGAGTTCTGGGTACCTACCTGCAATTTGCTCTTCAGAAATGCCTTGGAGGCCCCCAGTGAAAAACCGGTGTTGCTGATATCTCCGTCTGCTATTTTATTGACCGTGTAGTTCAGCCCCGACAGCAGGGTCAGCCCCGGCTGGTTCAGGGTAATGCTGTAATTCAGCAGCGCTACGGTAGAATTGATGTTGTTCATGATCTTGGTTTCCTCGTTCACATCCTTAAGATTACTGTTATTGTACGAAAGGAGAAACATCTGTGTGCTTTCTGTGCGGGCCAGCACCAGGCGCGGGCTTACAGACAGGTTGGCGGTGGTTTGGGTAAGCAGGTACTTATTCTGCACCAGGGCCACCACAGGCTCCGAATTGGAAGAGAAGTTGGTATAGGCAATATCCAGCCCCAGTTTTTCGTTAATATCCCAGGAGAGGTTCGACAGGCCTATCACCCGTCGGGTTGTGGCCTGTTTTTGTTTTTTGGTGTTGTCGTCCTGCACACCGATGCTGGCCATGAGCCGGAGCTTCCCGTTCAGTACGTTCAGTGTGGGCGATACCGTCAGGTTTTTGATGTCATTCTGGAAATAGTAGGCTCCCATAGAGCGGAATTCCGGGTCCACATACCGGTAAGCTGCTTTCAGGCTGAAATTCTTTTCCTTATATCCCAGTCCGCCGCTGTAGGCAATGTAATATTCCGAAGTACCGTTGACCGGGATCAGTTTTTTGATCACGCCCGGCACCCCGGCTGAATCGGTATAGAGGGCTACGGTTGAATTCCGGTCGCCCGTATAAACGCTGATCCCGCCGTCGCCAAAAACAAAGAACTTCCCGGCAAAAGTCAGCTTGAGATCTCCGCCCAGCACCACATTGGCAGCGGGCCGCAGGAGGCTGGTTTCCAGGTCACCCTTGAAATTCTTTTCGCCGTCTTTGGCACTGAGAAAGCTAAGATCGAAGTGATTATCTTCTGTACCCACTCCTACTTTGGCGGCATAGCCGTTCCGTGAAAAGCTATACGGCTCTACTGCACCCGTGGTGGTATCGATGGTGGTAGCCCGGTTGAGCCGCCCGGCCATAAAGCCCAGCCTCAGCTTCCCCGGATTGAGCTCAAAACCCGCCCCCAGCATGGTGTGCCCGGCCAGGGTATACGGTGAGAAGGTGAGGTTCCGGTAACCGGCATGAACCGTAGCCCATTTATAGGTAGGGCTCATGCCAAACTGGTTAAAAGGCTGGCGGAAGGAACGATCCTGCTCACTATACATAAAATACAGGGGAACAGAAATACCGTATATTGAAAATACGGGACTACCGCTGATCATGTACATAAACGGACTTCTCCGGGCGGCAATGCCCTCTGCCGTGTACCCAATACCCCGAATATCCAGTGAACCGCTCATGCTAAAGGGTTTCTGGCTGCCGATGGCCGCCAGGTCCTGCGCATATGCTCCCAGCGGAGCAAGCAATAAGAGAAGTATCCGTTTTAGCATCGCTTTTGGAATTACTTCCACAAAGCTAGATTTCCTCTGTATGTGCGTCAATTACGGAAATCCGTAATAGGAACTAAAGTTGCTCCTTTGTTTTTTGTGAATTTACAAAACACACCCTTACAAACCCCGGAAATCACACCAACTTATCTCTATAGGCCTTCGTAATGGCCTCACCCTTGGAATTTACCCTCAGCTTCTGGTAAATATGAAGAATATGCTTTTCCACGGTATTGATACTGAGATCAAAGTGTGCGGCAATCAGCTTATAGCTATCCCCCTCCACCAGCCGGCGAAGCACCCCCACTTCACGTTCGGTAAGCCCGTAGGGGTTCTGTTTGGGTTCATGAAAGGAGCTGAGCACCTTCAGGGCAATAGACGGGCTCATGGCTCCCCCGCCTTTGGCCACCTCCAGGATGCTCTCAATAATCTTTTCACCGGACGTGCTCTTCAGAAGATAACCCACGGCCCCGGCTTTAATGGCCTCAAAAATCTTTTCCGTGTCCTCAAATACCGTAAACATCAGCACTTTGGGCATATAAGTGGCCCGCTCCGAAATCTCCCGTAAAGCTTCTATGCCCGACATCTGCGGCATCTCGATATCCATCAGGATCACGTCGGGAAGCTCCTTCCCCACCTCTTCTGCTATGTGAACGGGGTGAAGATGTGTGCCGGTCAGCACCAGCTCATCACTGGACTCAATGATCCAGCCTAACGTTTCGCTCAGCTGGACATTATCTTCATAAACAGACACTCGGATTCGCGCCATGGCATAGATTTTTGACCGCACAAATATAGGTGGAATAACCGCTTACCTCAATGACGGATTTATGTGAGAGGAAATTTGGTTAACTTTACAACAACCAAACCTTAAACCAATGCCCGTAAATCTGGATGCCTTGTTGCGTTACCACACCATTAATAATTGCCTGCAATCGTTGCTCCATCAAACTGAAACAAATCCACATCCACGATTTGGCATTTCAACAATTCGTACTGGAGCAATGCGGGTTAAAAATCAATAACACCCGGGTGATGCTGGCCAATAGGCACTAACGTGGCTACGGAGGCGCTGAATCAGATTTTTGTCATAATCCAATTCTATCCAAATCACTTTCTCCCTTAGTACGTACCAAGCAAAATCGGGAACCGTTTCGGGTCAGAAATGGGTTTCGTATTTTACATATCCATAGAGCTGCGTGTTTTGTATGTATCGAAGGTAATAAAATGTAATTTCCTGAAAATTAAAAATTAACCACTATCGGAATTTTGCGCGGTTTCGTATATTTGTGTGTTAGCTGCAAGGTAACGACAACTCAACAAAATTAAATGAATGAACAAGATTGACTCGACAATAAAAAAACTTAAATCAAGTCCTTTATTTTACCTTTTCTTGTCATCAAGAGAGCTTTTTCATTCTAACTTTTGGTTTTGGTTATCAACTTTGAATAAAACTGAAACAGCAAAACTTTTTAGCGACAAATCAGTAACTAGCGACATTACTTTCAAAAGAGAACACAATCAAACCAGTGGGGAATTCAAAGCTACTGTTGACTTATATGTGTCAGACAAAATTGCAATTGAAAACAAGGTCAAAGACTTCCCAACGGAAGGACAACTTGAACGAATTAAAAACTCATTTGGTAAATCTGATATAGAGTTTGTGCTTACAACTTTATTTTGGACAGATGAGCTGTCTTTCAACGGTTGGACAGTCAAAACCTATAAAAACATTTCTGATGCAATTGAGCCCGTAAAATTCACGAATGACACATACTACCAAAGCTTAATTTCTGATTACAAACAGTTCTCACTTAATTTATCGGAATTGGCCGAACAACTGGAAATAATGAATGAATACGATTTTGCTATTTCATTGAACAAAGTTTTATACGGCAAACTGAACGAGATAAAACTTTGGGAAGGTTATCAAAAATTAAGAGCAAGCCATTTACTAATCCATTTTAATAACTCAAACAAACATAACGTAACTACAGCTTACGGCATCAATAATCAAAAAGCAACTATTGACTTTGTACTTGACTTGAATGACGGTTACAAAATAGGGATTCAGATTGAGGATATTCAATACAGAAAATTCGTAATCGGAAGAAAAGCAGGAAAATTTGCAGAAAATTTAATAGGCAGCAATCTATTTCTAAATAATGCATTTTGGGGTAGAGGAAAAAAGAGTTACTTAAATTATGGCGACACCTTTAAATACCAATATGAAAAAATTGAAAAAATAACATTTACGGACTTGTTTGAAAAAATAAACAACGACTTCCAAAACATTCATAACGAAATTGACAACATTAAAGGACAAATACCCAGCAGCTAACAGCGGTTTGGCGAAGGGTGGGGTTTCGTGCCCCGCAGACACATTTGTGCAAGCCGAAAGTTTTATACTCCGAACAAACTTTAGTGCTAAAAATCCCGCCCGAACGCCAAGCCCCGAACCGTTAGCAACAAGGTTGACGGACCGGTAATTCTAAAATCAACATTCCCGAATTAACAAGTCGTCCGTTAGACTTTGTTGCTGCCCAAAACGAACGAGAGTAATTTTTACCTCTACTTACACAACGAGAGTAATTTTTTTATATTTTTACCCTCGTATCGAAAACGAGAGTAAAACTTACACTTGAACGAAATGAGCAAATTTGATAAAAATATACCATACAACGACCTGCCTTTATTGCCGCCAAACGCAGATGTAGAAACAAAAGAGATATTGCGTAAAACGATTTCGGCAGGTAGAGCATTGGCTCAACTGAACGGGACTTTGAAGAATTTACCCAATCCAACTTTGTTTTTAGACACGATTTATCTTCAAGAAGCAAAGGCAAGTTCGGAAGTAGAAAATATCATCACAACCAATGATGAACTTTACAAATCGTTGGTTGCAGACAAAAAAGTTGAAAATTCAGCCACCAAAGAAGTATTGAGCTATAAAGAAGCTCTTTGGTTGGGTTTGGAACAGTTAAAGAAAAAACCGTTTATCACAACCAACCTTTGCATAAGCATTGTTCAATGTATCAAACAAAACACCGCTTCTATTCGGGTTACACCCGGAACAACTTTGAGCAACACAAAAGGCGAAGTAATTTATACGCCACCAAGTGGCGAAGCCGTTATTCGTGAAAAATTGGCAAATTTGGAAAAGTTCATCAATGAAGATGGTACTATTGACCCATTGATAAAGATGGCGTTAATGCACTACCAATTTGAGGCAATCCACCCATTTGCAGACGGTAACGGAAGAACAGGACGGATTTTATTATTGCTATACCTCAAACTTTCGGGTTTACTCGATACACCAGCCATTTATTTGAGTGAATACATCATTAAAAACAAAGTGGATTATTACAAAAATTTGCGTAGTGTAACCGAAAAAAACGATTGGGAAAACTACATTTTGTATATGTTAGATATGATTGAGGAAACTTCTGCAAGAGGTTTAGAACGGTTGAATAAATTCACAAAAGTCATAGACAAAACCGCAGAAGAAATAAAAACAAAATTGCCAAAAATATATTCCAAAGATTTGGTTGAAATTTTGTTTCGGTTGCCTTACACCAAACGCCAACACTTAATTGATGAAAATATCGGAAACCCCAAAACAGTCGGAAATTATTTGATAGCATTAGAAGAAAACAGCTTTTTGAAATCAGTAAAAGTCGGTAAAGAAAAATTGTATTTGAATGAACGATTGTTGAAAATTTTAGAGGGGAAGTAAAACAATGAATACGAAATTATGGCTTGATAATCCAGCCCAGCATTTCCCAGCATTTCGCTCAGCTGGACATTATCTTCATAAACAGACACTCGGGTTCGCGCCATGGCATAGATTTTTGACCGCACAAATATAGGTGGAATAACCGCTTACCTCAATGACGGATTTATGTGAGAGGAAATTTGGTTAACTTTACAACAACCAAACCTTAAACCAATGCCCGTAAATCTGGATGCCCTGTTGCGTTACCACACCATTAATAATTGCCTGCAAAGATGTGGCAGAAAATGGAGTTGGGAAGAGCTGGCCAACGCCTGCGCCGATTATGCGGATGAAGTTGCTTATCGTGACAGCAGAAACATCCCCTCCAAACGTACCATCCAAAACGATATTAAGATAATGCGCTCCGGTGATTTGGGGTATTTCGCTCCGATTAAAACCGAAAATGGTAAATACTTTTATGAAGACCCGGATTATTCTATCAAAAATGCTACGTTAAACAAAAATGATTTTAAGGCTATTAATACGGCTGCAAAGGTTCTGGGACAGTACAAAGGCTTCGATTTTTTCAACGACCTTAATAACATTTACAAAAAATTTGAAAGTAAGCTCTATATAAAACTTCAGGAAGAAGGCCAACAAGCCATTTCTTTTGAAAAAGATGAAGAAGCCAGAGGCATCATCTATCTCCATCCACTACTCAATTCTATTGAGACTAAAACAGTTTTAAACATCAGCTATAAAAAATTCACCGACGATCTTCCCAAAAACCATATCATACATCCTTATTTATTAAAAGAATTTGACGGGCGCTGGTACCTGCTGGGTTGGCAAGATCCCGGCCAATACATCATCACCCTGGCTTTAGACCGTATGGAAAATATTTCTGAGGCTATCGGCTATACCTACCAGGAAAGAAACTTTAATGCGGAAGAGTATTTCAGCAACACGCTGGGCATCACGTATACCGGTGAACCGGCTCAAAGCATTACTATAGAGGTAGATGCTAATTTTGCGCCCTTCCTGCTGACCAAACCCCTGCACAAAAGCCAGCAATTAATACATGATGATGAAAATATTTATGTATTCAGCTACAAATTAGTCATCAACCAGGAGCTGGAAAACTGGGTTCTAGCGCATTCTAACCATTTAAAAGTACTTGAACCCCTGATGCTAAGGCAGTCCATTTTAGAAAAAATCAAGAAGGCTTATAATAACTTTTCATAGCGCAAATAGGCTGCGCTCAGGCTGTTTCCTTTGAATTTTAATTCAAAGATGATGGTAATAGCCCTAATTGGAAGTCGTACTTTTAACGATTATGCGTATTTGAAAGAAAAAATGAAATTGTTTCCGGATATTACAAAAATCATTTCGGGTGGTGCGAAAGGTGCTGATCAACTAGCCGAAAAGTATGCGAAAGAATTCGATATACCCATTGAAATAGTTCTGCCTGATTGGAAAAATTATGGAAAATCGGCCGGTATTTTTCGGAACAGATTGATCGTTGACAAAGCCGATTTGATCGTGGCATTTTGGAATGGGAAATCGGCTGGTACCCGAAGCAGCATTGAGTACGCCAAAAAAACACAAAAAGAATTTCATACTTTTATTTATACATTTACCTGAAAATATGCCCAAACTACTAACCAAATCAAAATTTCTCAACGGCTTAGACTCCGAGGCCCTTTTGTGGCGTGTGGTCAATCAACCCGAAACCATCCCCCCACCGGATGCTTTTTCGCAACAGATTTTTGAAAGCGGTACGGAAGTGGGCCTCTTAGCCCAACAGTGTTTTGAGGAAGGTATTGACTTAACTCCCTACGATTTTCTTCCAAATATTCGTCAAACCCGTCTAGCCCTGAGGAACCGGAAACTCATTTTTGAAGCCGGCTTTCTCACCGGCCGGTTTTATGTAAGGGTAGATATCCTGGTGCCGTCCGGAAAGGAGGAATGGAATATCATTGAGGTAAAATCCTCCACCAAACTTAAAGAAACCCACATTCATGATTTGGCGTTTCAACGATTCGTATTGGAAAAATGCGGGTTAAAAATTAATGCTACCCGGGTGATGCGGGTCAATAACCAGTATATCCGTCAGGGAGAACTTTCTGTCCGGGACCTATTCTACTTCGAAGAGGTCAGTGAACAGGTAAGCGAATTCCTTCTTCAGGTTCCGGCACTGGCACAAAGGATGCTGGCCGTCATGGATCAGCCCGTATGCCCCGAGTTCCGTCTAGAAGACCTGACTAAGGGTGAATACAGTAACGTATTTAAAGATGAATTTAACGCCGCTCTACCCAAAGGCTCTGTTTTTGAATTATATCGCGGTCAAAAGAAAAAGCTGATAGAACTCTGGTCTTCGGGCATTCATCTAATCAAAGACCTGCCCACAGATGAACAAACCCCGGACAAGCATTTAATACAAAAGGAAACCGCCCTATCAGGGGAACCCTACGTTAACCCCGAGCAAATACATGCGTTTGTCAATGGCCTGGAATACCCCATTTACCACTTGGACTTTGAGACTTTCAATCCGGCTGTTCCTCCCTTTGACGGCACCCGACCTTACATGCAGATCCCTTTCCAGTATTCCCTGCATATCGAACATGCAGACGGCACCATTGAGCACCGGGAATACCTGCATACGGCTCCAACTGACCCTAGAAAGGCTTTGTTTGAGCAACTCCATCGGGATATAGAAAACCAGGGGACGATATTGTCTTTCTACGAAACCTTTGAAAAAGGAAGGATAAACGAATGGGCAAAAGCAGCTCCAGAATACCAAAGGTGGGCCGAAGATTTAACGGGCCGAATGCAGGATTTGCTAACCCCTTTCAAACAATTCTATTACTACCACCCTGACCAGCAAGGTTCCTGCTCCATCAAAAAAGTACTGCCCGTAATGGTCGATTTATCGTACAAAGGAATGGCCATTTCAAATGGCGGCGAGGCTCTCAGCGCGTATGTTAGGCATTTCGTCAATAATCAGCCGCATAATGATAAGGAACAACTGATTAAGGATATGCTGGCTTATTGTAAGCTGGACACCTGGGCGATGGTGATGATTTTGAGGAAGTTGAGGGAGTTTGAAGATTAGCGTATTTTGAACAAGATGAACTTTAAATTATAAAACAAAATGACAATGAAAAAAACTGACCTTCCCTCGTTAAAGATCAATGACATTGAAGAGGAACTTAAAAAAGTAACAAATTCAAATGATGAGCCAAGAAAGGACTCTAAAGACATTTATTATTCGGCTTATAAAAACTCCGAAAAGGCGTTAGAAAAATTAATAAAAAAATTTCCGGGACACGACAACTTAGACGAAGTCTATCTTAAAGTCACTGCCATAAATAGCTTGTACAGTACTAATATTTACGATACGTATAGAATGGCTTATCATATTTTCACGAACGTCAGTGATATTGATAAACGTTTAGAAGACATGGATCCTCAACTAATACATGATATAGCTTACGGGCATAAAATATATAGTACAAGGAAGACCAGCAAAGAAGAGAACCCGAAAATATGTTTTTACTCCTTTGCTACAAAATATTGTAGCTTTCATAATCCAAAAAAATATGCTATATACGATACGCTAATTCAGGACTTCCTAATAAAACAATACAATCAAAATATAGCAACCCAAACAAAGGAGGAGAAAAAACGATATGAGGATTTGAGAGAGTATAAGACATTCATGCAAGTACTAGATGAAGTTAAAAAATATTACAAATTAGATGAAGTTCCACTAAAGGAATTTGATATGTACTTGTGGCTCAATGGCAAAAAGAAACAGTTAGAGGAGACATCACAAAACCATAAGTCTTCTCCAAATACCCAAGATTATTAATCACATTCTTATCCGTAGTGCATTATATATAATCTTAGCGAGTTACATACTAAAATGTTCCTTATTCAGGTTTTAGAGACCGTTTGAGCCTGACGAAGTCGGCGAAAGAGGTCATGCTAAAACCTATGTTTTTGTCGCAGCGGCGAACCGCTCTACTTTTTCAAAAAAGTAGAAAAGAAAATATTTATAGTAGTCTTGGCAATTTAAAGCACTCATTATAAGTGTATTGAAATTCAGGGGATAATGAACCATGGGTAACTTATTCTTATTTCTTTTTACCTTGTCTTAAACAGGGCTAAATATTTACATCCCTATAACCGCTAGAAGTTTTTCCCCCAACGCAAATACACTGCACCCCATCCTCCCACATTTATATCATATCAGAATGACAATTATAAAACCGAAAAGCAATGTTTGAATACAACTTTGATCTATCATTCATCGAACAAAAGGCTAATCTGGATAGTGGTGAGTTAATTGTGTTGGGTGGACGCCCGGGAATGGGGAAAACGCTATTTATTATGAACTTATTAAGTAATAGTTCAAGAAAAGTGTGCTTTATCTCTTTAAGCGAATCCTCGGAGGAAATAGCCTATAAAAAAGAAAGAATGAATATATACCCTGACTCTAAAAAAACTATGATACTATTTGTATTGACAGACCTCCGCTGATCGAATTACTGGAATTAATTGTAACACAAAAAGGGAATTTTCATTATTTTGTAATTGACGACCTGAGAAGCTTAGAAGAAGATGTCAATCCTCTTTTTAGCGAACATAAGAACTATCAGTTGGTGTTAAGGCACCTGAAAGTATTAGCAAAAAGTTTACACACAAACATCATTTTAGTTTCGTCACTTGACAAAAGAGTGGAAGACGGTTTTCCTTTTAGGCTTTATTCGTCCAAAGAAAAATATATAGATCATCTTCTGATTATTCATCGCCCCGCATATTACCATATTCAAACAAACGAATTCAATGACCCGATTGAATATGACGATGCTTTTTTGTACATCACTAGAACCAAGCTTTTAAAAGGCTGCGATGACTTCAGGCTAAAATTCAAATATCCGCTCTGGTATTTTCCCGGGATAAAGTACCTGGATAAAGACGAAAATAATATTGTCCCGTTTTAAAACACTCTGCAATAAATAAATCTACACTCTTGCCTGTTTTCAAGCTCAAGTTTTAAAAATCATCTTTTCATGCAAATACACTGCATCCCCCTTCCACACATTTGCAGGAAATAAATACAGTATATCGTGGAAAATTCTTACCGGGAAAATCTGATTAGTCTGGTACGTTCCCTGGAAAACATTTTAGATAAATTAGAAATAACTATTATTAACCTGGCGATGAACGGAGAGTTTTCAGACTTTAATGACCAATGCGAGATCGGAGAAGTTATGAGAATCAGAATAGAAGATTTTAAAAATGCAGATGATCAAAATATCAAAACCTGTATCAAATTATTTGACAGCATAGAGCAATCCTATATCTATATCATGAACATTAACGCCATTAAACGGAAAGAAATAGAAGGAGATAACCCTAACGAGCATTAACCTTTATGATTATTAGGTATTTCAAAGTCTTGTAGTACTGCGGTAAACAATAACTCATAATTTTCTGTTTAATCATACCATTTCGTAATTTAGGGCCACTTATCAATTGTAAACTATTATTCATCAATGAAAAAGTTACTACTCATTCTGAGTACGCTGGCTTTGAGCCCGATGGCCAGAAGCCAGTCTGCCCCCCATTTTGCTACCGACCCAACCCTGAGCCCCGACGGGAAAACCGCCTATTTCAGCTTTGACAGCGACATCTGGAAAGTGCCGGTCAGCGGCGGCGAAGCCCTGCGGATCACGGCGCTTGAAGGTATTGAAATTAACCCGCGGGTATCGCCTGACGGCAAATGGCTGGCCTTCAGCTCCAACCAATACGGCAATTATGATGTATTTGTCATGCCGCTTGAGGGCGGGGAGATCCGGCAGCTGACCTGGCACCAGGCCACAGACCGGGTCGAAAGCTGGAGCTGGGACAGCAGGAAGATCTATTTCACGTCTGACCGGTACAATAATTTCGGAAGCTACTCGGTGGAAGTGAGCGGAGGCACGGCCAAACGCCTGTTCCCCCATTTCTTTAACACCACCAATGCCCTGGCTGAGACCCCTTCCGGCGAATACATTTTCACCGGTACCATGGAAAGCGACGGCCAGGCGACCCGTAAACGGTATAAAGGAGAGAACAACCCCGACCTGCTGGGCTACCATCCCAAAACGGGAAAGTTCACCCAGTATACCACCTATAACGGCAAAGACCTGAACCCTACCGTAGACAAAAACGGGATTATTTATTTTATTTCTGACGAAAAAAACGGCGAATACAACCTTTATTCGCTTCATAAAGGTACACAGCAGGCTTTAACCGGGTTTCCCACGTCTATTCGCCGGCCCTCTGTATCTGCCAACGGGGAGAAAGTTATCTTTGAAAAAGACTATCAGCTCTTTGTTTACGATGTAGCCGGCAAACAAACCCGGCCGCTCGACTTCAGGGCCAACTACAACAGAAGCCTGGTCAAAAGCCAGGAGTTTAAAACCGAAGGAAATATCTCCGCTTTTGATATATCGCCCGACGGTAAGAAGATCGCGTTCGTGTCGCGGGGCGAATTGTTCGTGTCTGACATAAAAGGAAAGTTTATCCAAAAGGTACTGGAGAGCCCGGAACGGGCTTTGGAGGTAAAATGGCTGAAAGACAACCGTACCCTTCTCTTCAACCAGACCCGGAACGGTTACCAGAACCTTTACACGGTCAATGCTGACGGCAGCGGGAATCTCAAAGAGCTGACCACAGATGTGCGCAACAACCGTGACATCACCCTGAACCCCGATCTCTCCCGGGCCGTATACCTCAGCGGCAGAGACGAAGTCCGCATTCTGGACCTCTCCACCCTGCAGTCGTCTGTCATTGTAAAAGATGAGATCTGGGGTTTCCAGAATTCTTCTCCGTCATTTTCTCCTGACGGTCAATACGTACTTTTCACGGCCATAAGAAACTTTGAGCAGGATATCTTTGTGCATCACCTCAAAGACAACAAAACCATTAACCTGACCCAAACCGGGGTAACTGAAGCAGGTCCGGTGTGGTCGGCCGACGGCCGCTACATTTATTTTGCCAGCAACCGCACGGCTCCTTCCTACCCGTTCGGTATGCAGGATGCTACCGTTTACCGCCTGGCGCTCGACTGGTATGCCGACCCCTTCCGGTCGGATAACTTCTCCAGGCTGTTTGACGATAAAAAAGACAGCCTTGCCTCAAAGCCGGTCACGATCAATACCGACGGGCTGCTGGACCGGATCACCCCGGTTTCGAACCTTTTCGGAACCCAGTCAGGGCCAGTGACCTTTTCGGTAAAAGAAAAGAATTATATCTTTTACAATTCCAACGAAGAAATGGGCCGGCCCCGGTTCTTCCGCACGGTTACGTCTGACTTTGAACCCGATAAAACAGAAAAAGTGGCTGAGCGGCCCTTCTCTTCCATCGTAAAAGCGGCCGATAAGTTTTATGTGCTGATGGGCGGTGATATTCATACCTATTCTCCGGAATCTAATAAAACGGAGAAAATTACCATCGCATACAAATTTCAGAAAAACCTGGAAAACGAGTTCCGGCAAATGTATTACGAAGCCTGGGCCGGGCTGGAAGAAAACTTCTATAACGAGACCTTCCACGGGGTTGACTGGAAGGCCCAGCGCGACCGGTACGCTGCTTACCTGCCTTTTGTAAACAGCCGGAAAGACCTGCGGGTGTTGCTCGGCGACCTCCTCGGCGAGCTTAACTCCTCTCATCTGGGCTTTACTTCAGGCGGAGACGAAGAAAGCACCCATCTTAAATATATAACGAATGAAACCGGTATTGTATTTGACGGGGCCGATCCGTACAAAGTAGATCACGTGGTGCGGAAGTCGGCCGGAAGCCCCGTTCAGCTTCAGAAAGGCGATGTACTGACTGCGGTAAACGGCGTAAAGACAGACAAAACCAGGGACCGCGACTATTACTTTACCCTGCCTACGCTACAGGAAGAAATCACCCTTGAACTGGAAAGAAACGGCAAACCGTTTACAGTAAAAATACATCCCGAAGCCAGCTTCTCTTTCAAAGATAAGCTATACGACGAGTGGATCCTGGAAAGCAGGAAGCGGGTAGATCGCCTGAGTAAGAATCGGATCGCCTACTCGCATATGAAGAACATGAGCGGACAGGCACTGGAATCCTTCCTGCTGGATATGGTGGAACAGGAAAACAACAAAGAAGCCACCATCCTCGACCTGCGTTTCAACCGGGGCGGTAACGTACACGACAAAGTGCTGCAGTTCCTGGCGCAGCGCCCTTACCTGCAGTGGCAATACCGGGGTGGGAAACGTTCGCCTCAAAGTAATTTTGCGCCTTCGGGCAAGCCCATTGTGCTGCTGATCAACGAGGCCTCTCTGAGCGATGCGGAAATGACGGCGGCAGGTTTCAAAGCCCTGAAGCTGGGCACCATTATCGGCACCGAAACCTACCGGTGGATCATCTTCACTTCCGGCAAAAGCCTGGTTGACGGCTCGTTTTACCGTATCCCCGGCTGGGGTTGCTATACGCTTGACGGCCAGAACCTGGAAGTTACCGGCGTGTCTCCCGATATTTATGTGAAAAATACTTTTGAAGACCGGTTAAAAGGCAATGATCCGCAGCTGGACCGGGCGGTGGAAGAAATTCTGAAGCAGCTGAAATAATGCGTAAAGAGTTGGCAGGCCTTTTGGCCCTCCAACTCTTTACCTTCATCACTTTTCAATCATCACCGTTTTAGTCTCCACCCGCTCCCGCGTACTCACCCGTACGTGGTATAGACCGGTCATCACCTTACCGGCATTGAATTTCAATGCATTCTGACCTTTCGTGCCCTTATAACTTTCTTCTTTGTAAACTGCTCCTGTAGAGCTGATCAGAGATATTGTTACCTCCGAATCCGTTTGAAGATCCAGTTTTACCGTGAACTCGCCCTGGTTCACGTTCGGGTAAACCGTGAAAAACGTAGTATCCGTAGCCGCCATACGCCCGGATGCACTGCACGCCAGCCTTGCCCTTGCCCAGTTGGCATGGTCACAGTAAATATTGTCCCCTCCGTCTTCCACCACCAGCTTCAGGTAACGGACTCCCGTAATATCCACGCTCATATCTGCCGTTTGAGGTAAGCCGTACGATGGCGTGCCCACTACCGGTGAAGTAGCCAGCAGTGCATTCGTAGCATTGTTATACACCTTGAACACCATCCGGTCTTCTCCGCATACCGACTCGTTGTCTTTCCCCACCGTAGATTTAAAATGGGTATAACTGTGCGATGATCCCAGGTCATAAATGATTTCTGAAGTAGCATGGGTACCAATACCCGAACCCGGATAAGATGTACTGTAATTAACAGATCCCATGGTCATGGCATTACCGTCAAACGACTGTCCGATTTTGGGGATACTCCCTGTACTGCCCGCTGCGCTTGCATAAGTCCATGAATTGGTCAGATACGCATCTGTGCAGCCCACCGGAGGTGTTCCCGAAAGGGTATAATACGGTTGCCCACCCGGCTCATAGCCGATAGAGTATCCGGAAGGAGTGGGAAACTGCGTACTGTTAGGCGAGTACAGTCCTCCGTAATCACTATATGTATACGCAAAACACGACACCACTGTAGCGTACGTACTGTTCGTCAGGTTCACATCGCTCCGCGTCAGCATCTCTGAAGCCCGCACCACAAACTGCTCGGGGCTGTTGTTGATCTTTTGCACCAGCCACCAGCTCCCGTGAAAATATTTGGCTACCAATGCATGCCCTGTCACCGTCCAATACCCCATCACCAGGTCATTGGTAATAGCACTGCAGCTACCTGAAGACGATACCGTCACTGTAACAGACACCGGGCTACTCTCTGAACACGAACCCGAAACACATTTGGCCGTGTAGGTAGTGGTAGAACCGGTAAAAACCGTCACTGAATTACCCGTATGTCCCGTGTTCCATTGTACCGTAGCCCCTGAGCTGCAGCTGGCCGATAGCGTGGTATTTCCTCCGCCCGAATTGTGCGAAGTGGGGGAAGCCGAAATACCCGTAGGGGCAGTGTTCGTACAGGGTGTCCCGCCCCCGCCGCTCAGGTACACATCCATCCAGTTGGCGTGGTCATAGTAATTCTCATCGTTATATTTATCCGCGATAAGCTCAAGTGTACTCTTACCCGCTACGTTAACACTGAAACTCTCTGCACCGGTGGTATTCCCGTGTACACCGGAGGTCCAGACCGTAGAACCATCTGTTTTAATACTGAACTGTATCTTTCCCAGATCTGAACCGTTATCTGCTTCATCATCGCGCCCTACCTTCCCATAAAAGGTCGTATATCCACCACCGCTAAGATTATATACCATCCGGCTGTTGGCGTGAGTGCCTATGCCCTGATAGTAGGACACTCCACTTACCTGCATGGTATTGCCATCAATACTCTTGCTGTCAAACCGCGTTGACCCATAGCCGCTCCACTCGCTGCTGCCATTCGCGGGCGAAAGAGTGGGAAGAGATGTAGAAGGGGTGCTTATACCATTTTGCGTTACTTTCAGTTGCTTAGATATACCTCCACCCACTTCGGTAAAAATAATATACCCTTCACGAGCTATAGAGCCCGTATTGGAGGAAAAGTTAAGCGTTAAATTAAACTCTCCATCCAATCCACTGCTTGGTGAGTTAGGATCAATTGAAAGCCAGCTTGCAGAAGATGAAGCTTCCCACATCAGATCTATTGCTTCTAAAGATATATTTACAGAACCCGATGAGTTCGAAACTGAAACATTTGGGGATGGTTCTAATCGCTTAGCCCCCGCATATCCAGGTACATAAAAGGGAGCTGTCATCTCAAAAAGCAAATTCCAACCGCTGGAACTATTTCCTTCAGATATCCCGGTAATTCTCTTACCGAGATAACAGGTGTAGCTCTCAAATACTTCGTTATTATAGTCCGGAACCGTAAAAGACTGATAGTTAGACACTGCATTATAAATACCTTCATCATTTTTAACCCAAAAATATCTATCATAACCGGCTGGAGCAGTAAGCTGAAAACCACCACTCACCCTTGAAACAGTAATTGCTCTCGCCAATTTCCCTGATATGGGTATCCCGTCAGTTGGGTTAGTAGCTTTCCAACTCGCTGCCAAGGTACTTAATGCTTCATCTTTAAAATGTACACCAAAGGTAGGCCCCCTTTGGGAAAGAGTGATATTGTCCGTAGAAAATCCAGCTCTGATATTCCCGATAGCAGACGAAGTTAATATCTCCTGAAACTTGTTGTTTGCATTGTGATTATAAGTGCCCATATCGACTGAAACCGTAGTTCCCGAAGAAATACCTGCATTAAATTTTGTATTATAATCGGTAGTTGGCAAGGTAAACCCATATTGACCCACATCTCCGGGTGCTGGTTTGCTTGGCGTTGTATTGTGTACTATATTGGGGATTCTTTTAATATCAGGATTCTCCCAGTCGATTTCCGTTCTATCCGCTCTTTTGGCTTTTTGGGATAAAAATGTAGCTCGACTTAAGGTCCAGGTTAAATTTGGATTAAAATGATTTCTGGATTTGGTAATAAGATTTTCTAAAGCTCCTTTATAATAATCAAAATTCGGATTGGCTTCATCTAATTGCTTTCCTGCGTCATATTCCCCTTGATGCCATAGAACACCCCTTGTTCCCAATATATTAGCATACAACTGAAGAGACTGCCTGAAGGTTTTATAGTTTTCCTTATTTTCATCACTTAAATCTGCGAGATTCCGTCCCGGGTAGGCGGCATTGATAAACAAAGTAGGAATGCCTTCATTAGCATACAAATTACCCAGTGGTCCCCAAATCCAGGAGGTTTCTCCCCTGGGGTAAATAGTAGATCTAAAATTAGGCGCCTGGTCATTTCTTTCTAATCTCCTAAACCCAAAGTCCAATGGTACATTTTGGTCTGTATAATTAACTATAGGCATTGCCTTCATATCTCTAAACTTCTCTAAATAAGGCGTATAGACACCTTGATATTGCTTTAGTGTTTCCTTTCCAATGGTATTTACCATATCAAAAGGGGTATATGAATTAGAGTATCCAATCAAATCAGATTCATTTATTGCATTTATTCCAGCTGCATTGGACTGGCCATAAATAATAAAAACCTCGCCAATACCAAATTTGATCTTTGTAGTTTTTACGAATGTGTGCCCCTTAGAACCATACGTAAAACTTACGTCAAGTTCATACCACCCTTGCGGCAAAGTAATTTCTTCCATATCACCAGGAATAGAGAATATTTTCAGAGTTCTATTGCCCCCGGTATAAGAAAATGAAAGATATGAGTCTGTATATGTATTGGTTGGCCCGATATAATTTCCAGCTTTGTCTAATTTCCTTATATTAGCTTTTACTCCATTAAAGAAAATAGTATCTAATTCAATACCTATGGATAGTTCTACAAAAATCCTAATTTTTGCATTACCAGAAGCGTCCTTTTGCATAACCGATCTATGCAGAGGATAAGTAATTCTCGCACTTGAAAATTTATCAACAACTTCTTGTGAGTATCCCTGAAAAAACAAGATGTTAAGCGCAATTAATATTAATTTCTTCACTTATAAGGTTTATTTAAGGTACTCACGGGTTTTAATCAAAGGAATTTTCATTCCATAATGCTTATTCAATGCTTTAATAAACTCGTTGGCTATTATAGCCTGCCCAAACGCTGTAGGATAGAAACCATCATTAGAATAAAAATTCCCTCCCGGGTATTTAAACTCCACCTGAACCCCATCATCCGTAATAAACTTCCCTTCCCTGATCTTTTTAAAAAGGCCGTGCAGGTCTACCACCGGAAAATTGTATCTCTCACTAAGTATTTCTATTTCTATATTTTTATAGCGCATATTATTATAGACCGAATTACTTACAAATTCGCTATAGTATGCTCTAACATCCATAGGCCCCCCTAATTTTGTTCGCTTATTTACGACAATGTCTTCTTTAAGCGCCAGGCTGACCCGCGGACTCAACAGCGAGTCAAGTGTGGAGTTCATCAGGAAAACAGAATTATCTAAATCAGTGTTAGAATGAAATACCAGGTCTCTTTTTACCAGCAGGCTATTATATACCTCTCTCGCCGTCACTACGTAAAACAGAGGAGTATCCATGGGATCCGGAATATTGGCCACACACAAAAGCCTCTTCCTTTCCCCTGTTACTAAATTAGTAGTTCCCCAAGCCAGCCGCTGTTCATTATTTCCTATCGCCCCCCAGGGTATGATAGCATCGAAAGACCCTGCTAAAGCTTCTCCATTAACCATTTTCACCAGGTCTGTATAGCCCGATTCTAAGGTTACCAAATCTGCAGGGTTCTTTTCACAATAAACGGAATATTCGTTATCACCTAAACGGTCTGCAAAAATATTCTCTCCTCCATCTTTAAAAAGCTGTAACAATTGCCACCGCTCCGAGTTGGCTACCGCCCAGTTCTTCAACTGGCTTACCTCCCGGTTCTTTTCCATTTCAAAATCCTTCTCCGTGTTCACAGAAATGCCCAGGTTATTATTTACCAGCTTAAATTTTGGAGCCGGCCCGCCCGTAGGGTTAAAGTGGGTAAGCACTAATCTGCCTACCCCGTTCAGGTTTTGATGGGCAAAAGTGGGTGTTTTAAAGTCAGTTAACCCCATTTGCCGGGCAATTAATACCGGGTAGCTGGTTTCCATCCCGTCATTAAAGTAACCGCCATCTCTGAACCCTGCTGTTAAGCTGCTGCCGTATGCATAATATTGGAACGGTTTACCCTTGTTTTCCGGCCGCTGAAATTCCCGTAAATCCGGTGAGGACTGAGGAGGTGCTCCAGGTCTTACAGGCGGAATAAATACGGTTGTATCGCCCACAATCACCAAAGATTTGATAAAACGGGTTCGTTCCTTTAGGAGGGAAATCTCCTTTTCAACCCTGCTTTTTATAGTATCTCCATTAATGACATAAACATCAGGAACGTCTGATTTCAGGATATCCTTCTCCCCGCAGCTCATCAGACCTCCGATAACAAGTAGTAAATTTAGTAGCATTTTATTCTTCATTGATTTTTATAATACATTGATTCTATGATAACTAAAATGTAATGATTCTTTAATTAAATGATGTGTTATAATCTCATTACAATATTAAACCTGCACCGTCTAAACCATTTCTTGATTCAAATCAAGAAAAAATTGATTCAATTAGCCATAAGGCTACGTGATTCCTTTTATGACAAGTCCCGGAATCTATAAAGACAGACTAATCTCAATTTGTGTTTATTCAAGAAAGGGAGACGTCCTCCTTTTAACACTGCAAAGTTAAGGCGGGATTTACACATAATCTCTTGATTTAAAATAAGAAAAAAATTGATTTGAATCAATTCATGTAGCTACACAGTTTCATTTCTTGCCTTACCTGACGTTCCCTGATGCATATCCCGAAACGAAATAATATAATTGATAACCTGAGAGAAAACACAAAATATCCCTGATCCCCCTGATAAACCTTCGATACGAATAAACCGTATCCGATGCAAAGAAAAGAAGCGGGCGATTATCCGCTAAATACCGGTGGCAAATAGCTGTATTACAGGTGAGGCGACGACAGAAATTCCCGTGTATTGATCAGCGGTACCATATAAATATCGATGGATAATCTCGATTGCCAACCTATTAATGTCAGTAATTCACCGAATCACCAGACAAAAAGAATGCTTCTCTGCCACCGTAGCAATGGCTGCTGCCAACATGAGTAGCTACACCGGTTTGATCGCTATCATTAATAAGGAAAGACCCTCTAAGAAACCAAGAATTAGAATAGTACAATTAAATCTATTCCCTAAAAACAGAGGGGTAGTTTTTTGAACTCCTCAAAAAACTCCCCCTATCATTCAATAAAGCCCCTTTTTGTATAAATTTAACTTTTCCGCGGACGATAGTAGTTGTTTACTTAAGGAATTCTCTGGTGTTGATATAAGAAAAAGAGGTACCGTAATATTCATTAATGGCTTTTAGTCCTTCATTAGCCAAAATAATATTTATTAGTTTAGAAAAATTCAAAAAATCTTCTTCATAAATATCTTTATAGTTAATCTTTACCCCATCCGGCGAAATGTATTTACCCAAATAAATTTGAGTATGAATATAGTTCACATCAAGCTCCGGCCAATTAAGCTGTTCTGCAAGTTTTGACCGTTTGGGCCTGTCATACACCTCAATTCTTTTTTGGGGATCGGTGCTTGAATAATCTAGAATCTTTTCGTTACGGCTTATATAGGGTTTTAAGTTCATATTTACGTTGGTACCCAGCAAAGAATCAATTTTCGAAGTAGGGTAAATTATAACAGCGTCTTTATCTAATAAGCGGCCTTTTTGATATTTTTCTAACTCTTTTCGTACGTCTTCAACCGGGATTAACTCCAGCATTAATGAAGGAGTGGTAATTCTACTGTTTATTAAAATTCCCTTAACACCTTTTCTTTTGATAATTTCACTGAGCATATCCAACTTAGCACTTCTGTAAGATTGATCCCAGGGACTTTTAAGCGGTTTCCAGGGTTCATAGTCCTCCAAACCTTTGTTCATCATGTAGTCATCATTCGGAGAAATATTAATCATAAAATCAAACTTCTCATGAAGGACGGTCTGCTCATAATTCAACTTAGAGTTTAACCTTTCAAGCCAGGTTTTCTCGTCCGTAAAAAGAAGCAGATTATCTACTCTGTCTTGGTTCAGTTTTCTTAAAACAGGAGAACCGTCCTTTTCAAAGTAATCTATTGCAAGATTATTCTTTGCAGCTTTAAACTTAGGCACAGGTCCGCCGGTCGGATTAAAAGTAGTGGGTACATAGGTAAATACTCCGTTAAAGTCATTGCTGTCAAAGTATGGATTTTTAAACTCTACTCCCATTTGATTAACAATAATATTAGAAATACTGTACTCAATTTCTTCATTATTAATCGCTGTCCCATTTCGACTAAAAAAGCCTGTAGCTATGACTCTTAACGGCTTTCCTATCAGGTCCGGATCTTCCATTCCCTTTTTTAAGAGCTCTTCATTTTGTTTACTTAATGGTTGCTTTATTCGCTTTTTATAGTTAGGCACAACAAGTGTATCGCCCACTATAATTGTAGAAAAGTCATGTGGTGAGAGATAACGTTTTCCAATGTCTTCCCTAATTCTCACCGTATCTCCATTAATCATCCAATACTCCGGAAACTCCGGCTCTAAAAGCACATCAGTATGGCAACTCATTAAGCTGCTCACAACCAATAGTAGATTTAACAGTGTGACTCTTTTCATTTTTGTGCTTGTTCAATATAAAATTCAGAATTGGGAAATACTTCCGCGATCTTGCAACAAAGTTAAAACAGTATTTCTCAACGGTCACTTGATTCAAATCAAGAAAAAATTGATTAATTTATACTGTCGTCCGTTTTGAACTCCTCAAAAAACCACCCCTATCATTCAATAAAGCCCCTTTTTGTATAAATTTAACTTTTCCCGGACGATAGTAGTTTAAAACCATATTTGCGCATATGTTCCAAAAGAATTTATTATAATGCAAAGTATTAATGCTAATCGTTTTATGGATTTATTACCTAGTATTTAAATTAACGTATGGAATATTGGTTCCGTAATGTTTATTGATAGCCCGGATTGTCTCATTCGCTAAGACGATTTGTCCTAATAGAGACGGACTATAACCATCTTCTGCAAAAAACTCCCTGCTATTGATTTTATACCCGTCAGGGCTTATGTATTTATTATTCATAATATCCCTGTAAATGGTGGTAATGTCAACTACTGCCCAGTTCAATTGCCGGCTCAGGCTGAACGCTTCCTTCCTATAGCTTTCCAAACCACTTTCTAACTCAGTAACAGGATAAAATGGAACCGGAAAATATGGATTTGATTTTTGATTAATATATGGCTTAAGGCTCATGCCGACATTAGGACCCATTAAAGAATCAACTGAAGGGTACGGGTATACAAACATTGCATTCTCAGGAAGTAAATAGCCTTTTTGATAAATATTCAGCTGCTTCCGTACATCATCAACTTTGAAAATCCGGGTAAAAGGCAGAATATGAGTGGGCACCCTTGTATATAAAACACCTTTTAAACCCTTCCTTTTACTGAGCTCCTTTAAAAAATTAAGCCGGTCACTATACCGGGGCTGACATCCCGGACCGGAACATTCAAGGCGTTCATCTTTGTAGCCTTCTATCCCGTCTTCAAAAGGCATACTGGCTCCCATTATCGATAAATTAGCAGAATACTGGCTCATTAACGAAGCATCCAACAGGAGGTCAAACTTTTCGTTCAAAACAATATCCTTATAATTAGAATGCCCCGACCGTGTAAATTCGGTCAGCCTTCTGAATGACGGATCATAAGATACCGAATTAGGTAACATATAATCGGAATAAGAAACAAATCCCGGGAAAATCTTCACGCCAAGATGATCGACCCTTCTCACATCTTTTTTTAAAGGTTTAAGCACGGGCTTGCCCCTTTCATCGATATCTTCTATAGCAAGATTATTGTTTATTGCTTTAAATTTTTGCAGGCTTCCGCCGGTTGGATTAACACCTGTGGGTACAAACGCCCCGAAGCCATTCGCATCTTCCGGATCAAAATACGGCGGATAAAACTCAATCCCCATCTGATTAGCTACAAGGCTGGGGAAACTGGTCAGTAAGTTTTCATTATTGTATCCCCCGTTTCTTATTCCTGCTACCGGGCCGCCTCCTATTGCAATCATTCGTAAAGGCCGGTTTTCAGGGTCTTCTATTCCTTTTTTCAGGATTTCAATGTCTTTGGTATTCAGTGGTTCTTTTCTTAAGGTTCTCGCTACCACAATCACACTGGTATCTCCTGCGATAAAGAAATCAGGATTTTGGAGTGAAAACTTATTATCATTTCTCTGCTTGATCGTATCCCCGTCAATCACCAGATACTCCGGAGACTTTGGTTCTAAAAGCACGTCAGTATGGCAACTTATTAAGCTGCTCACAACCAATAGTAGATTTAATAACCTGATTTTTTTCATTCTTGTGTTTATTCAATAGAAATTTCAGAAAGAAAGATCCTTCCTTTTAACACAGCAAAGTTAAGGGGAGGTTTACACATAATCTCTTGATTTAAAATAAGAAAAAAATTGATTTGAATCAATTCATGTAGTTACACAGTTTCATTTCTTGCCTTACCTGACGTTCCCTGATGCATATCCCGAAACGAAATAATATAATTGATAACCTGAGAGAAAATACCAAATATCCCTGGTGCCCCCTGATAAACCTTCGATACGAATAAACCGTATGCGATGCAAAGAAAAGAAGCGGGCGGTTACCCGCCAAACACCAGTGGCAAATAGCGGTATTACAAGTGAGGCGACGGCAGAAGTTCCCGTGTATTGATCAGCGGTACCATATAAATATCGATGGATAATCTTGATTGCCAACCTATTAGTATAAGTAATTTACCGAATCACCAGACAAAAAGAATGCTTCTCTACCACCGTAGCAATGGCTGCTGCCAACATGAGTAGCTACACCCATTTGATCGCTATCATTAATCAGGAAAGACCCTCCAAGAAACCAAGAATTAGAATAGTACAATTGAATCTATTCCCTAAAAACAGAGGGGTAGTTTTTTGAACTCCTCAAACAACCACCCCTATTATTCAATAAAGCCCCTTTTTGTATAAATTTAACTTTTCCCCTGACGATAGTAGTTGTTTATTTAAGGAATTCCCTGGTGTTGATATAAGAAAAAGAGGTACCGTAATATTCATTAATGGTTTTCAATGCTTCATTTGCCAAAATAATATTCAGAACTTTAGAAAAATCTAAATGATCTTCTTCGTATATCTCCTTATAACTAACTTTTACTCCGTCAGGTGAAATATATTTATCCAAATAAATTAGGGTAAATATATAGTTCACATCAAGCTCGGCCCAATTAAGCTGCTCTGCAAGTTTTGACCGTTTCGGTCTGTCATATATCTCAACTCTTGATTTGGGGTCTGAGCTAGAACTTAAAATCATTTCGTTATCATTTATATAGGGTTTTAAATTCATATTCACATTCGGCCCCAGCAGAGAATCAATTTTCGGAGTAGGATAAATTATTAATACGTCTTTATCCAATAATCGGCCCTTTTGATATTTCTCTAATTCCCTCCGAACATCTTCTACCCGAATTAATTCTAACATTAATGCAGGAGTAGTAATTCTGCTGTTTATCAAAATTCCCTTAACACCTTTTCTTTTGATAATTTCACTGAGCATATCCAACTTAGCACTTCTGTAAGATTGATCCCAGGGACTTTTAAGCGGTTTCCAGGGTTCATAGCCCTCCAAACCTTTATTCATCATGTAGTCATCATTCGGAAAAATATTAATCATAAAATCAAATTTCTCATGAAGGACGGTTTGTTCATAACTAAGTTTAGAATTTAATCTATTCAACCAGGGCTTTTCTCCCATAAAAAGAAGCAGGTTGTCCACTCTGTCTTGATTTAACTTTCTTAAAACAGGAGAACCATCCTTATCGAAATATTCTATTGCAAGGTTATTCTTCGCTGCTTTAAACTTGGGTAGCGGCCCTCCTGTCGGGTTAAAATTAGAAGGCACATAGGTAAATACCCCATTAAAGTCATTACTATCAAAATAGGGATTTTTAAACTCTACTCCCATTTGATTAGCTATGATGTTAGAAATGCTATACTCAATTTCCTCATTATTAATTGCCCTTCTTCTATTAAAACTCCCTGTAGCTATAATCCTTAAAGGCTTTTCTTTCAAATCAGAGTCTTCTATCCCCTGTTTTAATATTGCTTCGTCTTGTTTGCTTAATGGTTGCTTTATTCGCTTATTATAGTTGGGAATTACAATCGTATCACCTACTATATTTGTGAAAATATTATTCGGAAAGAGATAGCGCTTTCCAATATCTTCTCTAATCCCCACCGTGTCTCCATTAATCACCCAATACTCCGGAAACTCCGGCTCTAAAAGCACGTCAGTATGGCAACTCATTAAGCTGCTCACAACCAATAGTAGATTTAATAACCTGATTTTTTTCATTCTTGTGTTTGTTCAATAGAAATTTCAGAAAGGGATACCCTTCCTTTTAATACAGCAAAGTTAAGGGGAGGTTTACGCATAATCTCTTGATTTAAAATAAGAAAAAAATTGATTTGAATCAATTCATGTAGCTACCTGGTTTCTTTCCTGATACGGCTCAGCGTTTCGGGCGTCATGTTCAGGTAAGAGGCAATATCTTTGATTTTGAGCCGTTTAGCGATGTCTTTATGGCTTTTCAGAAAGTCGAGGTAACGTTGCTTGTGGGGTTCTGACAGCTTCAGCTCCTCTCTCTGCTCTGCAAGCAGCTGGTACTGCTCTGTCAGGATCCTGACCAGTCGCTCCACTTTAGGAACACGCCTGTAGAGTTCTTCCAGGCCGGCTTTCGACAAAGACAGGGTCTGTGTACTTTCCAGCGCTTCGGCATACCGTATGGAAGGTTCCCCCGAAATAAAGCTCCGGATACAGTAATAGAAGTCGCCTTCCGTAATAAAACGGGTACACACCTCCCTCGGAGGCCCCCCGGCTTCAGAACGCGTATAATATTCCTTCACCAGGCCGGATACGATAAAAAATACCCGGTCTGATATTTCGTCTTCCCGCACCAGGAAATGCCCCTGTGCATATTTTTTCGGTTGGAGATACCTGCTGATCGCCTCTTCCTCACCCGGAAGGAAAGGAATGATCTTTCCGATAGCAGCGAAAAATGATTTCATTCGTTATGTGTTATTAAATACCCGGAGTAATGGACATATAGAGTAATTTTATACCTGACTTCCCTTCCTAAGACCTGTGCTGCCTGTCAAAAGGTTGTGCTTTTGCAAAGGTACAAACGGAAGCAATACGAAAAAACCCGTTAAAACACGGTATTTTTTTCAGGTGTTTTCACCCGGAATATCAAATATGTTGCCCGTGGATCTGACATTGAAGAACAGTAAAAAGGGCGACACTCGCCGCCCTTTTTCACTCATTTAACCCTTTTATACCAATTTGTAAATATCGCCCAGGTGCTCCGCTATGCCCTGGACATCTATTTTCAAATCAATGATTTTACCTGTAGAAATATCAAAAACCCAGCCATGAACGCGCAGGTTCCTGTCAAGTACCGCCCTTTGCACCTCTTTCATCTTCACCACGTTCAGGCATTGTTCCTGTACGTTCAGCTCCACCAGCCTCCTGTACCGCTGCTCTTCCGATTCAATGGCTTCGAGCTCCTTCTGGTGCAGGCGCACCACATCACGGATGTTGCGCAGCCAGGGGTTCAGGATACCCAGGTCTTCGGGCTGCATGGCCGCCTTTATGCCGCCGCAGTTATAATGTCCGCAAACCACCACGTGCTTTACCTTTAAATGCTTTACCGCATAGACCACTACCGACAGGATATTGAGATCATTGTTAGGCGCCAGGTTGGCAATATTCCGGTGAACAAATACCTCTCCCGGCTTGGCTCCCATTACGGCTTCTGCCGACACCCGGCTGTCTGAGCAGCCGATATACAGGTACTTGGGATCCTGCCCTGCGGCCAATTTTTCAAAATATTCCGGATCGCCCTCCAGGTTTTTCGCGATCCACTCTTCGTTGTTTTTAAATATCTGTGCTATTTCCATAACTAACCCGATTGATGTTGATGCGAAAGTACTTCAATCCCCGTAAGAAAACAACTAAGCCTCTTCTCAGACAGCATATTCTAATCACATTCTAACAAGGATTAAAAAAGGATAAGAAGCGAAAACTAAAAGTGAAAAGTTATGGAACATCTGTATTTTAATTATGAAAGAATGTTCCGCAACTTTTCACTTTTAACTTTTAGTTTTTATCTATCAACTTAAATCCCACCCCGTGAATATTCTCCAGCTTCACGGCCGGGTCTTTGGCCAGCATTTTCCGGATACGCGTCAGGAACACGTCCAGGCTCCGGCCCAGGAAATAATCGTCGCGACCCCAGATGGCCACCAGTATCTCTTCTCTTTTCACCACCTGGTTCTTTCGCTCCAGGAAATATTTCAGCACCTCAGCCTCGCGGTGGGTGAGCTTCTGAACCTCATCATCGTAAGTAAGGATTAGCTGCGAATAGCAGAACTCGTATTTTCCGCAGAAAAACACATCGTGGGTCACCTGTGTACCCGAAATGGCATTTCTCTTCAGGAACACCCGGATACGCAGCACCAGCTCCTCCACGCTGAAAGGCTTGGTAATGTAATCATCACCGCCCACTTTCAGGCCCTGGATCCGGTCTTCCTGCATGGCCTTGGCCGAAAGAAAAATAATGGGAATCTGCGGATTCTGCTCCCTGATCTTCTCGGCCAGCGAAAAGCCGTCCAGCTCGGGCAGCATCACATCCAGGAGACACAGGTCAAATTTATCCTTTTTAAAGATCTTCCAGGCATCCTTACCGTCTGTAAAATGAAAAATTTCAAATCCCTCTTCCTCCAGGCTGTCGCGTGTAACAAACCCCAGGTTAGGATCATCTTCTACATAAAGTATCTTCGCCATCTTTATTAATTGCCTGACAGGATTTAATTACTGATCGGAATCTTAATTACAAAGGTAGTGCCTAAACCTACTTCGCTGTTCACATCAATTTCCCATTTATGCAGCCTGACCATCTCTTTCACATAATTCAGCCCCAGTCCGAAGCCCTTTACATTATGCACGTTGCCGGTGGGTACCCGGTAAAATTTATCAAAGATCCGGTTCAGGTGCTCCTTGGGTATTCCTATACCCTTGTCTTCTACCGCCACATAAATAAACTGCTCGTCATTCAGGGTTCTGAGGGTGATCTGCGGGGTGTCGCCTGAATATTTCCGGGCATTGTCGAGCAGGTTCCGGATAATGTTCATCAGGTGAAGCCGGTCGGCCCTGACCGTGGTCTTATCGGCTCCGAGGTGAAGCTCGAAATGGTCACCCAGCTCTACCCGCACGCTTTCGGTCACTTCCCAGATCAGGGCATGAAGATCCAGCAGCTGCTTATCGATCTGTATGTTCCCCTTCCCGATCTTTGCCGTAGACAGCACCGCCTCCACCTGGTTTTTCAGCCGGTTATTCTCTGACCGGATAATGTCCACATACTTCTTCATGCGTTCGGGCTGGCTGATGATCTTTTCGGTTCCCAGCACATCGGTAGCAATTTTGATGGTCGAAATAGGCGTCTGGAACTCGTGCGTCATGTTGTTGATAAAATCCCGCTGCACTTCGCTCAGGCGCTTCTGCCGCAGGATAACCGACATGGCATACCCGAAAAACACGGTAAAAAGAAGGGTAATTACCGAAGATACAATCCAGATATCCAGCTTGGAGGTCAGGTAGCTCGACTTATCCAGGAATTTCACCCCGAAATAATTCAGGAACTTATCGGTCTTGGGCAGCTCTCCTGTTTTCGGGATATCGGGGGTTTCAAATTTGCTGTTGACAAAGCCGCCGTAAATGATCTTGTCGGTATCGCAGTTGTATATCCCGTATTCAAAATCCGAGCTCAGGTTTTTCCGTTTAAACTCCTCGATCAGCAAGGGTTCCAGCACCGAAGGCTCCAGCGGAAGCCGCAGATTCACCACATAATAATCAGAAGAAAGCTGCTCTACCGGGTTGTCAATGACAGACATATTGTGTGACTGCGATATCTTGTGCGCCACATTTCTCAGACTGATCATTACGCCCTGCCTGAATTGCTGCTCGTAAAGATCAAACGCCTTTTTCATCCAATAGATCTGGATACCGATAATCCCGCAAATGGCTATTACGCCTAAGATGATTACCGTCCTTATGGTCTGTCTGGTCAAGGTTTAAAAAATCTGTAAGGTTGTATTAAAAATGGTAAAGGCGCGCAAATTTAATCTAAATAATGACAATTCGCAATAAATCCTCCTTTTACTCAGCCGTTTATTAAAATTAACCGTGTAAAATCAACACAAATCCACTCGCCTGAAAGTGCCCGGCATCCTGAAATACTACGGCCATATAATGGGATACGTACGCCTAATTGCTTAATTTTGCGCAATTAACTGACAAGAAAGGATGCAGATCAAAGAAATTCTTAAACTGGAGCCCGCAGGGCAGCAGGTAGTTGTAAAAGGATGGGTTAAAACCAAGCGCGGACAGGCCAATATCGTCTTTATCAATATTAACGACGGGTCTGCCCTGAAAAATATACAGGCTGTGGTAGAAAACGGGAAAATAGGAGAAGAGCTGCTCAAAACCGTTACTACCGGTGCAGCCGTGGCGGTCACCGGTACGCTGGTAGCCTCTTCGGGCTCAGGTCAGGCAGTAGAAGTACTGGCTGAAAAGATTGAAGTATACGGCCCCGCTGACGAGAGCTTCCCTATCCAGCCCAAGAAGCACAGTCTCGAATTCCTTCGCGAAAAAGCCCACCTGCGTTTCCGGACCAACGTTTTCGGAGCCGTATTCCGGGTGCGTCATACCCTGGCCTACGCCATTCATAAATTTTACCACGAGCAGGGATTTTTCTACCTCCATACGCCCATTATCACCGCATCTGATGCTGAAGGGGCGGGAGAAATGTTCCGGGTAAGCACATTCCAGCCCAACAAGGCTCCTTTAACCGAAACCGGTGAGATTGATTTCTCGCAGGATTTCTTCGGAAGAGAAACCTCGCTCACGGTTTCCGGCCAGCTGGAGGGCGAGCTGGGTGCCCTGGCCTTGTCGCGCATTTATACCTTCGGACCAACCTTCCGGGCTGAAAACTCCAATACTTCCCGCCACCTGGCCGAGTTCTGGATGATTGAGCCCGAAGTAGCCTTCTTCGACCTCGAAGATAACATGAACCTGGCAGAAAGCTTCGTAAAATACGTGATCCGCTATGCCCTGGAGCATTGCGCGGAAGACCTGGAGTTCCTGCAAAACCGCCTGGTGGAAGAAGAGAAACAAAAGCCTCAGAACGAACGCTCCGAGCTTACGCTGATCGATAAGCTGCGGTTCGTGGCAGAGAATGATTTTGAGCGCCTGACCTATACCGAGGCCATCGATATCCTGCTGAAATCAAAACCCGCCCAGAAAAAGCAATTCCAGTATGAAGTGGCCTGGGGCATTGACCTGCAGTCGGAGCACGAGCGCTACCTGGTAGAGAAACATTTCAAAAAGCCGGTGATCCTGACCAACTACCCCAAAGAGATCAAGGCCTTTTATATGAAGCAGGACGACGACCTGAACGGCGCCCCCGGACCTACCGTACGGGCCATGGACGTGCTCTTCCCCGGCATAGGTGAGATCATCGGCGGATCGCAGCGGGAAGACAACTACGAGAAGCTGATGGCCCGCGTGCAGGAGGTAGGCATTGACCCCGAAAACATCTGGTGGTACCTTGAAACCCGGAAATTCGGCTCGGCACCTCATGCCGGTTTCGGACTGGGCTTTGAGCGGCTGGTTCTTTTTGTGACAGGAATGACCAACATCCGCGACGTGATCCCTTTCCCCCGTACGCCTAAAAATGCTGAATTCTGATAAGGTATGCTCCTGCCCCTGTTCATATTTCTCGCTGTAGCAGGAATTAACGTTATCCTGAGCGTATACCTTGAACGCAAGGTATCGGCGTTTATCCAGGACAGGGTAGGCCCTATGGAAGTAGGGAAATGGGGGATGCTGCAGCTTTTTGCCGACCTCCTCAAGCTGTTTCAGAAAGAAGATGTGATTCCGTATGCGGCAGACCGCCGTATGTTCAAAGCGGCGCCCTTCCTGATTTTCGGGGCCGTATTTTCCGGCTTTGCCTTTATCCCGGTCAGCAACGGGCTGCAGGGTGTAAACATACAAACCGGGCTTTTCCTGCTGATAGGCCTTATTTCTATGGATGTCATGGGCATCCTGCTGGCGGGGTGGGCTTCCAATAATAAATATTCGCTGCTGGGCGCTATGCGCTCGGCAGCCCAGATCATCTCTTTTGAGGTGCCGCTGGGGCTCAGCATTCTCTGTGTATGCATGATCTCCACCTCGCTGAACCTCCAGGAGATCATCACGCAGCAGGGCCTGCTCAGTCCCGAAAAAAACTATCTTTTCGGCATTAAGGCCCTGGGTATAGAAACCAGCCTGACCGGGGGCTTTCTTACCTGGAACATCTTCCGTAGCCCGGTATTAATCCCTGTTTTCTTTGTTTTCTTTATTGCGGCGCTGGCCGAGGCCAACCGGGCACCGTTTGACCTCTCCGAAGCCGAATCCGAGCTCATAGCCGGTTTCCAGACCGAATATTCCGGCTTTCGCTGGGCCATTCTTTTCCTGGCCGAATACGGCATGATGCTCCTGCTCTCTTTCCTGGCCGCCATCCTGTTTTTCGGAGGCTGGAACACACCACTTCCCAACATAGGCAGCTTCCGGCTGGCCGACCAGACCAGCGGTACCCCGGGCCATCTCAGCATGTACCTTTGGGGAGCTTTCTGGATGTTCTCCAAAGCCTACCTGGGCATGCTGGTCCAGATGTGGGTGCGGTGGAGCTTCCCGCGGGTGCGGGTAGACCAGCTCATGTACCTGTGCTGGAAAGTGCTCACCCCCTTTACTCTCGTTCTTCTTCTTCTCTCGGCCGCATGGCGCATCCTGATGATCTATGGCTAAGAAAAAGATAACATCCGAGCTGGAGGAGGCCATCCTCAACCTGCCGCTGAAAGAAAAGAACAAGCTGCTGATCCGGCTGATCGGGAAAGACCCGGTCCTGACCGAACAATTGCGTTATAAGCTCCTGGAAAATACCGAATCCGACCTGGTTTTCCGGCGTGCCGAAATAAAAGAACGGCTCACTAAAATCTTCCGCGATCACTCCATTTATTATTTCAAAGACCTGCTGTATTACGTACGCGACGGCGTTTCGTACATCAACCGGCACTTTAAGATCACCCGGGACAAAAAAGGAGAGCTCGAATTACTGATCCATCTTTACCAGCAGGCAATGAATACCCGCCACACCCTGAAAAACAACTGGCGCGATCAGGGCTTTAAGGTCAAATTTACGGAATACAGCCAGGCCAAGCTGGCCAAAATGAATACGCTGCTGAACGACCTGCATGAAGATTTCAGGGTAGAATACGAAGAAGACATCACCACGCTTTCTACCTTCATCACAGACCTCTGACCCACCCTGCACACTATACCCGGAACTAACCTACTCGGAACTAACTTATGAAACGTGACCTCTTAGTCATAAAATTCGGAACAGCATCGCTCACCTTGCCTTCTGGCGAGCCCGATATCTCCATTCTGCAGGAAATAGCCCGGCAGGTGGCTACCCTGCATAAAACACACCGGGTGGTCATTGTGTCGTCAGGTGCCGTGGGAGCCGGGAAACAGTACATAAAAAATTACGAGGGCCAGATAGCACAGAAAAAAGCGGCAGCGGCTATCGGTAACCCGCTGCTTCTCAAAATGTACGATACGGTCTTTTCTGACTACGGAATTACTGTGGCCCAGAGCCTCCTCGAACGCCAGCATTTTGCCAACCGGCAGCAGTTTCTGCAGCTTAAAGAAACGTATGAGGAACTCTGGCGCAACAACATCATTGCCATAGCCAATGAAAACGACGTGGTCAGCAACCGCGAGCTGAAGTTTTCAGATAACGACGAGCTGGCCACCCTTATCGCCGGCGGGTTCGGGGCCAGGCTCATGATGCTCTGCACGGCATCCGGAGGACTGATGAACAAAGAGGGGCACCTGCTCAGCGCCGTTGAAGAGATCAATGAGGAGGTATTGTCGTATGTCAGCAAAACCAAAACCAGCCTGGGTTCGGGCGGGATGTCTTCCAAGCTTACCTTTACGCACCTGGCCGGCAAGATGGGCATCAAAGTGGTCATCTTTGGCATGAAAGAAGCAGACAGTATCCTGAAGGCATTTAACGGTGCTGCCGGCACCACGTTCACTCCGCAGCAAAAAAACCTCAAAGCCCGTAACAAGTGGCTGGCCAGCGCCGGTGTTTCTGTCGGGAAAATAGTGGTAGACGAAGGCGCCGCAGCGGCTGTACAGGACCGGAAAAGCCTGCTGGCAGTAGGCGTAAAAAGATACGAAGGAGGCTTTACCCGTGGGGAGCTGGTTGAAATTATAACCGAAAACGGGGAAGTGATCGGGGTAGGAAAAGTGAGAATCTCGGCCGCAGCCCTGGCAGAAGAAACCGGCCGCAGCACCATTATCATCCATACCAATGACCTGGTACTGTTATAGAGGCGCCGGGTTCTCGTCTTCGCTCGAACTGACAAATGACACTCGAACTGACAAATGACGACCGAACTGACAATGTGGTGCCTGCCTTGTCATCTTAAATGAACTTGAGGGTACATCATTAAGGAATGACGCTCGCTACTGCCAGTTCAGGCATAAACAGGCACAGGAGCGCGAAGTTTGCCGGCGAAGCTGTCGGGAATCACAGGCAGTACATACAAAAACAGCGTGAATCTCCACAGAAACCTGCAAAAATCCACGCTGTTCACGGGGTAGCTTACTTATTTCTTCTCCGTTGTAGCCGGAGGAGGTGTAACACCCAGCTTCTTCAATACCAGGTTGGTAATGTTATCGTTATCAGGAGCTACCAGCAGTACCATGGTGGTTCCCATGCCGGCATCTGAGTTCAATACATACGTATACCCGCTTTCTTTCGCTACTTCGGTGATGGCATTCTGGATCTTATCCATTACAGGCATCAGCAATTCCTGCTCTTTGGTCTGCAGGGCAGTTTGCGAATTTTGCTGAAGCTCCTGAAGCTCCTGGTTTTTGTTCTGAAGAACTTTCTCCTTGTCTTTACGGATCACGTCAGACATGGTAGCCGAATTCTTCTGGTAATCTTCCATCAGCTTCTGGCCTTCTGCCAGCTTCTCATTGAACAGCTTTTCATACTGCGATCTTTCCGTAGTCAATTTGGTTTGTATGTCTTTGAAATCAGGCAGACTCTGCAGGATAAAGTCAACGTTTGTCCAACCGATTTTTACGCTTGTCTGGGCATTCATGCTTAAGCTCCCCAAAAGTGCCAGCGCAGTTACAACTAATTTGATTTTCATTTTTTAAAACTATTAATTTACTTGGTTTACTACTTACTACTCAGACCCAGCTCCTCTAACATAAAATCTGTATAATCATGTCTTGGATCCGCATAAAAAATACTCAGGTCAGATGCTTTGTCAAAGATAAAGCTAAGTTTATGCTTCTTTGCAATTTTTTCCGACGTTTTATAAATTTCTTCCACAATAGGTTTCAAAATCTCCTTCTTCTTCTGAAACAACAGCCCGTTCAGGCCAAAAATACTGTTATTCAAATCTTTAAGATCCTCCTCCGCTTTTTCAATGGCCCGTTGCCGCTCCTGCCGCATATCCTGTGTCAGCAAAATCTCTTCCTGCTGGTACTTCACCTTCAGCTTAGCCACTTCCTCATATTTGGCAGAAACGTCACGTGTCCACTGCTCGGTCAGCCGGGTCATGGTTTCTTCCGCCTTTTTGTATTCGGGCATCTTGTTCAGGATATATTCACTGTCAATATAACCGAACTTCTGAGCCGAAGCAGAAAGCCCTGTAACGAAAACCAGCAAAAAGAGCACTAAACTTCTCATAACTTTTATTTAGCTGTGAGCTATGAGCTGTGAGTTTTTAGCCCCGGCGATCTAATCACCACAGGTTCACAGCTCATAGCTCACAACTCTTTCCATCTGCACCAGTAAGACACCGTTTGTGCCGGATGGTTTATTCAATTAACAACTATTAACAATCTTTACCGTATCTGCTGACCTATACTAAAGGTAAAGGACTTCCTGCCCTGGTTAGGCAAACCGGGGATCGGGTCAAACGCATAACCGTAATCAATTCCCAGCAAACCGAAGGCCGCCATAAACACCCGTGCTCCCACACCGGCTGAGCGCCTGATCTTGAAGGGGTTAAAGTCTTTGTAACTTCCCCAGCTGTTACCGGCTTCAGCAAAAGTCAGCAGGTAAATGGTAGCCTGGGCACTCAGCGATACAGGATAACGTAATTCAAGGGCATATTTATTGTATATAATACCGCCCTGACGGGTATAGCTGCTCTGGCCCAGCACTTCGGAAGCTTCTGAATAGGTAGGCTCATATACGATGCCCTCTTCGTAACCTCTCAAACCGATCAGCTCAATACCGATACTGTTGCTGTTTTGCATACCCATACCGGCACCTCCCAGCACAAAGCGTCCGAACGGACTGTAGGCCGTGTGCGTGTTGTATCTTCCGAGGAAGCCCATATTGGCCTTGGCCATGAATACAAACTTGCCTACCACCGGTGTGAACCAGTTCAGGTCAAACATCCACTTATGGCCTTCAATGAACATCCTGTCGGCTTTGGTTTCTATGCCCAGGCCCGAATAAGGCGGGTTAAAGGTACCGCTGAGTGAAATGTTGGAGCCCGTACGGGTAAACTGCGGGCTATCCAGGCTGTAGCGTGAAATGTTAAAGCCCAGCGACACGTCATGCGCCACACCGTTACTGAAACCACGGAGATACCAGCTGTCTTTCACATCATAGAACTGGTACGACAGGCTGGAGCTGAAGTTAAAGTTCCGGTCAGGCCAGTTCAGACGCTTACCAAACGACAGCGAGAGACCCGTATTTTTGAAGTATCCGTTGTAATACGCACTGCTATACAGGCTGTTATAATAGTCTGCGTAGGCCGAGTTGGCATAATACCGCCGCATACGGTCATACATCTTGCCCAGATCCTGCACAGAATGCCAGAGAGATACCGACAGCGAGTTCGGTTTTTTACCTCCCAGCCAGGGTTCTGAGAAAGAAAGGGAATAGTTCTGGAAGCCGCCGTTGGCCTGCAGGCGTATAGAGAATTTCTGTCCGTCACCCTTAGGCAGCGGCTTGTATTCCTTGAAATCAAAGATCTTACGGATAGAGAAGTTATTGAATACCACCCCGAAGGTACCTATGATACCCTGCATGGCCGAATACCCTCCCGACAGCTCAATATTATCACTCGATTTCTCTTCTACCGTGTATTCAATATTCACCGTACCGTCAGCCTGCGGAACCGGCTTGGGATCAATCTTCTGCGGGTCAAAATACCCCAGCCTTGACAGCCCCTGAACGGTTTCCACCAAATCTGAACGGCTGAATTTCTGTCCCGGCTTGGTCAGGATCTCCCTGAACACCACGTGGTCACTGGTTTTCGTGTTCCCGTTCAGTATGATCTTGGAAATAGTAGCCTGCTTCCCTTCCCGGATACGCAGTTCGATATCGATAGAGTCGCCCACTACAGCGGTTTCTACCGGTTCAATGTTGAAATACAGGTAGCCGTCATCCTGGTAGTACGAGCTCACGTCACCCCCGGTCGGCTTTCCGCTCAGGCGTTTCTGAAGGTCTTCCGGGTTATATACGTCGCCCTTTTCAATACCCAGGATCATGTTCAGGGTATCGGTATTCCTGACGTAGTTACCTGACCAGGTGATGTTCCGGTAATAAAAACGCTGCCCTTCGGTCACTTCCATGACAATGCCTACGTGGCCGTTAGGCTTGCGGTAAACCGAGTCTTTATCGATGCTGGCGTTCCGGTAACCGTTTTTATTCAGGAAAGCAACCAGCTTCTCTTTATCTTCTTTGTATTTCTTCTCCCTGAATTTTGAAGGCGTAAATATGCGCAGCGGAGCCCTTTCTTTGGTTCCTTTCATCTTAGACAGCGCCCGCCACTTCGGAACTTCGTGCAGGCCGGTCAGCTGAATCTCGTCGATCTTGGTCTTCCTGCCTTTATCAATGTTAAAAATCAGCTGGGCCGTGCTGGTACGGATGGTATCATTCACCTGCTGCGCCTGTACAGTGGTATTCAGGAAGCCCTTGTCAAGGAAATGCCGCCTGATGATATTCTGCATATTCTTGACCATGGCCTCGGTGATCACCTTCCCCTTGTAGGTCTTGATTTTGTCTTCCAGGGTTTCGCGCTGCCCGCTTTTGATGCCGTTCAGCACAATTTTGTTCAGGCGGGGCCTTTCACGCAGCTCCAGCTCCAGGAAAATCTTATTGTCTTCGATCTTTGTAATATTGATCGCCACATCTTCCAGGATACCCTGCTGCATCAGCCGTTTAATGGCGGTAGAGATACGTTCTCCGGGAATTTCGATCTTGTCATTGACATTCAGACCTGAAACGGAGATCAGGGTATTCTGATCGAGGTACTTTACCCCGGTCACGGTTATCCCGCCGATAATGTATTCTTTGGGATGGGTATAATCTACCAGCTTCGACTCCTGGGCCGGCGTTGGAGCACCGGGCTGCCGCCCCACACCTATCCGCTGCGCATGGGCAGTAAGGGTAAAACCAATAAGAAGGAAAATAGCGAAAAGTCTTGAAATCATCTGAAAATTAATCATGGGTTTTACCGAAACGCCTGTCCCGGGTTTGAAAAGCGCGTACTGCATCGAGCAAATGGCTTTTCCGGAAGTCGGGCCACAATACATCTAAAAATAAAAGTTCGGCATACGCAGACTGCCAAAGAAGGTAATTGCTGATCCGGTGATCTCCCCCGGTGCGGATCAGCAGATCCACTTCAGGGGCCGGGTAGGTGGAGAGAAGGCGGCTGAATTGTTCTTCATCAATTTCCTCCGGGGTCATCTCTCCCGACTTCACTGCGGAAGCCAGTTTCCTGGTGGCCTGAATAATATCCCACTTACCGCTGTAGCTCAATGCAATATTGAGCACCAGGCCGGTATTATTTTTTGTGGTATCTATCCCTTTCTCCATATTTCTCCGGGCCTTTTCAGGAAGCGCATCCATATCACCGATGCACTTCAACTGCACGTTGTTCTTATGAAGGCGGGGCACCTCATCACCAATGGTTTTTACTAAAAGGTCCATAATCCCATCTACTTCCATCTTGGGCCGTCCCCAGTTTTCCGTAGAAAAAGTATATAAAGTTAAATATCCTACTCCCAGTTCTGCACAGGCTTCCACCGTTTCCCGGACCGCCTTAATGCCGTTCTGATGGCCGAAAATACGCAAAGCACCTCTGCTCTTTGCCCATCTTCCGTTACCGTCCATAATAACGGCAATATGCTTCGGTAAATTGTTCAGACTGATCTCTTCCAAATGTTTAGGTGAAAAAGGGACTGCAAAAATATAAAATTAAGCAACTAATAAAAAGGCGAACCTCAAATAATACATTGTCTTTTAATGTTTTTCAGGTGAAAGGGTCATTTTCAAAAGACTGAAAGGATAGGATAAAGAAGAATTCCTTAAATTTGCGGCTTATTTTATCAATTATCCCGAATGTTAAGAACTCATACCTGCGGGCAGCTCCGGCTGTCAGACGTAAACCATACCGTTACCCTCTGCGGCTGGGTACAGAAAGTGCGCGATAAAGGCGGCATGATCTGGGTAGACCTCCGCGACCGGTACGGTATTACACAGCTCATCTTTGAAGAAGGGAAAACGGCCCCTGAAGTCATCGCACGCGTACGCTCACTGGGCCGCGAGTACGTGATTTCTGCTACAGGAACCGTACAGGAAAGACTTTCCAAGAATGATAAAATAGAAACGGGCGACATAGAGATCAACGTAACCGGCCTCGAAATACTTAACCCGGCCAAGCTGCCGCCGTTCCTGATCGAAGACGACACCGACGGCGGCGACGAGCTCCGGATGAAGTTCCGTTACCTCGACCTCAGGAGAAATACCGTACGGCAAAACCTGGTGTTGCGGCACAAAGTAGCTCAGCAGACCCGCCTTTACCTCGACTCCCAGGAATTCATCGAAGTGGAAACCCCGGTACTGATCAAATCAACCCCGGAGGGTGCCCGCGACTTCGTGGTGCCCAGCCGCATGAACCCGGGTGAGTTTTACGCCCTTCCGCAGTCGCCCCAGACCTTTAAGCAGCTGCTGATGGTGTCGGGCTTTGACCGCTATTACCAGATTGTGAAATGTTTCCGCGACGAGGACCTGCGCGCCGACCGCCAGCCTGAATTCACGCAGATCGACTGCGAGATGTCGTTTGTGAAGCAGGAAGACGTGCTCAACATGTTTGAAGGGCTGATCCGTCACCTGTTCAAAACCGTAAAAGGCATAGACCTGGCCGAGGTACCGCGCATGACTTATGCCGACGCCATGAAATATTACGGCTCCGATAAGCCGGACACCCGTTTCGGCATGCCGTTTACCGAGCTCAATGACCTGGTGCAAAACAAAGGCTTCCAGGTATTTGACGAAGCCGAGCTGGTAGTGGGCATCAATGCCGAAGGCTGTGCCGGGTATACCCGCAAGCAGCTGGATGAGCTGACCGATTGGGTCAAAAGACCGCAAATCGGTGCCAAAGGACTGGTATACATCCGTTTAAACGAAGATGGAACCCTGAAATCTTCTGTAGATAAATTCTATTCGGAAAGCGACCTGAAAGCCATTGCCGACCGGTTCGGCGCCAAAGCCGGCGATCTGATCCTGGTGATTTCGGGGCGGAAAGACAAAGCCCGGAAGCAGCTGAATGAGCTGCGCCTGGAAATGGGCAGCCGCCTGGGCCTGAGAAAGCCCGATGAATTTAAAGTATTGTGGGTGCTTGACTTCCCGCTGCTGGAATACGGCGAGGAAGAGCAGCGCTGGTTTGCCATGCACCATCCGTTTACGGCGCCCAAGCCCGAAGATCTTTCCCTGCTGGAAACCGATCCCGGCAGCGTAAGAGCCAACGCTTATGATATGGTGATTAACGGTACCGAAGTAGGTGGCGGATCGGTCAGGATCTTTCAGAAGGAACTGCAGGGCAAAATGTTTGAAATACTGGGATTCACCCCGGAAGAAGCGAAAAAGCAGTTCGGCTTCCTGATGGAGGCATTTGAATACGGTGCCCCGCCGCACGCCGGCCTGGCTTTCGGATTTGACCGCCTGTGCTCTATTTTCGGAGGGGCAGATTCCATCCGTGATTTCATTGCCTTCCCTAAAAATAACAGCGGCCGTGATGTAATGATCGACTCGCCTTCCACCCTTCACGAAGAGCAGCTGAAGGAGCTGAGCATACAGGTGAGATAACCGATTCCCGACCCCGGAGGGGTCAAATGTTTATAGGCTGAGCATACAGCTGAGATAACCAATTTCCGACCCCGAAGGGGTCAAATGTTTATAGGATATCACCCCGTTTCAGATTCCACCCCTTCAGGGTCGCATAGGTTTTGTTTTATGCCTGTTGCTATAAACATTTGACCCCTGTCAGGGTCATTTTTATTAACCGGTAATCTTATTTCCTGTCAGGCATTGCCCGGTCGAAAACCACACTTGCCCCCAAACCTACCAGCATACCTGCCATATCTGCCAGGATATCTTTCAGATCAAAAGAACGTAAAAAAGAAGCAGGGAGCAGGTATTGCACAATTTCCGTAAAAAAAGCGAAGGCAAGCAGCACCAGGATCACCCGGCGGCTTTTCTGAAAATACTGCATCCAGAGAAAACCCAGGCCGGCAAAGACGGTGCCGTGGGCTACTTTATCGTTGATCCAGGTAGGGGTATTGTCGGGGAGATCAGACGCAGGAGCGAATAACAATATACAAACCCCCACCGTAGCTACTATAGCCAGGTGCGGTTTCATCAGCCACTGTTTTATCACTACCGGGAAATCCACTTAAATTCGTATTCCAGTTGAGGTATCCGGGTTCTGTCGGCAATTCTTCTCAAACGCCCGGGCAGACCCACCAGGTAGTCGCGGGCACGCTCGGCCGAAGAATTCAGCCCGGTAATTTTATCAATTTTCCAGTCGTTCAGAAGGCTTTCGAGAATTTCAATATAATCTATGGTGGTGTATACCCCCAGGCGCTGGGCCGAGTCGGAGAAGTGAGAAAACACCTCACCGATCTTGTCGCCGGTTTCTCTCAGGAAATGCGCCGGCATAACAATTTTCTTGCGCATCATATCTTCAAAAGCCAGCATGACTCCCGAGGCATCCACTTCAAAAAATTTCGAAATAAATGTTTTGTAGGCTTTGGCATGCCGCATTTCGTCAGACGCTATTTTCCCGCAGATCTTCGACAGGTGGCCGTTACCGAATTTCTTGGCCAGGGTAGCGGTCCTGCGGTGGGAAATGTTGGTGGCCAGCTCCTGGAACGACGTATATATAAAGTTCCGGTAGGGATCGTCATCGGTACCAATATCAAAACCGTCGGCCAGCAGCCACTGGGTAGAAGTCTCCATTTCGCGCATGTTGATCCGCCCGGAAAGATACAGGTATTTGTTCAGCAGATCACCGTGGCGGTTTTCTTCGGCCGTCCACCAGCGTACCCATTTCACCCAGCCCGAATCGGGTTCGTCTACCTGCTTTATTCCCTCCACGCACATCAGCCAGGAGGTATAGGTAGGCAGGGCCTCTTCGGTAATGCAGTCGCCTACCAGCACGGCCAGGTAATCGTACGGCAGTTCCCGGCAGGCTTCGCGGAGCTCTTTCAGCTCCTCCATGAAATCTTCACGGGTAGAGTCGGGCAGGAAATCAGAAGGCTGCCAGTTGGAATCAATAGGGTTCAGAAATTCCATGGAAAGGGCGTCCATTTCCTTTCCAAAGTGTCTCATTACTTCTATTCTCGACGGATCCATGTACTTATAAGGCTGTTTTTGGTGCAAAATTACTGAAATATACATTATTTCACCAGAACCCTGAAAAATCTATTGGAAAAATATTCACTGAATGACCTAACTTTGTAAAAAAATCAATAGGTGAAGAAAGTTGTTGATTATATCCTGGGAAGCCTCTATTTGTTGTATTTCGGCCTCCTGATGATCATCTTTCACGGGGTGCAGGTGATCGCGTATCATGTTTTTGGTCCCCGCGCACATCAGAAATCGGTAGAGATTTTTAACCTCTTTATCGTTGCAGGCCTGTATATGACCGGCTCTACCGTATCATTTTCACAAAAGGCCGCCATTCCTACCGGCAGAACCGTCATTTTTATCTCCAATCACCAGAGCATGTTTGATATTCCGGGGATCATCTGGTTCCTGCGAAAATATACCCCGAAGTTCGTATCGAAAAAAGAGCTGGCCAGGGGCATTCCCGGCATCTCCTATAACCTGCGGGTAGGCCAGGCGGCCCTTATTGACCGCCATGACCCCAAGCAAGCCATTACAGAGATCCTCCGGTTTGCAAAACACATCAGCGAGAACCATTTTTCAGCGGTGATCTTCCCGGAAGGTACCCGCTCAAGAACGGGCCGGCTGAAGCCTTTTGCCGTAGGCGGGGTAGCCACCCTGCTGAAAAAATGCCCGGGAGCGCTGGTGGTGCCTGTCGCTGTCCGGAATACCGGCCGCTTCAACCCGAAAGGCCTTTTTCCCCTGAGCTCTTTCACCGCCATGTCATGGACCACCCTTGACCCGGTAGAACCGGCCGGCAGGACTCCTGAAGACGTGGTAGCCGACTGTGAAAAGCAGATTGCCGGCTTTTTAGGGCAAAATCCTGCCTGATCGTTAGGTTTTTCTTATAATTTTGATGCATATTTACAGAACAATTTTTCGTTGCTGCCTGACGTTATATTTATACGGCCCCGTTATTGAGGATGAAATCATACATTAACCCAAATATCCCGGTGTTAAGACCATCCGATACGGTGGATGATGCGCTCTTGCTTTTCAGCGACTTTAAAACCAATCATTTACCGTATGTCATCGACCGGTCTTTTGAAGGTTTCTTCTCGGAAGATCTCCTTCTGAACTACGACAGCGATGACCGGCTCACCGACATCCAGCCCCTGCCGGCAGAAGAGATCATCCTGGAGAATGACCCGCTGACCGAAGCCGTCAGGAAGGCTGCCGCTGCGCAGATCATGCTGCTGCCCCTGCTCAACGCCGACGGAGAGTTCATGGGGGTTATTGAAAAAACAGAACTTTACGAACGCTTTATCCGTCACTTTGCCCTGCACGAGGTCGGCGGCCTGCTGGAAATCAACCTGAAAGGGAAAGACTACTCGCTGGCAGAAATAGCAAAAATAATTGAAGGCGAATCGGGGAAGATCATCAGCCTGTTTATAACGCACGATATAAACAACGACATGGTTCTCTCGCTCAAACTCGACATTACGCATATCAGTGCTGTCATCAGCGCACTGGGCAGATTCGGCTACGAGGTGATCTCTTATCACAGCTCAGAGCCTGTCAATAACCTGGAGAAAGACCGGTTCGAAATGTTGATGAAATACCTCAGCATTTAAAAGATACGATATATGAAATTTGCTATTCATGGCAGGCCCTTTAAGCAGGATTCAACAGAAGATATCCAGGAGATTTTCCGGGAGCTGGATGCCAACGGGGTTTTCTACCAGATATCCGGCACCTTTGCTGACCTGCTGAACGAAAGTAATATCCGCTATGACAGCAGCCAGCTCTTCCGCGAAAAAGAAGAGCTCTGCGATATTGATGTAGCCCTCAGCCTCGGCGGTGACGGGGCCTTCCTGGAAACCCTGGGCATGGTGGCCCACAACGAGACCCCCGTGCTGGGCATTAATTTCGGCCGGCTGGGCTTCCTGACCGACATCGCGCCGAAGAACATCCGTGAAACCCTCTCGAAAATACTCCGTAAAGAATATACCGTTGACGAAAGGATCATGCTGAGAGCCGATGCCCGGCAGCCCATTTTTGCGGCCGGCATGGATTTTGCCCTGAATGAAATAGCAATTTCCAAGACCGATACCTCATCTATGATCGTCATTCATACCTATATTGACGGGGAATTTTTAAACAGCTACTGGGCTGACGGCCTGATGGTGGCCACCCCCACGGGGTCTACCGGCTATAACCTCAGCTGCGGCGGCCCGCTGGTTATGCCCATTTCCAACGACTTTATCATAACGCCCATCTGTCCGCATAACCTCTTTGTAAGACCCATTATTGTTTCGGGCAAGAGCAAAATCACCCTGAAAGTGGAAAGCCGGAGTAACAATTACCTCGTTTCCATGGATTCACGTGCCCGGATAGTGGGCGACGAGATGGGAGAAATTACCGTAAGCCTCGAAAATTTTAAAGCCAAGCTCCTGAAAATTGACGGCACAAGCTTTCTGTCTACGCTCAGGAATAAACTGAAATGGGGAGAAGATGTAAGAAATAGAATTTAATAAAATCAATAAAAGCACTTCCGTCTCGTTTAAACAGGAAGAGGCTTTTTAACCAATGACTGAAAAATGCTAAAGAATAAAATTTACTTTATTACAATAGCTATCGCTTTCCTACCTGCTCATTTTGCTTTCGGACAATTAAGTGATCTGTTTAAAAAAAGTAAGGATAGTTACTCTACCGTAGGCATAGGCGGTGGTTCTACCCATTATTACGGAGATCTTTCGCCATACCGGTCATTTTATTACGGCCTCTACTCCAACGTTCGCTGGAACGGAACCCTCAACTACCAGATTCATTTTAACCCAAGGGTTTCTGCCCGCGCCGCCATTACCTATGCCCGTATTTTCGGCAATGACGCTACCTACGGGTGGAACCTGGCCGACTCCAAACCTGCTGTCCGCACTGCGCGGCTCCGTAACCTTCATTTCCGGAACGACCTCATGGAATTTACCGTTATGGGCCTTTACAATTTCCGCCCGATGGAGGAAAAGAAAACCCGGAATTCTCCCCTGCAATGGACCCCCTACGTGGGTATCGGCATAGGCATTACCAGCAATGACCCGAAAGCAAGGGCCAGCATCCAGGACAACAACGGGAACATCCGCTTTGACCCGAACGGAAAAGTATATGTACAGCCCTGGCAGTCGCTGAGAAGCCAGCTGAATGAAGGGCAATCCAAAGTATATTCGTCTATTGTACCCGTTTTCCCGCTGGCGCTGGGCATCACCACCAAGCTCAACCAGAACTGGATACTTTCACTGGAGGGCAGCTTCCGGTTTACCTTCAGCGACTTCCTGGATGATGTAAGTACCGGGCCTTATACCAACGGGGAATTCTCGTACCGGGCCGATGAAGATTATTATGCCCTTACCGGGAAATCACGTGTAGAAGATTTCAGGAAAGCCCTCGGAAGCGGGCATTCTCCCAGTGTAACCCCTACCGCCTATGCACCTGTAGTAGTTTCCAAAACGGGCCAGCGGGCATCGGAAGGAAAGCTGAAAGACGGCTACATCGTTACCCAGATCACCCTCAACTACATCATCACCAGCCGGGTCAAATGTCCTCCTATAACACAATGAAAACGGTATACGGCTTACTTTTCCTGGCGTTTATACCGGTAGCTGCCTATGCCCAGAAAGTGGAATTCGGCGGTGGCGGAGGGCCTACTTTTTACAAGGGTGACCTGCAGCCCCGGTTTCGCCCCCTGAACCCCGGTGCTGCCGGCAATCTTATGCTGCGGTATAATTTTAACCGGGTTATCTCGGCCAGGGCCAATGTGATGTATGGCCTTATCAAAGGAGACGACAGCCGCTCGGGAGATCCCTTTCAGCGGGAACGTAATTTTTCTTTCCGGAATACCGTACTCGACTATGCCGTGCAGGTGGAATACAACTTCCTGAATTTCCGTACCCATGACGGGCGCTATGAGCACGACTGGACCCCCTACCTGTTCGGTGGCTACGGGAAAAGCAAAAATATGAAAAGGGTGTATGCGGTAGGAGCCAACAAGGCCGTTCGCACCAACCAGAGGGGCGGTAATGACATCGTGCCTTTTGGCATAGGCATAAAAAAAATACTTACGCCCCGCATTAACCTGACAGCCGAGTTTTCTACCCGGGTATTCCTCAACAAACGAAACGGAAGTATGTTTGACGGGCTTGACGGCGCCCGGGGACAGAACGCCTATTCCACCCAAAACCTGATCACCGATCCCCGGCAGAGCGACTTCTTCTTTTATCCCAACACCCAGCAGAACGACAAGTATTTTCACCTTTCGGTAACTTTAAGCTACCTGATCTACACTGTACACTGCGATATCCCCGGTAAGCGCTTCTCGTTGTTCTAGACGATCCGGAAATATTCCTGCCGGTATACAGATTCAGGCTTCCTGCGGCATAATAATGGCCATTATAAAATAGGCCAGGATCAGCCCGCCGAAACTGAATATGGTCAGCAGCGTCATCACGATCCGGATAATGGTAGGATCGGCGTCCAGGTACTTGGCCAATCCTCCGCACACGCCCAGAAGCATGGCTTCGGGTCCTTTGGTTCTGAATAATTTCTTGTTCATCTGTATATTAGTTCCGAGTAGTGAGTTCCGGGTATCGAGTTCCGGGAACCTGATTACGGGTAGTGTTTTTCCCGGCTCACTAACTGCCTGTACCTCAAATTTACATTTAAAATTTTGATAATCCCACACCATACATCCCTGCAACCCAATATATTTGTAAAAATCGTCAATCCCAATATTGTCAATCCTAATTCCCATATATGTTTGTCAAAGCCATAGAAAAAGCCTCCGCTTTTACTTTTCCGCTGATCATTTCCAACAAATACCAGGACGGAAGCATCAGCAGCAGCCTGGGCAGCTTTATTATCCTCAATGAAGAAGGATGGATGCTGACGGCTGCCCATATTATCGGAGAGACCTCGCTTCACCAGGCACATCTGAAAGAATACAACGAATATATACAGGGCGAAGCAACCGTGCTGAACCCCAAATGGATCCTGAACCATTCGCTGTGGTTCGGTGCGGATCACCATCGCGTTCACGAGTTTTTTGTACTTCCGGAAAACGACCTGGCTATCGGGAAAATTGAAAATTTTGACCCGGCTTCTGTCAGGGAGTACCCCCGGTTTATCGCACCGGGTGCTGTAAAAGCCGGCCGGTCGCTCTGTAAGCTGGGTTTCCCGTTTTATGACATACAGGCTACGTTCACGGAAAACATCTTCCGGTACGATCCGGGCCTGTTCCCTATTCCCCGGTTCCCGTACGAAGGCATGGTCACCCGGATCATTTCAGGCGGAGTCACGGGGCCGGATGCCTCTAACGAGATTCTCTGGATAGAAACCAGCTCGCCGGGCTTACGCGGGCAAAGCGGTGGCCCGGTCTTTGATACCGCCGGCCACGTATGGGGCATACAGTCTATGACCCGGCATCTGCCGTTGGGCTTTTCGCCCACCCTTCAGAAAAACGGGGTCACCGTAGAAGAAAACCAGTTCATTAACCTGGGCTGGTGTGCGCATGTTCAGGCCGTGCTGAACTTTCTTGACCAGCACGCCGTCACCTATTACCGGGCAGCTGACGCCGAATGAATTGCGGCGTGGTGCTCTTGTGAAGTAGCGATATATTCCCCGTACTGGATAAGGGCCGGGAAATCGTCCTGGGTGATCAGCCGGTCACGGAAACCCTCGCCAAACACTTTTTTTACCGGGATCTTGAAACCGGCCTTGATTTCCAGTGTATAATATTCCGTAAAGTCTTTGCCGTCAGAGGCCTTTTCAGGTACCAGCAGCTCATATTGGCTTTCTCCTTTGAGGTCGCTGTCTACCACCAGCGGGGAAACCCGCCCCAGGATTTCAAACTGTCTTTTGATCAACACTTTCCGGCTGGGCAATTTGGCCGTACCTGACCACCAGATATCTTTTACGTCGTTCATGGCCTGGCGCGTTTCTTCTACCGTAGATACCGCGTCCAGCTCTTCCAGTGTTTCGCGGATATTGCGGGTCATTTCGCTCTCATAATCCTTATCGCTGAGCAGTGATTTTATGCTTAAATGTGCGCCGAGCAGGTTGGAATAGGCATCTTCTACCGAAAAGCTGGAATACCTTTCAGGAACCAGGGGAATATACGAAGCCCCGTACCAGGTAGAAATTTCGTGCCATACCGAAAGGTCGTAGGCAATTTTCCCGGCCAGCCGCGCTATATCTTCATCGGTGAAGCTCTCCGGAATTTTCACGGTAAGCTTCTTCTGTCCGCCCTCTTTCCCCAGCCGGAAGTCGGTAAGGCCCTGCTCCCGGTTTTCCCGGATCAGCGCAAACAGGTAGGCGGTATAATCGGCTATATCTCTCAGGTGGCCCATGTCAATAAAGCCGCCGTTGCGGGTATAAATTATTCCGTTATTCTCTTCCTTGCTACCCAGGAAAGTATGCTCGCCCAGGTCGGCCACCGACGTGATATCCGTTACTTTCAGGAACGACAATACAGAAACCTTTACGTCTACACCAAATGAGCAGCAGGTTCTTATAATTCTTTTGGGAGGGGTTTTTACATCCAGGTGATCAGGAACCCTCGCGAAAGTCGCCAGGGGGATGCACACAATAAGCAATATCTTTTTCATTTTCAGCTAAATCTGTATGATAACAGAATAATAAAGAAACGATAATACACAGGTAATATTGAAAGATTAACAAAAAACAGGACGCAGATGTTCAAAATGAAGCGGCAGATTGAGTCAGCATGCTTTATAAAACGCCGGTGACGCCGGTTTAAGCGGTAAACGCAGTCCATGTCATCTGCGAAAAACCGTTAAATCAGCGTCATCGGCGTTCAGGTTCTTAAACCGTAAGCGAGTGAACCGCCGTATTCTTCACCGGCATGATGATCCACATGACCAGGTAAGGAATAAATGCCGGAACCGGTGTCACCAGGGCAATCACGAACAATAACCGGATGATGGTCACGTCAATATCGAAATACCCGGCAAGACCGGCACATACACCCCCTAACATCGAACCTTCTCCTTTTATTCTAAATAGCTTTTTCATAATTTGCTTTTGTTTTATGCTTCAAAATTAATGGGTCACATGGTACTATGCAATACAAAGTACATCAATGGTCAGGGAAAATGAAGAACGGTTAAAAGGGAGGGTTTCTGTGATGGAGGTACTTTTGTAAAGTTGCGCTTTCGTAAAGTTGTGTTTTCGTCAGGCCGACCATTTGCTGAAAACAACCTGACGAAAACACCATTTCAGGCCGCTTCTGTCATTTAAACTCGGGTATAAACATCATTCTCGCCTGGATCTTATCCATGCTTTTCAGTGAAAGCAGCTGCCGGTAAACGGGGGCATACTCGCCCAGGTAAGCCGCTACACGGGCATCTTCTTCTTTTTTGGTGAGACGTTCCATCAGCCGGTCCAGGTCTGATTTGGGGTAAGGGTAATATTTTACCTGGAAATCACCTGCTTTGAGGTTCACTTTTCCGGCGGCAATGGCTATGGCTTCATCCAGTCCGCCCAGCACATCTACCAGGCCCAGCTCTTTGGCCTGTTCGCCTGTCCATACGCGCCCGCCGGCGATCGACTTCAGTTTCTCGATACTCATTTTTCTTCCCCGGGCCGCTTTTGAAGTAAAGGTCTCGTAGCCGTCATTCACCATATTCTGGATAGTTTGCTTTTCAGCATCCGACATCCTGCGGGTGGTAGAAGGCGAATCGGCAAATTCATGGGTCTTCACCCCGTCAAAAGTAATTCCCAGCTTATCGTTCATCAGCTTCTGGGTGTTCATCATCAGGCCGAAAATGCCTATCGAGCCTGTAATGGTAGCGGGGTGCGCTACGATGGTATCGCATCCCATGGCCATATAATACCCGCCTGAGGCGGCCAGGTCGCTCATAGAAGCAATCACCGGTTTTTCTTTCCGGGTCAGCTGAATCTCACGCCACATGATGTCAGAAGCCATGGCGCTACCGCCCGGCGAGTTGATCCTCAGTACAACGGCTTTCACTTTTTTGTCATTGCGTGCCCGGCGGATCTCCTTCACGAAATCGTCTGAGCCAATGATCCCGTCACTGCTCTTTCCCTGCACAATTTCGCCTTCTGATACGATCACCGTTATCTTATTTTCAATGCTGCCGGCTTTTACGTATTTCTTTGCTTTACCGTAAGCTCCGAGTCCCACGTACGCAATTTTGGCATTTTCTTTTATTCCCAGTTTCCGGCGAAGGGCACTTTCATACTCATCGGCATACGCTTTGGCCGATACCAGCCTGTTCTGAGTGCTTTCATCGGCCGAAAGCATGGAGGCCTTGTTCAGGATGCGATCCACCTCTTCTTTCGTCATTTTTTTGTCTTCCGCAAAAGCGCTGTAAATGGTACGGGCCACAGAGCCGGTATATTTGCCGGTCTGCTCGCGGCTTTCGGCGCTCATATCGGTACGGATATAAGGCTCTACCGCACTTTTAAACTCGCCTACCCGGAACACCAGGGGTTCAATGCCCAGCTTATCCAATGTTCCTTTCACAAAGGTCACTTCGCTGGATAAGCCGTTAAATTCGGCAGAACCCATCGGGTGAATAAAGGAACTGTCGGCCAGGGCAGCTATCAGCACGGCCTTCTCCGACAGGTAATCGCTGTAGGTATAAATAAATTTACCCGTTTTACGGAAGTCTTTCAATGCCGCTCTTACTTCCTCCATTTCTCCGAAGCCCAGGAGCGGGTTGTTCATGGTGATGCTGATGCCTTTGATATTGGGATCGAGCGCTGCGTTGGCAACGGCACTCTTGAACTCGTTCAGGCCGATGTTCTGAATCGGGTTACCGAATATTGCTGAAAAGGAGTCTTCCGGAACCCCTAATTCCGTAAACCGGCTGTCAAAATTCAGCTTCAGCACCGATTTTTCCTTCACCGTGGTCACCGAATCTCCCCCGGAAACCATGGAGCCGATGCCCATCATGACCAGGAAAGATAAAACGGCAAACAGGAAGAGACCCACTATCGTGGCCAGCACATATTTAAAAAACTGAAGCATAAATATCCAATTTAAATTCTTTTGCAAAAATAACATCTTACCCCGGCTTATCATTCCCCTAAATAATCAAACGGAAGAATAGCAGGCTGAATGGTCAGAACTCCCGTCCTACGGTGAAAAACAATTTTCGTTCCCCCATCCGGTTCACCGAATAGTAGGTCCGGAGGTTAATGTTATAAAAAGTAACGATATCCAGGCCCACTCCACCCCCTGGCAGGTGCGTATTGCCCAGGTTGGAATTGCTTCTTTCGGGATTAAAATTTCGCACATAGGCGTAATCCAGGTATACGTTCGGATATACGCTTACGGGAATAATGGCAAATTCTTTTTTCCAGATCAGGCGGCTCATGTCAAACTTCCGTTCAAAAGCCCGTACTTTCAGGGTATTGCGGTTCAGTGCAAAATACTGGCCGTCTATCACGTAGAGCTCATATCCGCGGGCTATATTCCCGCCGTAGCCCAGTCCGCTCACCAGAAAATAGCTCTGCCGGCGGGGCAGTGAGGCTTTACCCCGTAACCCTATCTCCAGGAACCACTTCTCAGCAAGAGGAATATACCGGTTCCAGGTGAGCAGCAGGTTGGTCTGGTCTTTTCCTCCGGGTACGAAAAAATGGCTGATACCCGCGGCAAAGAAGCTACCCTTCAGCGGGTATTGCCGTACATCCCGGAAGTCGGCCCGGTACTCATAGCCCGCATTCACCAGGAGCTGATCGTTTCTGCCTCCGCCGAAATATTCCGGGTTGGCCCGTACCACCGTATCGGCCACGTGATTTTTCGAAACCCCCAGGAACCACGTATGAAAATAATTGTAACCCTGCCGGTACCGGAAGTCGGCAGAAGCTCCGTACCGCCGCAGGCTGATGCTGTCAGAGCTGATAAAAGAAAGCTTATCGTTCCAGGTGCGGTAAGCCAGGTTCCGGCGTGAGGTATAAAACACACGCCCCGAAACGCCGAACCGTTTCTGCTTATCAATATAAGGCCGCGAATAGGCCAGCTGGTAATAAGGCGCAAAGCCCAGGTGCACGCCCGCGTAAAAAATATCGGCGTTCCCCGTAAAATTGTACTGGGTAAGGTTCACGCCGTATGTCAGCCGGCGGAGGTCTCTGCCATGCTCATACCACCATTCGTTAAAGCTGCGGTCGCTCAGCACCAGGAAAGGCAGAACCGACCAGTACCAGCGTTCCTTTACCCGGATGGTTACATCCAGCATGCCCAGCGAATCGGCCGTATACCCTACCGAGGCTTCCAGGAAAAGGTGCGTATTGATGATATTCGAGCGGGTGAGCTCCAGCTTCTCCTCAAGCTGGTCCTGTAAAATCTCGTCCCCTTCCTTAAAGACCACTTCTCGCTCAATTATAGCGGTCCGGGTGATCTTATTGCCTTCTACCCGGATGCTTCTCACCCGGTAAACAGGATTTCCGGAGGCTACGGCATTGCTACCGGCCAACCACAGAACCAACACCATAAAACGGTATAATCTCAAATCCGGAATTTTTGCAAAGAGGTACAAATATATCTTAATATTACTATAATTCAACGAACCGAAACCGGAATCCGGCCCTTATTTTTTAGCTATTTTTAACAGAAAACCCGTAGTATTTCGTACTTTTGCGGCTTCAATCATTAGCGGATGAATTATTCTTTATCGCATATACCGGAGCGGACTTCCCAGCCCCGTAATAACGGCCTGACCATGGTAATGGACAAAGGCCTCAGCCTCGGAGAGGCAGAGAACTTTCTCTCGAAAGCCTCCCGTTTTGTGGATATCATTAAACTGGGATGGGCCACCTCCTATATAACGGAAAATCTCAAGGAAAAGATTGACCTGTATCACGCACACCATATCCCTGTATATTTTGGCGGAACTCTTTTTGAGGCCTTTGTGGTCAGGAACCAGTTTGAAGATTATCTCAGGATTTTAGATAAATTCGGGCTGGAATATGCCGAAGTATCTGACGGCTCCATCACCCTTCCCCACGAAGAAAAGTGCAATTATATTGCCCGGCTGGCTTCACGCGGGAAAGTGCTTTCAGAAGTAGGCTCAAAAGACGCCGAGAAGATCTTTGCCCCCTACAAATGGATAAACCTGATGCGCAGCGAGCTGCAGGCAGGCTCCTGGAAGGTGATCGGTGAAGCGCGTGAAAGTGGCAATATCGGCCTTTACCGGAGCTCAGGCGAAGTACGGCAGGGGCTGGTTGATGAGATCATCAATGCCATCTCTGCCGAAAATATCATCTGGGAGGCCCCGCAAAGACCTCAGCAGGTCTATTTTGTCAAGCTGATCGGTCCGAATGTAAACCTGGGCAATATAGCACCCGAGGAAGCCATTGCCCTGGAAACCACCCGGCTCGGATTGCGGAGCGATACGTTTGCTTCCTTCCTTCCCGAAGACATCAAACAAAAATACAAGCTGGGCAAGTACTTCCAGGACGAACGATTAAAACAAGACGACTAAGGCATGGAGCTGATTCATTTCATCATTGATTTTTTAAAAGATCCGCTGACTGTATTACAACAATTCCTGGCTGAGTACGACAAGCTCACCTATGCGCTGCTTTTCCTGGTAATATTTGTAGAAACCGGCCTGATCATCATGCCGCTTCTGCCCGGCGATTCGCTGCTTTTTGCCGTAGGGCTCCTGGCCGCCTCCACCGGGCAGCTGGATATTACCCTGGTCATTCCCCTGCTGATCGGTGCTGCGCTCCTGGGCGACAACATCAATTATTTTGTGGGCAGCCGCTTCGGGCATTACATCAAATCGAGGGAGAAAATCCTGTTCCTGAAACGGGAATACATCGAACAAACGGAAGAATTTTACGCCAGACACGGAGGCATAGCGGTTATTCTTGCCCGCTTTATGCCGATCATCCGTACGGTAGCCCCTTTTGTGGCCGGTGCCGGCAGCATGCGCTATCCGCGGTATATCCTTTTCTGCATTATCGGGGCCGCTGTATGGGTAAGCAGCATTACCCTGCTGGGGTATTTCCTCGGAACCAACGAATGGGTGAAAGCCAACTTTGAAAAAGTGGTTTTAAGTATTATCTTTATCTCCGTTCTTCCTATGATCATCGGGTTCATCAAAGTGAAGTTCGGGAAAAAGTAAGCATGCAGACAGCAAAAAAAAGATTCGGCCTCATCGGGTTTCCCCTCTCCCATTCTTTCTCCAAACGGTATTTTACCGGGAAATTTGAAGAAGAGGGACTCTCCGATACACACCGGTACGACCTCTTTGAAATAGAAGACATCAGTGCCTTACCCGGTATCATTGCAGAAACTGAGGGCCTGAAAGGGCTGAATGTGACCATTCCGCATAAGCTGAATGTACTACCCTACCTTTCTGAAATTGACCCTGCAGCAAAACGCATAGGTGCCGTTAATGTGATCAGGGTAGAAGAAGATAAGCGCCTCAAAGGCTACAACAGCGATTATTATGGTTTCCGGCGTTCGCTGGAGGAATTCCTGGACGGGAATACCCCCGAAAATGCGCTGGTGCTGGGCAACGGTGGTGCGGCACGTGCCATCCGGGTAGCCCTGGAAGATATGGGGATTCCGCATAAGCTGGTATCGCGGTCTGCCGGTGACGACAGGATATCGTACGAAACCGCCAATACCCTGCTCAAAAACCATACCCTCATCATCAACTGCACGCCGTTAGGTACGTTTCCCAGGACAGACACGGCGCCTGAGCTGGATTATACCTTACTGACCCCGGCTCATTTCCTGTATGACCTGGTGTACAACCCCGAAGAAACCCTTTTCATGAAAAAAGGGCAAGACCGGGGCGCCAGAACCCGGAACGGTTACTCCATGCTGGTGTACCAGGCCGAAAAATCGTGGGAAATCTGGAATTCATAGGAAAAACGTTACCCGATCAGAGCTGAAAGCTTTTATAAATATGAAATACGAAAAACATATCTTCATATGCACCAACGACAAGCCCGCGCCTAAAAAGTGCTGTGGGAGTGACCGCGGAATGGTGCTGGTTGACCTCTTTAAGGAGAAGCTGAAGGAAAACGGCCTGAACAAGACCATGCGGGCGCAAAAGACGGGCTGTCTCGACGTTTGCGCGTTTGGTCCGGGGATGGTGGTTTATCCCGAAGGCGTTTTCTACGGGAACGTTACCCCGGAAGACGTGGACGAGATCTTCGAAAGCCATATCCTGAACAATAAGCCGGTAGAACGCCTGATTCTGCGGGAAGAATGATCCGGCATATTTTCTTTGACCTCGACCATACCCTGTGGGATTTTGAACGGAATTCGGAAGCCTGCCTGAAAGAGATCTATGCGTACGAGGTAGCCGGCAAGGTTTCGTATGAGGCTTTTATTCAAACCTTCCGGGTCATTAACAAAAGCCTCTGGCGGCAGCTGGAAACCAATGTCGTCACACACGACGAGCTCCGGCGGGTACGCTTCAGAAATACCCTGCTTACCCTTGACGTTTCCTGTACGGAAGAAGAATCACTGGCGATGAACGATCGCTTCATGCAGCTGCTGCCCGTGCAGAAGCACCTGATAGCGGGTACGCTGGAGATACTGGATTATTTACACCCCAAATACGAGCTGCACATCATCAGTAACGGGTATCTCGACATCCAGACCCGGAAGATGACGCAAAGCGGGCTGCTTCCGTATTTCCGTCATATTATCACGAGTGACGTCTCGGGATCGCGGAAGCCCGACCGGCAGATTTTTGATTTTGCCCTGGAATCAGCCGGCGCCACACCCGAGTGCTCGGTATATATCGGCGATGATGAGATCGCCGATAAAGCAGGTTCGGAGAATGCCGGCTTACCTTTTATCCACTTCGACCCTGCCGCAGCCGGTTCTTCAGCGGGAGTCATCCGGCAGCTAACCGAGCTGAAAGGCGTTTTATGAGCCTAGTCCTGAAAGGTAGGAGATCAGGTCCAGCATATCTTTCTCGGGCAGCGGGAAAGGAGGCATGAACGATTCTTTCTCCAGCACTTCCACCGATTTCACCTGGTTAAGGGGATACCGCCGCTGTTCCTGTTCGCCCAGTACTTTTACGAGGTACGCATCAGAGGTCTTACTGGTCACAATGGCTTTCAGCGTGCTACCGTCGGCCAGGGTGATCAGGCTGGTTTCGTACCCCAGATTAATGCCCTGACTGGGATAGACGATGGCATTATAAAGGCCTTCTTTGGTCAGCTTCTTACCGATAGACGCCAGCGAAGGGCCGAAATCTGCACCCGAGGTTCCGTTACTGTGACACACCGAGCAAACATTCTGAAAAATCACTTTTCCTTTTGTGGCATCGCCTTTCCCCGGGCTGAAATCAGGCATAGGGTACGCCTGGGCAGCCTCTGGGTTGCCGTAGACATGCTCAAACTCTACTTTTATGTCGTTATGAAACGTCTTCCGCAGCACTTCTTTAGCTGCAGGAATGAGCTCTTTACTGACTTTGTTTACTTTCATGAGATCCCACAGCCTGACATCACTCAGGTAGCCCTCCATAGCCAGAACAGCCGCCTGGCGCAGTTCAAACGGGTATTTCCGGTTGGTAAACACCTGGATCAGCTGCCGGGTTACCACCTCATTGTCTACCAGGCCCATACGTTCTATTCTCCTGACTGCAAAGTCTTTATCCAGCGGTTTCCGGCTAAGCACCTCTTTGAGCAGGCTTATACCGAACAGGGTATTGCCAACGTCAGCCGCCTGCCTGTAGAGCGCCGGATCTTCACTGGTGTCCAGGATGCGGAGAATCCTCTCCCGCTCATCGGTAAACCGGTACTTCAATACGATATCCAGGAAATCGCGGTCATTCTTTATACCGGCCAGCACGCCGGGTATCATTTTTTGAAAATCAGGATCCTGCAAAACAGACTCCGTATCAAAATGCTTAAAGATAAGCAGCTTTTCCTGCTCGGAGTGTGCACTCTTCAGCAGGCTCAGCAAAGCCGCGTTCCGGGTGCTGATATCCTGGAAATCAAAAGCCCTGAAATAGCGCAATGCATTTTCAAAAGGCGTAACCCGGATGAGCGCTGCGAGGTATCCCGGTGTTTTTTTACTGCGGCTTCTCCAGACTATATCCCGGGCTTCCGGGCTGCTCTGCCAGTTTTTCCCCGCCAGGTATTTTTCCAGGTATTCATCCCAGTGCCCTGTAGCGCCTATGCCCAGCGCTTCCAGGAACCAGCGGTCATCTGCCTTATAGGCACTTGCCAGGTTCAGCCAGGCCTCCGGGTTTTCGGTCAGGTAAAGCCGGGTAGCTACCGCCTGCTTTACCTGGTACGAAGCATCCAGCGACATCCGGGTTAAAAAGGGCGAATGATCTTCCTGCGGCGCCATCCGTACGGTGGCGGCCCGGATATCTTCATCCGGGTGGCGGGAGAACTCTTCGGAGTAGCCGGAGCTCAGGTCCTTCAGCAGCCACAAGGCCCGGGCCGTATATACCGGGTTATTTTCTTTTGCCAAAGCATACAGCTCTTTTTCTGCAGCTTTCCCTTTGCTCTTCAAAGCGGTATAGGCCATATACCTGACTGAATTGGCCGGGTTCTTCAGGGCTTCTATACAGGAGCTCACGTCCGAGAAATTGTATTCCGGTACTTTGTAGCTTCCCTTTCCTTTGGGATAGACCCGGTAAATCCGGCCTTTTTCAAGATCACCGATAAAATGCCCGCCCACGCTTACATCGTACCAGTCGGCTACAAAAACAGAACCGTCAGGGCCGGCGGTCACATCAGAGGGCCTGAACCACTGGTCTTTTTTGGAGGCGTCTAGCACTACCTGCCCCTGCAGCTCGTAGCCGGCACCTTTTTTATGCACACCGTAGGCGATAATGTTGTTATTAACGGCGTCTCCCAGGAAAACAGCCCCCTTATATCGCTCAGGGAGAAGCCCCCCTTCATAAACAAAAATACCTGTAGGCGAGCCGGCCCCGATGATCTTCAGGTTAGGCACCACTCCCGGGTCATTCTGATGCCAGTGCTGCTGCCAGAGCGAGTCTTCCTTGTTGGTTCTGTAAGCCCGCCAGTCGGCCCCCGTCATCTCATCTTTGTACCCGTAATTTCCATACGGCAGCACATAGTTGATCCGGTTGCTTCTCACCCCGTCATCATCGTTATCACTCTGCCAGATGCGTCCGAAAGAATCCAGGCACAGCTCATAGTTGTTCCTGAAGTTCCAGCCTACCACCTCAAAATTTTTGGTATCTATATCGCAGCGAAGGGCCATTCCGTCCTGGAAAGGCTGCAATGTCTGGCCTATTTCCCGCCCGTGAATGTCTTTCAGGGGCTGGCCGTCAGGCGTGGTCAGTCCTACGCCATGATTACCGAAGCTGAAATAAAGCTTACCGTCAGGGCCGAACACCATGGCATGTACCCCGTGATCACTTTGCAGGCCGTCGATCGTTTTGAAAAGGACTTCCTTTTTATCAGGCACGTCATCGCCGTCTTCATCGGTAAACATCAGCACATTCGGACTCGCCGATACGATCACCTGGTTGCCCAGCACACAGATCCCTAAGGCAGCATTCACATCTTCTCCCTGGTAATAGACTTTGGTCTTATCGGCTTTCCCGTCGCCGTCCGTATCTTCCAGGATAAGAATCTTGTCGCCCTTTTTCTCATACGGGATATGGTTGACGTCGTTCCGGTAGTTGTATGCCTCACAGATCCATACTCTTCCTTTATGGTCGATATCCATGTTGGTGGGATTGAAGACATCGGGTTCGGAGGCAAATAGGCCGGCTTCCAGCTCCTTGTCGGGCACATTTATTCCCTCCAGGGTGATCAGCTCTTTCTTTTTTCCTTCCGGAAAGCGGTCAAACCGGTCTTTCCCGCTTTGTTTGCAGGAAACCCCCACGCCCAGAAGCACAACAATAAACCCAACTCTAAACATAGTATCGCAGGTGATAAGCAGCGCAAATTTACACCTTTCAGGCGATTTTCCGGCATTTCTGGCTACGGAACAGCACAGCAAATTCAATCGGTTATAAACCTTTCCCGGAGACCAGGGGGTGGAACCCGGCAGGACTCCTGGCGGCCAAACCAGCGTATCCGGTTTTCTGCCACCCGGTTATAAAGCCCGTCGGCCATGCGCCGGGGCACAAAGCGGAAGATCCGTAACCAGCGCCAGGCCGGAAGATGCCGGAGGAGCTCAAAGGCTGCTTCCGAGCGGGTAAGGTACCGGTCTCCGTCCAGGTAAACCAGGGTTCCCGCCGTCAGAAGAGAAGGATCCAGCATTTTTTTCGCATAGCTGCCCTGTAAAGAGGCAAAATGAATATTCCCGGCAGGATTTCGTTCTGCTATTTTATGGGCAACGGTATTGCAGAAAACACATTCTCCGTCAAAAAATAAAACCGGCATATTTCCAAAGCTTCAGGTAGCAGATCAGCAGGATCATAATGATCAGCGCTATTCCGAAATACATGAACATGGCTCCGTATTTTTTCCCGTGGATCAGGGTATTCCTGATTTTCCCCATCCCCAGGCTGATCCATACGGCCACAAAAAACAGAACCAGGATCTCTACTTTTAAAAAGCGCCCCGGATCTGCTTCGCGCCACACATCTTCTAAAACCTGCAGCATGGCAAGCCCCAGGTTAACGTAGGCAAGCAAACCGGTCAGTCGCAGCAAAATCCATTGTTTCTGTTCAAATCTCCGGATTTGCGAAGCTCCCCGAAACCCTCTCCACGTAGCTAAAAGCATAAAGAGGCCGGTAAGGTAAAGCAGGCCGTCCTGAATGATATTCATTTTATAGGGTATATCTTTATGAAGTACCCTCAAAATTAGCTCATATTCGCCGGTTTATCTCAAAAAAAAGGTATTTTCTCTATAATTCCGGCAGAAAAATCCGGGTTCCTGCCGGGTAAGCAGATGCCTCCATACCCTTCCCCTGTCAGAACGGAAGGCCGTCATCTTCAGAGACCGGTGGAAGCGGCTCTGCCGGACCCTGCGCCTTCCGGCTCAGCATCTGCATGCTGGTGGCCCTGATCTTGGTGGAATAGCGCTCTACCTGGTTGGCATCGGTGTACTTTTCCGTACGGATACGGCCCTCCACATAGAGGCTGTCTCCCTTTTTGACATATTGTTCCACTATGCCGGCCAGGCCGCCCCAGAATTCCACCCGGTGCCATTCGGTATCTTCTACCCGTTCACCGTTCTTATTCTTATACGTTTCCGTTGTAGCCAAACGAATGCCCGCTACCTTGTCGCCGCTGGGAAGGGTTTTCACTTCCGGGTCTGCGCCCAGGTTCCCGATTAACAATACTTTGTTTAACGCTGCCATAATCGCCTGTGTTTAAATGATAAAAAAAATCCTGTTGTGTCGACATTGCAAAATTGAAATGCCGCCGGGAAATAGCCGGTTTATAACCGTTTGTATTCGATTATAAACGACTGTTGTCGCTTATATAACTCATATTTAGCTATTTATATCTTATAATTTTTGATATTTTTTTACCCGGCAACACTTCAGATCCTGAAAATCCGGCAAGCGAGCGATAAAAAACCGCTTTTCCCCGAACTATCTTTTTTAAAAACGGATTTAGAAAATAATGAGTTGTTCGAAGCGTTCATATCTTTCGGAAGAATTGGCCGTCACAGCTTTACTGGAGGTCAGGAGCCGGTTTGAGACCAATTCATCGGTAACCGTATACTTATGCGAAGATTGCGGGCAGTGGCATCTGACCTCCCGGGGTACCATACACCCTAAACTGACCGCCCTGCTCCAATCGGGTGAAATTACCCGCCGGATAGAGGCCGGGCACTGGGAAAGAAAACTGAGATAAAGTGGAATTTGTAGCAATAGATTTTGAAACCGCCACCGCACACAAAGACAGTGCCTGTGCCGTAGGCGTGGTATGGGTGAAAGACCTGGATATCATAGAAGAGTATTATACCCTGATACAGCCGCCTAACAACGAGTATAATTTTTACAACACCCGCGTTCACGGCATCCGGGCAAAAGATACCGTCAATGCGCCTTCTTTCACTGAAATTTACCCCAGGTTAAAATCGATCCTCCAGGGAAAGAAAATGGTGGCGCATAATGCCGAGTTTGACCGGGATATCCTGTATCACAGCATGTTAAGCGCCGGGCTCAATTACAATGAGCTCAACCTGGTCAAAAAATGGGACTGTACCGTTAAGATATACCGCCGCAAAGGCCTGCCCAAGGTCAACCTGGCCGCCTGCTCCCGGCTTTACGGCATTGACCTTCACCACCACAATGCCCTGTCAGATGCCCGGGCCTGTGCCAAACTGTACATGATCCATCATAATCCGCTGTTTACCGAGCTGATCCCTCAGAAAGAGGCGCTAAAAGCAGGATGAAACCGATGAATTGCGTATTTTTGAATAAATTTTGACCTATGCTGAAAACAGAAGAGCTGTACATGAAAATCGGCATCAGCCTGGCCGCCTTTGTGATTCTTTTAGGCGTGCGCGAAATCTCCCGCACCATTATCCGGAATCACGCCAGGAAATACGAGCTGGACGAATCCCAGCGTCTCTATGCCAACAAGTTTTTCAATTTCACCCTGGCCACCCTCTTATTTATTATTCTCGGAATTGTGTGGGACATCTCCGTAAAAGGCCTGTCGGTTTATTTTGCTTCAATATTTGCCGTGGTAGGCGTGGCTTTGTTTGCCCAGTGGTCGATCATCAGCAGCATAACCGCTTCGATTATCCTCTTCTTTAATTCGCCTTTTAAGATAGGTTCAAGAATACGGATCATGGACAAAGACGACTCGGTAGAGGGCAAAGTGCACGATATTACTTTTTTTAATATTCATATAGAAACCGACGAGGGATTGATCATTTCGTATCCGAATAACCTGGCCCTTCAGCGGCCCATTGTGCTGATGAGCAATGATTCACGCATTTAACGGATCGCGCCAGGTAGTATTTCCCCTCTAAAAAAACAGCATATGAACCTGCCGGAGACATTTTCCGCCAACCTGAAGGATATCCTGGGTGAAGAGTACGAAGCCTTTGAAAAAGCGCTTCAAACCGAGGCTCCCGTGAGCATCCGGTTAAATCCCCTGAAGAAATTCAACCCGTCTTTTTCCCTGAATGAGCCTGTCCCGTGGACCTCAACGGGGTATTACCTGGAAAGCAGGCCGGTATTTACGCTTGACCCTGCCTTTCATGCCGGGGCCTACTATGTGCAGGAAGCCTCTTCCATGATCCTGGAGCATATCCTGAAAAACCATGCCCCGGCCCGGCAACCGCTGAAGGTGCTGGACCTCTGCGCCGCACCGGGAGGAAAGACCACGCACCTGGCCTCGCTTTTGTCGGCAGACGACCTGCTGGTAGCCAACGAGGTGATCAAAAGCCGGGTAGGCATCCTGAAAGAAAACCTGCTAAAATGGGGTTTTCCCAACGTGATCATCGTTAACCAGGACCCCGAAACCTTTGCAGACCTGGAAGGGTTTTTCGATATTGTGCTGGTAGACGCCCCCTGCTCGGGAGAAGGCATGTTTCGTAAAACCCCGGAGGCCGTTAAGGAGTGGTCGGAAGAAAGCGTATCGGCCTGCTCTGCCCGCCAGAAACGTATACTGAGCGCAGCGGCCATGCTGGTGGCTCCTGACGGGCTCCTGATTTACTCCACCTGCACCTACAACAGCACTGAAAACCAGCAAAATGCGCACTGGCTTGCGCGTACGCTTGATTTTGAAACGGTAGAAACAGATGTTCCCGCCGGCTGGGGCATTGCCGGGGGAAATCCCGGCCTGCAGTTCTTCCCGCATAAAGTAAAAGGAGAAGGCTTCTATATAGCGGCTTTCCGGAATAAGAGCCGCGACGAACGGTATGTAAAAGGGAAGCCCAACATTCCGCGGCTGCCCCGGAAACAAACCGAAGAGCTGGCCCGCTGGATCCGGCCGGAAATCTTCGGCGCATACGCCTATTACCTGAAGAATGACGGGGGCATTGTGGCCCTGAAGCAGACCCTTCTGAACGAAACGGGAGCCGTGCTCCGGGCATTGCACAAACGCTCTTCGGGCCTGGAGCTGGGTCATTTTAAAGGCAATGATTTTATACCTTCCCATGCCCTGGCGCTATCGGGCTGGGTTTCGGAGGAAATTTTGCGGATCCCGCTTTCTGAAAAAGAAGCCCTGCTTTACCTGAAAAAAGAGAGTACCGGGCCAAACGGGCATCCGAACGGGTGGGCGCTGGTGACCTTCCAGGGCCTGGAACTGGGCTGGATAAAGGTGATCGGAAACCGGGTCAACAATTACCTGCCGGCCGAATGGCGGATCCGGATGAAGCTGGAAGAGTAAAACCCGGACAAATACGGCCGGAATCGCATTAAAAAATAAGAGAATTGTTTATTCAGATTTCGGATTGTATTTTTGTCCTCTTTACTCTTTTGTATGTCTCAGAAATTCGCATTTACAATCTGCTCCATCAATTACCTGGCCCAGGCCAGAATCCTGGCCGACTCTATCCGGCAGACCAACCCGGATTATGAGTTTGTGATAGGCCTGTGCGATAAGGTGGAAGGAAGCGGGGTGGACAAAAGTAAGCTGGCGGATCTGAACCTGCTGGAAGTGCATACCATCGGCATAGAGGGTTTTGACGAAATGACCGAACGCTATGACATCACCGAGCTGAATACAGCCGTAAAGCCTTTTTATTTCAATTACTTCTTTAACTCCCGGCCCGATATCGACCGGATCATTTACTTTGATCCCGATATTGAAATTTTTGACCGCCTGACCGGCATTGAAGAAGGGCTGGATACGCACAACATCATTCTTACACCCCATTTTTATACCCCGATATTCGACAACAAAAGCAGAACGGAGCAGCAAATGTTCGTTAACGGGATATATAATTTAGGTTTTCTGGCCGTTAAGAGATCAGGAGAAACCTCCAGGTTCCTGGATTGGTGGATGACAAAGCTGAGAACAGAATGCTATATGGACATCCGGAACGGGATGTTTGTAGACCAGTTGTACTGCAATATGGTTCCGCTTTATTATGAAGGGGTGAAAATAGACAAATACCCGGGATATAACATTTCGTACTGGAACCTGCATGAGCGGACCCTCAGCTCTGAAAACGGCAAATACCTGGCTAACGGCGTTCCCCTGGTATTTTATCACTTCAGCGGCATCAACATCGGTGATCCCGACAATATCTCCAGGTGGCAGAACCGGTTTGACCTGAACAACCGCCCCGACCTCAGGGAGCTTTTCCGGAATTACCGCAGCCGCTTAAAAGCCAACCACAACGATTATTTTAAGACCATCCGGTGCTTTTACCTGAAACCGGTGCCACCGGCGCCCACCAAAAGCATGCTGAAAAAAGTGCTGACGGGAGTTACCTTCAGGATTTACCATTTCTTTGAAAAATTACCTGTGTAAGAAGTTATGAACATCCTGCTGGTTACATTAGTATTCCCCTATCCCATCAATGACGGTGGCAAAAGCGGCACCTTCCGGATGGTAGATTCATTGCGGGAAAATCATTCGGTGACTCTTATTGTTCCGGAGAGCACCGATCTCCACCGGAACGAGCTGAAGAAGCTCTGGCCCGATGTCAATATCAAAACGTTCAGGCAGCTGCCGGGTGCACCGAAAGACGGCGCCATGATGAGCTTCCTGAAAAAAATAACCGGCCGGAAGAGAACGCTTACCCAGGAAGAGGTAATGGAGCAGGAAATGCAGCTCAACAGCTCCAACCTCATCAATTATTATTTTGATGACCTGCTGGATGTTTTCCAGAGCGAGATCCTGCTGGGAATCTTTGACCTGGTACAGATCGACTTCATTGACCTGGCGCCCCTGGTGCATTTTATCCCGAAGGAGATCCCGAAAATCTTTGTGCATCACGAGCTTCGCTATAAGCGGATGGCACTGGAAAAAGCTACGTTGCCTGAACAGAAGGCCGCTCACGACTGGAAGATCCAGAATACGAAAATCCTGGAAATCGGGCTCATCAACCGGTTTGATAAAGTGGTTTGCCTGACCGAGACCGATAAGCAGATTTTGCTGGAAGACGGTGTAGCCAAAGAAAAGCTGGAAGTATCGCCGCTACCCATGGTTATGTTTGAGCATGAGATCAACCAACCCTTTACATCGGGAAACCGCCTGCTTTTTCTCGGGCCGGATCAGCATTATCCTAATCTCGACGGCATAGACTGGTTTCTGAGCAATTGCTGGAGCGAAATTCAGCGGCTGAACCCCGGGGTACGGCTAAGCATTGTAGGCCGCTGGTCGCCCGAGAAAAGAAAATGGTTTGAGGAATACAGCAATATCACCTTTGAAGGCTTTGTACCCGACCTGGAAACCGTTATGAAGGGTTCGGTAATGATTGTTCCGCTCCGGATAGGCAGCGGTATGCGCATGAAGATTCTCGAAGGGGTTTCGTACCATGTGCCGGTAGTCAGCACATCAGTAGGTGCCGAAGGCCTCCCGATGGTTAATGATGTCAACTGCAAAATAGCCGACAGTGCCGAAGATTTCATTGTGGCTACCCACCAGGTGCTCAATAACCCCGAATTGCAGAATACCTTTACCGAGCGCGCCTCCCGCATCCTGAACGAAGACTACTCATCGCCGGAATGCGGCAAAAAAAGGGAAAGCATTTACCGCCGTGCCTTGCTGGGAGCCGCCACCAAGCTGTGAATCCATCCGGATGCCGCATAAAAAAGCCACCTGAAACTTGCCTTCTGCCTCCTCTTTGCTTATCTTTGAAAAGATAACTCGATCCTGCTTTGTTCAAAGACCTTAAATATTTCCTTGCACGACTGGCCTACCTGCGTAGTGCCTGCTCGTTTGTTCCCGATTTCTGTTAAAGCACCTGGTTATCTACCGTGTGCTGTACACGGTTTCCCGTATATTTTTTAAAAACAAAAGCTGTCAGCCACCGGCCCCGGGCGGGTACAGGCTCACAGCCCAATCCTGATGTATACCTTATGAAAAATGTTCTCGTTATAGGAATGGGCAAGGTAGGCTCCCTGGTGGGAATCTTACTTTCCAAACGTTTTAAAGTCACCGGCCTTGACAAGCGCAAACCTGCCGTTGATCTGCCCTTTGAAGTCATCCCGGGCGATGTCTCCGACCTGGGTTTCCTGGAGAAAACCCTCCCCGGTTTTGATGCGGTAGCCTCTGCCATGCCGTATAACCTCAATCTCAATATTGCAAAAGTGGCCCATAAAAACGGGATCCACTATTTTGACCTTACGGAAGATGTGCCTACCACAACCGCCATTATGGAGCTGTCAAAGACGTCTTCGGCGGTTATGGCACCGCAATGCGGGCTGGCACCGGGGCTGATCGGCATTGTGGGTGCCCACCTGGCCAAAAGATTCACCCGCCTGCGCGACATCGAGCTGCGCGTGGGGGCCCTTCCACGTTACCCGAACGGCCTGCTGGGCTATTCGTTCACCTGGTCGCCAGCCGGTGTAATCAATGAATACATCAATGACGCCGAAGTGATCCACAACGGCGTCAGGAAGATGGTGCCTTCGCTCGACGGCCTGGAATACATCCAGATAGACGGCAATGAATTTGAAGCCTTCAGCACCTCGGGCGGACTGGGTACCATGTGCGACACCTACGCCGGCCAGGTGGATACGCTCAACTACAAAACTATCCGCTATCCGGGCCATGCCAAGCTTATGAAATTCCTGCTTTATGAGCTGATCCTGAAAGAAAAGAGAGAGCTGGTAGAGCAAATCCTGACCGAAGCAAAGCCACCCGTGCAGGAAGATGTGGTATATGTATACGCCGTGGTGGAAGGCTGGAAAGGCAGCGAGATAGCCCGTGAAGAGTTTTACGAGGCCTATTACCCCATAACGATAGACGGACAGCACTGGCGGGCCATTTCATGGACCACGGCAGCTTCTATTGCTGCGGTGATTGAGATGGTGGCCGACGGAAAACTTCCACAAAAAGGCTTTATCAAACAGGAAGAAATTAATTTTGATGATTTTTTAAATACGGGAACCGGTAAATTTTACCAGCATGAAAAATGAACATTCTACCCTGGAGGTAGTTCTTGAAGGCTTAATGAAACGCTATTCCGAACGGGTTCCGGATGTAAAAAAAATTACCCGGGCCATGATCTCCGGGGGGATCATCGGTGATGCGGCCGAGATTGAAAATGATCACGTGGCCTTTCGTACCATGGGTGTGGAGCACCTGGGTATCCGCTCTTTCGAGAAGATTTTCCTGGCCCTGGGCTACCGGAAAATGGATTATTTTTATTTTGAGGGAAAGAAGCTGGATGCCTACTGGTTTGCGCCCCCTGAACCGCATTTTCCGCGGATCTTTGTAAGCGAGCTCCGGGTAAATGACCTGAGCGAAACCGCCCGTGAGATCATCCTTTCGTATACCCGTGAAGTCACCGCCGACCCTGTAGATCAGCTGGATTTAACAGACGGCGAAGCCATTGACCGTTTTCTCCATCAGCCGTTGTGGCGTACCCCGCAGTGGGCCGATTATGCAACCCTGTTAAAAGAAAGTGAGTACGCCGCATGGGTCATCTATAACCGGTATTACCTGAATCACTACACCATCTCCGTGCATAACCTGAAAGACGGGTACAATACCATCCCGGAATTCAATGCTTTCCTGGAAAAAACAGGGATCCGGCTCAATGATTCGGGAGGTAAAATCAAGATCAGCCCTGACGGCGGCTTACTGCAGAGCTCTACCGTAGCCGAAATGATCGATGCCCGCTTTGCTGATGGAGATGTGCATACCATTTCAGGCAGCTACGTGGAATTTGCCGAACGGAAAGTGCTGCCGCAATTTGCTCACCTGGAACCCGCCGAAATCAGGCGTGAGCACCGGCGTGACGGGTTCGAGACGGGTAATGCCGATAAGATTTTTGAAAGCACGTTTACGAGCCAGACCGCACGCGTGAAATAGAGGTTGGGGCGTTGCATGCAACGCCCCAACCAACGAATTTACCCTAAAAACGGGTACCTGTAATCTACCGGGGCCACAAAGGTCTCCTTGATCGTCCGGGCATTTACCCAACGCAGCAGGTTCAGCTTTGAGCCGGCCTTATCGTTGGTTCCTGAAGCCCGGGCGCCGCCAAAAGGCTGCTGGCCCACCACAGCACCGGTAGGCTTATCGTTAATATAAAAATTACCGGCTGAATTTTCAAGCAGCTGGGTAGCCTGGTGAACGGCAAAGCGATCACGGGCAAAGACCGCACCGGTCAGCGCATAGGGAGAGGTGCTGTCTACCAGCTTCAGGGTTTCTTCCCATTTGCTCTCGTCGTACACATAAATGCTCAGCACGGGGCCGAAGATCTCTTCCTGCATGGTTTCATACAGCGGATCGGCAGTAACAATCACCGTCGGGTCAATGAAGTACCCTTTTGACTTATCAAACTTACCCCCGGCAATGATCTCCGCATCGGTATGTGCCTGTGCCCGGGTAATGTAGCCCGAAATCTTATCAAAAGCCTTCTCATCAATAACTGCATTCACAAAATTGGAGAAATCTTCGGTTGGCCCTACTTTAACCGTAGCCAGGTCTTCAAGCATGTAACTTTTCACTTCCTCCCACAGGTTAGACGGAATATACGCTCTTGAAGCGGCCGAGCATTTCTGGCCCTGGTATTCAAAAGCGCCTCTTACCAATCCTACGGCCACGGCTTTGGCATCTGCCGATTTATGGGCTATCACAAAGTCTTTTCCGCCGGTTTCGCCAACAATTCTGGGGTACGAGCGGTACAGGTGGATATTCTCACCAATGGTTTTCCAGATATTCTGGAATACTCCGGTGCTTCCTGTGAAGTGAATACCCGCAAAGTCGGGATGCTTAAAGATGACATCGCCGGCAGTAGGCCCGTCTACATATATGAGGTTGATGACCCCGTCAGGAAGGCCCGCTTCACGGAAGATCTCCATGATCACATGGGCCGCGTAAATCTGGGTATTAGAAGGTTTCCAGACCACCACATTGCCCATCAGTGCAGCAGAAGCCGGGAGGTTTCCGGCGATAGCCGTAAAGTTAAAGGGAGTCAGCGCGAACACAAAGCCTTCCAGCGGACGGTACTCCATTTTATTCCATACACCCGGAGAAGAAACCGGCTGCTCCTCTATGATCTCCTGGTAAAAAGCAGCATTGAAGCGCAGGAAGTCGATCAGCTCACAGGCCGAATCAATTTCTGCCTGGAACGCGTTTTTGGATTGGCCCAGCATGGTGGCCGCATTCATTTTCCAGCGGTAAGGACCGGCCAGCAGATCAGCGGCTTTCAGGAATACCGCCGCCCGGTCGCTCCAGGGCAGGGCTGCCCATGCGCCCCGGGCTGCCAGTGCAGCATCAATGGCCTGCTGCACATGCTCAGCGGTGCCTTCCGAAGCATAGCCCAGTACGTGGGCGTGATCGTGCGGGGGCGACAAGCGGATTTTTTTATCGGTATGTACGGTGCGTTCGCCTATATACATAGGTATCTCCACCTGCCGGCTCCTGGCTTCTTTCAGGGCGGCCTCGAGGGCAGCCTTCTCCCGGCTGCCCGGAGCGTAAGCCAATACAGGCTCATTCACAGGACGGGGAATATTGAATATTGCGTTATGCATACATTTTGTTAGTTTATATGACAAAGTTAGGCACTATTCATTTTTAAGACAATTAAATTAACGGTGTCTGCCGGTTTACCCGGCAAAGAACGTTATTTTTACAGGTAGCAATTGCATTACGGCAGCTCTTAATTCAAAGCTAATTTTTATATCAATGAAAAAAGTAATTTATACCGAAAAAGCACCTGCGGCCATAGGGCCTTACTCCCAGGCCATACTGGCCGGAAACACCCTTTATATCTCCGGGCAGATTGCGCTTGACCTGGCTCCGCTGAATGATATCCCGGCTGAAACCACCAGAATCCTGGAAAATATAGGGCACATCCTGGCCGAAGCCGGCATGGATTATTCCCACATTGTGAAATCCAGCATTTTCCTGAAAAACATGGATGACTTTGTTACCGTGAACGAAGTTTACGGCACTTTTTTCACCGAAAACCCGCCTGCCCGCGAAACCGTACAGGTGGCCAGGCTGCCGCGCGATGTCAACGTGGAGATATCTGTCATTGCCGTAAAATGAGAAAAGCCTCCCGGAATCTTTCCCGGGAGACTTTCCATGAATGATTTAAGGTTAAATAGTGTGACAAAGATAGAACTTAAACAAGAATAAAGTTAAAATTTTCAATATTTTTTTTCTTATTTTACCTGAATAAAAAGAAAACCTAAACGTACAAGTATGAACTCCCGACGCTCATTTTTGAAAAGCACCATTACAACTACCTCATTACTAGGAATCGGCGGAATACCCCTTGTTTCGCACGCCCGGGAAGCGGTAGCAGAAAAATATAATTTCAACCTCAGCTATGCCCCGCATTTCGGGATGTTCAGAGAGTCTGCCGGGGAAGACCTCATTGCGCAACTCGACTTTATGGCGGCCAGCGGCTTCCGCTCTTTTGAGGATAACGGCATGATGGACCGAACGCCGGACCTCCAGAAAAAGATCGGGGAGCACCTGGCCAAACGCAATATGGAGATGGGCGTATTTGTTATTGATGCGGGCGACAACTGGAAAACTTCACTTACCACCGGGAAAAAAGAATTTACCGATGCGTTTCTGAAGCGATGCCGGGAAGCGGTAGAGGTAGCCAAAAGGGTGAACGGGAAATACATGACGGTGGTACCGGGATATTTTGCCCGTGAGCTGCCCCCGGGCATACAGACGGGGAACGTGATCGAAGCCTACAAAAGAGCTGCAGAGATCTTTGAACCGCACGGGCTGGTGATGGTCATGGAACCCCTGAGCGATAACCCCGACCTGTTTCTGCGGCACTCTGACCAGGGCTATATGATCTGCAAGGCCGTAGGCAGCCCCGCCTGCAAGATTCTTTTTGATATCTATCATATGCAGAAAAATGAGGGCCGGCTGATCCAGCATATCGACTGGGCCTGGGATGAGATCGCCTATTTCCAGATCGGTGATGAGCCCGGCCGGAAAGAACCCACCACCGGTGAGATCAACTACAAAAATGTTTTTAAGCATGTTTACCAGAAAGGCAAAGCATCGGGGAGGTCGTTCATCTTCGGCATGGAGCACGGAAACTTTGGCAAAGGGATCGAGGGAGAAAAAGCCGTGATCCGCGCCTACCAGGAAGTGGATAAATTTCTGTGAACCCTTAGATTTGCTTTTACATTTTAACCTTAAGTGAAAAAATGAGAATAAGAACAATTGAAGATTATCATGAGGCCTACAAAAACAGCATAGAAGACCCCAAAACATTCTGGGCGGCCATAGCCCAGGAATTCAGATGGAAAAAACCCTGGACCAAAGTACTGGACTGGAGCTTTGACGATTATAATGTAAAATGGTTCCGGAACGGAAAGCTCAATATTACCGAGAACTGCCTGGACCGGCACGCGGAAAATAAACCGAACCACCCGGCCCTGATCTGGGAGCCGAATGACCCCGAAGATGAGCCGGAGATCATCACCTATAAAGTGCTGCTCGACCGGGTATGCCGCTTCGCAAACGTACTGAAAAAACACGGTGTAACGAAAGGTGACCGGGTTTGTATCTATATGCCCATGATCCCGGAGCTGGCTGTGGCGGTGCTGGCCTGTGCACGTATCGGGGCCATTCACTCGGTCATTTTCGGGGGCTTTTCGGCCCAATCCATCTCTGACCGTATCAACGACTCCCAATGTGAGCTGGTAGTCACCACTGACGGTGCGGTAAGGGGTGCCAAGAACATCCCTATGAAAGAAACCGTGGACGACGCCCTGGTGGCGTGTCCTTCGGTCAAAAAAGTGATTGTAGCCACCCATACCCGCACCCCGGTTTCCATGATCAAGGGAAGAGATTACTGGTGGGAATCAGAGGTGAAGCATGTGGAAGCCGAATGCCCCGCAGAAGAAATGGACTCGGAAGACCCGCTCTTCATCCTGTATACATCGGGCTCTACCGGTAAGCCCAAGGGCGTGGTGCATACCTGCGGCGGCTATATGGTATTCACTTCCTACACCTTTGAAAATGTATTCCAGTACCACCCGGGCGACGTCTTTTTCTGTACGGCCGATGTGGGCTGGATCACGGGCCACTCATATCTGGTGTACGGCCCCTTGCTATCGGGTGCCATTACCGTCATGTTTGAGGGTATCCCCACCTATCCCGACGCCGGGCGTCTCTGGGATATTGTAGACCGCCATAAAGTAAATATCCTCTATACCGCCCCCACCGCCATACGCTCGCTGATGGGCTTTGGCCTGGAATACCTGGAAGGGAAAGACCTGGGTTCGCTGAAAGTGCTGGGTTCGGTAGGTGAGCCTATCAACGAAGAAGCCTGGCATTGGTACAACGATCACATCGGGAAGGGAAAATGCCCCATTGTAGATACCTGGTGGCAAACCGAAACCGGGGGGATTATGATCTCACCACTGGCAGGAATTACAAAAACCAAGCCGTCGTATGCCACTCTGCCCCTGCCGGGTGTTCAGCTGGAGCTGGTGGATGAGAACGGCAGCACCATTGAAGGGAACGGGGTGAACGGGAACCTCTGCATCACCTACCCCTGGCCCTCGATCATCCGTACCACCTGGGGAGATCACGAGCGCTGCAAAAGCACGTACTTTTCCACTTACCCGGGAAAATACTTCACCGGCGACGGCTGTATGCGCGACGAAGACGGCTACTACCGGATTACCGGTCGTGTGGACGACGTGCTGAATGTATCGGGACACCGGATCGGTACGGCCGAAGTGGAAAACGCCATCAACAGCCACACCGGAGTGGTGGAATCAGCAGTGGTGGGCTACCCGCACGACGTAAAAGGGCAGGGTGTTCATGCCTTTGTGATCTGTGAGGAACCGCAGGACGAAGATTCAATGATGAAGCGGGACATCCTCATGACCGTTTCCCGGATCATCGGGCCTATTGCCAAACCCGATAAAATCCAGATTGTAAGCGGGCTGCCGAAAACCCGTTCCGGGAAGATCATGCGCCGTATTCTCCGGAAAATAGCCGAGGGAGAATACAATAACCTGGGAGATACCTCTACCCTGCTGGATCCGGGCGTGGTAGATGAGATCGTGAAGGGGGCGAAAGAGCTGTAAAGGGAGTGTTTAGCTACACCTGGTTTTTGATTATACTTGATTTTATGCCTGGTTCTCGTCTTCGCTCGATTCTCGTCTTCGCTCGAATTGACAGGTAGCGTTTGTGGCGTGTCAGTTCGAGCGTAGTCGAGAACCGGGCGTAGTCGAGAACCGAGCGAAGACGAGAACCGGGCGTAACTGAGAACCGAACGGCGTAGCCGGAAACCCGGCGCCTCTTATTTCAGGTACACCACCTCAAAACGTGCCAGCGGCGCCATACGGGCCTTATTCAGGCTGAGAAACCTGCCGTCTGTAGTGAAGTTATCCGCCTCACCCAGCACTTTAAAGAATTCTCCTTCTACATTTTCACCCATACAGGCCATCTGCGTGGCAGCAATCTTCGAAAAGCGAATCCGCCCGGTAGCTTCATTCAGCTCACAGGTGCCGCCAAAGCCGTTACATCCGCTATTCCCCGTTACCCGGTTTTCTTCCTGCCGGATAATCAGGTGAGGCTCCCGGCCCCCGTCCCGAACGGTTACCGGCCGGCCGTACAGCTCTATGAGTTTCCAGTATTTTTCACGGATACCGGTATCCGCCGTTTTTTCGAGCCGGTACCTGCCCCCGTCCACCTCTTTCCCCTTCCGGGTAACTGCTTTCATAAAATTCTCTCCTGCAAATAAATACAATGACTCATCCGGAATAACGATAGTTCCGCCGTCAGGCGCCCAGTTAAATCCTCCTTCCGACCTTTGCCCGTTGCGTATCATTTCATAGGAAAGATCTTGTTTCAATACCAATATTACAGTTTCCGAAACATTACCTTTACCGGGTAGTATACCTTCATACCGTCCTGCCCAGTCGAGAGAATTCATGCTGTTATGCTGATTATACGTATGGCGGGTGCAGGAAATCCCGAAAATTATCAAAGCCGGAAGAAGCAGATTTTTCATTTTATATTATTCTTAATAATGATATACAGCTATTGGACTATACTACCCCGGAAACGTTTAGCCTCAATACAGAATTAATTTCGTATTTTGGCCCCTCAAAAACCTCAGTAAACATAAAAACAGCATAATGGCAGCACCTTCTTCCGCATTTTCAGATACTAAACCCCATTACAACATACTTGACGGATTCCGCGGAGTGGCAGCCCTGACGGTTCTCTGTTTTCACGTATTCGAGGCCTTTGCCACCAGTCATTTAGACCAGAATATTAATCACGGCTACCTGGCGGTGGATTTCTTCTTTATCCTTTCCGGCTTTGTGATGGGTTATGCGTATGATAACAAAAACATGACCACTGCAAACTTTCTGAAACGCAGGATTATACGCCTGCATCCCATGGTGGTGCTGGGTGCCCTTATCGGAGCCGCTCTATTTTACCTGCAGGGCTGTGAAGTCTGGGATGTATCGCTGATATCCGTATCCATGCTGATCGTAGCTACCCTGCTCAATATTTTCCTGATTCCGGCCACGCCCGGTTCCGAGATCCGGGGAGTGGGTGAAATGTACCCTCTGAACGGGCCCAGCTGGTCATTGTTTTTTGAATATGCAGGCAATATCCTCTATATCTTTCTTATCCGTAAGCTCTCTACCCGGGCGCTTTCGGTACTGGTTCTGCTCGCCGGTGCCGGACTGGCCGCTTATGCCATGTTCGGGCCTGAAGGCGATTTATGCGTAGGATTCTCCATGACACCTGCGGGCATGCTGGGCGGCTCTTTACGGCTGCTGTTTGCCTTCCCGGCCGGCCTGCTGCTGTCCCGCCTCTTTAAGCCTGCGAAGGTAAAAGGAGTCTTTTGGACAGGTAGCCTGGTCATTGTTATTCTTTCGGCCATTCCCCGGATCGGTGGTACTGAAAACTTCTGGATGAACGGCTTATACGATGCCCTGTGCGTGATCCTGGTTTTTCCCCTGCTGGTTTACTTCGGTGCCTCCGCCAGGATCACGAATGAAGCCACAAACCGGGTATGCAAATTCCTGGGTGACATCTCCTACCCCCTGTACATGGTACATTACCCCTTTATTTACGGGTACTATGCCTGGGTTAAAAATGAAAACCTAACCTTTATGGAATCCCTCCCGGGAGCTGCCGCGCTGGTGGCAGGAAGCATTCTATTGGCCTGGATTTCCTTAAAATTGTACGATGAGCCGGTGCGCAGGTACCTGACGAAAAGACTTTTGAAGGTGAAAAAGTAATTGCCCCACCGGTTTTGATCCGGAAATTATCCCGGTTGGCTTGCAGATTCCCCTTAAATGTCGTGTTCTTATTCCGGCGAATTTTTATTTTTTGTAGGTTTGGGTTCTAATTCAAACCAGGAACTTGACTTTAACTGCACTATATAAAAAGCTCCGGCCCTTTGTTAAGCCGTACAATACACTGGTGATCCTGACGCTCACCCTTACGGTCATCGGTTCATTTGCCGCCCAGGTAAACGCCTATATCCTTCGTTTCACCGTTGATTCCATCTCGGATCTGATGGTGGCCAAAGAACCGCTGAGTAAAGGATTCTCCCTCCTGACGGTGATCAGCAGTATCCTCCTGGGAAAGGAAGTGGTCAACTCCCTGGTGCAATTCGGGCAAAAATATTACGGTGAAAGGCTGCGGATCCTGATTGCCCGCGATTTCTCCCAGTCTATTGTGGAAAAGATCCTGACGTACCGCCTGGCTTTTTACACTTCTGCAGAAAACGAAAGCGGTAAGCTTCAAACCCGGATTGACACCGGCATCAGCAGCCTTACCCGACTCGTACAAAATTTCTTTATTGATATCTTTCCGCTGTTTGCCAATGCCATTGTGGCGCTGATCGCCATGTTTTCAGCTAACTTCTGGATCGGGCTGGTCAGCCTCAGCATTGTACCCGTGTACTTCTATATCAGCCAGTACCAGGCCAGCAAGCTGAGCGGCTTCCGGCGAAAAATGCGCAATTACCGAGAAACCAAAAACCACAGCATCATCAGCCTCATTGAGTCGATTACCGTAATCAAGTCATTTGTACGCGAGTCTACCGAGGCCGAGAAGCACCGGGTCATCCAGCACGACATGACTAACAACCAGCTGGAGACCCGCAAAACAGCCTTTATTTTTGACAGCGTCAAGAGCCTGATCGAACAGGTAGGCGTGGTGGTCATCATTATCCTGACCGCCTGGTTTGTGCTGGAAGGCAGAATGACCATCGGAGCCATCATGTTCCATGTGATGCTTTTCGGGAATATCTCTGCACCCATCCGGCAGCTCCACCGGATTTACGACGAGGTAAACGATGCGCTGATCTATTCTGAAGGATTCTTCGACATCCTGGAATCGGATCAGGAGATTGAAAACAGCGGAACCTACATTCCTAAAAAAGTAAAAGGCAAAATTGAGCTGAGAAACGTAGATTTTGTGTACCCGAACGGCACCCAGGCCCTCTTTAACGTCAGCATGATTATCCCGCCCGACGAAACCACCGCCCTGGTGGGGCTCAGCGGTGCAGGGAAGAGCACGGTGGTGAACCTGCTGGATAAATTCTATGAACCCACCCGGGGCAAGATCTTTATAGACGGCGTAGACCTGGCAGATTACGATACCACGGAGCTCCGCAAGAACATCGGGCTGGTGCTGCAGAAAAACCACATTTTTAAAGGTACCATAGCCGAGAACATTCGTTATGGCTTACCCGACGCCTCTGATAATGAAGTGGAAGAAGCGGCTAAAAAAGCATATATACACGACCAGATCATGCTTTTGCCCGAAGGCTACGCATCTGATGCCCGGTCGCTGTCAGGCGGACAGCAGCAAAGGATCGCCATAGCCCGCCTGTTTCTTAAAAACCCGCCCATTATTTTCCTGGATGAGCCTACCGCCAGCCTCGACGCCATTGCTACCGAACAGATCAAGAAAAGCCTTGACGCCATCAAAGCCAACCGCACGGTCATCATCATTTCTCACAGCATTTCCCAGATCATTGATGCCACCAACATAGTGGTTATGGAGCAGGGCCGGGCGGTAGAAAGTGGTGTTCACGAAGAGCTCTTCGACAGGAAGGGAACCTATTATGAGATATTTACGGCCATGGCCAACAGCCTCAACATTGACAAGATCACACGAACACTGGAATCTGACGAGGAATAGGCCGTTTCCGAAGACCAAAAGCAATAATTATCCCTGACCATCAGAAGGAAATCCAATTATTTAAGTTGTTTTTAATGAGTGCAATCACTTTTTAAATTGTATATTTGTCGTTTGAAACACGGAAAACACTTTTTTTAAAGTCTATCCGATTACCAGATTTTTGCTGATTCAGATGAAGTTATATTTCAATACAGGGGAGCTGGAAAAACTTGCCAGATCAAAAGCAAAAGAATACAAAAGCGCCCAACCCTTTCCACACATTGCTATTGATAACTTTATGGATCCGGAACCCCTGGAACAGGTTCTGGCTGAATTCCCCAGTCCGGAGGTGAAAATCTGGAAAGAATACGAAAATTATTTTGAGGGCAAGCTGGAAGCCCAGGGAGAAGAGAAAGTTTCCGACTTTACTTCCCAGTTGCTATACCAGTTCAATTCTGCCCCTTTCATCTATTTCCTGGAAACGCTTACCGGCATCAAAAACCTTATGCCTGACCCCTATTTTGTGGGTGGCGGGCTTCACCAGCTGAAACGCGGAGGCAAACTGGGAGTACATGCCGACTTCAACATGCACGGGAAGCTTCCGCATCTTTCCCGGCGTATCAATGCTATACTCTACCTGAATAAAGACTGGAAACCTGAATACAACGGCGACCTGGAACTCTGGGATACCGACATGACCCGCTGCGAAGTAAAAATAGCACCGCTGTTTAACCGCCTCGTCGTTTTTGATGTTACGGATTACAATTACCACGGCGTTCCGGAGATCATCAGCTGCCCGGAAGGTATGAGCCGTAAATCCATCGGCCTCTTCTACTTTACGGTAGGCCGGCCCGAAGGAGAAATCATGCCCGGTAAAAAATCCACGCTCTTCCTGGCACGGCCGGGAGAGAAAATTCCGGAAGGAACACAGTTCAACAGGGATAATTATGATGGAGTAAAAGTGAAGAAGAATTTTAACTGGTTAGTAGGCCAGGTGCTGCCTCCGTTCGTAACTAATCTTTTGAAAAAGTAAATGCCAAAAGCCTTAGCAATTTATTTGCCGCAGTACCATCCTGTTCCTGAAAATGACGCCTGGTGGGGGAAAGGATTTACAGAATGGACCAATGTTTCAGCGGCCCGGCCCCTGTTTAAAGGGCATTACCAGCCTCAGCTTCCCACCGATAACGGCTATTATGATTTAAGAGTACCGGAAACCCGCGAGGCCCAGGCGCAAATGGCCCGTGAATACGGTATAGACGGTTTCTGCTATTACCATTACTGGTTTTCAGGGAAAAGACTGCTCCATCAGCCCATTGATGAAGTGCTTGCCTCCGGGAAGCCCGATTTTCCTTTTTGCTATTTCTGGGCCAACGAAAGCTGGTCGCGGCGATGGGAAGGCAAAGAGCAGGAAAGTGTCAAGCTGATCGAACAGAAATACAGCGATGAAGACCACCGCGCACATGCCGAGTGGCTGGTGAGTTCATTCAAAGACGAAAGATATATCAAGATCAACGGGCGCCCCCTGTTCCTGGTCTACAAGCCTTTTGATCTCCCGGATGCCCCTCGTATGATTGCCATTTTTGAAGAGGTGTGCCGGGAAAACGGGATTCCGAAACCTTATTTTGTGGGGAGCAACTCGCACGACCCGGATAAAAACCCGGCAGATATCGGTTTCGACTGCGCCATTCATTTCCAGACCCGCCATAACCTGTTGTCGGAGTTCTGGATAGACGGCTTCACCCCCAAACGGATGATCCGGAACCTGATGCAGGGCATTCTTAACCCTACGTTGAAAGTATACGATTACAAACAGTACAAAGAAAGGGCCCGTATCCACAAGATCCGGTACAAAGGGTTCCCCTGCCCCATGGTGGGGTTTGATAACACGGCACGGAAAGGGAAAAATGCCGTGATCCTGGCCAACCAGAACGTGGAAGACTTTAAAGCATCACTGGTTGATGCCCTGAACGATGTAAAAGATTTCCCGGAAGAAGAGCAGATTGTTTTTGTCAACTCCTGGAACGAGTGGGCCGAGGGCAACCACCTTGAACCCTGCGTAAAATTCGGTCGGGGCTTCCTCGAAGCCGTACAGGAGGTTTTTGGCAACAAAAGCTAGCTCTTCCATTTGATATTGCAGCCCATGCTCGGAAACTGGATTTCCGAGAGGAGCTGACCCGATAAAAGCGCATTCAGCGCTCCTCTCAGGTCTTTCCCGGTCAGGGGTTTCGGGTTCTCCACCCGCGGCCGCGACTCATCAAGCCGACCACGATAAGCCAGCTTTAACCCGCTGTCAAACAAATAGAAATCAGGCGTACAGGCAGCATCATAAGCCCGGGCCACCTGCTGCGTTTCATCGTACAGGTACGGAAACGCCATTTCCCAGGTGCCGGCAAATTCCTTCATTTTCCCCGGGGAGTCTTCGGGATACGCCGCCACATCGTTCGAGCTGATGGCCACCAACCCGATGCCCTGTGACCGGTAATCGGCGGCCAGGCGGATGATCTCGGGCATTACATGGATCACATAGGGACAATGGTTACAAATAAACATGATGAGCGTACCTTTTGTACCCCGGAGCTCTTCGAGCGAAAGCTCTTTCCCGCTGATGACGTCCGGCAGACAGAAGCCAGGCGCCGCTGTCCCTAAGTTCATCATATTGGATGCTGTAAGTGCCATAGTTAAAAAGGGTTTAATGGGAAGGGGTGTTTTCCGGCAAAAGTACCACACGGATAAAGTTTTCACCGTCCAGGTATTTCTGCGCAATCGCCCGCGTACTTTCCACTGTTACTTTTTCCAGGTTTTTATCGGCATACGGGATGGTCCGGATGTCGCCGTCCTTCTGGTATTTATCCGCTAACGCGCTTACCCAGTAATTATTATTTTTCAGGTTGGTCTGGAAATTCAGCTTTTCGTTACTGACATACTTTTCAATGTCTTCGCGGGAGCCCCCGTTTTCCCGGATTTTCCGAATCTCTTCCAGCGTAAGGGCTACCAGCTTCTCCACATTGGCCGGAGCACAGCCGAAACCTACTATCAGCTGGTAGCGGGCCGACGGGAACCGGTTATACCGCATGCTGGCATACGGCGAGTATACCCCGCCTTCTTCCTCGCGCAGCTTCTCGGTCAGCTTGATCTGCAGGATCTCCCCTACTGCCGAAAGCAACAGCTCATCGGTATCGTTTGCCGCATATTCACCGGACAAGATCAGGGTAACATTGGCCTTGTCTTCGCTTCCCTTTTTCACGGTTTTGGCTATTTTTCCTTCTGCCGGGTACAGGCCCAGGTCTTTATAAGCCGGTTTTTTACCGGTTGACGGCAGACTTCCGAGGTAAACGGCCAGCAGGGGTTTCATCTTTTCCACATCAAAGTTTCCTGCAAAAGTGAACTCAAAGCCTGACGCATCGGCGAAACGTTCTTTGAAAATCTCCATAGACCGTTCAGGGTCAAGGCCTGCCCAGCGCGCAGAGGTCATGGGCCGCACACGGGGGTTATGATTGTAAATAACCGACTGAAGCGTGTCGCTGTACACCTTTTCCGGTGTGGGGGTGGCTTCCAGGTTGGCCAGGTAGTCGCGCTGGTTTCCTATGGCTCCGGCAACCACCTCTTTGTCGAGGTGATTGTTTGTAAATTTATTATACAGCAGCTGAAGCGCGGTCTCGAAGTCTTTCACGCTGGCCATGCCCGAGATATTTTCCGAGATATTTCCTATCGTAACATTGACGCGCGCCACCTTGCCTGCCATAAATTTGGTAAGCTGCGGCACGGTCAGGTTCCCGTTTCCGCTGTTTGAAGCTACAAAAGAAGCGTACGTTGCGTTATCGGCTTCTGCATCCGGATACAGCGAGGTGCCTCCCCACCGGCTTCCCCGAAATACGATCTCATCGTTCTTAAAGTCGGTAGGCTTCAGGTTGACCTTCACCCCGTTCTCAAAAATGAGCTCGGTCACACCCACTTCCGGCACCTGTTTTTCCGAACGGATCTTTCCCGCTGCCGGAATTTTCTCTACCAGCGATGCGGCCACGGCCTCATCCACATAGGCGGTAACGGCTGAACCGGTGTTATCCAGCAATTGCTTCAAGCGGTCTGGCCCGGGCAGGGCATCTTTGGCCGCTTCAGGCCCGATCAGGGCCAGTACCCGGTTTTCTTTGGTAATGACCTGCTTTACAAAGGCGTTCACCTCTTCCAGCCCGATGCCGCCGAGGTATTGGTCAACAAAGGCCTTATCGTACGAAATATCGGTCATCACCACGTCATCAAGAAAACATTGCACCAGCTCATCCACATACGAAGCCGACCTCGTCTTATCTCTCTCGGCAAACTGCTTTTCCACACCGGTTTTGTACGACAGTTTTGCTCTTTCAAGCTCACCCCCGGTAAAGCCGAACTGAGCGGCCCGATGGTTTTCATCCAGCACAGCGATCAGGGCTTTCTCCACGTCGTTTCCTTTGGCTACGGCTATTGCGTTCAGGGCATCCAGCCCGGCCAGGAAAGAAGAATAACCGCTCATTCCGAACTGGAAAGGCGGATCGGCCTTCTGCTGCAGCTCGCTCAGCCTTCGGCTGATCATGGTATTAAACAGCGAACGAATGATGGCTTCGCGGCGGTTGGCAGCCGTGATCTCCTTCCGTTCGGGCTGCAGATAGAAGAGCTGCACCATACTGTAAGGTTGTTCCTTGTCGGTGATCACCACGGCATCTGTTCCACCTGACAGCGGCACGGTGTACCGGGTTCTCGGCTGGGGTTTTGCCGGGTTTTTAAACCCGCTGAAAAGCTTTTTGATCATGCCTTCCACCACGGCCGGGTCAAAATCACCTACCGCCACCACAGCCTGCAGGTTAGGCCGGTACCACTCTTCCTTAAATTTCTTAAACTGGTCATACGGCGCATGCAGGATAACATTTTCCAGCCCTATCGGCAAACGTTCGGCATAGCGCGAGCCCCGGAATACCACGGGGTAGAGCTTATCATTGATGCGCTGCCCGGCTCCTTTCCCCAGGCGGGCTTCCTCCATGATCACTCCCCGCTCTTTGTCGATCTCGGCCGGATCCAGGGTAGCGTTACCCGACCAGTCGGCCAGTACGGAAAGGTATTTTTCCAGCTTACCGAGGGTATCGGTAGGTACAGGCAGCATATATACGGTTTCATCAAACCCGGTATAGGCATTGAGGTCAGCGCCAAACTTGATCCCGCTTTTCTCCAGGAAATTCACCAGCTCATTTTTGGGGAAATTCGTGGTGCCGTTAAAATTCATGTGCTCCATAAAATGGGCAAGTCCGCGTTGCTCTTCCGTTTCAAGGATAGACCCTGCCTTAACCACCAGCCGGAGCTCGGCCCGGTTTTTAGGTTCAGTATTTTTCCGGATGTAATAGGTGAGCCCGTTAGGCAGCTTCCCTGTTCTCACGGCGGGGTCCATGGGTAGCTTATCGGATAAATCAATTTTTTGCGCAAATGTCCACGAGCTTACCAGTGAAATGAGTACCAGGCTGATGATTTGTCGTTTCATGTCTGAAATGTTGGTTGTTTACATGTTCTCCGGAGATTTTGTGTAGCACCGGAACCGGCCGTAATTTACAAATAATTCAGAAGAGCAGGCAATAGTAACTAAATTTTTAAGAATATGCCGGTAAAAAGAGCCTGCTCCGTGTCTTCCGTCCTGCCTCTGCCACCCGGTTGACTCACAGCCGGTTTTGTCCGCTTTGCAACAAATATACTTTACCGGCCGGAGCTATTGCTGTACCTTTGCCGTATGAAAGATTATGAAATTCCTGTTCACAATATTCTGAAATACAGCTTCGTCTTTGCCCTCACGGTCTCGCTGATTTCTTTTCTGGGGTCTTTTATGCAGGAAGAGATCTGGTCTTCGGTCATATACCGGGTGATAAGCAATTTCCTGCTTTTTTACAGTTTCAGCCTGCTTAACCTCTGCCTGCTCAAAGGGTTTTACAACAAAAGCCCGCTCCGCGACAGCTACGTATCGATCAACAACAAACAGCATTTTCTCTGCGGCGTTATTTGCACAACCGCTATTTTCTTCGGGTTCCATTTCCTGTACGCTTACCTGATCGACAAAGGTTTTATATCGGCCGTATTTGTTCGTGAAGAAATGGCCCGGCTGGGCAATTGGATATACCTTTTCTTTTTTATTGCCAGCACGGTCATCTATACCATGACTTATTTCCTGCATAATTTTATTATTCTCCAGGATATGAAGGTGAAGGTAGACCTGGAAAACTCACACCTGCGTACAGTCAATGCCGAAACCGTCAACCAGCTATTGCGGCAGCAGATCCAGCCGCATTTTCTTTTCAATGCGCTGAATGTACTCAAATCGCTGATCCGGAAATACCCGGATACGGCTGAAGAATACCTGATCAGCCTTTCCGATTTCCTGCGGGCTTCGGTCACCCAGAACAAAAAGGTGCTGGTTCCGCTGGCAGAAGAGTTGAAAATCTGCCACGATTACATGGAGATGCAGAAGATCCGCTTCGGGAATGCGCTTCGTTACGAGGTGAATATTACCGATAAAGAGGCCGGTTACCTGCCTGTTTTTTCGCTGCAGCCCCTGCTGGAAAATGCCATCAAGCACAATGAATTAACCGCCGTTTCGCCCCTGCATATACAGATCTCGGATACCGGCGGATGGGTCGAAGTAAAAAATAACCTGCAACCCAAGAGGTCGTTGTCGGAGTCTACCGGGAACGGGCTCAGCAATCTTTCCGAACGGTACCGGATTCTTTCGGGAGACACCGTTCAGATCATCGAAAACCGGGAGGATTTTATTGTAAAGATCAAGCTTCTCGATGCCGAAAACCTGCTATCTCCCACCATTGAAACCGTAGAATTATGAAAATCATCATCATTGAAGACGAAAAGCTTACTGCCGAAGACCTGGCAGAAACCATACAGCGCTCAGAACCGGGGGCCGAGATTGTGGCCACGCTGAGTTCGGTAAAAGAGGCTCTGAATTATTTTAACGGGCCGGTAGAAGCCGACCTGATCTTCTCCGACATCCAGCTGGGTGATGGTCTCAGCTTCGAGATCTTCCGGGAAAGAAAATCTGAAATCCCGGTGATTTTCTGCACGGCTTACGATGAATATGCGCTGAATGCCTTCAAAACCAACGGTATTGATTACATCCTGAAGCCGTTTTCTGTCCATACCATCAGAACCGCGCTCGACAAATACAAAAACCTGAAAAAGATGCTGGCCCCCTCTCCCAATAACCTGGAGGCCCTGTTGTACGCATTGGATCAGCGCCCCCGTATCACCTCGGTACTGGTGCATTACAAAGACCAGATCATTCCCGTTTCTGAAAAAGACATTGCGCTGATCTGTATACGCAACGAAACCATCCTGCTGAAAACTTTTGATGAGAAGTCGTATTTTATCACCCGCACGCTGGATGACCTGGAGTCGAGGCTGGGCTCAGGCTTCTTCCGGGCCAACCGCCAATACCTGGTGAACCGCAGCGCCATCCGGTCAATAGAGAACTACGGTGCCCGGAAGCTGGCCCTTATCCTGAGCATTCCGCATGAAGAAACCATCACCGTAAGCAAGGAAAAACATACCCCGCTGATGAACTGGCTGGAAGGAAAATGAAGCTCTCCGGTTTAAAATCAGCACAGCCTGCTGACATAAGGTTGTCACCCGCTGCTGTCATCTTTGTGCCTGTAACCATGAATTTCAAACTCAAAAATGTCCGTTTAAACGAATTTATATTTTTATGGAAAAAAAACTTACCGAACTTTGCCCCCCGAAATACAGTATAAAGCTATACTTAACTGATTAACACTGTTTTTACAGTTCAACAAAACACTCATTGGATGAAATCAAGAATTTTAATTGCGGGGATATTCCTGTTGGTTTCCGCACTCCGGTCTAACGGACAAACAACACTCACCTTACAGGAGGCCATTAAATATTCGCTGGCCAACAGTGAGACCATCAAAAAGGCACGCCTGGATATTGAAAATGGCCTGAACGTGGTCAAGGAGACAAGAGCAAGTGCCAAACCCCAGCTGAGCGCCGTTTCCAGCATTACGCTAAACCCTGTGGTACAGCAATTTGTACTGCCTGCAGAGGCTTTCGGCGGCACACCGGGCGAGTTCATCGCCATCAAGGCAGGACAAACCTGGAACGCCATGACCAACCTCCAGCTCAGCCAGCAGCTGTATAACCAGCAGCTTTTTACGGGTCTGAAAGCCGCACGCAGCAGTGCTGAATTTTATAACCTGATGAAGGATCTCAGCGAAGAGAACGTGGTTCAGCAGGTAGCTACCAATTACTACCAGGTGCTGGTGAATCAGCATAAGCTGGGACTGATTGATGATAACCTGGCGCGCATCAGCAAGCTCCAGGACGTGCTGCAGGGCCTGTACGAAAACGGGCTCGGCCGGAAAATCGATGTAGACCGGATCAAAGTGAACCGGGTGAACCTCGAAACCCAGAAAGCTCAGCTGCTGAACGCCATTGAGCTTCAGAAAAACGTGCTGAAATATTCAATGGCCATGCCCATGTCAGAGAACATTGTGCTGCCGGATGAAGACATTCAGAAGCTCGAATCACTGGTAGCTACCCTGAAGGTTGATCCTCAGCTGGACGTTGAGTCGCTTCTGAGCGTTAAGGTGCTGCGCAAGCAGGAACAGCTCCTGGGCCTCAACCGCGATGCCAAAAGAGCCGAGTTCTTCCCTACAGCCTCCATCAGCGGCCAGTATATGCAGAACACCCAAAGCAACCGGTTCAACCTGTATACCGGCAACGCCCTGAACTACAGCACGCTGAATTTCACGTTAAACATTCATATCCCGATTTATGACGGTGGCGCCAAAAGAGCCCGGGTGGATCAGGCCAAAGTGGATATCCTGAAAAACCAGGAGGAGATCAACATGACCTCCAACGCCCTGAAAATGGCCTATGACAATGCCAAAATTCAAATGCAGAACAGCATTGAAGCTATCCAGAACCAGCGGGCCAACCTGGAGCTGGCCAAAGAAGTGTATGACAACATCAACAATAACTTCCGCCAGGGCCTGGTCAACCTGACCGACCTGCTTAATGCAGAATCAGAGCTGACCAGCACACAAAATGCTTACAGCGATGCGCTGCTGCAATTCAAAGTAGCTGAAATTGAATTAATGAAAGCCAGGGGTGAGATCAAAAATCTGGCTATAAACTAAAATAAAAAATAAACAATGAAACGTATTATCATTACTATACTCGTTCTCGCAGGATTCGGAGGGGCCATTGCGTATATCCTGAGCAAAAACAAAAAAGAAAACCAGGCCAAGGTAGACGTGGTGAATGCCGCCGGCGGTGCCGTACTGGTAAAAGTGGGCAACGCAGAAGTGAAGCCTATTGACCTTGACTTCGTGGCCAACGGTAACTTTGTTCCCAACCAGGACCTCGAATTCATGTCTGAAGTGTCAGGCAGGATCACTTCTATCCGTGTAAAAGAAGGCGACCGCGTGGCCAAAGGCCAGGTCATTGCTACAGTAGAAGATAAATATCTTGCGCTTGACCTGCAAAATGCCAATGAGCAGTACCAGAAGCTTCTTACCGATAAAACAAGGCTCGAAAACGCGCTGAAAACAGGGGGCGTTACCCAGGCCCAGGTAGACGAGATCAACCTGGCCGTAAAAAATGCCCGTAACGGCATAGACCAGATCCAGAAGAGAATCGGCGATGTGAGCATCAAAGCACCGATCTCCGGGGTGATCAATAAAAAGTATATTGAGCTGGGCTCTTATGCTTCTCCCGGAACAAAGCTGTTTGACATTGTAGACGTTTCCAGCCTGAAGCTGAACGTAAATGTCAATGAAAAGCAGGTGGTGCAGCTGAAGAAAGGCGACAGGGTAGACATTAAAATACCGGTTTTCCCTGACAAAACCTTCAGCGGTCAGGTTTCATTTATTTCAGTAAAAGCCGATAATTCACTGAATTTCCCTATTGAAATCAGGCTGAACTCTGCCGGCGCATCAGAAGTAAAATCAGGGATGTACGCATCGGCCAATTTCAATTTTGAAAAAACAGCGCCTATCCTGACCGTTCCCCGTACCGCATTTGTAGGTAGTGTAAGAAACGGCCAGGTATATGTGGTAAACAGCAACAATACGGTTACGCTTACCCATGTGACTCCCGGAAGCATTTTCGGTGACAACGTAGAGATCCTTGACGGACTTTCAGCAGGCCAAACCATCGTCATTTCAGGACAGATCAACCTGCAGGACGGTGCTGCCATTGAAATTCAGAAATAACGGGCTTACCCCCTATCATACAAAATAGTAGAATATGAAAATAGCTGATATATCCATAAGAAGGCCGTCTATTGTGATTGTGGTCTTCACAGCGCTTACTTTGTTCGGTATACTGAGCTACTTCAACCTGAATTACGAGCTTCTGCCCAAATTCACCCCCGGAGTAGTATCTATAGCCACCGTATACCCGGGAGCATCGCCCGGTGAGGTGGAAAACACCGTCACCAAAAAGATTGAAGATGCGGTGGCATCGCTTGAAAACATCAAAAAGCTGGACGCTACTTCGTACGAAAGCCTTTCGCTCGTTATTATCGAGCTGCGGCCCGGTGCCAATGTAGACCTGGCCCTTAACGATGCGCAACGAAAGATCAACGCCATGCTGTCGCAGCTGCCGGATGATGCCGAGGCGCCCTCGCTGAACAAGTTTTCTTTTGATGACCTGCCCATCCTTACTCTTTCTGCCACGGCACAGCTGGATGACGCCGCTTTCTATGACCTGATCGACAAGCAGATCCAGCCTATTTTATCCCGCGTGCCGGGTGTGGCCCAGGTGAACATCATCGGGGGACAGGAAAGAGAGATACAGGTAAACATCAACGCCTCAAAGCTGGAAGGATACAACCTCTCCATTCTGCAGGTGCAGCAGGCCATCCTGGGTTCTAACCTCGACTTCCCGACCGGTAGCATCAAGTCAGACAACCAGGACATCCTGGTACGTTTATCCGGTAAATACAAAGATGTGGAAGAGTTGCGTAACCTGGTGATCGCCGACGGCCCTACAGGAGCCCAGGTGCGCCTGAAAGACATTGCCGACGTGCAGGACGCCCAGAAAGACGTAGAAAAGATTTCACGGGTGAACCGTAAAAGCGCTATCTCGCTGCAGGTGCTCAAGCAATCGGATGCCAACGCAGTAGAAGTAAGCAAGGCCACCAAGGAAATCCTGACCCGGGTAGAAAAACAATATGAAACAGAAGGGCTGAAAATCTCCGTAGCCAACGACACCTCCGATTATACCCTTAAATCGGCGAATGCCGTGGTGTTTGACCTCTTCCTGGCCATTGTGCTGGTGGCCATCATCATGCTGTTCTTCCTGCACAGCATCCGGAACTCGCTCATCGTAATGGTAGCTATCCCGGTTTCGCTGATCGCCACGTTCATTGGTATGAACCTGATGGGCTTCTCGCTGAACATGATGTCGCTGCTGGGGCTCTCCCTGGTGGTGGGTATCCTGGTGGATGACGCCATTGTGGTGATTGAAAACATTTACCGTCACATGGAAATGGGGAAAAACCGGGTAAGGGCCGCCTACGACGGCGCCAAGGAGATCGGGTTTACCGTAATTTCCATCACCCTGGTAATTGTGGTGGTATTCTTACCGATTGCCCTTTCCACTGGTATGGTTTCTGACATTCTCCGCGAGTTCTGCCTCGTGGTGGTAATTTCGGTATTGCTTTCCCTGCTGACGTCTTTCACCATTGTACCGCTGCTGACCTCCCGTTTCGGTAAGCTGGAACAAATCAACGGAAGCAACTTCTTCAGCCGCTTTATTCTTTGGTTTGAAGGACAGCTGAACCGGTTTACCCGCTGGATCACCGGTATCCTGGAATGGTGCTTAAGCCATAAGCTGATCACATTGGTGATTGTAGTGATGATGTTCTTCTCCTCTTTCCTGCTGGTAGTGGGCGGTTATATTAACGGCGAGTTCTTCCCTAACTCTGACCGGGGCGAGTTTTTTGTTCAGATAGAGCTTCCGAAAGATGCGGCCATTGAACAAACCAACCAGCTGACCCAGCAGGCGGAAGATTACCTGAGCAAAAAACCGGAGATCATCTCCCTGATCACCTCCGTGGGCCAGTCGAGCGACGGTATGGTGGCTACCCTGGCGCCTGCTTATAAGGCAGAGATCATGGTGAAGCTGGTCGATAAGGAAAAACGGACCGATGCCACCGAGGTATATGCCGCCAAAACCAAGCAGGAGCTACAGAAAATACTGGTAGGTGCCAAGATCAAAACTCTGCCCGTAAGCTTTATCGGTACGGCTGACCAGGCCCCTATTGAGCTGGTAGTGGTAGGTTCAGACCGCGACAGCGTTACGGCATATGCCGAGAAGGCGCTGACCGAGCTGAAAAAAATACCGGGTGCGGTAGAAGCCAAGCTTTCGGCTGAAAGCGGTAACCCCGAAATTTCAGTAGAAGTAGACCGCGATAAGATGGCGGCCCTGGGGCTTGACCTTTCTACGGTAGGTGCTACCATGCAAACGGCCTTTAACGGAAATACCAACGGTAAATTCAGGCAGGGACAATACGAATACGATATCAATATCCGGTTTGATGATTTTGACCGTAAGAATGTAGATAACGTAAGCAACACCCTCTTTACCAATAAGCGGGGCGAGCTTATCCGGCTGTCGCAGTTTGCCGCAGTAAAAGAAAGCTCAGGCCCGAGCCAGCTGGAAAGAAGAGACAAGAGTACGGCCATCAAGGTACAGTCACAGGCGGTAGGGGTTCCTGCCTCCGTGGTCGTAGCCGGATGGCAGCCCAAGCTGGATTCCATTCCGAAGCCCAACGGCGTAAGCTACGTATGGAGCGGTGACATGGAGCAGCAGGCAGAAGGATTCGGTACCCTGGGAGTGGCCCTGATCATGTCTATCCTTCTGGTGTACTTCATCATGGTAGCGCTTTATGACAGTTTTGTGCACCCGTTTGTGGTATTGTTCTCTATACCGCTGGCCCTGATCGGTGCCTTGCTGGCCCTGGCACTGACCAATAACACCCTGAACATATTTACCATACTGGGTATGATCATGCTGATTGGTCTGGTAGCCAAAAACGCCATTATCCTGGTCGACTTTACCAACCAGCTGCGGGCCGAAGGAAAATCCACGCGCGAAGCGCTGGTGCTGGCCAACCACGCCCGTCTTCGTCCTATCCTGATGACCACCATTGCCATGGTATTCGGTATGTTGCCTATCGCTATGGCTTCAGGTAGTGGTTCAGAGTCGAAAAACGGTATGGCGTGGGTGATTATCGGTGGTTTGCTGAGCTCGCTCTTCCTTACCCTGATTGTGGTGCCTGTAATTTACCAGGTGTTTGACAGCCTGCTGAACCGGCTGGGCCTGAACAAGCCCGAATTACCCGTAGACAAGCTGCTCACAGAGCCTTATGAGCACAAAGAGGTAAAAGAGTACTGATGAATATTCGTGGTACAGGATGATAATGAAATCATCTGCAGCTCCACAAGAAAAAAACCGCCTTTTTACAGGCGGTTTTTTTCTTATTTTTGCAATCCAAACTTTCATAACCGTGATCAAAAGACTCTACCAGTCCCAGGGCGTCCAGGGAATTTTTACCTTAGGCTATTTGTATATCGTTATTCTGGGTATCCTGGGCGAAGCCCTTTATTACAGCCAGCTGGGTATCAACATCCTGAATTATTCCGGCATCAGCGATGTGCTGCTCAGCCCTATTTCCAAACTAACATCCAACTTCTATTTGCTGGGGAGCATCATCTTCATTGTAGTTTCCGTGCTAAGCATCCTGAACAGCACCAATACTCCTGAAAAGAAAGCCAGGCTGAAAAAACGACTGGGCATCCAACCGGGACGTGAAAATAAAGTCCTTGATTTCCTGGTTGTCTTCTTTTTCGTATTTCTTTTCAGCTTTTACGTGGGTCTGGATATCGGTTTTGGGGCAAAAAGAGCCTCCGCTATCCGGCGCGGCGACATCAGCTATACCGATAAGCTGGTTTTTGTTTCCAATGACTCCGCATCGGTGAAAATAATGGGCGTTAACAGCTCATATGTATTTTATATCACCCCCGACAGCCCGCTGGTAAAAATATCTCCTACCGGTGCCCTGAAATATTTTGAAAGGCAGCCCGCCCGGCCCGACTTCAGCAAGCTGTTTAAATGATGCCCATTTTTTCCATCAGGAAGGTAGCACTTTTATTGCGGCAGACGCCTTCGCGAAGCTTGTAATCAAAAACCAGCTCATCGTTGATGATCTCTACCTCGAAGTTCCGGTTTTCCAGCCGGTCCGGGTATTCCTCTGCCAGCCGGCATACGGCCAGGTCATGGGTGGCAATTCCGCCGGTTGCCGTATGCGCTATAATTTTTTTGATAACGCCAATGGTGCCCGACTGCTTATCGTTGGAGTTGGTTCCTCTCAGAATCTCGTCAAGCAGCACCAGGCAGGGTTCTTTCTCCAGCTGATCCATAATGGCCTTCAGCCGCTTTACTTCTGCAAAGAAATAAGATTCACCGCTGCTCAGGGAGTCTGACTGCCGCATAGATACCAGAACAGGAAGCAGGCCCGCCTGCGCCTTTACGGCACAAACCGGAGCACCGGCTCCCGCCAAAACCATGTTCACACCTATAGCACGCAGGAAAGTACTCTTCCCTGACATATTAGACCCCGTAAGAATCATAAAGTTTACCGGTGTAAGGTGAATAGTATTATTTACCCGGGCCTGTTCACTGATCAGCGGGTGTCCCATATCTTCAAAACGGAGCTCCGGGCGGGCATGCAGAACCGGGTAGGCATAGCCCGGGTTATTCCAGGCAAAATTAGCATAGCTGCTCAGTGCATCGGTCTCACCCATTACTTCCAGCCAGCGGTGCAGCCGGGCGGCATGTGCCTGTTTCCATTGCAAAAGGGCCCGCAGCGCATGAATGTGATAGGTCAGCGTTCCGTTCAGGACCAGCGCGCCCAGGTCAAAATTAATTCCCTGCAGCTTCAGGAAAAGTTTTGAGAGCCTGGCCAGCTCTGGGCCAGCCTGCCCGCCCAGCTCTTCCTGCAGCCTGACCAGGCAGGCCGACCGGAAAGGCCCGGCTTCAATGGCCGTCAGAATAAGGCCGTAATGCCTGATGATGTCAGCCACATTTTTAAAACCCGCCAGCTCACCCCTGATTTTTGCCAGTTGGGTTCCTGTTAAAATCAGGTTGGCCACAAACGCCGCCAGGATCCACTTCCAGCTCCATATTCCGGTTATATACCCTGCTGCCGCACCTATAAACAGGGCCGGCAACAGGAAACTTAAGGTCGTAGCTGCCCTGCTCACTTCGTTGTCCCGGTTTTCTGACCAGGCCACCAGTTTCCGGTATTCGGCTTCACTGTCAGGCATCATGCGGCCCCGGGCGGTTATATGCTGCCTCCTCCCCGGATCGGCGCTTAGCTCCCGGATGGCCTCCTGCCGTGAAAGCGCTTCTTCAGGCGAAAATGAACGGCTCAGGCTTTCGGCAAGCTTCATTTCACCGACATAGGTGGTAGTACGGTTGAGGTAGTGAAAAAGCGAATCTTTCCCAAAGATATCCAGGTCATAGGTATAGAAATGGGTGCTGTCTATATAGCGGTTCCCGTCATAATTCGCATTTTCTTTCCGCAACAGGAACGCGACTTCCTCCCGGTTAATGTTCAACAGGTTGGCGCTCAGTCTTCTCTGCCATTGAATGGCCCGGTGCTTTTTCACACACCCCACAAAAAGCCCTGCGGAAAGGAGGGGAAGCAGCGCATATATCCATTGCCCGGAACGTATAACCCACCAGGCGGTAAAGATAACGGTAAGAGCCAGAAGCACTCTGAACAGGCTGTAGGTATCGTAACGTTTTTTAAGCTGTGCGCTTTCAGACCTGTACCGGTCTGCCATAGAATCATAGTACTGTGTCATTACCTGCGGGGGTTAAAGTCCGTTATTAATCAGAACAAGGTGTCTCCAAAATAAATTTCCGGGTACTGCCCGGATTCTGAAGTTTTTATCTCCGGGCAAATAAACCGGCTTTTTGCTTCATAAAAGCATATTAATTTAGTAGGTTTGGGTTTTTAACCTTAAATGATACCTATTTCTATGAAAATCAAAATGCTAAGTATTCTTGCCCTGACAGCCGTCGGAGCCGTTTTCCTGTCTGCGTGCAGTAAAACTCAGAAAGCAGAAGAGACCCAACCCGACTGGAACATTTCACTGGCCCAATGGTCGCTTCATAACAGTTTCTTCGGTGATGCGCTGAAAGGCAACTGGCAGGAATTTGGCAGATTATTGAAAGAAGCCCCTGATTCCTTATTGCAGGGGCCGTTAAAGCCGATCGACTTCCCTTCTATTGCCAAAGGGTACGGCATTAACATTATTGAGCTGGTAAATACCTTTTACTACGGCAAAGCAAAAGACATGGCCTACTGGGAAGATTTCAAGAAACGCTGTGATGATGCCGGTGTAACCGTGGGTCTGATCATGTGTGATGCCCTGGGAGATCTTGGAAACGCTGACTCTGTTGCCCGTATGCAAACTGTTGAAAACCACTATCCGTGGGTAGACATTGCCGCTTACCTGGGCGCAAAAACTATCCGGGTAAATGCTGCCGGACAAGGTACCGCAGAAGAAGTAGCTGAACATGCAGCAGATGGCCTGAGAAAGCTGGGAGAATACGCAGCTACCAAAGGAATCAACGTAGTAGTGGAAAACCATGGCGGATACAGCTCTGACGGAAGCTGGCTGGCCGGTGTAATGAAAGCCGTAAACAGGGAAAACGTAGGTACACTGCCTGACTTCGGAAACTTCTGTATTGAGCGCGGTCCGGAAGGCTGTGTGAAAGAATACGATCTTTACAAAGGGATTGAAGAGCTGATGCCTTATGCAAAAGGAGTTTCTGCCAAAACCAACGATTTTGATGCAGACGGTAATGAAACTACCAAAGACTATGCAAGAATCATGAAGATTGTTAAAGACAGCGGATTCAAAGGAAACATCGGTATTGAATACGAAGGCCGTAATCTTTCGGAAGATGAAGGGATAAAAGCCACCAAGGCGCTTATCGAGAAAGTAATGGCCGAACTGAAGTAACCCTCCGGCGAAGGTGCCTGAAAAGCACGCAAACCGCTGCAATGTTTTGGAACTCCGGCTTCAGTTGCGTACTGCCTGTATGCTCTTCCGGACCCCGTCACTTTGCATTTTGCGTTCTTTTCAGGCATTTTTCGTATTGTACTATTACAGGCAGGTACTTTAACAGGTCCTTATACGACCTGTCCTTGCCGTTTCGCACAGCTGACATACCTTACATCTGTACGGGTTATTCCTCGGGCAATTCTTCTGAGCCTGTCAGAACTATTCTCCGGTTTCCATATTCGTTCCTGTATACTTTGAACAGAACGCTTATGGAAGAAATGATCAGCGGGCCGAAGATCAGCCCCAGCATACCGAATACATTAAGCCCGAACAGCACACCGAAAACCGTGATCAGCGGGTGGACGTCGCCCAGGGTTCTGAGAATGGTGAAGCGCAGGATATTATCAATTCCTCCTACCAGGAAAAAGCAGTAGAGGGTCAGCCAGACGGCATTCGACAGCCCGCCGGTAGCAAAAGAAACAATGCAGATCGGCAGGTAAACCGCCATAGTTCCCAGAACAGGAAATACGGTAGCCACGCCGGTAACAATACCCCAGAGCACGGCATTATGCACCCCGAAGATAGAATAGCCTATCATGGCCACAATGCCCTGGCATATACCGAGAATAGGGATACCAATGGCATTGGTTCTGACCATCAGGTTGATCTCTGACCAGAGCTCCTTCCGGCTTCTGTCGGAGAAAGGGAAAAAGTTTTCAATGGTGGTTTCCATTTTTTTGCCACTGACCAGCATAAAATACAGCACAAAAAAAGTGACCAGCATATTGATCAGCACTTCTGCCACAGAATTGATCACGCCGGGCAGGTATTTGGTCAGGCTTTGCAGAAACTGCACCAAAGCCTCGTCGGAAAGATCAATATGTTCCAGGACAGGCTTATTCCGGATAAACTCTTTCACCTGGTTAAATTTACTGACGATATCCTCGGTATTGCCCAGGAAAGAGGATATCCGCGGGATGAGGTAATCGATCAGCGCCCAGATTGGCAGCACGATAAAGACAATGGAAAAGAAAATAAACAGGATGCTGGTTATGGCCCGGTTCCATTTTCTGCCCTCGGTTAGCCTGAAATACCAACCCCGGAAAATAATGTACAGGGTAATGGCCCCTAAAAAACCCGGCAGGTAATACGACAGGTACCTGAAAATAAACAAACAGGCCACAATAATTACAGCGATCAACATGATCTGGTTAATGGCTTGATTGCTGATCTGGCGTTTCTGCATAGTTATTTTCTGAAAGATGATGTAAATTAAGGATATCTGTTTTGTGTTAAAAGCGGGAGCACAAAAAATTATTGCCGCTACTATACAAACGGTTGCTTGATATCTCTGATTTAATTCCGGATATTTGTCTTTATAATTATGACTATAAACGCATTCCGCAATAATGTACCGGTGGCCATGACCTACCTGTACATTAATCTGCCTATCGCCCTGTTTTATTTATTCTGGCTAAGGACCCCCTGGGCGGTAGCGGCTTTTCTTCTTTTTTCGGGATACTCGGTATACCAGGCTTCAACCATAAAGGCCGAGGGATACAGCTTTAATTTTACGGGTTGGGAAATCACCAGGATACTCGTCCTCGGGGGTGTCCTTGTCTTTGTATCAGGTGTATCGGGCATTGGGGGTGATCCTGCTTTTGATATTTCGCACCATCTTCAGAAGGTTTTTGACTTCTCCCGGTCCGGTCTTCCTATCTATTATGGGAGTGCGTCGTCTTATGCCAGTTATTATTATGGCTTTTATATTATTCCCGGCCTGTTGCTGAATGCGGTGAATAACATCACCCTGGTGTTTTCCCTGTGGGAATTGTGCGGAATTTACATTGGTCTATCCTGGCTTTACCTGCTGTTGAACCGCAATTTCCTGCATCTTATCCTCCTGTTCCTGGTTTCAGGATTGCTCAGTTTGCTGGTTCCGCTTTTCCGGCTTGAGAATTTTCTATTCAGCCCTTATTTCTATTTCCAGGATACCCGCTGGAACCTCCTGCCCATGTACCTGTCGCTCCGGTGGGTGCCCAACCAGTTTATTTATACGGCTATCCTGACGGGAGTCGTATTGTATCTAAGGCCGCGCGATCTGCTGAATGCGTCTACCCTGCTTATATCGGGCCTGTTCTGGGCACCTTTTCCTACCCTGATGATCGGTATTATTTACCTGGTCAGGGTTGTGCCCGTTTTTGTCAGGGAAAAGGTCTCATCAATGGTGGTTTTCCTGGTTATCAATGCCTTCCCGACCTTTTTTATCTTTTTCTACCTGACCGCCAACCAAACCAGCAACGCTCTTGAGTTTACCCTGACCGACCCGGCCCGGATCTTTAATTACCTCTGCCTCATCTGTTTCGAGATTCTTATTTTTTATGGGTTAACAGAACCCGTATACAGGCAAAAAAAAGAATTAAAGGTGGTTCTGGGAATCCTCACTCTCCTGCCTTTGATCAAACTCGGCATCGGTAACGACCTGTTTTCCCGGGCCAGCTTGCCCCTGTTGCTGATCTTGTATATTTATTTTATAAAATCGCTCTCCTGCAAAACCGGGAAATGGGCTTACCGGGTAGTGGTCATGGTACTGGTATCGCTGTTGCCGTTGAAATACATCGGCGATAATATCCGGAATTTTTCACTGACCCCGTCTTATACCCCTTCTGCAGAAGTGGATACCTATTATCTCATTAAAAAAGACTATCAAAGCAAAAAGATAGCCGATCAGTACCTGATGGATCAGGATTCATTCTTCTATAAATTCTTATTGGCAAAGAGGCAGGATTAGACGGGTCATATTCTTACCTTTTTCTTCACCGGCAGCTTCTTCAGCGTAATTTCAAAGCGGGGTTTGCACGACAGCCAGATCAGCATTTCTGATTCACGGATGACGTGGCGGATATCTTTGACCTCAATTTCTGAAAAAAGCAGCTGGAACTTATCTGCATGATTGCCCTCATTGATGGTTCCGTTCAGAAAATCAGGCAGGTTGTTCATGTAGTCCCCGATGTCAAGGATCACTTTCTTTTCGAGGTACCGCAGGATGCCGTCGCGAAACCGTTTATCTACCGCATTCAGTACTTTGTGATCGGTATCCAGGTCATAATCGGGGTGGGTAACTACCAGCGTCCGGGTTTCCGTATCGTATACCGGTGTACCTACTATAGTCAGCGCAGTGGGAGTACTCCCCTCTGTCTGTATATCAAAGGCCACTTTTTCACCGTGACCTCTCATTTTAATATCGCTGATCTCCGGAAACGCCAGCCGCCGGCCGGAAGAATAAGCTTTACCTATCACTTTCAGCTGCCGGTTGATCTCATCCAGGGGCACCGTGGCCAGAATCTCCAGGGTATTGGAGTCTTCCTGCATGTGCATTAAGGGCCTGAATTCGGGCAAAGGCTTATACCGGGAAAATTGCGTGGAGTCACGGTGCACCTGTGCCCGTGCATCTACGGCCAGGTTAAATACCAGTCCGTCAGCATTTCCCCGGATGTCGCCCCACAGACTGTCGGGCTCTATCCTGAACCAAAGTGTGGCAGAATCCGAGCGGTAAACCGGCAGCGGTTTCTGCAGGTTCATCCAGGTACGGGTGATGCCCTTTTTTAAGTCTACTTTTTCCCGGAGCGCATCGTCTAGCGCACGGGTGAGGTCGCCCAGCTCATTCCGCAACAGGTAATCGGCAATAAATTTTATCCCGATTTTAACCCGTCCGGTTTCCAGCCGGGGTCGTTTTTTCCATTCATAGCCGACCAAAACGGTACGGGTAGAAATTTCCCAGTTGGGGCTTACATCGGGCTTTATATTGAGGTAAAGGTTCAATGCCCCGGTAATTCTGCGGTATATTTTCCTGCCCGACTTTTTTTCCCGGTCTTCAATAATTTCAACTTCCAGGGGGAAAAGCACATTCACCGAGTCTCCGGTCATAAGCAGCTCTATTCTTCCGGGCTTCGATACGGTCAGCAAAAGGCTGTCGTTTTTAAAAGGAATAAACGTATCGGCAATCACGCGGTCAAATTTCCGGTTCAGCCAGTCTTCAAGCTCTTCTACAGGGTAGAAAACAGGAAACCACAGCCGTTGCGGCCGGGCAGTCATATCTGCCGCTCCCGTCTTTATTTCCCGGGCATCCCGCTCATGGGAATTACAACCCGTCAAAACGGCTGAGATAAGTATAATACCGAAAAATAGTCTCATTCTTCTTTAAAAACACGAAGAAGGTGTCTAAAAAGGAGCGGTTCGCCGCTTTTCAGACACCTCATCATTAAGCCTTTTCAGACTGCCTCTCTCCGTAAAATACGGGTGTAAAGAGGTGCCCCGCGCTTATCCTATCTTATCCAGAATAGCATTCAGTGTGGCGCTCGGGCGCATTGCCGCCGAAGCCCTGGCAAAATCAGGCTTGTAATACCCGCCGATATCCTGCGGCTTACCCTGAGCAGCAATCAGCTCTTCGTTGATTTTGGCTTCCTGCGCGCTCATCTCTTCTGCCACCGGGGTAAAGAGGGCTTTCAGTTCTGCATCCTTGTCCTGCGCTGCCAGCGCCTGTGCCCAATACAGCGCCAGGTAAAAATGGCTGCCGCGGTTATCGATCTGCCCTACCTTACGGGCGGGTGATTTGTCATTTTCAAGAAACTTACCGGTAGCTTCATCCAGTGTATCGGCCAGCACCTGGGCCCGCGAATTCCCGTTTACCTGCGCAAAATGCTCCAGCGATACCGCCAGGGCCAGGAATTCGCCCAGCGAATCCCAACGCAGGTAACCTTCTTCCTGGAATTGCTGAACATGTTTCGGAGCCGATCCGCCCGCCCCGGTTTCGAACAATCCGCCACCGTTCATCAGCGGAACAACAGACAGCATCTTGGCCGATGTACCTACTTCCAGGATAGGGAAAAGATCGGTATTATAATCCCGGAGCACGTTACCGGTTACCGATATCGTGTCGAGTCCTTTTACAATCCGCTCCAACGAGTACTGCGTTGCTTCAGCCGGGCTCATAATATAGATTTCCAGCCCGCTGGTATCGTAATTTTTCAGGTATTTTTCTACTTTGGCGATAAGATTGGCGTCATGTGCCCGGTTTTTATCCAGCCAGAATACCGCCGGGGTACCGGTGGCTTTTGCCCGGTTAACGGCCAGCTTCACCCAGTCCTGCACGGGGGCGTCCTTGGTCTGGCACATCCTGAAGATATCGCCCGCCTCTACCGGCTGCTCCATCAGCACGTTGCCTTCATCATCGGTCACCTGCACCTTTCCGGCAGCAGCTGCCTGGAAGGTCTTATCGTGCGAGCCGTATTCTTCAGCCGCCTGGGCCATCAGGCCCACATTTGATACAGACCCCATGGTAACCGGATCCAGCGCGCCGTTTTTCTTACAGAAATCAATCACCGTCTGGTATACCCCTGAATACGAACGGTCGGGAATCACAAACTTGGTATCTTTCGGTTTGCCGTCAGGCCCCCACATCTGCCCTGATGTACGGATAGCCGCCGGCATAGAGGCATCAATGATCACATCACTCGGCACATGGAGGTTGGTAATTCCCTTATCGGAATTCACCATGGCCAACGGCGGGTTTTTGGCGTATACCGCCCGGATATCGGCTTCGATGGCCGCTTTCTGCTCAGCCGGAAGCGACTCGATTTTCTTTTCAAGATCGCCCAGTCCGTTATTCGGGTTGATATTCAGCTCATCAAACAGGGCGGCGTATTTATCGTACACTTCTTTAAAGTATTCGTATACCACACCTCCGAAAAGAATAGGGTCAGACACCTTCATCATGGTAGCTTTCAGGTGCACCGAGAACAATACATCTTCTGCTTTGGCATCCCGGATCTCCTGGGCGTAGAAGTTTTTCAGTTTGGAAAGGCTCATCACCGATGAGTCAATGGTTTCACCTTCCAGCAGGGGGCTGCCTTCTTTCAGCACTTTGGTACTGCCGTCGTTGCCGGTGAAGGTAATCCTGAAATGGGTGGGTTTGCTGACCACTACCGACTTCTCACTTCCGTAAAAGTCGCCTTCAGCCATAGACGATACGTGCGATTTGGAAGAAGCTGACCACGCGCCCATGGAGTGCGGGTGCTTCCGGGCATATTCTTTTACCGCTTTGGGCGCCCGCCTGTCGGAGTTGCCCTCTCTCAGCACCGGATTCACCGCCGAGCCCTTGATCTTGTCGTATTTTGCCTTGATGTAGGTTTCTTCGGCATCTTTGGGTTCTTCAGGGTAATCGGGAATGGCGTACCCTTTTGACTGAAGCTCTTTCACCGCAGCTACCAGCTGCGGAACAGATGCAGAAATATTAGGAAGCTTTATAATGTTTGCTTCCGGTTCTACGGCCAGTTTCCCCAGGTAAGCGAGGTCGTCTGAAATTTTCTGATCTCCGGTTAAAAACTCCGCGAAATTAGCCAGGATACGTCCCGAAAGCGAGATATCGCGGGTTTCTATGGTCACACCTGCCGGCCGGGTAAATGCTTCTACTATAGGCAAAAAAGAATAGGTAGCCAAAGCGGGAGCTTCATCAGTAATGGTATAAATGATCTTTGACATTATAATAAGTTAATTTGAATCCGATGCGCACAAAGGTAAACATTCTCACCGAAAAGCAGGTAAAACACTTTTCTAAATAAAGGTTACTTTACCTAAATTTGATAAAAAAAGCTGAATTTCTTACCTGTCAGGCGATTTCGTCTTAATTTTGAGAAACAGATACAAACTCATGCTTTTACGATCTCTTCTCACTTTACTTTTCGGGTGGATTTCCTTCCTGGGCTTCGGCCAGGCCGACCTGCTGAAATTCAGGGAGGAGTACCGGGCAAAAACACGGGAAGAATTTCCCCACAGCGAACAGGCTTTTTTTGAACCGTCTGAAAAGTTCAATGTTCAGGCGCACTATCGCCTGCTGAAGAAAGGAAAGGTAATTGCAGTGCCCACTTCCGGCAGTAAAATCAAAAATTACCGCGAATATGCCCGGGTTAAATTCCGGGTTGACGGCAGGAAATACACGCTGATGATCTACCAGCCCGTACCCGTATTGCCGCTTTACAGGAACCTCCTCTTCCTGCCGCTCAAAGACCTGACGGCCCCGGAAGAAACCTACGGTGGCGGGCGCTATATGGATCTCAGCACGGCAGATTTTCAAAACGGGAAAGTAAGGATCGATTTTAACAGGCTTTACAATCCCTATTGTGCCTTTTCCGATGGGTGGAACTGCCCCGTTCCACCCCCGAAAAATCATTTAAAACTACGTATAGAAGCCGGCGAAAAGCTGCCGCTCAAAACCGAATATGATCGCCATTGACGAAAACGTATCGCTGAAACCGTACAATACCTTCGGCCTGGAGGTAACCGCGCGCTATTTTACCGAAATCAAAGAAACGGGGCAGCTTATTGCCCTCCTGCAGGACCCTGCCTGGACCTCCGTAAAAAAGCTTTTCCTGGGTGGCGGCAGCAACATCCTTTTGCTGAACGATTTTGACGGCCTGGTCATCAAAATTTCCATGAAGGGTATAACACAGACAGAAGAAACCGGCGGGTACGTTATTCTCCGGGCCGGTGCCGGTGAGATCTGGCATGAATTTGTGCTCTACTGCATTGAACGCAACCTGGGCGGGGTAGAAAACATGTCGCTTATCCCCGGTACGGTAGGCGCTGCCCCCATGCAGAATATCGGGGCATACGGGGCAGAAATAAAGGATACGTTTCACTGCCTGGAGGCTCTGAACCTGGAAACCCTGCAAACAGAAGTTTTTGATCGTGAAAGATGTACTTTCGGCTATCGGGAGAGCTTTTTCAAGCACGAAGGCAAAAACCGGTATGTTATCCTGAACGTCAGCTTCAGGCTCTCCAAACAGCCGGTCATTAACGCATCGTACGGGGCTATCCGGCAAACCCTGGCCGAAATGGGGGTAGATTCTCCTACTATCCGTGACGTCAGCAATGCTGTTATCCGTATCCGGAGAAGCAAGCTTCCTGATCCGGCAGAGATCGGCAACTCTGGCAGCTTCTTTAAAAACCCGGAAATACCTAAGGAGGAATACCTTAAAATAAGAGAGGAATATCCCGCTATGCCAGGTTATGAAGTAAGTGAAGACCGGGTAAAAGTACCGGCGGGCTGGCTTATTGAGCAGGCCGGCTGGAAAGGCAAACGCTTCGGTGAAGTAGGCGTGCACGATCAGCAGGCCCTGGTGCTCGTCAACTTCGGTAAAGGCAGCGGAGCTGAAATTTCAGACCTGGCCACCCGGATACAGGCTTCTGTTGCCGAAAAATTTGGCATTACCATTTCACCCGAAGTCAATTTTATTTTTTAACTTTACCCTAAAAGACCGGACATGAACCTTATACACGGATTATCAGACATCATACTGGCAGTGGCAGGTATTTATGTTTTCTTCAGATACATTAACCCGCTGGAGCTCTCCTCCACTATTTTGTGGGAGTCTTTCATCCTGTCGGTAGTGGTAGCTGCCGGGTTCGGTGCCCTCGGCTTTTTCGGGTTTGAGAAAGCCATCCCGGTCTCCCGGTTCTTCCAGACTTTAGCCACGATAAACGGGGCCATAGGCCTGGTGGCGGCCACGGCGGCGCTGGTTTCGGGCAGCGATTTTTCGCGGGGAACCGGCTATGCCATCATTGCTTCAGGATTTGTCTTTTTTGCGCTTTACGAAGTTTTTGATATCCGGCCGGTATTCTTCTGGGTTCCCATCATTTGCATGACCGTTGTGCTTTTCCTGGGGCTCTTTGCCCTCATCAAAGGCAATTTCCGGGTAGGTTTGTGGGTCATTGCCGGGGTAACTTTCTTTGCCCTGGGCAGCTTCCGTGAAGACCTCTTTGGCACCCATGAATTCAGCATCAGCCTGTACCACCTGCTTATGGCCGCCGGCGTGCTCAGTATAGGCATGGCCAACTCAGGAGCGGTACCGGCAAGGAAGTAAGCTGAAGAACCGGCAGAAAAACAGGAATTTTTATACCATCTGATACGATGAATTTACAACCTATACTTGAAGATGACCTGGTTTTACTCCGGCCACTGCATGAAAACGACTTTGAAGCCCTTTATGAAATAGCTTCTGACAAAACCATCTGGGAACAGCACCCCGCAAAAGAAAGAAGCGAACGGGAAGGTTTCACGCGTTATTTTAAGGAGGCTATGGCAACCGGCAGGGCCCTGGCCATTATTGACAAGAATACCCATAAAATTATCGGCACCAGCCGGTACAACCCCAGCACCGAATCGGAAAAAGCCGTAGAAATTGGCTGGACCTTCCTGGCGAAAAGCTATTGGGGAGGAAAATACAACACCGCCGTGAAAACCCTGATGATCCGGTATGCCTTTCAGTACTTTGATACTATCCTCTTCTATGTGGATGAGAACAATTTCCGCTCCCAAAAAGCGGTGGAGAAAATTGGGGGAAAACGGATTACGGAAATGAACGGCGTGCCGATAGCACCGCGCAACACTTCCGTGTTCTACGCCATTTACAGGCCGGAGGAAGGCCAGTAACAGGCCCCGGCCAACCGGGCCCGAAAAGTTTCAGGCCCGTATCCTCTTGTCAATCGGAATTAATTTTTACCTTTGCACCGTTAATCTCAAAAAGGGGTGCCTGAATACTACGGGCTGAGATCATACCCATTGAACCTGATGCGGATAATACCGATGAAGGGATTTGAGGAGCCAATTCCGGCTCTCATTTATTCAATAGGGAACATCTTTTTACAAGCACCGGAACCTGCGGCCGACGTTCCGGATGTAGTAAAAAAGTATTGTTCCAGACAAAAGTAAAACGAATACAGGCGTATGCCCGAAGATTGTGTTTTGCTCCTTTAACTTCTTCGTAATGATTTAAAAATTATTATGAAAAAGAATTTTTTTCTTCCGATTCTGCTGATTCTGTTCGCTGTACTGCCTTCTGCAGGACAGCAACTCGACACGCTGCAACACCTGAACGAAGTGGTGGTAAAAGCTACCCGCGCCAATGAAAAAACCGGTATGGTGTACAGCAATGTGTCGCAATCTGCCATCAAAAAACAAAACCTGGGCCAGGACCTGCCCTTCCTGCTGAACCAGCTGCCATCTGTGGTGGTGACTTCTGACGCCGGCACCGGTGTGGGCTATACGGGGATCCGTATCCGGGGTACCGACCCTACCCGTATAAACGTTACCCTGAACGGCATTCCTTATAACGACTCCGAGTCGCAGGGTGTTTTCTGGGTAAACATGCCCGATTTCGCCTCCTCGGTGCAGAGCATACAGGTGCAGCGGGGCGTGGGTACTTCAACCAACGGGGCCGGAGCCTTCGGGGCTTCTGTCAACGTGAATACCCTTCAGCTCAGCCGCGACCCTTTTGCCGAGGTAAACGTTTCCGGCGGATCATTCAATACGCTAAAAACCAATTTTATAGCTTCATCAGGGCTATTGAATGACAAATTTGTCTTTGATGCCCGGCTATCGAAGATCGGCTCTGACGGGTTTGTAGACCGGGCCTCCTCTGATCTGCGGTCGTACTACCTCTCCGGCGGGTATTACTTCAAAAACAACTTTATCCGTCTGAATCATTTCTCCGGCAAAGAAATCACCTACCAGTCGTGGAACGGTATTCCGCAGGCGCTGGCTGACGGTGACAGGGCCGGGCTGGATGCCTATATCGAAAGGAACTGGTACAGCCAGGAACACAAGCAGGAACTGCTGGCCAGGGGGCGTAAATTCAATTACTACAACTACGAAAACGAGGTAGATAATTACGTGCAGTCGCACTGGCAGCTCATTTCCTCCTTCCGGCTGGGCCAGTACTGGCGTCTTAACCCTACCCTCTTTTATACCAAAGGCGACGGGTACTATGAGCAGTACAAAGACGGCGAAGACCTCGAAGAATACGGGCTTTCGTACATCACCATTGGCGGAGAGACCATTACGGAAACCGACCTGATCCGGCGGAAATACCTGGATAATGCTTTCTATGGCGGTGTGTGGTCGCTGGACTACGAAGGAACCGGCAAGCTTACCGGTAGCCTGGGCGGCGGGTTCAATCAGTACGACGGCAGCCACTTCGGGGAGGTGATCTGGGCCCAATATTTCTCTGACGGTAAGATCAACCACCGGTACTACAATAACAACAGTACCAAAACCGATTTCAACCTCTACGGGAAACTGTACTATGCCCTGGCGCAAAGCTGGAATGCCTACCTCGACCTGCAATACCGCCGGGTAGGCTTTGATATGCTGGGCACGGGCGATGTGCTGCAGCAATTGAACTTTAACAATACCTGGAACTTCTTCAATCCCAAGATAGGGCTTACTTACCGCTTACCCGGTAGCGCATCGGCCTATTTCTCCTATGCTAAAGGCACCAAGGAGCCCAACCGTACCGACTTCGTGGATACGGCCCCTAACGTGCCCCGCCCGGAGAAGCTGCATGATTTTGAGGCCGGGTACAAGGTAAGCCGGAAAAGCTGGGCAGCCGAAGCCAACCTCTATTTCATGAATTACAAAGACCAGCTGGTACTTACCGGGCAGATCAACCAGGTGGGCGAAGCCATCCGCATGAACGTTCCGGAAAGCTACCGGGCCGGTATTGAGCTGCAATGGGGTGGAAAAATCACCGAAAAGCTGGCTTTGGCAGCCAATGTGGCCTTAAGCCGGAACAAGATCAAAGCGTTTACCTATACCGTGCCTGCCTCAGACGGCACACCCGACGAGGTGACTCCGTACAAAGATACCGACATTTCATTTTCGCCGAACGTGATCACCGGGGGAAGCCTCACTTATACCCTGGCCAAAGGCCTCAATGTGGCTCTATTGCCCAAATACGTAGGCAAGCAATACCTGGATAACACGTCATCGGAAGATAAAAAACTGGATGGCTATTTTGTATCGGATCTGAACGTTTCGTATACTCCGAAAGCCGAAAAGCTGAAAGACCTGAATTTTACGTTGCTGGTTAACAACATTTTCAATAAAGAATACGAATCAAACGGCTATACCTACAGCTATATCTACGGCGGGAAGGTCACCGAGAATTTTGTATTTCCGCAGGCCGGAATTAATTTTCTGGCGGGCATGAGGGTGAGGTTCTAAGAGTTTGAAACCCCGGGCAATTAACCCGGGGTTTTTAATAACCTGTTTTGGAAATTTGAAATTTCGCTAACAAGGAGCGAAAGAACGCGGCTCTCCGTAAGTTGCACGTTTTGGTTTCGTATTTTGTATATCTCAAAGACAAGAGAAAAAATTGAATTAATTGAATAACAATAGAATAAGAAATTTTACAGATTGAAAAACTTCGTATATTTGGGCGTTAGATGTCATTTTACAAAACAGCCGTCTAAACCAGAAAATTAAATTATGAAATAGCCATGAGCTATCAGCTATCAGAAGTCGGGCACACCGGGTGACGTATCACCAACCGGCCCATGAATAAGCGGTTCGCCGCTGCGGCTGATAGCTGAAGGCTGAAAGCTAAAATTTTATATACATGAAAAACATTTACTGCATTTTATGGACAGGAATCATATGGCTAACAAGCTGTTCCAACGCTTCACAACCTAACGACCCTATTCCTCAACACGAAACTTTTACTATTACGTCAAACCAGGTTGGAGAAGATAGAATTATCAACGTCTGGACACCAGAAAACTATACAACAAGCTCCGACTCTTTGCCTGTAATGTATATGGCAGACGGTGGAATAAAAGAAGATTTTCCTCATATTGCGAACACGTTGGCAAAACTTATCAGGGAGAAAAAAATCAAACCGCTAATTCTTGTTGGTATTGAAAACACCCAAAGAAGAAGAGATTTGACAGGATTTACCGAAGTTGAAAAAGACAAGGAAATTGCACCTGTTGTTGGGGGTTCGGAAAAATTCAGAGCGTTTATTAACGATGAACTTTTTCCCGAAATCAACAAACGATACAGAACAACCAACGAAAAAAGCATTATCGGAGAATCAGCATCGGGACTCTTTGTCATGGAGACTTTTTTCCTTACACCCGAAATGTTCGACAATTACATTGCTTTTGACCCTTCGCTGTGGTGGAACAACCATTATTTGGTAAGAACAGCAAAAGAACATTTAGCCGAATTTCCGGCAAACGAAAAACGACTTTGGTTTGCAGGCTCAAATGCAGAAGATATTTTTCCATACACAAAGGAATTAGCAAACACTTTCAAAACTGAAAACTCTGCAAATCTAAAATGGAATTATTCAGACGAGCCGAAAGAAAAACACAACACCATTTTCAGGGTAACGAAAGAAAAGGCGATAATCTGGACATTGAACGAAGCGAAATAAAAATAGTTGCGAACACTGCGTTTGCCATGCTCCTGAATTTTGAGCAATTGCAAATTCAGCCAATTCCATATATTTGTACAATGCAATAAAAACTCTATGTCAAAAAGATTAGCTATTATTTCGCTGATAACCCTCATCAGCTCTGCCCTTACTGCCCAGGTCACACCCAAATGGGCCCGCTATCCGTCTGTCTCTCCTGACGGAAGCACGATCGTCTTTACCTATAAAGGAGACCTCTACCGCGTTCCTTCCTCCGGCGGACAGGCCATCCAGCTGACCTTCCATGAGGCCCACGATTACCAGCCGGTATGGAGCCCGGACGGGAAGCAGATTGCCTTTGCTTCGGACCGCTACGGTAATTTTGACGTTTTCATCATGAATGCCCAGGGAGGCGACGCCCGGCGGCTCACGTATCACTCCGGCGACGAGACGCCCTTTTCTTTCACACCTGACGGGAAGTCTGTTGTATTTGGCGGGGTAAGACAAGACATGGCCAGCCATCGCCAGTACCCTACCGCTTCGCAGCCCGAGCTCTATTCGGTACCGGCGCAGGGTGGAAGAGTAGACCAGGTTCTCTCGGTTCCGGCAGAATACGTTCAGTACAGCAAAGACGGAAAAACCCTGGTTTATCACGATAAAAAAGGGGGGGAGAACGAATGGCGCAAACACCATACGTCAGCCATTGCCCGGGATATCTGGACGTACGATACAAAAACGGGCAGGCATACCAGGATCACCTCGTACTACGGCGAAAACCGCCAGCCGGTTTTCACCAACGGCGACAAGGATATTTATTACCTGAGCGAAGAGAGCGGCACTTTCAACATTCATAAGCTATCGCTGGCCAATCCTGCTCAAAAAACACAGATCACGCGCCTGAAGACCTTCCCGGTGCGTTTCCTGAGCTCTTCTAACGACGGACTGCTGGCATTTTCTTACGACGGCGAGCTTTACACCGTGCGGGAGGGACAGCAACCCAAAAAGGTAGAAATCACGCTGTATACCCAGAAAATTTCAAACAACGACGGCTTTTCACCCGTTACTGCCGGCGTAAGCGACTTCTCGGTATCTCCTGACGGCAAAGAGGTGGCCTTTATTGCCCGCGGTGAAATTTTTGTATCTACTACCGACGGCAAAATCACGAAAAGAATTACCAATACACCGGAACAGGAGCGCTTCCTGGAATTTGCCCCTGACGGCAAGTCTATCGTATACGCCAGCGAAAGAGACGGCCGCTGGCAGATATTCCAGGCCAAAAAGACCCGTAAGGAAGAGCCTTTGTTCTATGCCTCTACCCTGATCGAAGAATCTCCGCTGGTAAGCAACAGAAACGACAATTACCTGCCTAAGTTCTCTCCTGACGGTAAGAAGCTGGCTTTCGTGGAGAACAGGAGAACCCTGAAGGTATTGGATATCGCTTCGGGCAAAACCATTACCCTGATGACGCCGGCGCAATTGTTCCACATGCGCGACGGCGACCAGTATTTTGAGTGGAGCCCCGACAGCAAATGGCTGCTGGCATCTTACCACCCTACCATGGCCAACGGAGAAGTGGTTCTGCTTGATGCGGAAGGGAAAAAACCCATGACCAACCTTACCCAAAGCGGCTACAACGACTACTCGCCCAAATGGGTGAATGGCGGGAAGCAGATCCTGTGGTTCAGTGACCGCCACGGCATGAGAGACCACGCCAACAGCGGCAGCTCGCAGGGTGACGTTTACACCTTGTTCCTGACCCGGGAGGGCTGGGAGAAATTTAACCTTTCCAAAGACGATTACAACGTTTTGAAAGAGTTGGAAAAAGCAAAAGAAGGTGACAAAGCCAAAAAAGATACCACGAAAACCAAAGAGGTTGCGCCCCTGGTAATTGACTGGGACGGGCTGAACGAGCGGAAAGCCAGGCTGACGATCCATTCCTCTTCTTTAGGTGATGCGGTCTTGTCAAAAGACGGTGAAAAGCTCTATTACCTGGCCCGGTTTGAGAAAAACAGCAACCTGTGGAGCACCGACCTGCGTACAAAAGAAACCAAAATGGAGATAGCGCTTGATGGAATGGGCGGCAGCCTTGTATGGGATAAAGACCAGAAAACCCTCTACCTCCTGAGCAGCGGCCGGATCTCCAAAATCAACCCGGAGAGCAAGAAACGCGACGCCATTACGATAGACGGTGAAGTACATTTTGATTCGGAAGCCGAGCGGCAGCACATGTTTGACCACGTTTGGCTCAGGACCCAGAAAATGTTCTATACTCCGGATATGCATGGGGTAGACTGGGAAAAAATCAAGACCCAATACGCCAAATATGTTCCGCATATCGGGAACAGCTATGAATTTGCCGAAATGCTTTCGGAAATGCTGGGTGAGCTGAACGTTTCGCATGCCGGTGCCCGCTACAGCCGCTCCGTACCGAACAGCGATGCCACTGCCTCGCTGGGTATTTTCATGGATTATAACCACAAAGGAAACGGGATCCTCATCCGGGAGATCATTGCCCAGGGGCCGCTCGACAAAGCCGGCTTCCAGGTTAAGCCCGGCCACATCATTGAGAAAATTGACGGAGAAACCATTGCCGCTGACAAAGACGTGGCCATTTACCTGAACAGGAAGGCCGACAAGTTCACCTTGCTGGAGATCCTGGATCCCAAAACCGGCAACCGTGAGCAGATCACCGTGAAGCCCATTTCACTCGGAGCAGAAAACCAGCTGCTTTACAAACGCTGGGTGAAAATCAACCAGGCAGAAGTAGACAGCCTCAGCAAAGGTACCCTGGGTTATGTGCACATTGCAGGCATGAATGACGGCCAGTACCGCAATACCTATGAAGAAATGATGGGCAAATATGCAGACCGGAAAGGGGTGATCGTAGATACCCGCTTCAACGGCGGCGGCGACCTGGTTTCTGACCTTGCCATGTTTTTTACCGGCGACAAGTTCCTGGATTATGCCACCAAAGACCGCTCTGTAGGGTATGAGCCTACGTTCCGCTGGACCAAACCTACCCTTGCCATGTTCAATGAGGCAAATTACAGCGACGGACACTGCTTCTCCTGCGGGTACACCGACCTGAAGATCGGGAAAACTGTAGGGATGCCCGTACCGGGCACCTGCAGCTTTGCCGGCTGGGAGATGCTGCCCGACGGTACCCGTTGGGGCGCCGTTCCGATCTCCGCTAAAAACAAGGCCGGAGAATGGCTCGAAAACCACGAAACCAAACCTACATTCGAAGTTAAGAATGATCCGAAGCTGATTGCGGAAGGCAAAGATCAGCAGCTCGAAAAGGCAATAGAGGAATTACTGAAAGATGTGAAGTAAAAAGAAGGGGCGCCGCAAGCGGCGCCCCTTCTTTTTGTAAACCTCCCAAATTGCTACAGGCTCATCAGGTCTTTAAATTTGATCGATTGCCTCCTGGATATTTCGATCTTCTCCAGCGGCGTAGCCTTGTCTCCGCCTTTCAGCGTCACCAAAAGCCCGCCCGAGAACCAGGGCTCAATTTTATCGATCCAGTTCAGGTTAATGATGTGCTTGCGGTTGGCCCTGAAAAATATTTTGGGATCAAGCCGCTCTTCCAGGCTGTTCAGCGATTTCAGGATCATGGGCTTCTGGTCTTCAAAGTGAAGCCGCACATAGTTGCCCATCGACTCGAACAGCCTGACTTTACCCAGCTTCACAAACCAGCATTTCTCACCGTCTTTCACAAATACCTGGTCGTTTTCACCGAGATAGCTCTCCGGGTGCTGCACGGCGGTCTCGGCTCGCTTCATTTCGCTTTCCACTTTCTGGATCGCCTCTGCCAGCCGGGCAGTATCTATCGGCTTCATGATGTAATCAAGCGCATTGTATTCAAACGCTTTTAATGCGTATTCATCATAAGCCGTGGTGAAGATCACTTCGGGCACCCGGTCTTCAATGGCTTCCAGCAGCTCAAAACCGTTCTTGCCGGGCATCTGGATATCCAGGAAAAGCAGATCCGGGTTATGCTCGTTGATCAGCTCAATAGCCTCATCGGCATTGGCCGCTTCCGCCACAATGTTTATCTTGGGAAAATCTTCAAGAAGTCTTTTCAGCTCATTCCTGGCCAGTCGCTCGTCATCAACTATTATGGTCTTCATCGGTTTCGGTTTTTAATGGTATTTTCTTTTCCAAAGGTATTTTTACTTTCGCCTGTACAATATGCGGTTCTTCCTGGTAAATATCAAATGTTGCTTCGTTCCCGTAAATGAGGCTTAACCGCCTCCGGGTGTTTTCCAGCCCGAAACCCGAGTCATCGCCATGGCTCTGGTGATCGGTAAAAATCCCGGTATTCCGGATCGTTACTTCCAGCATGTGGCCGGTTATATACGTTTTCACCTCTACAAATCCCCACTTTTCGGCCTTCTGCACCCCGTGCTTGATGGCATTCTCTACCAGGGTTTGCAGCATCATCGGCGGCACCTCCACATTCAGCGTATTGGGCTCAATTTCCAGTGTCGACTGCAGTCGCTCCTCGTAACGCACCTTCTCGAGGGCCAGGTAGTCTTCAATGGTCTTCAGCTCTTCTTTCAGCGGGATGGTGGTTCGCCGGTTGGCCACCAGCGAGCTCCTCAGGATATTGGAGAGCTGGGTAATCCCGTTCTGCGCCTTTTTCGGCTCTTCCAGGATCAGCGCCCGGATACTGTTCAGGGCATTGAACATAAAATGCGGGTTGATCTGCGCCTTCAGAATTTTGGCCTCCGAGGCCTCAATAGAGGCCTGCATCCGGATACGTTCTATATTATTCTTTTGAATTTCAATGGTGTACGCCACAAAAATATACAGCAGCACCCAGATAACCATGGGTTTGCTGAAGTTGATGATATAGGCAAAGTCTTTAAAAAGCCAGCTGATCCGGTCGGTCCTTCCCCCGAAATATTCATCGTATAACGAAATATTAATGGCTGTAAACAGGGAGGTGATCAGGATTACCCCCAACAGGCAGCGAAGTACCAGCTGGTTTACGGGCAGCTTGATCCAGTCGTAATTTTTGAAGATCAGCTTAAAAAAATGGGTGAGCGATATCCCCGTCAGCACATAGATACACGAATTGAAGATCATTGCTTCCAGCTCATCCAGGCTGGAGGGTTGCAAAAAAAGCACAAAATACGCCAGGTCTGATAAGGCATAAAATACCCATCCTATGATCTGGAAGGCCCAGTAAAATTGTCTCTGATTCATAATCTCAACTTAAAATTAGCAGGTTACAGCATGCGTTGCACCAAAAGTATGATTACCGGGCTTAAGCCGCTTACGAACGGCATTTAATTCATATACTCCCGGATATGGCTGGTGTCATTGCTCAGCTTTACCTCAAACTGCTGCCGGTGATAGTCGTATTCCAGGATATACAAACAGGTATTCGAATGCTCAAAACGGTCCATATCCCGCAACGGAAAATCGAGCAGCCTGCTCAGCAGGATCCGCATGGCCCGTCCGTGCATGGTAACCAGGATCAGCTCTTCTTCTTTCCTCGACAAAATCTGCTCTATAACCTGCATTTGCCGGTGTGCCACCTGCTCGGGGCTCTCTCCGCCGTCCAGGGCCTCATGGGTTTCTCCTTCCTGCCATTTTTCCAGCAGGGTTTTAAACAGCTCATACCCGTTTTCTTCCAGTGTCAGCCCTTCCAGCTTTCCCCAGCTTATCTCATCCAGGCCTTCGTGGGGTTCCCAGGGAATGCCCGCCTCGATAAACCCCTGCGACGTCTGGCGGGTTCTCTTCAGCGAGGAAACGTACACTTTCTGAAACGGAACATGCTTATACTTTTCATAGAACGCCCGGGCCTGTTGCTGACCGGTCTCATTCAGGTCCGCATCTATCCCCCGCCCCTGTACAGCACCCTTTTTATTATACGCTGTCTCTCCGTGCCGGATCAAATAGATGATTTTTTTTGCCATATAGTCTGCACTTTTTCATTAAGTTTGGCAAAAATACGATTTAAAATACATGTTTAAGAACAATATCGACCTGGATGTTTTTATTCAGATGAGTAAAAATACCCTGGGCGATCACCTCGGTATAGAATTCATAGAGAAAGGAGACGATTACCTGGTAGCCCGGATGCCGGTTGATCACCGTACCAAACAGCCCTTCGGTCTTCTTCACGGCGGCGCTTCCGTAGCCCTGGCAGAAACCCTGGGCAGCATTGCATCTGTTCTCTGCCTCGATGATCCGGCGAAAGAAAAGGCCGTTGGCCTTGAAATCAATGCCAATCACGTCCGGTCAGTCACCGAAGGGTGGGTATACGGAAAAGTTTCGCCTATTCACATCGGCAGAAGAACGCACCTCTGGGATATACAAATAACAAACGAAGAAGGCAAGCTGGTCTGCATAAGCCGGCTTACCGTAGCTATAGTCTGATATATATGAAAGCATTGGTACTGGGCGGAGGTTCTCTCAAAGGAGCCTGGCAGGTAGGCGCCATACAGGCGGTTCTGGACCGGGGGTTCGCTCCCGAAATGATCTACGGTATTTCAGCAGGGGCCCTTAACGCCTCTTTTCTCGTAGCCGAGGCCGGAAGGCAAAACAGGAAATACGGGTATGTAGACTGGAATTCCGTTAACAAAAAGCTGATCAGCTTCTGGCTGAAAAATATCACCCGGCCCGAAGATGTGGGCATTGTGAAGTCGTACTGGAGCCTCGGCGTCGATACCATGCTCAGCCGCTTCGACGGCCTGCTGGATGTTAACCCCCTACATGAAAAGGTAAAAAAATACGTTTCACAGGAAGAGCTTCAGAAAAGCCCGGTAAAAATTAAGGTGGGCGCCGTAAACATTCATACGGGAAACATGAAATATGCATCGCCTTTCGAGGATCACTTCATGGAGTACCTACGCGCAAGCAGCTCTATTCCCATCATGATGCCCTCGGTTCAGATCGGAGATGACCACCTGGAAATCTACGTGGACGGCGGTATACGGGAAGTAGTGCCCATCCGGAAAGCCATAGAAGACGGTGCCACCGAAATCTATGCCATTGCTACCCACCCCAAGCATCGCAACATGGAGCCCATCAATCATCGCAGCCTCCTGAACCTCCTGGAAAGGATCAAAGACATTTCGGTAAGCCAGCTGGAAAACAACGACATCGACTGGGCCGAAAGCTACAACGAGAACCTGATGTCGATCTACGGCTTTACCCTGAATAAAAAGATAAAGCTGACCATTATCCGGCCCGATGAAAGCGTAGGCATCAAGCTCACCAGCTTTAACCTTGACGACATCAAAAACTCGATCAAAAGCGGTTTTGTCAAGGCCGAGGAAGTGCTGAGCACCGAATGATACCCGAAAAAAGGGAGTTAATTCCGGCCCGGGCAAGGATTCTAAACGGAAAAAACTAAATTTGTCCAAAAATACTATTCAATGAAAAGACTTATTATACTGATTTCTCTGCTTGGCGGGCTTTCTCCTGCCTTTGCACAGAAAAGCAGCACAGCACCGGCGAAACCCAAGCTGGTAGTAGGCATTATTGTAGACCAGATGCGGGACGAATACCTCCATCGCTTCAACAGCAAATTCTCTTCCGGCGGATTCAAACGCATGATGGGTGAAGGTTTCACCTGTCGGAATAACCAATATCATTACGCCTCTACCGTAACAGGCCCCGGTCATGCGCATGTATTTACAGGCTCATCTCCTGCCATTTCAGGAATTGTGGGTAACGACTGGTACGAGAAGCCTATCGGGAAAAAAATGTATGTAGCCGCCGACTCTACCGTAAGCCTGGTAGGCGAAGGCAAAGAATCAGCCGGGAAGATGTCACCCCGGAACCTCAAGGTAACCACCATTACCGACCAGCTCCGGGTGGCTACCCAGTTCCGATCCAAAGTGATCGGTGTAGCCTTCAAAGACCGGGGCGCTATTATGCCGGCCGGCCACACCGGGCAAGCCTACTGGTTTGACGGCAGCAGCGCCAACTGGATCACCAGCACCTATTACCGGAATGAACTGCCGCAATGGGTGAAAGACTTCAACGCCAGGAAATTACCGGCCGAATATATCAAACAGAAATGGGATTACCTGTTCCCTGATTACGAATACCCGGAATCAGAAGCCGACGATCAGCCTTACGAAGCTACTCTTTCAGGAGAAAAATCGGCGGTATTCCCGCATACTGTAAACATGGAGAGCTTTACCACCTCCTACTATTCCAGCAGGCTTACCCGCGAATTCGCCGTAGCGGCCATTGAAAACGAGAACCTGGGCGGCGGACCGGTAACCGATTTCCTGACCATCAGCTTCTCGGGCCCTGACTACGCCGGGCACGCCTTCGGCCCCCAGTCAAAAGAAGTACAGGACGTATACCTCCGGCTGGACCGGGAGATAGAGCAGCTGCTGAACTATCTCGACAAAAAGCTGGGCAAGGGTACCTATACGGTATTCCTGTCGGCTGACCACGCGGTGGCCAATGTTCCCGCCTTTAATATGAAAAACAATATCCCGTCAGGCGTATTTGTAGGAAAAGAATTGCAGCGTATGGCCCAGCAGGTATTGGAGGAACGCTACGGTGATTCAAAAATCATTGTGTCGTACGACAACTACCAGCTTTACCTGAACACCGACCTGCTGGCCAAGAAAAACCTGAGCATTGACGAAGTAACGGAAACGCTCAGAAGCAAGCTTTCGCAAAAAGAAGGGATTTATACAGTCATTAACCTGGCTGACGGTAAAGTGAGCAGCCTTCCTGAGTATTACCAGAAGAAGATCACCAACCTGTATAACCCGAAGCGAAGCGGGGAGATCATGATCCTCCCGGAGCCGGCCTGGTTTGAAGGCGGTCTGAAAGGCACTACCCACGGCACGATGTACCGGTACGATACCCACGTGCCGCTGCTGTTCTTTGGCTGGGGCATTAACCACGGCGAAACCGTACGGCCCACTTTTGTATGCGACATCGCCCCTACCGTGGCCATGCTGCTGAAAATCCTGGAGCCGAACGGCGCTATCGGAGATCCTATCCAGGAAGTGCTGAAGAAATAAATAACCGAACCCGGGAAGGGTGTCTGAAAAGTAAGGCCAAGCACCATTGCCGGCCTGCTTTTCAGGCACTTTTTTTTGTGATCAGAAGCTATGATCCCGCCCGTCTTGCGACAGATATGGAACCCCCATTCAAAATAAGAGAGCAAAGCCGGAAACCTCACAGGGACGATAAACAGTGCGGAGATATAAAAGAAAAAAGCCGCTCAAATGAGCGGCTTTTCCAGTTGGCCGACCAGGGCTCGAACCTGGAATAAAGGCACCAAAAACCTCTGTGTTACCATTACACCATCAGCCATTCCTGTAATGTGGATGCAAAATTATGCGCTATTTTTATATCCTCCAAACACTTTTCAAAAAAAAATAACTTTAAATTTTTCATGCGCCTGAAAGTTTTTGTTTTACAAAACTTTACGGCAAAAACTTTCCCCGCGGATTTGGGTCGTGCCCGATTCATTTCTTAATTTTGTGCGAAAAAAGGCTCCTTTATGAAATTCGGTGCAATGGTTTTTTCCGGATCTTACCGTGAACAGCATATCGTATTTACTATTTAACGGGATATAAAGATGACAACACCGTATATCATAGGAATTACAGGCGGAAGCGCATCAGGCAAGACTTTTTTTTTGAACAGTCTCCTGAAACATTTCAGGGAAGAAGAAATTTGCCTCATCTCCCAGGACAATTACTACAAAGAAAAAAGGCATGTACCCAAAGATACCAACGGTGTTTTTAATTTCGACCTGCCTGAATCGATCGATTTCGGACAATTTGCCACTCATATTCACCAGCTGAAAAACGGGGAAACCGTTACCATGAATGAATATACATTCGAATGTGACTTTGAACCCAAAATCATTACCTTACGGCCTGCTCCCATTATCGTGGTGGAAGGGATCTTTGCCTTCCATGACCCGGTGATCTCTGCCATGCTTGACCTGAAAATCTTTATTGATGCAGTAGAGCACGTGAAGATCAGGAGGCGGATCATCCGCGACACCAATGAAAGACAGTACGATCTCGACTCCATTCTTTACCGTTGGGAGAACCATGTGGCTCCCACCTACGAGCGCTTTATCAGGCCAACCAAGCAGGATGCCGATATTATCATCAACAACAACCACGATTTCGAAAACGGCCTGAAGCTGCTTTCCGTATTTCTCAAAAGCAGGCTTGAAAAAGAATACGTTTAGAACGTTATACCGACCTGCCAGCCCCAACGCTGCTTTTCTCCCTTTTCAAAGGCAGTGATGACCTCAAACCTCAGCAGCTTGAAGATGCCGTCAATGCCGTAACCGACCTCCAGGTAATTTTTCTTTGCCGGTGTTTTCAGGTAATTGAAAAACAGGTCTTCTTTTAAGCCGGTGAACCGGGCCACGGGAATCTGCGTAACCAGCAGCTTCCGGAATTCATTAATGGCATGCAGCTTCACATAAGCGCCCTTTGTGGAATACCGGTAGTAGTGGTCCGGGCTGATCTGCACAGGCAGGTTGGTATTCAGCAAACGGTAGAAAGAATAGGTGCCGGTGGCTGTTTCCGAAATCTTAACGCTGTTGACATGCTTCATGTCCATCAGGTACAGCTGCGAAGCATTCAGGAACGTACCGGTTTCGGCATAATATTTCAATTTCACTGTTGGCCCGCTGCTGACCGAATGGTCCAGCCCGAAGCTCAGGAAGTCATAATTCACATCGTTCATTCCCCGGGTATAATTCAGGGTAAACGTGGGCCAGTTGCTGCCGGCATACGACCTCCTGCCGTTCCTGATCCGGTACCTTGCCCCCGGCCGGTACTGCAGAACGTTAGACCATACAACGGCATTATGCGGGTCAAACCGGGTGTCGTCCAGCTCTTCGTTAGCGGGATAGTTGGAAGAAGGCTCCCGTTTCCCGATAGCCAGCGGAAGCCGCGACAGGTTTTCGAGGGCGCTGCGGTGCGCAAATTCCACTTTTGTGGCGGCCCTGAAAATATTTTCCCTGGTATAGCTGTAGCCCAGGTACCCGCCTTCTTTCAGGTACAGCTGCATCAGGTTGATTTTAAAGAGGTTGACCACGCTGTTGGCATACGCCGGAATGGCCTGCGCAGAATCAAAAGTCTGGGTAAAGCTGCCGCCGCCGGCCATCAGCGTATGGCCGTTCTTCCGGAGGTTAAGGTCGGAAGCCGCCATCACCCGGTTCATCCCTGAGGCGTACCTGATCCGGTTATCCAGGTTATAGCTCCACCGGTCTTTCCGGTATCTCCGGGTACTGAAGTTCAGCCGGGTTTGCGCAAATATCCCTTCTACTATATTGTAATTGACTCCTGTGAATGGTAGCAGCGGTGAAGTATAGCTGAACGTCGTTTTTTTGCCGATACGCATATCATTGCCAATGAACACCTCCCGCCACAGCGTATTTTTCGCCTTACCGGAAGCTACTTTCCGGGTACTGTCTTTTTCTATTTTCTGAACTACCCGGATGCTGTCGCCCAGCTGGTATCCTTTCTTTTCTTCCAGGGTAAGCGGTATGGAACGAACAGACTCCCAGTATTCTGCCGAACGCTTTAAGGCCATTGAATCGGTCGATACCGAATCAATGGTCACCGTACTCCGTTCCTCTTTCTTCTGAGTTGCCTTTTCTTCTTTTTCCATTTGCCGCGCCAGGCGGTTCAGCTCTCTCAGGGTGAGCTCTTTCTGTGACAGGGAAACCTCTTTCCGGGGCTTCACCTGGGGCGCATCTTTGCTGTCGAGGACTTTCACTTCGGCCACGTATTTCTCGTTGATCTGAAGTGTCTTGTATTTCGGGCTGATCTGCATTTTGGCATCGAAATCAAAGCCAAAGGGCTTTCCGCCAAAATCGATCACCTGGCTCACCGGCACCCACACCTCCCGGAGCGGGCTGTACAATTGCTTCAGCCGGATGGTGAATCCCTGGTTAACGGTCTCTGCATCGATGCTGTGAATGCACCAGAGGTCATCAATGATATAGATGGTTCCCCGGCAAACCCCCGGGCCGTAGCTTCTCGGGATAATCTTTATTTTATTCACTATACGCCCCCGGTCTTCAAAAAAGCCCAGGTACTCAAAGCGGTAATACGAAAACGCTTTGGGCGACAGGGGCGACACCAGGTCAAGATCGCGGGGCATATCGTAAAAATTAACCAGGTAATACGCCCCTGAAATATCTATCTCATCAAAGCTCAGCTTTTTGGCCAGCACCCGGGTAACCCGTTTGTTGGGCTGGGTGAATTTCAGGTTAATAAGCGCCTCAGACACAAAGGGCACCCCTATTTTAATGTTGTTCTTTTCAAGCTGTTTCCGGAAAATCAAGGGCACCTTATTGATCAGCAAGGTATTTTTGACATATATATCGGCATCATAATGCTCTACCTGCTTATCGTGGATCCGGCTTTTGGCTATGGCCTTCCGCATGATGGAATAAGCCGGGTCTTCATTGCTCTTCCCTATCTTTACCTCACCCAGCCGGATAGACTGCTCCTGCATGGTAATGCGGAGAAACACCTCCTTATCGCCCACCTCGGTTTTCTCTATCACCGTCTTGTAGCCCAGGAACTGGAATACCAGCTCATAGGTCTTTCCTCCCGGGAGATCCAGCGAAAATTCTCCCTGCTCATTGGCCATGGTACCGATAGTTTCGCCCCTGACCACCACCGAAGCAAAGCTCATAGGCTGGCCGGAGGTATCCAGGATCACGCCTTTTACCCGGGCCGCCCATACGGGCAGCGAGCCGGCAAAGAGCAGCGCCAGCACAAAGAGAAAACGTATATTTTTTAAAGGAAGAGTGTATTCGATAAGTTTTTTCATTCAGATTAAGAGGCAGATTAAGACAAATTTCCGGTGTTTTTTCTAATTATCGTTCTTTTCAATCGTTTATAATATATAACGCATGCACGGCCAATCTATTTCCGGTATACTTTTTGAGACAATATTATAGTAAATTTGTCTCCCCAATTTTAATACCATGTCAGAAGCTTCTAAAACCATAACGCTCATTTTATGGATCGCACTTTGTTTTCTCCAGTCGTGTAACCACCGGGGTGTAGAGCCCGATGGCCCGGATACCGGCAATCCGTCAGGTACTGATTCGACAAAAACGCCGGTCAGGCCCGAATTTTACGACGAAAATACATGGATATACGGGCAAATGACCATGAATTATTTATGGGCGGGCGATATGCCGGATGAAGAGGCCACCAATAAAGCCCTGGAGCCCCTGGAATATTTCTACAGCCTCATCAATAAACAAAAAGACCGTTACTCGTATGCGGCAGACAATTACGCGGAAATTGCCGATTACTGGAACGGCCAGCTGGAATCGTTCGGGTTCCGCTACAAGCAACTGACCGACGGCTCCGGCTACAAGATAGCCGTTTCACTGGTTTTAAAAGGAAGCCCGGCCGAGGAAGCCGGCTTAAGCCGGGGCGATCTGATCACCGCCATAGACGGAGATACCCCGAATATGGACAATACCGGAACCTTACTCCAAAAGCAATCAGCCGTTTTTACCGTGGTCACGCCCGAAGATTCGGTTAAAACCCTGCGTATTTCCAAGAAGAAATTCCAGGTCAATCCCCTCCAATTCTTTAAAATTATTGAATGGGAAGGCAAAAAGATAGGCTACCTGGTGTATACCCAGTTTCTTTTCGACTATGAAACAGAAACCCGCCGGATCTTTCAGTACTTCAAAGACAACCGGGTAGATGAAATGGTTTTCGACCTCCGGTTCAATCCCGGAGGCGTAACGCCCAATGCCGAGGTTATGGCTTCCTTACTGGCCCCTGACCTGGGCATTACGGTAGAGCTGTTTCACGGCAGCCTGAACGATTATCTTACCCGTCAGAAGCTGCAAAACGGGGAAAGTGCGGTAGGGCAACGCTATTTTACCGACGAAACCGCCAATCTTTCCCACCTGAGCCGGGTTTTCGTACTTACCTCCAAATCATCGGCTTCTTCTTCCGAGCTGGTCATCAACTGCCTCCGCCCCTACCGCCAGGTAATAACCGTAGGTGGAAATACGTATGGAAAAAACGTGGTGTCAACCATTATTACCGACGAAACCGGCAGGTACCCCTATACGCTTATGCCGGCATGGGGCACCATTATCAATGCCAATAACGAGTCTTCGTACGGAAATAAAACAGGTATCCCCGCCGATTACCCGGTAGAAGAAAATATTTTACCCTACCGGCCGCTCGGTGATCCTTCTGAAACCCTGCTGAGTACGGCATTGAGCATCATTTCAGGCAGCACGCCGGAAGATAAAACCCGGAAAACGAATAAAGTAAATCTTATTGACGGGTTCCATCATTTTGATACCGGTACAGGCTTTTTAGGCAACAAAAGATACAATCCCTGAGCAAACCGGCCGTTGTCTTTTGTTGTTATGCAATTTTTCACTGATCCTGCTGTTAATATACCAGCTAATAGCTATTTTTGAGCGTCATTTACGATCACATGAAAAAAACCATTTGGACTGTCTTCCTTGTAGTATGGGTTACCGGTGCTTTTGCACAGGCAAAAAAAACGAGTACCGGCTATATTTTTGAGGATTATATTTTTGAGAACTATAACGGCGTAAAGAAGCTGAACGAAGACTTGCAGAAAAAGCAGGAGGCGTTCCAGACCGAATTCAACAAGATAGCCCTCGAGTACCAGGAAGCCAACCTGAAATACCAGGAAAGCATGAAAGACATCGCTTCTGAAACCAGCGAGTCGATTAACGCCAAGCTAAAAAAGGTGCAGGAGCTGCGGCAGTCGGCCGAAGACTTCCAGAAAGAATCGGAGAAAAAGCTCCAGGAGTTCATGGGCGTAAACATCATACGGGTCAAAGAAGAGATCAGGACGGCCACCCAAAAGGTTTCGCAGCAGAAAGGCATCACCTATATCTTTACCCGGAATAAGGCCGACAACGCCATGAACCGGTATCGCTTCGTACTTTTTGCCGATGACACCAAAACCATGAATGTCTCTGATGAGGTTCTGAAGATTCTGAATGCCCAGGTGAAGTAGCTTTGGGGACGCTTTTATTTTTCTGTATTTTTCGTAATGGGTTATTACGCAGGCCGTCTCTTTCCGGTTTCGTTTTGGCGTGTTGAGCCAGTTCTTTCTTCTGCCTTATCTGCCCGGCCGGAAATACCTGTTTCTTTCCGTGCACGGATACCATAAACGATGAAAAAACTCCTTTTGACCCTTTCGGCAGTGGCATATGCTTTTTTTACATATGCCCGGGATGTACCCGTTTTCAAATCGGGCGAAGACGGTTACGCCAGCTACCGGATCCCGGCCATTGTCCAAAGCAGGCAGGGTGAGCTGATCGCTTTCAGCGAGGGCCGGGTAGACCATGCGGGCGACTTCGGCAACGTGGATATTGTTTACAAGATCAGTAAGGACGGAGGCAAAACCTGGGGGCCTCTGAAAGTGGCGGCCGATTATGACAGGCTCCAGGCGGGTAATGCGGCCCCGGTGGTAGATCTGCTGGATCCCCAATATCCGAAAGGCCGCATTTTTCTTTTCTACAATACGGGGAACGACCATGAAGGAGAAGTGAGAAAAGGGAAGGGCCTGCGGGAGCTCTGGTATATTACATCTACTGACGGGGCCATGACCTGGTCGGAGCCTGTGAATATCACTACCCAGGCCCACCGGCCCAGGCAGCCGCAGATCAGCCCGGATTATAGTTTTAAAGAAGACTGGCGAACCTACGCCAACACCCCCGGCCATGCGTTTCAGTTTGTTTCAGGGCCTAACAAAGGACGGATTTACATTGCAGCCAACCACAATGCGGGTGATCCCCAGCCGGGGAATAAGGACTGGAATGCCCATGCCTATTATTCGGATGATCACGGAAAGACGTTTAAGCTGAGTGAAAATGTTCCTTTCCCGGGAACCAACGAGTCGATGGCCGCCCAAACCGGGAAAAACAGCGTGTATATGAGCTCGCGGAACCAGCAGCTTACGCCGCGGCAGCGGGTAATCTCGTTGTCGCACGACGGCGGTCAGACCTGGATGTCTTCAGCGCCGGACCCCAATCTTCCTGACCCGGTTAACCAGGCTTCCGTGCTTTCCTGGAAGAAAGGAAAGCGCTTTGTATTGGCGCATCTGAATGCTGCTGACGAAAAACAGCGGAATAACCTCACGCTGCGCCTTTCGGCAGACGGCGGGAAAACATGGTATTTTAACCGGCTGATCGCTACAGCCCCCGAAGGGTATAAAGGTGCCTGGTCGGCTTATTCAGACCTGGTTCTGATGAAGAAGAATACCCTGGGCATCCTGTATGAAAAGGATAATTACGGGGAGATCGTTTTCCTGGCGCAGAAAGTAAAATAGCAGGCATTGCAGAAGGTGTCTGAAAAGTGCACGGTTCGGTATTTTCACCCGATTAAGCCTTTTCGGACAGCCTCTGCTTTTCATTTTAGCTATCCGCTTCAGCCGGTCTGGCAGATTCCCCCGTCATTGAAGAAGCATTTGCATCAGCTCTTCCGGGGTAGCGGCTATCCACAGTTTCTCGCGGTTTTCCTTCAGGAGGAAGCCTTCTTCGGTCATTTTATCCAGCTGGACGATCAGCGGATCATAGAATCCGCCGGTATTTAAGATGATGACCGGCTTATGATGAAGGCCCAGCTGGGCGTTGGTAAGCGATTCAAAGAGCTCGTCCATGCTGCCGTAGCCGCCGGGAAGGGTGATGATGACGTCAGCCAGCTCTTCCATAAGGGTTTTTCTTTCCTGCATGCTTTTCACCACGCGGAGTTCTGTGCAGCGGCGGTTAGCGATCTCCCGGTCTATCAGCCGTTGCGGCATTACCCCCAGCACCTCTCCGCCGTGGTCAAGCATGGCGTTCGATAAGATGCCCATGAGACCCACATTACCCCCTCCGAAAAGCAGGCGATAATTTTTTTCGGCCAGCAGCTCACCCAGGCGGGCCGCTGCCCGGGCGTATATTTCTGAATTTCCGGAACGGGAACCGCAGTAGACGAGAACGGATTTCATATTGATGTACAGGGTATTATTTCCATAAAAGTTCGCTTTCCCAATGAGCAGGAAAATTCATAGCTCTGATGTCTATATTTTCATACTTGCGCAATATAGTCCTTAGTTTTATGGAAAAAGCAGATTTCGGATTAACGGTTTGCAACAAATACTGAATCATTGAAAGCATAAAATAAATTTTATTGTTTTGCACATGATTCATATCTATCCATTGCTTATGTGTCTTTTTCGGGAATTGGGGCCGGATACTCATACTCCTGTTCCACAAACGGGAATGGTGAGCACATATATTTCGTAAATAAACTATACTATGTAGCCAGGTCTGGAAAACAGAATCAGAAACTCCAAAATAACCCGAGATTTCTCTTTTCTCTTTCCCTGGCAATAAGTTACTGTATAGCATTGATAAAGTGCCAAAAGAGGTGATCTCAATACTGATCCACGAAGGAGGTAATAAATCAGAATATTTGCTGTCAAAGGCTTTGATGAATTCTTCATCGCTCCGGGAGTACTCCTGACCTATTTTTGTAATACTGTCTGCGTGTTTAACCGGGTTCCTGAATATAGAAGGGTTTGAAAACCAAAAAGCTCCGTGCCTGTGAGATAATATATAGATCATTTTTGCCCTGACTGCTATCTCAATTTTTTCCAGTTCAGATAATACTAATTTTCTGAGCTCTCTATCAAAACAATACAATTTAAAGACAGTTGTAAACTCTGCGTTCTCTTTGAAAATGTGATTTTGCTTGTCTTTCAGTAAAGGATACCAATAACCACTTAACCTGTAATAGCTTATTGACTGCAGAAGATGAAGTGCTTTTTCGTCATTATTAATTGATAAACCTCTGTCTTTAAGTTGCCGGATCTGCTGAGCATAAGTCAGTGGAGGTTTGTTGAAAAGGATTTTAGTCATTTTATAAAAAAAGAAAGCTTGTCCTAAGCGCCCTGTTCTGATGGGAAGGGGGACAAGCATGTTACTACAAATTAACGGATTATTTTTAATATAAAAAAAGTTTATGATGGAATTTTAATGTCAGACAAAGGTCTATTTATAAACAGCTTAATTTTAACAGGCACCATACGGAAAAGGAAATATCCCCCTACCCGTTACCAAGGTAGAATTATATTTAAATTTCACCCGGTTTAAGCTCCGTAAACCATGATATCAACGTATATTTATACGCATGAAGCATATCCTACCATCTTACCCAAAATGAGATCGGGCTCACCGAAAATGATATAGTGGATTATGTGCACCCCAACGACATCGGGATGATGCGTTATGCGGAAGCCTATTACAGGAGAATAAAAGAGATCACGGAATAAAATGAAGATGTACGATCAGCTGAAACAAAAAACGGTACAGACCGCCGGACTGGTGGTGGTCAGAGACAACAAGCTGCTGCTGGCCTACAGCAACAATAAAAAGGCCTGGTACCTCCCGGGAGGAAAGGTAGATGCCGGTGAGACTTCCCTGCAATCGCTGCAAAGAGAGATCTGGGAGGAGCTCACCCTCAGGATTAAAACGGAAGAGCTGAAATATTATTGTCATATTACGGCACCCGCCTACGGGGAAAACGCCCTCATTATGGAGCAGGACTGTTACCTGTATGAGCTGGACGAAGAGATTACACCCCGCAATGAGATCGGCGCAGTCAGGTTTTTTGATAGTGAAAGCTATGCAAAAGAGCCGGCACAGGTGGTGGGAGTGCTGGAAATACTTGAAAAACTGAAGGCTGACGGGTTATTTATGTAAAAAGGTTTTCATTCCTGACCTGATTTTACGATATTTAAGCACGCTTGTAAGACGTAAAAGACCGTTATGATTTACAGAGTGTTCTATCCTGCTCCTTATTTACGTGATATCGTAGACCATTACTGGTATTCCAGAATTGATCTGACCGTATCTGTTGTTCAGCACTACCCCACGCCGCTATTACAGGGAATGGCATTTAATTTTCAAAAGAAGCCTGAACAACACAGCTATAATAATAAAACACTGCGGTTAGACCAGCAGGCCTATCTCTTCGGGCAACCTGTCAGCCCCAGGATTATCACAAGCAATGAAAACGGGGTAGATTTACTGGGGGTAAAGTTTAAACCTTTGGGTATCAGCCGGATCACCGGGATTAATATGGAATACATAGCAGATCAGATCATTGCGGCTACAGATATCTGGGGCAATGAGGCGGAGCTGCTTTGCGATGAAATGCAATCGGCCCCCACGCTTGAAAAAACTATTGGAGTCCTGGAAAAATTCCTTATCCGAAAATATCTCGGCACCACCTTACATTACCGGATCAACAGCGTGCAGAAGGCGATTCAGCTGATAAAGAGATCGAAAGGTACTCTTCCGGTTCAGGATCTTCAGCTGCAGACCAATACCTCCCGGAAAACATTAGAGCGTGCATTTATGCATTACCTGGGACTGATGCCCAAGCTGTATTCGGGTATTGTTCGTTTCAATGCGATAAAGCAAATGATGGATCACACACCGGACCTGTCGGTATCCGATATTGCTTTTGGCCTGGAATACTACGACAATTCCCATCTTGCGGCCAGCTTTAAACGCTTTTCGGGTATAACGCCAACGGATTATATCGAGACGATCAAAATGGAACGCCTGAAAAATGCACATTTCAGGGAATATGAGGCCACTCCCCCGTCTTAACCCGCCTGAAAAAAACGATTTGTCCCTTTTTTCCTTACCCCTGCAGGGAAGGAAATGTAAATTTGTGATAGTACGTTCTGATAATCAATGAAGGCGGCGGGCTGACGCCTTTCAAACTTTACGGATGGATGCCATGGGCCGGAGATTGCTCCTGTATATTGTATTTCTGTTGATCTGCCGGAACCTTACGGCACAGGTATCCAATAACCTGGACAGCCTTCTGACGGCAGAAAAAACATTGCCTCCCGGCCCGGAAAAAATAAAATTACTTCGCGATATAGGTTTTAATTATTCCCGGAAAGATTCTGAAAAAGCCCTGGATTACCTGAAGCAGGCTATAACGATGGGCGAGCAGATCAACGAGAACAAATATACCATCAGCAGCTATTCGCAGATCGCGATGCTTTACAACAATTTAGGGGATATCTCCCGTGCCGATTCTTACCTGGATGAAACGCTAAAAAGGGCTAAAAAAGTAAATGAAGATGCCACATGGGCTTCTTACTACCAGGCAGCTACCCTCATCTATAAGAAACGAAAAAAATTAAAGGAAGCTGTTTTGTATGCCCAAAAAGCATTAGAGTATAGCCGGAAAGCCGGCACCGGGAAAGCGAATATTGCCGGTGCCCATCTGAACCTGGCCAATGCCTATACCGATTCTCAACAGTTTGAACTGGCTGTACGTTCCTACTACAATGCTTTGTCGCTTTTTGATGAAGTAAAGAATGAATCGGGGCAGGCGTATTGTTACAATAGCCTGGCCAATGTACAGCGCGAGCTCGGGCTGTACAGGGAGTCGCTGGAAAATACCCGGAAATCTTTAGCGTTAAAAGAAAAAAATAAAGATGAAAAAGGGGTAGCCGCCAGCCGGCAGGTCATAGCGCAAAATTATTACGATTTAAAACAACCGGAAAAAGCGCTGGCCTACCTGGACAAGAGTACGGCTTTTTTCCGGGAGCAGGGTCTCTTTTTTGATATGGTGAACAATTATCACCTGAAAGCACGCATCTACCACCAGATGAAAGATACGCTTAATGCTGCAAAATATTATGACCTGGCCATTGCCGAAGCCGGAAAATTAGATGCCCCTGCATTGGTCAGCACCCTGGAAAAAGAAAAAGCAAGAAAGATCCAGTCTTTTGGTTTTTCCGATAAAAACAAAAACCTGCACGACCTTGCGCTGGCAAAGCAATCAGGAGATACCATGACCATCATGAATACGCTGAGTTTTCTGGCCACCCTTGATTACCGCGAGGGCCGGTACAAATCGGCTTATGACTACCGGGAAGAATACCTGGCCCTGCATGAAAAAATATACAGCCCGGATATCCTGAAGCAGCTGAAGCAATTGGAATCGCAATACGAGCTGAGGAAAAAAGAAAATGACATCCGGCTCCTGGAAAAAGACAAGCTGCTGGATGCGGCCCGCTTGCATCAGCACAAAATAGCGCTCTACGCTTCTGTTGCGCTTATCCTGCTGACGGTCTTGTCCGGCTACCTGCTCTTTAAACGCATCCGGACCCTGCAGGCCGACAAGCGAAAGCAGGAGCTGGAAACCATGCGCAACACCATTGCGAGTGACCTGCACGACGACATCGGCTCTACCCTTTCCAGCATACAGATCATCAGTAAGATGGCCATGATGCAATGCAACGGCAATGTGCAGCTCCGGCAATCGGTAGACCGTATAGCCGAGCTTTCGGATAAGGTCTCCGACGGCATCCGGGAGATTGTATGGTCAGTTAACCCCGCCTATGATAAGCTGGGGGCCATAATTACACAGTGGAGAAAGCTGGCGGCAGACCTGCTGGGAACTAACGGTATTCTTTTTCAATTTACAGAAGAAATAAAAGATCCTGAAGCCGGGCTGACGCCCGAACAGCGGAAAGACCTGCTGATGATCTTCAAGGAAGCCATCAACAATGCCCGCAAATACAGCGGTACCGGGAGGGTAGACATCCATGTAAAACAAAGCGAACAACTGCTTTCTATCCAGATCAAAGACCATGGCTGCGGGTTTGACCAGGAAAAAATAACACCGGGCAACGGCCTCAGGAACATGAAATACCGGGCAGAGGCCATCAACGGACACCTGGAAATTTATTCGCGGACGGGCAAAGGAACCTTTCTCTCCCTTGAGGTTCCCCTCTCCTGAATTGGGGATGGTCTGGCATGCAGGTTTTACAGATATTTGTACGCATGAACAAGGTTTTGAGCTATGGCCACTAAAGTTTTGCTATACGAAGACAACGCCGAGTTGAGAGCCAGCCTTTCATCACTCATTGCCTTTTCAGAAGAACTGGAGCTGGCCGCCGCTTTTGAAAACTGCTCCGGCGTTTTAGAGCACCTGCGAACCTATCAGCCTGACATCGTACTGACCGACATCGATATGCCCGTGGTCAACGGCATTAAAGGACTGGAAATGATACGTTCGGTCAACCCGGATCTTCCGGTGATCATGCTGACCGTTTTTGACGATAACCAGCACATCCTGGATGCCATTATGAACGGCGCAACCGGCTATATCCTCAAACAGCATCTTACCACACGCCTGGGCAATGCCATCAGCGAGGCCCTCCACGGCGGCGCTCCCATGTCGCCGGTAGTAGCCCAGCTGGTACTGAAACATATCAGCAGCAGGAAAGACCGGAAAACCCGGTACGCCCTTACCCTCCGCGAAAAAGACATCCTCCAGTCGCTCACCGATGGCAACAGCTATAAAATGATTGCCGCCAACCTGGGCATTACGCAGGGAACCGTATGCACCCACATCAAGAGCATCTACGAGAAGCTGGGCGTACACTCCCAGGCCGAAGCCGTAAGCAAAACCCTGAAAGAGGGTATCCTTTAAGACCGCCCCCGTAAAATTTCATTCCTTTTCTGCCCCCTCCGCCTCTCCTGTTTATGGGATTGACCGGGGTAAGCCTGCCGGCTAATTTTGGATCATCAAATACGTCAACAGGATAGCCCCGGGCTTTAGCCGGGTGGCGAACCACTTTCAGATGAGGTTACGTTTTGCATCTCCATAACAGGGGATTCTTACACCGACTGACCCATCAGTAAGCGGTTCGCAGACACGGCTGACTGCTGACAGCTAAATTTTTATGCACATGAAAAAACTACTCATTTTTTGCATTGCCGCCTGGGGCATACTCTGTATAAGTTCTTGTGGGGAAGAAGGCCCTCAGGGCGAGCTGGGACCGGTAGGGCCTCAGGGAGAAACAGGACCCATAGGCCCCGCAGGTAAAGACGGAAGCGTTATCTACAGCGGCACCACTGCACCTGACGCCTCGGTGGGCAGGGCAGGTGATTACTACATCAATACCAGCAACGGCAACTTCTACGGGCCCAGGAAAGCAGACGGCTGGGGTACGGCCCTGAGCCTGAAAGGCAATGACGGGAAAGACGGTGCGAACGGGAAAGACGGGATAAACGGCAAGGACGGAGCCAGCGGCAAAGACGGAGAAAAAGGGGATAAAGGAGACAAAGGCGATAAAGGCGACAACGGTGACAAAGGAGATAAGGGCGACAAAGGAGATAAAGGAGACCAGGGAGCCGCAGGTTCTCAAATCTATAGCGGAAACGGGGGGCCATCCGGCAACCAGGGTGTAGCAGGCGATTATTACCTGGATAAAGACAACCTGCTGCTTTACGGGCCGAAATTATCGGCAAGCGACTGGGGTGCTGCCCTGCAGCTGGGCGGTGGAAACGCCAACCCGGCTGTAAAAAGCTGGCTGGCCCAAAACGTAAAGCTGAGCCCTTATTTTGGTGTAAATATCCCTGCCCTCAGCGATGCCATCGCGAACAACGGAGCGGTATGGGTATATGTTCGCCAGAGCTCAGGCCGGGGTTCATCGTCCTGGAATTTTTTCCCTTACGCATTGCAATGGCATATTGTGGGTGGCGGGCAAACCGTATCCGGCACGGTATCGGTCTTATCTTTTCAGGAGGAATTTGTCCGCTTTAAGCTGGATCCCGGATACGATGATCAGAATACCTACGGTGACGATGCCTACGTGGATATCCGTATCGTGCTGATTGAGGGCCAGGCCGGAGGCACACTGGCCTCCGCCCCCCAGGCTGACTTCAACCACCTGAAATCGCTTTATAACCTCAGAGACTGAACCCGGGCATGAACAGGTTAATCATTTATACGGTTTGGGGCCTGCTCCTTTGTACCCTGCCCGCACGTGCGCAGGATCTGGAAAAACTGAAAGGCCAGAAACCCGTTACGCTATCGGGGAGCATCGGCACAGGGGCAAATTTCTATACGTCTAACGAGGCCTACAAGACCCGCGATCCTTTCAGCTGGAATCTATATGGTAACCTGACGGCCCGTATTTACGGGATAGACCTGCCTTTTTCTTTTGTGGTCAATCAATACAGCCGGAGCTATAGCGCGCCGTTCAGCCAGTTTGGCATCAGCCCTACCTACAAATGGGCTACCCTGCACCTGGGCTACCGGAATATCTCCCTGTCGCCCCTGGTTTTTGACGGGCAGAGCTTTCTGGGTGCAGGCCTGGAGCTCCGGCCGGGGAAATGGGAATTGGCCGGGTTTTACGGTCGCCTCAACAAAGCAATAAGCGAAGATACCACCTACGATCACCGCATTGAACCCCAATATTCGCGTATAGGGTACGGCGTCAAAATAGGCTACGGAAAAGAAGACCGGCGGATCAGCCTTCACTTCTTTCACGCCAAAGACGACGAAGGCTCTATCCCGCTTATTTCCGACAGTCTTAACACCCTGATGCCCCGCGAAAATACGGTACTGGGCAGTTCCTGGACGCTCCGTTTCTTAAACGTGATGTCATTCAACGGCAACCTGGCGGTCAGCCTCCTCAACCGCGACATGCGTTACGGCGTACTTGACAGCATCGGGAATTACGAGGTGCCGAAATTCATCCGCAGCCTGTCACCCGTCAATGAAAGCACCGTATTCAGCTATTCAGGCCGTGCGCAACTGGCACTGAACCTGCAAAAATTCAATGCCCTAGCCGGGTATCAGCGCATACAGCCCGATTATATCTCGCTCGGAACGCCCTACACCATCAACGATGTGGAAACCATCAGCGGAAATATGGGTGGCAGCCTCTTCCGGAGCCACCTCAGCATCAATGCCTCCGGCAGCGCCCAGCACAACAACCTCAGCAAGGCGCTGGCCACCGAATTGCATGCCCGATCGGCCAACCTGTCGGTCAATGCCAACGTTAATACCCATTGGAACCTCAACCTGAATATCAACGGGGCTCACGTGCTGCAAAAAGACGGCCAGCTGGAGCTGAACGACAGCCTGCGTATGAACCAGCTGATGCTCAGCTATTCGCTGTCTCCCTCTTACATGACCTCTTCCGTTACACGGCAGCATGTGGTAAGTGGCAATATCAGCTATACCGACCTCGACGACCGCAACCCGGTGACCGCAACACAGGCAGCCGGGAACAACCTCAATATCAGTGCCAGCTACAGCCTGCAGTTCCTGCAGTCGTTCAAAGGGGTGCAGACCGGTCTTAATTACAGCGCTTACGGGCAGCAGGACTACCGCTACCATTCTACGGGTGTGCATGCAGGAGGCAATGCACAGCTGCTCAAAGATCACCAGCTTAACGTGCAGGGCGACATAGGCTACTACTTTAACCGCTCTAACGGTGAAACGGCCGGTAACAATACCACTTTCACCGTAAACAGCAGCTATACCGTTAAAAAGCATAGTTTCAGCCTGTACGGCAGCTATATCATTACACCACCCATTGATCTTAATCCATTGGATAAGGTGAACCGGGTGCCTTATGCCGTGAGAAGTAAAAACCTCTCAGCCGGCGTTACCTATGGTTATCATTTCTAAAACACGAGGATATGAACAGCTTTAGATCTATATCTTATCAAAAAGGCTCCTTTACTGCCTGGCTCATGGCCCTGGTATGCTGTCTGCTGAGCCTGCCGGGCAGCGGGCAGCAGCCTGTACGGGTCAACGTAACCATCATGCAGCCCGTTACGCCTTACCTGCCGCAGCTGGCGGCCGACATCCGCGGCGGCAATGCCGAACAAAGCCTGAGCGACAAGCTCATTGTGCGGGTGGTCAACACCAGCAATACGACCCTGCGGCTGAAGTTAAGCGCCCGTATTGAACGGATGTCGCCTTCGCCCGCCAGTGTGTCATTACGCCCCGACTACCAGCCCGCACAGCCCCTGATTTTGCGCCCGCAGCAATCTATACAGCTAGACCGGTCGCTGATCGAGGAAACATTCGGTAATTTTTCACGCAGGCAGCTCGTTTTTGATAACCTCGATCTTTCTGATCTGCAGCAAAACAAGATCAATTACAAGCTGCCCGAAGGCATCTACAGGATATGCATCGAGGCATACGATTACGACAAGCCCGGGCAGGCGGTACCGCTTTCTACGGTAGGCACCGGTTGTACCATTTTCACCATCTGCTATACGGCTGCCGCACCCCGGTTTACCATGCCGGTAGCTACGGTCATGCAGCAGGGCTTTGTGCCTTTTACCCCCCAGTCACCCCAGATCCAGTTTGCATGGACACCCCCGGCCAGCACCTGCGGTTTGCCCATGGGGATGATCACCTATGACCTCGAGATACGCGAAATGTATGCCGGGCAGGCCGTTAACGATGCCCGGAACAACCCGTTTGTCTTTCGCCAGCAGGCCATTGCCACCAATATGTTCCTGCTCGACACCCTGAAATACCCCCATGTATTACAGGCCGGCCGGAAATACGTTATCCGGGTAAAAGCCAACCTTCAGAAAGCGGCCAACAGCCCGCTGGAAATTGCCAACCAGGGCTACAGTGAGCCGGCCATGATCATCTATACCCCTAAAACAAATCCTCTTGTTATACAGCAACCGGTGGCAAAAGTCATTACCGGTAACCCTGCGGTCAGAGACATCACCCCTCCAGCTCCCACACCCGCCAAGGCCATGTCTGCAGCCATGGCGAACATCTGCGAGGGAGTGCCCGCACCTCTCAGCACCACGGTCAGCACCGGCAATATTACCGGGAAAGACCTGCGGGTAGGCCAGTTTACCCTGCACGTAAACCAGGCTTCACTGGCCGGCGACAATAGGTTTAAAGGCAACGGTTATATCACCTGGTCGCCCTATGGGCACCCTATTAAGCTAAAGGTTACGTTTGATAACATTACGGTAAGTGAAAAAGGAGAAGTGCTGGCCGGTGAGGTGGAAACCACGTCTGACAGCCAGGTTCCTGAATGGGCCTCGCTCAAAGTGCCGGATAACCTCCCGGTAGTAAATAATATACTAGAAGCCGCTACCGATAAAATTAATGCCATAGCCGATCCTATACAGCAGTTCCGGGGTGAAAACCCGGTAAACATCCCGCTGGGCTTAAATGATGCCAACCTGGCCGGGGTAAAATCCACCCTGGCCATTACAGGCATTACCTTCACTTCAGGAGGCACCAATATGCGGGTGCTCTTTACCATGAACGTACCCGACGCCAACGGGTGGCTCTCCCTGGCCGGAACCAACTTCTGCATCCGGCCTGACGGCTTCTCCTTTGACCGGGGCCTGTTGTTTCTGCCGCAGGACAAAAAGCTCAATTTTGGCGGAGGATACGAGCTCACATTCAGGAAATCGCTGGCTGACCCGATGACCGGCGCAGTAGATACCACCGGCAAAACCTACCTGCTCTGGAACAAAGACGGTATAGATAAGGTGGTGGTAGCCGCCGATATGAAGTTTCCGGGAGCAGCGGTTTCTGCCGTGAACAGTGCCGGAAAACGCACCGGCACGCCCCTGATGCTGGAAGCCCGCTTTGCATTTAAAAAATGGGACAACTGGATCGCATCTGTAAAGGCCTCCAGCAGCTTTGAGTTTAATGCCTTGCCGGGCTTTACGGTTACTGCTACAGACGGGCTGTACTACGACCACTCCAAAGTAAGCAATCCCACCGGGCTGACCGCCGCTGTTTTCCCGGAAATATACAAAACGAACAGTTGGGAGACCGGTGCGGCCTACGAAGGTATTTTTATGAGAAACCTGCAAATGACGCTGCCGGAAGACTTCCTGGGCGGTACCGGTACACGCACTTCATTTTCGTTTAAAAACCTGGTCATCGATGAAAACGGGGTGTCTACCCTCATTTCGGCAAACAATATTTTAACGGCCGGAAAACTGGGAGGCTGGGCGTTCAGCATTGATCAGCTGAATATAGCGGTAGAGGCCAATGTGCCCGGCAAAGACATGAAAATGACCGGTAAGCTGGGGCTTCCTATCAGTAATGACCGCCTGGTCTACACCTGCCTGCTGAATACCGGCGGAGAAGAGGGCCTCAACTACCAGTTCCGGGTATCTCCGCCTGCAAAAGGCCTGAATGTGCCTATCTGGGGCAAGGCTACTACTTTCTGGCTGGATCCCGAATCTGATTTTACGATATTGAAAGATCAGTACGGTGCGGCCATCCGTACCGGGCTGAGCGGTAAGCTGGATATTTCGCTGAAAACGCCTGTAAATGTTGACTTTACCGCCATGACCGTCCGGAATATGAAAATTGCGAACCGAAGCGCCGACGGAAAAGCAGGATTTAATTTCGAGGCCGGGCAGGTAGGCTTCGGCCCGGGTTCATCTGACCCGGTAACGGGCTTCAACAGCCTGCCTGAGCCCGGCAATGAGCAGCTGTATGCAAACGGTCCCTATACAGAAGAGACGGGAGGCTACGCCCCTGCAGAAGCTGCTGCCCAAAAGAAAGTAGCCGGCTTTACGGTCAATATTAACAGCTTAAAGCCGGTGATAGGCATGGAGAGCCAGGGCTTTAAAGCCGGGTTTGAGTTTGTTCTGGGCGTTGACCTGGGCTTTGGCGACAAGATCGGGCTGGCTTCTGCTACCACCTTAACCCTATACGGCTATATTGACCCTGCCACGTTTACACCCAAGCCCGATGTAAAAGCAAGCGTGTCTGAAATACACCTGACGGGCGAGTTCAGTAATTTCCTTACCGTAGACGGGTATTTGAATTTCCGGTCCAATGACCCCACCTGGGGCGATGGCGTAGAAGGCGGCGGAACCGTTTCTTTTATGCCGGGCATAGCCGTAGATGCCAAAATCATCTCCGGCACCGCACCCGATAAGTCGTATAGCTACTTCGGCTTTGCTGCCAGCGTATTCAGCAAAGGCGGGCTGGCGGCTATCGGACCTTTGGTTATCAACGGTTTTGGCGGCGGTTTCTATCATAATTTGACGATAAAGAAACCTGCAGATCTCACCAGTCTGCCTAAGAGCGGAACAGGGAGTGTCACCTTTCTCCCTAATAAAAACAGCGACGTTTTTGAGGCAAAACTGTATGCTTCCTACATCAACACTACAGTCTTAAAGGCATCGGGCGACTTAAAAATAGATATTACCAATGGTGCCGTATCGGTCGTAACGTTTGATCTGGCCGGTGATATTTTTTCAGACGGCGACCTGAAATCCAAGGGTATCGTTCAGGCAAAGGTCAACATGCAGTATGACTTTGTGGCTGACGCCTTTGATATGTTTATCGGGGTAGATGCAGAAATCCTTAAAGCAACCGTCAGGGTGCCCATCTGGATGTATGCCGGTTATAAGGGACCTAAGGCAGCTCCCGGTGAATCGGTGGAAGCAAAAAAACAGCGACTGGCGGATAAAGGCAATTTCGGGTTCTTCCTCTATGTAGGTTACCCGGCCGGTAATGGGGGATCAGAATCAAGAATAGGCGACGCCTACCGACGGATAGAGCTGACCCTGGTGGATATGAAAGACGAAGGCCCGGTAAAAAGGGCCTACCTGGGTGCCAATGCCTATTTCTGCCTGGGTTCGGAGCTCCCGCCGTTTCCGGCCCTGCCTGATCAAGTACGTGATTTTATGGGCGGTGGCGGAAATAAAAATTCAGCCAATGAGCTGGTCAAAAGCATGATCAGCATCACCAAGCCTACTCCCGGCTTCATGTTTGGTGCTTCTGTAACGGGTAAAATTGACCTGAGCCTGCTCATTTTGCGGGCCTATGCCGAGGCCACCCTGGGTTTTGATGTGGCACTCATGAGGCCCGTTCCCGGCAGCTGCAAGTCGCCTGACGGCACCTTCGGTCTGGACGGATGGTACGCCGTGGGCCAGGCCTTTGTATACCTGAAAATGGGAGTAGACCTTCACGTAGATGTGGGCCTCTTCAGCGGTGACGTTACCCTGGCCAAAGTGCAGGTGGGTGCAGTTTTACTGGCCGGTCTGCCGAATCCTACCTGGATGAACGGGCGCGTAAAAGTGGTGGGTGAAGCCCTGGGCGGCATGGTGCGTGTCAATAAATCGTTCAATATGCAGATCGGCCAGATGTGCATTCCGGATACCGATCCGCTGGATAACATCAAGCTGATTGCCGAAGTAGGCCCGTCGAAAGACCATGTAAGCATTTTTGCCAAGCCTTACGTGGTGTTTAACCTGCCTATGGACGGAAGCGATTACACTTTTACCGCCATGGATAAAGACGGCAAGGATACCGAACGCATGTATCACTTCTTTGTAAAAGGATATACGGTCACTAAAAACACGCCGGGTGCAGTTGACCAGGGAGAAAAGAGGTTTGCCGACCCCTTCAATATGACCCTCTGGTCGAAAAACGCACTGTCTCCCGATTCAAAATATATCGTTACCATGACCTGTAAAGCAGAAGAGTATTACAACGGCGCCTGGCGGGTACCCCGGGGCGAGAAATACAAGGGCATGTCAGAAATGGTGCAAACCGAGAAAATATCGTTTACCACGGGTTCGGCACCTAAAACCCTGGCCAATCATGTGGTGATCAGCTATCCGCTGGAAGGGCAGAATTATATGCTCAAGGATGAATTCCCGGGTAAAAAAGGAATTATTATGCTGGATCAGTACTGGCCCGAACCCTTCCAGCTGGACAATGTGTTGCGGCCTGACTTAAAGGTAACTTTTATAGCGCAGAATGACGGTACAAAAATAGAAAGAAACTTCTCGGTAAACGGCAATAAAATTGAATTTGACCTGCCGGGTACTCTGAAAAACAGCACTACCTACCGGATGTACCTGAGCGTGGAAACCACCGTAGCCGAAAAGCAAACTGCCAGCATCAACCTGGAAAAGAACACTGCATCGAATACCCCGAAGGTGGCGGTACTGAATACGGCGGGCACCGCTTATGGAGGAATGGAAGAAAGCCGGACCGTCAAGCTGGTCAACGAAGCCATTGAGGCCAGGCTTATCAACCCCGCCACCATCACCGCGGGTATTTATACCCAGGGTAAGGTGGTCAAAACCTATGAGCCTAAAGTGGGGCGGAATATCTTCGAGCTGATTTTCAGAACCAGCCAGTTCAATACGTTCCAGGAAAAGATGGCCTCCTTTGGCAGTACCATGACCGGGAACCCCATGGCCGGCCTCAGTGGAATGGCGTATGATGGCATAACGGCTACTTCGGGTATTAAATATGCTACCTACGGGCTGAACTTTACCCAGGGACCGGAACGGTTTGATGAATGGGAGATTAAAGGGATTAAAAGAGATGTGGGCGAATCTAATTCTGCACTTAAAGGGATGGTTATCCCGCCTTTACTACGGGTGGATATGCCGTTCGACAAAACCAGGGAAAACGACAAGACCATGGACGCACTATACGTCACGGGGGTAATAGGAGCTACGGCCTCCCGGCTGGATCTGCAGCTGGGGGTGCCTGCCCTCCGCGGAACATTGAAACGGCCGGATTACACCATCAACACCCGGACCAGCTCTTATACCGGGCGGATCAACCTGACCAGCGGAACGGCCAGGGCCAGCTCCGCCCAGTCTGACAAGCTTACCGTGCTGTATGAACGCGATAAATACTTTGCGCATGACCTGGCCCTGCTGTGGCAGGCAGCTGCCCATTATCGCCTGTATAAAGGAACTTTTGACCTTTATTATAAAGGTATGGTCAAAGAGAAAGACCGGATCGCAGAAATTATGAAAACGCCCGGCTGGTTTTACAATATAAAGCTCATTAATGAGCTGAGCAGCCTGTTGAATATGAATGCAAAGTATACGTACGACAAGTTCATTACGCATCATACGGCACTGGCCAAAGGGCAATACGGCTCCATATCCATTACGCCGGGTTACGAAGAGTATTTCTGGCTCTACAAGCCTTTCGAGACCATCTCTTCTAAAATCCTGGATATCCGGTATAAGCCCCTGCCTGAGAACAGCACCCGTACGCTCCGGTTCTCGTATGGATTCGGGTTTGGAAGCCAATTGCTTAATGCTACAAATGAAGACGCTTATAAAATCAATCCCTACCTGTCTTTTTTAAGCCAATACCAGAAAAACAATATACAGAAGAGCCTTACGCTGAAAGTCCCGTCAGTGTCTGACAGGGTTACGGAGATTTCCTCTACGTCTGTACAGTTGATTCCTTTCACCATTTTCCCCTAAAAACAGAGAGCTATGGATTTCAAGAATATCATTCCCGGGTTTTACCTTCCGTTGAAGGTCGCGGTAGTCCTGCTGCTTTGCCTGCCCGCCTGTCCTTCATCGGGGCAGACACAGCCATCCCCGAAGGCAGATTCGGTTAGCCGTCAGTCAGGCCTGGCTATCCTTTCCAAGGCTTACGGCGACTCGGTAGTGCTGCGTTGGGCGCCTACTGACGGCGTGGTCTGGTCGGCCAGCCGGCACAAAGGGTACAGCCTCTACCGCATCAATTATCGTGTAGACGGCGGCACCGATACGGTATTGCTTACACTCCCGGTGCGGCCGCAATCGCTGGAAATGCTGAACAAAAAAGCCGGCAGTAAAAATAAATACCTGGCCATGGCAGCTCAGGCGCTCTATGGCAAAGATTTCAGGGTGACCGAAGAGCAGCCCACCAGCTTTCTCGATGAGATACAACAGCAGAGCGATGCCTACAACCTGCGTTTCTTTGTGGCTATGCAGGCCGCCGACCTCTCACCCGAAGCCGCCGATGCCCTGGGGCTGAGATGGGTGGATAAAACCGTTAAGAAAGGACTGTATTACGGGTATATTGTACGAAGCGACACCGCCACGCTGTCGGGAGAAGTAATGCCCGGCATTACCAAAGTCATCAATATGCCTCTCGAAAAACCATTCGTCCCGCAGGGGCTGGAGGGCATAAGCGGAGACCGGCAGATTGAGCTGCACTGGTACCGCAGGCAGCCGGGCGACTTCAGCTATTACTATATAGAACGCAGTGATGACGGTGGTAAAACCTACAAACGTCTCACCGTTGAGCCGTATTTCTCGCCGTATGACCCGGCTATGGCTAAAGGTGACAGCCTGGCGGCAGAAGCTGCAACTCTGCTCGAAAACAGCCAGGTTTTTGTTGACAGTGTACAACAGAACTACAAAGACTATTATTACCGCATTGCGGGCATTGACGCCTTCGGCGATGTAAGCCCTTTTACCCTGCCGCTTAAAATTCATGCGGTAGACAAAACCCCGCCTGCCGCAGTGATTATTGACAGTGTGGTGAATGTTTCTCAGAACCGCCTGCTGGTGAAGTGGAAAGATGCACAAAAGGCCCCGGACCTGGCCGGGTATTTTGTGGCAAAGGGAAATGATATGGCAGGCCCTTTTGAACCCCTGCACAAAAACCTGTTGTCCAAAGAAACCACTTACTTTCTCGATACTACTTCCACCGGGAGCGAAAAAACCTATTACGTGGTCGCCTCCCTCGATACCGCCGGGAACTATACCTACTCCATTCCCCGCCTGGGCATTATCACAGACACCACTCCTCCGGGCAAGCCCACCGGCCTGACCGGGCTAATGGATAAAACCGGGGTGGTAGGCCTGCAGTGGGATCCCAACCCCGAAGCCGACGTGAAAGGTTATAAGGTGTATTATTCGTATAACCCCGACAAAGACTATATTATGCTGACCAATTACCCCATTGCGGTCAATACTTTTGTAGACAGCCTGAGCCCCGAATCGCTGGAAAGAGTCGTTTACTACAAAGTAGCGGCCCTTGATTTCCACGGGAACCACTCCGACTATTCCGATGTGCTGAAGATAAACATGCCCGTGGTGGCCCCTACCAGCCCCGTAGCCAAAAGCATTTACATAGAAGACGGCCGTGTTCACGTGGAATGGATCGGCAGCAGCAGCGAATACGTCAGCGAATATGAAATTTTCAGGAAAGTGAAAGGCGATCCGGAGTGGTCACCGGTAGGAAAGAAAACCCGCAATATGCGTAACCCTGACTTTGCTTTCACCGACTCGCTGACCACCGCCGGCAAAGAATACAGCTATACGGCCGAATCGGTGGATATGACCGGCATACGTTCCGAAAAAGCATTCCCGGTAAACATCCTGAACAACCAGACCAACGTACTGAAAGTACCCGAAAACCTGAAAGCAGCCTATTCTGACCGCGAGAATGCCCTTAAAATCACCTGGGACTACCCGGACACCCCGGCCTGCTTTTTTATCCTGTACAAATCAGAAGATAACGAATCACCCGGCCGGTGGGCCTCAAAAGACGGCCATGAACGCTCGGCAACCGATCAGGCCGTGCAAAAAGGCCATACCTACCGCTATCGTATCGAAGTTAGGCAGCAGGACGGTAACCTGCGCTCGGAAAAAAGCAGGGAAGTACGTATTTCAATCCCGTAGCTGCAAGGCAGGAACAGAATACTTTTTGGGCTTCATCCCGATATGCTTTTCAAAAACCCGGCTAAAATGACTCAGGTTGGAAAAGCCCAGCCGGTATCCTGCTTCGGAAACGGAAAGCTTCTTTTCCTTCAGTAAGCGGGCGGCTTCCTGCATCCGGAACGCCTGGTAATAATGAAAGATGCTGTCGCCGAAGATCTGCCTGAACAGCCGTTTAAGCTTAGTCGGGCTCATACCCGCCTGCACGGCCAGCTCATGAATAACCGGTGGGGTATCCGGGTGCTCCAGCATGCTCTGCTTTACCCTGTAAATGGCCCGGATGTCTTTACTGTTCAGGGCGTACAGGCGCTTTTCTTCCCGTCTTTCCAGCTCCATGAGGAGCCGGCAAATCAGCTCCTCTGCCTTTATCCGCATAAAATAACGCTCAAAGGTTTCTCCAACCGGTACCGTTACGATCTCATCCGCAATTTTCTGCAGAGACGGCGAAACGATCTGCTCAAATACCAACGGCTGTGTGTTTTGCAGGAGACTCTGCAATACCGTTGACCTCTCCGGGCCGTCAAACAGCCCGCTTAAATAGCCTGCATCCACTTCTATATTGATGGTAGCGGTGTTGGAATGCACTGAAATTACTTCGTCTGTATTGATCCGGCTGGTAGCAATAAGCACTGACGGCGCCGTTTCCGGTTGCCGTGCAGCCGGTTCCCGGAAAATATGCTGAAACTTGAAAAACAATATTCGCCGGGAAATGTCCTTTTCCGGGTTCTCAACAATAACATCCTCATTCAGCCGGTAATTGCTGATCAGCATCCGGATGTGCTCATTGAAAACAAACCCTTTGCAATATCCCTCACCGTATTGTTCCGGGATATCCAGTTGCCTGTTTTTAATTTCTGTTCCCAGCAAACGGGCCAGCCGGGTAAGAATAGCAGGTATCATCTATATGGTCTTATACGACTATTTTAAAGCCTAATATAACTATTTTATCCATAATATATCCATCAATTTTGCACAAAAATTAAACAGGCCAATGAAACCGGGAAAATATACACCAGGAATTATACTGGGAATCGTGCTGCTTAACTCCATCGGGTTCTCCATTGTGTTACCGCTACTGCCGTTCCTGGTAGCTCAGTACCTTCCTGCTGACCGGGTGGTGGTAGGCATGAGCGCGCTACTGTCGGTGTTTGCCGCATGCACATTTTTCGCAGCACCTGTTCTGGGGGCTTTGAGCGACCGGTACGGACGAAAGAGTCTGCTGCTCATCAGCCTCCTGGGTTCTGTGGCCGGTTATATCCTGTTTGGCATCGGGGGCTCATTAGGAATACTCTTCCTGGGGCGCATCATTGACGGGCTCACCGCCGGCAACATCAGTATTCTTTTTGCCTGTATATCCGATACTACCGAACCCGGGAAAAGAGCCCGGTGGTTTGGCTACATCGGTGCCGTGATGGGAATGGGAAAGATAGGCGGGCCCGCATTGGGCGGACTGCTGGGCAGCATCTCCGTCGGCCTGCCCTTCTTTATTACGGCCGGGCTGATATTCCTTTCGGCAGTGGCGGTGTATGTATTGCTGCCTGAATCCTTACAGCCCGAAAAGCGGGCCAAAACCATAAGCTTCAAAAGCCTGAACACCTTTTCTCACCTCGATGAAATGTTCCGGAACACCCATATAAAGCGGCTGTTGCTGCTGGGCCTGTTGTTCTATGCGGCATTAGGGACTTTCCAGTTCAATTTCACGGTTTTTCTCAAAGACATTTATACGTGGAGCCCGGCACAGATCGGGAGCATCCTGACCTTAGCCGGCCTGTGTGAAATTGCCGCCAGGGCTGCAGTATTCCCCACCCTGTTACGCTATTTCAACGAAAAAAGCATCGGCATAGCCAGTTTAATGCTGCTGGGCATAGGCCTGGGGCTGATCGTGATGAGCCTGTATGTGCACTCGGCAATAATTATTTCGCTTGCCGTATGCAGCATTATTACCGGCGAAGGTTTATTTGACCCGGTTTACAACGGGAAATTATCACAATCGGCCGGAGAAAACCAGCAGGGCAAACTGCAGGGGGTAAACCAGAGCTTGCAGGCTGCCAGCAATGTAATCATTCCGCTGGGCGCCGCGGCCATCTATTTTTACAGTCCAGGCCTGTTATATGCCGCCGCCGGCAGTATTGCACTTGCTGCGGTATACATGTATGCGACAAAAATACAAAGTAACCGGAATTTCGGCGGGGGAATCCGATGAAAACGTTATTCAGTAAATAGAGGGATTTTTACATCATTTCACTACCATTACAACTTTTTGGGTCTGGCGGAAGTCTATTATATAAGCAGCCCCCGGGCGAAACAATTTTGTTCCTCATATCCTCATGAAAACGAGAAAATCGATCAAAGACATACTGCCAGGCAATACCTGTTTTAGGGTATTGCTCGGCACATGGATTACCTTTTCAGGTTGTAAAAGCGACACTGTCTTTATTGACCCTCAAAATCCTGTTTTGGGCAAATGGGTTTTGATACAGATGAACGATACCCGTGTGGAGTCAGACGAATATCAGGAATTTCTCCCTGATAATGTTCTTCGATTTTATCGGTTTAATGAAAGCGCCCCTTTCTCAGAAAGCATTTACCGGATTAACGACAGCCTCCTGTTAAAAGGCCGGATATCAGAAAACGGCCGGTTTGCCGGAGAAGCGTACAAATACCTGTTTTTCGACAAAAGCACCAAACTTAAGTTAATTCCCGATTATGATAATACTACTATTTTCAGTATTGCACCTATTCCGGTAACCATTTATAAACGCATAAAATAAATGGGAAGCCTTATAATTTGCTTTGCTGTGAAAATATCTATCCGGGTCAATCAGGTTTGCTTCTCTCATTTCCATGTAAACATCATAAAAATCTTTAACGCCACCTATTGCACCTGCTGCCGAACCTATCCCAAAACTGACACCACCACCTATAGCCTCGCCCAAGGCAATCCGTACGGGTATAAACGCTAACTGTCCATCGGGATCTAAAAAATGCCACGGTGATTAAGGATATTTCTTCTAATTCATTAATTAAATAGTGAATGTCTTCAATAATGAAAAGATTATATATCTTCATATTATAAAACAGAGGAAAGAGTTTTCCATCATGGAAAAGCAAATTGAAATTTATCAAGGTGTTGACGGCCGTACTCAGATTGAAGTCACATTTGAGCAGGATACGGTTTGGCTAAATCGTATGCAGCTGGCTACCCTTTTTGATAGAGATGTTAAAACAATAGGGAAACACATCAATAATGTTTTTTTAGAAGAAGAACTGAACAAAGAATCAGTTGTCGCAAATTTTGCGACAACTGCTACAGACGGTAAAACCTATCAGGTAGAGCACTATAATCTTGATCTTATCATATCTGTTGGCTATCGGGTCAAATCTAGGCAAGGAACAAAGTTTCGCCAATGGGCAACACAACGTCTGAAAGATTATCTGGTACAGGGCTATGCCATAAATGAAGCTCGCCTGGCTCAGAAGCAACAAGAAATACAAACCCTGAAAAACGGAATCAGGATATTAAGCCGAGCAATCGAAAACACAAACAATGATATCGGATCAATAGCAAAACTTGTGGAGAGTTAGATTTTAGGCATAGATTTGACAAAGTCTGAAGAGGAAGATCCAAGATCCAAAGTTAGTGCAATTTTAGTCCATAAAAAGAAGAAAGGCAGTCAGGATAACCTAACTGCCTTATTTTCAGCGTAGCGGGAACAGGACTCGAACCTGTGACCTTCGGGTTATGAGCCCGACGAGCTGCCAACTGCTCCATCCCGCGATATTGGACTACAAAGGTACGGAGATTTTTTTAAAATGCAATACATTGATGAAAAATAAACGGATTTTTTGTTTTTCCGGGCCGGAGGGCGCTGTTACAGGTCACCTGCCTGCGGCCGGATGACGATCTCCTCCATCACCGCAGAGGGTGAAAGCCGAAACGCCGCCCATACAGCTTCTGCCACATCTGCTGCCCGGATAAAACGGGTATCCGGGAGGTCGGTGCCTGCCCAGCTGTCGGTAAGCGTGGCACCCGGCATAACAGACGTAACCTTAACACCGGTTTCTTTCAATTCCTCCCGCAGGCTCTTACTGAAACCCAGCAGGGCAAACTTTGAAACCGAATAAGAACCGCTATGGGGATAAGCCGCGAGGCTGGCTATAGAACATATATTGAAAATATGCGCACAACCCGCCGCTTTAACCCGGCTGATCAGCTTGCGGGTCAGGTAATAGGCGCTCCATACATTCGTATCCAGCTGCACCCGCAGGCTCTGCTCGTCTTCTTCCAGCAGCTTCCCCGGAATAAACACCCCCGCATTATTCACCAGCACAGAGACCGGCCGGTTCAGGGCCAGCACAAAATCACCGAAGGCTTCCACCTCCTCTTTCCGCGAAACATCGGCACTGAAAATATGCAAAGCCGCCGGCTCAAGAGCTACCTTCAGCTCCTCCAGGAGGGCGCGGTTCCGGGCACAGACCGCCACGTCATATCCTTCCCCTGAAAATTTTTCAACAAGGGCCCTTCCTATACCTTTTGACCCGCCGGTCACTACAACTAATTTTCGCATCTTTTATTTATTTTGACAAAAATACAGGAAACCCCGGGTATACTTTATATAAAATTTCACCGGATTACGGGCTCATCACATGCTATAGATGCTTACCTTTGTACCCTAATAATGAAGTGGCATGTTTAGAAAATTCGGGAAATTCCTCCTGTTTCTCTATGAACTTTTCACGCGACGCGAGAGCCTGAAGGTTTACTGGAAGCGTTTTATAGACGAATGCATGATGATCGGGATAGACTCGCTACTCATCGTCTGTATCGTGGCATTTTTTATCGGGGCCGTAACCTGCGTGCAGATCAACGCCAACCTGGTGAGCCCCATCATACCTACCTATATTGTGAGTAACATCGTGCGGGACATGATGCTGCTGGAGCTCTCCTCCACCTTTATCTGTGTGATCCTGGCCGGTAAGGTAGGCTCCAATATCGCGTCAGAGCTGGGCACCATGCGGATCACTGAACAGGTAGAAGCCCTGGAGGTGATGGGCATTAACGCCGCCTCCTACCTGGTGCTGCCCAAAGTACTGGCCGCCTTTGTCATGTTCCCGATCTTATCCATTCTTTCCGGGTTTATCGGGATCGTCGGCGGGTACATCGCCGGAACAGCCACCGGCATCATCACCCCGGAACAATACGTCTACGGTATCCGCTTCTCCTTCATCCCTTTCAACCTGGTCATTCCGATCATTAAATCGGCCGTTTTCGGGATCCTGATTGCTACTATTTCTGCGTATAAAGGATTTTACACCCGCGGCGGCGCGCTTGAAGTAGGTAAAGTTTCTACCACCGCCGTAACCAACAGCTGTATAGCCATACTGATCGCCGACTACCTCTTAGCTGAACTTCTGACATGATAGAAATTAAGAATATTAGTAAAAGCTTCAACGGCCGTAAGGTGCTCGATAATGTTTCGGGGGTTTTCAAAGACGGAGAAACCAGCCTGGTCATCGGTGCCAGCGGTACCGGGAAAAGCGTTTTGCTGAAATGTATGCTTGACCTGGTCACACCCGATACCGGTGAAGTGCTCTACGACGGACGGGAATTCCTGCATAAATCGGAAAAAGAGCGGATCGATGTACGCCGGGAAATGGGTGTGCTCTTCCAGGGCGGAGCCCTTTTTGACTCCCAGACCGTATTTCAGAACGTGAAGTTCCCGCTGGATATGCTGACCACGCAAAGCGAAGCGGAAAAGCGCGACCGGGTGGAATTTTGTCTGAAACGCGTAGGACTCGAAGCGGCAGGCAATCGTATGCCCTCTGAAATCTCCGGCGGTATGAAGAAACGGGTAGGCATTGCCCGGGCCATCGTGCTGAATCCCAAATACCTTTTCTGCGATGAGCCCAACAGCGGCCTCGACCCCCTGACCTCCATCCGGATCGACGAGCTCATCCAGGAAATCACCCAGGAATACGGCACCACCACCGTGGTGATCACGCACGACATGAACTCGGTACTCTCTATCGGCCAGAATATCAAATTTCTTTACGAAGGAAAGAAGATCTGGGAAGGCGACAGCAAAACCATACTCGAAACCGACCTCCAGGAGCTGGACGAGTTCGTCTTCTCTAATCATGCCCTCAAGCAGCTCAGAGGTTAAGCCCGCTTTCCCGCAGAGCAATCATTGTTCAAACATCGAAGGCTCCCTGACGGCTTTCCGGAGGTAGTTGAACAGCTTTCCGCCGTGGGCGGCATCGGCCACTCGGTGATCCAGGGCTGCCGATATTTTAATGATCCGCCGGGGTACCACCTGTCCTTCATGCACCCAGGGCATCTCTCTTACCCTGCCCAGGATCAGCACCAGGCTGACATTCCCTGTAGGCATCAGCGCCGGGTAGCCTCCGTCTAAGCCCAACGTTCCTACATTCGATATAATATACGTACCGAAAGACTGTGCCGAAAGGCCTAACGCGGGTATTGCGATACCCAGGTCAAGGATAATCAACCGGATAAGACCGTATACCCATTTCCGGAAAGGCCAGGGAATATTCCCCAGTGCCCCTTTCATGCGGTTCGCTTTGGACTCTTCGCCCTGCACCGCCTCTTCAATGCCTGCCGTAAGCTCATCAACCACCTCCCGGTAGTTTTTCTTCTCAGGGTCGCAAACTTTGATAGAGCTCATATCGCCCGAAGGCATACGCAGGCTTACCGAGGCCGTCAGCCGCTCAAACGGGTATATTTTACCCCGCTTCAGGTAAGTATTGAATTCGGGAATATGTTCGGCAATGGCCCGGCCCGTGGCCAGCGTAAAAAAGTGGGTAAGGGTAACCTTCGTACCTTTTTTCCGGAGTTCCGAGATATATTTTTCCAGGTCGGTCACATCCAGCTCGGCCGATCCCAGTATTTTGGAGTCTGTTGGTTTACGGTAAATGGTAGAGGCCGTCAGCCGCCAGGGCGTATTGAATTTTTCCATAATAAATGCCCGAATATAACAGGTCGGGCCGTTTCATGCAACGCCCCGGCGATCTATCCATCAATAAAACGCATCCTCAAAATGCACGATCTCAAAAACCGGGTATTCCACAATGGAAATCATATCAAACCGCACCCGGGCCGGCTTGGGTTTGTTCCATAGGTACCGGGCTGCCCCTCGCTTGATCGCATTGATTTTGGCCCGTGTAAGGGTGGTTTCAGGAAACCCGTAATCGGCATTGGCTTTGACACGAACCTCCACAAAGACCAGCAGGTCTCCTTTCTGTACAATGAGGTCAATCTCCGAATTGAGGGAAGTAAAGTTGCGGTCCAGGACGGTATACCCCTTTCTGACCAGGAAATCTGCAGCATACTCTTCTCCGAGTTTTCCTTTGTCGAGTTTTTCGCTCATATTTGTTCTTTCTTTTAAGTTGGCGAATGAAAAATAAACAGGTGAAATTCACTGACCTGGGCCTTATGGATTACAAGGAAGCCTGGGATTACCAGGAAAAGCTCTTTGCGCAGGTTGTGGATATAAAGTTAGCAAACCGGAACAACAATACCGCAGAGTCCACGCCGAATTACCTGCTTTTTTGCCAGCATCCGCATGTTTTTACCCTGGGCAAAAGCGGGAGTATAGACCATCTGCTGGTAAACGACGAGGAACTGAGCCGGAAAGAGGCCACTTTTTACAAAATAAACCGGGGCGGCGATATCACCTACCACGGGCCGGGACAGCTGGTAGCTTACCCCATATTTGACCTCGATAACTTCTTCACGGATATTCACCGGTATGTGCGTTTCCTCGAAGAATCGGTTATCCGTACCTGCGCCGATTACGGCATTACGGCGGGCAGGATCCAGGGACTTACCGGGGTTTGGCTGACAGACGGCATGCCCAGGAAAATATGCGCCATTGGCGTGAAATCGAGCCGGTGGGTAACCATGCACGGACTGGCCATGAACGTAAATACCGACCTCAGTTATTTCGGGAGCATCATTCCCTGCGGCATAGACGACAAAGCCGTTACCTCCCTGCAGCAGGAGCTGGGCCGCGAAATCCCCCTCCGGGAAGCAGGAGAAAAATTAAAGCAGCACCTCGGCGATTTGTTTGAAATAGAATGGATATAAAGTCACACATCATCTCCCTGAAAAGCAGGTATCCTTTCCGGATCACCCACGGGGTAAGAACAGAAACCTCTACGTTTATCGTGGAATTGCATGACGGGTCTTTAACCGGTTACGGTGAAGCCACCCCCGTACCCTATTATGGGATCACGCCCGAAGGTATGAACGGGCTGATGGAAGCTCACCGGGAAGCCATTGAAACCGCCCCGTGGGATCATCCCGCTCAATTATGGGAACATCTCCGTCCTTTAATAGGTCACAACCATTTTCTTCAGTGCGCCATTGACATCGCTGCCTATGACCTGTGGGCCAAAAGGCAGGGGAAAACCGTATACCAGATGCTGGGGCTGGATATTTCCCGTATTCCCTGCTCCGATTATACCATCGGCATGGATGAGATCCCGGAGATGATCCGGAAAATGAAGGAATTTGATTTCCCTATATACAAAATCAAGCTGGGTACCGACCACGACATAGCAATTGTGGAAGCGCTGCGGAAAGAGACCGATGCCGTTTTCCGGGTAGATGCCAACACCGCCTGGACCGTAGAGCAGACTATTGATTTTTCAGGAAAAATGAAAGCCCTCGGCGTAGAATTTATTGAACAGCCGTTAAAACCGGGCGATTACGAGGGAATGAAAGAAGTAATGGCCCATACCGCACTACCGGTGATAGCAGATGAAAGCTGCATTACGGAAGAAGACGTTCAGAAATGCGTGGGTGCTTTTTCGGGCATTAATGTAAAGCTGGCCAAATGCGGCGGCATTACACCCGGCTTACGGATGATCGCCGAAGCAAGAGCGCACAACATGCAGGTAATGATGGGCTGTATGACCGAATCCAGCATCGGCATCTCGGCCATTGCCCAGCTTCTGCCCCTTCTCGACTACGTAGACATGGACGGTATCCTGCTCATTGCCAACGATCCCGCTGACGGCGTATACCTCGAAAAAGGCCGGGCTGTATTCCCTGACCGGCCGGGTATCGGCGCTTTTTTAAAGATTTAAAAAATATCAAACTTGAAAACTTTGATTATCAATAGGAATATTTCTATTTTTGCACCTCAAAATTTTATTTTAGGTAAATTATCTATCCGATAATCAGCATTTTTAAAACATATAATGGCAATAGTTAACAAAATCAGAGAGAAGTCAGGAATAGCAGTAGTAGTCATTGCAGTTGCGCTACTCCTATTTATTGTTGGAGGAGATTTCCTGGCGAGTTCAAAAAGAGGTGGGCTCTTTGGAAATAGCAACAGCGTGGGAGAAATCAACGGTACCACCATCGATTTTCAGCAATTTGCCGGCCTGACCGAAGCACAAAGAGTGCAATTCGAAGGCTCTGCAGGCCGTTCGGCTACCGAACAGGAGCAAGCCCAGATCAGGGAGCAGGTATGGGAAAAACTTATTTTTAACTATGTTTATGCTGAGGCATTCGAGAAAATAGGAATCACTGTTTCAGACGATGAGCTGAGAGAAATGGTGCAGGGGCCCAAAAATATCCACCCGTTTGTGAAGCAGCAGTTCAGCGACCAGAACGGGAATTTTGATGCCGCCACTCATGCCAATTTCATTGCCGCTTATGCCAATAACACCATGCCGGCCGAGCAGAGAGCCATGTGGGATAACTTTAAGCGTGAGCTCAGAGATGTCAGAATGAGAGAAAAATATGCCAACCTTCTGAACAGCTCCAGCTATATCACCAAAGCAGAGGCCAAAGCAGAATACGTAAATACTACAGAAAAAGCCAGCGGAAAATACCTCTATGTACCGTTCTACTCCATGGCAGATTCTACCGTAAAAATCTCTGACGGTGACATCAAAAATTACTACAGCAAGCACAAAGACCAGTTTAACCCGTACGACAGCCGGAGCCTTACCTACGTAACATTCAGCCTTCTGCCTACCCGTGAAGACAGTGTGGCGCTGATGAACGACCTGCGTGAGCTGGCCAAAGGAATGGCCGCCGCACCGGATCCGGTAGCGTATGCCAACGAAAACTCGGATATCAGAACACCCGGCGTACGTGCTGCCAACGAGCTCAGCCCTGAGCTGAAAGATGCATTGAACAATACCATAGTAGGCGCCCTGGTGGGTCCGTTCAAAGAAGGAACCACCTACGCCATTCACAAATACCTGGGTACTGAAACCGACGATCACTATACGGTACGCGCCAGCCATATCCTGTTCCGGGCTGACAGCACCATGACCGAAGAGCAACGCAATGAAGCCAGAACCAAAGCCCTTGAAGTGCTGAACATGGCTAAATCAGGAATAGACTTCAGCATGCTGGCCCGCCAGTACGGTAGCGACGGAACCGCCCAGACCGGCGGAGATCTCGGGTCTTTCCAAAACGACGGAAAGATGATTAAGCCGTTTGAAGATGCCGTATTCGGCTTCTCAGGAACCGGCGTGCTTCCTAACCTGGTTACCACCGACTTCGGATACCACATTATTAAAGTAACCGAGCCGAAATCGAACCTCAAATACAAGCTGGCTACCATTACCAAAGAGCTGCATGTGGGTGAAGAAGGGTCCAATGAAATATTCCAGAAAGCTTCAGAGCTGATGAACAGCGCCAGAACCATCAAAGAACTGGAAGAAGCCGCTAAAAAAGACAACTCGCTTACGGTATTTACCGCTGACAATATCCAGCCGGGAAGCCCTTACGTAAATACTCTGAGAAACGCCAAAGAACTGGTGCAGTGGGCTTACGGCAAAGATGCCAAAGTAGGGAAAGTAGCTGACCGGGTATTTGTGCTGGAAGACAGCTACGTGGTAGCAGGCCTGAGAGCTGCCAGCGATAAAGACAGCCCTAAAGCAGAAGACTTCAAAGACTTGATCGCAGCCAGGCTCAGAAACGACAAAAAAGCTGAGCTGATTGCTAAAAAACTGGGTGACGGTAAAGGCGACCTGTCACAAATTGCCGCTAAATACGGTGCAGGAGCCTTGGTGGAAGAAGTGGAAGACATCAGCCTCCAGACCGGTATGCTGAACAGCGCCGGCTTTGATCCTGTGGCTATCGGTAAGCTTTTCGGCTTAAAGCCCAATACCAGGAGCAAAGTATTCACCGGTGACTCGGGCGTATTCATCATGGAGAATACAGGCAAGACCACCGCTCCGCAAATTGCTGACTACAGCCAGTACAAAGGCCTGATTCAGCAAAGAAGCATGGGCATGGGCGGTATGATCGGCGAAGAAATACTGAGAGCCAACGCGCACATAGAAGACAACCGCGCAAAGATGTTCTAAGCATCTTTCAACAACATAAAAAAGGCGGACCGGGTAACCCGGTCCGCCTTTTTTATACGCTATTCTTGTGCTATGCATCCGGTGTTGTATCCGGGTCTAACGTCTTCATAACCTCTGCCAGGGGCTTCATGCGTTCCGTAACCACCGGCACCGGCTCTTCCAGGTCATTATCCTCTTCATACGGGATCACGTCCAGGATCTTCGTAGCACCTATATCGGTAATGATATAATCCTGCACGGTACCCAGCTTGCTTTCCAGGATCGTATACGCATCTTTGATGGTATGAGCGTTCAGAAGAAAAGCATAAGGCACCTTTTTCTCCCGCTGGGTCTTCTCATCAAAAACAATATATGAAACCTTGCATTTGAACCAGATTTCTGAGCTGTTCTCCTCAAAATACACTTCGTTCAGCTTCATTTTGTTAAGCCCTGTCAGCTGAAAATCCGGAACTTCAGCCGCCAGATGCTGGTAAGCCCGGGCTTCCGCATCGGTATAAGACACGGCATCAAACAGGTAAACCTGGTTAATATTGCGTGCCACTCCTTTCTCATCTTCCTGTACAAATTTTATTTTTGCCTGAAACCAGGTTGCCATACTGATATTGTTTTTAATTTCTAACTAATTCAATTGCTCCGAAGACTCCCGCACTGTCTCCCAGCTTGGGTTTCAGGAAACGGGTCTCCACTTTTTTATTGTTAAAGATGTGCGCTTTCAGCTTTTCCGGTCCGTCGGTATACAGCTCTTCAATATGACTGACACCGCCGCCGAAAACAATCACATCCGGGTCCAGCACATTAACAATGTAGCTCACGGCCTTAGCGAAAGAATCAGTCAGGAAATGTACGGTCTGTGTGGCATACGGGTCTGACTGGTCCAGGTGGCGCCGGTAGATCTCTTTCAGGGGCAGCTTATTGCCCGAGAGCCGGCTGTAATATTTCTCAAGCGCCGGGCCCGCAAAAACGGTTTCATTGCACCCTCTTTTGCCGCAATAGCAGGGTTCTCCTTCCGGGTCAAAGGTATTATGCCCCCATTCACCCGCTATGCCGTGCTTGCCGTTCAGCACCTTCCCGTTCACAACCACACCGCCGCCTACACCGGTACCCAGGATAACACCGAATACCACGTTGGCATCCATATCTTTTGCAGCACCTTCTGTAGCCTCTGCCAGGGCAAAACAATTGGCGTCATTGGCCAGCTCTATCCGTATCCTGAACAGGGCCTCCAGGTCTTTCTTCAGGTTTTTACCGTTGATAGCCGTTGTGTTGCAGTTCTTCATGGTTTGCAAACCCGGATCCAGGGTACCCGGCGTACTGAAACCAATGGCAGAAGGGCTCAGGCCCGTCTTCTTTTTCAGGATATCTATCAGGTGCGATATCTGTGAGAGAATGTGCTCATACCCCTGGTCGGCTTCGGTAGGAACCCGTTCCCTGGCCAGGATCTCATCGGTTTCACGGTCGATAACAATGCCTTCAATTTTGGTTCCGCCCAGGTCCACTCCCCAAAGATGCTTCATATTTTACTCGTTTTTAGTGGACGAAATTACGCATTAAAGTGTTTCTGCCCGAATTTATTTTCCAGAAACTTTGCCAGCTCTTTCCCCTTTTTTACCAACAGCTTTCCGGCATTCTGCATGGCTTCTTCGCGGGTAACCCCGTCCCCGGTGAGCGAGAGCTGCAGGAGTATTGAACCGGAACGCAGCGGCGCTTCCACCTGGCCGGCCACGATAATAAATTTGGGTTCGGCACCTAATGCCAGCACCCGTGATACCAGTTTCCCGTGGCGCGTCTGTCGGTCGATACGGCCTTCACCGGTCACCACAATATCAGCAGAGGCCACCTTCCTTTCCAGGCCCGCCTCCCGGAAAAGAAGCGGGGTGGCAGGAAGGATATCTGCTCCCAGGAAAAGGTGCAGGCCGCCGGCCAGACCACCGGCCGCCCCTCCGCCTGGTATCCGGTTTACTGCCACACCGGGAAATAACGCGGCAATATTCTTCATGCCGGCCTCCAGCAGCCTGCGCATGGCCGGGGTGGCTCCTTTTTGTGCGGCATACACGTACGTGGCTCCGTTCGTTCCGTAAAAAACGTTGGTCACATCGGTAGCTACCGTTATAGCAGGAAGCCGCAACTCTTCAGGCCTGTTATACGAAGCAATATCTTTCAGGTTGCCGCCGGCCGGGACAATTTCCGTTCCGTTTCCGGAGAAAAAAGTAAATCCCAGTGCGTGCAACGCTCCGAGGCCGGCATCGTTGGTGGCCGAACCGCCGGCAAAAATAACGATCCGGCGAAACCCCTTTCCTGCCGCCTTTTTAATATTCTCTCCCAACCCGTATGTACTGGTCACCATCGGGTTATACTCTTCTTCTCTCAGGCGGGTAAGTCCGCAGGTAACGGCCATCTCCAGGTAGGCGGTATCTTCGTGGCCCAGGTAATATCCGTCCATCCTTCTTCCCAGCGGGTCATGAGCCGTAAACCGGTATTTTGTTTTTCCTGCTGCCAGCATTTCCAGTGAGCCCTCTCCGCCGTCAGCCACGGCCACTACCTCAACATCTGCGTCAGGATTCTGCGCACGGAGGCCCCTGGCCAGGTATTCTCCCACCTGCCTGGAGCTTAGCGTGCCTTTAAAAGAGTCAGATGCCACCAGTATTTTCATAACCTGTAAAATAAAGGGTTTCCCGGTAACGGGTTCCGGGTTTCACAAGGTGAAATTAAAATAAATATAGACCCGTACCTGTTCCGGTAACAGATAAAAAGTTTACATTTGAATTATTAACCAATCGCACAGAACGGTCTTACAGCAGAAATGACCTTGTAAACCCCTCCTTCTGTGTTGAAAATGCATGATTGAAAAAAGTTTTTTCCTGGAGGCGTTTGACGGCCGGAAGATGTTTTTTAACCAGTGGACCAGCAATACCCCGGCAAAAGCCAGCCTTGTATTGATTCATGGAATGGGCGAGCACAGCGGCCGCTACCGGCACTTTGCAGAATATTTTACCGGGAATGGCGTAAATGTATACGCCGTAGATCTTTTCGGGCACGGTCGTACAGAAGGGACAAAAGGCCATACCCCCAGGATAGACGATTACCTCTGGCAGGTGGATTTCCTGGTAGGCATGATCGGGCAGCTGGGCCTGCCCCTGTTTATTTACGGACACAGCATGGGCGGCGGTGTGGTGCTCAACTATTTGTTTAAAAAGAACCCCCGGGTGGCAGGCGTAATTGTTTCGGCACCGGCCATTGAGCCCGGTTTTGAGATTTCCCGGAGCCGGATGACCGTAGGCCGTATAGGCCGTAAGCTGTTTCCTTCCCTGACCCAGAAAAACGGCCTCGATGTCAACGGGATCTCGCGTGACCCGGCGGTCATCAACGCCTATCATGCCGATCCCCTGGTGCACGATGTCATCTCTGCCGAAGTAGGCATGGGCGTGCTCGACTGGGGCAGATGGCTGGTTAACCTCCAGCGCGATGCCGTGGCCGTCTCCCTCCTTATCATGCACGGCGACAAAGATATGCTCACCAACCCCGATGCCAGCCGTAAGTTTGCAGCCAAGTTTATGAGCGGCGATGTTACCTTCAGGCTGTGGAAAGACTTCTTCCATGAGCTGCATAACGAGCCCGGGAAAGAAGAGGTGTTCCGCTATGTTTTGAACTGGATCATGGCCCGACTGTAATCCTGGTATAATTTCAGGAAAATATTGAACTTTTAATCTCTTTCAGGCCGGATCCGGGCCTCAGGAAGAGAAATTATCCTACATTTCGGAAAAATTAAAGGGTGTCTCGTAAAAATCAATCCCTGGTCATATTGATCGTACTGGCGGTAGCATGGGGGCTGTCGTTTCTGTTTATAAAAAAACTGACCGCTGCCTTTTCCGGCATGGAGATCGGCGCAGGCAGGATCTTTGTGGCAGCGCTCTTTCTCCTCCCCTGGTCGGTTAAATACCGGGCTGATTTTCCCGTTCGCAAAGCCGTTCCTATTGCCCTCTCAGGACTTCTCGGCTATCTTTTACCCGCCCTTGTCTTCGGTACGGCAGGAAGCAGGATCAGCAGCTCGCTGTCGGGAACGCTGAATGCCACCACACCGGTTTTTGTACTCCTCGTAGGCTGGATCTTCTTCAGAAAGCACATCTACCGGTACCAGTTTATCGGTATTTTTCTCGGTTTTATCGGGAGCCTGCTGCTGATATCAAGCGGTGAGGAGTTCTCTATTGACCTGAATAACCCCTATGCCCTGCTGGTGCTGGTGGCCACCATGATGTACGGAACCAACACCAACATCCTGAGCTATCACCTGACGGAAGTAAGACCCATTATCATCAGCTCATTTTCAATAGGCCTGATGGGGCTCCCGGCGCTGGGAATACTGGCTTTCACCGATTTCTTTCATAAGATATTTCTCCCCGAAAACACCGTTCATATCTTCTATTTCCTGGTACTGGGAGTAGTCAATTCAGGTCTGGCAGCTATTCTTTACAACTACCTTCTCAAAATCACTACCCCGGTTTTCGCCTCTTCCGTTACCTACCTCATCCCGGTAGTGGCCATGATTGCCGGTATAGCCGACGGCGAAAAGGTAGGCATCATTCACCTCTCGGGCATGCTGATCATTCTCTTCAGTATCTTTATCCTGAACAAGAAGGTTTCAAAGTAGTCTTTTAATTTGACGATTTAGAAATTATCTTTGTCAAAAAATAAAGTTTCATGTCTCTGAGATACAAAAGAATACTCCTGAAATTAAGCGGCGAAGCCCTCAACGGCGGAGATAAAAGCCAGATCATTAATCCCGACATCCTGGAAAGCTACGCCAAAGAGGTAGCTGAAGTGGTAAAAATAGGCTGCGAAGTAGCCATTGTGATCGGCGGCGGAAACATCTTCCGGGGCGCAGCCTCCAAATCAGGTATCGACCGTTCTCAGGGCGATTACATGGGCATGCTGGCCACCGTTATCAACGGCATGGCCATCCAGAGCGCCATGGAAGCTGAAGGCCTGAAAACCCGGCTGCTTTCAGCCATCAAAATGGAGCAGGTAGCAGAACCCTTCATCCGCAGAAGGGCCATCCGTCACCTTGAAAAAGGCCGGGTAGTGATCTTCGGTGCCGGTACCGGTAACCCTTACTTCTCTACTGACTCGGGAGGCGCCCTCAGGGCCATTGAAATCGGCGCGCAAATTCTCCTGAAAGGAACCAGCGTTGATGGCGTGTACAACGATGATCCGCGTAAAAACGCTGATGCCGTAAAATTTGACAGCATCGGCTTCGACGAGGTGATCGCCAAAGGCTTAAAGGTAATGGACATGACCGCTTTTACCCTATGCAAAGAAAACAAGCTGCCGATCATCGTTTTTGACATGAACCAACCCGGCAACCTCCTGAAGGTGGTACAGGGCGAAGCAATAGGAACACTGGTAAATTAATTACGCTATACTTAACAGTTAATACAGAATATGGAGGAAATTGATTTAATTCTTGACATGGCCCAGGACGGGATGGACAGGGCGCTGAAGCACACACAGATAGAGTTAACCAAAATCAGGGCAGGAAGAGCCAGCGTGAATATGCTGGACGGCGTTATGGTGGAATACTACGGGGTAATGTCGCCCCTGACACAGATCTCATCGGTAACCACCCCTGACGCCAGGACCATCCAGGTCAAGCCCTTTGAAAAAAAGATCATATCGGATATCGAAAGAGCCATTATCAATTCCAATGTAGGCTTAAACCCGGCTAACGACGGCGAGACCATCCGCCTCAATGTACCGCCTCTGACAGAAGACCGCAGGCGTGACCTGGTAAAGCGGGTAAAAAATGAAATTGAAATAGCAAAAGTAAATATCCGGAAAGTACGGCAGGAAATGAACGACGACCTGAAGAAGCTGAAAAACGACGGCGTGGCAGAAGATGCCATCAAAGGCGGCGAAGAGCGCGTTCAGAAGCTGACCAACCAGTTTATTGAAAAAATTGACCAGCTGATGGCGGCAAAAGAAGCCGATATCATGCAGGTGTAGCCAGATTCATCTGAACATAAAAAAGGGGGCCGCGGCCCCCTTTTTTATGCATTTACTCTTCATCACCGCCGCCTTTCGTATCGTCGTTGCTGATACCTCTCTTCTTCGACTGTACAAAGCGCATATTTCCCATCTTATACGTGAACGTAAGCCGGATATTCTGGTTGTACATATACGAGGTGCTGTTGGAAATGAACTGGCTGGTAGCCGAATTGTTTTTCATCTTTATTCCCCCGAAGAAATTATCGGCACCCAGTCCTATGCTGGCTGCTTTATTGATATCGTACCTGACGGCCAGCGCATAGTTAGGCACGGCTGCGCTTTCTCCCTGTAGCGATACCCGACGGCCTCTCCAGCCACCGTTGGCCTGCAGCGACCACTTATCAGCCAGCTTCAGGTTGGTAGACAAACGGGCGCTGACCACCACACCGTCGGTAGTTCTGTCTACCATGCGGTCGCCTTTGAACTCCTTACCCTCAATATTCACATAATAAATATCAAAATTCGTGGTAAACGACCAGTTCCGGTTGATCCCGATATTACCGAAGAAGTTTCCACCCAGTGTGGTCTCCTTCCCGATATTCTCAAAAGTGGTCACAATAGCAGAAGGATCCAGGTTTTGCAGCTCGGGGATCTGCGGGTAACGGGCCGCAGCCCCCTCGGCGGTCATGCTTACCCGTGTAATGTTGTTCCCGGAATACCGGCCGAACGTAGACAGGGTAAGGTAGGTACGCTGCCCGATAGATTTGCTCACGCTCAGCTCCACATTATGGGTTTTTTCCGGCACCAGGTCGGTAGTACCCATGCTGATGTTCAACGGGTCGGCCAGGTTGATATTCGGGTTAACCTGCCGCAGGCCCGGCCGCTGAATACGGTAGTTATAAGACAGCTTGGTCGTATAAGTACCGAAAGGCTTCGAAATATTCAGGCTGGGCACAAACACCGGGTATTCATCCTTGAAATACTGCTTCACCGGCACATCTGAACCGACCTGGTTGATGGTCTGGGTAGCATCCAGCGTGGTATACTCGAAACGCCCGCCGGCTTTCATGGTCAGCTTGCTGGCCGTAGAATAGGTATACGCCGCATAAGCCGCATAAATGCTCTGGTTATACTTCAGTCCTCCGCCCGGGTTCCGGGGATCTTCAGGCAGGTTGTCAAAATTATCTTTATCCTGGCTCACCGAAGACTCCGACAACAGGTAAAGGTACTTACTGTCTATCGTCCGGCTCAGGCTCTTGGCCCCTACCTCCAGCTGCTGGTTTTTGCCGATCGACTTCAGGAAATCGGTCTGGAAGGCCAGCTCGCTGTTCATGTTGTCGTTGTCATTCCACTGCTTCTTGTAAATCGTATTCCCGTTAAGATAATTGGTGTAATTATCCGTCCTGTCTTTGCTCTGGCTGTACATGGCCGACACCGACCACTCGGTACCCGGCTGGAATATCTTAACATAATCCAGCGTATAATCTATAGAGAGTCCCCTGTTAAGGGCATCCAGGTCGCGAAGCTCCTTCCTCAGGAGGGTCTGTGCATGGGTCAGTGAATCTCTCCCGAAATACGTGAAATTCTGGTCGTTGAAACGGTTAAAGGCCCGGGTTCCGAATGCTACCCCTCCGTAAAGGGTCTGGCCTTTACCCAGGTCATAATCAAACCCGATATTGTATCTTCCGAACATGCCGTTATTGCGCCCTGTAGACAGCTGATCGGTGCGCAGCCCCGTCACCAGGTTTTCATTGAAGCTCTCGTTTTTAGACTTGTTGTAGTTCATCCGGCCGAATCCGCCGAAAGAAATACCCAGCTTACCGGTCCGGTAATTCCCGTTAAAGCCCAGGTTGGAAGCCCGGTTCCCCAAACCACCGTTCAGGTTCAGGTTCAGTCCCTGAAGGGTAGATTTCTTGGTAATGATATTAATGATACCGGCCGTTCCTTCGGCATCGTATTTGGCCGAAGGCGAAGTAATCACTTCTACCGACTTGATCAGCTCAGACGGGATCATCTTCAGGGCATCGGCAATGCTCGAAGCCACAATCGTAGACGGCTTATTATTGATCAGCACCTGGATATTCTCGCTACCCCGCAGCGATACGTTCCCGTCAAGGTCCACGCTTAGCATGGGTACGTTCTTCAGCACATCTGAAGCATCGCCGCCCGCAGCCGTCATATCTCTTTCGGCATTGTACACCAGGCGGTCTACTTTCTCCTCAATAACGGGTTTTTCACCGGTTACCACCACTCCTTCCAGCGTAATTGAGCTGGATTTCAGCTTGATAACGCCCAGGTCTACGTCTTTTCCCTTCTCTACTTTTATCTTTTCAATCTTCAGGGTCTCATACCCTACAAAAGAAACGGTTAGGTTATACGTACCCTCGGCTACCTTTTTCAGTTCAAACTTTCCTTTATCGTCAGCCATAGTGCCGTCAATGGCCCGTCCCGTGGCTGCATCCAGCAGGGCCACGCTGGCAAACTCTACGGCAGTGGTCAGCTCCTGGTCCACAATATTCCCGCTGATCTTCGAGTTGCCCTTAGGCGCTACATCGAGGTTCAGCTCTGTGTTCTGCTGGCGGTTAGGCGGTACCCTTTCCTGGTTTCTGCCTCCGCCACCCGGAGGGCCCCATTGGGCAAAAGTGGAAGTGCTTATTAATATTCCTATAAGAATATGAATTTTCCGTGACATGATTATTGTATTGCTTTATTACCAAGAATTTTGACACAAAATAAGCACGCAGGTTTATTTGAAATGGCCTCGGATAGACCAAACCTCATTTTAAAGCGACCAATCCTACGGTTTTAATGACTCATCTGAACTGCACCGACAGCGATACAATATGGGCCTTCAGGCCTGTTGACCGGCCGTAATATCCGTACCGCAACTCCATTGATTTCCAGCTGCTTACTCCCAATATACCGCCGGGGGTGGAAAACCGGAAGCCCAAACCGGCAAAATGACTGGAAAATTTGGACAAATCAAAGTCGCTTGTATAGTATTCAGATACCGGCGAGCTTTCCCCGTAAGGAGCAAAATCATCAATTCCGGTCTGGGCGTTAAACCGGTAATGCGGTGTAACCGAAAAGAAAGGACTCACCTTAAACACGGTCTCCAGGCTGGCTGTATGGGCCGTCATACCCCAGTCATCGGCATAAAAACGGTAAAAGCTGCGCAGTACCAGCCTGTCTCCCGCAAAATAATTGGCCCGGATACTGGCCGGAAGCTTCATTCTTTTGCCGGGCAGCTTTTCTACCCGGAGAGAATTATCGTTGAAATATACCCGGTGAAAAGGCGTGCTGAGCAGCCCTTCCTGGTAAGAAGGGTCTACCATCAGCATCAGCTGGAGATCAGGGTTGATCACCCGTGAATAACCGAAGCTCAGGTTATACGAATTCCGGGGCTTGTAGGGAATACCCTCTGAATCTTCGCGGGCACCGGTAGGATAGCCCTCCGGGCGCAGCTCGGCCGGCAGGATGATCTTCCAGGTATCCAGAAAAACATTCAGCCGGGCGGTAAACTCCGAGTTATTATCCGGGGCTGTCTTGGTATAAAACAAGCCGCCGCCATACGACTTATAATCAAACTCCGTAGAATACGCCGCGCTTAAGCCGAACGTATGCCCTGTCTTTTCGTTCTTACGGCTCCATACCAGCGACGGGTAAAAATGTTCGTCGGTCCGGGAAGCCGAAGAAACCGTAGCGGGATCAATCTGGTCAGAAGATGCCGAAGTATACTTTTCAATGGAAGCATCCAGCGTGAACGAGTTTTTCCGGCTTTTCCGGTCCAGCATCGAAAAAGTAACGTTAAAGCCGCCCCCCACGTCTGTCAGCTTCTCAGAACCCGTTCCGCCGGTAACCGCTGCGTTGTTCCCCGCCTGGGAATAATAAGAAGAAACAAAATTCGCCTCTTCAAAAGTAAGCTTCCGCACGGGAGACGTTAAGGTATCGGCAACCCCCTGGGCCTTCAGGGAAGAAGTCCAGAGAAAGGCAAGAAGCCCTGCTGACAGTACGAGTTTTTTCATGTGTATAAAATTTTAGCTTTCAGTCTTCAGCTATCAGCAGTCAGCCGCAGCGGCGGACCGCTTATTCATAGGCCGGTTGGTGTGCCCGACTTCTGATAGCTGATAGCTGACTGCTCATGGCTATTTCAT